>ENA-UOOM01000007-UOOM01000007.1-fermentation-metagenome-genome-assembly--contig:-NODE-7-length-391829-cov-6.228297_pt1 | contig 391829 bp, 315 predicted proteins | sample MGYA00245781_ERZ724031 | MGnify/ENA primary metagenome ERZ724031 (study PRJEB28704, sample SAMN03018317) | fermentation metagenome | biome: anthropogenic terrestrial biome; feature: soil; material...
TAAAGCGCATTTATCGGGAATATCTTGAAGGCGCAAGTATGCTGAAGATTGCCCGTGGGTTAGAAGCCGACGGTATCTTAAACGGTGCAGGCAATGAGCGCTGGCACACCAGTAACATTAATAATATTCTGCGAAACGAAAAATACATCGGAGATGCTCTCTTGCAAAAAACCTACACGGTTGATTTTCTTACAAAGAAGCGGGTCAAGAACAACGGTATCGTTCCGCAGTACTATGTAGAGAACAGCCATGAAGCCATCATCCCGCGTGAAGTTTTCATGCAGGTGCAGGAAGAGCTTATCCGCCGCCGTATTGTACACACAAGCCCGAACGGCAAGACCAGAACATTCAGCAGCAACCACGTCTTTGCTCAAATAATCATCTGCGGCAAATGCGGTGAGGTTTTTCGCAGGGTGCATTGGAATAACCGAGGCAAGAAATCTATCGTCTGGCGCTGTGTCAGCCGGTTAGAAAACACCGGTCTTTTCTGCGACGCCCGCACGGTACTGGAGAGCACCATTGAGCAAGTGCTGGTCACCGCCATCAATCAGACACTCTGCGACAAAGACTCTTTTCTCACTACTCTACGGAATAATATTGCGACCGTCATAAATCGTGAAAGCGACAAGGCCTTGGCGGATATCGATAAGCGGCTGGAAGAACTTCAAACGGAGCTATTAAAGCTGGCCACTTCCAACGCGGATTATGATAAGGTTGGCGATGAGATTCATCGCCTTCGTGACCAGAAGCAAAGGCTGCTTCTTGAAAACGCTAACCGTGACGAGCTCAAAAAGCGGATTGCTGATATGAGCACATTCCTAAAGAAGCAGTCCACCGCTCTTTCCAAATATGATGAGCAGATTGTACGGCGGCTGATTGAGAAGGTCACAATCTACGAGGAGAAATTTACTGTGGAATTTAAATCAGGCGTAACGGTGGATGTAAATGAATAAGGTTGAAAACAAACGAGGCACTCTACGGGTCAGCGTAGGGTGCCTTGCTTTATCTCGTGTTCAAACTTGAGAACAAAATTAGAATTTGCTCAGTTACTTGTATTCATTCGGAATAGGAATATTAAACCTCTCGCACAAAAGTCTTACATCATGAACATCATTTTCATCATGCTCATATCCCAGGTGAAATAAAACTTGATCTTCGGCACCAATACACTTTACCACTTTATCACCTATTTTCCCAATACCGCTGAATACACTTGAGGGATATGTTTCTCCCTCAAAAATAAGGTATCCTTTTTCGTTAAACTCAAATATATGAAGATCAATTATCCTGTCTTTAGCGTCTTTCCAAACCGTGTGAGAAGTAGTTGTATATACTTCTTCAATTTCAGAAAAGCCTTTTTCTTTTATTATATCTATAAATTTTCTTCTATTGATTTTTTCCACAAATAAATCGATATCATTGTGCGCTCTTGTTTCTGTTTCTAATAGCGCATCAACTCCCCAACCGCCGTCGAGCCAAATATCAATCCCGTTATTGTCTGCATATGAAATTATCTCAACGGCATCCGCTTTATTTACCATAAAACCCTCCGTTCAAATTTAAATTATTCGCTTCAATAAACAACATTGTCTGGTGTGCCTTAATTCATTTAGCTTTAACTCCAAATATTGAACCCTCTCTACGATATCCAAGTTTTTCGTAATATAGATCGATATCGCTCATAACATAGACGGGTTGATCCGGAAAGTCTTGGCATACCCGTTCCATTAGGCTTTTTCCAATTTGCCTTCCCCGATGTGTTTTTCTTACGAGCAAATCATATATATAAACACCAAAACTATCATCTTCCCGACAGCGCGCATAACCGCACACAAGCGTTTCATCGCAAGCTATATAAATTATGCTCGATTCAAGTGCTTTAATATACTTATCACGGCCGACTACCCCATGGTAATCACTCCACTCATCTCCCTCATCAACAAGTAAGTCAAAAAGTAAGGATTCATCGGCTTTGCTGTATTTTTTAATCTCCATATATTCACCGCCTATTTTATGCTTTTCCTGAAATCAGCAAGCAAGAAAACTGCCTCAAATATTTCGTCCGAACACAAGTCAAAAACAATAGGAAAGTATTTCAGTTTTCCCATTTGTTGTGAATCCGATATCCTTAGCTTAACCTCACTGTCAAGCGGAAGACTCAATACCTCTGCACGGGCTTTTTCGGGAATATAAATAGTCACCTTGAAAAAGCCGTCCCAAATCGATAGCCAAAAAATAGTTGTTTCATTTTGACCGCCTCGAACGCCCCTCCACTTGAAAAGTCCCTTTGCCAACCACGCCTTTCCGTCGTTGTAGTAACGCCAATCTATTTGAATATCGTGGCTTGCAATTTCGTTGATAAACTTTATATAGGCGTTGTTCGCTTCTCCAAGTGCCTTTGCAATAACATCACTTGACGGTGCGATATCAGGATTTCTGAGCATTTGTTCCGTACTTTTCATGCCAATAAACTCCCCAATTCTGTTTTCAGCATAGTATCAGCAGTATCCCATTTTACTGCTCAAATATAATCATCATTATGCCGGCTTAATGATTCCTTCTTCAAACAGAGCTTCAAATGTATTTACTGCCCCGCCATGCTCAACAATCTTTCCATCAATCAGCTTATCAATATCAACACCTGTCATCCGCAGCTTTTTGCCAGTGGGCTTCATGCCCAGCCACTCACCCAGATGTGTACCCTCCATAATAAATTCTGAGATTACTGTATCGCCGTCAGTGTATTGGCGAATAATTTTCATTTTCAAATCTGGGTAAGTTTTCCGAACTTCAATCATATGTTGTTTCATACCCTCTATACCTACCGGAATAATTCTTTCACCTATTCTTACAATACAGTTATCTGCAATGTAATCAGAAAGTTCATCAATCAAGTTGTTTGAAGTGATATATTCATAAAAATGTTTAATTATTTTCATATTATCCATGCCAATACTACTCCTTTCATCTGGTGCGCTTTTTTTACAATCACACCTTTTCCAATTCTGATTTTATTAGCTTAAGAATATAATCAGCACTTTCTTCGTCTATCTTATGCAGAAAAGCCATACTTCTGCATTTCTTGTATTCCACTCCGTCCATTATAAAGGTATATCCTGCCGAACATATAGGCGAACAGGTACCGCCCACCAGCTTTTTACAATCACCTGATTTAATGATTTCCTTTTTCATTTTATCTGGGAAATCATTCAAGATAGCATCATAGGCACTTATACCTGCGGCATAAATCCTTATCTTTATGCCTGTTTTCCTAAAAACATAATTCAATAATGATTTCCCTGAGCCCGGAAGCATATATGTGGTAACATATCCGTTCTTTGCAGGTTCAATCTTTCTCTTGCACTCTTTCCCCAAAAGATAATCGTCTAATTCAAGAACAAACTCCTGAAGATTCGGCGGAACCTCGTTTAAAAATAGTGTAAACTTTTCGTTCATAATTGGCCTCCTTATTTTTAGTTTCCGCAATGTTTGTCAAACATCCAACCCGACCACACAACCTCAAAAGTTTCCGAAAAAACATCTAACCTGACCACTTGACTATCAAAAAGTGCCTTTATGGACTTGTTTCCGCGAAGCGATATTTTCATGTTTTTCGCCTGATGGGTTTCATACCCATGTGTGATAAAACCCTTGATATATAAGGGTTTTCGGCTCTCTCAATCTTTTACCCTTGACATCAATGTCACGCACTCAACGTGTGTAGTGTGAGGAAAGAGATCTATGGGCTGGATTTTTTGGATATTCCAATTGCTGATCAGGGCTGAGATATCCCGTGCTAAAGTTGCCGGATTACATGAGACATAAATCAGACTCCGGAGATGCTCAGCATCGTTTAGAGCTTCAATTAATTTGGGATCCAGTCCTTTTCTTGGCGGGTCGACTACCGCTATCTTTACAGTGCTGTCCAGATTATTCTGTATCCAGTCCTCTGCCTTTCCAGCTACAAATCTGCAATTTTCACAATTATTTAACCGGGCATTTATATCGGCATCTGCCACAGCAGCCTGATTTATCTCAATTCCTAAGATATTTGGCGCGAGGTCAGCCAGTTGAATGGCAATTGATCCTACGCCGCAATAAATATCTAAGATAGTCAGATCCTGGTTATGATCAATAGACGCCAGACTTTCAGTAACAAAATCTCTTACGACAGAATATAATTTTGCTGCCTGAGCAGAATTGACCTGGAAGAATGATGCCGGTGAGAGTATATATTCTTTCTCATTGATAATGTCTTTAATCTTGGGATTCCCTGTTACGGTAATGCTCTCTTTTCCGAAAATCACATTGACGCGTTTGGTATTGAAATTAAGAGCTGTACCTGTCAGCACATAAGCATTTCTTTCCAGGGTCTGCCCCAGTTGCTGAAAATTCTCCCGCCAGCGGGCTGCATAACTTTCGCCTTCTTCTGGGGTTGTATTCAGGATCAAGGTTAATGATACTTCCTTCGCAGCCTCGGAAATTCGCACTACATAACTGCGCAGCAAACCCTTGTGCTCCTTTTCGTTATATGCCTGTATGTTTTTTGCCTGGATTAAAGAGCGAACGAAAAGTCGTATGATCTCTACTGCAGTGTGTTGAATCAGACAATGCGTCCCATTGATAATCTCATGACTGTTTCTCCGATAAAATCCTATCCGGGGATTGTCCGTCGTGCCTCCGACTGGGAGTATGGCTTTGTTGCGATAATGCCAAATCGTATCCGCAGCGATGATTGGCAAAACCAACTCGGATATTTCCAAATTTCCGATTCGCGTCAGTTGCTCCTGGATATTTTTCTGTTTCCAGGCAAGCTGGCCTTCATAAGAAAGATGCTGCAGCTGGCAGCCGCCACAGTCAGGATAGTATGGACATGGAGGCACAACGCGCTGTGGTGAGGCTTCAATGATGGCCGAGGAGACAGCCACAGCGTAGTTCTTCTTCGTCTCGAGCAAACTAACAGCCACCTGTTCTCCAGGTAAAGCGTCTTCAACAAAAACAACTAGGCCATCTTCTGTCTCGCCAACACCTTGTCCATATTGATTGAGATCACGAATTTTCATTTTCATAATCTCATTATAGCTTTAAAAGACTTATGACGATTGCATAAACATATAGTAACAATAACTTAAATTGTCATATCGTTAGTCAATTCAAATATGTGATATATACACTCTATTTTGTTAGTAAATATACCTTTCGTGTCATATTTTAGTGAATATATATAAATTATTACATCATGTTCGTGCAAATAACAATTGTAGATTTTATAACATATCCATAGAATTATTTCGGCTAGTGCTTTTTACTAAATAATCTGAAATTAGTCTCCGTGATTGAGTTTTTATTTGAATATATTTGATGTAAAGCAGCTGCCCGGACAGATGAGTTCAGGCAGAAGATATAAAAGGAAAGGTGATTAAACTTATGGAGTATCAGGAGATTCTAGCAAAGTATGCAGATACGCCGGGAGGCATGATTGAGGCTTTCCATGCTATCCAGGCTGAATTCAGTTATCTGCCGGAAGAAGCCATTATTGAAGCTGCGAAGATGTTTGGGCAGCCGGCCATAGAGGCATACGGGGTGGCGGGTTTCTATTCTATGTTCTCTACGGAGCCGCGAGGAAGAAACATTATCAGAATTTGCGAGAGCGCTCCCTGCCATATTGCAGGGGCCGACAAAGTTGTTACTGCTCTGGAGAAAGCATTGGGGATCAACATGGGAGACAGTACGGCTGACGGACGATTCACTCTGGAATTTACTCAATGTGTCGGGCAATGTCAGGCAACGCCGGTGATAACTGTTAATGGCAAACCATATTACGATGTCCGTCCGGAAACAATTCCCGGAATCCTTGCTGAATATAAGTAGAAGGAGAATATTAAATGGCTGAAGAAATGCACATAGTATTACGTAATTACGGGAAAATCGACCCGCTGAAAATTGATGACTATTTAAACGCTGGCGGCTATGATTCCTTAAATAAAGCTCGTAGTATGGATAGATCAGATCTTATTAATGAGGTAAAGGCTGCAAACCTTAGAGGGCGTGGCGGCGCAGGTTTTAATTGCGGTACCAAGTGGAATTTCGCTTATCAGACTGAAGCCGATCAAAAATATGTTATCTGTAACGCCGATGAAGGAGAACCCGGAACATATAAGGATCGTCTGGTTATGGAAGGTGATCCCCATACACTTTTGGAGGGTATGGCGATTTGCGGGTATGCAATCGGGGCCACTAAAGGTTTTATATACTGCCGGGGCGAGTATCCTCAATCTGTGAATACCCTGAAGCAGGCAATAGCGCAGGCAGAAGAGCGTGGTCTGCTGGGCGACTTTTCTCTTGAAGTCCGCCAGGGGGCCGGCGCTTACGTATGCGGTGAAGAAACTGCCCTGATTGAATCTATTGAAGGCAGGCGGGGTGAACCTCGTATTAAGCCTCCTTATCCGCCGATCAGCGGGTTGTGGGGCAAACCTACTATTGTAAACAATGTTGAGACTTTCGCGAATATTCCTTCTATCGTGACTAACGGCGCTGCCTGGTTTTCCGGCATCGGCACACCATTCTATCCCGGCACCAAGGTGGTCACGCTGACCGGTGACGTTGTCAACAGAACTTTTTTTGAGGTTCCTACTGACACAACTATACGGGAAATTATCTACGATTTCGGCGGCGGTATCAGAGACGGCAAGAAATTCAAAGCTGTTCAAATCGGCGGTACCTCCGGTGCATTTATTCCGGAAGCCAATCTAGACACTATAATCGGCTTCGATCACATGGTCTCTATTGGAGCATGTCTGGGATCAGGAGCGGTTTTCGTATTGGACGAGACGCGCGACCTGGTTGATGTCGCGGCAAAGATCGCTAAGTTCTTCTCGCATGAATCCTGCGGCAAGTGCGCCCCTTGCCGGGAAGGCACTGTGAGACTTCAGGACTTGCTGGATAAGATAAATGATAATCGAGGCAACTCCTCAGATTTGGCGCTGCTGAATAAGCTGGGCAGAGTAATGTCATATTCTTGTTTCTGCGGTCTGGGGCAGGCAGCTCCTATCCCGGTTTTGACAGCCATTGAGCACTTCCCTGCCGACTACGCGGCCAAATTAGGGTGAAAGGAATGAGCATACACATGAATAATATAATTATTGACGGAATCAAGATATCCGTTCCTGACAATACAACCATCATGAAGGCTGCTGAAATGGCCGGAGTAAGTATTCCTACCCTGTGCTATCACCCTGACCAGGCGGTAAAGGCCAACTGCAGAGTATGTGTCTGCGAAGTCGAAGGCGATAAGCTGCTACAACCAGCATGTTCCCATACAGTCTATGACGGGATGGTTGTGAAGACAAGTTCTCCCAAAATAATCGAGGCAAGAAAAACCATCCTCGAATTAATTCTGGCGAATCATCCTCAAGACTGTCTAAGCTGCATTCGCAATGAAAATTGTGAACTGCAAAGCCTGGCGGCAGAGTATATGATCCGGGACAACCCCTTTGAAAACAGAGTAAGAGGGCTAAAAAAGGATCTTTCCACTCCCGCTCTATTCCGCGATCATGACAAATGCATAGTCTGCAATCGCTGTGTAGAGGTTTGTTCCGTTACCCAGACTGTCCACGCTCTGGGTCTTGAGAAGCGAGGCAATCAGGCTCTGGTAGTCCCCTCCATGGGTAAAGAGCTTATTGAAAGCCCCTGCATAATGTGCGGTCAATGCATTCATGCCTGCCCTGTGGGAGCCATAGGAGAAGTCGAAGACATTGACAGACTGCTCGCTGCCATCGCAGATCCGGAAACTGTAGTGGTAACCCAGATCGCGCCGGCCGTTCGCCTGGCCTTAGGTGAAGAAATAGGCATGCCGACCGGAGCTCTTCCCATGGAAGTCTTTGTGGCCGGACTGAAACATATAGGTTTCGACCATGTCCTGCATACAAACTTTACTGCTGACCTTACTATTATTGAAGAAGGAAATGAACTCCTGGGCCGACTGACCAATGGCGGTACGCTGCCTATGTTCACTTCCTGCAGTCCCGGCTGGATAAACTTCTGTGAGACATTTTATCCTGATCTGCTTGACAACTTATCCACCTGCAAATCTCCCCAGCAAATGTTCGGCGCTCTGGTGAAAACTTACTGGGCAGAAAGAATGGGCATTCCTGCTGAGAAAATCTTCTCGGTATCTATCATGCCCTGTGTAGCTAAGAAGTACGAGTGTACCCGCCCTGAGATGAACTCCAGTGGTTATCAGGATGTAGACATCGTTCTGACTACGCGTGAAATAGGACGCTTATTCCGGCTCAGCGGTATAGACTTCTCTAAAATGGCTCCTGCCGAATTCTCGCCATGGATGGGTGAGTATTCCGGCGCAGCTGTAATATTCGGAGCTACCGGTGGCGTCATGGAAGCGGCGCTGCGTACGGTCTATGAAGTTGTAACCAAAGAGACTCTGGAAGATGTCAATTTTACTGATGTGCGCGGTTTTGCAGGAATCAAGGAAGCTGAAGTAGACCTCAAAGGAACTAAAGTAAAAGTGGCCATCGCACACGGCCTTGGCAATGCAAGGAAACTTATGGAACAGGTTCGGGCCGGTGATTCCCCTTATCACTTTATAGAGATAATGGCGTGTCCGGGCGGCTGCGTAGGCGGCGGCGGTCAGCCGATTACTAAAGCTAATGAAAAACGCATGGAACGTCTGGATGCCATTTATATTGAAGATGAAAGCATGCCGATCAGAAAATCCCATGAAAATGAGGAAGTAAAGGCGATATATGCAGATTTCCTGAAAGAACCGCTGGGACACAGATCTCACGAATTGCTTCATACGCATTATCGTGACAAAGGACAAAAGTTTCTGTAATTGTCCGGATAAAACTGATGAAGATGAAGTCATAAACGGGAGCCGGTCTATAAGCCGGCTCTCTTTTTAATAACTTTCATGTTAGACAAAATTGCGGCAGAATTCCGGTCAGCGCTATGGCGACTGACAGGACTGGCAGGAAGTTGCAATGCGATAGAACTACAACAGTGACAGAATTTCACTCAGCACAATACCGACTAACAGGTCGGGCAGGAAGCTTGTCAGCGTTAGTACTACAACAGCGACAGAATTCCGGTCAGCGCTATGGCGACTAAAAGGCCGGGCAGGAAGTTTGCCACCCGGATTTTCGTCTTCCAGAGCATATTTATCCCTATGCAGCAGATCATCAGTGATCCGATAAATGAGATATTAAAAATGAGCTCAGCGCTTAAGTAAGGCTCGATCAACCCGGCCAGAAAAGTTATGACACCTTGATACAAGCCCATAGGAAGAGCAGCGAAAAGGACCCCGACACCGAGGCTGGATGCCAGCACCAGGCAGATGACACCGTCTAAGGCTGATTTGGCGTACAGCATGGTTGGGTCTCGCATCAGGGCATCTTGAATGGGACCAACGATGGCCATGGCGCCGACAATGATAATAATTGATGCCGAGACAAAGCCTTCGACAAACTTGTTGTTCTCTCCTTTGATTTTTACAAGAGAACGAAGACGCTCACCGATTCCCGCCAGCCGATCTTCCAGCCGCCACCATTCACCGATTAAGGCGCCCAGAACAATACTGATGATCATGAACAAGATGTTTTGGGTTTCCAGGCTGCTGTTGTTTACACTGAGCAAGCCGCGCAGAGCGCCTGTTGTTCCTACAAACAGTACGGATAATCCCAGAGCCTGCATCAATATTTCCTGATAGCGTTCTTTCAGACCGTGCTTGAGGAAGAGTCCGATTCCTCCTCCCGCAACAACTGCCGCTACATTGACAACGGTGCCAATCCCTAAGAAATACATATATTTTACTGGCTGCTTTCTTCGCTCTTAATTTTCTCCATGTGCTTTTTCAGAACTTCCAGAGCATAGTCTATTTGTTCCGGTTTATGTGATGAGGTCAGGCAATAACGAAGTCTGGCCTCTCCTCTGGGTACGGCGGGGTAAATTGCCGGGGGCACGATGATACCGTCTTCCATCATGTCAATGCTAAGCTTGAAGGCGGATGTGTCAGTTCCAACCATGATCGGAACTACTGCAGTGTCTTTGGCCAGGCAGGTGTCGAAACCCATTTCCTTGGCGCGCTGCACGAAATAGGAGATATTCCTGTGCAAAGACTGAACGCGACTATTATCCCTCTCCATTATCTCCAATACTTTCAGGGCAGCGCCGGCTAAGGCCGGACTCAGTCCGACTGAAAAGGTAAAGCCGGGGAGATTGTAGCGCAGATAATCTATCAGCATTTGCGAGCCAGCCAGATAACCGCCGCAGGTACCCAGACCCTTAGATAAGGTCCCCATCTTAATATCAATGTCATCCGGAGCCAGGTTATAGTACTCATCTACACCTCCCCCGTGATCCCCCAGTACACAGGCAGAGTGAGCTTCATCAACCAAAAGGAAGCAGCCGTGTTTATTTTTAATGCGGACAAATTCGGGGACAGGGGCAACATCGCCATCCATACTATAAGCGCCTTCAATTACTATCAAAACTTTCTCATATTGATCTCTGTTCTTACTGAGGAAATCATCCAGTTCTTCATAATCATTGTGAGCAAAGAACTTGCCTTGGCCGCGGGAGAGATTTACTCCCTGGATGACGGAATTATGGCTGAGACGGTCGTAAATGATCAGGTCATTTACACCGCAGAAGTTGCCGATAAAAGTAACATTAGTGGCATGACCGCTGACCAGAGCTAAAGCGTCATCTGTATGCTTCCAGCGCGCAATGGCTGCTTCCAGATCTTTGTGTATATCCTTCTCGCCGGCCAGCAGCCTGCTGCCGCTGGCAGAAGTGCCGTATTTATTTATAGCGGCAATGGCGGCCGCGTTAACTTCCGGATCGCCTGACATGGACAGATAGTTATAGGAGCCGAAGTTAATCATCTCCCGGCCATCCATATAGGATACATCCCGCAGGGGTGATTCCTGAGAAATAAAATATGGATTATGATAATTGTTGCCGCGCAGAAGCATCTCAGCCCTCTTCCGAAACAGCTTGATTTCTCTTATCTTCTCAACACTGTCAACGCGTTCACTCTCAGGTTTGATTTTCGTTGCTTCAGGCTGTTTGACTTCTGCTTCTTGCTTAGCCCCGTTCAGATGCTGATAGATGAGGGAGGTAATGTCTTCGAGGTTCATGCAGCTATAATAATCGTCATCAACGATTGTGATGTCGTATTCGTTTTCGAGCATATTGAGGAGAATCAAACTGGCCAGGCTGTCTCCGCCCAGATCGAGGATGAAATGCCCGGTGTCGGTTATCTCACTCTCTACCAGATCTAATGCATCGGCGAAAAACCCTCTGACAGTCTTCTTAATATCTTCCTTTGATTTCATATCTCTTTCAACTCCTTTGTCAGCAGCAATTTGGTTTGCAGCTGCTGTTCCGTCGGCGGCAATGTTTTGCGAATCTGCCCGGCTGACGCTTTCTGCTGAAAGCGTCTCAGCCTCGGGCAAGGATCCTTCCGCCTTCGCTTCAATATATTTAGATAATTTCATAGCCGGCCAAGTGCCTTCATTAAGTTCTTTGGCTAAAAGCTGCCTTTTTACCTTCCTGGTTGAAGATACAGGCAGGGGTTTCAGACTGATCAGAATATTGGAGATTGCTGAAGATGGAGGCAAATTGGCCAACTTGGCTTTAAGCAGCTTGTCCAGTTCAGCAATGTCGGCGTCAGGCGTAAGCTCCAGAACCAGATTGGCATATTCATTAACACCTTCTTTGACCCCGACAACATTTAACTGCTGCACTCCCTGTAAATCCTGAAAGACAGCTTCTACTGTATCAGGGTAGATGTTCTCACCTGACGGGCTGATGATAACTTCTTTCAGTCTGCCGTCAATAAAAATCAGTCCGTCTTCGATTCTGCCGGTATCACCGGTCTTAAACCAGTTGTCGCCGGTGTAATCTTTCGGAAAATACTCTCCGCCTTTAAGTACACCGGTGTGCAGACAGCCTCCACGCAGAAGAATTTCCCCCTCCGGAGAAATCATCGTCCCTTCCGGCTCGAACGGTTTGCCCACAGTGTCGCTCAAACGAACCCTGACATCCTCGTCATTGCAGACTGAGATTACGCCGGCTTCCGTCAAGCCATAGCCATTGACGAAGTAATAGCCCAGACCATTCAAAACATTTAAAGTTTTTGGTGCGATATAGCCTCCGCCGCTGACACAAATATGGATATCATCACCCAGGAGCTGCTTCCTGATAGATTTGAGTTTATTCGCCAGGAAGAAGGCCAGCTTCTTGCCTGCTGCCTGAGCTTCCAGATTAGCTTCAATTAATTTTTCGAAGGCTTTGAGAGTGCTCTCGCCCTCAGTTTGGCGAATCCGGCGATAAAGGCCTTTAACCAAAGCATTCCAAAACAAGGGAATACAGATGACCTGTGTCACTTTATGTTTTTTGCAGCTCTCAAGCACCACCTCGGGAGCCAGGCTGGGTATAAAGACAAAAGTATTCCCGCCCAGCAATGTGAACATAAAAACCGCCATCAGTCCAAACACATGATGAAAGGGCAGGAAAGCAATACATTTTTCCACAACTCCCGGTCTGAGCCAGCGGTCAGTATCCTCTGACAACGTTATCAGACACTTTGCCATGTGGCAGATGCTGGCGCTGTCATGGACGAACAACCGGGAATCACCGGTAGTTCCGCTGGTACAAAGGACGATCCGGTCGCCCCAGACAGTATCGCCGAACTCATCGGCTTCACCTGTCAGCGAGGAGGCAGGAAAAAAAGCAATATCTTCTTTCAGCTCATCCGTAATCAGGGTTTCTGTTCCTGCCTGAGCCATCAGATCGATCGCAGTGTCCAAATTATCATTGTAGTTAAGCAGGAGCACGTTATGGCCTGCAGCCAGAATCGCCCAGAACAAAATGCAGAACTCCGGACCATTGGGCAGCTTCATGGCGACATAAGTCTCAGCCGGATCAATCTTATCTTTGATCTTCAGAGCGCTTCCCTTAATTTTTTTAATGTAATCATCATAGGGAGTCTTGATCAGCTGATTGGCATCATAGTACTCAAATACATCTCTGTCTTGACCGCTTTTCATTATCACAGAGAACATATCCCGGAAATTTTTCGATGCCTCAAGCCCCTCCATCAACTGTTGTAGCCTGTTATCCATTAACACACCTCTCAAATAATTCCCTTTAACCTATACGGATAGCAGATACTCAGAATTGCATAATCAATCATGATTAGATAATGGTATCTACACCTCAGGTAATGCGGATCTCCTCAGTCAGCCTTACCGGGTTAAAAGAATTTTCTCATCCTTGTGGATGCTCGTTCAAATAGTCCATATTGACTCTGGCCCAAAGACCCGGTGAACCTCCTGTATGGACAAATAAAACGGTGTCGTCGGCAGTCGCTTCCTGCTCCACGAATTGAAGATAAGCTCTGGCCGCCTTGCCTGTATAGCAGGGGTCAAGGAAAATTGCTTCTCTGGAGGCAAAGGATCTAATGGCGCCATATGTCTTGGCATCCGGAATATTATAGCCAAGGCCGCTGTATGGATCTTCCTTCGGACCATAGTCAACAAAAAAATCATCTTCGCTTATCACTATGTCATTTAGCCCCAAAAGCTTAGCTGCCTCCCTGCTGTAATCCAATGTTAACTGAGTAATTTCCATTTCACCTGGCGGGAAGACGGGAATGCCATGGATCTTCAGATTATTAAATCCGAATATCTTCGCTCCCAGCACAATCCCTGCCAAAGTTCCGGCAGATCCTACTGCGACAAAAAGAAGAGTGGGCGAAATTTTGTTAGTCCGGATCTGTTCCGCAAGCTCTTGCATCATTACCACATAACCGAGTGTACCCAGAGCATTACTTCCTCCCATCGGTATGATGAATACTTCATGACCGCTCGCCTTATACTCCCGGACAATTTCCTCGACGCGCTCACTTCTTTCTGACGGTTTGACAAAGCGTACATCTGCACCTAATAAGTTATCGAGAATAAGATTGCCGCTCAGCTCACCCGGATCCCTGCCATCAAGAACCAGAATACACTTAAGACCATAGAGGGCAGCAACAGCGGCAGTAAGCCTGCCGTGGTTAGTCTGTGGCCCGCCGAATGTCAGAATAGTATCGGCACCTGCCTCCAAGGCAGCGCATAAGTGAAATTCCAGTTTTCTGACCTTATTGCCGCCTAATGCCACATCGGTTAAATCATCTCTTTTGATCCAAAGTGATGAATGCTTGAATTCTTGTCCTAAGCGGGATAATTGCTGCAGCGGTGTCGGGATATAACCCATTCGTACTCTTCGTTCCAGAACCTCTTCATTAAACGTAGTCACTAGTCTCTCCTAATAAGCGTAGCCGGATCGTTTAGCCACGAAAAACTCTGTTACAAAACTCTACTGATTATAGCATGGATGAGAAAATGTATTGAAAATTTCTTGTAAATATGTAAAGGATTCTCTGTTTAGTTCTTCTGTAATAATAAATATAAATCTCCACAAATGGTCAGCTTATATTGACTTATTCGCCGGTCAGCTTATATTGACTTATTCGCTGAGTCCTTAGATTCTTCGGCCTCGGTCGCAGCCTCTGCGATGGAAACACCATCTGTTACACTGACCGCCTCACTGATTGCTGTCTCGATGCTGACCTTCACTGTTTTAAACGCATCCGGAGAATCAGGATCTGACGATATCTTTTCTCGTTCATACAAGGGTTTTCTCGCTTCCCGCATGACCCTTTCTATTCCGTTAGACGGCTTTTCTCGGGTTCTGGTTTCAACATCTTCTTTAACCAGAGAATATATAGTTGCCACAATCGGAACTGCGATCATAATACCAAAAACTCCACCTAATCCTCCGCCCAGAACAATTGCTATCAGAACCCAATATGCGGGCAGACCAACTCGATTGCCAACGATCTTCGGATAAATAAAATTTCCTTCTATCTGCTGTAAAACAATCAAAAATACAAAAAATATCAGAGCTTTTATCGGGCTGACAGTCAAGATGAGAACAACACCGACAAAATTTCCGATATAAGCTCCGATAATCGGGATTAAGGCAGTTATACCAACAACGCTTGAGACTGCTGACACAAATGGCAGCCTTAAGATAAGCATACCGATCGCTGTCAGAATGCCCAGAATGAAAGCACTTAATATCTGACCGCCAAAAAAGGAAACAAAATTATCGTAGCCGACGATTAATATATGGGAGAGCGATATATTGGTTTTTGGGGGCAGATAGGCGTATGCCAGTCGTCTGATCTGTGTCAGCAGTTTCTCTTTATTCGCAAGAATATAAAGTGTGAATATCAAGGAAAAGGTCATATCTACAAACTCAGAAAATATCCGGCCGGCCAAGGCGACAAGGTCTCCCATCCAGTCTTGCGCTTCAGCTGTCAAGCGGGATATGAGACTGTCTATATCAAAATTTGATTCAAGTATCCGTTCGCGGATAGCGTTCGGCAGTGAATCATGTGTCTCTACCCAGGCAATGAAATTGTCATATGTTTTGGGCAAACCAGCGGCAATGATTGATACTGAATTAAATAATTGAGGCAGCACAAGTCCTAGAATCAGTCCTAAAACTGCCAGGACAAGTAAAACGGAAATCAGGATCGAGATTGCTCTTCTACTCTTAAGCACAAGAGGTTTCTTGCTGTTGGGGAAATATATTCCTTCAACTCTTACCAAAAGAATATTTAAAATCAGAGCAAGCAGCGATCCGTATATAACAGGGCGCAGAACAGAAAAGAGTTTTCGCAGCAGTCCGAGAAAGTCGTTAAAATAAATCACCAAAAGAGCGAAGGCGCCTAAGATGATAATTATTTGCAGCCAATTACGGACGAACTGTTTAGTGCCTCTTTTATTCATTGTCCTTTGTTATGCCCCACGACAGATCATCATCATATCTGGCGCGTTCACCGCCAACAAATTTCGGTCTGGTGCGTGCCGCAGTTACATGCGCATTGCCAATATTGCAGATTTTTGTTCTTACGCATACCACTACGCTCTTGAGATGCATGCCGATAAAGGTATCACCAATATCCAGGCCGGCGTCAGCCTTAATGCTTTCTACAGCCACCGGATGACGCATCACTTCATAGGCTCTGCTGGCAAAAGAGCCGCCGCTCTTCTTCCAGGGCACTACGTTTACTATCTCTGCATGAGGAACAGCTTCACGCTCAATGATAATGCAGCGATTCAAATGCTCACAGCATTGAGCAGCCAAATACATATCCTTACTCTCCAAAACCTCCGCTATCGCATCGTATATCGCGCCGGCAATTTCCGTACTCGGGTAAGATCCAATTCTGTGGCCGGCCACTTCGCTGCTGGAGCAGCCAATAACCACAATGGCACCCGGCTTTAGATTGGCGGTCTCAATTAGTTCCGTGACGGCGGACCGGGATTCTTCAGCAATTTGCTTAAGGAAATCCTGATCTTTCGACAGCGGGTCTAACCCTTCCTTATTTGTTTCAGTTTCAGAGTTTCTGGTATTTTCTGACATCGATAATCATCATCCTTTCATATTTCACTAATCAAACATTTTCATCTTCATATATGATTGTAAGCCTATTTGTCCGGATAAAAAAGAGGACAGCAATTTCGGTAATATAAGCACTAAGCCATGTCTGAAAGGTCTGTCCGGAAGGTTAATTCTTAAGTGCTAAAAGCATTCTTGATTTAGTGTTAATAAGGCATTCTTGATTTAATATAAGGATGTCGTTCTAACATGGTAATAATGACAAATGCTGCGCCCAGACCAAACGCTCCCTGCCCCAGGTTGCCTAGGACTCCTGCCGCAGCAGCCCAACCCAGGCCCAAAATAACTGCTTCATAAACAAAGTATCCAAAAACCATGAATAGTTCCGCGACTGCGCCACTGACTAAACGAGCCAAGATGCGGCGTCGTTTACCTTTGGCTGACAAAACAGCAAAAAGGCTGGCAGCTATGAAGGCGACTAAACCTTTAATAATCAAAGTTCCGGGAGCGAACATTGTATAACCGGCAATCAGATCCGCCAGCATGGAGCCAATACCGGCAGTGGCTGCGCCATATAGCGGGCCCAGCATCCAGGCGGACACCAAGACTACAACATCACCCATGTTTAAAAATCCGCGGGAAGGAGTTGGTATTTGAACCAGAAGTGTGGCAACAACCACTAAAGCTGCCAGCATGCCGGCACCAACAAGCTTTTGCAAAGGGCTCAAAGATTTATTGGTTTCAGCCTGATACCGTCCCTCTGCCTGAAGGCGTCTCAGCTCTTGATCCTGTCTGGTTTCATTTGTCATTTTAGGATCTTTTTCATTATTGGCATCTTCATTTATCATAATTCACCTCAAATAAAATAATAAGAATTGCGTTCCGGTAATCTATTCTATCTCTTCCTCGGAGCTGACGTCAGAACTGACATCAGAGCTGACGTCAAGAGGTTTAAAACCACACTCTGCAGCCTGCTCGCTCTCAACGCCTCCAACTCCATTTATGGCACTTAGTCTGTTGTCATAATTAGCATCTTCTATGAGAATTGTGTTACTCGGCAGCCGGAACTCTTCTCTATAACCATCATACATTTTCTTAAAGGCGGTGTTGTCCTCCTTTAGATGGGACAGATATTCGTGGGTATTCAGTCCATCTGAGTGAATTTCAATCATTGAAACTGCGATGTTACTGCAGTGGTCAGCTATGCGCTCAAGGCTAGTGGTAAAGTCCACGAAAATGAAGCCCAGTTCCAGTGTACATTTACCGGAGGTGATTCTGGAGATGTGGCGGGCTTGCAGTTCGTCATTTATACGGTCAATTACATCCTCTAAGGGTTCCACTTGGACAGCCAGATCAAGATAATCGTCAACTAGCGCGGTAAATGCCATATTGACAAGTTTGGTCAGAGCCGCAATATAAACTTCCAGCTCAGTCCAGGCATAATCAGAAAATTGAATCTTCTTACTGTACATTTCCTGAGCGGAATGCGCGATATGGACTGTGTGGTCGGAAATCCTTTCCAGATCGGTAATATTCTGAAGCCAGATGGCTATCGTCTTGTACTCGTCTTCTTGCAATTCTCTGGCAGAAAGCTTAACCATATAGGTGCCAAGTTTATCTTCATAGCGGTCAACCAGATTTTCCAGAGCCTTTACTTCCACAAAGCCCTCACTATCGTAATTTTGTAAGAGCCTCAGGGCGCTGAGCAGACCTTGCTTCGTGTTGTCCGCCATATCTTTGCCGATTTTGCGCACTTGTTCGACCGCCAGAGCAGGTGTATCAAAGAATATAGGGTCCAGCAGCTTTAGTCTCTCTTCGATCTGTGTGGCCGCGATTTCCTCTTCATGGTCAGGAATAATCTTATGAGTCAGCTTCTCAAGGCGAACAGCGAAAGGTAAAAGCAGCGCTGTGGAAGAGATATTAAATATAGAGTGGATAATTGCTATCCAGACTGGGCTTATGCTCTCACTCAAAAAGCTGAAATCATAAATCGCGTTGAGAATATAAAAGGCTAGCGAAAACACGATAGTTCCGATGATGTTGAAGTTGAGGTGGAAAATACCCACCCGGCGTGCGTTGCGGCTGGCCCCTACTGAAGAAATCAAGGCGGTGACCGTGGTGCCGATGTTCTGCCCCATGATAATCGGAATTGCGGACCCGAAGGTCACCATGCCGGTACTGGCCAAGACCTGCAAAATTCCTACAGATGCTGAGGAGGATTGAATTATGCCTGCTAATACGGCCCCGACCAGAATACCCAGGATCGGATTGGAGAAAGCAAGGAACAGCTTCTGGAAACCCTCTACTTCTGCCAAGGGAGCAACCGCATCGGACATGGTGGACATGCCGAACATAAGAATAGCAAAACCCAGGAGGATACGCGCCTGACTATGCCTCTTGTCTTCTTTACTAAAGAGAATAAAACCTGTCCCGATTACGGCCAGGATGGGTGTCCATGACGAGGGATTCAGCATCTGGACGAAAATGCTCTCGCCCTGAATGCCTACCAGACTCAAAATCCAGGCAGTAATAGTCGTGCCGATATTCGCGCCCATTATTACCGGTATGGCTCTGCTGAGAGTGATAATCCCGGCATTAACCAGGCCCACCAGCATAACGGTTGTGGCAGAAGAAGACTGAATAATTGCTGTGACTCCGGCTCCCAGAGCCACCCCTTTAAGGCGGTTGGAAGTAAGATTTTCCAGAATGCCCTGCAGCCTTGAACCCGACAGCCTGGTCAGCCCCGTACTCATAAGATCCATACCATAGAGGAAAAGAGCAAGTCCCCCGGCTAATGTCAGCAGATTAAAAACATTCATAGCTCTCCCTTAAACAAACAGCTAAAAAATTATATGTATATCTTACACACATCTAACTAAACTTACTTTAAATTTAACATACAAATTAATCGAAGGCGCTTATATTGGAATTACCGGACAATTCCATGACAGCACATCCATCAGACAGTCTATAACATAACCTGCGTAAGACGAAAGACTAATAAATTTGTTCAAGCAGGGCAGACCTGATTAATTCTGCAATCAGGCTGCCACAGACACTTTGTGCAAAATGCCGAATTAATTTTCAACACCTGAGATAACTGTTAAACCAGTGTACTATCTGCTTTAATCTTTTACTCCTGGCACGAGGCTTGCCGCTGCGGGAAAGCTCATGAGACTCGTCTTTAAAAACGATCATTTTGCAGTCAACTCCTCTGACCTTAAGAGCGGTAAAAAGCTGATATCCCTGTTCCGCCGGGCAGCGATAGTCCTTCGCTGAATGGATAATCAGGACAGGTGTCTCAATCTGATCTGCATAACATAAAGGCGAATGCTTCCACAGCTTTTCCGCACCATCTAAGTTGAAAAAATCAGCCGCGATCTGATCCTCCGCAAAATAGTAACCAATATCTGCAGTGCCATAAAAGGACAGCCAGTTAGAGATTGATCTTTGTGTTATTGCCGCGCTGAACCGATCAGTATGAGAAATTATCCAGTTCGTCATGAAGCCGCCATATGATCCTCCGCTGACCCCCATTCTGGTTTCATCGAGCTGAGGATACTTCTCCAAGACAGCATCCGTGAAATTCATCAGATCTTGAAAATCAATGGTACCGTATTTACCCCTGATATCAGAAAAGTTGTCATTTCTGCCGTCAGAACCATGCGGATTGCAGTAAAAAACAATATAACCTTCGCCTGCCAAAAACTGCATCTCGTGAGAAAAGGAAGTGCCATAGGCCATTTTGGGGCCTCCATGGATACACAGTATCCCCGGATAAGATCCTAAGAGATCGAAATTCTCCGGCAACATGACCCAACCATCAATGCGATCTCCGTTTGACTCTATTTGCAGACTGATGGGAGTTGAGAGTTTGATGCCGGACAGGGCTGTATCATTGAAATGAGTAACTCTCAGGAGTTCAGAAGAATTACGCACTTCGCGGGCTTCTTGAGCTGCAGAATGCTCTTCCCCGCCTTTTTGGGCAGCAGTACGCGCTTCTCGACCATCTGAGGCTACAGCACGCACTTCCTGGGCTTCTCGAACTGCAGTATGCTCTTCCCCGCCTTCCTGAGCAGAAGTGCGCGCTTCCCCGCCTTCCTGAGCTGAAGTGTCTTGTTTGAGCTGATAAATCTCCTGCGGCCGATCCGCGAAAAGTCCGATTACATATATAGTGTCAGCCACAAAAGTGAAGCTGTCTATCGAGCCCGGTCCGCTAAAAATCAGCTCGGACTTGCCTGACGGGTTTATCCGCCTGAGGACTCCTTCCCCCTCCAAAATAGAAAGATAATATACTTCATCGTCCCTAACAAGAAAATTATTTAGCGTGCCTAAACGAACATCGGAGACGATAGAGTTTCCAAACAAGATCTCTTCACTCCCTCTTTCTAATCTTTCACCCTGATGGATCTGATACAGTCTGTAGTTCTGATTCAGACCAAACTTATTCATGTCTGCAGCCAGAACGAAAACCTGATCTTGCCAGTAAAAGGCCTTGCCTATATTGAGGTCTTTGTGTCCGTATAACCGAGTCAAGTCAAGTGTTTCCAGATCCAGTTCATATATATCGTCACAGAGATTTGCCTTCCAGCGATAATCAGCCGAACGGTCATTGACCCTGAACAGTACTCCGGATCTTTGCGGGGTGAGCATTAAATCCCTGACATCCAGATCCGGGGCAGTCAAAACGCTGATTTCCTGCGATCTCTCATCATAAAGAAAGAGCCGCGTTCTCTTACCTTGACAATATCCTGAATTATCCTTGCGAAAAGGGATCTCATCCAGTTCCATGAACCAGTCTTCATCAATAGTCGTCTCTGTATTGTCATTCTCCTTGTGTCCGGATTCAGCGCTGGCGACATCTATTGCATCATCGGCCTTATCATCGTCCTTACTGTTGCCCTCGTTCATATAATCCTGATCTTCGCCAGCTCTGGCGCATTGAACTTTCTCACAGCTCTCACGCCAGAGATCCGGATTTTCGATGTCTATCTCTGACAGCAGCAAATAACGGCTGTTGCCTATAGGCAGAAATTCCTTGCAGCGAAACGGCAACTCGAAAGCAGGTTCGATTTCATTACCGGCAATGTTCAGACGATAGAATTGAGTGCGGTTCTCATTATTGTAATCCTTACCCTTACCCTTACCCTTTTCCTTTTCCTCTCTCTTATCAGTTTCCTCATCTGCGCTGCTATTTTTGTTCCGACCTTTATCCATTCCGCTGTCAATTTCGTTGTCTGATTTCTTGGACTTCATTACGCTGTCAATTTCCCTGTCAATATCTCTGTCTGATTTCTTGGGCTTTGCGCTTATCGCACTGCGCCGGTCAGGAAAAAGCAGGGTTTCTTCATCCAGAAAAGCGAAAGATGACTCTTTATATATCTGGGTGAGACATCTTGCTTTGTTGTCTTCCAGGAGCCAGAGCCAGGATTTGTAATCGTTATCGGTCAAATCCGGCTGCTTAACGATAAAAGCAGCTCTCTTCTTCTGCGGGCTGGAGGTCAGCGCGGACAAGAAAGAGATTTCTGACAGCCAGTCCGCCGTGATTTCCCGCTCAGGCTCCATGTTATTATTAATGTCCGGATAATCCGGCATTATTCGCTCATCGTAATTTGACATCGGTTCTCTCCAATAGTCCGTTATTATCGTCTCAATAATCTCTTATGATAAATTGCCTGCCACTTATCCTAATCTCTCCATAGTCCGGTACTTGTTACTTCTTCAGCTCCGTTCGCTCCCGCTGTCTCTTTGACCCTCTATTGTCCAAATTATAAAGGTTTTCTACGCTTCAATCCTCCGGAATTTGGAAGTCCGGACATGGTCAAGAGCAATTGTCCGTAAAAGTGCGTTATAATTGACAAAAATCCTGATTTCTATATTTGAATCGGATGTCTGGATTGTATTATAGGTTTTGCTGCTGTATGGCCTCGGATTTCAGGCATTATCAGCAATCTATGAGAAATATATTGGGAGTCTTAATATGCTGCAAAAACTGGAAAACATCGAGCAGGAAGCTCTGCAATCCCTTCGCAAAGCTCAAAACGAAGAGGAATTGCAGAAAATCTCGCAACATTATCTGGGGAAAAACGGTGAGCTTACCCTGGTCCTGAAAGGATTGGGCGGACTGGAAGCGGAAGAAAGAAAAAGTGTCGGGCAGGCGGCCAATAAGGTAAAGACGGCGCTGTCAGAGTGCATCGAGGATAAAAGGAAAGAACTTAGCGACAATGCTCCTGTTCTGGATTTTCCTTTTGATCTCACAGTACCGGGAATAAGCCCTCCGGCAGGCGGTCTGCATCCTATCACCCAAATGAGCTATGACTTGAATGACGCTTTTCACTCTCTGGGTTTTGTTATTTTTTCGGAAGACGAGATCACCAGTGAATTGTTTGCTTTCGACAACTTAAACTTTCCGCCGGACCATCCTGCCCGTGAAACTATGGACACCTACTGGATTAAAGGCACTGAAGATAAGCGGGGAGCTGACCGTCTCTGTCTTCGTCCTCACCTCACCGGTGCTAGTGTAAGATACCTCAGAAAGCATGGTGCTCCTGCCCGTTTTGTTTATCCCGGCCGCGTTTATCGCAATGAGTCTACTGACGCCCGGCATGAGCGGGCCTTCTTTCAATATGAAGCTTTAATAGTGGAAAGGGACTTTCCCTTTGCCTCGGGCCGTTTACTGATAGACACGATTCTGGAGAAGGTCTTCGGCAATAAAGTTAATACCCGTATGAGAGCCGGTTTCTTCCCATTTGTTGAGCCCGGGTTCGAAATTGATATGGAATGCCAGGTTTGTGGCGGCAAGGGCTGCAGAGTATGCAAGAATGTCGGCTGGATTGAAGTGATGCCGGGCGGTACTCCGCATCCGAACGTGCTGAAAGCGGCCGGTCTCGATCCGGATGAGTGGAGCGGTTTCTACATTAATATCGGTCTCGACCGTCTGGTTATGATGCGCTACGGAGTCGATGATGTCAGGCTTTTCCACAGCGGAGATTTGCGTTTTCTCTCTCAATTCAGATAGAATCCTGCCTGATCGCTGAGCGCTGCGGCAATGAGCACATCCTTGTCAGTAAGCGCCTTCGGCAAATACAAAATAAATAAAGTTGACTAATATAAGGAGGAGGCGGAGAGCCTTTACACTATGAAGATTTCGCTGCAATGGATAAATGACTATGTGGATATAAGTGATCTTGCTCCTGAGGAGGTGGCTCATGAGCTGACGATGCGGACTGTGGAGGTCGAGAATGTCCGTTATCAGGAACAGGCTTATGACAAGGTAGTTGTCGGCAAGATTGATGAGATCAGGCCACATCCCCAGGCGGACAAGCTGGTGATAACGATCGTCGATGTGGGAGAGGCGGAGCCGTACACAATCGTCTGCGGCGGCTGTAATCTGTACGAAGGGCAAAGGGTTGTCGTGGCGCTTCCTGGTTCATATGTTAAATGGCATGGCGAAGGTGAGCCGGTCCTGATTAAGAAGACAAAACTGAGGGGAGTGGCCAGCTCAGGAATGATCTGCGCCTCCGGGGAACTGGAGCTGGATGATCTGTTCCCCGCCAGTGAGGAAGCAGAGATCATGGACCTGAAGGATTCTGACGCTCCGGCGGGCACTCCGATCTCTGAAGCTTTGCAGCTTAATGATGTAATTCTTGAAATAGATAATAAATCACTGACTAACAGGCCTGACTTGTGGGGTCATTACGGTATTGCCCGGGAATTGTCCGTAATCTTTCAGCGGGAGTTAAAACCGGTGGCGGATTTTGTCCTTGATCCCGCCTTGGCAGGGAATGATCACTCACTGCCGGTAACGATTGAGTCGCCGCAGCGCTGCCTGCGTTATGCCGGTCTCGTATTCACCGGCCTTGATTCCCGGCAAGCCCCGCATTGGATGCGCACCCGGCTGGCTGCCACAGGAATTTGCCCTCACAATGCCCTGATAGACATAACAAATTACGTGATGATGTCAACAGGTTGTCCGACTCATGGCTTTGACCGGCGCTTTGTCAATACTGAATTGATAATCAGAGAAGCCCGCGCAGGTGAAACATTAGAGCTGCTTGACGGTACTTTTCTGGAATTGACGACCGAAGACCTTGTCATTTGCGATATAAATGAGCCGATGGCTCTGGCAGGAGTAAAGGGCGGCAAGAAGGATTCTCTGCACGAGGATACCACGGAGATGGTACTGGAAGTCGCGGTCTTTGACGCACTGAGCATCCGCCATACCGCACAGCGTTTCAACGTCCGCACTGAAGCTTCGACCCGCTATGAAAAAGCGATTGATACCGCGCGTGCGGATATGTCCATCGCGCTGGCTTGTCAGCTGCTGGAGGAGCTGTTCCCCGAGTCTCAATTGCTTGGCTATCAGGATGCTGTCGCCGATACCACCAGGCCTGCTGAAATTGATGTAAGCCTTGCTGCCTTGGCGAAGAGCATGGGCAGAAAAGTAAACTTTAACCAAGTGGAGACATTGCTGTCTTCATTGGGCTTTACCGTTGAGCAGGCAGACGATGACCTGTTAAAAGTGACTGTTCCCAGCTGGCGCTCAACGGGTGATGTATCCTTGTTCTGCGACATTGTCGAGGAGGTCGCCCGTATCATCGGTTATGAGAATTTCGAATTTATCCCCCCTGTTGTGAAGCTGGAGAAGGCGGTGAAGCAGGACAGTTTTGACATGGAGCGGAGAGTGAGAGAGTATCTCGCCTTCCGCTGCGGTTACCGTGAGATATTCACATATCCCTGGACCTCTGAGGATTTGTTAGCTGCCGCCGGCATTGAAGGCCAGATCAAGCTTGCTCAGCCGCCGGCTCCCGATCAGGCAAATTTAAGGCCCAGTCTGGTGCCCGGCCTGATCGGAAACGTGAGATCTAATCTGCGCTTCCGGGACGACATGAAAGTGTTTGAAATGGCTCAGGTCTTCCTGCCCGGCGAGTCAAGTCCGACTGATCCGGCCGAGGTCCTGCCTGTTCAGAAACTTTATCTGGCCGGCGCTGTTGCCGCCGATGCAGATCAAGGAGTTCATATTTTCCGCGAATTAAAAGGAATGTTGGCGACATTGCCTGAATATGCCGGTTCAGAGCAACTGGATTTTCAGAATATCTCTCAGCCGTCATGGGCGGACAAAGATGTCTGGCTTAACGTGGTCAGCCAGAAAGAGAGTATTGGCAGTCTGGGACTTTTGTCTAACAAAGTTAAGAATGCAGCCGGCATCAAAAGAACTCAGGTGGCTGTTTTTGAGCTGGATATGACCAGATTAATTCCCATTCCCACCAGAGGTCATGAGTACGAACCACTTCCCAACTATCCGCTGGTGGAAGAAGATTTCGCACTGGTAGTTGATGAGAAAGTGAGCTGGGATCAGGTGAAAGCCATTGTCGGGCCGATGGTCAAGGAGCTGAATTATGTCGAAGAATACCGTGGATCACAGATTCCCGCAGGTAAAAAATCCTTGCTCTTCCATGTGCTTCTGGGCTCGGACGATATGACCTTGTCCAGCGAACAGATCTCGGGCAAGAGAGCCGCCATAATCAAGCAATTGTCTAACAAGCTGAGCGCGGAGCTCCGCCAGTAATTATACCAGCGGGTTTGTCGGATCGAACCAACCAACTAATGGCAGATAACGGGTTTCTGATCCGTCAGTAATTATACCAGTGGGTTTGTCGGATCGAAGGCATCTCGGATTGCGTCGCCGATGAAGTTTACCGACATAACTATCAAAACAATCATTATTCCGGGAGGCACCCATATCCAGGGCATATTGGTCAGTACTGCCTGAGATGTAGCTGCTCCCAGCATATTCCCCAGACTGGCTGTAGGTGTCTGTACTCCCATGCCCAGAAAAGAAAGAGCGGCCTCATCCAGGATAGAAAAGGCAATAACCGAGCTTGAATGAATCAGAATGGGTGCCATGGTATTAGGCAATATTTCAGAGAACAAAATATACGGCTTAGGCAGGCCGGCGACCAGAGCTCCCTGGACGAAAGCTCTTTCCCTCAGTGAGAGCACGTTCCCTCTCACCAGTCTGGCTATACCCGGCCAATTGACAAAGCCCAGGATGAAGATAATATTCATGAGGCTGGGACCGAAAATTGCCGCTGCCACCAGAACCAGCAGCAGGTATGGGAAAGACATGACCATGTCAGTAAAGCGCATGATAATCGAATCTAAAAGCTTTCCGAAGAAGCCGGATACAAGACCTAATACAACCCCGATTACTGTTGAGATAAGCGTAGCCAGTATACCTACCATTAAGGAAACTCTGCAGGCATAGATGAGTCTGCTGAGCACGTCGCGCCCTACATCATCAGTGCCTAATAAATGGCCGTCTCCGGGAGGCGCGCCGAAATCACCGGTGATCCGGTTGGGGTGGTAGGGCGCAATTATGGGAGCGAGCAGTGAGACAAAGATCACGAACAAGACGAAGTAAAGACTGACCATAGCCAGCTTATGTCTCTTGAAGCGTCTCCATACTGCTCTTAAATAACTGTTTTCTGCCATACTTTAATCTCTATATCTTCAATCCCTAATCGTAGCGAATGGTCGGATCGACAATTGCGTACAAAATATCCGTAATTATATTGGCCATCAGAACTGCGACGGCTGCTAATAAACTAACACCCATGATGACCGGGAAATCCCGGTTCAATATCGCACTCATCGTCATCAAACCAAGACCTGGCCAGGAGAATATCTGCTCAATGATTACCGAGCCGCCAAGGAGCATGGGCAATTGCAGACCGATCAAGGTAACAATCGGCAGCATTGCGTTGCGGATGGCATGCTTGCTGATTACCTTGAAGCGGCCGATTCCTTTACTCTCGGCTGTGCGCAGATAGGGCTGTTGTAATATCTCCAGCATGCTTGAGCGGATATAGCGGACATTGCTGCCTGTCACTGATGCAGACATTACAATTACAGGCATGATCATGTGCCGGATAATATCAATCAGACCGCCTGAGCCGCCTAAAGTCTTCATGCCGCTGGAAGGAAGCCAGCCTAATTGGGTTGAGAACAAATAAACCAGTACAAGAGCCAGAAAGAATCCGGGAATGCTGATGAAGAGAAATGATGTGCCGACAATGACATAATCACGCACTGTGTATTGCTTGAGAGCTGAATATATGCCGGTAGGGATCGCGACCAGAAAGGACACCAGCATTGAAGTCCCCATCAACAGCACGGTGGGACCCATATTTTGGCTGATCATCTGCGTTACCGGCTGATAAGTTGTGATGGAGTAGCCCATGTTGCCATTGAGCAGCTCCTTCAGCCAGAGCCAGTAGCGCATCAGAAAAGGCTGATCCAGTCCCAGTTCAATCATTTTTGCCTGTTTGGCCGCCTCCGTAATACGGGGTCCAATCATCATATCGATGGGATTGCCGGCCAGATTCATCAGCAGATAGTCAATGATAGTGATGCCAATTAAAACCGGCACCGCAATCAGAAGCCTCTTTAAAACATAGCGAAGGAGGCCGCCCTTGTTCATGATCCGCCCCTTGCTATAGTGATTGGGCAGGCAGCCAGATGCGTTTCGTCACCCGGCACCGGTGTAAGTTCGGGAGTGATTTCACAGCAGGACTCCTCTGCCAGGGAGCAGCGCGGATGAAAGTAGCAGCCTGTGGGCGGATCAACATTCGAGGGGATCTCTCCTGCCAAAAGACCCTCCGGCTCTTGGATCCTGTATGGGTCAGGAACAGGGGACGAGGCAATAAGCGCCTTCGTATATGGATGATAGGTATTAGAGAACAGAGCCTCTGTTTCTGCAATCTCGACGATCCGGCCGCAATACATCACAGCAATACGATCTGAGAGGTATTTGATCGAAGCAAGACCATGCGCGATAAACAGCAAGGTGAGGTTCAGTTCTTCCTGGAGCTCGTCAAGAAGGTTGAGGATCTGAGCCCGGATAGAAACATCCAGCGCAGATACAGGTTCATCAGCGACAATAAGCTTGGGCTGCAGGGCGAGAGCTCTGGCTATGCCAATCCTTTGTCGTTGTCCGCCGGAAAATTCATGCGGGTAACGCTGAGCTGCGTCACTGCTTAAACCTACTTTATTTAAAAGATCCAGGATCTTTTCTTCAACATTTTCCTTTGTGGCGAATCTGTGAAAGAGCATGGGCGCAGACAAAGTATCGTAAATTCGTTTCCTGGGATTAAGTGAAGCCCAGGGGTCTTGAAATACGATTTGCAGATCGGTGCGCAGCTGTATTTTCTCTTTGCCTTTTACCTCAGCAATGTTTCTGCCGCGAAAATAGACCTCTCCGCTGTCAGGCTTTTCCAGTCCGACAATGATTCGTCCCAGCGTGGATTTTCCGCTGCCTGACTCGCCTACCAGTCCAAGAGTCTCTCCTTCATCAATCGTCAGAGAAACATCTGTGACAGCCTGAATTCTCTTTCTTTTGCCAAAGCCACTGTCAGGAGAGGGATACGTTTTTGTCAGATTTTCTACTCTTAGAAGAATCATTTCTTAACCCTGTGAGAGTCTTTTCTTCGCTTCTTCCTTGCGTCTGGCAAGTGCGATTTTGGAAGCCTCGCACTGAGTTGAATGCACAAAGTCTAATTCATTGTTTTGCGCACGCATGCAACGCACCTGACGGCAGTCATCGAGCGGCCTCATAACCTGACGAGTCTCGCGGCACTGCTGCTGAGCGAATTCACAGCGGCCGGCAAAGCGGCAGCTGTTGATAGCATAATAATCTTCGGGCACTACACCGGGAATCGCTGTCAGCTCTCTGTCCTTGTCATCTTCGATGCTAGGTACAGTATCCAGCAAAGCTCGCGTATAAGGATGTCCCGGTGCTTCGAACATAGTGAATACATCCGTATACTCAACAACTTCGCCAGCATACATGACCAGTACCCGATCAGCCATCTGCGCTATAAGTCCGATATCATGGGTTATCAACATGACTGACATGTCTCGTTCCAGTGAGAGTTCGCGCAGCAGATGCATGATCTGGGCTTGGATCGTTACGTCAAGTGAGCTGGTCGCTTCATCAGCGATGATGAGAGAAGGCTCGCTGGCCAAGGCTATCGCGATCATGACACGCTGTCTCATACCGCCGGAGAGCGTATGTGCGTATTGATTGAGTATAGTTTTGGGTTTCGCCAGGCCGACGCGGTCGAGCAGATCTACCGCCAAATTAGTAGCTTTCGCTTTAGAAATATCTTGATGCGCCCTGATTGCCTCGATAATTTGATTGCCGATGGTAAGCACCGGATTAAGGCTGGTCAGCGCATCCTGAAAGATCATAGCCAGATGCTTTCCACGTATTTCGTCTAGTTGATCAGAAGTCATAGACAGCAGGTTCTTGCCCTTAAACCATGCTTCGCCGTCAGTCACTCGCCCGGCATTGGGCAACAGACCCATTAGAGAGAGGGCTGTAATGCTCTTGCCGCTGCCCGATTCTCCGACTACTCCCAGAACTTCTCCGCGTCTGATGTCAAAATCGACATCCCGAAGAAAGACACGATCGCCCTGATCCGTCTTAAAGGTTATTTCCAAGCCATTGACTGACAACATCACATCAGGATCGTCAACATTTGTCATAGCCTTCATTTGACCCCCTGTTTTCTTCATTCCATAATAATAACACAGAGACTTGACAGCCTATAGGCATATCATATTGCAATCGTAATTTATCAGCTCAATTTTGCTTTATGAGGGAGAAACTGTAATATATTACGTCCAAGGTTACGATTATAGGTATAATATTAATTTGTACTAATCGATGGAATAAATGCACAGAAGGGCAAATATCTTAATATGAATGCAAAAACAAGAAATATCGTTAGAATCGTATGCGCCGTAATTGCAATAGTCATGGCGGGATCTCTCTTGCTGTCGCTGGTTGCCTGCGGCGGTCAAGAAGAACCTGAACCAGACAACGGCGCTGAAAATATAGTGAATATTGGTGTAACCAATGTCATAGGGTCACTTAATCCACTTTTGCTGGATGCGACTGAAGTTAACAAATATGCTATAAGCTTAGGATTTCTGCCGCTGGTTGATTTAAATCAGGACCTGGAGTTTGTTCCCCAGATTGCCTCAGAAATCACCACGGAGGACAATTTGACTTTCACTATCAAGATAAATCCTGAGGTCAAATGGTCTGACGGTGAAGCCGTAACTGCTGACGACGTTATTTTCACACTGCTTAAGCTTACCAGCGAAGGTATCGGCAATGTGTCAATGGGACTTTACAGCATCTTCGACGGCTGGAATGAGAGCGGGTATCTGCCCGATGACGCCGCCTTGGAGAGTGTGCCGGGATTGAACAAGATTGATGAAATGACTTTGTCGCTTACCGCGACTTCGCCCATGCCGCTCACCTCGTTTCTTAACACTTACGCCCGCTACTTACATGTAATCCCCGAGCATAAATTGAGTGACATGTCTATAACCGACCTCAAAACTACTGACTGGTTCAATACTCCGGAAGTAATATCAGGCGCCTACAGATGTTATGAAGTTAATTTGGATCACTTCGCATCATACGAGGCAAATCCTGATTACTATTTAGGCGAGCCTCAGATTGACAAGCTTAATATTAAAGTTGTACAGGGCAGTCAATTGCTGCCGGCCTTGAGAACAGGCGAGGTTGACTTCATCCAGCCGACCATGGCTTCCATACCAGATGAGGATCATGAAGGAATTGCAGCGCTTGACAATATTACACCTGTATATGCTCCGCCCGTTACCAATCAATTATTATTCATCAATACAGAAACCATTTCCGATGCCAGGGTTAGGCAGGCTATTAATAAAGCAATCAATCGTCCGCAGATTCTCGATGGCTATCTCAATGGAAATGGTGAGATAATTGATGGATTCATTACTTCTTATTCTCCGTTTTATGACGAGAGTGTAATTCCGACTCCTTATGATGCAGAAGAAGCAAAATCATTGTTGGAAGCAGCTGAATGGACACAGGACGATCCCCTTGTATTCAAGATTAATTCCGGCGACCCCACCTTCGTAAAGGCCGCTAATGTCGTCGTTGAACAACTGAGAGATGTCGGCATAGAAGCCAGTATTACCACCCTGGATATCAATTCTCTGCTTGAGTCCGCCAATACCCATGATTTCGACCTTCTGGCAGTTCAATATACCATGGTTCCGGTAGATCCATTCCCGGATGTAAGCTGGCTGGTAACCGGCACACCTGAGTTCCCCAACTGGGTGCAATACTCTTCTGATGAGATGAATGGTTATGTTGATGCCGTAAGAGCTGTAGCTGATGGCGACACAGAGGGACTGATCAAAGCCTACGGCGACATTGACAGGCTGGTGCAGCAGGATGTTCCCGTAGTATCACTTTACGTGATCTCCCCGTTAGGAGTTGTAAGCAACAGGCTTCAAAACGCAACGCCTTCGCCTTATGGCTTCCTGTTAAACGTTCACGAATGGCAGCTTAATTAGAGTCCGGTTGTCCATAAGTTGATGGTTTTTATTAAGAGCTGCCTGCCAGGCAGCTCTTATGTTTAGATGAATCATTGGATTTTCAGGAATGTTATGCTATAAAATACTATGCGAAAAAGTGAGGGATATCTGTGAAAAAAGTATTATTACTGGCTACCGGCGGCACAATAGCAGCGGCAAAGACTGACGAAGGGATGAATCCTCAGCTTACACCTGAAGATTTGGTCGCATACATACCTGAAGTTGCAGATATCTGTCAGATAGACTGCAAAACTATACTCAATGTAGACAGTACTAATGTTCAGCCGGAAGACTGGCAGTTGATGGCCAAAGAGTGTTACGCGGCTTTACCTTATTATGACGGCTTCGTGATCTCACATGGCACTGACACCCTATCTTATTCCGCTACCGCTCTGAGCTTTATGCTGCAAAATCCCGGCAAGCCTGTTGTCCTCACAGGATCGCAGATGTCGATCAGCGATCCCGAAGGAGATGCGAGAAAAAATCTTCTGGACGCCTTCATAACGGCTGCGTCAGATCTGGCAGGAGTGTACGTTACCTTCTATGGAAAGGTCATGCTGGGCAGCCATACCGTAAAAATCAGAACACAGTCATTTGATGCTTTTGAAAGTGTCAACGCTCCTCTGGTCGGCAGGATTGAAAACAACAAATTAGAAATTCTATCGGATTTGAAGTATGAGCGGCAGGCCGGGGGGACGAATCCAAAGCTGGCAGCTGGACTTGATCCCCGCGTATTCGTGATCAAGCTGATACCGGGTTTTGATCCAGAATGGCTGCGGGAATTAGTTAAACTCGATATTCACGGCATAGTTATTGAAGCCTTCTGCCTCGGCGGCCTTCCCTTTAAAGGCAGAGATCTGTTATCGGCAGTCAATGATCTTGTGGATCAAGGTATTCCTGTTGTAATGAGTACACAGGTGCCATTTGAGACAACAGATCTGACCATATATGAAGTCGGAATTAAAGCCCTGAAGGCTGGTGTGATTCCTACCGGTGTCATGACCAGCGTCGCTGTTGTGACAAAACTCATGTGGGCTTTGGGACAGACTAAAGACCTTGAAGAAATCAGAGAAATTATGATGCAGGATATTGCTTTAGAAACTAAGGACAGATAAGGAAAACAGATGAAAAAAATAGTCGGAATAATTGGCGGCATGGGACCGCTCGCAACCTGTGATCTTATGCTTAAAATCATAAAAAATACTGACGCAGAGTGTGATCAGGAGCATGTGCACCTTTTGATAGATAATAATATCGAGATCCCTGATCGCACGGAAGCTATTGTCAGAGGCGGAACCAGTCCTCTAAATGAGCTGATCATTTCGGCCAACAGGCTGACAGCAGCAGGAGCTGATGCCTTGGTTATGGCTTGCCATTCCGCTCATTACCTCTTGCCTGAACTGGAAAAGGCAATATCAACACCATTCATCTCCTTAATAAAAACCACTACAATGCGCCTCAAAGAAGAGAATAAGAAAACAGTGGCTTTATTCGCAACGGAAGGTTTAAGCAAAGCCGGCATATATCAGGCAGAATTTGAAAAAGCAGGAATAAATGTGCTGGTACCCGATGACAGTGAGCAAAAACTGGTCACAGAGGTTATCTATGATGCGATCAAAGCGGGACATCCTCTGGCTCGGCCCGAACGGTTTCAGGATTTAATCGACAGTTTCCGCAAGCGAGGCGCAGAGAAGATCGTCCTTGGCTGTACTGAATTGCCGGTCGCAGCTATGAAATACAAGTTTGAGGCTGATTTCATTGATCCGACTTATGAGCTGGCTTTGGAGATAATCCGTTTTGCCGGAGCAAAGGTAATTGGATCCTGAGGGGGAATATATCCCGGGCAGTGAGCGTTACGATAATCCGCTTTGCCAGAGCAAAAGTTGTTGAATCATAAGGAGAAGGATCACCTGCTGTTCCAGGCCGGTCACAAGCCGCAAATTGTTTATCATCATGCGGCGAAGGCGCCTAAGGACAAGGCCGGATATCTCGGATGATAAAATCGTATCAGGCCAGACCTTTATCAAGCATTGCCTGATATAGTCTTTCCAGCTGAGCGCTCAGCGCCCTGGCCGGCAGAGCCAGATTTATTCTAATAAAACCCTTCCCTGCCTCACCGAAAATATGCCCTTCATTAATGATGAAATTTGCATCTCGTAACATAAATTCACTTAGCTCTTCCTCTGTTAGGCCAAGGTAATTAAAGTCCAGCCAGAGCAGGTAGGTTCCCTCTAAAGGAGAAATTATCACTTCAGGACAGCGCCGGGCAAAAAAGTCGCGCGTCAGTCTTTCATTTCCGGAAATAACCTGAATCATTTCTTCCAGCCAGGCCTCACCTTTGGCATAAGCCAGCTCACAGGCTTTATGGCTCAGAATGGTGCTGCCATGAAAACCGCTGTCAGCCAATGACGCACAAAACTTCTTCCGTAATTCAGAATTTTTGATAATAATATTAGATACCGCCAGGCCGGCAATATTAAATGATTTTGTCGGCGCCGTACAAGTTACAACTCTTTGTGCCAAATCCTCTGATAATGTTTGCAGGACAATATGCTTATAGCCGGGCATGATTATATCGTGATGGATTTCGTCGGAGACGATTATTAATTCATTGCGGATGGCAATCTTTGCTAATCCCTCCAACTCTTCCGGCTCCCAGACTCTGCCAACAGGATTATGCGGACTGCAAAACAATACGAGCTTATTAGCGGTACCTGAGGTTAATCCCGAGAGGAGCTCCAAATCCATAACATATTTGTTACCACGCAGCTGTAAAGGACAGTTGATAATTTTTCGCCCGCTTTTTTGTATGGCGCTATAAAAAGGGAAATACACCGGCGACATTATTACCACTCCGTCACCAGGGCCGGTAAAGCTTTTTACTGCCTGATAAAGCGCGGGAACTACTCCGGAAACAATGGTAATCCAACTCGGGTCGACCGAAAAGTCATGACGTTTGCTCATCCACTCAGTTACAGCCCGCCAGTATCCATCTGTCGGCCTGCTGTACCCAAGCACAGCCTGATCCAGATACTCCTTCAGCCCCTGCACAATCTCAGGCGCCATGACAAACTCCATATCAGCAGTGGAGAGAGGAATGACATCCTCTTTTGCTTCGGGACAAGCTTGGCGCATTTGTGCCCACTTAATCGATTCCGGTCTTGCCACCATTGTTTTGAAGTCATATTTCGCCATATGTCTCTCCTTAATTTCTAGTGTTATCATATTATAGACTTATCAGGATTTGTGCAGCAGCAATTCCCCAAGCAATGGGTTTGACTCGCAGCAATAGGGTTTGATTCACAAGCAATTGGGTTCGACTCACAAAGCAATGGGTTTGACTCACCAAGTAATTGGGTTCGACTCATATGTTTCTTAATTCTGGTATTTTAAAAATATTTAATCAAAATTGTGAGGTGACAATATGACAAAAATTGCCTGGATAGGAACCGGAGTTATGGGGACGCCCATGGCAGGGCATCTTGCCAATGCAGGGCATGAACTGCATTTGTTTAACCGTACTCCGGCTAAAGCGCAAGCCGCCATGAAGAAGATTCCCAACAGCAAGACCTTTGCCAGTATCGCGGAGGCAATAGATGGCTGTGAATTTATTATGACTATGGTTGGTTATCCTCAAGATGTCGAAGAAGTCTATCTGGGTCCAGATGGAATATTTGCCAATGCAACTCCGGGCACCGTCTCCATTGACTTTACGACTTCCTCACCTGAACTGGCCTGCCGTCTGTATAAAGAAGGCAAAACCCGAGGAGTTGCTGTCCTGGATGCGCCTGTGTCCGGAGGTGATGCCGGCGCAATCAAGGGATCGCTTGCTGTAATGGTAGGCGGAGATGAGGAAACCTACGCTCAAGCCGTACCGCTGCTTAAGACTTTTGCCGCAACTTTATCTCACATGGGAGCGGCAGGCAGCGGCCAACATACGAAAGCGGCCAATCAGGTTGCTGTCGCCGGCAACACTGCCGCCATGACGGAAGCGCTTCACTATGCTATGAGCGTTGGTCTTGATCCTGAGAAAATGTTGGCAGTGATTACCAAGGGAGCAGCCGGCAGCTGGCAGTTAGAAAACATGGCGCCGCGAGTTCTGGCTAAAGATTTTGCCCCGGCCTTTTTCATCAAACATTTCCTCAAGGATCTTAAGATAATTGAAGAGGAGATGGCCACTCGTGACACCTCTCTTGCTACTGTCCACACCGTCCGACAAATGTATGAAGAGATGGCCGCGCTCGGCTATGAGAATGACGGTACGCAAGCCCTAATCAAGTTATATCAACGAGAAGAGAGCTGAGAGTAGTGCAAAGCACAACAAAATAGTTGAGAATTTATACTACTGCTTGATATTTTGACTAAGTGATACAATATTTGGAATGCTGCGGATAGAGAAGATGTCGAAGTTGCTTGCTATGGCTTGATTCTCAGTATTGGAAACAGTATTATCTTACGGGTAATAATAAATTGACATATAAATAATGGATTATCGTATTAAGGGAGGGTTGAAATGACAATAGCTTTGGTCTTGCTCCTGTTTGCAGCCGTACTGGGGCTTGCCTACTCAATGTTTAACTTCTTTGCAGTTAAACGAATGGATGAAGGGGATGAGCGTATGCAACGGATTGCGGCTGCAATCCGGCTAGGCACAAACACTTTCATTGTTTATGAATATAAGATTGTTGCAAAAATTGCAATAGTTCTGGCAGTAATCTTAAGTATTCTGATCTCCTGGGAAATGGCAACAGCGTTTTTGCTGGGTGCCGTTATGTCAGGAGCTGCCGGCTGGGTCGGCATGAAAATCGCCACATACTCGAATGTGCGGGTAGCAAATCGCGCCCGTGTTACAAATAGTCTGGGGCAGACCTTGAAACTGGCATATCGCGGGGGTTCAGTAATGGGCCTTTGCGTCGCCGGCTTTGCACTGTTGGGCTTCTTCATTGTTTACTTGGTTTTTGGAGTATTCATGGGCCAGTACAATGCTTTGATCACCGACAGTGCGCTCACAAACTGGTGGGGACTGCCGATTTCGTTCACAATCACACTGTCCGGCTATGCGCTGGGCTGTTCAGTCATCGCAATGTTCAATCGTGTCGGCGGGGGTATCTATACCAAAGCTGCTGATATGGGAGCAGATCTGGTAGGTAAGACTGAAGAACGGATCCCTGAAGATGATCCTCGCAATCCGGCAACGATTGCTGACAACGTTGGTGATAACGTTGGTGATGTCGCAGGCCTTGGCGCCGACTTGCTTGAGTCATATGTTGGCGCTATTGTATCTGCCATGATCCTTGCCAGTGAGTTATTCCGCAACGATAATGCTGTCTTCGGAGCGGACATGCTGCAAAACATGATGTTCTTCCCATTCTTACTGGCTGCAGGAGGACTGGTTGCCTGCGGAATCGGTACGGCAGTAATGCTCGGTCGGAAGAAATTGTCTGATTTCCCGCATAAGGAACTTAATCGCTCAACATATCTATCTGCAGGTTTAACATTGTTAGTCGGCTTTGTAATAACATTAGTGTTATTCCGCTCCATGTCTGCAGCTAATCTGGAAGGTGCAGGTTTCTCTCTTGGTTTCATATCACCATGGATTTCCTCTGCCCTTGGAGTTATTTCCGGCATAGCGGTAGGCTTTTTTGCAGAATATTACACCAGTTATGAGTTCAAGCCTACTATAGAAATTGCTAATGCGACTAAACAAGGTCCTGCAATTACAATAACTGAAGGTCTTTCAGTAGGTTTCCGCTCCGTAATGGCCCCTATAGCTGTGATTGCTGTGGCAATTTTGTTATCTTACGCTACATCCGGATTATACGGTGTGGCCATGGCGGCTACGGGCATGCTCTCCTTTGTCGCAGCTACTGTATCAGTCGATACTTATGGACCGATCGCTGATAATGCCGGCGGCATTGCCCAAATGAGCAAACTGGATGAAAATGTCCGAGATATTACCGACACTCTTGATGCTGTCGGCAATACCACTGCGGCTATCGGAAAAGGGTTAGCTATCGGATCTGCAGCGCTTGCTACATTATCCATGCTGGTATCATATCTTTTCTCTTTCACTCCGGCAGATGAGACAATGGTACTAAATCTGGTAGAACCTCTTACCTTGGTCGGGGGTTTGGTTGGAGCTGCACTGCCCTTCTTGTTCTCGGGAATTCTCATCAATTCGGTAACCAAGACTGCAGGTGATATGGTTGTTGAGGTGCGCCGTCAATTTAGAGAGATCAAGGGCTTGCTGAGCGGAACGGAAGATCCTGATTATAAGAAATGTATAGAAATAGCTTCCGAAGGCGCTTTAAGAGAAATGCGCCTGCCTGCTCTTATGTCAGTAGGAACACCCGTAATTTTTGGCTTTCTTTTCGGCACCAGATTCGTCGGCGGCTTGCTGATTGGTGCTACTCTCTCAGCAGTCATGCTTGCGCTTTCCACGAGCAATATGGGCGGCGCCTGGGACAATGCGAAGAAATACATTGAAGCCGGCATGTTAACCGGATTCGGACGAGGCTCAGACGCTCATAGCGCTGCCGTCATCGGCGACACAGTCGGTGACCCGCTTAAGGATACTGTTGGACCATCACTGAATATCCTGATCAAAATTATGTCCACAGTTTCTTTGGTCATGGTTGCTCTCTTCAGCAGATATAACCTGCTTGACCTGATCTCAAACTTGTTTAAATAATAGTCGATATAAACTAAATAATCATTACTTAGCGTTTAATCCCCTTACATGGCCTCCGGAACTGAAATCCGGAGGCCATGTTTAATCAATACCCTAACGGTTTCAGTAAATTTGACAATCATGCTCTATGGTGGTAAATTATTGAAGCACGATGAGAAGGTGTTCGCTCGTGTGGCGGAACTGGCAGACGCACCGGACTTAAAATCCGTCGGATTAACCTCCGTGCCGGTTCGAGTCCGGCCACGAGCACCAATATTCTAAAGTCATATCGCGGAGTAGAGCAGCTGGTAGCTTGTCGGGCTCATAACCCGGAGGTCGTAGGTTCGAATCCTACCTCCGCAACCAACCTAGAACATAGCCGTTGATACAATTTTCTGTATCAGCGGCTGTTTTCTTTTTGGAATACATTCAAAATCACCTTGTAATGCACATTGTTGATGTGTTAATAGAATTGTATCATTTCAGAAAAAAGAAAGGACGGGGAGCTAATGTTCTATACAAATTCAAAACGAGAGATAAGTTATTTCGGGTTTGAGGATGGCGAGGAAATTAAAAGGAAGCATCCTGACCCGAGCAAAGCGATTCAAAGCTTGAACGATTTGTTCGGACTACTGCTTAAAGCGTGGTCAAAGGAAACGGCATACCCCTCAAGTCAAAAGGATCCTAACTTCAATATCGATAATGATCCCACCTATGGCCAATGTGCAATCACAGCGACACTTGTCTACGATTTGTTTGGTGGGAGCATTCATAAGGTTAACGTTTCCGGAGGTGGGACCCATTATTTCAATAGAATCAATGGTGGATACATTGATTTAACGAGTGATCAGTTTTCACTTTATGGAATTCCGTTGTCGTATGAACCTAATCAGGAAATTAGTCGTGAATATTGCGGAAAAAACCCCAATACCCTTAAACGATATAAACTATTGGTAAAAAGCGTAGCAGATGAAATTGCGAGAATGGAATAGCGGAAGAAATGAGCGGAGCAGAATTCAGTTTCTGCCCGGGATAGCAAGTAAAATCTCGCTGCCGTCTTTGAAGCGATAAAGTAAAGTGCTATCGCTGTTTACGGTCACCGTGTCCACAGTGCCCATCCAGAGTGTATTGCTGAACTTTATGGGCAGGATATCCGAGTCGAAGATGGCAAACATAAAGCCGCTCAGAATTGAGCTTTGATGGTTTTTATCCTCAACAGCGGACTGTGTTTCCTCAAACTCTGCCTGCAGGGATTCATAGCGGGAGACCTGCATGTCGTAGCGCTTTTGGTAGTCTTCCTGATCAAGTGCCCGAGTGGCATTTTCATTTACAATCCGCGAGATCATTTCCGCCACAACTTCCATCTCCTGTGAAAGTTCCTCAAGCCTGGCTTCTTCTGTGGAGCAATCCGTCAGTTCGTCTTTTAATTCCCGGCAGTGAATCAGCAGTTTTTCTTTATCGGCTAAAAGCAGGCTCAGAGCCTTGACAAAAGATTCCTGAATCTCCGCTTCGTAGAGGTGTGGTGTGCTGCATTTCTCTTCATGCTTGAACTTGTCATTACACTGCCAGACGGTTCGCTTGTACTTCGTGTTTGAGTGCCAGACCTTCGAACCGTAGAAGGCTCCGCAATCGCCACAGATGAGTTTGCTCGAATAAGGCGTGCTGTTGCTGTAATAAGTCTCTAATCTCTCTCTTCTGGCGTATTCCGCCTGCACAAGGTCAAATTCGTCCGGGTCAATGATAGCCGGATGGCTGTCCTCCACATAGTATTGCTGAACTTCGCCTTCATTGACCTTTTGTCTCTTGGTGAGAAAATCCACTGTGTATTTCTTTTGTAAGAGGGCGGAACCCCGATATTTTTCATTTCTTAAAATGCTGGCGACCGTGCTGCCATACCATTTTTCTTTGCCCGTCGGTGAGAGGATATTTTCTTCTTCAAGCCTTCCGGCAATGCCGTAGGGTGTCATGCCTTTCATAAATAATCGGTAGATATAGCGTACAATCTTCGCTTCCTCCGGCACAATCTCCGGCAGTCCGTTTTTGCCTTTCTTAAAGCCCAGAACGCTTTTGTAGGGCATCATGACCTTGCCGTCGGAGAACTGCTTCCTGATGCCCCAGGTGACGTTCTCCGAGATGGACCGGCTTTCTTCTTGGGCAAGCGAACTCATGATCGTAATGAGAAGTTCCCCCTTAGAATCCAAGGTGAAAATATTCTCTTTCTCAAAATAAACCTCGACCTGCTTTTCTTTGAGTTTTCTTACATAGGTCAGAGTGTCAACTGTGTTTCTGGCAAAACGGGAGACGGACTTGGTGATAATAAGATCAATCTTGCCGTTTAGGGCATCGTCAATCATCGTCTGAAAGCCTTTCCGCTTCTTGACATTTAGCCCTGAAATACCTTCGTCGGTATAAAGACCGGCAAACTCCCAGTCGTTTCTGCGCTTGATATAGTCGGTATAATAGCTGATTTGTGCTTCATAGCTGTTCAGCTGCTCATCGCTGTCTGTGGACACACGGGCATAGGCGGCCACTTTCCGCTTGTTGATTTTTCTCTTATGCAAATTACCGGGCAGATTCTTCTTCGCCTTGATGACGGTAACTTTTCTTTTTCCTCGGCTCATTTTCTGTACCTCTCCAGGGTTTTTCTAGCGGCTTTTGCCCGCATCTCGGCTGTCCAGGATTCTGCGCGTGACCTGTCCTGCCAGCTGTATTCCTTCTCCTTGCCGTTTCTAAGGATTATCCTGACCTTGTTCGCTTCGGGGATGATGATCTCTTTTACTTTCTCCCGGAAGATATCGCTGTCAAATTCAGTGAGAAGCAAAGCCTTGACGGCCAGCTCCTCCAATATCCGCTCCGGTACGCCTTTCATTGAACACTTGTAGTCTTTTTGTCCCAAGTTCGCGGCACAGCGCCAGAAGACCTCCGTCTTGGTTTTCTTGCGCTGAAAGTTTGCTCCGCAACTTCCGCAGCGAATCATCCCGCGAAAGGGATAGTTCGGGATCGTCTTGGGCGGATTCTTGTTTGATGTGCGGCGTTTGACTTCTTCTCTGACGGCCTTGTAGGTTTCTTTGTCAATAATGCCTTCATGCGTATCTTCAACCAGAAAAAAGTCCTTTTCTCCTCGGTTGATATGTGTCTTCGCACACACGTCGTCGTCCTTGAACGTTTTCTGTAAGAGAGCTGAGCCGGTATGTTTTTCGTTAAAACAACTGGTTATATCACCCGGTTTCCATTTGCCACCGAGCTTCTTCGAAATGCCGAGAGCATTGAGTTTATTGGCAATTTCTCCGCTTTGCATCCCGGAAAGATAATCGCTGTAAATCATGCGGAGGGTTTCCGCTTCCTCATCGTTGATGACGAGTTTCCCGTCAATATAGTCATAACCATACAGATGAGCCATGCCGACGATTTCGCCTTTCTCAAAGCGTTTTTTGATGCTCCAACGGCTGTTTTCTCTAGCGGAAAGGCACTCTTCCTGAGCAAAGGAAGCAAGGAGTGAGAGCATCAGTTCTCCGTCCGCTGTCAGGCTGTTGATTTTCTCCCGTTCGAAATATACAGCAATACCGAGGTCTTTCAGTCCTCGTACCGTCTTGAGTAAAAGCAGGGTGTTTCTCGCAAAGCGGGAGATGGACTTGGTAAGGATCAAATCAATCTTGCCCAGTTTTGCGTCCTCCAGCATTCTCTGAAAGTTCTCCCGGTTTTCTTTCGTGCCGGAAATACCCTCATCGGCATAGACGCCGACATATTCCCAGTCCGCCCTTTGCTGAATGAGCCGACTGTAATAACTAACCTGAGCAGAGAGGGAGTGCAGCATGGCATCTTTTCCTGTGGACACACGGGCATAAGCGGCCACCTTTGTTTTGGTCGTTTCCGCACTTCTTTTAAGCGGCAATTCTTTTACCTTTCGCATTCTCCGCCTCCTCTGTAATAGGTACTATATACATCACTCAAAACGCCTTATTTATCAAGGTCATAGCGGAAAATACTGTTATCGGGCAGGCCGCTTTTCCGAGCGATGATTTCCTCTGATTCTCGAAGAAAATCAGCGTCCAATTCATCGTCTTCTCTGAGAGAGAAAAGAAGCGCCATGAGTGATTGATAGCAAAGTACATTCTTTTCTAAATGATTATTTTTCATAGCATTACCTGTTTGAAAGATAGGCTCGGGAGCTGAGAGTGTACCTGCACAAATTTCCCGAGCCTTTTTGTTCAAAGCCTATGTTCTACATAGACTTATTTGACCAAGAGTGACCGTACGGCATCTTTGCGGATGAGTTTTCCGTCCAGAAGTTCATAGGCTGTATAGCCGATTTGACCTTGAGCCATGAAAATTTCAAACAAAGGCTTTATCGTCAATTCTTGTCTTTGTAAGAGCCAGTAGTAGGATAAGTCACCGATGAGAATCGGTTTCGCTCCGCTTGCAATGGCAGGCATATAGGGACTAATGACCACAGGTTTTCCGAATAACGTTTCTTGACCATGTTCCCAGAAAGGATTTCCGTTTGGGTCTTTTAAGAGACGAAGCGAGAATGCTGTTTCGTCATTCATAATCCATATAGCATTATTGCGATATTCTGCATCCAGTGAGAAATAAAGTTTCACCAAATCGTCATAGGTGATTCGGCCTAGCTCTTCTGTTGAGATAGATTCGCTACTGTTTAGCAGCCCAAGTGGTTCTTCTTGCCCTGTTCCTGTAAGCAGTACTTTCTCTTCAGCACGAGCAAAACGTCTGGCAAATTCCCGTATGAGATACGTGTATAAGTCAAACTTGGTATCGTTCATGAATTGTTGAGAGAGTTTGCAGAGCGAGGCAATCTTAAAAGCTTCGAAGTAAACCTTCTTAAATGTATCGGCATCTACAGGATACAGTTGACCTGTAGCTGTTATTTCTGCCGTACCGGATGAGGCTACAGCAACAACTGTTCCATCCGGTCGTTGTACTTGGAATTTTGTTGCATACTTCCTGAAAAGACAGTCTTTCTCCATTGCCTGATTGAATTTCTCTATGTCTAGGCTCGGAGCAAGGTATGCCTCATTCGCTGAATCACAGCCTTCTTGTAATACATAACCATCGTAGACATTATTCCGAATCATCTTTTGAAACTCTGATTTATAAATACTGGTGTTTATCATAGGTAAAATCCTCCTAAAATTTGTTTGGGGTTAATACCCCGTTTGAATTGAACTTTTTTCGTGCGACACCCACCGCCCGTTGCACGAGATTCCTTTCGTAGAGATTGACATCCCCCCTAGGGGTTCAAGGCGGACGACACGTTTGACCACAGCGTTTCAGAGCGACTGGTTTCTTTCTATTTCTTGCTTGTAGCTGCTTGTAGCAGGATTTTCTATATATCTCTCTATTTCGCTTAAATAGGGGTAACTGAAAAAACCTGCTACAACTTGCTACAGCCCGTGTGTTCATGGAAGAAAGTCCTCGACTTTCAGTCTGTAGCCTAAAAGCAGTGTGGTAGGATTGCCGCCCGTCTTCGGTCTTTTCCTTGCCACATCGGCTACTTTCCGAAGCTCATGGTTGAAGTTCCGGTTATTTTCAGGGAAGTGGCCGTTTTTTACACACCAAGTGCGGTACGCTTCGTAGACGAGGGAGGTCTTAATTTCACTTGCGGAATCCTCGATGAGACTTTCCTCAATGAATTGAATGACTTTATTACTCTCTCTGGCATATTCAGCAGTAGATTCCTGTACAGCTTTCGGAGGTTTTAAGCCTTCCTCACACAAAAGCTGATAGCCACGGATGAGCCAGTTTAAAATCGCACTTTGTACATCCGGTTTGGCAAAACGCTCCTTTAGGCTTCTATCTTGTTCTGTTTCATCGAAGTGGCGATTAAAGGGAATGATGATAACTCTGCCACTCGAAAAAAGAGTCATGTCGTTTACGACAGGCAGGTAGTTTGTGTTGATATAAAGCTTGAACTGCGGCTCAAAATCAAAGCTGTTTTCGTGTAGGAAACGAGCGTTTAAGGTATCGTTACCGGTCATGGTTTTGACTTGGGCAGCATTTAATAAAAGTCCTCGTCCGGGTTCTGAAATATTGGCTAATCGGATACCGACCAGTCTTGCGATATCCTCGCTGGGTGCCTGACTATTTGTGAAGCGCTTCTGTGCTATGGTTTCAGGTCTTACAGCTCTTCCGTAATCGCCTAATACTTTGAGCACGCTTTCCATGAGCGTTCCCTTGCCGTTGCGACTGGTTTCGCCATAGAGGAAGAACAGGCACTCGTGCCGGGTATCGCCCGTAACGGCATAGCCGAGAGATTTTTGGAGAAACTTTGCCTTATCAAGGTCACCGCTCATAATCTCATCGATATATTGTTCAAAGCGCTCTGAGCGCGCTTCCGGTAGATAGGATGCTCCTGCGATTTTGCTTAAAAAGTCCGAAGCCTTGTGTTCATGAAACTGCATCGTCCTTAAATCGAGCGTGCCGTTTTGGCAGTTCAGGAGATAACGATCCTGGTCAAAGGTATTGAACGGCAAGGGATAAACGCTCTGGGCTTCTTTGAGATAGGTTTCCCGGAATCGGCGCTGTTGCCATTTGCCGCATTCTTTGAGTAAGTTTGTCCTGAGATGCTCTTCGTTGATGGTAAGAGCGTATTGCAGCAGGCTATCCGCAAGACTTTTACAAAGCTCCATGGCTTTGAGGTTTCCGACATCTGCTTGCCAATATTTGCCGTTAAAGACATACCATTTCTTTCGCTCCGGTACGAAGCGGCAGATGTCCTTATACACATCGGCAAAAAGTCTGCCGAAGCCGATATCACCGAAGCGGTAGCGAGGGTTATTCAGAAGGTCAAAATCTTGTAGTTGTCCGGAGATGTTGTTGAAGTCATCCGCTGCATATGTAATACGCGCAGGCTTATAGAAGGAAGTGCAGGAATTTACGGCTCGTTCGAACGTAGACTTGCGGTAATCGTCACGCTCCCACTTATCCCGCATAAGTCCGGACTGCCTGAAGATGCGATCCATCTGCTCCATATCTCCACCGCACCAGAATGCGAGCATAGAGCACAGGGCGAGATCGGCTTCACTCGGGCTGGCATAGCCGCTTATATTGCCCTGCCAGAGCTTTAGGAATTTTGCCTTTTGCCTGCTCTTTTGTGCCTTCCGGATGACGGATTCATCCTCAAGGTAGCTGCAGGGAACGGTACGCTGAGGAGAAGAAAGCTCGTCACGCTTCATATAGCGGTCAAGGGCCAATTGCAGTTCCTCATCCCGGTATGCCGGCTCTGTTTGATGGATGGTATTTCCGGTCAAGGTAACGAAACGGTTAGTTGCTCCCGGAACATAGACCTCCAGACCGATTTTTCTGTTATTGATGTAATAGCGGGATTTATCGAAAGTGAAATCTTTAACCTTCACAATGATGTGGACGCCCTTTCCGGACGGGCTGTATTCTGTGTAGGAATCAAGCGTGTGGATGACATCCTCCGCTAGCCCCGAGAGTTTTCCGTCTTTGACACAGTCGTCGATATCCACAGCGGCAAAGGGAGAAAAGACACCCATGCCGATGCCGTCATATGGAGCAGCTACTTTTAAGACTTCCGTAAAGCTTGCAAAGTGGCGGATGTTCTTGCTACTTGCCCGCTTTCCGTTCACCCGATAGGGCACCTTGGTTGTTCTGCCGTTTTGTTCTTCATAACGCCAGAGACAGAACCTGCCGTTTTCTTTTATATCTATTGCTATTTGCTCGTACATGCTTCAACCTGCTCTCTCTTGTATTGAGGAAAATTTCCCTTCACTTTCCCCTTGGACAAGGAGAGCGATTTTGGGCAACTTCTTTGATAATTTGTTTTATTCATGCTTTAACCCGCTCTCTTTTGAATTGAAGAAGAACTCCCTTCACCTTTCCCTTGGACAGAAGGGATGGTTTTGAGTAATTTTTTGACGACCTATGTTGGATATAGGGCATCAATAATTTCTCCCTCACTCTGTAGGCAGGAGAAAGGGCATTTTTGAACGGGGCAAAAAAAAAAAACGGCCTAAGTTCGGCTTAGGTCGCTGGTTTAAACACAGTTGGTGGAAGAGATTTTCAGCTTTGTAGCTGGGTGTAGCAGGTTTTTTCAATTACCCTCATTTAAGCGGAATATATGGCTTACTATAAAATCCTGCTACAAGCTGCTACACACCTGTGTTTATGAGAGGGGCGAAGCTAAAATAAAGTTGATGTCATTCAAAATAAATGACATTGAATATAAAACCTAGCTCAGTTATAATAAATGAAACAAGGAGGAGGCAAAATTATGCGAGTCCGTTGTGCACTATCTACGCTCATGGGGCGTGAAAAATACCAAATCCAGGATGTACATGAAAAAACAGGGCTCTCCAGGAGCACTGTGTCAAATCTTTACAATGAGAAATCAAAGCGCATTGACTATGACACCATCCTTAAACTTTGCTCCCTATTTGATTGCGAAATAAATGAGCTCTTGTATTTAGAGCGTGACGAGGTGTGAAATGACCTTTTTAGAAATACTGGAAAAGACACTGTTACAAGATGAACGATTTGTAGCGGAAGATGGCAAAGTTCTGAAAGCCAAGGTTTATGATGCTGCGATGTCGATGGATGAGAACTTATTGCATTTGTTGCTTTCAGAGCAAGTGCTTAAAAGTCACTTTTTTAAGAAAGTAAACGACACACTCATCTTCGATAAGATTGAATTTACCTGGGTGCTGAACTCGCGAGAATTTCTGCCTGACAGCTATACTATGTACAAAAACAAAATAGGTCTTGTTGATGGCTCAGGTGATCTGATCAGTCAAAAGCAAGATGTGAGCTTGGTATGGCCGTACAAGGACTGTGTTCTTGAGGGAGGTCAGACGAAAGACGATGAAAAGCGTGACGAGGTTTTTTATAACGAAACTTTAGCTCCCGATCAGGTAACAAGACTCCTATACCCGAAGGCCTTAGCGAATGCCAAGCGGTATAGCTATGCCGGAGACTGTGACCTAACCGGCAAGGCTGTCGGCGGAGAAGGTACAGTTACCTGTGAAGATACAACAGAATTTTTAGATGATGACAACCTGATCGTTAAAGGCAATAATCTGCTGGCACTTTCATCCCTGCTTAGACGATATGAGGGCAAGGTTAAATTAATTTATATCGATCCGCCTTACAATACGGGAAATGATAGTTTTGGATATAATGATTCGTTTAATCATTCAACATGGCTGACTTTTATGAAAAACAGGCTGATTTTAGCAAAAAGATTGTTAAAATCAGACGGAATTATTTTTGTTCAATGTGATGAAAACGAACAAGCATATTTGAAAGTCTTGATGGACGAGATTTTTGGACGAGAGAAATATTGCAATACTATCGTCTGGAGAAAAGTCAAAAGTGCAAAGATTCAGAGCAGCAATCTTCCCAACATTAGTGAATATGTACTTTGTTATGCTATATCCGATCAAATTTCGTTTAATGAATATTTTTTACCTAGAAACGATGAAAAAGATAAAAAATTATATAGGTACATTGAAGAAGAAACTGGGAGGCTTTACCGACTTTCTGATTTTACACAAAAAGGCCAAGGAGAACCGAAATACTTTGGTGATAAACTTCTCTTTCCTCCCGACGGTAAACACTGGATTTGGTCTCAAGAACGTATTGATGAAGGTATGAAAAAAAATTTGATTGTGTTTTCGCAAAATGGAATTCCAAGCGTTAAAAGATATCTAGATGAGAAAGAAGGAATACCACTGGGAGATTTGTGGATAGATGATGATGTTCAAATTATTTCATCTACTTCTAACGAAAGGGAAAATTTTGATGGACAGAAACCTGAGAGCTTGATAAAAAGAATTATCCTCTTAGCTTCTCAAAAAGGTGACTATGTGCTGGATTTCCATTTAGGAACTGGTTCTACAGCAGCTGTAGCAATTAAAATGAAACGTCATTTTATTGGCATAGAACAAATGGATTATATCAATTCGATTGTTATCCCTCGACTTGAAAGGACTATTTCAGGAGAGCAATCAGGTATATCCAAAGACATCAACTGGACTGGCGGCGGCTCCTTTGTCTACTGTGAGTTGGCTGAGCGCAGCGAAACCTTGATGAAGCAGCTTCAGTCAGCAGAAGATTCTCAGTCAATCCTTAACATCTTGGATAAAGCCACTGAAAAAGGCTTGCTACGTCCCTCTGTACTGCCGGATGATCTCAAGAAGACGAGAGAGGACTTCTTGGAATTCTCTCTGGATGAGCAGCGCAGGCTTGTGATGGAACTGCTCGATAAAAACAAGCTCTATGTCAATTTATGTGATATGGAAGATGAAAACATGGGCCTTTCAGAAAGCAGCAAGGCTTTTACGCGCAGTTTCTATAGCTTAGATAGAGATACGGAGGTCTAAGATGAATGACAGGTATCTCTATGAAGAAGTAGAAGTGATTGAAAAGGCAGGATATCTGGGTGCGCTGCCTGAATATATCCCGGTCAACTTATCAGAGAGCATTGAGCTTCGTGATTATCAGGAGCTGGCTTTTCGGTATTTCATTTCTTATGCTGAAAATGACAATCTAAGAAAAAACAAGCAGCTCCATACCCTATTTCATATGGCAACCGGCAGCGGTAAGACGGTCATCATGGCGGGGCTTATTTTCTATCTCTACGCACAGGGCTATCGCAACTTTCTCTTTTTTGTTAATCAAACAAACATATTGGAAAAAACAAAGGAAAACTTTCTTAATCCGGCATCGGGTAAATACCTGTTTGCAGAATCTCCGTCCCTGTATGGAGACCATATACCGATTTGTGAAGTGGAAAACTTTGCACACAGCAATCCCGAAGGGATTAATCTTTGCTTTACGACGACACAGCAGCTCCATTTGGATCTGAACTTCTCCAAGGAAAATAGCCTGACCATTGAAGATTTTGAAGATAATAAGGTCGTCCTTATATCCGATGAATCGCATCACATTAATACACGAACCAAGAAGCTTAACAAGGCGGAAGAAGTGGAAGAAAATTCCTGGGAATACAGTGTCGAACGTATATTCAGAGCAAATCGGGATAATGTCCTACTTGAATTTACAGCAACAGCCGACCTGAAAGATCCAAACGTCCGGCGTAAATATCTGGATAAAATCATCTTCGATTATCCTTTGGCGAAATTCCGTGCCAGCGGTTATACGAAAGACTTTCAAAATTTGCAAAGCGATACAGACCTGTGGCAACGTACCCTGATTGCTCTTGTCCTAAGCGAATATCGTCTGAACCTTTTTGCCGACTGCGGTCAAAATGTAAAACCTGTCATTTTGCTGAAGTCACAGAGGATTGATGATTCGAAAGCTTTTTATGACGCTTTCTTTCCTAAACTGGAAACTCTGCGCGCTGAGGACATCGAGGCTTTGCAAAATGTCGGCGATGAACTCTTGCAGACGGCACTAGATTATTTCCGCGAGAAAGATAAGAGCTTGCAATCGCTTGTTACATCTCTGCGCCAGTCCTTTGCGGAAGAAAATGCCATCATCATGAACGGATCCACTGACAATACCAAAGAAAAGCAACTCGCTGTAAACTCCTTAGAAGAGCGTGACAATCCATACCGAATTATTTTTACTGTGGATATGCTCAATGAGGGCTGGGACGTTTTGAATCTCTTTGATATCGTCCGCCTTTATGATACACGCCAGAGCAAGTCCGGAGGGAAAATAGGTTCTTACACAATTAAGGAAGCACAACTCATCGGCCGCGGAGCAAGGTATTGTCCCTTTATTGCTGAAGAGGATCAGGAACGCTTTAAGCGCAAATATGATTATGATCTGACGAATCCAAACCGTATCCTGGAAACGATGCTCTACCATAGCAAACAAGATTCTCGCTATATTACTGAGCTTAGGCAAGCTCTTAAAGCAACCGGACTTTTGCCGGATAATCCACTGGAAGTGGAATATCGCCTGAAAGATGAGTTTAAGAACAGCGATTTCTTTCGCTATGGCCTTGTCTTCTCAAATCGTAAGCAAGTTAAGCACAGGCGTGAAGTGAAACAAATAGAGGAGCGTATCAAACACAATTATTTCAGTTTTTCATTTGATCAGCGCCGGGCTAGGCGGTATGGCTTGTTCGAGGATACGGCCAGTGCTCAAATGAAAAACCTGGAGCAGACTGCTCGCCTATATCGGACATCATTTCAACTAAAAGAAATTCCGCTCAATATTTTATTTGGTGCCGCTGATTCCTTTGAAGGGTTGAAATTTAATGTGCTACAGAGCCATTATCCCAATTTGAAATCACTACAGGAGTTTTTAACTTCGGATCACTACATTGGTGAGATTCGGCTTGATATTGAGAGTGATCACGAAAAATTAAGCGCATCAGAACTATTGACTGCAACCAAACAAGTTCTGGCCGAAGTGAGCCGTTATGTTCTTTCGATTAAACAGGAGTATGAAGGTAGCGTGGAGTTTTACGACAAACCGATTCGGGAGGTACTACGTGATAAGAAAATATACTTGGCCGAAAAAGTAGGAGAGTATGGTTTGGGTTATGCCCAGTCAGAGCTTCAAGGACCACTTGCTATTAACCTGAAGCAAGAAGACTGGTATGTGTATAACGACAATTACGGCACCTCTGAGGAGAAAGCCTTTGTAAAATATTTTAGCCATAAAATTGACGAGTTTAAGAAGCAGTACGAAGAGATTTATTTAGTACGAAACGAGCGGATCGCAGATCTGGCAATTTATAGTTTTGATACCGGAGAGCGCTTTGAACCAGATTATCTGCTTTTCCTTAGAAAAAAGCATTCCGACGGATATGAGCAGGAGCAGATATATATTGAGCCGAAGGGGAGTCACCTTTTAGACAAAGACGCATGGAAAGAATCCTTTTTACTTCGCATAGAACAAGAGGGTATTCCATGCAAGAAATATGCTGATGATAATCATTATAGGGTTATCGGTTTACCGTTTTTTAATGAGGAGAAAAGGATAATAGAATATGAAAAAGCAATGAGTAATTTGCTCGTGATACCATAAACAAAGGCTTACAGTCTCTTGAAGGAATGATTCGTAGAAGGCTTTTAATAAAGTACCCAGCATTAACAGAAAACAGAGGTGAAGCATGTACTGTCCATACTGTGGAACGCAACTTAATGACTTGGAATTCCGTTTCTGCCCTAAATGTGGTCGCAGTCTAGAAAAATTAGATGAATTTTCAGTAAATCGGGAAAAGACAGAAAACCTAGGAATTCGCAAGGTTAGACTGGAGTTACCTGAAGAATTTGCGTCTTCGAAAAAGCCAACTTATTCATCGCCTATAAAAAGCGAACACAATCAAGGTGATTTCCCAGATCCTTGGTTAGAGGATTACAAAAGACAATACTTCAAGGAGAAGTCTAGACCGTCACCACTTGCCATAATTATTGCAATCATATTAATTCTACTAGGGCTTTACATGGGGTATACTGGATCTTACAATGCAGCAAAAAGATATTACAGTAATAAAAAGAATTATTATTACAACCCCCATCACGAGATGCTGTCAAATAAAGTTGCAAGTTAAGACTTCCCAATGCTTATGCGGTCGCAGGTTTGTAACAAATCAGAGCATGAAAAATGCAACCTCTCTTAACTCTCATGCACCTACACCACCACCCCGTGCACCCATTTGAACCCTAATTGTTGATTGTATCGGTTTGCCAGTCATAGCCCATAGATGATACCGTTACTTGATACAATCGAGTAGCGGTATTTTTGCCCTACTTCATCTATGTCCAGGTCGTGCATCAATCGAGTACCCATAATTAAATATTTCAAAACATATGTAGCCTACTGACCGGGCTCAGCTGGGCTGCATAGCCCCAGCGAAAGCCAGCCAGGCAAGCACGCTTTTAGCGACAAGGCTCAGGATGATATAGCCCCGCTCACCGTAAAGGTAATCGCTCCACTTGCCGACCTTCTTATACTGCAGGACCATGTTGATGGGGAACAGGTTAAAGAATACGAAATAGGAGCCGAAGATGGCGTACACGAACCAGGGTACCTTGGACAGGTCGGAGTTGCCAAAGGCGTAGAGGAATATAACCACCCAGGTAATCAGCCCCGCGAAGGTGCCAAACCAGAAGGGAACCCAGCTTGTCTTTTCCCTGTGCTGGTTGAGCTTTTCCATCAGCAAGCCAAAGAGGTTCATGGATGCGTTAAGCCCGAACAGCAGCATCAGTGCACCGATGTCGTACATGCCAAGCAGCATGGCGATGAGCACTATCATGATGGAAGAACTTAGCGCATACTCATACCAGCGGAAGGGATTGATGTGATTTAACAGTCCGCGGTTGTAGACCTCATTTGTTCCCGGGGCTGCAATGATAAAATGTGCAATGCCGGACAGGAACAGGAATACCGACACCATCTGTCTATTTCCTTCCGCATTTTGTGACGCTGCGCGGAACGATACACCGCGCATCATTTAGTCAAGGCCTTTACGCCGAACATTGAAACCTGTTGCCACACTGAACACGGACACCTTTGATACATGTAAATTAAATATGAAATAAATCTATTCAGAACCAGTTCAAGCATCTGTCGAATCTGTCGGTGTCAGTGAAGTAGTCGAAGATGTGCGATCTCCCGGTACTACATTCTTTGAATTTCATAATCCCCCAGAGATTTTGACATCTCTGCCACTCTCTCATGACAGGTAAATAAGAGAATTTGGCGTGACTCTCCGAAGCTGTCGTCATCAGATTCTTCCCTGCTCAATTTAGCCAGCAAATCCAGGGCAGCTTCCATGCGCTCTTCATCAAATTGAACCAGTACATCATCTAGAATCAAAGGTGGAGTCTCCTCACCTGTTATGAGCTCAGACAAGGCCAGCCTCAGAGCCAGATAGACCTGATCGTAGCAGCCGCCGCTCATGTACTCAGCTTCTCTGAACTGAGTCTCTCCTGCCATATGCAATTGCAACTTCATATCAGTATCTATGAGAACATCATCATAACGGCCTAAAGTCAGCTTCTCCAGATATTTCGCTGTCAGTACTCTAAGTTCGGGGCTGAAATTGCGGCGCATTTCTTCTTCCGCTTCTGACAGATACTTCCGGGCAAGTTCCAGTTGTCGGACCCGTGACTCAACTTTTTCAATACTTTCATTCAGCCCCACTAAGCGTAACTCAATGTTCTCAGAGCGTTCCGAATGTCGATAAGCCAGTGCCATGTGCGCCTGTTTCTTGCTGTAATCGCTTAAAGCCTGATTATAGTTGCTGCGATTAAACTGCAATTCCTGTTTCCTTCTGGCAGCGGATTTGCTCAGGTCCTCCGGATATTCTTCTTCTTCAATAGCGATTGCTATGGCTCTGTCATTAGCCGGCAAGTTTTCTTGAGCGGCTTTTTCCAGCAGCTGCTGCCAGCTCTCACTAGGCAAAAGACGTTCACTGCCCTGCCCTGAGCTCAGCACACGCAGCTGTTCACGATATTGATGACGACTCTGTTTCAGGTCCTGAACATAGTTTTTCAGTTCGGAGTAACTGTCTGCAAAGCGTTTAAACAACTTAAGTGCTTCGGTATAACGGCGTTTATCGGCATCAGCCTCTTCTTCAAACAATTCGGCTGGATAAACCGAGCTCATGCTGCGTGTTGAATATTCCGGCTCATCGAGCAGAGGCAGATCCTGTGAGGTTTTAATCTTATCGACTATTGAGTCTGTATTGAGATACGGATAACTGGCCAGTAAATTATCAACCGCATCACAGAACCTGTCTTGGCGTTCCAAATGATGCTTCTCGTTTTTAAGAAAACTCTCTTCTCTTATCTTCGCTTCTTGTTGACGCTGCCTCAGCCTGGACTCATCGTCCACCAATGCGTTCTGCTCCTCCTCCAGCATCGTAAGCTTCTCTTCCAGCTCCTCAACTTCAGTACTCACTTCTAACAGTTCAGCCTCTGCTTCAGCCAATCTGTTTTCCAATTCAGACCGTTTTTGTTCTATCACGACACGATCAGAAGAATAGTTTATTGACTTCCGGAAGAAATAATAACCGAGGACAGCTATAAGAGCCAGACTATAAGCGGCAGGATGCAAGAAAATGCCTAAAGCTAACGCTGAAGCAAAACCTAGAATTGTCAGGACAAGACCCAGCATTCGGAATCTTCTCTCTTGCTCCTGTGTTTTTGGAACTTCTATCGCGCCAAGTTCTTCCTGAGTTCCGGAAAGATTCGTCTCTTTCTGTTGCTGGCGTGCATAGGCAGTGCGCAGTTCCTTATCACAGGCCTGTTCCTGACGGCGCAAGTTTCGGAGTCTTTCATTGAAACTCAGTTCTTCAGCGTCATTTCCGTCAGCTGATACGGCTTCGCTGAAAGCCTGCGTGAGTTCGCGCTGCATCACACCGCGCTCGATTTCCAGATTCCTGCTACTATTATCTAAAGTTGAGCTTTCAATTTGCAGTTGTCTAATCACTTTTTCCAACTCATGAAATCCTTCGCTGTTTACGGAGGGCTCAAGACTTTCAACCTGTTCCATCTGTTTCTGTGACTGCTCCAGCTGATTGTTGATTTCATGCTCTTCACGGACACTTTCCTGCAGCTTTTGCAGCTGCATCAGGTACTCCGTCTTTTGCAATTTGCGCTCACTGGTCTGTACTCGTTCTGCCAGAATATCGACTTCTTCCTTCAATGCTTTCAGTTCCAGCAGCTCCTCCGCTTCCCGCTTTTCACGCTCGCGCGCTTCATAAAGAGATTCCTGCAATTGAAAGCGCTCCGTTTCCAGTCTGGGAATGACTGCGTTTTTACGTCTGCTGCTGCTTAGTGACAGCAGAGCATTATTAAGACTGTCAGTTACTGTTGTAGAGGATATTTCGGAGGCGCCTGAAGTGCCCAGACTGGCCAGCTGATGGAGCAACTCGCCCTTTTTATCACTTTTCACATTTAAGGCTAAAGACATTTGCTGCACATAAACAGACTGATTAAAAGAATGCTCACCCAATCCAAAAATTCGTTTGCCCAGAGGCTTATCATTTTCGATTTCATATGTTTTGCCCAGACTCTCATCTGTCAAAATAATTCGATCCATACGCTTTTGTGAGCCAAACTCACAACTGACACGATAGCTGAGGCCGTTAGCCTCAAAAAGCAGTGCTCCGTCCATACTGTCCTTCCCCCAGGGCATATTGCGAGAGCGCTTACTGCTGCGCAGATCTGCACTATTATGATCCATGCCGTAGAAGACAGCAAAAATAAAATCGATCAGAGTACTCTTGCCCCACTCGTTCGGAGCCACGATCAGATTCGCAGCAGGTTTGAAATCAAGAGCAATATCTTTCAGATTGCCAAACTGGCCGATCTCAATTCTCTTAATAAACATCTTCCAAAGCCTCCCCCCTGAAAGCTGCCACGCCCAGCCTTAAGGCTTGCTGCAAATCGTCTGTGTCAGCTTCGTTATCACTCTTATCCAAAGCATCTAATATTTTTCTTACGAAAAGACCTCGCAGTGTCTGCTCTTCACCCAGCTCTTCAACATTTTCCGCCAGACGCAATTCGTCAATCAGCTTTACATGTCCTATCAGATCACGCAGGCTGGCAGCCAGACGCTGGACATTCAAGGCTGTCGGAGCTTCTCCCTTTAAATAGATTTTGTATGAATGCCGCTGGTACTTGTCCGGATCAAGTTCTTTGACTTCTGCCACAATCTGATCAATAATCTGCTGATCCGATTGTGAACTTTTAAGCTCTGTGTTCAGCTCAATAAACATGCGCGAAGCAGAAGCAAGAGGGGAAATGCTTTTAATTTCAGAATTATCAAATTCGACCATCAGTGCGTGTCTTTGTCCTGCCTCGTTAAAAGACAGCCCCTGTGGACTTCCGGGATACATAGCCAGGACGCTGCGGCGGTCAACATAATCGCCTTGCGGCAGATCACTGGCTTTATGTATGTGACCCAGCGCCAAATAATTAAGACTGCTGTTTTTTATCAGCTGCGAGGGCAAAGGATTATACGCTCCTTTTGCAGCGGAACCGGCCAAAAGTTCACCATGTACTAAACCTATCTTATTCTTCAGCGGTGAATCTGACTCCTGCCCCTCTTCCAAAAATTCTTGGCCGTCATAGACCAGAATTGATGCTTCCGTCCCCACATCCGGCAGCATTGTCGTCATCTGATACAAGGATGAAAAACTAACACCCCAGACAGAAGCATCCAGTTTCGGAAAATCGAGACGAACTATTTTATCTGCAGGAAATACATAAAACTGAGGTATCTGCGAAAAAACCGTCGCATAAGGTGAAGCGGAGGAATATGGATCATGGTTTCCTGCAGCCAGCAAGATCGGAAAAGAATGTTTGCGAACCAGAAGATCATAGACACGATTTAATTCACGATCCTCGATTTCCGCCATTTCCAGAAAATCTCCGGCAATTAAAAACAGATCAGCAGCTTCAATTTCTGCCTGCAGCATTAAATTATCAAAACTTTGAATCAGAGCTTCCCGGAAATCCGGGGCATCCTGTCCCAAAGAACGCATGCGACTTCCCAGGTGTAAATCTGCTGTGTGTAAAATTTTAATGCTCAAAAATTACTCCGCCTTTCAATATTATCTTAATTTGATACTAATACTATATTATCTTAATTTGCTGCCCATTAGGTGCGAACATCATCCAGACTGATTAAATGTCAAAAAGAGCCGGTTAACATAATTACAATTCCGAAGAAATTAGGTAAACATCGGGAATACGAAGTAAAACATGAGCGACTATAGCGATCATGTTGTGACTTTATGATAAACATCTCCTGACGGATAGAAAAATTCAATAAATTTTGACATATTGAGTTTTTGCACAATAGAGAGAAGTGCAGACGGATGATGATTATTGAATGTCAATAACAATATGAAAAAGCCGCTTTCACAAAAGCAAATTAGAGCAAGATCTGATATAATGGGTAGTGGTCTTTAGCCCCTTGCCATAAAGCATTTATTAAGGCAATCAGTAGTTAGTAATAATTAGTTACTTTTACTTATTAATAAGTAGTTTGGAGATTTGTTAATGATTGATGATGTCGATCGCAAAATTCTTGGTCTATTGCTTCAAAACGGAAGAATTACTCATGAAGAGATCGCCAAACGTCTAAACTTTTCTCGCCCTGCAATTCATCAAAGAGTTGCAAAATTAACAGAAAAAGGGATTATCAGCAGTTATACCGCGGAAATAAATTGGGAAAAGCTCGGGTATGCCATAGACGCTTTTATCCTGGCAACTGTGTACACTAAAGATTTCAACGAGATGATCGATGACCTGCTCAAATTAGAGCACGAAGATTGGATTGTCTTGAATGTTTATCGAGTAACCGGCAAGCATTGTATAATGTTAAGGGTAAAGGCAAAAAATTCTGCCAGCATAAGCGCTCTTCATGATCAAATGCTCAAATTTGTAGGTATTGTGGAAACATATACTATGCTTGTTTTGCAAGGCAGAGCGGTAGCTTATAATGAGCTGATGCATATAGAAGACTAAAATCACACTTATTCCTGACTGAAGTAAGTGTATAATTATGAATACGGCCTCTAGAGTTGCCGCAATCGACAGAAAGTGAGATAGCAAATGAGTAATGGACTTTTTAAGATACCTACGGCTGCAAATGAACCTATAAAAGATTACGCTCCGGGTTCTCCTGAAAGAGCTTCTTTAAAGAAAGAGATAGAACGACAATCCAAAATAAAGATTGAGATCCCGGCAATTATTGACGGGAAACCCTATATTACCTCAAACAAAGAATACATTGTAATGCCGCATGACCATAATCATGTTTTAGCTGAAGTGTCTATCGCAGATGATGAGGGCATTGAATTGGCGATTCAGTCTTCTTTAGCTGCCAGAGAAAAATGGGATAAAATGCCTTGGCAGCATCGGGCTTCAATTTTTATCAAGGCCCTCAATTTGGTTAGAGGACCATGGCGGGACAGACTAATCGCCGCCACGATGCTTGGTCAAAGTAAAACCTGTTTTCAGGCTGAAATTGACGCTGCTTGTGAAGTATGTGATTTTTTCAGCTATAACTTGGCTGAAATGCAGGAAATATATGAGTTTCAGCCCAGGCAAACTCCAGGCGCATGGAATCGCATGGAATACCGTGGGCTTGACGGTTTTGTTCTTGCAATTTCTCCATTTAATTTCACAGCTTTGGGTGCCAATCTCTCTTGTGCGCCAGCGATAATGGGTAATACGGTGATCTGGAAACCTGCCAGAACCGCCATGCTTTCAAATTATTATTTTTACCAGATGTTGCTGGAAGCCGGACTTCCCCCCGGCGTAATTAACTTCCTGCCGGCCTCAGGTTCAGCGGTCAGCCGCCTGGTTGTACCCCATCCTAAACTTGCCGGTCTGAACTTCACCGGCTCCGATTCCACTTTTTCTACTCTTTGGGGCAATATCGGGAATAATATTTCTACTTATCATCAGTATCCCCGCATGGTTGGTGAGACTGGCGGCAAGGATTTCATCTTTGTCCATCCCAGCGCTGAGATACCGCCACTGATTTCGGCCATGGTGCGCGGAGCTTTTGAATATCAAGGTCAGAAATGCGCTGCGGCTTCCCGGGCCTATGTGCCCAGATCTCTTTGGCCGCAGGTAAAAGAGATGCTTCTGGCTAAAACGGCTGAGATAAAGGTTGGAGATCCGAGTGACTTCACTAATCTGATGGCTGCTGTAATTGACCGCTCCGCCTTCGATTCAATAAAATCATATATTGATTACGCCAGGGAATCAGATGAAGCGGAAGTATTAACGGGGCATTATGATGACAGCAAAGGATATTTCGTTTATCCTACTATTATCGAGACAACTAATCCTCGCTTCAAGACAATGCGAGAAGAAATCTTCGGACCGGTTTTGACGATCTATGTCTATGAAGATGATGAGCTTGACTCCGCTGTCAGACACTGCAAGGAAGATACGATCTATGCCCTGACCGGCTCGATCTTTGCTCAGTCCCGGGAGGCAATTGTTGCGCTCGAGAGCGAATTTAACTACACGGCAGGCAATATTTATATCAATGACAAGCCGACAGGATCTACTGTAGGACTGCAGCCTTTCGGCGGCTCTATGATGTCGGGAACTAATGACAAAACGGGTACCAAGATGAATCTCTATCGTTGGATAAGCGCCCGTACAATCAAGGAAAACTTCGTCCCTACGGACGATGTTAATTATATATCAATGCAAGAAAGATAAAGAACTCAGGAGGTAAAGATGCTAAGAATCGAGGAACATCCTATCTTGACATTTGACAAGAGCAAAACGGTATCCTTCACTTTCGATGGGAAAACAATCGAAGGTTATGAGGGCGACACGATTGCCTCAGCACTTCATGCTGCTGGTGTCAAGGTAATGGGACATCATTATGATTCAGGAAGACCGCGCGGTTTCTATTGCGCGATAGGTAACTGCGGTGCCTGTCTAATGGTGGTCAATGGGGAGCCTAATGTCAGGGTTTGTGTTGAACCGCTGGTAGAGGGCGTGGTCGTGGAGACCCAGAGCAATAAGGGGGATCTGGTATGAGAGAAGTAGATATTGCAATTATTGGTGGAGGACCCGCCGGCTTAATGGCAGCCAATGCTGCTGCATCAAGTGGTGCCAGCGTTTTAGTACTGGAGCGTGATGGTCATCTGGGAGGACAGCTGGTAAAACAGACCCATAAATTCTTTGGATCTGAAAAGCAGTATGCCTCTACTCGCGGTATTTATATCGCAAACATTTTGGAAGACAAGCTGAAAGAGATGCCTGACAAGGTAGAGATCTGGAAAAGTGCAACAGCTGTCGGTCTTTATGAAGATGGTATCCTGGCCGTAGCAAAAGACAAAGCTATTAAGAAAGTAAAAGCTAAGCGTTTTGTTGTAGCAACAGGTGCTTCTGAGAAATCTCTCACTTTTGTTAATAATGAATTGCCGGGAATCTATGGTGCCGGCGCTGTCCAGACCCTCATGAATGTCAACGGCGTGCGTCCGGGTAAGCGCGTTCTTATGGTTGGTGCAGGAAATATCGGACTTATTGTCAGCTATCAGCTGCTGCAAGCCGGTGTTGAAGTTGCCGCAATTATTGACGCAGCCCCCTGCATAGGCGGGTATTTGGTACATGCCAGCAAGATCAGACGTGCAGGTGTGCCGATTATTACAAGCCATACAGTTACTCGCGCATATGGTAATGAATCCGTGGAAGGAGCTACAATTGTTGGTCTCGACGAGCAATGGCAGCCGCTCCCGGGTTCAGAGAGAGAGCTTGACGTTGATGTTATCTGCATTTCTGTAGGCCTTTCTCCATTAGCAGAACTATTGTGGCATGCAGGCTGTGAAATGCACTATATCCCTCAGCTGGGCGGCCATGTGCCCGTTCGTGACGGAAACTTAAAGACAAGTGTAGATTCAGTCTACATCGCAGGTGACATTACAGGCATCGAAGAAGCCAGTAGTGCAATGGTTGAAGGAAGACTGGCAGGACTCACAGCCTCAGCTTCAATTGGATTCAAACATGATGACTATGAAGCAGAAGTGCTTGACTGTAAAGAGCAACTTAAATCACTACGCGCCGGCCCGGTTGGTGAACATATCAATCAGGGAATGGCTCTTGTAATGTCAGGCGAATAAGGAGGTTAAAATGTATATAAAAACAGGAGTTGCTGACCAGGAGTTAGTTGTAAATACTCTACCGTCAGATGAACGTCGCAAAAAAGGTCCGTACGTTTTTATAGAATGCTATCAGGAAATCCCGTGTGACCCCTGCACAAAGATTTGTCCTTTTGGCTCTATATTGCCAATGGATGATATCAATGATCTGCCTCGAACAGATTACGATACCTGTACCGGCTGCACAATCTGTGCTGCTATCTGCCCGGGACTGGCCATCTTTATTATTGATGAGACATATTCCGAGACAGAAGGTACGGTAACCATCCCTTATGAGTTCGCACCATTGCCCGCAAAGGGAGATATCGTCGAGGCTATGAATCGTGCCGGTGAAGTTATCGGTGAGGCTGAAGTATTAAGGGTTAACCCTAACAAGAGAAGACAGAGTACAGCTCTGGTAACACTGATAGTTCCGAAGGATAAGGTCATGGAAGTACGCTTCCTGCGTCCCAAGAAAGATGAAGCAGATCGTCTGCCCAAGGCCGACCCCAACAGCGAAGAGAACCTTCCCGATTCAACTGTTATCTGCCGCTGTGAAAATGTAACTTTAGGTGAAATAAGAGCTCTGATCGATGAAGGATATGACAATGTTGATGAGATCAAGCGTATCAGCAGAGCAGGTATGGGTCCATGTCAGGGCAGAACTTGCCGTCCTTTAATCATGGGAGAGATCAATCGCAGAACCGGCAAGGCCTATGATGACATCGAGTTAGGATTCTTTAGACCCCCGACAAAGCCTATTCAGTTCGAACAGTTCCTTGGAGGTGAAGAAGATGACAATTAAGAATACTGCTGAAGTTGTTATCATTGGAGGAGGCGTCTCAGGAGTTGCCATAGCCTGGAATCTCGCTTGTAAAGGCGTCAAGGATATCGTTATTCTTGAGAAAAACACTGTCTGCTCCGGTGCAACCGGACGCTGCGGCGCCGGTATCAGAATGCAATGGGGCACAGAGAGAAACTGCCGTTTGTCCAAGATGTCTTCCGAGTTTTTTGAAAATGCCAATGAGCTACTCGAATATGATCGTGATGTTGAGTTTAACCAGGGCGGCTATCTGATCGTTGCCGGTAATGAAAAAGAGAACGAATTGTTCAAGAGAAATGTTGCTCTGCAGAATTCTCTGGGCATTCCGACAGTACATTTGACTCCTCAGGAAGCCAAAGAAATCGTACCGCACATGGATGAGACGAAAGTCGTTGGCGCCACCTTCTGTCAGAAAGACGGTCATCTAAATCCGTTCAACACCACAGAAGCTTATCAGCGGGCAGCTGAAAGACTTGGAGTAAAAGTCTACAAAAAGACCAAAGCCACCGGTATCGACGTCCAGGACGGCAAGATAGTCGGCGTAGAAACGGATAAAGGCTATATATCTACTCCATTAGTAATCAACTGCGCCGGCGGCTGGTCCAAAGAAGTAGCTGCCATGGCCGGAGTCGATCTGCCTGTTTATTCCGAGCGCCATCAGATACTGATTACAGAGCCTGTTGAGCATATGCAAGATCCGATGTTCATGGGCTTCTCGCTGAATATCTATATTCAGCAGGTACCGCATGGTTCATTCATCATGGGCAGAAGTGACCCGACGGAACCCAGAGACTTGAGACAGACTTCAAGCTGGCAGTTCTTGCAGGAAATGATTAAGACCTGTACTGATCTGCTGCCGCCGTTGAAGAAACTCAACCTGGTTCGTCAATGGGCAGGGTTGTATAACATGACCGAAGACGCTCAGCCTATCTACGGAAAGGCCGAAGGCGTTGACGGTTTCTGGCTGGCCTGTGGCTACAGTGGTCACGGCTTCATGCTTGCTCCCGCCACCGGACTTCTCATGTCTGAGATGATCCTGGGAGAACCGCTTACTATCGATATATCCAATCTGGATATGGGACGATTCGCTCGCGGCGAACTCGTCTTAGAAGCTTCGGTAGTCTGATACATCCACTTGAAACCAGCTGCAGACCAAATCTGCAGCTGGTCTTTTATTTCCATCTATTTTAAAATTGTCGCAGCCCAAAATAAAATCCAGGAGGTTAACATGAAAATCCTAATGACTGCCTTTGATCCTTTTGGCGGAGATGAAGTCAACCCTGCCTTGGAAGCTGTAAAGCATTGTGACGTATCCGGCCTTGCTGCAGATGTAATTAAGCAGGAAATTCCCACTGTCTTCGGTAAATCAATCGATAAGGTCGCCGAAGCGATGCGACGGGAAAAGCCGGATGTAGTATTGGCAGTAGGACAGGCGGGTGGACGTTTTGACCTGACCCCCGAAAGAGTAGCAATTAATATTGATGATGCCAGAATTCCGGATAACGAGGGCAATCAGCCAATAGATCAGCCAATCTTTGCTGATGGTGAACCGGCGTACTTTTCCTCATTACCCATAAAAGCCATGGTTAAAAATATTAAAGATATAGGGTTGCCGGCCTCCGTATCTAACACTGCAGGCACTTTTGTCTGCAATCACATCATGTACGGTATTCTCTACATAATTGACAAAGAAATGCCGCAAACCCGCGGCGGCTTCATTCACGTACCTTTTATTCCGGAGCAGGTTGTTGAGCGGCGCGACTCCCCCTCCATGTCGATGATTGACATCAGCAGAGGATTAAGAGCTGCTCTGGAAGCAATTATCGATTATGAAGAAGATCTTGAACTGGTTGGCGGCACTGAGCACTAGCTGACAGAGATAAGAGTATAATAATAATTAATATTGGCGAAGACGCCTATAGCTTAATACACATTTCGTAACCGACACTATTCAATATCGGTTACCTGCCTGATTTGACGTCCTGTACCTCCGGACAATTCTATCGGTTATCCGTCAGTCATTGGCACTAATTGAATTTTTCTGATTGATCCATACAAGACTTGGCGGGACTGCCTATAAGTTTTAGTTTTTTCGGTCAAGATTGCAGTATCTGCGGATGACGCAATCTCAAAGCTTCAGAGGAGTTCGTCTATGAATAAACTCATTTTATTATCTTCCGACCTGGATTATAAATCTCGTAAAAAAGCCATCGACTTAGCTTTGGGACTTGGCTTCGAGACGATAAATACACAGTTCCCCATTGCTCAGGCAGCGGACACTGCTAATGTTGATCAGCTCTGGGACGATTGGGCAGCTGCAGGATACGAAAGTACGGCAACCCCTGAAAGCTATACAAATTCCAGCCAGTCAGCTCAGCAGATTCCCCCCTATGACTGGAGGAAAGACAAGGGACTGGAATCCATATTTACATATGGACCTTTATTGCCGGACCATAACCTTGACCTACTGCCGGACGCAATCAATCTAAAAATCATTTTGTCTCCCTCAGCTGAGATCGAAACCGTGGTTGCTGCCTGTAATTTCGCTTTTAGATTGGGAATGGAGACAACTGCTTACCGGGGCTCAATAGCCGCCGAACCGGGATATAAGGGTAATCGCCTGCAATTCACGAATAAACCTGATTTTGCCATTCGTTATTTGGCGGACGGCGATGACATAGTAATTGAAGTCGATGGCCGGGGCGAGGATCTAATTGAATCAAGTTCCCGCTTTTTGGAAGAATTCCCTCAACTGAATCATGGCTATGCCTGGTCAGATTTCCTTATGTCTTTGACTGACAGCCTTGCTCTGCGCAATATTGACGGTCAACTCGCTGCTCTCAATGTCTTGACTTCACAAAAGGCAACTGACATCATTGCCTTAACTTCAGAACAAGATGAGAATAAACTGGAGCAGATCAGAGACAAATTTCCTGCAGCGAGCATCGATAATTACAAGAAAAAAGTTCTGATTTATGAAAAGGAATACGATATTCCCTGGGAAAATGACGTTTTTCTGCAGGAACTTGATAGTAACGTGATTCCACACCTGCGGCCTGATGATAAAGTTGAGATCTATGGCTGTCTGAGTGAAGACAAAGAGTCAAGGGATATATTAACCGGCAAGGTACAGGAAAAAATCAAGGCTGCAGGATCTACGGGTAAGGTAGAAATTATAAACGCTTTTAAACAAGGCGTTTCCTGGATCATGGATGACGTCCTGCCTGAACTGCAAGGGCTGCCGATCGAAAAAATTACAATCTCATTCAATTCCTTTTTGCCCCCCGGTGAAGATACCTGGACCGATGAGAGCGCCTCCACTCCTAAATACAATATGTCAGCTGAGGGAGGTCAGGATCACTGGAATGATTTGCCGATCCGATATCTGCAAGAACTTTATCCGGTCGATGATCTGATTGAAAAAGAACTGAAGCTCAATCGGGAAAAAGTTGAATTCTTGCTTTATGAAGGCGATGAAGATCTGAGTTATCTGCTCCGGGCTTTCACTGCTGACGGATCTGAAGTGTATTCTGCAAAATACAAAGCAAGTTTCAGCGAAAGGCAATATTTGGACAGGTTCCCCTATCTGGGCAAAGTACATCCCTCGACAGGATATTTGCTGGCAATTGTGAATGGAGAAATTATCTGCCGGACTGCTATCAAAACTGACGTCGAGCGAATCTGGGATATTTATCAGGCTGAGATTCTGGAAGACTGCCTGTCCTTTGTGAAAAACAAATATCAGGAAGACATATCTGAAGAAAAGCAGCCCTTCTTCTCTCTCTTAGAGCTTGATATAAAAGCCAGCGAACCTAATGAACGGTTAGGTGTCAGAGAAGACCTGCTTTCTTCTCTCGATTCTCTGCATGAAGATATCTACTTTACCGGCACTGACTTTTTCAAACATCTTGGCCAATCACTGGATGCCGGCGTTTTAGATGCTCCCGGCTTGATCCTGCCCAGAATTAAAAAACATTATGGCAAGCCATCTCTCAAAGTGAAGCTGTACGACCAGCTGGCCATTGAGCCATCAATAAGTTCTAAGGAAAGAAGTTTTAAGCCCAAGGCTCGTAATCAAATATCGGCCTTCATCAGATCAATCTCTGCTTTAAAGAACGGCTGGAGAGTAGATATCGCGGTAGATGGTGCAGAGGCCGGATTACTGGAAAGCCTTGCCGGCTTGACTGATAATCCGCTTCTGGGCTTTAAGTCACTGCTGCCGGGAGTCATAGAGCTGGTCTTGCATGATCATGATAAAGAATATGCTATGGCTTTGAACACTCCGGCTGCTGAAAAAACGGCAAAGACCAAAAACATCAAGGATATTGATCTCAGCGAATCGGAACTGATTGGCTATGATCAGTATAGCCGCATTATGACAGAGCTTAAGAATGTGCCGGGTCTGGCAATATATCCTATCGCAAAGTCATACCTGGGACGCACCTTGCATGCCATAGAAATTATCGGTGACAAGGCCGGGTACACTTCCCGGGTCAAGAGACTGACGCACCTCCCTTCCCTGTACATTAATGCCAGACATCATGCTAATGAAGTGTCCGGGACAAATGCTGCTTTCATGCTAATCAAAGAGCTGCTGACTGATCCCCGATATGCGGACTTGACTGACAGACTCAATCTGGTGTCCGTACCGATGGAAAATCCTGACGGTGCCGCCATACATTATGATCTGCAAAAAGATAATCCCTATTGGTCTTTTCATGTTGCCCGGTTCAATGCCATCGGTAAGGAGTTCTACTATAATCACTTTGACCCCGACACAATTCATACTGAGGCAAACGGACTTAGAAAACTTTGGTATCAGAGTCTGCCCGATATCATGATAGACAATCATGGCGTCCCCACCCACGAATGGGTTCAGCAGTTCTCCGGCTATGTCTATCCTGCCTTTAAGGGTTTCTGGCTGCCACGGTCACTGTTGTATGGTTATTTCTGGCATGTTACTGATGATGCTTACGCTGCTAATTATTCTGTCAATAAAAAGATGGAGGATGTCATAGCTGACAGCATCGCTGAAGATGAAGAAGTAACGAATTGGAATCTGGAGTGGATGGATCGCTTTGAGAAGTACGCTAAGCAATTTATGCCAAAAATGTTTGCAGCCAATTACTATCGCAACATGGTTAATTATTGGATACCGTTCGCTTATGATCCCGATCACCGCTACCCTTCTATCCGCTTCCCCTGGATAGTATCGGTTGCGTACACTAGTGAAGTAGCTGACGAGACCGCGCAAGGAGAATACCTTAACCTTTGCGCCAGGTCTCTGGTCAGGCATAATCTGGCAACAATAGATATGATGCTTAATTCCAAGCATATCTACGAGATTAACAAGGAGGTTTCAGAAGATAATCAAAGTATTAGTTTCATCCGACAGAGGCCGATGCTAGTTTAGGCCACATAACTCTATCCACCTGCGGAATATAACTGCAAAATATTCCTGCTGACAATTCCGCAACAACTTAGAAGTTAATCGCAAAACAAACTCTTATAAGGAGACGCTTATGGACTTAATTAAGTTATTAGGAGTTTTAGTAGTGATAGTTGGCTTTGCTCTAAAACTCGATTCGATTCTGATTATTATAGTTGCAGCCATAGTTACAGCTTTTGTCGGCAATCTGGGTGTAGACGGTTTGCTGGAGACATTAGGCAGTACTTTTGTTGCAAATCGCGGAATGGCGATCTTTATCCTGATCATGCTGGTAACCGGCACTCTTGAGCGCAACGGTTTGAGAAATGCCGCCTCCGCCCTGATTGGTAAAGTTAAGAGAGCCTCCGCCGGAGCAGTTATTGGTGCATATGGTATTATGCGTGGTATCTTTGCCGCCTTCAACGTCAGTTTCGGCGGCGTAGCAGGCTTTGTACGCCCGATCATAATGCCGATGGCTATAGCTGCTATAGAAACTTCAGGTCATGAGCCCAATGAAGACCATGTTGAAACCGTAAAGGGCATGGCTTCAGGCATGGAGAACATCTCGTGGTTCTTCTGTCAGGTGTTGTTCGTCGGCGGCGGCGGAGCTCTGTTGGTTCAGTCTACTCTGGCCCCCTTAGGCTACGAAGTAGAATTGCTTGACTTGGCAGTAGTTGAGATTCCCATCGCGATATTCGCCGTGCTTCTTGGTATTACTTACTACTTCTTAAAAGATAAGAAGTTAGTCAAGAAGTACTACGGCAGTGATGCGCAGAAGGAGGGTTAATCATGTTTGCGATATCAACTCCATTATTGGCATTATCGTTTTTCACTGACCCTGAAATCACAACTAGCGCTAAGCTTCTCGAGGTTATGTTCATAGCTATGGGTCTCATTTCGATCTATAACGGCATCAAAAACCTTCTGGATAAAACCAACGAAGCCCGTATAGGAACTGCCGTATTCTGGACAGCCTTAGGTGTTGTAATGGCTTTCGGACGTTGGATTCCGCCCCTGGGTAACGGGATAATTATTATCATCATGACAATACCGGCAATATTTAAGCAAGTTAAGGTCGGTAGAACAGATGCTGCCACTCCGGAAGAAGAAAAGGCAAATTTTGACAGGATCGGGATGAAGATCTTTATCCCCTCTTTGACTATTGGTCTCAGTGCAATTGCTTTTGCACTTTTCACAAAATTAGGTGCATTGGTTGGTATTGGCTTTGGCGTAATCTTATCTATTGTTATCTTAATGATCTACTCCAGAAAGAACACGCCAAAAGTATTTTTGGATGACTCAGCAAGACTATTATCAATCGTCGGGCCGCTTAGTATGCTGCCCATGCTGCTCGCCAGTCTGGGGGCAATATATACTGCCGCCGGAGTAGGTGATGTAATCGCAGATCTCGTCGGTGCCATAATCCCTGCAGGTAATGTAAATATAGGTATTATTGTATTCGCAGTGGGTATGGCTCTCTTCACTATGATTATGGGCAATGCCTTTGCAGCTATTACAGTTATGACTGTAGGCATCGGCCATCCCTTCGTGTTAGCATATGGTGCTGACCCTGTCGTCATCGGCATGGTCGCCCTCACTGCAGGATACTGCGGAACTTTGATGACTCCAATGGCGGCTAACTTCAATATTGTTCCGGTTGCCATGCTGGAGATGAAGGATCGCTGGGGAGTTATTAAGAATCAGGTTCTTCCTGCCTTGATCTTATTAGTATTCCAGATCATCTATATGATAGTCTTAAAGTAATTATGGAAGAAAAACTCTCTAGAGGCGCACAAATTGTTGTCCGCGACTGGGTCAGGCTCAAGCCTTGGCAAAGCCTGCTCATCGTAACCAGTAATAACTACATGCGAGAAGCCATGGCGATTAAGAATGCTGCCTTAAAGCGGACTTTGCGTGTCGACATGTTGATTGTTGACGATGTCGGCAAGGATGTCGGGATTTATTTTGATGAGAACGAAGTCGCTTTTGATGGTTATAGCGCAATCATCGCTGCTACAGAATATTCGCTGGTAACAACATTGGCCGCCAAAAGAGTGATCGGGCAGGGAAAGAAATTTCTTTCCCTGCCCCTTTCCACTTCAGACGGTATTTCTATGCTGGAATATGACTTTCTGACAATGGACACAAAGAAGAGTAAGTTGATGGCCAACATCATCATGGATTACTTAATAGAGTGTTCTACAATCCGTGTTGAGACCAAAGCAGGCACTAATCTGACCATGAGCAAAAAGGGACGTAAACCCGGTTTCTACAACGGAGTTTGCCGGGATGGCAAGGGTTTTTCCTCTGCCAGCATAGAACTTTATGTGCCAATCATTGAAGACTCTGCAGAAGGCACGATGATTGTGGACTGTTCTTTAGGATATCTGGGCAAGTGTAATGAGCCTATCAAATTAATTCTCCGGGAGGGTAAAATAACTGAGATTCAAAACAATCCTTGCGGCGAGAAACTGAGAGAATATATTGAATCCTACGAAGATGATGGATTATATGTGGCTTCTGAGTTTGGCATCGGCTTGAATACTATTGCTAAATGCAGAGGACGCTGTTATATAGAAGATGAATCGGCCTATGGTACCTTCCACATGGGATTTGGACGCAACCTTGCCCTGGGAGGTCAGCTTGAAGCCAATGGTCACTATGATCTGGTAGCCACAGCTCCTGACATCTTTGTGGATAACCGCCAGATTATGAGCGACGGTGTAATAATTATTCCTGAACCGGTTTTTATCGGATAATTCTTACCTTTAGTTTAATTCTTGTCTTTCCGTTAACAAAATTTTTTCTATATGATATATTTATTCATTAAGTGGCAATTAAATTATTTGCTGCGAAATTTTTAGATTGAGGAGACAGGGATGTTGTTAATTCGCAGGTCCCACCGCGGTGTTCATCCACCGGAAAACAAGAATACCCGCGGAATTGCAATCAAACGTTTAGACAACTTCGACATAATTTCTATTCCCCTGGATATGCAGATAGGTCCGGGCTCTACTCCCTTGGTAGCCAAGGGTGATACCGTGCTTGTCGGCCAACGAATCGGTGAACCGATGGGGGGATGGAGTGTACCGGTTCATTCCAGTGTATCCGGCATTGTCGAAAGTGTAAAAAAAGAAATCATGAGTGACGGGGATGTCATCGAGTACGTCACTATTATAAACGACCATGGGTACGTTGTCTCTCCGGATGTAAAACCACCTCAGATTAATAATAGAGATGATTTCATCGCTGCTTTGCGTGATTCCGGTCTGGTCGGTTTAGGCGGAGCTGCTTTCCCCACTTTTGTAAAACAAAATCCGCCGCCGTATAAAGATATTGATCTTCTGATTATAAATGCAGCTGAATGCGAGCCCTATATCACTTCAGACCATCGCATTATGCTGGATTTCCCTGATGAGGTTATAGCAGGCTGTATGATTGCAGCTTCCTGGCTCAGCATCAAACAGGTGATTATTGGTGTCGAAGATAATAAACCAGATGTCAAAAAACCTCTGGAAGAAGCCATCAGGGCATATCCCCGGCGTGAATCAGATACAGATATTGAAATCAAAATTAAAGTGCTGCCAACTCTTTATCCCACCGGCGCAGAGAAGGTTCTTGTTAATAAGCTGACAGGCCGTGTGGTGCCGATGGGAGGACTTCCTGCAGATGTGGGAGTCATAGTGCAGAATGTTACTACCATCGCTTTTATATCCGCTTATATGAAGACAGGTATGCCCTTGATTCGCAAAGTTATTACTCTTGATGGCAGCGCCGCAGCGGAGCCGGGCAATTATGATGTGCCGGTCGGAGCGCATATCGAAGATGTTATTGAGGCGGCGGGCGGTACCAGAACGAAGCCCGGAAAAATCATCATGGGAGGCCCGATGATGGGTACAGCAATAGACGAGCTTTCCCGCCCTGTCTTGCTGCAGACTAACGCAATTTTGATCTTGTCTGAAGAGGATGCGATACTTCCAAAAGAAATTGCCTGTATATCGTGCGGCGAATGCGTCAGAGCCTGCCCGATGATCTTGCAGCCAACCAGTCTGGACAAGGCCGCCCGCAGGCTGGATGTAGATACCTTAGATAAGGAATACGTGCTTAACTGTATTGAATGCGGCTGCTGTTCATATGTATGTCCCTCAAAACGTTATCTGGTACAAAACATAGTAATCGGCAAAGGGCTTGTGCGTGATGCCCAGAAGAGAGGAGAGGTAGACTAATGCTTAAAGTTTCTGCTTCACCTCATATCAGATCTTTGCGCACAACCCGCGCGATCATGCTGGATGTCATCATCGCTCTGGTCCCCGCCATGATAGCCGCTTTCTTAATCTTTGGTCCCAGAAGCCTGGCAATCATAGCTGTAAGTGTTGCTGCTGCAGTTTTGACAGAATTCTTAAGTAATCTGGCTATGAAGAGAGACCAATCGATAGGTGACTTGACAGCTGTCGTTACCGGACTGCTTCTGGCATATGGCCTGCCTGCTTCCTTGCCTTTATGGATGGTTGCATTGGGCGCTGCTGTCGCTATCGGAGCAGCCAAAATGCTCTTTGGCGGACTGGGAGATAATTTTGCCAACCCGGCTATTACAGGACGTGTTTTTCTGGCCGTATCCTTTGGATCACAGATGTCGAACTCGGTGGTATTGGGGCGTTTCGCCAAAGCCGGCCTTTCTTCTGACTTGATTAGTCAGGCTGCAGCGGTGGCAGTAGCAGCTGATACAGATCTGGTCAGCCAGGCTACTCCTTTGGCAGTAGCCCGCAATATGGTTGAAGGCGATGTCCCTGACTACCTCACTTTGTTTCTGGGAAATCATGCCGGAATGATTGGCGAAGTATCAGTCCTGGCTCTTCTGATCGGCGTCCTCTGGCTATTATTGCGCGGTGTCATTGACCTTTGGATACCATTGTCCATGATCATCCCTACGATCTTGCTAGGTTGGCTGGCAGGCGGAGATCCGCTCATGCATCTAATGTCCGGCGGACTGATAATTGGCGCCTTCTTCATGGCTACTGATTATGTCACTTCTCCTATCACCGTCAAAGGCAAGATAATCTTTGGCGTCGGCTGCGGACTGTTGACTTTTATGATGCGCATGTATTCAGGAATGCCGGAAGGAGTATCCTACGCGATACTGATTATGAATATACTTACTCCTCATATCAACAACTGGACAAAACCGATTACTATGGGAGGTGAAAAGCATGCCAGCTAAGGATAACAAGAATAAAACTCCCTTGATTGACCGTGGAATTATGCCAGTCGTAATCCTGACAGTTATAACAATTGTCTGCGTGGCTGCCCTGGCATTCGTCTCAAGCATTACTGAAGACGCCAGAAAGGCGCAGGAGCTGCAGGCCAGTTTCGCCATCCAGCTCGAACTGTTCCCTGAGGCGGACGAGTTTTTGCAAATCCCGCTGGATGACATTGCTGCAAAGTTCCCAAGCATAACTCAGATTGTACAGGCAATAGACAGCTCCGGCGGCAGTCTGGGCTACGTGGTAACTGCTGAGGGGAACGGATACGGCGGAGAGTTGCCTGCCACAGTAGGTTACGATACAGATGGAAATATTGTGGGTGTCAGATTTGACGTTTCCGCAGAAACAGCCGGCTATGGGCAAAATGCGGGCAAGCCTGATTTTTATGAACAGTTTTCCTCATTTAACGCCAGCCAGACACTTACTGCAGACAGCAGTTCATCTGATACTGTAATTGATGCCCTGACCGGATCAACCCGCACTACCAATGCGATAGTGGCGGCGATCAATGATGCCTCCGGGGCTTTCCAGCTAATGGAGTAGGGGAGAAAATGGCAAAGAAGAATAGATCACTTACCTATGAATTCACCAAGGGAATAGTCAAAGAGAATCCCTTGCTGGTTCTGTTGCTGGGAACTTGTCCGGCTCTTGCTGTAACCACCTCAGCATGGAACGGTTTAGGAATGGGGTTAGCAGCGACATTTGTCCTGGTTCTGGCAAATATCGTTATTTCCGCACTTAGGAACGTTATTCCTGACCGGGTCAGGATTCCCAGTTACATCACCATAATCGCCAGTCTGGTTACTATTTTACAGCTGTTGCTGCAGGCTTATCTGCCCGATTTAAATAGATCTCTGGGGATTTATATTCCCTTGATTACTGTGAACTGCATAATTTTGGGTCGTGCTGAAGCTTTCGCCAACAGAAGAACGATCATTGCAAGTCTAATGGATGGACTGGGCATGGGGGTCGGCTTTACTTTGGCCTTATTTATAATCGGCTCTGTTAGAGAGATCCTGGGCTACGGCACTTTCTTTGGCATGGGTCTGCCTTACATTGGTGGGGACTATGTACTCCAGCCAATATTGATCTTCGCCTTACCGCCAGGAGGGTTTGCAGTTTATGGGCTTCTGATCGCACTTTCACAGAAGCTGAGCAATCGTCTTTACGCTCAGACGCCGGCTCCTATATTAGATAAGGAACATTATCCCGGAAGTGTTCTCGTAGGTTCAGCTTTTGGCTCTGATGGCAAACTTGCCTATCCGGTGGTTAGTCAGGAAAAAGAACCGTCTGCCGGCGACGCGGGAAGAAAAGAATCTTTCTGATAAGAATGAGGAGTAAAAAATGATTGATATTGCTAAAATTCTATTTACTGTAATACTGATAAACAATATCGTTCTCTCTCAATTCTTGGGGGTCTGCTCCTTCCTGGGACTGACCACCAATCTAAAGAATTCAATGGGAATGAGTCTTGCTGTTGTTTTCGTCATGGTCGTTTCCTCGGCAATTACATACCCCATCTACACATATCTGTTGGTTCCTAACAACTTGGAATATCTCCAGACCGTTGTATTTATCCTTATAATTGCTTCAGCAGTACAAGTGCTGGAAGCAATCATTAAAAAAAGTATGCCCCCTCTCTACAAGGCAATGGGGATTTATCTGCCCTTGATTACGACAAACTGCGCAATTTTAGGTATAATGCTATTGAATATCCAAGAATCTTATACCTTTGTGCAAGCTATTATAAACGGATTCGGAGCCGGAGTCAGTTTTATGCTGGCAATGTTCCTCTTTGCAGGTGTGCGCCAAAAAATGTCTGAAGCAAATATTCCTGAGTTCTTCAAAGGAATGCCTTCTGTTTTGGTGGCTGCAGCGATCGTTTCGGTCTCGTTTAATGGCTTCAAGGGAGTAATCGAAAATATCTTTGGTTAGGTTGGAGTGAATGAACATATACAATACGCTGCTTGCAGCAACAAATAGTATCTTAATATCTTCCTTGATAGGAGCCGGAATCGCTCTGGCACTTGGCGCAATCATACTGGTAGTTTTTAAAATTTTCGCTGTACCTGTTGACGAAAGAGCGAAAAACCTTAATGAACTGCTGCCAGGCGTAAACTGCGGCGGCTGCGGTTACTCAGGCTGTATGGGTTACGCTGAAGCACTGGTTGAGGGAACAGAGACTGAGACTACCCTGTGTACAGCCGGCGGAGCAGAAACTGCAGATGATGTGGCGGAATTTCTAGGTGTTGCGCCTGGAATATATATCCCTACCGTTGCCCATGTCTATTGTCAAGGATCTGATTTTCATACTGAAACACGCTATGACTATACCGGTCCTGATAATTGCGCCGCTGCCACTGGCTTGTTCGCCGGACCAAACAGCTGCACTTATGGATGTCTGAGTATGGGAGATTGTGTGGACGCATGTAAATTTAATGCTATCTATATTGAAGAAGGCGTTGCCAGAGTCAATCATGAGAACTGTGTTGCTTGCGGCAAATGTGTTGAGGCCTGCCCCAAGTACCTGCTTCACATGATTCCCAAACATGAAGCGGCAACAGTTGTCTCCTGCAGTAATCACTGGCCGGGAGCGAAGATCCGTAAAGAGTGCAGTATTGGTTGTATAGGCTGCACTCGTTGTGTTAAGGTTTGTCCGGTAGAAGCTATTTCTATGGACGACAACCTGGCAATTATTGATCAGAATATCTGTATTCATTGCGGCGACTGTGTTGAAATATGCCCTACTGCTTCTATTACTCAAGGCTTAATAGCGGCTCCCGGAACTCATCAGGATTCTCCCAAGGCCAAGCCTATGGTGAAGAAGGAGCAAAAATCAGCCTCGTAATGTTGCCGACCACTTGCGTATATTCATTGAATGTGATAATATTCTCTTTGCGCGTTTATCGAGATAATTCTCTAAACAGCTAGATAATCCGGACAGGGGGGTGCGAATATGGCTAAATGCGAAGTATGCGATAAGAGCATGTTTTTCGGCAGAAAGATACGTATTACGCGTTCTCAGATTTCACGCCGTGCTAAGACCAGACAAAAGGCAAATGTAAAGCGGGTGCGTGTAATGGTTGATGGTACACCGAAAACTATGCGTGTCTGCACCAGATGTCTGAGAAGCGGAAAAGTACAGCGTTCATAATACTTGCATAATTTAATTAAAAGGATTCCTGGAATTTGTAATTTCAGGAATTTTTTTGTCGTTCGTAAGAGTTATCTCAAGATTTTCGAATTGCCCGTTCTCTCGTCTGAAATGCCTCGAACGGCTCGAAGATCTAACCTTAATGATACGAAATATCAACGATCGTCTGCGAAGTCTCACTGGCTGCATTCTGCGAAGTCTCACTGGTTGAATTCTGCGAAGCCTCACTGGCTGCATTCTGCGAAGTCTGATTGGCTGAATTTATGCGGCTACTCAGTCCCGTCAGGACCAAATCGCCTGACTTCCACAACTCTTTCTTCCAAACGCAGGTTTTTATTAGTCAATGAGTAGACGGATATGGTGCTGGAACCAATTTGGCGCATCATGACTCTGTCATCTGGCATGATAAGAGCAAAATCGTGCTCCTCTTTATCTTCAGAGGCATCTTTCAGAACCAGAATGTCGCCAACTTTCGCATAACGCAGATCAATTAACTCAGTCTCAGTATTGACAGGCAGGCTGACACTATCGCCCAGCTTAGCAATCGACGCTGATTGAGGGAAGGCACTGATACCGCTCATCATAGAGGAAAGGTAGAGCACACCGGTCATATCTATGCCGGAAATTGTTAAACCTCCGGGCACCCATGTAGCTCTCTCAAAGGTTAGAGCCGCGCTGACCAGGGCTGATGCAATATCTGATGATCCTGGCATGTCCTCTGTGGGGTCCAGGATGAAAACATCGTGCTTGCTTATCCAGCCCTGTACTCCTTGCGGCAGTCTGATACGTAACACCTGAACATCTTGATAATCGGCATAGAGGATACTTCCAAGAGGAGCTTTTGCGATTATTGTGCCTCCTTGGGCATGACTCATAATATTTTTCTCAGGTGTACGTATGACAACCTTATACAAAGCTTGCTCAGGATCCAGTCCGGAGACATCTGCAGATACGTCAGACCTGGATACATAACCGGTGAGACCATAGCAGGTTTTTACCTTTAAAAAACGTTCGTCCGAGGCATCCAGCAATTGCAGTCCTTCATTAAATAGCAGCTGAGCTGCTCTTTCAGATCCCCTGCCTGGCTCAGATTGCAGCCAGCAGCTATTGGCAGTCACTACTACAGAATTATTATCATCGTCCTGATGCAGCGGTTCTGATTCAACCTGCGTCGGCAAGGTCTCTTCGTTACTGTCAATAAAGACTTGGGGAAGTATCCAGAATATCCCGGCCAGAATAAGCAGGCCTATTACAGCAGCAATAAGCCAGGGAGGCAATCTGCGCTTCTTCCTGGAAATGTAGATACCTTTAAGATCATCTGAGCTTGGTCCTTCCGGAGGCACGATCTGTGAGGGACCCGGCAAATCCTTTGGAATTATCTTGATTTTTTCAGACGTCTTATCCGGATCTATCTTTTTTATCTTTTTATCTTGATCTTTCTCAGTCACTTAAATCGCCTCTGAGCAGATAGCAGACAGCAGCGGCATATGAACGCTCATGTGTGATACTGATGGCAATATCCAGACCATTCAGCTCCTGATAGCGAGCTTTAGCATTATTCTTCAGTACTATATAGGGCGCCCCTCTGTCATCTTTGCAGATCTCAATATCCGTAAACTTTATTCCGCTGGTCATCAGTCCGGTGCCCAGCGCTTTGGCAGTTGCCTCTTTAGCAGCAAAATAGCCGGCCAGAGACTCCGCTTTGCCGGCACAGGAGGCTGTCTCCCCGGGAGTATAAACCCGCGCCAGAAAGCGCTCCGCCTGCATATCTAATACCCGTTCAATTCTGCTGATCTCCAGCAAATCCAATCCGCAACTAATTTTCATAAATACCTCAGTAACCCCGCTGCACAATGATTCCAGCTAAAGCATAAAAACATGTCGTTTTCTACCAATCTATGAATCAACTGCGGTCCTTGCGGCGCAGATCCACATAGGGTAACTGATAACAGAGGAAATTACCACTGATACGGCTGGCAATTCTCTTATCGTACACTCTGCGCAGATCGTTAGCGCTCAGATTGCTGGCTATAACAGTATGAAGATTCTCCCTGTGTCTGTCGTCTAATAATAAGAGGAGGTCAGTATAACTTGCGTCTTTTTGAATCTCAGTTCCCAGATCATCTAAAACCAGCAGATCACAATCCCATAATGCTTCTGTAAGCAGCTGCATTTCCCGAAAACGATCAGGATCCGGACGGAAGCTGTTTTTCAGCTGATGCCATTCTTGCATTAAGTCAAAGAACACTGCAGCCGGCAGCATGAAGACCGCATAACCTCTCTCCATAATATCAGCAGCGATACTGCTGATTACCCAGCTCTTGCCACTCCCTTCCTGCCCCGAGAAAAAGAGATTTCTATTCTCTAACACCGAGAAATATTTACAATAGGTACGAACAATATCCTTTAAAGTCTCCATATACTCTCTGGGTTTCATTGTCCTTCCATCTGTAGTTATCTCCTCCGGATATAGACGGATATCCCAGTTCTCAAATCTTGCCTGAGGAAGCAGTGCAGAAGGGAGCATGCGTGCCAGTTTTTCCTGGCGTAATTTATCATAGCAGCTGCAATAATTGTTACCTGCCAACCCGGTATCCTGACATTTTGAGCAATGCCACTTTGGCTCGTCATAGTCATGGTTGATGCCATATTGATTTAGCAGGCTCTGCAGTCTTTTTTTATAATTCTCCAGTTCCCGGGAAGCATGGTCCAGATCGGCTTTATTGTTACCCAGGGATGCTTGCAGATAGCTGATGCCGAAGTGATTGACTGCTCGCTCACATTCTAAAATATCCGGATACTCTTTATGTATCGCCTCGCTTTGATTTTCAGCAGCGGCTAAAGCAGTATTGCGCCTTCTGGCATACTCTCTTTCAATCTCCTGATTAATCTCTCGATTCAACTCGCGCATTTATATCTTTCTACGGATTATCAGCATCAAGCTCTTCCGTCTGATTCCGGGGTTCATTCGAATTTTTATCAGCGATAAATTTGTCGGGACTAGCAATGTCAGTTTTATCTGTATGCATCTTGGGATAGGTCAATCCGAATGCTTCATCATAATCAGCATTGGAGTTGTTACCTTCATAGTTATCGCGATTAGCTGACTTGGCTGCTTTACTGACAGTTTTGGCATTTTTGCTTTGCAGCCAACTCTTGCGTTCATTTTCTATATCTTCTTTAGTTTTGATGCCCTGGCTGTGCCAGCGGCGTAAAATTGTATCTACATAACGTAAATTCGGTCTGCTGCTGCCGGTTGTCTCTTCCAGGGCCAAGTCAATGATTTCTTTATCATAATCCAGCTCATCAACCCAGCTTTCGACCATACGCAAACCCGGTTCAGTAAAGGATATCCTTAATACCTTACAGATGTGCCTGTAAAGATTCAGAAATAATTCATTTTCTTCATAGAAGGCGCTTAGCTCAGAAAAAGTTTTCACACCATGTTTAGACCATCTGGCAGCGATAGAATTGAGAAACGGCCGGTTTAGTTTTCCCCATTTGTCGGAAGCAGTGGCTTCAGCAAATAGAGCCTGAACTACCGCGGGTTCGAACTTATACTTTAAGAACCAGTCGTCTATCATATCGTACCAGGAGTGCGTCATAAGGCCTTGGAAGTATTCGTTATTAATCGCAGTCACTACTTGCTCTCGTTCGCTGATTACTTCAGGAGACAAGATGACAGGTTCATCTCGCGGTATGCCCTCCAGTAAGGTCCTGAGCTCAACTGCTTTCATGTCAGACAGCCTTATTCCTTCTTTACTAAGAATAATGATATTCTCTTCTACCAGCTTGTTCAGGGAGAGATCAAGATCCTTGGGAGTTATAGAGAGTCTGAGAGACAAGTCCTTCCTGGAGATTTCTCTCTTGCCGTTCTGGAAGGAAGAGAGGAGAAGCAGATAGCATTTTACGGCAGCTCCGTCCAGCCTGGGCATATATTCGTGAATGAATATATCCGGCACAGCGGTGTCTGACAATAAAAATTTATCTTGACCGTTTATCTCCATCAATAACCTCAAAATATCGAAATCGGTTTGAAATCCGGCTGATAGAAAGCCCGTCACCCTTATAAGGGGGACGGGCTCTAATTATAACATAGGGCATTTCGCTTGTCCTCAGGATGTCAGCAAACATTGTGTATGCCGTCAGGACATGCAGCGGTGATTAATCAGCCATGCGTAAATAGTTCTGATAGCGTTCATCAGCCGCTAAACGGGAGTTCTCAAAGATCTCCTTGACCTTCTCTTCAGGATAGGTCCTGTACAGTGAAGTGTAACGGACTTCCTTCTCCAAGAAGTCAGTATACGGACGCTTCGGCTCTTTGGAGTCGAGAATGAATGGATTCTTCTCTTCTGCCTTGAGAGCGGGATTGAAGCGGTAGAGGTGCCAGTAACCGGTCTCTACTGCGTCTTTTTGGCGTTGCTGGGCAACGGTAAGCCCGCCCTTAATACCATGATTGATACAAGGAGCATACGCTATGACAAGTGATGGACCGTCCCAGGCTTCCGCTTCGCGTAAGGCTCTCAGGGTCTGAAGCTGATTGGCTCCCATGGCGATTTGTGCCACATAGACATAACCATAGGTCATAGCCATAGCACCAAGATCCTTCTTTTTCACTGCCTTGCCGCCTGCGGCAAATTCAGCGACGGCACCCAGATTGGTTGCCTTAGAAGCCTGCCCGCCTGTGTTGGAATATACTTCGGTATCCAGTACTAAAACGTTAACGTTCTCACCGGATGCCAGTACGTGATCGAGACCGCCATAACCGATATCATAAGCCCAGCCGTCACCGCCGATAATCCAGGTAGATCTGAGCATGAGGTAATCCTTCAGCTCAAGGATATTCGCGACCAGCACAGCTGCTTCTCCCTCTGTGGAAGATGCTTCCAGAGCTGCTATCAGATCCGCAGAAACTGCCCGGGTCTTTTCGGCATCGTCTTTGTCAGTCAGCCAGTTATTAATAGGTTCAGTCAGGCCGGAAATATTCTTCTCAGCCAGCTGTTTCACTTGAGCTGTTACTCTGGCTCTCAGCTGCTTAACGCCCAGATGCATACCCAGACCATATTCAGCATTGTCTTCAAACAAGCTGTTTGCCCAGGCAGGACCAAAGCCTTCCTGATTTGGAGTATAGGGCATGGAGGGAGCAGAACCGCCCCAAATTGAAGTACAGCCGGTAGCATTGGCGATTTGCATGCGATCACCGAATAGTTGTGTGACCAGAGAGACATAAGGTGTCTCACCGCAGCCTGAGCAAGCGCCTGAGAACTCTAAGAGAGGCTGTTCAAACTGACTGCCCTTAATTGACGCCTTACCCATCGGGTTGGCCTTTCTCGGCAAGCTGACAGCATAATCCCAGTTTTTGCTTTCGAGATAATGATCTCCGATAGGCTCCATGACCAGAGACTTGGTCTTGGTCGGGCAGGTCTCGGCACATACGCCGCAGCCGGTGCAGTCTAATACTGACACCTGAATACGATACTTGTAATTATCATAAGGTTTCGAGCCCTGCAGGGTTGGGAATTCTTCCGGAGCATTGTCCGCTTCTTCATCCGTCAACAGGAAAGGACGAATACATGCATGCGGACATACTAGTGAACATTGGTTGCACTGTATGCAATGCTCCGGGAGCCATTTGGGTACATTTACCGCGATTCCGCGCTTCTCGTATTTGCTGGTTCCCTGAGGGAAGGTACCGTCAGCTGCATCCTTGAAAGCGGAGACCGGGAGGGTGTCACCCATTTGGGCATTCATGACATCAACGATGCGGGTGATGAAATCAGGTACATTACGCTCAACTGCTTCATCATCCGGAGCATTGGCCCAGTCAGCCGGAACGTCCATCTTCTTAAGATTCTCAACACCGGCATCGACCGCTTTATAGTTCATGTTGACTATCTCTTCGCCTCTTCTGCCATAAGACTTTACAATTGCTTCTTTCATGTACTTGACAGCATCATCAATAGGAATGACCTTGGCAATTTTAAAGAAGGCTGCCTGACAAATGGTATTGATACGATTGCCCAGACCAATTTCATTTGCCAGAGTAACGGCATCGATCGTATAAAAATCGATATCGTTGTTGGCGATAAAGCGTTTCATATGTCCCGGGAGATGTTCAGTAAGCTCTTGTTCATCCCACAGTGTATTCAGCAGGAAGGAACCGCCCCTTTTGAGAGGTGTGAGCATATCGTATTTATCAACATAAGCCTGGTTATGACAAGCGACGAAGTCCGCTCTGTTAACCAGATACGGCGCTTTAATCGGGTTATGCCCGAAGCGCAGGTCAGAAATGGTAACTCCGCCTGACTTCTTTGAGTCATAGCTGAAATAGCCTTGAGCATACATATCGGTGTAGTCACCAATAATTTTGATAGAGTTCTTATTCGCTCCAACTGTTCCATCAGAGCCAAGTCCCCAGAAACGAGCAGCGATCGTGCCTTCTTTGGTAACATCGATTGCGTCTCCGGTTGGTAAAGACAGATTGGTAACATCATCTTCAATACCGATGGTAAAATTGTGTCTGGGTTTGTCTTGCTCGAGATGATTGTAAACAGCGTTGATTTGGTCAGGAGTTGTATCTTTGGAGCCTAGTCCGTAGCGCCCGCCGACGATAACCGGTTTGCGATCGCTTTCACTAAAGACGTTTTTGACATCTAAATATAGAGGCTCACCCTCTGCTCCCGGCTCTTTGGTACGATCAAGAACTGCAATTTTCTTACAGGTCTCGGGAATAACTTCCAGCAGACGTCTGCCTGAGAAGGGGCGATACAGATGTACATTGACAGCTCCGACTTTTTTGCCTTGGGCATTCAGATAATCTACTGTCTCACACATGGTTTCAAATACTGAACCCATGCAGATGACTACTTTATCAGCATCTTCAGCACCGTAGTACACAAAGGGCTTATACTCGCGGCCGGTCAGCTCAGTCATGTCGTCCATGCATTCTTCAACAATGTCTGCCAGACGATCATAATAAGGGTTGGATGCTTCACGAGCCTGGAAGAAGATGTCCGGGTTCTGAGCAGTTCCACGCAACGTTGGTGCGTTGGGAGTCAATCCTCTCTCACGGAAAGCATTGAGCTGCTCATAATCCACCATTTTGGCCAGATCTTCATAGTCCAGAACTTCGATTTTCTGAATCTCGTGTGAGGTGCGGAAACCATCGAAGAAATGCAAGAAAGGAACTCTGCCCTTAATGGCTGCCAGATGGGCTACAGCGCCCAGGTCCATTGCCTGTTGAACGCTGGCGGAAGCAAGAAGAGCGAAACCGGTTTGACGGCAAGCCATCACGTCGGAATGATCGCCAAAGATCGATAGAGCATGTGCCGCCAGTGTACGGGCAGATACGTGGAATACTCCGGGAAGCAGTTCGCCGGCTATCTTATACATATTAGGAATCATCAGGAGTAAACCCTGTGATGCTGTATAAGTAGTTGTTAACGCTCCTGTTGCCAATGATCCGTGCACAACACCGGAAGCACCGCCTTCAGATTGCATCTCAACTACGTTTACCGTTTGTCCGAAGATATTCTTCATTCCTTGCTGTGACCACTTGTCGACCATGTCGGCCATGGGCGAAGAGGGTGTGATGGGGAAAATTCCTGCAACCTCAGTAAAGGCATACGAAGCATATGCCGCTGCCGTGTTGCCGTCCATGGTCATAAATTTCTTTTCTTTTGCCATGTAATGCTCCTTTTACAATATTTTTGCTTATTAATTTGATACTAGAACTATATATACAAGTTCTTTGCCATCTGTCAGTATACCATAATCTGCCAGTAAATTAATGCCTGTGAAGGTGATTAATTAAAGCGTTTCAAGAGAGATTCGCCTGTCATTTTGTCCGGCTTGGGAAAACCCATCAGATCCAGGATTGTTGGCGCCAAATCAGACAGTCTTCCTTCTCGTAAAGCGCCTTCAACAATGCCCATGCCGATTAATGGCACAGGATTGGTGGTATGGGCGGTGAAAATTCCATCTGTGTCCGGATCAAGCATCTTTTCCGCATTGCCGTGATCAGATGAGATAAGAGCGATTCCGCCTTTTTTCTCTAATGCGTCTGTTACTATGCCGACTGCTTTATCTACAGCCTCTACGGCCTCCACAGTCGCGTTAAAATCACCAGTATGCCCGACCATGTCACAATTGGCGTAGTTTAAAACGATAATGTCGTAGGCGTCTGATTCCAGGCGCCGTAAGACCTCCTGAGTCACTTCGGGTGCGCTCATCTCCGGTTTCAAATCATAAGTGGCTACTTTAGGTGATGGTATCAAGACTCTGTCCTCACCAGGGTATTCTTTCTCTGCGCCGCCGTTAAAGAAAAAAGTGACATGAGCGTACTTTTCAGTTTCAGCTATCCTTAACTGTCTCAGGCCAAGCTCCGAAACATATTGACCCAGAGTTTCGTCTAGATTCTCCTGTTCATAAGCTACTTCAAGTCCCGGATATGAGTTGAAAACAACATCATATTCAGTCATGGTGACGAAATGCAGGGGGAAATGACCGCACGGGAGATTGAAATAATCAAAGTCCGGCTGCATGAAACTGCGAGTCAGCTCTCTGGCTCTGTCCGGGCGGAAATTAAATAAAATTACAGAGTCATTCGGCCGGATCAGGCCAACCGGCTTGTCATCGCTGAGCACTGTGGCGGGAAGCAAGAATTCATCTGTTATGCCTTGTGCGTAGGAATCCGCAATATATGTGAGAGGATCGGAGGTTCTGTTTTCAGACCCCCGGACGAAAGCCAGATAGGCTTTTTCTACTCGTTCCCAGCGTTGGTCCCGATCCATAGCATAATAACGGCCGCTGATCGTAGCCAGCTTGCCAATGCCTGTCTCTGCCATTTTGTCAAGCAACTGTCTGGTGAATCCCAGGCCTGATGTCGGAGATACATCACGGCCATCATATAAAGCATGAATAAATACACGATCTGCCTGATGGTACACAGCCAGATCAATCAAGCCGAATAAATGTTCAATATGGCTGTGTACTCCGCCGTCGGACAAGAGGCCAATTAAGTGTAAAGAGCTGTCTCTTTCTTTGCTGTGTTCTATAGCATGCAAAAAGGCCGGGTTATTAAGATAATTGCCACTTTCTATATCTTTGCTGATTCTGGTCAGGTCCTGATAGACGATGCGCCCCGCCCCGATATTGGTATGACCGACTTCAGAATTTCCCATTTGACCCGGAGGAAGGCCGACATCAAGACCGGAAGTGAAAAGATGGCTTGTCGGCCACGTGGCAGCCAGTCGATCCAGATTAGGCGTCCTGGCCTGATAAACTGCGTTGTTGTCGGTTTCGGATGATTGTCCCCAGCCATCCAAGATCATCAACATGACTGGACGCCTCTTCGGTATCTTATTCATTCATTCACACTCTGACGTTTCAAATTAACTGCCTTTCGACATTCATATCAGGAACTGCTGTCCGGCAGTTCTCACTCTCGTTTGTTTCGCGGACGCACACAGGCTGTGACTATGGCTCTGCTGTTGGCACAGCAATATTGCTTAGCCAGGGTCCCGGGACAGGCTGCTATGATCCTGCAATAACGGCGAAATCTTCTGCCTTTAAGGAGGCTCCTCCGACCAGACCGCCGTCAACATCCGGCTGAGCAAACAAGCCGGAGGCATTAGCGGCATTGACAGATCCGCCATAGAGGATACGAATATTATCAGCGGCCTCGCTGTCATACATACTGGCCAGCTCCTGGCGGATAAAGGCGCAAACTTCCTGAGCTTGTTCCTCTGTAGCTGTCCTGCCGGTGCCAATCGCCCAGATCGGTTCATAAGCGACAACTATGCGGAAGAAATCCTTAGCTTCGATATCGGCAAAGCATTCCCTGATCTGCTGACGGATAAATGTAAAGGTCTCATCATTCTCTCTTTGTTCAAGAGACTCTCCCACGCAGATGATGGGGAAGACACCCCAGTTCAGGGCGGCTTTGGCTTTGGCATTGATGTCGGCATTTGATTCTTTAAAGTACTCGCGTCTTTCGGAATGTCCCACAATTACGTAGGGAACATTCAGATCTCCCAGCATCTTCATGGATATCTCGCCCGTATATGCTCCTGAATCGACAGGGTAGCCATTCTGGGCGGCAGCGGAAACCGCACTGTAGCCTGTCAGCTCCAAAACCTTGCCCAGAGCAGTAAAGGGTGCAGCAACAACTACTTCTGCTTTGGCATCTGTAACTAAGGGGAGAATTTCCTTGACCAGCTTTTCAGCTTCGGCCGGGGTGCCCTTGTTCATTTTCCAGTTACCCGCTGCCATTAAGCGTCTGTTGTCCAGATTAGACAAGCCGCCGATGCCAGGAAGGTCCTTTCCTTCCAGCAAATTAAGTGAAGCGCCGCCGCCGGTAGATACATGAGTAACCTTGTCTGCATAGCCTGATTGCTCAACTGCTGATGAAGAATCTCCGCCGCCAACAATGGAAACAGCGTCAGTCTCGGCAATAACTTTGGCGATCTCATAAGTACCTTGGGCAAAAGCCGGGAATTCGAACACGCCCATCGGACCATTCCAGACTATTGTCTTAGACTGCTTAATAACCCGGCTGAAACGTTCTAAAGTATCGGGGCCTATGCCCATACCCATCCAACCTTTTTCAATCTCGTCAGCACGTACTATCTTATAAGGGGCATCCGCTGCAAATGTTTCGGTTATAACTACATCTGAAGGCAGCAGAAGGTTGACACCCTTTTCCTTGGCTTTTGCCAGAGTGCTTTCTGCCAGCTCCATCTTGTCCGGTTCATAAAGAGAACTTCCCACTTCGAGACCTTGAGCAGCAAAAAACGTGTATGCCATAGCTCCGCCGATTAATAAATTATCTACTTTGTCGAGCAGATTCTCTATCACGCCGATTTTGTCTGAGACTTTGGCGCCGCCGATAATAGCTGTGAAAGGGCGCTCAGGATTTTCAAGAGCCGCTCCCATTACGTCTATCTCTTTTTGCATGAGAAAGCCGGCGGCTGAAGGCAGAAACCTGGTCAATCCGTATGTTGACGCATGCGCACGATGTGCTGTGCCGAAAGCGTCATTTACAAAAATCTCCGCCATACCGGCCAGTTCTTTAGCGAAGCTGCGATCATTCTTAGTTTCTTCTTTATGGTATCTGATATTCTCCAACATGAGAATATCACCTTCCTTAAGAACGGCTGCCTTAGTCTTGGCATCTTCTCCGATTACATCCGCCGCCATAATTACTTTCTGTCCCAGAATCTCGCCCAGACGAGCAGCAACCGGAGCCAAAGAGAGTTTGGGATCAAATCCTTTCGGTCTGCCCAGGTGTGAAACCAGAATCAATTTAGCTTTCTGATCCAGTAAATATCTTATGGTCGGTATTACTGCCTGAATTCTTGTGTCATCTGTGATAATTCCGCTTTCCATATCAAGAGGAACATTAAAATCTACACGTGCAATCACTCTCTTGCCCTGTACGTCCAAATCCTTGAGAGTTTTCTTTTGTAATTGTGCCATTTGCCACTCCTCCTTCTTTAATAAAAGCTGCGTGACGATAACGCTGTCTGACGGATAAACATCATGAGATTTGCATTTATTGATTTTATCGCTAATTTGATATAGCTTCATTCTAGTATTCAGCAGTTGTTTTTACAATTATATCCTATGTTAAAATAGACTTAATTTCAGTCAAGGGGAGGTTAACGTGCAAGTATCCCTGATAATTCCGTTTTATAACGAGGAAGAGCAAATACCTCTGACTATAGCTACTTGTGTTTCCGTGCTGGAGGATACAGATAGAAACTGGGAGATAATTGCCATCGACGACGGCTCAACCGATAACACCTGGCAATTACTCAGCAGAGCTGCCGCTAATGACAGCAGAATCCGCACTTTCCATTTTTCGCGCAATTTCGGTAAGGAGGCCGCAATCTGCGCCGGGCTGGATCTGGCCGCAGGTGATGCTGTAATCCTGATCGACGGTGATCTGCAGCACCCTCCGGATGCAATCCCCGGGATGCTGGCTCTATGGGATCAGGATTATGAAGTTGTGGAAGGAAAAAAGTCAAATCGGGGTAAGGAATCTTTAATCTCCAAGCTCAATGCGGGAATCTTTTATGGCAGTTTCCGCCGTCTTTCCGGCTATGATCTGACCGACGCCTCAGACTTTAAGCTGCTGGACCGAAAGGTTGTGGAAGCATGGCGTCGTCTTCCCGAGCACAATACTTTCTTTAGGGCTCTGTCGCTGTGGTTAGGCTTCAAACGCACTACCTTCAGCTTCGACGTGGCCGAGAGGAAGAAGGGCAAGAGCAAATGGAAGGTCAGCGGACTCTTCCGTCTTTCTGTCGATGCAATTACAGGCTTTTCTGCCAGACCACTGTATCTGATCTCTTTCATGGGCGTTATTTTGCTTCTGGTTTTCTTTTTTCTGGGAATTCAGACTCTGGTAAATTATTTCGCCGGCAATTCCGCTTCGGGCTTCACCACAGTCATCTTGCTCCAGCTGCTGATTGGCAGCTCGATCCTAATCAGTCTGGGATTGATCGGAATCTATGTAGGCCGCATCTTTAGTGAAACCAAAGCCAGACCCCGCTATATTATCTCTGAAGCGGTCAACATGGCCAAAACACTACCGGCTGTTGACCCTCAGTTCAGCGGCAGCATTGTCGTCACAGGCGCCGACAACCAGAATAACCACAAAAGGTCGTCTGCCGACGGACAGAACAGCACCGAAAAGCAGACTGCTGATGCCCTGAATGTCCACGAAATGCCGGCTGCCGAAGGACACGATCTTTCAGACAATCCATCTATCAAAGCGCAGGTTGATTCAGACAGTCTCCCTGCCGAAGAACCTGAGCATCTTTCCGGATCTGAAAGCTCCTGAAAACTGAAGCCATGGTCGGATTAGCGATTCTGGCAACATTTTCCGGAGCAGGGATAATTTTCGTTGCGGGCAAATTCAGCAAAGAAGTTATTCATTCCCCTGTTCGCCTACCCTGGGGCTCCATCATCTTTATCAGCATTACAGGAATCTGGCTGGGCTTAATCTTTTTCTCCACAACTGCCTTTTGGCTTACCTGGTTCCTGCGAGCTGCCGGTCTGGATTCTCTCTTCGCCTTAGCTCCGGAAAAGCTCTCAACAGCTGCTGAATTAATCGCTGCCGCAGCCTATATTGCCATCTGTCTGATGCGAAGGCGCCAACACCGTACAACGGAGCAACCTGATAATATTTTGTCAGTAAAGATCCCGCAGACAGAGACGGTTGAGAGCGAGGCGTCTGCCCGGACAGTCAAATCATTGCCAAATTTCTCGAATAGTCCCATGGCTGAGACGGCTGAGAACGAGCCTTCTGCCCGAACTTTAAGCGCCTTCAACAAAAAAACCGTGAGCACTGATAATTTCGTCAGGAGAAAACCTCTGCTTGTTGATCTGGCAGGAGCACCGCCCAGATATCTGTTGATCTTAGCCATCCTTGCCGGTATCTTTGCCTTCTGGCTCCTGTATGAATCCTTCCGCGGGAGTAACGGGTACCTGCAGGCCGGGGCTTCTGTCTTCTCTGATATGGGCCCGCATACAGCGCTTACCTCCGCTTTCGCCAAAGGGGCAAACATTCCTCCGGATTACCCGCACTTTGCCGCTGATGGCATTCGCTATCATTTCTTCTTCTACCATTTGGCCGGGCTTCTGCATGCCGGTGGATTATCTCTGGTACTTTCGCTAAATCTTCTGACCTGGCTGGGCATCGTCAGCTTTCTTTTGCTGCTGGGGCTGTTAGCCTGGCGCCTGACCGGAAGCCGGGGAGCCATACTGCTGGCTCCTTTCCTGGCTATTTTTCGCAGCTCCTGCGCCTTCTTTACCTTTCTGTCTTCTATCGTCTTCGCGCCTGATAATATTTCCCGGGGGCAAAAATTCCTTAATCACACTGCTTTTATCGGCAATACGCCGCGTGAAGATTGGGGTTTGTGGTCAATAAATGTCTATGCCAATCAAAGACATCTTCCTGCAGCTCTGGCTCTGCTGCTCATCCTCCTCTTGCTGCAGTCTGACAATATTCGCAGAAGAAAGGATGCAGAAGTCCTGATTGGATCCTCTGAGTCCGGTTTCTACGGCAAACTGCGGCTTTGGGGGCGCAGCTGGCTGGACAGATCTTTCTGGTTCGCAAATCCGGCGGTAAGAAAGCAGCAGATCATTACTGTGCTTATCCTTTTCTTTCTGCCATTCTGGCATGGCTCCATTTTCCTTACCGCCTTGATGCTGCTGTTCTGTTATGCCCTCATCTCGGATAACAGATTCTATTTGCTCAGCGGAGCAGCACTGGGTTTACTGTATGCCAATGTGCAGAGCAGGATTTTTAATGACGGTACGCTTCTGCCTCATAATATATTCTATTTCGGTTTTATCAGCGAAGATAAAAGTCCGGCCGGAATTCTGACCTATATTCTCGAGCTGACCGGAATTCTCCTGCCCTTGCTGATTATTGTTTTCATGGCATATAAGGGACTGCGGCTGTGGATTGCCGTCAGCTCACTGCCCTTTATTTTTTCTTTTCTCTTTTCTCTTACTCCTGATGTGACAGTAAATCATAAGATGATCATGATCTCGATAATTCTTTGGAGTATACCTCTGGCCAAATTCCTGCTTGATCTGCCGCATTTTTCAAAACTACGCCCGGGTAAGACCCTCCTCAGTATGATTGCTGTGCTTTTGATCTTTGTACTGACTATCACCGGACTCTATGAAGTCCTAGTTTTCCATAATCTAAGCGCGATCCGGATTTCTGTACCGGCTGCCTCAGAACTAAGTGATTGGATCGAAGAGAACACGGCTCCGGATGCGATTTTCTTTACTGCTCCTTATTCCTATGATAATTTCTTCTTCAGCGGCAGGCGCTCCTGGTATGGCCCTCCTTACTATGCCTGGTCTGCCGGTCACGACACGAAAACGAGAGAAGCCAAGCTTTACGGCCTTATCGAGTATCCTGACCTGGCTTACTACAACAGTTTCTTCAAAGGTGAGAAGATTGACGCCATTTTAGTTGATGACGAGGCACGCAATCATCCGGATTTCCCTGTAAACGAAGAGCTCATCGCTGCCTTGTATCCGCTCGTTGCCTCCTTCGAAAACGACGGCAACAGCCGTATATACATGGTTAACGAAGCTCTCTTTTCCTCAGAGCCAATCCATCGCTGATCTGCACTGGAGGCACATTCTGAAAAGAGACGATAGACTGCAAAATCCGGAGAAAAATGTAACTGCAAAGCTTAAAGAGAAATACTGCCAGTACAAATCATAAAGGGGAATACCATGACAATCAATCCTGAAATCGCCAGAGTGAAAACCATAGATCTCCTGGATAAGCTGACCAAAAGAGGCGGTGTCGATCTGCACCTTCATACCGTTGCCTCTGACGGTTCCGACACTCCTGAAGAAATTGTTGCAATCGCCAAAGAAAGAGGTCTGCGCGCCATAGCGATTGCTGATCATGATAATATTGAATCTTTGCCGAAGGCGGAAGCTGCGGTACGGCGCCTGCAGGAGCAGAACGCTTATGAACTGACGCTCATACCGGCGGTTGAATTAGCTGTAACCTTTGAAAATAAACCCGTTCATCTGCTGGCATACTTTGCCTGCAGCGATATTGCGGGCATGGATGTTTTCCTGGCTGAGCAAAGAAAAAACAGATTGGTGAGAAATGAGCAGATGCTGCGTAAACTGACTGAGCTCGGAATGCCGGTGACTCAAGATGAACTGGATAGTTATAAAGAAGGTGATGAAAATCGGCTGCTGGGGCGAACACATATCGCTTTGCTTTTAGTCAAGAAAGGCTATGCTGCTTCAATCACTGATGCTTTCCATAAATACCTGAATAGCGGCAAGCCGGCCTATGTCCCTCGCAAGAGAGCCTCACTAGCAACAGCCTGTGAGCTCATTCACGGGCTGGGAGGGGCTGCTATCCTGGCTCACCCGCAACATTATGGCTGGTGCGGCCATGACAGTAAGAATATCCCTTCAGCATTTCTGATAGAAAAGCTGCAGGCGGTCAAAGAAATGGGTATTGACGGCATTGAGTCTTTTCACGGGGATGCCGGTGAAATTGAGCAAAGAGAGCTGCTGCAGGCGGCTCAAGCTCTCGACATGATCTCTGTCGCCGGCAGTGATTACCACGGACTGAACAAAGACAACACTGAGATGTATCATGCTGACAGCAAATTCTATCCTTAGATAAACTATTGCGCGGGCGAATCTTTCTCTGATTGTAAAGAAAACCCTTCCATTAATTTTGGAAGGGTTTATTGGTTCTATTATTCTGTAGAGCTAAACTCATGTCCGGCGCTGCTGACCGACCCTGTCGGGCGCTAGTGACAGACTTAGATTTTTCTGAATCTACAATCTGTCTTGATGCAGATGACCAGTCATTTTTTATTCCAGCAGGTTTTCAATTTCGGTCTCAGAGGCATTTGTATCAGATGGTGGCGTTTCAACAGGTGTTGGTGTCGACGCCTCTGTTGACGGCAGGGTGGTCTCAACGGTTGTGGTCGCACCGGGGTATCCGGCAGGAATATATCCCACAGCTACCCTGTATGTCTCCGCTTTAGCTTTATAACGGCTGCGCCAGAGTTTTTCTTTTTTGACAAAGTTTCCGTCTTCATAATATTCCAGATATGTCTGCCAGGTAGTGCCGGTAATCGCTCTGTTATCCCGGACAACCTTGCCCGGAGCTAATGTTTCGTCCTCAATGTATACTGTTGGCCCTGGCTTTACGTCTTGACCAATCTTTTCCGCAGTCAATTTTATAGTGACATTCGGAGCCTTAGTATTGCCATAGATTCGATAAGTAACAGTTTTGCTGGTTGTTTTGCCTATAATTGCTACCGGCTGATTAGAGTCATTCCTGAACTTCAGATCCGACCAGCCTGACACCATGGCATCAGTGCCCGGATCAAAATAAGTGCCGACCAGGCCGTGATTTCTGCGTTCAATTATGGTGAGGCCGGCTTTAGCAGCTGCCTGAAACAAAGTTGTACTGGGCTGGCATAACCCGCCGCCCATGCCGTCCACATATTGTCCGCTAACAAGTACAGCGGCGTTCTCATAACCGTTAGCTTCAGTAATAGGTCCCAGCACTCCCCAATAAGAAAAAGTTTCACCCGGCTGGATAATTGAGCCATTAAGCAATTCATCAGCTCTTCTGAGATTGCTCATTCTTCCTGAATGCTGAGACATAATCGGGGTTGAGGCTTCAGCCAGAAGATGGACCGGTTTTTGCAGATCGGCTGCCGTGACATCCGGATATATCAACTCAGTATCAACCAGAATTCGCTTGCTCTCACTGCTGACGGCGAGGTAATTCTTAATTTGGCCGACAGCCGACTTATAATCCACTGTTACTCCGACCACTTCGGGCTCAATATTAAAAGCGACTCTCTCCTCATTAAAGGAAATAGCTTTCGCAGGGACCGGATCTTTAGCAACCGTGGCTAACAAAGCATGCAGATTGGTTTCAACTTTACCTTCGCTATACACATATATATAAGGCAAATTAACCGGCTGTTCTTCAAGAGCCTTGATCTCCCGGTATCGCTCCATGATCTGCATATTTTTATCATTATTAAGGGATTGCCTGCCATAGGACCACATCTCATTTAAAGTACCTTCGATGTTTAGAGCGATATCCAGTTCAGCAAAAGTGGCTACGATATTTTTATCAGGTGTCACCAAAATAAGAGAGGTGTTTTCTTTAAGTTCTTCGCTCATCTCTCTCAGTTTATCTCTGGCTTGCTCCTTTGTGAGATTAGCGAAGCTTTCACCATCCAGAAATACTCCGGGATAGATAATCTCGCTGGATGTTAATTCCTTAGCCAGAAGAAACTCTTCCGAATTAATATCCAGACCGGTTGATTCAACCGTATTGTTTGTAGTTTCGACCGGACCAATATTTTCTGACGGATCTGAGATTAAACCCAAAGCTCTGCCGGCGAAATATACTGTCGGGATCAAAACAACCACTGCCAGAAGTATGACTAACAAACGTGTATCGAATTTTTTCCTGGCAGCCGGAGTAACCGTCCTGCCGTATGAAGAATCACTCTTGTGGTTTGCAGGGCCTGATTTGCCGGCAGATACGCCATTTTCTTTTTTTGGAGATTCATATTTCACCGGCTGAGGACTATATCCTGTTTTTGCCCGATTTGATTTCTGCACCGGTGATCCAGTGCTATTTTTATTTCTTAAGTGTTTACCGGTAATATTCTCTCTGCCGGCTCTGCCCGGTGAAACTGCCGGTTTAATCTTTCCGGCAGCGTCGCGCTCTTTGTAAATACCATTGTCAGATGTTCTTATCGGCTTGCTGATCGGTCTTACCCTTGAAGCTGCAGGAGATGAGGATCCTGCCTGTGGCCTCTTCTCATACGGGTTTCCTTTGGTTTCTGCGGTTTCGGGAATTCCACCAACGGGCTTTCCAGTCCTGTTTGACCGCCCAGAGGCTGACAAAGAAGCAGACGGCTGAGACACGCGCGATGGGTTAATCTCTCCGCCATTGTCAAAGCCGGGATTAATCCTGAGCTTTCTTGTTTTCGGTGTATTATCTTCTCTGTTATTATTTGCCATAAGTTTCCAATTATTATATCCTTTTTTGCCTATAAAAGGGAATCCGAAGACACAATATTATGTCCTCGGATCCTTGAAATTATTAACTTAACAGGATTATCAGTTGATAATTCTGCCGATCTTTGTCGGCTGTTTAGATGAGCCTCTGCTGCTGATTACTTGTACTTCTACAGATCTTCCTGGCTGCGGTGCATGGATCATTTTCCCATCACCAATGTAGATGCCGACGTGACTGTACCTTCCGGGAGTTTTACTGAAGAACACCAGATCACCGAGTTTCACATTTGAATAATCACCAGGGCTGAATGAGACATTGCGCACTGAGTTATGTCCTTGTGCATTTGAGCCATGCGGCAAGGAGTAGCCAAAACTTGCGTATACCCACTTTGTCAATCCCGAACAATCAAAGCCGCTCATGCTCGCGCCGCCAAACGAATATCTGACTCCTAAGGCACTTCTTGCTTTATCCACTACTTGTTGCCGCAGAGAGCCTTTACTTTCTGTTTCTGTTTCTGTTTCAGGTTCAGGTTCAGGCTCGGGAGCGGCAGGCTTTTCAATCTCCGTTCCCGTAATAAGCTTATTGAATATATAGCCTTCTTTATCGTTGTTCATCCTGATCTTAGACCAGGTGCCGTTGCTGGCAAGCTGTGTAACTTTATCAGCATATGACAACGTTGTCAGTGTTGCCGACGATGTGTTGGGCGCTTCCCTGACTCTCGCCGAATTGACATTGACCCAGGCATCTTTATTAACATCACTGAAGGATGATTCCGTGGTTTGACTCTCTTCGGCCGGCGGAGCGTCACTGGCCGGAGCCTCAGAGGTAATTAATCCATTAGCTATATAGGCAACTAATCCGTTGCTTTTCTTTATCTTGGACCATTGTCCATTGGTTGAAAGCTGTGTAAGTTCTTCATCCTGAGTCGCAGACCCTGCTATGGCACTTGAGGTGCTGTCGCCGGATCGCAAATTGGCATAAGCAACTCTGACGAAGACGCTAATATTTGTATCACGATAATCTGAAGCCTCTGTTGCAGGCGCAGACCGAGTTTCTTGAACAGGTGCAGCCGTCTGAGCGGGCGCAGCAGGTTTAACTGTAGTAAGAAGATCGTTTCTCAGATATCCTTCCTGTCCGCCTGAAAGCCTGACTTTAGACCAGCTGCCGTCAGTGGATATTTGAAATACTTTATCGTTCAATCGAACGGAACCGATTACTTCGGAGTCTTTATCAGCTTCTTTACGCAAATTGCCGCGATTGACTTTGACCCAGTTATCAACACCCATGTTGATAGAACTTACTGCTTTCTCAATTTTTGCGCTTTGATACAATTTTGTGCTCATATACCCGGTCAACCCGGTTTCTGTCTTAATTTTGGCCCAGTCGCCGTCAACGCTTAGAACATTGATTACTGTTCCTCGCTGAGCGAAACCTACTCTGGACGATTCTTCACTGGGTTCAGTACGGATATTGGCCATATCGACCTTAACATAACGTACAGATGAGGATGAATCCGACTTTGGAGTACGAGAGGCAGGCTTGCTGTCTTGCAGGTATCTGGCCATTGCATAGCCTTCTGTTCCCTGCGCAGTCTTTATGTTAGCCCAGCCATTATTCTCAGAGTACTGTTGAACGGCTTCTCCATAGGATAGCTGACCCAGTATTGCCCCTTCATCATCAGGAGCGGCGCGAAAGTTTAGGACAGTATTGGCATAAACCGTCTTGACTGCGTCTTCTCTGTTTGACGCCACCGTAAGGACTGAAGGCTCTTCTGGATCTGATTGCTCGGGCAAAGAATCGGGGGTGCTGGCCTTCGCCAGGTCGTCAATCTCGCCCTCATCAATGTCACGCCCTATCTCCTGGTCGGGCAACTGATCTAATTCAAACTGATTTTTATCTGAAATTTCAAACTGAACTTCATTTTGACGGCTTATCGACACTCTGATCTGCACTACAAGTACAGAAATAATAATAAGAGCAGCAAGTGTGGGTAATCCTAAGAATAGTACTCTCCTGCCGAATCCGGTAGGAGCATTAGTTTTATAACGACTCAAAAAACGCATAGTCTTGCGTTTTGGCTTTCTTAAACCGGAAGAACTTTGAGGTGATGCTGTTATGTCGGATAAATTAATATCTTTCTTTTTCATGTATCTCTCATTTCATTAGCCGGCTCAAAGTGCTGGTAAGTCGGCGGAACTGATTGATAGAACATTGAATTACCAATTATTCTACATGTATTTCCTTGCCGGAGCAAGTAATACAGGGTTACAGTATCTGAACATTATGTCAATCGTGTGAACTTTTGATAACTTTACTATCACCAAGAGTTAATTTTTCTCAATCACACTACAAAAGGCAGTAAAAGCAGAGACAATTTCAGTATTAAAGCGCAAAGCCAAAGATCTGTCAAGTTTCATATTTTTTATCATAAATACTAAACAGATAAGATAAAAAGGCTCCGGCAATAAACATAATCACGCAAAGGCCGGCTGCCGCAAAAAAAGAAAGATTCATCAGATCAAGGCTTTCAGGCTGCAGTGCAGGTACGACAATAGTCGGAACAATTGCGATACTGGATCCGATTACAAGCCCGACAATGATGTGATAAATAACAGAGTAATGATACTTAAACAGCAAGGTGGTTCCTTTAGCCAACAGCAATATGGTAATAATAACTCCAAACGCAATTGGTATGATCACAGAGAAATCTAAATCCTTGATCCCATGTGCCATCACGTCATAAAGACCAAGATATATAAGAAAGTTGGAAGTCGAAAGTCCGGGAATTATTACACCCAGTCCAATTAAGGCACCTGACCCCAGCCAAACGGCAAAGCTTGGCGCTACCTGAGGTAAGTGCTGTACACCAAGCTGCATAAGCAAGATAATTCCAGCTATGGCCAGCAGGAGGCTGAGAAATTCTTTGCCTCCTCTGCCCTCTGCTCCGGCCTTTTTGTACAAAGAGGGAAGTGTGCCAACAACAAATCCAAGAAAGAGACAGACGAATATAGGTTCATAAGCACCGAAAGCAAGGGCGACAGCTATCGAGAACAGTATTAAACCCAGGATTCCGCCAATGCCGATTGGTAAGAAGTAACGCATTCTCTTGAGGAAATTCGTCGTGATGCTGCCCAGGAAGATCATCATCTGGTCATAGACACCGAAGATTACGGCCAGAACACCGCCGGATAAACCTGGAAGAATAGCTCCAATGCCAATAAGAACACCTTTGAGCAGTCTTATCAGCCAGCTTCTAAGCCCTGTTTCCTCAGGAATTTCAATTTCAGACTTAGCAAAATCCGCAGGAATCTCAGTTTCAGTTTTTTTAGAATCCATAGGTCTCCTATAATATATTAATTACAATAATAAGAACAAGTCTTCCGCAAAACATGTAACAGGTATTGGCAAATAAGGCCAATCAAGACAGCTGGTATTGAAATCAATCAATTTTAGTCTAAAAATTCGTAAGGTAAACTTTATTCTCAGAGATTTAATGCAGAGCATTAAGGATATTTATTTGTTGCATAATGAGTTGAGGAAAGGTGAGGCGTATGGATTTATTGACTGAAATTCTGGCTGCGCGGGAAAGCAGGATGTTTAAAATACAAAACAGTTTAGCTGCATATCCCGGATCTAGCGTGGTCTCTGTAAAACTTAATATCCCCGGCTCAAGAAAGATTTCACCTGCTTATCAAGCAGCATTTAAGATAGTTGAGTATGAGTTAAAGGATAAGCTGGCCGGATCTTCTGTCGGAATAATTGCAGCTGAGCGAAACTCGTCTGCAGCAGGTTATGACGCACTATATGTATTATCATCGCAGCCTCTGACAGCAATTGAAATCAAATATTTGCTTATCGGGCTTGAAAACAAGGACCCTCTTGGCAGGCTCTTTGATCTGGATCTATGGCACAATGAAGTGGTTTCAGATCAGCCCGACAGCCCTTGTAATACCGGAAGACGCTGCACGGATAATCAAGAGGGCACAATATGCGGACAAGGTGACGCTTCACAGAATGTGCCGAATAGCCAGGCTGCGCCCGAAAAGCTGACTCCAGTGCAGATTAAAAGGAATGATCTGGGCCTCGCCGGACGCAAGTGTCTGATATGTGATAACGATGCAGTTATTTGTTCCAGAGGTAAAAGACACAATCTGACAAAACTGCTGGACAAGATTGACTCGCTGATTCAAAGTGATGTCAGAATAAAAAACAATAATATAGGTGAGTATGATTGGAATATTTGAGCTGCTGCTGCTGGCTCTGAGCTTATCTGCAGACGCTATGGTTGCAGCGATAACCATCGGACTTTGCAAGGCAGATGTCACTTTGCGTGACGGTCTCAGGACGTCCTTGTATTTTGGTGGTTTTCAGGCCCTGATGCCTTTGTTGGGTTATTTTTTAGGATCTCAGTTTAGAAAGTTTGTTCAGCCGCTGGATCATTGGATAATTTTTTTATTGCTGGCTGTAATCGGCGGCAAAATGATCTGGGATTCCAGAGAATTCAGTGATGACAAATGCCTGGTTGATCCTTGCTCGCATAAAAATCTCTTGGTGCTGGCTATAGCTACCTCACTGGATGCTCTGGCAGCAGGCCTGTCACTTTCACTCATGCAGGCCCCAATGTGGATATCAGTATTCTTTATTGGCTTTGTGACTTTCTTACTCTCTTACGCTGGAGTGATGTGGGGCAGAAAGCTGGGAAACCGCTTCCGCAGTATTGCCTCTATCATCGGCGGCGTAATCCTGATTTTGCTTGGCATCAGAGTGGTGGTCGAGCATCTGGTTCTGGGCATCTGATAACTTGCTTCACTATCAGAGTACTGACTTAACTGTCTGAATGCCGGCTCAACTGTCCCAATGACTTCACTGTCTTGATGCTGACTCAACTGTCTGGATGCTGACTTATCTGACTGAATGCTGACTCAACTCTGGATGCTGACTTATCTGTCTGGATGCTGACTCAAGCATCTTAGTGCTTAAATAGATTGTTTGCGGTCTGGCTCAACTAAAGAACTACCAGAGAGAGAGCCAGATGAGTAACTGCCAATAGATCGGCAGCTCCGCCGGGGCTCAAATTTCTGCTGACAAAGTCAAGATTAATTCTTTGCAGAGCTTCTTCCCACGAGGAGCTGCGCGACTCGCGGCGCAAATAAGAGATTGCAGTGCTCCTGGCATATTCCAGTCCGCGAAACCCGCCTCGCTTTATTAATGTCGTGTCTTTAATCTGCGTCAGCAAGGTCATCAGATAATCAAGAGCCAGTTTCCTGTCCTCAGCCAGAATTCCTCCGCATGACAAGCTAAGCGAATTCCCTCTCGAGTAGGCAAAACTCTCCAGTAAATTCATGCCATAGCGTGTGATAGTCGGAAATCCTAAGCTTACCTCTTCTCTGATGCCGCCAATTGAGTGTTCTTTATAGAGCTGCTCTCCTGCTGACAAACCGGGGGCATCGTCTTCCTCCATATCTTTAAGATCTTGAGCAACCAGATCACCGCTGACAGCAGGAATAAACGACAGTAAACGGGATACTCTGTCAAGACGTTCAAGTTCAGTTTCCGGCAAAAGCAACGGCTTATTATTTTTTAGATAAGATGCAGCTGCCAATACCAGGGCAAAGCAAAAATGTGCTCCCTTATGTGTATTCTTGCCTCCGGTCACCTTAAACATTGCGGTCTCTGCTTTTAAACCCAGAGCGCGCAGGGCCGGAAAGATCTCTTCTTTGCTGTAATTGGAGCCAATCAGCCAGTAATCGGCAAAGAATGGTTCCAGCGCTGCGGCGCTGCGGTAGAACATCTCTTTGCTCATGTCAGGATGTGAACCAATATCATGGGCATCAACCAGTCCCGGCTTAGGTGTAAGTTCCAGCTCAAATTCAAGGGCTGATCTGGCCGCAAGCGCTGCCTGTGCCGCCCTGTTTCTTTCAATATTCTCGTTTGCTTTCATTTTCCCTGCTATATGCGCATCCGGTGCAGAATCAAATAGTGTCACATTCCTTCTCGCTGACTCATATCTTTTTCTGACTGCGCTGCCTGCTCCCTGTGATGTTCCCGAAGATATGCCCGGGTTGAGGGCGGAACCATTTTAGCCAGTTCCTGCCAATTTCTCACTTTGTACAGCCTTCTTACAGTGGAAGCTGAGACAGGCTGACCATCAGCCGACAGTAATCTAGGAACGATGACCAGATCCAGTTCGCCTGCGAAGACAGTTCTGATGGCCTCGTTATACATATTAGTCTTTTTGCTCAGAGGCTCAGTTCCCAGATACCGTCTCTGAATTGAGAGAGCCGGAGCGATATGGCGGAGAAAAATCCTGGCATCGAGCTGAGCGTGCAAAGTCGTTACTTCATCTTCCGCCTGAATAAAATAGGAGGGAAAAGTAGCAGAGGAAACCAGATATGGGCCGGTCGGATGAATGATTAAATTTGAAATATGGCTGGTGGCTTCCTGTGCCATACGGAAACGATCGCCAGGAGGAAAGTCGGGGCTTTCCTCTGAGAGAATAAACAAATGTACAAGACTTGACTCCTCAGCGGCCAGCCCGGCCAGATAAAGATGACCGAGCGTAAAGGGATTAGCATGCATGACAATAGCGGAGACAGGCATCATACTGTCATTTAAGGGGAGCTCGTCATCAGAAGCTGCCAGGCTGTTTAGAGTTCTGGTTGTCAGATACTTCAGGTAGTTCTGCAGCCCGCCGCTTTCTCCTGTTCGTTCCATAAAAATCAATTGGCTTCCAACAGACTCCAAAATCTCAAAACCAAACCAGGTGAATGACTGTGCGCTGACAGCGGTGGTGTAGGCAAAAACACTGTCCCAGCCGGGTACGTCCTCAGCTGTAAATTCGATAGAACTTCTCTCAGATACAGGGTAGCTTTTCAATTGTTCACGCTTTGCTGTCTGATAATGCCATACCGATTGCAGCAGCTGAGCGATAATCAGATCAAAAGCTTTTCCGCCTTGATACTCCGGATCAACAGCCAGGCATTTTAGGATATTGCCCTGTCTGGAACCAGTAGCGATCAGTTTATCTGATTCAAACAGTCCCCAAGACTCGTCCAGACCTTGTTCCGGCCGCAGACCGGCTTTAGACAGCAGCTGCTGCCATTTATCATAATCATTTGTATCAAGATATAGCTGGCTGATCTGCATTGAATCTCTCCCGGGAAATCTGCCTGCCATGAGGCGTTATAGTTATATCATTCTGCAGTCGTGTGCCAAATTCTGTCTGAGTAATCTCTCGTTTTAACCATCCCAACTTAACCTCAGTTGTCAGTATGCGGATGATTTCGATGCCGGATGGTGTCTATGATACTGCCATCCCGGTAGTGGACTTCGGCAACGATGCGGCCGTCCTCATCATTGAGCGCCTTCGGCTTGCCGCATATTTTCTCAGCTGTTTCTTTTAATTCCTCGATCGTGACAATGTTCAGACGGCTTTGGCGCAGAAGGTCAAAAAGATCAGCGCGGCGAGGATTTACTGCAATGCCATATTGCGTGACGACCATATCAATCGTATCTCCCGGGGTGGAGACAGTGTGTACCCTGTCGACAATCAAGGGCATTCTGGCACGCATTAAGGGGGCGATGATTATAGCAAGTTTTGCGCCGGCAGCGGTATCACTGTGTCCGCCGGATCCGCCCATGATCAGACCTTGTGAATTTGTGTGCACATTGACATTAAAAGATAAATCTACTTCGGTCGCACCCAGAATTACCGCATCCAGACTGTCGACAACCGCGCTGGCCGCTTCGGGGCTGGCATAATGGCCGGCTGAAATTTCTTTATGCTGTGGGTTAACCCTGATTGATTCCACTGCACCAAGATCGAAACACTGCACATCAAGCAAAGTCTCAAAGCAGCCTCTCTTATGCATGTTTACCAGCTGCGAAGTAATGCCTCCGGACGCAAAACTCCCCTGAATACATTCTTTCAGCATAATCTTTTCCAGAGCGAAGGCTGCAGCAAGTGATGCTCCGCCGGCTCCGGTCTGGAAAGAAAATCCGTCCCGCAGCAGCCCTGATGCTTTGATCGCTTCCGCTGCCATGTCAGCCATTAATAAACCGATCGGGTCACGTGTGATCCTCGTAGTTCCGGACACAATCCCGCCCGGATCGCCAATCCGGTCTTGTATCACTACATAGTCGACCTCTGTCTCCGCAATTGAGAAATCGGCCAGCGGATAAGGCACCAGATTATCTGTCACTGCCACTACCTTGTCAGCATAACGGGCATCTGCAAAGGCATAACCTAAGGAGCCGCATGCTGATGGTCCGTATTTACCGCTGATATTACCCTGAGAATCTGCAGTTGGCGCTGCGATGAAGGCGATATCTATATGTGCACTGCCTCGTTCCAAATCAGCCGGACGTCCTCCGTGCGTGCGAAATATTACCGGCTTCTTCAATATGCCTGAGGATATAGACTTGCCGACCAGCGCGCCGAGATAATTGCACTCCAGCCCGCTGACTGTGCCATCTTTGATCAGTTCCACAAGAGGAAGATGACAGTCAAATATGGCACTGGCATTAATGGTAATGTCTTTCAGGCCAAGTTCTCTGACTGCCGACATAACCAGATTAAGAACATAATCGCCATTGCGCAAATGGTGATGAAAAGATAAAGTCATGCTATCCCGGATCCCGGCCAGGCGCAAAGCATCAGTGATCGAATTTACGACTTTTCCCTGCATGCGGTCAATCCTCCAAAGAAAGGCCAAGCCGGCCGGCCTGCTCCAGAACCTGTTCTGCTCTGGCAGCAATGGGCGCGTCGATCATTTTCCCGTGCAAAGATACGACTCCCTTGCCCGCTTTTTTGGCCCGTTCTACTGCTGCGACTACTTCCCGGGCATATCTGACAGCCTCTGGCTGCGGGCTGAAAATCTCATTAATCTTTGTCAAATGGCGCGGCGAGATGGCAGCTTTACCGGAAAAACCCAAACTACGCGCCAGTCTAGCATCCTGAATCAAGCCTTCGTCATCATCGACGTCAGTGAAGGGTGTATCTATAGCTTCAACGCCTGCCGCTCTGGCAGCGATAACTATGCGGGATCTGCTGTAAAAGATTTCTTCGCCTCTTTTCGTACGGTCACACTGAAGATCAGCTGCCAAGTCCTCACCTCCCAGTAAGAGGGCTGCTATCCTGGGAGAAGAGCTGGCTATCTCAAAAGCCTTCTCAATTCCAAGGGCAGTTTCTATTAAAGGCAAGAGCTTAATTGACCCCTCTTCGATATCGTTTTGACGCTCAAGCTCGGAGATTTTTTCCGCTAAGATTCTGATTGTCGAGCTGTCGCTGCATTTTGTTGGCATTATGGCATCAGGGCGGCAAGGAATAATCTCCTCCAGATCCGGCTGCCAATAAGAGCTGTCAAGGGAGTTGATGCGGATAATAATTTCCTTTTTATAGTTTTGGGAGCGCAAGGCGGCTGCTGTCAATAGTCGGGCTGCATCTTTCTGATCCGCCGCGACAGCATCTTCAAGATCAAGGATCAGAGAATCTGCGGGCAGCACTGCACCGTTCTGGAGCATCACCGGGCTGTTCCCCGGTATGAAGAGTAAAGACCTTCTCATATCTGCCCCTCTATTCCTCAGATCGTCTGAGTGCGGTCTCCAGACGGGCTCTGATCGTACAGTCCAATGCACCTTGGTCCTGCAGATGAATCTCACCGCCGGTTACAGCCAAAGCGCTCAGAACTTCCCTGCACACTTTTTCAATTTGTTCACCATACTGAGCCAATACCGGTGATTCAATCTTAAGGAGTAAATTATCGGCGGGACGCACGGTAACCAGGACATCGCTTGACTCCAATGTTCCCGCGCTTGCTTGCTGTTTAATCTCCATATTCCACCTCTGTGAAAATCGCCCTCGTTCAGCCTGATTCTGTGAAAATCGCTCTCGATCAGTCCGATTCTGTGAAAATTGACCTCTTTCAGCCTGATTTTGTGAAAATCACCTTCGCTCAGCCTGCTTTTTTTAGCCGGGCAAAGTAAGCTGATTCAGCTCACTGAGCTTAAATTCATTATCTACAGCTACCAGTCCGACCATCATATAACGGCCGGTAATCTGTTCACGGATAAATTCATGATAAAGCTGGAAGTTCTCAATTTCTCCGGTTCGTTCCACATGCATTCTCGGTCCGGTACAAAAATGTATCTGATCACCAAGCATAATATGCGAATCATCGAGATATGAGACAGGGATATCTGCAGCGATCATGTCTTTAACTCTCGTCTCCACCTCACGCAAATCAATCTCCGGCTCCTCGTCAAAAGCCAGAATAAAACCATGACGCACCTCCGCATGCTCATAGCGGTAGACCTGATAATCCCGGAGTGCATACGCTACCAGATCTTCTGCTGTATGTGTCATCCGGCGGAAAGGTATAGATTTATAGACGATCTTCTTAATGTGATCCGGTTCCGGTCCGAAAATATTAGGTCTGGTGACGATGATTTCCTCGCCCAGCCCCAGCAAAAGATTAGCATTCCTGCCCAGATATGGGTAAACGAGATCGAAGTGTTCGACTATGACTCTTTTTTTGCGGTCCAGTGCCTCATTGATAGCACTCGCTAATTCATGCATCTGGTAAAAAGCTGTTTCGAAACGAACATCGACATGATAAGTATGCGGGCTGAAAAAGCCGGTATCATCGAGATTCATGATCGGCAGAGGTCTGACATTGACTCCTTCATCATCGTTAGTCAATTCCAGCCCGGGAAACATTCCCTTAATCAGTATGCTCTTACCGGATCCGCTGTCTCCGATCAGGCCGATAAGCAGATCGAACGGACTTAAATATTGCTGAGCTATCTGAACACCCTGATCTGCGAGACGCGGCATTCCTCGCGGAGATAACAGCACACTGTAAAGATGATTCTTTTGCATACGCGCGGAATAGGACATAACTTCTACCTGCTTTCCAGTTATATAATTTTAGCACAGCGTCCTATGAGGTAATACCGCCTGCCTTACGAAGTGCCAGGATTCTTTGCATCTCATTGTAAGCGATCATAATGCCTTCATCGACGCCCATGCCGGGTTTGGCCAGGAGCTGATCCGCAGCCACTGCCATTGCGACATGGACGCAAATCTGGGCCGAACGATCTGTTTCATTACAGGTGCCGCCCAGGTAGGCGCCAATGCCATTATTTTTACAATAGAGCATTGCTGCGATAGTCTCATCAAGCCCTCCCAGGTCCGGTGTCTTAACTTGCACCATATGACCTGCTCTGGCATCTGCAAAGGCTTTCACATCCTCCAAATTATTGCACCACTCATCTGCAACCAGTTCAACAACAATTCCCCGGCGGTCAAGTTCAGAGGTCAACTCTGCCATGTATTTGATCTGGTCTGCACGGCTGCCGGCATCCAGTGGTCCTTCAATCCTCAGACTGAAAGGTCTGGCCGCCACCTCCAGCTTTGCCAGATAATCAGCCATGGCGTCAATATTTTCATAGCCGAAAGCAATACCAATCGTGCCGTAGACATCAATTTGAATGATCGGCTGGTAGGATTCCTCCGGCCTGATCTCCCGGATGCGTTTGACCAGCCAGTCCATGTAAGCCAGCAAATTCTCACCTTTTTTGCCCAATTTGCTCACATTGTTAATCAAAGCGTGCGGAAGAACAGGCACTCCCTTGATTATCATCTTATCAGCATTATCATAACGGGCATCGCCCGACTGACTGAAAATCGGGATCAATTCATCCGTAATTGTCAGATTATACTCCCGGGCGATGACCTCACACATCATCATATGCTCAGAGCGTGCAACTGCGTCGAGAAGAGCCTGACTGACTCCATAGCGGATAGCGGTATGCAGTTTCTTCCCTGCGACCCGAATGTCTGCCAGCTCTGAAGCCATCTCTCTGAAGGTAGTTACTTCACGGCCTTCATAATGAGGAGCAACATATTCTTCTATCACCGGGATAAAGTCGGCTGCCAGGAAAAGAGGATCTCTTCCGCCTGCTCCTGAATACTGCACGGCAGCGCAGTCTCCCCAGGCTATTTGATTATCCTCGAGCAAAATCATCACAGAGATTGATTCACCTGGCTGTCTTACTGAGGAAAATCCCGGTGTGGCAGGTTCACCTGTATAGCGGGAACCATCTGCTTCTGCACCCTGTCTGATCGCTAATTGATCATCAAAGTAAAAGCCGGTCAGTCCGGTGGAACAGATCATTTTCTTAATACGCATTAATTATTCTCCTTATTTATTGTTATATCAGCCTCATGCATTTTGGCGTCATTTTGCCAATTTTCCAAGATACTTGGGCTAATGAATCCGGGCAGTTACAAACGTCGGGCCGACATGGCAAGACACGAACAACCGGCATCCCCTTACCGCGGCCGGCCAACTAACCTACCCTTGCTGATGGCATACACATCATCGATAACCATCTGAAATGACGCTGTCCTATTCTCAAAATGAGCTCTTTCCTTAATTTTCTGCTTGTGAAAATCTAGCAGCTCCGGGGGCAGAGGAACATTTCCGGGATCAAATAATCTGATGCATCCTTCATTATCGCGGGCAGGCAGCATTTTACCGGCATTGAAGCGGCTGGGGGCAAAGGGAATATCCAACACCCCGGCTTCAAAAGACCTGATCGCGCCTAGAGCGATATCGCCTTCACCAAGCTCCAGTACCTTTTCCAGAACCGCTCTGGTCTCCGCAGCGATTATTACTTTTTCGTCCTTGAGACCATAGGTATTTAGACTTTGATCACCCAGCATCGAGATAGTCTGTCTGGTTGTGCGCAGTCCGGCGGCGTTGGCTTCTTTAGTAGGAACGCCCATGGCTTCATGCGGAGTCTTGACAATGACTTTAGTTGCGCCGGACAAGGCTGCCGCAGAGCTTCCCCAGGCGATTACGGCATACGCCTTAGCCTCATCTTGCGGAAAGCCGCCCATCCATTGATGAAGAACGGTAGACACATTCACATCGCCGTAGCCGAATCTATGCAGATATTCATCCGTAAGGGATTGAAGTGTCTGGATAGCAGCAACATCCTGTACCAGGTTCCCGCATTGCCCATAGCCGACAGTAATATTGCGTACACCTTGTTCCGCAGCTAATATACTCTCAATAATAGCAACTGCGTGAGAAATAAAAGGCGGCACCAGTGTCCCGGTCAGAGGCCCATAAGGCTCACGATTGATTGGGCAGCCGGCTTCTTCATACAAACCTGTCAGCCGGTCAACATATTGCCAGTCCCGGATCGTTGTTTCCAGAGGAACTGATTTAGCATAGGGGATATTATAAGAAATGCCTCCTCCCTCATAGCTGGTAAAGCCTCCGGCATAACAAATCTCTGTAAGCAGTCTGGCATCAGGTGTTCCGTGCCGGATCTGCACAGGTATGTCCAGATTATCAATAATTTGCCTGCAGCCGAAGACGCCATGATTGACGGCCGGAAAACCGTTCAACATTGATTTATTCTCCCGCACGGATTCCTCGATACCCACTTCGGCTTCTTTGTAGCGGTTTTGACGTGTATAGCTGTCGATGGTAGTAGGCAGCAAATCTGCTTCACCCTCGTCCTGCAGATAAGTCAGCAGCTTGACATGCTGCGGGATCAGCGCAACTCCGGCCCGCGGCTGGATCAGAGTGGTGCCGTCTTCTTTTGCCTGATTCAGCTTATGGCTGAAAATCTTGTTCTCCGGCAGAGATTTCTGATATGATACCGCCTCCTCAAAATCGACATCCCTGCCTGTCGGCCATTGGCTGAGTATTTCCTTTTGAATGGAGATAAAATCATCCATGCTAAGCTTTGATGCTCTGAGTTTACTCATGCAAAAGCTCCTTTCTCATTATTCTTAAGGCGATGTCCGGATACTTTTCCGACAGAACCCCCATCGCAGAGAGAATATAATTTTTATCAATAAGATAGTCAGCACTCTCCGGTTTAAGTGATCCCTGATCCCGGGGGCTGTATAACGCGTAGGATAAAATATTATCAAGCATTGGTGAATAAACCAGAGAGCCTCCCGTGGCAATTATTTTTCTGACACCTCTCAGATCTTTACCGCTTTGAGCAAATACCTGTCCCATCGGCGTATAGAATTCCTCCAGTGTACCGGCGTGTCTGGTCACAGCTATCTCTACTGCCAGGCAGGAAAGAGCATAGTCCAGGGCCTTGATTTCTTCCTGATCTGGCAATCGGGCCGGGTCCGCCTGCAAAGTATCGCACCAATGGCTGATACTGTCAGCGTCAAGGCCGGAAATCTTCTCCACCCGTTCGATTCCGGCAGCTGATATGATGCCGGCAATCCCATAACGCATGCCAATATCTCCTTCCACGGTACGCTTTGCATAGGGCTCAGGCAAACCCTTAATAATGGTGGCAGCAGATCGAGGGGAACCGCCGGCCATTGAATATACATCGGTAGTAGCACCGCCGAGGTCAATAGCCAGAAGATCGCCGATGCCCTTAATATCTTTGCTGCCAAGAGCCAGAAGCTGCATAGCCTTAAGCATGGCTTGCGGGGTGGGCATCATGATACCTGATATGACGTCTTCTATCTGAGACAACCCCTTAGCCTGAATAATCCTCTGCAAAAAAAGTTCCCGGATTCTATCCTGCACAGGCGCGATATTGATCTCCCCTAATTTGGGCATCACATTGGGACAGACTGTAAGATCAAAAGAACTGAGAATATCTCTGACCTCATCTGCAACGACCCGATTGCCGGCGTAAACAAGAGGACATTTTATATCTGTTGCTGCCAGGCTGCAGGCGTTATGAAGAATAACCTCCTTGTTGCCGCCATCGGTACCTCCGGTGATTAAGATAATCTCCGGCTTGATTTCAGAAATCTCGGCAAGGTCGCCTCGAGTCAGCTCGTGTGAATAGGTCTTTACCACTTTGGCCCCTGCGCCCAAAGCGGCACTGCGAGCAGCTTCCGCTGTTAATTCAGGCATCAGACCGGATACCACCATGCGCAAGCCGCCGGCAGCCGAAGAGCAGGCCAGTTGCTCCTTGTATTCAAGCTCTCCGATTTTTGCTTTTAATTCTGCTTTGGCCAGCTCCAGACCGTCATTAATATCAGTATCGACAGTAGTGAAGGAAGTCGCATTGCCTAGAAACTCCGCTTCATCCAGATCCACCGCTGTCAGCTTAGTGCAGGTGCTGCCAAAATCAATCAGAAGAACTGCTTGCATGGTCTTCCTCCGTATTGATGATATGCTGTTCAATTTCTCTGCCGGCTTCCCGCTCTGAATCTGTAAGTGTTCCCAGATCTTTCTTAAGAAAATAAATATCTACTTCCGGGGGAGTGCCCGGGGGAAAAACACGATCAAAGCCTAACTTTTTAAATCTCTTTTCCACTTCTATGAAGAGCTGCTTGCCAACAACAATATTGCCGCCTATATATAGCAGTATTCCTTCTAAACCGGCTTCATCGCATTTATCCCGCAGACCGCGAACATCAAGTTCTCCATGCCCATAAAGAGAAGAGACTAAAATCGCATCAGCATCAGTTTCAATGGCAGCGGCAATAAATTCTTCCTGAGAAACCATAACGCCCAGATTTGTTACATCAAAGCCGGCTGAGCTGAAAGCATATTCAAGTATTCGATTGCCGACCGCATGTACATCCGCCCCGATTACCCCAATTACAATTTTTATTTTCTCCATTAATCCTTCCTATCTGCGATTTAACTTAAGTTTTGCTTCTTTATAGGCCTGCTCAGCCGCGTCAGCCACATACAGCCAGGAGCCACGGTCCACTCTGAGATCGTAACGCAAAATTTTGACACCATTTTGTCCGGCCTTCTTAAGCAGCTGCTCTTCATCGCGGGAGATTAAGTCTTTGCAATGAGGCGGCATGAGGATGATCTCCCTGCTCGAGAGGAATTCGTCAAATCCGGCAGATTCACCCAGCAAAAATATCTCTGCTTCTACATCCCGGCTGACGAAACCAGAAAAATCCTCTGTCATTACGTCGAGGAAATTATGACTGATACTGATTATTCCGACTTTGGTTTGAGCGGGGATTTGCCCGATCTCTTTGCCAGTGTCAGCAGACAATGTCATTGCCACCTGCATTACAGGTATCTTCCCCTGAACAAGTAGTTTCAACTCAGCCGCATGCTTTTCCTCGCAAACTACAAAATCAAAATCTGCCTCCAGCCTTTGCGGCTGCTCGCGTAAATTAGATAACAAAAAGAGGGCAAAGTCGACATTAGGTATAGTAGCAAGGCTGTTAAGAAGTACCGTACGCATCTCCGGTGATTCCGCCACCACCGCCACACGAACATTTCTAAATCTCTCTTCCAGCTGCCTCAGCTTCAATTCGAGAAGAATCTGGATATCGCGAATAGAGAAATCCAGATCAGCCAGTTGCCGGAGCATCTTATCTATCGACTCAATGGCTTGCTCCTTGCGGCTAATCGGTTCAGCGGTTTCCGGACAGGCTACATAACATCCGCTTCCTTGCCTGGTACTGATAAGTCCGGAATCAGCCAGAAACTGGTAAGTATGCCTGGCTGTGCCGACAGACACTTGTTTGTCTTTGGCGAATTGGCGAATAGTGGGCAGCTTAGAACCGGCTGCAAGCTCGCCGGCAGATATTTGATTGGATATCTCAGCCGCCAGACTGCGGTATAAGGGCTGATCAGTATGATCTTTAGTCATTGCGCTTCTCGCCGCCGATGTTATTCAATCTCTGTCGAGTCCGGTATTCCTCAGGACCTTCCAAATAGAGATCTCTGCCTTCAGCATCACCCGCGACAATCAGAGGAAAGTCTGTAACTGTAAGCCGTCTCAGAGCTTCCGTACCCAGGTCTTCAAAGTCAATCACTTCTGCGGCAGTAATTCTCTCAGCCAGGAGTGCTCCGGCACCGCCGACTGCCGCAAAATAAACAGCACCAAACTCCTTAATTGCGGATTTTACTTCCTCGTTGCGCCGTCCCTTGCCAATCATGCCTTTTAAACCACTCTTTATAAGCAGCGGTGTGTATGGATCCATGCGATATGAAGTAGTAGGGCCCGCGGAACCGATCACCGCGCCCGGCTTCGCAGGGGAGGGGCCAACATAGAATATGACGGCACCCTCCAGAGGGAATGGCAGCTCCTCTCCTCGCAGCAGCAAATTATTGAGACGCTCATGTCCCGCGTCTCTGGCAGTATAAACCGTGCCGGAGAGCAGGACTCTGTCGCCTATCCGGAGCGATCTGGCAGTTTTCTCACTTATAGGGGTACTGATTCTCTTGATCATTATAAGACCTCTGTTGCATGTCTGGTGGCATGGCAGTTGATGTTAACCGCCACGGGCAGTCCCGCAATATGAGTTGGCATAACTTCAATCGCAACCGCCAGCGCGGTGGTATGGCCGCCTAAGCCCATCGGACCGATTCCTGAGCGATTGATCAGCTCAAGCAGCTCCTTCTCCAGCTCTGCATAGAAAGGATCGGCATTGCGAGTATCCAAAGGACGCATTAAAGCTTGTTTCGCCAAGAGCGCCGATTTATCAAAATTACCGCCGATGCCTACGCCTATGACTATTGGCGGGCAGGCGTTGGGTCCGGCCTCACGGGCAACCTTAAGGATGAAATTCTTAACACCTTCGATGCCGTCTGCCGGTTTCAGCATGGCTAACTGACTCATATTCTCGCTGCCAAAACCTTTAGCCGCAAAGCTGACCTTCACCCGATCTCCCGGTACTAATTCGGTATAGATCATTAAAGGGGTATTGTCACCGGTATTTATCCTGCGCAGAGGATCGCTGACGATTGACTTGCGCAGATAATTCTCTTCATAGGCCTGACGTATCCCTGCCTGGATAGCCTCATAAGGGTCACCTTGGAAATGAATATCCAGACCGACCTGCAGAAAAACTAAAGCCATGCCTGTATCTTGACAAATAGGCACGGCTTTCTCTGAGGCCAGATCTGCGTTTTCAAGTATGTCGTCTAGAATTGACTGAGCAGTCAGGCCATCCTCAGATTCTCTGGCTTTCTTAAGTCCGGCATGCACATCAGGAGGCAATACCTGATTGCTATGAGCTGCCATCCTGCTCACCGCAGCGGTCAATAATTGCACATCGAATTCTCGCATTTTCCCCTCTGACTCTGCCTCAAACCAGCGCTTTAAGAGTAATATATATCCTGGCATCGGGCATTTGTGATCAGACATTTAATATTTCGTAATGTCGCAAATAATCTTTGTACTATCACAATACATCTGATTGTGTCATCATTCAACTATAACATTCCCTTTTCCTCAGCATTCATAGTGGATAATAACATTGCACTTCGGATTTCAATTAACCTCATCATTCTGAAGAAACTGCTGAAATGACAGTTGAGCCTATAAAGGATAGAATGTATCGATAAAAGATTCCGAAAACATAAAACAGAAGTGATAAAAATGACTGCAAGACAAAAAAATAGAAGAAGCGCAAAATATTCAGCCCGCAAGAGAGTTTTCTCAACGCTGATAATAATTTTAGCACTTGTTGCGGCAGGAATTTTTGTCTGGCGCTTCAATTTAGATTCCGTCAAGGTTAACCATCTTAATCTGTCTGATGCCAGAATCAAAGACGAAATAACTTTGATCCAGATTACTGATCTGCACGGCAAGAGTTTTGGTCAGGATAATAATCGACTGGTAGAAAAGATTCGTTCTCAGTCTGCTGACGCGATCCTGGTCACAGGCGACCTCTATTTTGGCTACGACAGCGAGGGGAAGGATGTCGCTGTAATTTTGATGCAGACTCTGGCTGAAGATCAGACTCCTGTTTACTATGTCACCGGCGAGCATGATAATGATGACGAATTTCACGATCTGCTCTCCTCCTTCGGCGTCCAGGTGCTCGCCTTCGACCAAGAGATACTGCAGATTGGCACAACAGATATCGAGCTCTACGGTATAAATTCCGTATATTTCTGGGAAAGTTATAATCTGGCAAATGAAGTATCAGCTGATCCTGACAATTTCAGTATTCTAATGGCTCACATCCCCAATTTGCCCAAGTATAAAGACGCCGGCTATGATTTGATTTTATCGGGTGATACACATGGAGGTCAGGTGAGACTGCCTTTCCTGGGCGCAGTATGGATGGATGGCGTGTGGTTCCCGGAAATGGGCGGCAGTGAAGTTTATGTGAAAGGTCTTTATAGTAAAGAGGGGAAGCACCTTTTTATCTCCAGCGGACTAGGTACCGTCTCACCACACATACGCTTCTGGAATCGTCCGGAAATAGTCGTAATAACGCTCTCTCCGCCGCAGCCATAGCCGGCAGCACCCTGCTCCTCATTCTATTCAATAATAATTATCAGCCGAATAACTTACTGATTAATATTGCAAAGGTAATTACTGCGGCTAAGGCGATAATGTAGAAGACAGTAGCTGTTCTCTTGCGGCTGTGAGCGCCGCAGCCGGCACAGCCCCCGGCGCAGGCCGGAGTCTGATTGTCTTCATTTTTCTGCAAATTGTCTTGATGGGCAGTTGACTTGTAATGTTCTGATTCGTTCATTATGGGCCCCCTGGTATTCTGTCAGCATATGTTGTCATTAAATTCTACCTTAAAATATAAGTCCGGCGGCTAATATTTCATTTGTGTGTCGTTTCCTGTATATTGTTCACAGTTTGTTGCCCTTTTTCACTTGTTTAACTGGTGAATTTATCCTATCATAATAATAGTAAAACTGAACGGAGGAATGCCATGATCGGCAAACATATTGAGGATTTTCTTTATGAAAATCCGTCGGAGCTTGTGGTCGAGGCCAGTTGCGTCGCAACCGTAGGAACAGATAACACGCTCTTACACGCTTTAATGGTACTATCGTCAGTTGGTTATAGTTCGATTCCGGTATTAAACAGCAAAGGACAACTTAAGGGAATAATCTCTCTGGCAATGATTATAAACGGGGTCAAGGACACCGAAAATTATAATTGGAGCCAGCTTTCTGAGCGCCACGTCAAGGAAATCATGCAGGAAGATCCGGCAAGAGTAACTCCGGACGCAGAGCTGGAAGATATTCTTCACCTGCTGGTTGAAGATAATTTTCTTTGCTGTACTGACCAAAGCGGAAAATTCACAGGTATTATCACGCGCAAAGCCATGCTTAAAAAGATTAACCAGTTTGCGCATCAGTTTGAGATCACTCATGAGGTAAAGCCTCGCAATAGTGAGAATAATAATGAGAAATCTCACAATGACGAGATGAGAGACAAGAACCTGACTTCGGTAAGAACTGAGAATAGAGCTGCACAGGCTGCTTTTCGCAGCACTTGGTAATTGAATACTGACCAAGTTTTATTTGGATCAACAAAAGAACGGCTGTCTGGACCAGGCAGCCGTTCTTATTTGTAACGCCTTCAACAGAGACTAAGATTAAACAGCAGCTTCAATTTCTGCAGCTGCCAATATAGCTTCGAAAGGCTGATCACCGATAAGCTCCTCGCCATTGGAGAACACCATCTTTGGAACTGCCGAAACGTCATATTGCATCGCTAATTGACTGAAAGTCTCGGCCTCGATCATCTCAGCCTTTATATTCGGATTCATAACAGCCAGCTTATGAGATCGGAGAACTGCGCCCGGACAATGGGGACATCCTAAGGTAACAAAGACTTTAATGTCCAAAGGGCCCTTAATATTGGCGGCTCTCTCCTCCAATTCCGGTGCCAGCACAGCTCCTGCTCCTCCCAGTTCTAAAATAGCTGCGATCAAGGAATTGATCTCATGACCTGCAGGGATGCCGGAGAAACGCACACCCTGATCCTCTGCATCGGCACGGGTCAGATTAAGTCCCGGAATTCTTTCAATTCCAAGTTCTCGTGATCTTTCACATACAGGATCATAATAAGCGCAGGTCAGTTTGTCTGAAAATGAGCACAGTTCAGTGATGAACTCTACCATTGGTGTATCCTCTGACTCGTCATAAACTTCTATGCGGACATCTTCTGTTACGTTGTTAAAGATCTTTGTAATCTGGTCTTTAGTCTTCGGATCAAAAATTGCCAAATTATTTCTCCTTGTTTAAATATTTGCTGGCTGCCAGGCCTGCTTTAGCTCCTGCCGCAGCGGCAACGATAATTTGTTTTACGGGTTCTGAAGTCACGTCACCGGCAGCAAAAATACCCGGGAAACTGGTTGCCTGATTCTCGTCAACTACGATCTCACCCCATTGATTTGTCTCAACCAGATCCGCAAAGTGCTGGCTGTTCGGGGTATATCCGATTTCGATCATAATACCTGAGACATTTAGCTCTTCCGTCTCACCCGATTTTGAGTTTTTAATCCTGGCCGCCTCAACTCTATTTTCGCCAATTATCTCTTCGACAACATATCCCAGCTTTATCTCTACATTTTCCAATTTATTCAAACGTTCCAGCAGAATTTTTTCGGCCCGGAAATCAAAACGATGCACAAGGGTGACTTTACTTACATAGCGGGCCAGATCTATTGCCGACTCAACCGCACAGTCACCGCCGCCTATTACTGCGACATCCTTGCCGGTGAACAAGGGGCCGTCACATATTGAGCAATAGCTGATTCCTTTGTGTATCAGCTTAGCTTCACCGGGAACACCCAGCATCCTGGGTCTTGAGCCGGTTGAGATAATTACTGTGCGGCTCCGGAGCTTCTTTTGATTATCCAGTTCCAAGATGAAGATCTCATCTTCCTGACTTATTGATTTGACATCGTGTCCGTGAAGCATTGGTACTCTGAATGTATTGAGATGTTCTTGAAACCTAATCGCCAATTCCGAGCCGGAGATGTTCATGATGCCAGGATAGTTATCGATGATTGAGGTATCTTTTATCTGCCCGCCTGAATCCTTCGATAAAATGCCGGCTTGCAGGCCTTTGCGTACCGCAAACAGAGCCGCACTCATGCCTGCCGGACCTGCTCCTATTACCAGAAGATCATAAACTATCTCCTCATTAAGAAGTTCATATTCTTCTTCCAGCTCGATCATTCCCAGATCAAGACTAAAAGACAGACTCGGCATTGTCGCCTGTTTATTTGTGTGCTCCATAGTATGCTCGTCCTTATTGAGTACCATAACTCGCCTTAGCCTTGAGTCCTGATATCAGACTACTCCTTACCTGCGCAATCAAATTATTATAATAACGATTAAGGCACGCTGTAACGAAATCCGCAAACAAGCGGAACCTGCGTTACTGTCAGGAAAATTCGTAATTGCGTCATACTTAGTTTGTGTTGTTATATCTTATCTGAGATAATATCAATGACTACATTTTAATATAATAAGCCTGCTCATAGTTTGCAGGTTTTTCATTTACGAAGCTGACGTTAAACGGTAACGGCTTCGACAACGGAAAGATAGGTTAAGCTGACATTGGCGAATATGAATAAAAAAACTGAAGATTCTCCTGACAGGATAGATTTTAGCCCGGACAGAAGAGAAAAGGCCGCCTTGGAGATGAAGGAGCGCCGCACGAAGAAAACAAGAAGGCGCAGAATTGTCATGGTTATTTCTGTTGTGGCGGCTCTGGCTTTGCTTGTGTTTCTCTTTACGCGCGGGCAAGAAGACTTGCCCAGGGTACGCACAGAAGTTGTGAAAACAGGCAGGGTAGTTGAAACCATTGGGTTAACTCCAACGCTGCAGCCTTCCCGGATTCAATCCGTACAAGGAGCGGATGTGCCGATTCGTCAGATCTATGTTGAAATTGGCGATCAGGTGCAGGCTGGAGAACAGCTGCTTATTTATGACATTACTGATCTGGAAAATGAGTTAGTAAAAACGCGTGAATTGATCGCTGAGACTGAAGAAAGCATTGAAACCGCAGCCAATGAAGCTGTCGATCTCAGTTCCCAGCTTGGCATGCTCAGCAGCGCACAGATTTCGTCTCAAGTTGATGCTATCTCAGCAACTCTTAATAATAGTTTAAGCAGTTTAGCCTCCCAGATGGTTGATATCCAGACTCCTTTTCTGGAACTGGGGCAGAAGCTGAATATGATTGATATAGACGGTATCAATGCCTGGATCCTTGAGATGCAGGTAATTACTTCCGACCTGAGCCAGCGTCTTGAACTTCTTGAGGAGGCCGGTACTCTGGAAGATCTTGCTAATGCAATACAGCGTTTAATTCAACTGGAACAAGATCTTGATGCTTTAGAGCGGGAAGTTGAGAGGACAAGAGAGCTGCAAGAATGGCTTGAAAGCAATCTGTCTCAGGCCACAAGTGAAGGTACTCAAGACACCCGTCAAGTCACCGGCCAAAGCACCACTCAAGTAACCGGCCAAAGTGCCGGCCAATCATCTGAGGCTACTGCCGGATCAGAAGAGACAACCTCAGAGACAGAGATACCAGATCCCGGCACATCAAATACCTCGTCTTCGGATTATTCTCTCGCGAATTCTGCACTGAATAATGCCATCTCACTTTCTTTTCATTCCAGCGGAGCCAGCCCACCTGATCTTTCCGGTCTGTCTCCTGAGGACTTGCAGTTACTTCAGCAGATGCTTGGCGGATCAGGAAATATGCAAATGCTGACAGGCGGACTGAGCCAAGGACAAGATCTGCTGGAACAACTTCAAGAGGCTGAAAAACAGCAAGTAGAGATAATTAACAAATTAAGACAACCTGTACTGGCTGATTTCTCAGGTATTGTAGTCAAAGTTGATGCTGAGAAAGGTGATACAGTAACAGCCGGACGGGAGATAATCACCGTCTATGACAATCAGAACCTCAAGACAGTAACCTCTGTCGGGTATAATGATGCCCGTCGTCTGGAAAAAGGACAAAAGGTTAATTATAGTCTGGAAGACATGGAGTTTCAGGGAGAGGTAATTTTCATCGATCCTGTCGCAAGCAATAACAGCTCATTAAGCCCGGATCTTTCTGCGCAAATGGAAAGCGGCTTCGGCGATATCAGTTCCATGATGGGGGGAATGGGATCACTGCCCGGTGTTGATCTCAGTTCAGAACCCCAAGTTAAAGTGGAGATGAGCATTGTTGGCGAAGGCTTAAATAAACTAATTATCGGCTTTACTGTAAATGCGGAAGTAGAAACCAGAACAAAGGATAATGTATTGACTTTATCTGCTTTCTCTCTGCTGAAAGAGAAAGGTGACTACTATCTCTATACTCTGGAGGAAGGCAATACCCTTCTGCGCAGGGATGTAGAGATAGGGCTGGAATCAGCTCTCTCGGTAGAAGTAATTTCCGGAGTCGAGGAGGGCGATCTGGTAGTTCTAAGTCCCAGCGCAGATCTCGAAACCGGACAGATCGTTGACGCTGAAACAGCAGTTAACGATACCGATTAGAAAGTTCCTGCATCGATGCCAACTACGATTCACATGAGACAAGTTAATAAGATCTATACAACGGGCAGAATACCTTTTCATGCACTGAAGGATGTTGATTTTCAAGTTGAGCAGGGTGATTTCGTTGCGATTATGGGACCCTCCGGATCGGGGAAATCTACTTTGATGAATATAATCGGTTTGCTGGATGAACCCTCGACAGGAAGCTACGAGCTAAACGGAATTGATGTCAAGGATCTGACTGACGATGATCGGGCTTATCTGAGAAATCAAGAAATCGGCTTTATCTTCCAGTCATTCCATCTTCTGCCTCAGCTCACATTATTAGAAAATGTAGAACTGCCCCTTGTCTATGCGGCAGCGCCCGGGAAAGAACGTAAGGAGAGAGCCCGGGCTGCTTTGGAAGAAGTCGGGCTGGCTCGCTGGCAGCACCATCGGCCTTTAGAAGTCTCAGGCGGGCAGATGCAAAGAACATCCATCGCACGGGCTTTGGTCACTCAGCCTGCTTTGATTCTGGCAGATGAGCCAACGGGCAATATTGACTCTCAGGCTAGTGCTGAAGTGATGAAATTGATTTCAAACTTCAATCAGAGGGGGACTACGGTTGTCCTGATAACGCATGAGAGAGATATCGCCGAACATGCAAAGCGTCTGGTCTTCATACGCGATGGCAGATTATCCGAAGAGCATATGGAGAAACACAGGAATAACAGCGCCGGTACTTATTCTGAAGCGCCTTCGCCCTCTGAGGTGAATCATGTTTAGAGAAAGCATGAAAATGGCCTGGGCAGCCTTGCTGGCCAATAAAATGCGTTCGCTGCTGACAATGCTGGGCATCATTGTCGGTATCGCCTCGGTAATAGCGATAGTGGGGGTCGGCGATGGCGCTAAAGCCTTGATAATGGATGAATTTGAAGGTGTTGGCGCAAGCTCCGTAATAATCAGTGCGCGATCAAGTGATGCCGAGCAACAGGATATGATCACAGCTGAAGATATTAATGACATCAGAGAATTGGAATCTGTGCGCTTGGTAACTCCTTCGGTCTCAGGCTTTGGTTTTATCAGACAGCATCTGAAGGAAAGCAACTTATTGTTTTATGGGGTTGATCAGGATTATCCGCAGATGGCCTCGATGAAAGTTACTTCAGGCCGAGCTTTTACTCCTACCGAACTGGAGTCAAGGCAGCCGGTGGCTCTGATTGAAAAAACCTCCGTGGAAAAACTGGTTGGGAATTCTGATCCTGTCGGAGAAATCGTAGAAATATCCAGCGGAGGAAAGCGGCAGACTGTTACTATCGAAGGTGTCGTCGAGACCTCTGCTTCATCTTTCATGTCCATGGCTCCTGATACCGGTAATAACGATGACATGCCTGTGACCTTGTATGTGCCGCTCCAGGTAGCTCAGGAATTGATTGGTGACAGAGATTATTTCCGGATGCTCTTAGTGATGTCTGACAATCCCGATACTTTTGAAGAAACAGGTAATCAAGTACTTCGCCTGCTGGAGGCTAACCATAATAACAGTGACAAGGAAGTTTATACTAAGAGAAATGTCACAGAGCTTCTGGATCAGGCGAATCGAATCATCGGGATAGTGACTACTGCGATTTCCGCTATTGCCGCCCTTTCCTTACTGGTCGGCGGCATTGGCGTCATGAATATCATGCTTGTGTCGGTCACAGAACGCACGAAAGAGATTGGCATTCGCAAAGCTCTGGGAGCTACGACCGGAGATATAATGTTTCAGTTCATGACTGAATCCGTAATTGTGACCTTAGTAGGAGGCATTATCGGTGTAATCACAGGTCTGGCTACCTCAAAATTCCTTGGCGACTTTCTGGGTTATGAATCCAGAGTCAGTATAACAGTGATACTGGTAGCACTCATCTTTTCAAGCGCTGTGGGGCTTTTCTTTGGGATTTATCCTGCAAGAAAAGCTTCTCTGCTCAATCCTATTGATGCATTGCGCAATGAATAGGTATACTGATAATGATTTTAGAAGAGGTTGAATATGAAGATGGTAGATTGTGCAATAGTAGGGAAGGGGCCGGCTGGTTTATCGGCATCTATATATGTTGTCCGTTCCGGTCTGAATGTGGCAGTTATCGGCCGTGACATCGGCGCTTTGTCAAAGTCCGAGAAGATCGAGAATTATTTCGGCTTTGAGCATCCTATCAGCGGGCATGATCTTATTGACAGAGGAACTGCTCAGGCAGAAAGGCTCGGAGTGGAAATAATTACCGCTGAAGTCACAGGAGCAGTTATGACCGACCATGGATTCAAACTCAGTTCAAACGAGGAATCTATTGAGTGTCGCAGCCTCATTCTTGCCACCGGACGACCCAGGAAAAAGCCTTCCATCGAAGGAATCAAAGAATATGAAGGCGCAGGTTTGAGTTATTGCGCCATTTGTGATGGCTTCTTCTACCGGGGTAAAAACGTTGCTGTTCTGGGCAGTGGCAATTACGCTCTCCAGGAAGCTCTCGAGCTCCTATCCTACGCTTCAAGTGTCACCATTCTTACTAATGGAAGAAAACTGGAGAGCGATATAGAACCTGATAACAGAATCGAAGTTAATACTGATCCTATTACGCGTATCGAAGGCGGTGATGGTTTTGTCAGCGGTATTCGTTTCGACTCCGACGAGTTCCTGTCTGTTGATGGCATTTTTATCGCCGAAGGAACAGCCTCGGCTCTTGATCTTGCCAACGGACTTGGAGTGGCAACTGCAAATAATGTGATTGAAATTAGTGAGGACGGAGCCACTAATTTACCCGGTGTCTTTGCGGCAGGCGACTGTACCGGTGCTCTGACGCAAGTGGCCGTCGCAGTTGGTCAGGGAGCAATAGCAGGTCTGTCCGCTGCTAAATATATCAAGAAAGCCAAGTCCGATAAATAACAGCTCCGGCTTTTGCAGCATGGCTTCTGCTTCCAGGCTGTAATTCGTGCGACGATTTCAATAACTTCATGCTGATTTCAATGCAATTACTTTGCGCCGGTATAAATAACTTGGCTGCCGTTTCAATTTTGTCATACAAAAAGGATGCCCCTGAATCCGGCATGCAGATGAAGAATCTTCATCTAAAGGCTCTAAGGTGAGCAGCCCAGAATTCGTGAGGCATCCTATTCAATGACTGAAATCTTGTAATTATTTTACTTACATTGTCGAATTATTTTACTTCGACTGTCGCGCCAGCTTCTTCAAGTTTTGCTACGACAGCATCCGCTTCTTCTTTACTGACATTTTCCTTTACAGGCTGCGGAGCACCATCGACCAAAGCTTTAGCCTCTTTCAGTCCGAGGCCTGTCAGTTCACGTACGACTTTAATTACAGGAATCTTGCCGGCACCGGCATCCTTAAGTACGACCGTAAACTCTGTTTGCTCTGCTTCTTCAGCAGCGGCAGCACCGCCATTGCCGGCAGGAGCTGCAGCAACCATAGCTGCTGCGGATACGCCAAACTCCTCTTCGAGAGCTTTGACTAGTTCGTTTAATTCAAGTACTGATAATTCCTTAACGGAATCCATAATTTTCGTGATTTTCTCACTTGCCATGGTAGAACCTCCATTTAGATAGCCTTACGGCAAATATTAAATTTCATCGGGCATCAGCCCGGAGAGCTATTAACTCTATGTCTGTTGATCAAATTATTCTGCAGGGGTATCTTCGGGTTTAGTTTCCGCGTCTTCCTCTGCTGCGACGGCTTCCGGCTTAGCTTCAGCGGTCATCGGCTCTTCAGTCGCAGGCTCTTCAGCCTTGGCCTCCGGCTTTGCTTCAGCGGCCACCGGCTCTTCAGTTACTGGTTCTTCAGCCTTGGCTTCCGGCTTGACTTCAGCGGCCACCGGCTCTTCAGTCGCGGGCTCTTCAGCCTTTGCTTCCGGCTTAGCTTCAGCGGCTTCCGGCGCAGTTGCGTCAGCTGCCAGCTCAGCCACATTCTCCGCACCTGCTTCTTCTGCTTTCTTAGCAAGCAGATTGAGCGTAATGGCCAGAGAAGAGATCGGGAACAGCAAAGTCGAAACCAGACGTCCGTGCAATATCGGCAGGGCAGGAATGTTGGCCAGTTCTTCAATCTCTTCATTAGAGATAATCTCGCCATCCATGACGCCGCCCTTGAGCGAAAACTTCTTAAATTGATCCCGATACTTTACTACCAGTCTGGGCGCCAGGATCGGATCCTCAGAACTGTATGCCACTGCAGTGGGGCCTACCAGGATTGACTTGAGATCTTCCAATCCCATTTCGTCAAAGACTCGAGTCGTGATCGTGTTTTTGATAACCCGATACTCCAGGCCTTCCTTACGGAAGGCTGTGCGCATCTCAGTATCCTGAGCCACGTTCAGACCCATATAGTCAGTGAACACCATGGATTTGGCGGTCTCCAGCTCTTTACGAAGTTCCTTGACCACTTTCTTCTTTTGTTCAAGAATCTTGACACTGGGCATGTCTTTTCCTCCTATATATATTTGAAAAACCCCTCGCGCAAGACGGAGGGGTTCAAATAAAAATTCGACTCCGCCTCGGCAGGACATCTTCTGTTTACGTCCTAAGGACTCCTGCTGTCTTTGGCATCGATGGTTATTCAGTTATTTAACGAAGGCGCTTAACGCCTCGTCCGGCAAACAGTGATAATTTTGCCGTTTCGCCGTGGGTACGGCTTATTTAGCTGCCTAAGCGTCCGGTTGTATGAATACCGGGGCCCATAGTAGATGTCAATGTGCAGCGCTTAACATATTGTCCTTTAGAAGATACAGGTTTTGCCTTAATGATTGCTTCCATCAAAGTATTGTAGTTGTCCAGTAATTGTTCAACTTCAAAGGAAGCTTTACCAATCGGACAATGAATGATGTTCTGCTTATCCAGGCGATACTCAATCTTGCCTGCTTTAGCCTCTTCGACAGCTTTGCCAACATCCATCGTTACAGTTCCGGATTTGGGATTGGGCATAAGTCCCTTAGGACCTAAAACTCTGCCGAGACGACCGACCAGACCCATGAGATCAGGAGTAGCGATCACAACATCAAAATCAAACCAGTTCTCCTTCTGGATTTTATCCACCATATCCTCAGCGCCTACAAAATCAGCGCCCGCTGCAGTCGCTTCTTCAGCTTTTGCACCTTTGGCGAAAACCAGAATTCGTCTGCTGCGACCGGTTCCATGCGGGAGCACAACTGCTCCGCGAACTTGTTGGTCAGCGTGGCGTGAATCAACGCCCAGACGTACATGCATTTCGACAGTCTCGTCAAAATTAGCAGTAGCTGTTTTCTTTACTAATTCCAGAGCCTCAGCAGGCTCGTAGATTTTTTCTCGTTCAACCAGCTTAACCGCTTCACGATACTTTTTGCCTCTTTTCATGCTGCTACTCCTCCTTTTTATCCTTGTCCACGACAATGCCCATACTCCGGGCAGTTCCGGCAACCATACGGGCGCAGGACTCCAGAGAAGACGCATTAGTGTCCACCATTTTGATCTCTGCTATGCGCAGACATTCCGACCAGGGTATTGTCGCAACTTTGTCCTTTTGCGGCTCACCTGAACCAGCTTGAATATTGGCTGCTTTCTTAAGCAGGACGGGCACCGGTGGAGTTTTTGTAATGAAAGAGTAGGAGCGGTCAGCATAGACTGTGATCACAACGGGGATCACGAGTCCAATGTCTTTCGCTGTCTGTTCATTAAATTCCTTGACAAACTGGGCAATGTTCAGTCCATGCTGTCCAAGGGCTGGTCCAACCGGTGGCGCTGGCGTCGCTTGACCTGCGGGAATCTGTAATTTAACATACGCAGCAACTTTCTTTTTAGCCATTAGGCCACCTCCCAAAACTTAACGCCTTCAAAGCGTTAATAAATTTATCTGCCGGATCACTCAGTACAGAACTGACACTTGAATCTATTCTGCTGAACAATCCTTAAGCATTCTAACGAAATCAGATCCTGAGGATCTGTGTCCATTCCAGCTCGACCGGGGTTTCCCGGCCAAACATCGAAACGAGAACGGTTACTTTCTTTTTATCCAGATTAATTTCTTGAACTGTGCCGATAAAACTTTCTAAAGGTCCATTGATTACCTTGACAGAATCACCTACGTCATAGTCAACAATCGGTTCCCAATTTGATTCAAGGCCCATCAGCATAAGCTCTTCATCTGTGAGCGGTACAGGATTTGTGCTGCTGGGACCTACGAAGCCTGTAACACCGCGAGTATTGCGGACAATAAACCAGACCTCGTCGGTCAAGATCATCTTAACTAAAACATATCCTGGGTATAGTTTACGCTGTACAGTACGCCGTTTGCCATCCTTGATTTCAACGACATCCTCTGTAGGTACCAGAACCTCCTGAATATAATCTTGAATGCCTCGATTTTCAATAACCTGGTCCAAGGTAGATTTCACCTTATTTTCATAACCTGAATAAGTGTGAATTACATACCATAGTGCTTCTTCGTTATTATCAGGCATCTCAATCATCTCCGCCGGCATCTGAACCTGTATCATCCGGAGCAGTATCGGCAGGCAGCGATTCAGTTGTATCTGCCGGATCGGTATCAGTGGTCTCTTCAGTCACTGTTTCCTCCCTGGCTGAATAGAAGCCGGAAGCGGTGAATACGGTTCGTATCGATGTATCAAAAATATAGATGAGCACAGTAAACATGAAGATAATTGCCAGAACAGTAGCTGTGCTCTGTTTAAGCTTCTTTTTGTCCGGCCAGACTACCCTTTTGAGCTCAGCTCTGATATCGCTGACTCCATGAGCCATACGTTGAAAAATATTCGCCTTTTTCTTTCCCTTGGTTTGTCCCTTGGTTTTCCCCTTAGGATCTTTACTCTTTTTTGCAGCCATATCTCACTCCATAAGCTCCATAACTAGATTCCTTTTACTTGGTTTCTGTATGATCAGTATGTTTGCGGCAGAAACGGCAATACTTTTTCAGCTCAAGCTTAGCAGTCGTGTTAAGCTTGTTCTTCTTAGTGTCGTAATTGCGCTGTTTGCACTCGCCGCAGGCTAATACGATCCTATCTCTTGCTCCAGGTTTGGCCATCAGTACTCCTCCATCCAGCAAGTCACCGAATTCTTCTGTGAACTGCATTCTATGTTCTTTGACAGCAAAAAAAATGCTGCACAAAGACAAGCGATAGCAGAATATCACAACAGTCAGTCTTTGTCAATTTGATCAGATACTCTATAAACTCCGGCGATATCATCTGCCTCTATGCTAAAAGGCGGCCGAAACATGGGTAATGGCAAGAATTTAAACCTGCTTTGCCGGTGCATGCGGTCAATCTTTGTGCGGGTGTCCTCATCTGAGATTATGCCGGTTCGTATATACTTATTCAGCTGCCTGTAACTAAACCCGAATACTTCCTCATCACTCTTGCCGGTGAGGCCATCAGCAGGAGGAATATTCAGATAACGTTCGGATATTCCTAATTTCTTACCGAGTGCAACTACTTCTGCAGAAGTTAACATCCCCAATGGGGCGAAAGCGCCGGCTGAATCACCGTATAGAGTTACATAGCCTACCCAGTCTTCTGACAGATTGGAAGTATTGATAACACGTGACCCTGGAATAGACTGAGATACCGCATACAGCATTGTCATGCGCACTCTGGGCGGTATGTTCAGGCGCGTTTGCTCAGTTTCTTCTTTTATCATGCCTGATGCTATGGCTTCTGATAGTTGAGCGCGAATAGCTGATGTAATCTGCGATATGTCCAGAACCTGATAGTTTATTCCCAGTTCCTGAGCAATCCCGATCGCAGTATCAAGATCACTTTGTCCTTTGTCAGGCAGTATCAGCGCATATACTCGTTCTTTGCCGATTGCCTCTGCCATCAGAGCAGAAACTACAGTGGAATCTTTACCGCCGGAAAGTCCGATTACAGCACGATCTCCGCCTGATTTCGTCAACTGGCTTCTGCACCATTGTATGAGATCAGGCAGAAATTCAGCGATCATATTGTTGTTATTCATAGCAACCTCCGGACAGGCAGATAATCAAATTATAATTCGCTGATTGCAGAATTTAAATACTGCGTCTCTTAATTAATTCTTCAAATATTATCTCTGAATCAATATCAAAATAGGCAAAAGTTACTGTCAAGTGATAGAGCAGATCCGATATCTCGTGCACTAATTCATCCTGATTGCGATTTTTGAAGGCGATAATAGCCTCTGTGCATTCTTCTCCGACTTTTTTCAGAACATAGTCAGGACCTTTATTGATCAAATAATTGGTGTAAGAGCCTTCCACAGGATATTTTTCACGATGCTTAACCAAATCATAAATCGAATCCAAAATACCAAAAGGGTAATCAGCATATTTTTCGGCAAGCTCTGCACTGGAAAGTTTTTCTATATCTTGCATAACCGCTTTCTCCTTCAACATAAGAATTAATCCAATAGTAAGCGATAATCAGGAAATGAATCAAGACAATCGACACAAAAAAGGCAATGTCGGAACTCTTTCCGGTCATTGCCTTTTCTATTTTTAATTGCAGTTACTGATTATCAATCAGATAAGAGGCTTTACTTCTCGTCAATATATACTCTCATCACTCTGGGCGCAACAGCGCATAAAATTTCATAAGAGATTGTTTCCGCTTGGGCAGCCACCGTTTCAACCGGTATCGAGCCAGACTCATCTGCTCCGAATATCAACACTGTGTCTCCAACTTTAGTTTCAGGAATCCCCGTTATGTCTACCATGCATCGATCCATGCAGATGCTGCCGACAACAGGAGCCAGCTTGCCATTGATCAGGAAGGAAGCCCTGTTAGACAATAGTCTGTGAAGTCCGTCAGCATAGCCGATCGGAACTACCGCCAGCTTGCTTTGAACGGGCGCCTTCCAGCGCAAACCATAACTTACTCCTGTACCGGTTTCGATATCTCTAGTCTGCACAACGCGAGAATAGAGATTCATAACCGGGCGTAAAGGAAGAAGCTTCTTGAAGGCATCTGAAGGATAAGATCCATACTGGGTAATCCCCGGGCGCACTAAATCCAATTGCATCTCCGGATAGAGTATCATGCCGGCACTGTTGCAGACATGGCGATACCGGAAATCAACTCCTCGCTCGGCCAGCTCTCTGTCCAGCCTTTTATAAGATTGGAATTGAAAGGTAGCGTAGGCAGGATCACTTTCAGCAGTAGCCAAATGTGTGAACATTCCTTCCAGAATGAGAGATTCCTTGTTTTTCAGTTCTGCTATCTGCTCTGCGCTGGTTTTTAGATCCTGAGGAAGTGTGGAGAAGCCAATTCTGGTCATACCAGTATCTAATTTAATATGAACTGTCAGTTTCTTAGCTGTCTTGGCAGCTTGCTTTGCGTATTCAAGGCCGCTGTCAAAGTTAATAACCGTTTGTATCAAATCGTAAGCCAGAAGATATTCTGTCAAAGCCGGATCAGTATATCCAAGAACCAAGAGAGGAATATCCCTGATACCTGCTTCCCTTAAAATCACCGCTTCAGACAGCGCTGCTACAGCAAGCATAGCTGCGCCTTCCTCAATAGCAACCTGAGCACAGGGAACAGCGCCATGCCCATAGGCATCAGCTTTGATGACTGCGATAAATCCGGTTTCTGAACTCATATACGGTTTATAGGCGCGATAGTTATTCCGCAGAGCTGACAGATCGATTCTGGCATAGGTGCGCTGCTGCATCCAGGCCTGTGATGTAAAGTCCATTTTCTGATCCATTATTTAAACCTCTGATTATTACAGGTATTTAAACCTCTAGTTATTACAGGGCAGATTCCACAGTCGCATAATGCAGATTCTCCTGCCGTTTTTACAGTGATTAAAGCATTAGTTATTACAGGGCAGATTCCACTGTCGCTTAGCGCAGATTCTCCTGCCGTTTTTTCAGTGATTAAACCATTACTTTACGTACATAAGGAGATGTCATAGTGGCCAGCAAAGAGCCATAGTCAACGCTGAAGGGAATCATATCACCGGTTTTGATTTCTTTAACGGATTCGCTGACATCGAGGATCATGTGGTCAGAAGATGATCCCATATAATCAATACCCGACATCTTGGGAGTTAAAGATTCGCAGGGACAATCCTGCCTGCCAATGGCCAGTATAGCCCGCCTGATCACTCCTCGGTCTTCGTATACAGGATATTCACCGAAAGCGTTCGGCCCTTGCAAACCATACGGAAGAGAGGGCTTGCGGCGGCATTCTACTACTTCAGCTTCCAACGTAAAGACGTCACTGTACAAATCGGCGACCCTTTTCCCATAAGAAGTCTCAGCACCTAGAATCCATGATTCTCCTAAACGCAGATGATTAATTCCTTCCGGCAGTCTGCCTTCTTCAAGCAAATATACTGAGCCGGAATTTCCACCCGATACTATGGGCAGATCAATATTGAATCGATCTTCTATAGTTCTGGCAAGATCGACAAGCTCATTCAGCTTAGGCTCATCGGGAATAATCCCGCCGTAGCAGTTAAAATTGGCTCCTATCCCCATCAGATCAAGCCCTCTGAGGTTTAGTACTTGCCCTGCAGCGTCAGGCAGCTCTTCAGGCATAAAGCCTTCTCGCAAGTCTCCCATTTCTGTCATCAATATGACACCATGTCTTTTGCCCAGCGCTGATGCGGCATCAGATAAAGCCGCTAAGGTATCAAGGTCAGAGTTCAAACTAATCCGTGAAATTCGAACTACATCAGCTGCTTCCGAAATCATGGGCATTCTAAGTAATAGATGATCTTTTCCTAAATCTTCATATTTGGCAATATTCTCTAAACGGGAGTCTGCCAGCAATGTGGCTCCGGCCTCTACCATAGCTTCCACCATGGGTCTATAAGCGCAGAAGACTTTAGTGACGAAATGGATTTGGATATTATTCTTTTCAGCCAGCTTGAGCATGCTTTGGACATTATGCTTCAGTTTCTGGCGATCAATATATAATGTTGGGTTTTTCATGTTTCCTCCCGGCAGAATAAATTTTTCTCAGTCTTTAGCTTCCATTGATTGTTTCAGTAAGCGGATGGCAGCCTCCGGGAATTTTGTAGATAAAACTCCCAATGAAGCCATGATATAGTCATGATCTATTTTTACGACTGCTTCTGTCGTAGGATATAGTTCTTTAATGACCTCACGAACTCGCAAACTCTCCAAAATTTCTTTGCTGTGAGGAAGCCTGGTCAAGGCGCCGCCTGTGCCAATTATCGTTTTAACAGCAGTCAGATCTTTACCAACTGCCGTGACTTTGCGCCCATGTGCTGTATAGAGCTCTGTCATAATGCCGGCATGTCTCTTAAGTGCCAGCTTGCAACAGGCCTTAGTCAATCGTTCGACAAAATCAATTTCTCCTTCTTCCTCGGGAATCTCGGAAGAATGTTCCAGATAATACTCTCTGTCAGGGAAGGACTCTTCCAGCTCTCTTTCAGAAAGCTGTTCAAGAATATTCCTGCGACTGACAAAAACACCAAGGTCGCCTTCAACAGTTCTCTTAGCAAAGGGTTCCGGTGACATTAATATCATCTGAATCGCTGTACTTCCCTCTGTTACAGAGTGCAGGTCTGTAGTGGCTCCGCCCACATCAAATACAACTAAATCTTCAAATGTCTCGTATGCCATTTTTGCAGCTTGCATCACCGCTCCAGGCGTGGGCATTATGGTACTGTCGACCATTTCATGAATTTTTTCCATTCCGGGTGAATGGATGATATGTTTTTCGAAGACGTCTTGTATGATGATGCGGGTTGGCTCTATGTTGAGCTGGTCAATACAAGGATAGCAATTCTCAACATAGAAAACCTCAGTACCCAGTTCCTCCGCAATTAAGCGTATCTCATCGTGGTTCTCAATATTACCGGCGTAGATAATGGGAATACCGGGGACCTGACTGGCTATCATCTCAAAATTATACAGGGCTGTATCACGTTCTCCGTAATCTACGCCTCCGGCCACTAAGATGATTTTGGGAGCAATCTGCCGGATTTTTGCAATATCTGTGCGACGGAGTTTGCCGGCTGTTACATGCCGCAAGACCGCGCCGGAACCAAGGGCTGCCTCTTTGGCCGCTCTAACGGTCATATCATAAACCAGACCATGTACTGTCATGGACAGCCCACCGGCAGCAGAGCTGGAAGCAAACATGTGATCCCAGCTCAAGTCAGTAACATTCAGTTGAACCTTGAGATCTTCTATAGCCTCTTTCAGACCTGCAGTTACATCACCTGCTTCCACAGAAGTAGGCGCTACACCCTGCCCGATCAGGGCAGGGTTAGCGCTGTTTAGTCCTGTGAATGCGTTGACTGCTGTTGTGGTACTGCCTATTTCGGCTACCAGAACATCAACCTTCATTTTCCATTTCCCTACGTTTCTTCACAAGGAAGCTGGCCACATCAATACCGTGGCTTCCGCGACCAAAGCCGGCATCTACGCCCGCTTTAACCGCTTCTTCATTAGTTACTTGTGTACCGCCGCCCACTAGAATGATTTCATCTCTGATGCCCTTTTCAACACAGGTATCGTGGAGCTTCTTCATATTCTGATAGTGGATGTCGTTGTGAGAAATGATGGTAGAGCTCAAGATGGCGTCCGCATTTGTTTCGATAGCGGCGTCAACCAGTTTCTCAATAGGAACAGAAGTGCCCAGGTAATGGTACTTAATGCCAAAGCCTTCGATTCCGCCATGCTTAATATCGAGAATCTCCTTGAGGCCTACGGAGTGTTCATCTTCTCCTACTGTGCCTGCTACAATAGTCATCGGCTTGTCATGGATATCTGCACGGATCTCTTTTTCTGACAAAGTCTCGATCTTTTCAGGAATAACCAGAGTATCAAGATCAATATCAAAGTCTACTATGCCCTTCATCTCAATATACGTGCCTTCGGAAGGATGCATAACCTGCTTGTGGATAACCGTACAATCCTTGAGACCGAGCTTCTCACCAAGAGCGATAGCGGCATACTCAGCCCGGCGCTCATCAGTAGGAAGCAGGAGAGTAAGAACGATAACGCCATCTGAACGGAACTCAACTTCCGGACGGATCAGATTAGGATGCTCATCATATTTGGAGAGTTCATCCAGCCTGACATTGACATTATCGCTTTCATCCAGCTCGTCGATAAACTGAATCTTAGAAGGATCCGAGAAGGTATCGCCACCGATTGCATCTTCCGGCTTATCAAACTCAGCCGGTACATTATTGTAACCAAAGTGAGCGCTGACAGGAGCGAAGTAGTCCTCATCTCTCTTGTAGACTGCGCCAACACCGATACCGCCGTCCAGTTCACGTGCGATACCATCATTATTGCGTTCAGGATATTCAGCAGAGTCAACAAAGAATCCCTTTTCAACTGCATCATAATATCCGCCAACTTCGAGGATCTCTTCCATGAAGAGGATAGCTCTCTCTTTTAGCTCTCTGACAGTGTCGCCCAGAGGCCCTTCACGATTAATATCAACCATCGTACGCAGGCCGTCCATACCGTTCAGGGCTTGGCGTGCAGTATTTACAGCATTGACATTGAAGTAATGCCAAGGCACGTTACGGCCTTCATCCGGAGTGATTGTGGACTGAATGTCCGCAGAAGTAAGACGTGAGATCATCATATTCAGTGTATGCGTGACCGTCGCTTCGCGAGTTTCAGACTCCATGTACTTGGTATTCTGCTGAGCGCGGATCTTATAATCACGGAAGAAATCACGCAAAGCTACTGCATAAGGCAGGTCAAGGCGCATACAGGGTGCAGGCGGCGCTGTAGGAGGCACACTGGACAAGGCGATATTCTCAGCCAGGATTCCGCACTTTTCTGAGAATCTGGTATTAATCGCATGCTGAACCATCAGTTCAGGCATAACTTTCCATGCTTCCATAGCGGTCGCATTAGCGTTATGCGCACCATCAATCTGCACCATGCCGCCATAAGCCAAAATCTTCTTGCTCTCACATGCGTCAATGAAGCTGCGGCGCATATTGATATTGCGATAAAGCACGTTGTACTGAGGATCCTGGTGAACACCGGAGACTCCCTCTTCAACAAACATTACAGCAATATCAGGGCCAGCTACTCCTGATACGTAAGAGTGGAAATTAATGGGACGGCCGACTTCATCTTCGATGAGGTCCAAGGCTCTTCTGGTAGCGCGGCACTGTTTACGTGTTACTGCGATACCGCCGATGCCCTGGGTTGTTCCTTCGAGCAGAGAGTCAATATGGGACTGGCCGGCTGTTCTGATGACCATAATATGATCTGCGCCTTGCCATGCAGCCATACGCATACGTCTGATATCATCTTCAAAGCGGCCGGAAGCAATTTCAGTTGTGATTACGCAATCAGGCTGAGGGTCAATATAGCCAAAACCGCGGCTGCCCGGAAGAGGCACGGAATTCTTCAGAGGTTCGGATGTTTCCTGATAGACGAAATCGCCAATCTTCCGCTCAACATTTCTGTTTTCACGCCAATGCCAGGGACGGCGGGGAGTATGATAATTTTCCAATCCGTCGAGGATCTCTCTGAGGTCAATTTTCTTCTCCGGATCAAGTTTGATATTGGTCTCTCTTGCTGGCACTACTTTTCCTTTTTCGTTACTCATTGTGCCACCTCCGCAAACAAACCTGCTACTTCATCCCAGTACTTGCCCTCGGCCAGACCTACGCCTACTTCACGGTAGGGCATATCCAGCTTTTTGCTGAGACGCCAAATAATGTTACCGCATCCTTTACCCATCAGACCACGCTCCATAACTCCATTAACAATCGGGGCAGCTTCCAGACTGGAGAAGCCCATGCGCAACAGGATGCTGCGCTCAACTGCGGGGGTTGTGTTTTCGCGACCTTCCTGGACCATCGGCTCAACAACTTTGTCTGTCAGCTCCCAGAAATACTGGAAGAGATCTTCATCTGACATTTTGGCAAGATGTTGGCGACGTTCCTCAAAACTTTTTTTTTCTGCCATTTGTTCCTCCTTGTTTTCTTGTGAACAATTAGTCCTTAGATAGGAAGTTGCCCGGGGAATTCCCCAGGCAACTTCCCTTTTGCAAAAAATAACTATTTCAGTTCAGCGAGCAGTTCTTTTACCTGATCGACATTACGGTTTAATTCATCCGCCATGTACTGCAGCTCAACATCGGAATACTCTCTGTCCTCAGTGGCAATACGCTTGAGTGTAGACAGACGCAGACGCTTCATATCGCTGTAGCGCAGTTTGATCTTGGTCGGATCCGACGGCAGAATGATATTCTTGCCCGGAACTTCGTCTTCCGGATCGCCAAAGAAGATCTTAATGCCATTTTGTCTGGCAAAAGTCAACTGGGGCATCGGATGTTTGCCTGCGCCGGTGTACTCTGTTTCCTGTACAACGATAACATTGTCCTCAGGCAGTGTTGAAGCAAGTGCGATTGCTGCGGCCAGAGATGTGTTGCCGGCCGGTCCTCTCTCGAGGCCTTCGAGTGAAGCAAGCATTTCTGTAGCATAGAAGACTTCGCCCTGAGTGACGATTAGATATTCGTCAATATAACGCATAGGACGAGCAGCACTGCGAGGGACGTCAGTTCTGTCTGGCTGTGTCGCGTAAGGAATACCAAATCCGGTATGACCTGTGGTAAAGGACTTACGGTTGAAGTCTTTATCGGAGGCCATATGTAAACCGGAGAGATCAACAGAGGCGGCGTAGATTTTAGTGTCTTTAGCGCCGGCCTTCTTCAAACCTCTGGCTGTACCGGTCAGGTTTCCGCCGCCGGCATTGGTAATCAGAACATATTCGGGATCTTTGCCGAAACGCTCACGGCACTGGTGGGCAATCTCCCAGCCTAATGTCTCAACACCTGTTACTGCTTGCGGTACGTAGAGCGAAGCATTGTAGAACCCGGTTTTTTCCAGCAGACGCAAATGCTCGTAGAAAAGTTCGGGGCCGACTGTCAGCTGAACGACTTCTGCGCCTAAAGCTTCACAAGCACGCTGTTTCTCCAGAATCTCCGGTTGTCCGACCATGCGGCTGTCATAGCACTCCTGGACAATAATACACTTGAGTCCCAATTTGGCTGCCATACAAGCGACTGCCGCGCCAAAGTTTCCGCTGGTTGCAGCGATAACTCCTTTGTACCCCAATCTCTTCGCTTCATAAACTGCGAGAGCTGCACGGCGCGCTTTATAACTGCCTGACGGCTGTGAAGCTTCGTCCTTCACATAGATGCGTGCGCCCTTACCGGGGCCGCCGATCTTTGCTGCCAGCTTTGTAATATTCTTGAGCTCGATCAAAGGAGTGTTACCCACTTCCATATCGTTGAGAATTTTGCAGACATCTTCTATGGAATAATTAACATCAGCCATCAATTTTTTATAATCGAAGGCTACACCTTCCAGTTCATATTTATCGTAATCAATACCTACAGCGTTTAATACAATTTCGTCGCTGCGGCCCATTACGCCTTGATAGGACATATCTTTTGCTGTCATTTACTTATCTTCTCCTTCAAATACAAAATCGCGAACCATCTTATGAGTTTCCAACAGCTCCGGAACTACCTTGCCGTATGTGTGAGTGGGTGAAGTATCGCGAGTTGTCAATACACCTTCTACCTCACGGCCAATAGCTGTCTTGATTGTAACAACGTCACCTTCGTTTGCAGTTTCGTCCTGCAGATAGCCCTTGTAGAGAGCAATGAGTGATGTCTCCTTAGTGTCTTCCGGAATTTGAGGCGCTCTTTGCTCAGGTGTCAAAATCTCAACTTCGATTACTACATAATCACCCTTCTTAAAGCCATAGCCTGCAAAACGATCTGTAACCAGCTGATCACGGAAGTCGCCCATAATGCAGCGAGGTACTGGCAGATCCAGCATCGTCTTCAAGCCCGGAGTAGCGGTAATGACATGAGGGATCATATTTACGCACATGGCGATAGTACCGATTCCGCCGGGTGTCTCAGGCTTGATTCTCATATTCATGTCATAATCGCCTGTATGAATGGTGATATAGTCACCTGTATCAGTATTTGCCATCTCGGGCAAAATCTGCTGCGGGTGATCAAGATGGATAAAGGTCTTTCCATCAGCGTTACGGCCAAACACTTGCTGACGAATACCGGCGAGATTGCCCTTTTTAGCCTCACCATATTTTGATTTACGATCAACTTCAGTAATAATCGGATCTTTTGTGATCTCTGAGTCGGTAACTTCTACACCCATTCCTTCAGCGATCATTCCTACTGATTCCGGGAAGCCTACGTGACCGGCCAGATCGTCTGCTGCCATGCGGCGCTCGAACTCTTCAACTGAAATTCCGACGCCCTGTTCATGCATTACTGCAGTGCCAAAGGGGGCTAAGTCATTAATACGTGCTGCTTCGATAGAATCTACGTTCTCGCAGGTTCCTGTCAAAGCAAGAATGAGATAGTCGAGAACAAAACCGGGGTTAATACCTGTGCCCAGAACGGACACGCCATGTTTTTTAGCCAGAACATCAAGTTCTTTAGCCAAATCAGGGTGCTGAGCCTGCGGCCAAGCCATCTCTTCAGCTGTAGAAATGACATTGATTCCGTTCTCTATACAGTGAACCAACTTGCTCATTTGAGCGGCAGTAAAGCTGTCTGTTGCCAGAATAGCCAAATCGCAGCTTCCCGGATAGAAAACTTCGTTCTCATCTGATGTAATCTTGACTTCAGGCCTGTCTCCTCTGTCCATTTCCAGCAGTTCGTAGATGTCTTTGCCTACGATCTCATCCCATTTGTCGCAGACGCCCGTAATTACGACGCCTTTTTTGGAAGCGATCATTTTGGCGATTCCGCTGCCCATGGCTCCGAAGCCCCAAAGTCCAATTCTGATTTCTTGCATAATTTTCCTCCTTATGATTTAGTTCAATTTAATATCTGCTAAATATTTCAGATATATATTCTCAATAGGCCAGACATCTCAGCGGTTATATCTTCAACCTGTGCTAATGTTGTCTAGCAATAGATCCTGGTACCGTTCTTACCCTTGACACCATCTGAGGCATTCGCCAAAGATGTGATCAGAGCTTCTCTGCCTGAGCCGGACTCGACAAAAGAAAGGCTGGCATTCACCTTAGGCAACATGCTACCCGCGGCAAAATGGCCAGCCTTGATATATTCCTTGATCTCCTCGACAGAGACATTATGTAAATCCTTTTGATCAGGTTGTCCGTAGTTTAGTGAGACATGATCTACCGCTGTTAAAATGATCAGCAAATCTGCGGAAACCAATTCCGCCAGTTTTGCACTGGCATAGTCTTTATCTATTACAGCTGCCACTCCTTTAAGTTCACTCCCATCAGCGATAACAGGTATTCCTCCGCCACCGGCCGCTATGACTAACTGACCGGCCTCAATCAACGTCCGGATTGTTTCTATTTCAATAATTTCCTGAGGTAAAGGTGAAGGCACATGACGCCGCCACCCTCTCCCTGCATCTTCTTTCATAACCCAGCCCTTCTCGCGGGCAATGACTTCAGCAGTATTCGGGTCATAAAAAGATCCGATAGGTTTAGTCGGATCATTAAAAGCCGGGTCATCAGAATCTACTCTCACTTGAGTCACAACTGTCGCAACCGGAATTGATAACTTTCTGCGCAGGATTTCGGCTTGCAGCGCATTCTGCAGATGATAACCGATATAACCCTGACTCATGGCACCGCATTCGGGGAAAGGCATCATTTCGCCGCTTCTTTCGAAAGCCAGATTGATCATGCCGACCTGAGGACCATTTCCATGTGTTAATAATAGTTGATTTCCGTCCTCTATTAGATCAATAAGTGGACGTATGGTAGCTTTGACGATTCGACTCTGTTCACTGGCGGTCTGACCTAGGGCGTTACCACCCAGTGCGACCACAATACGATGATTTCCCATACACTCTTATCTTAGCATATTGCTTCCCAAATATCCTGATTACTTGGCCGTGTTATTGCACAAATAATTTAATCCCGAACCAACATTTCAGAACAGGTTGATAGTCTGTTGACAGAAGATAATGCTCCGACTCTTTACATGTCAACAACATTCTTTAGAGCAAAAGCGAGCTAAGGTCATCCATCTCTAATTAGCTTATAACTAAAGTAAGATACCCTTATGATGATAACAAAGGTCAGGAAGTTTATAAAGTCTGATTTTTTATTCTCGCCAAATTGGCATTGACATACAGCGAGGACCGCCCCTGCCCCTGGACAATTCACTTGAAGGAACTCTCAACAGCTCAACTCCCGCTTCTTCCATGATGCGGTTGGTTACATGATTTCTGCTGTATACGACTACCTTCCCCGGTGCAACTGCCAAGGTATTGGAACCATCGCTCCATTGTTCACGCTGCGCGTCAATAGGATCTCCGCCTCCGCATGGTATCATCGAGACGCTGTCAAGCCCGAGATATTTGGCAAAAATCAAGGAGATATTTTCATCCATGTATTTGAGTTTAATTTCGCCATTCACTCTGGATAATTCAAAAATATTAATTTCATCTTCGATCTCGGGATGAATGGTGAAAATATCATAGTCGATCATAGTTAAGACTGTATCCAGATGCATGAAAGCTCTTTTTACCGGGATTTTAATTGCCAGAACATATTTAAATCCTGTTTCCTCGTTTAAGATATTCTCTGCCAGCAACTGAATAGCTTTGATATTAGTCCTTTCACTAATCCCGACAGCAATGACGTGTTCACTTAAGACTAAAATATCTCCGCCTTCTAAAGGATATGGCGCATTGCGATCATAATGACGGGGCAAATTATTGTATTCCGGATGATAACGGAAAATGTAGTCGCCTAATAAAGTTTCACGCTGTCTCACCTTGGTATACATCCTGCTCAAAGAAACACCTTTACCGATAAAGCTGAAAGCGTCACGAGAAAAATAGAGATTCGACAGGGGATTGAGGATCAATAGTTGATCGCGGGAAGGGGCAATCGGTAATTTAATCGGTATATCTTTATTATTGCGGATTCCGGCTATAAGAAGATCTGACAGTTCTTGGGAACTGGAGAAATCCATTAACCATTCTGACAACGGGGCGACATTTTTTGCATGAATCCCGCCTTCGACCAAAAAGTCTTGGATAAAGCTGGCACGCACGTCCATATTTGTCAGCAGATCTGCCAACAGGTTTTCAATATAAACCGTTTCGACTCCATGTGTGCGCAAGACTTCTGCAAAGGCATCATGCTCAATACCTGCCAGCAAAGCATCAGGCAGATCGTCAAATAACATTGCCTCTTTGTTGCCGGGCGTCAGATTATCTATCTCTTTACCGGGCCGATGAAGCAAGACCTTCTTCAGGTTTTTGATTTCCGAATATATATGAATACCTGTAGATTCACTCATGCTCCCCTCCTGTGGATGTGTTGATGATCGTGAAGGCCGCCTTGCAGCAAAATCCCGAAAAATTGCCATTGATTCTCACAAATATATTCCTCCGGATAATGCTCTGATCTTCATAAACAACGCCTTCAATCAAAGCAAGAACAAGAAAGCCCTGATCAGATTATGGGTGCGTCCGGGGATCGATGAGTCAATCAGATGTCTGTGTCTGGTATTTCTTTCCGGATTTGATTTTCGCCTCTATGATCATGTCCTTAACTTTCATCAGGCGAGTCAGATTCGCTCTCTCATTCTCTTCCATTTTCATGGTTATCGAGGAGATCAGCTCTATCAACTCCGGAATCAGAACATATTCGAGCGAATTAACGCGGCGTCTGGTTCTTTCGATTTCTGCCGCCATGAGTCTTGCTTGATTCTCTTTCTCAGCTAATTCCAACATCAGGGGGAAGACCTCGCGCAAGGCATCAATTGCCTGATCCAATTCTCCCGATACAGAAGTCATGCCGTAGGGTAAACTGCTGCTGCCCAGGGCAACACTGGAAGTGGCTTCGACCTGCTCTCCTGATTTGTCGTTATTAACCAAAGGAAGTATAAAGACAGGTGACACTACCCCCATCGTGTTAATTTCGGATACTTCGAGCTGCAGCGGAGGCAGACCGGTAAGCAATGCTGACTCAACAACTTCTGATTGCATTGTAGCCTTCGCCAATACCATTTCCTGATTTGCCATCTCCAATAACTCTTCGACCTTGATGCGCAAGTCTGCTGTTTCTCGGACAAGCACCAGAAACTGACGCATTAATTCATCTCTTTTATCTTTCAGGAGTTTATGGCCGCGGCGAGCCGTTTTAAGCTGACCCTTCAGCTTAAGCAGTTCCATTCTGTTGGGATTGGCTCGACGTTTAGCCATGCTCAGTCCTCCTGTTCTTCGATATAGTATTGATCAATAAAGCGGTCATGAACACGTTTCAGCTCATTCTTAGGTAATATGGATAATAGCTCCCATCCAATATTCAGAGTCTCTTCGATTGAACGATCAGTATCAAAGCCTTGCGAAACATATTCTTCTTCAAAACGATCTGAGAAATGGGCATAAATCCGATCAACAACCGACAATGCTTCAGAACCGAGAATTATTTCCAGTTCTTTGGCATCTTTGCCGCGAGAATAAGCAGCGAAAAGCTGATTCATCGTATCGGCATGATCCGCTCTTGTCTTTCCTTCGCCAATGCCCTTGTCCTTAAGACGTGAAAGTGAAGGCAGAACATCGATAGGGGGACGCAGTCCTTTACGGTAGAGGTCACGGCTGAGGATTACCTGACCTTCCGTAATGTAGCCGGTCAAGTCAGGGATCGGATGAGTTTTGTCTTCATCCGGCATAGTCAGGATCGGAACCAGTGTGATAGTTCCCTTGTTTCCTTTTATTCTGCCTGCTCTCTCATAAAGGCCTGCCAGGTCTGTATATAGATAGCCGGGATATCCTCGGCGGCCAGGCACTTCTTTCCGGGCGGCGGAAATTTCCCTGAGCGCTTCAGCATAATAGGTAATATCCGTCATCAGAACCAGCACGTGCATCTCCAGCTCAAAAGCAAGATACTCCGCAGCAGTGAGTGCCATACGAGGTGTTGCAATACGCTCGATAGCCGGATCGTCAGCCAAATTAATGAACATTACAGCGCGCTCAATTGCACCGGTATTTCTAAAGTCTCTGATAAAAAAATCAGATTCTTCAAAAGTAATTCCCATAGCAGCGAAAACAACGGCAAACTTATCATCGGTGTTTAATACCTTAGCCTGTCTGGCAATTTGCGCTGCCAGCATATTGTGAGGTAAGCCTGATGCTGAGAAAATTGGCAGTTTCTGACCGCGAACCAAAGTATTGAGACCGTCAATAGCTGATACTCCGGTCTGAATAAATTCATTAGGATAATCACGGGCAGCAGGATTGATCGGTGTGCCGTTGATATCAAGCATTGCCTCAGGTATTAAAGCAGCTCCTCCGTCAATCGGTTTACCCAGACCGTCAAACACTCTGCCCAGCATATCACGGGAAACCGCAAGCTCCTGGCCTTTGCCAAGAAAACGTACTTTGGTCTCTTCTACATTTATTCCGATTGAGCTTTCAAAGAGCTGCACTAAAGCGTCAGTTCCGTCGATTTCCAAAACTTTACAGTGTCTGATTTCGCCGCCGGGGAGCTCTATTTCAGCTAATTCATCATATTTAACGTTTTCAACGCCGCGCACCAGCATCAAGGGACCGGCTACTTCTTCGATAGTACGATATTCTCTAGCCATGCTTATCTTCCTCCAACATTAAGAGCGGCAAACTCATTGGTTAACTGCGCTGAGATCTGATTTGCTGAATCCTCGACTAAATTTTCAGGCACCATTTTCAGACGGGCGAGTTCATCACGAACCGGCATCTTTTCGATTTCCTTATAATTAACGCCGGTACCCAGTGCTTTCTGAGCTTCATAGTACCAAGTCATCAGAAGTTCTAACATTTTGTGCTGTTTGTGCAACGATGTAAAAGTATCAATCTCATCAAAGGAATTTTGATGCAGGAAATCCTCTCGTAAAGAACGCGCTGCCTCGAGCTTCAACCTGTCCCCGTCAGACAGAGCGTCATGTCCGATCAATCTAACTATCTCTTCTAATTCCGACTCATCCTGAAGAAGGCGCATTGAATCTTGCCGCAGGCTGCTCCATCTCGGAGTAACGTTGTCATTCATCCAGATGTCCATCTTGTCACCGTAAAGGGAATAACTTGTCAGCCAGTTAATTGCGGGGAAGTGACGCCTATATGCCAGGGCGGAATCGAGGCTCCAGAATACTTGAACTATTCTCAGAGTAGACTGAGCTACAGGGTCTGAAAGATCTCCTCCGGGAGGTGATACTGCACCGATCGCGGTCAATACTCCTACGCGATGATCGCTGCCTAAACATCTGACTATCCCGGCTCGCTCATAGAAATTTGCCAGACGGGAACCCAGGTAAGCAGGATATCCTTCTTCACCCGGCATTTCCTCCAGTCTGCCTGACATCTCACGCAGAGCTTCAGCCCATCTGGAAGTTGAGTCTGCCATGACTGAGACAGAATAACCCATGTCACGAAAATACTCAGCAATAGTTATGCCTGTATAAATGGATGCTTCACGTGCGGCCACAGGCATATTAGAAGTGTTGGCGATCAGAATCGTTCGCTTCATCAACGGTTCCCCGGTATTGGGGTCTTCAAGCTGAGGGAATTCATTGAGAACGTCAGTCATTTCGTTGCCGCGCTCACCGCATCCTATATAAACAACAACGTCAGCTTCAGCCCATTTTGCCAGCTGGTGCTGAATAACAGTCTTGCCGCTGCCAAATGGACCGGGCACAGCGGCTGTCCCGCCTTTAGCTACCGGGAAGAATGTATCAATGATCCTCTGTCCGGTTATGAGCGGCTCATCAGGGGCTACCTTTTCTTTATAAGGCCTGCCAATGCGGACCGGCCATTTTTGCATCAGTGACAGGTCATGGACTTTGCCGTTGTGGTCTTCCAGTTTCCCTATGACATCTGTTACTTTAAATTTGCCGCTATTTATTTCCAGAATTTTTCCGGATAATTCAGGAGGCACCATTATTCGATGCTCCAGCAGCTCTGTCTCCTGAACAACACCGAGTACGTCTCCGCTTATGAGCTTTGCGCCGACCTCAACTTTGGCTGTAAAATCCCATTCTTTGTCCCGATCAAGTGCAGGGGCATAGGCGCCTAGTGTAATGTTGGTTCCTTCTTTAGCAGCTAAGATATCTAAAGGTCTTTGAATGCCATCATAGATGCTGCTTATCAATCCGGGTCCCAACTCAACAGATAGAGGCGTACCGCGAGATACTACCTTTTCTCCCGGACCAAGTCCGGCTGTTTCTTCGTATACCTGGATAGAAGCTTCTTCACCATGCATCTCTATGATTTCGCCGATCAGTCTTTTATCTGAAACTTCAACAACGTCATACATATCTGCATCACGCATGCCCTTTGCGATAATCAAAGGACCGGAAACCTTAACGATTTCTCCTCGACTTCTTAACTCCATCGAATCCTCCTAGATCTCTTTTACAATTCGCCCAACAGGTCTATGCCCGTGGCTTTACGCACTGCTCCGCGCAGTTGTTCTTTTCCTGTGGTTGCTTTTTCTCTGACAGACGGGATCAAAATTATTGCCGGCATACGTATCTGGCGCTGTTCCTCAATAAAATTCCGTATAGACGGATTGTCAGCAACTGGTTCCGTGATGAATACTATGGAGTATTTCTCCTTTACCATAACCTGCAGCGCGGAAAGCACATCTGCCGTTTCAGTTGCCGGTTTTACTGTCATTCCCAGTGCGCGAAAACCAATAATACTATCCAGATCGCCGATAACGCCTACTTTATACATGCTCTACCTCCACGCGGGATAGCTTTTGCGGCGCAATAATTTCACACGTTCATCAGGCAGTCTGTTACGCAAAGCTGAAAGCGCTATACGGATATTTTTCATCTCCATCTCTCGGCCGAAAATATATGCAAGCGTGACTTCAGGTCCGTTCAGACTTTGTCCTCCCTTGTAGATATGCTGCATCAAAATGTCATCCCCGACTCTGCTGTACTCTGATGATATTCCAGGCCCGCCATAAGTCTTGGCGAATCCGGCAAGATCACGATAATAGCCTTTGCTCAGCTCTCTCTCAAGCTCAGCGGCATTAAGCTTCTGTGCTGACTTGAGCCAGTCAAGAGATAATCTTCCTTCCGGCAGCAGACTGTCATTAAAAAGCTTATCACCAAGCTTCCTCAGCCGAGTGCGAAACAGCGTCTCAAGATTGATCAAATCCCGTTTTATCGCCAGCCATTCTTCAAACCAGGGATTTGTCACTTGCCTGATCAGGTTTTTAGCTCTCTGATGCAGTCCCCGATCGATTGCCAAATCAATTCTGGCAGCATCATAACCAATAGAGTAGGCAGCTTCCGCCTTGTCTGCCAGCTCAGAAATCCAGTTCGGAAGGCCTCTGAAATCGTCTTCTTGCAAGGCACTGTTCAGCGCAGATGGCTCCACAAGCGACGGCTGCAGCATGAGATAACTAATGTCAGAGAATGATCTGGGCTGTTCAGCAACCAGTTTCTCTTTTAATAACGTCTTCAGGTTTTGACCATCAGTGAACGATAGAATTATTTCCAGATAACGCTGATCAGCCGCAATTTCGCCGAAGAGCCTGTGCAGTCTTTCTTTTTCAGCGACCAACGCAAGCTCAATATCACCGGCATTATAACCATACTCAGTCATAATATGGGACAGGGAATCTTCGTCTGGTGCCAGAAACAATCGGTCTTGTCCTTCTTTCCCCATCAAGCCTGCCTCCAGAGAACGGATCCGACCGGTAGCATATGACCAGGAAACTGATTTCTTGTAGTTTTTTGGCAAAGTAAACATCTTTTTGTTTAATTATCCTCTAACAATTCAGCGACACACTGAGTCAGCTCGTTGCGGGCATTGCGTACTGCCAGATCATAAGTTAAATTATCAATTATCTTGTCTTGCTTAACAATTAGCCCTGCGCGGAAATCTCCGGATGATGAAGACAGGCTGAAATCACCAGTCAGTTCAGCAAGCAAAGCAGGACCTATCTCCTTGTCAGCCGGGCTGAGAACAATCTCGCCGGCCTTGATGCCAGCAGCTTCTATCATTCGAACGTAACGTAATAATTTGGTCTCCGGGGAGTCAGCTGCCAGTTTGTTTAAGGCAGCGTCAATAATTCCTTCGATCTGATTTTGACGCTTTATTAATGTGTCTTTTCTTTTTTCTGAACGAACAAGGCTTTGACCTCTGGACAGCATAGATTCCGCATCATCCTCAGTCTGAGCCCACATCTCTTCAAGAAGCTGTTTGGCAGTAATCTCTGCTTCAGACAGCAACGCTTCTGCCTTGGTCCTGGCATCTGCTTCAATTTTCTCAGCATTTATTCTTGCTTCTTCAACAATGCGATCGGTAATTTTGTCTAGACCTTCCATAGATTGAACCATCAGCTAATGTTAAGAACTGCAAGCACAGTTGCCAGGAGTGCCAAAATAGCATATGTTTCGACCATAGCCGATAAAACAATACCTTTAGCTTGTTCATTTGGTCTTTGTGCTACCAGCGCGCAGCCTGCTTCAGAAACCTTGCCTTGATAAACAGCAGAGAAAAAACCGACGATCGCTATAGGCATAGATGCAAACAGGTACATGAGCCCCATTTGCCAAGTCTGATCCAATTGACCAGCGAACAGGCCGGAAGAATTCATAATCATAAACCAGCTCAAGAGGCCGTAAATTCCCTGGGTTCCGGGCAAAGCCTGTAAAATCAACAGTTTCCCGAATTTCTCAGGGTCTTCTGTAATGACACCGGCAGCTGCCTGACCAACAAAACCGACTGCCTTTGCTGATCCAATTCCAGGAAGCGTAGCAGCTAGTCCGCCTCCCAAAAGAGTAAGAACTGGCCCGATCAAATCTGCAAAACTCATAATTTCCTCCAATTTATTTCGATTGCGCTGACTCTCAGTTCGAAAATGTCAGCATTTTATCTAACTGCGGTTAACCGCTATAGAACAAATGATTTCCGCCTCTTAAAACGAAGCTGGTTTTATGCGACTTTTCTTTTTTGCTCTTGTCCTTTTTGATCCTCTATCTGATAGTACCTGGTATCTCTTTGCAAGGGTTTGAAGTAACGTCCGCCTCCCTCGAAAAACTTGCCAAACATCTCAACATATTGCAGACGGCTGGCATGGACATAGGCGGAAAGCGCTGATAAGGCAAGATTCAAGGTATGACCCAGTAAACCTATTACGACAAAGAGCAGATACCCGGCGAAGGTAGCCCCCAATAAAAATCCTAATTGATTGACCACCATGGCAATGACGCTGGTTGCCAAAACCAAAGCTAATATACGCGTATATGAGAGAATGTCGCTAAAGTATCCGGTCACATCATAAAGAGCTAAGATTCCTTTCAAGAAACGGACTATCGGATTCTTTGCATCGCGCCCGCCAAACAAGACAACAACGGCAGCGCCTGCCAGAGCAAGGTATGTGCCCGCTTGACGAATTATCTCTGATCCCGCTCCAAAAACTCCCGATGCTCCTCCGGCCAGCATCAGCAAACCGCCAATTATCATGTACCAGGGAACGACATCGAGGAGACCTCCGCTCAGATCGCCCTGTATCTTGGAATTCCTGATTTTTAGTGCCATGCCGGCAAATAGATGGATCACACCAAAGAGCATGCTGAATATCATTAACTTCATGGCGTCATCCATTGGATTAAACCATAGAGCTGGAAAATCATATCTGCCTTCGCTCAATACTGTCACCATATCACCGAAGAAACCCCCAAAAACAAAACCCCAGGCAACGGAAGAAACCCCGCTTATCAGAAGCATCTTCGCCAGTTGCTGCATTGTACCGCCGACTTTGAATTTGAAGAGCAGGAGAAGACAAAGGACAACCAGAGCCAGGCCGTATCCGACATCTGACAACATCATGCCAAACAACAGCATATAAAATAGCGCCATTACAGGCGTGGGATCGGACTCATCAGAACGCGGAGCACCGAACATAGTCAAAATAATCTCATAGGTTTGATTCAGCTTATTGTTTTTTAATTTTACTGGATAATTTTCATCCGGCTCGCCGGCTACCGATGAAATAGCAACATCATGCTTCTCCCGCAAATCAGATATCAGCTCAGGCGTGTTTTCAGCAGGCACCCAGCCGCTGAGCCAAAAGGTATGAGCCGAGCGAGACAGATCTGATGCTGCGCTGTCTCTGTCAAGCAATACTCTATAATTGTCTTCCAAAAGCCAAAAGGAAGTCCTGGATTCTGCCAGTAAGGCAAGGTTTGTCTCGATTTCTGACAGTCCGGCTTTTACCGTATTGATTTTCTCTTGAAGATCCGAAATGATTAAATTTGGTTTCCCTGCTCGTATCTGCGCAGGGACAGCATGAAAATCAGCCGCCTGAACAAGCAGCCGATTAGGGAGAGCTTTTCCCCTTAACATGATTACCGCTGCCAAGGTTCCTTCTTCAGTCTGCCGGAATTTAGTAATATGTACTTCAGGACTGTCCTGCGATAATTGCTGCTCAAGTTCTTGAATCGTTGTATCATCAGAGAAAATCCCGTACATTATTTCCGTGTGCTGCGTCTCAGTTACAGATAAATCAACATCCAGATCTTGCCAGGGAGAAATTTGAGACAATTCTTCCTTTAAAGTAATTAATTTTTGTTTCGCGGCAACTTCTTTGGCTAAGGAATCTTCCCAGGCAGCAAGATCTGTCAAAGTCTTACCCTCTGCTTCAGGGGATAGCAGGAATTCCTCTTCACTAACTTTTTCCTTGCTTTTAAAAAGGCTGCTGCCTTCTGGCGGGAAACGCCTGCTTATTTGCATGTTGGCAGTTTCTAAGCGGGACAGGTTCTGTTCAATTGTCATCCGATCATCAGAGGATATCTGCTCTGCATCATCCTCTCGTGATACAATCTCCATCACTCCGGAACGCATCAAAGTATCCAGAACTTTATCCCGGTCCGGGGCCAGACCTACTACCGTGACCTTGTTCATGTCAGCTATTGCCAAATAAGTTCACGATCCTTCCTGTTACAGCATTAACTGCTTTCTCTCTGACTTCAGGTGAAAGAGGAGTCACAGGAGTGTGCCGCTCAGTCTCCAATTCCTGCAGCATCGAACGGTAACTCTCTTCAGCCTGAGATAAGGTTATCTGCCTTTCCTCATCCGCCCGCAGACGGGCATCAGCAATAACCGCATCCGCTCTCTGAGCCGCGGCGTTTTGAATCTCAACAGCTTTAGTTTCGGCGGTAGCTAAAAGGTCGCAAGCTTCTGCCTCAGCTTTTTGGATAAAATCTAGAAACTGCTCTGAAGCCATTCCATTCCTCCCTTTTCACAATACTTTGAGAGATCAGAAAACAATTATGAGAATTTCAATATTCCAATAAATGGAAATTTGAATATCAAGTATTGTAACATACTTCTGGCTTAAATCCCCATTTTGCTCCAGTCATGAACAATGATTGGCCAGGATTTGATTTCAGGATAAAAATCCCATGTTCCGGAACTGTTATATTGTCTGAAGCTTTCTCCGTAGGTGGCAAAAAGGCCGCCTTGCTGTCCCGCGTGCAGGAAACACAATTCTCCCTGCTCGTTAGAGTTTTTGCCATCATCAGGCTGAAAACATAGCTTTGATTTGCTTATGCGAACGGTACCTTGTACAGAAGGTGATCCGAATTGTTTGTTATGCTCCCTGCAAGCAGCCGGAAATGAAAGCACTGTTTCCGGTTTCCCATCAAACAGTTTTTCCAGCTCAGCCAGCTGCCACTGATGCCACTTGGCAGGATTATCAAAAAATGGATCATCCTTGATTCTGACAAAGAATCCGTCCAGACCCAGCTTAATTTTCCAGTGACATTGCCGGCAGCGAAGTGTCTTTCCCGTGCTCTCAATAGCTTGCATCTTGCCGCAGGAAGGACAATGATGAAGCATATTTTCCAATCCGGCAGCCGGCGCAGGAGTAATATATTTCCCCGGCTTAGCCAGTGACAGTTGAAAGTCGTAATCAGAAATGTTGAGAGCATCTTTAATTATTTCGTGAATTTCATCTACTTCCAGCGTACTTATCTCATCTGCGGTTAGCAAAATATCACTTTCAGCCACAACTTTTCCAGGCCTGATGAAACCTTGCGTCCAGCGCGGCCAGGCCAAGTAGCAGCCCCGGCAGCGCACAATGCCGACAGCAACACCGCCTCGCTTGATCAGGCGGGCGAATTGAGGATCCAGATAGCCGGGCTCACCGTCTATAGAGCGCTGTGCCTCAGGATAAATGAAAACTTTTCTGCCTGACTGCAATGCTCTATATATTAAAAGCATAGTCCTTACATCAACTTGAAACTGTTTTTTAGGAATAACCTGCATCAATCTGAGAAACAGTCTTGTTTTCTTACTATAAAGAAAATCTCCGGCTACAAAATTTATTCTCTTGTGTCCCGCCGCTACAATTGCAAAAGGAATATCCAAGTAGCTGGCATGATTGCCGATCATGATAAGCGCGCCTTTATGTTTTCGAAAAGCAGCAGTTCTCTTATAGGATGCCCGAAACAATAATTTGGATAAGATCCAAAAGACAAAATAAACAAGGGCGTAGAAAATAAAATCAGGCGCCTTTAAAGAATATTTTTTCTCTTTGTCTTTGGCTTTTATATCCACTTCTGCCATGAGCATATCCTATCCAATATTCGGAATCTTGTCACAATTTATCCCAAAATTGCAGGTAATATGTTTTTTGACAGAAGGAAGGATGCTAATGGCAAGATACTGCTTCTATTGTGGAAAACAACTGGATGAGGGTGAGAAATGTAACTGCCGCTCGCAAAGTTACTATTCAGCTGCAGAACCTGCTGACTTTGCCTCTAAGCAAAAGCCTGAGTCTAAGAGAGAAAATACTGACAATTCTGCTAAAAGTGGAAGTTCTGCTTCCGGCAAAACATATTCAGGCAGTTCTCAGAACCAGTCAAATTCGTATCAGGAAAAATATCAAAATAGCCGTAAGCGACCTTTTTTTTATCGGGATAAAAGACAGAGAAGACCTGGAGGGACATACAGAGTCCCGGGGTTAAGTAGTTTAGCCGGTTTAACCGCCTGGGTCCGGAAACCCTCTGACAAGATCCGCGAGCAAGCCCTGAATTCTGCAAATAAAGTTCCGGCCGTGGCAATCACCATCAACCTTCTGATTCTGATGCTTTGGTTCTCTCTCTTCTATTACCGTATCTCCCTGCAATTTAAAGCACTGAACAATAGCGTTGTAAGCCCTGACGTTCTGAGCTTACTGCCATATTCTCTGGGAATCTCTGTGCTGTTTTGTTTTCTGGAGAGTTTTTTCATTTGGATTCTGCTCAAATTAATGGAGCGTCTTCCGGTCACCTTTATCGATGTCTTGCGCTTGAGCCGCTCCGCTTATATTTATCTGACTTTATTCGTTCTTCTCGCAATCGGCACAGTTGTAACCGTACCTCTTGCCAGCCTTGCTATGGTAATATGCGGTTTTATGATTGCCATCTATGTTCACATCCGCAGTCTCTGCCATGTCTATAAAATGAACGGCAACAACCAGATTCGTTTGATGGTTTTCACAATGATATTTTTTGCCGCCTCATTTACCTTTGCCGGCCAGCTGATACCGGTACTGATCAAAATATCCCCTTCAGTCCCGTCAAGTACCATAAGCTAAACAACAAACGCGGCTCCGTTTAGATGCCGCGTCTATTTTCTGTTATTATTCACCGATGTGACTGTGATCGAATGCTTTTTTACTTAGACGCACCTTCAGATGCGCTTTCATCTTCAGCCCCGCCTTCATCTGCGCGTTTACTTTCATCTTCGGACGTGCCTTCATCTTTCGGGGCAATATCTTCTGACGAGCTTTCCGCTGCGGATACACTTTCCGCCCTGACAGATTCCGCAGATGAGGTATCTTCAAACTCTTTGTTGAGACGGCGAACCACTATCTTATCGTCTTCGACATCTACCACTGCTGCTTCTCCGGCTTTTATTACACCGTCGAGAAGGGCTTCTGAGAAACCATCTTCGACCACGGATTGAATGAGACGGCGCAGCGGTCTGGCACCATATTCCGGCTTATAGCCGTTCTTGGCCAGCCACTGCCTGGCAGCAGGAGTAATCTCAGTATGGATACCAAGGTCAGCTATTCTGGCGACTAAATCTGTCAGCATAATGTCGACAATCTTTGCCAAAGCTTCTTCGTCAAGCATGTGGAAGAATACAATACTGTCCACTCTGTTGAGGAACTCGGGCTGGAAGGTCTTTCTCAACTCTTCCATGACGAGATCTTTTGCTTCCGCGTAGGTCTTGCCTCCGTACATAGGAGCCGATCTCTCTTCTTCATCATCAGCAGGAAGCCCGAAGCCTATTCTGCGGCCTTCAGCACCGGTAAGCATTCTGGCGCCGATATTGGAGGTCATGATAACAATTGTATTTCTGAAATTCACTGTGCGGCCCTGACTGTCAGTAAGGCGTCCATCTTCAAGAATCTGGAGCAAGGCGTTAAAGACATCGGGATGTGCTTTTTCAATCTCGTCAAAGAGCACCACTGAGTATGGCTGACGTCTGACTTTCTCAGTCAGCTGGCCGCCCTCATCATAGCCAACATAACCGGGGGGAGAGCCTATAAGCTTTGAAACATCGAATTTTTCCATATATTCGGACATATCCAGCCTGATCATATTGTCCTCTGAGCCAAACATCACTTCCGCCAGTGCTCTGGCCAGCTCAGTTTTTCCCACACCCGTAGTGCCCAGGAAAATAAAACTGCCGGTTGGGCGGTTGGGATCTTTAAGTCCAAGCCTGCCGCGTCTGATAGCTTTAGCTACAGCAGTCACCGCCTCAGGCTGTCCGATTACTCTTTTTTCAAGTTCCGCTTCCAGGTTTTTCAGCCTTTCCTGTTCACTTTCTGTCAATCTAGTCACTGGAATCCCTGTCCAGCTGGACACGATTCCCGCAATTAGATCGCCGTGAAGTACCGGCCATTCTCCGCGCTCCATTTTCTCCGGCAATTTCTTCAGACTGTCCATTTGTTCCTTGAGCTCATCTTCACGCTGCTTAAGCTCAGCAGCTTCTTCGAATTTCTCTTCTTCAACTGCCTTTTGTTTCCTGTCCAGTAATTGCAAGAGTTCAGTCTCAGCTTCCTTCAAATCAGAAAGATCCGGAGATTGACTAAGTCTCAGTTTTGCAGCTGCTTCGTCAATCAGATCTATCGCTTTGTCAGGCAAGAAACGATCCTGAATATAGCGGGTGGAAAGCTTTACTGCTTCTTCAATCGCTTCATCAGAAATTCTGACCTGGTGATGCTCCTCATAATGAGGCCGCAAGCCATAGAGAATTTGGACAGAATCTTCTTCACTAGGCTCTTCTACCATTATTGGCTGGAAACGCCTCTCCAAAGCGGAATCCTTCTCAATATATTTGCGATATTCATCAATCGTAGTTGCACCTATAACTTGCATCTCTCCTCTGGCCAAAAGCGGTTTAAGAATATTTGAAGCATCGATTGAACCCTCAGAAGCTCCTGCTCCCACAATAGTATGAAGCTCATCGAAAAAGAGTATTACATCGCCTTCACTGACGGCTTCGTCAATACCTTTCTTAAGCCTTTCCTCGAACTCTCCGCGATATTTTGCTCCCGCCAGCATTCCCGTCAGATCGACGGAAACCAGGCGCTTGCCCATAAGCGGCGCAGGTACGTCTCCGCTGACAATCTTTTGAGCAAGTCCTTCAGCGATCGCGGTCTTGCCAACACCCGGCTCGCCAATAAGAACAGGATTATTCTTTGTGCGCCGGCAGAGTATCTGCTGAGCGCGAATAATCTCTTCATTGCGGCCGATAATTGGGTCAAATTTGCCTTCTTTCGCCATTTCTGTCAGATCGCGACTGAATTTATCCAGTGTGGGAGTTTTGCTCCTTTGTTTAGCAGTGCCGGCCGCTGCTGCATCTGCGGTTCCGGATGACATTTCCGGCATTGCCCCGGGCATCGCTCTGCCAGCTTCTTCTGACTCCGGGGACAAGGATTCTTGTCTGGTCGCCAGGATCTGACTCATATTCTGGTATAACTCGCGGCTGGAAATACCCGCAGCCTGCAGAATACGCACTGCGACACTTCCCCCTTCTCGTAAAATAGCAAGCAGGAGATACTCAGGTTCAATTACATTTGAGCGCCTGGACTGAGCCTCGCGGGCGGCCAGATTAATCACCTGTCTGGTGCGAGGTGTCATCATATTGACCAGAGCATTTCCGTCCATGTTTTCCGGCAGATCTACATGTTCAGATGGTTCACGCTGAGCCAATTGGGAAAGATTCATCTCTAATTGCTCAGCGGAAAGGCCGGCCTCCTGCAGCACAGACGCTGCCAGACCATCCTCCTCAATTATTCCGGACAAAATATGTTCTGAACCTATATAATCAAGGCTATAGGATTTTGCTTTTTGCCAGGCGAAACCTAGCACAATTCCGGCTCTTCTAGAAAAACTAATCATCATATTTTTCACCTTCTCTTAGTTAAATTTATTTGCGAACAAGGAATTGGTAAGACCATCACCGTTCGCGATATATTTATTTTTTATAATCTATATATTTATCTGATGCGGCGGTTTGCGCCCTTTAGCTCATCTCGGATAAGCCTGGCGCGGCTCTCGTCTAATTCGCAGTCTATTAGTTCTTTGCCGCTGATTTGCTGCAGGCTGGCATTACCAATATTTGTATCCACGCGGTTCAATGAAACCAGTGATAATCCGTCATTGATAAGGCCAAGGCTGACGCCAAGTCTGAGATCGGCCAGCAGATTGACTGCTTCTTCATAATTAATACGCCGGGCATTTTCCAATATGCCGCGGGCACGCCAAACTTTATCTTCCATTCCCAGCTTATCCGCCTGCAGAAGTTTACTGCGTGATTCCTCTTCTTTCTCAATCAGGTTTTCCACTAAATGTTGAAGATCACGGAGAATTTCCTCTTCTGACAGCCCTAAAGTAAGCTGATTGGAAACCTGGACTTTGTAGCCCATAACTTTACTGCCCTCGCCGCTGCTGCCGCGCACGGCATACCCGGCTTTGCTAAGCATGTCAGACATATACCTCATCCGATCCGTGCGGATCAGCCCCGGCAAAAAAAGCATTACAGATGCTCTGAGACCGGTACCGGTATTGGTTGGGCAGGCGGTGAGAAAGCCATAATCATCATTCCAGGCCATAGGAATTTTATCTTCCAGGCCATAGGTCAGATCAGTTGCTTCTTTATATGCTTTTGCCAGATCAAGACCGGCGGACATAGCCTGAACTCTTATATGGTCTTCCTCCAGGATCATTATGCTAAGGTTTTCTTCCTTATTTATGATTAAGGTCTTGCCGCATCCCGGTTCCAGCATGCGCTTAGAAAGCAGATGTTTCTCAGCCAGAGCGAGTTTTTGCATTTTGCCCATCTCTTCCAGCCTGACAATGCTCCAGTTTGAGCGCGGTCTGCTGATATTAAGACTGAGAAAAGTATTCTCAATCAGTTTTTCCGTTTCTTTCTCCTGCTCAGGGTTCATGCGATTAGGAAAAGGCATATCTTCGAGGTTGCGGGCGATTCGTACCCGGGTGGATAGAACTGTTTCTTCTTTAGGTCCATTTTCAATATACCAGGCCATAACTTCCTCCTATGCTTCTTCCAGTCCTTGAATCTGATCTCTAAGCTTTGCCGCCCTGTTATAATCCTCTGCTTGTACAGCTTGTGACAGTTCCAGCTTTAAGGCAGTGAGTTTATCTTTAGGTTCAGCAGCCTTTACACCTGCATCTCCTGCACCTGCCGCAGGACTTTCACTCTGACTTGCCTCCTGAGAAGACTTGCGGAAGTCGGCTATTAAGCTCGGCCTGTGTCCCGTATGCCTTGTATCTCTCTGTACACGTTTCAGTACCTGTTCTATCCAGGGTCTAAAAGTCTCATAGCATGTGCTGCAGCCTAAAAGGCCGGTCTTCCTGAAATCCTCATAACGTTGACCGCAGACAGGACAAGCTTTTATCTGACGTTGCAGCTGACCTGGCTCTCTGCCGATATCTGAGCCAAACAGTGCCGGTGTTATAAGATCGTGGCTTGGCCAGCCCGGACTGAAGAAAGAATCAAACAGGGAAGGCATCATGCCGCCTTCTATTTGTAATTTTGCAGCGCAGCCGGGACAAAGATTGAGATCTATCGTTTCACCATTGCGGGTCAGACGCATTTGGATATTCGCATCATTCATGTTGCATTGATCACATATCATAACTAAACCCTCCTAGACTAATGTAGCCAGCACGGCTAGCATATTTTGCAGAACCTTACTGCGTATCCGGTCTGCCAGCAATCTGTCCAAATCTTTGTAAACCAGATCAGACATTGCTGCTTTAAAGATTTCCGCCAAAGGTTCATCAATCAATTCTGACCGCTGTAAGCTGGCTATTATCTGACAAGCCTGCTGTTGAGAAGTAGACTCAGGCATCTCCTTAACAAGATTTAGAATCGCGAGGGCAGGTGAAGATGTATTGATCCTTCTGATCGTAATCGAGCCGCCGCCTCCGCGTCTGCTTTCGACCACGTAGCCATGACTGCTGGTAAAGCGCGTACTGAGCACATAGCTTATCTGCGAAGGTACTACTCTGATCTCCTGAGCCAATCTGTTGCGAGAGATCTCTACTGTGCCATCATGCTGATCAAGCAAATCATCAATCATGCGTTCTATGCGGTCGCTAATATTTGACATTGTTTCACCTGCGTTCTTCTACAATACTATCTATTAATCTGTTATTTCGTATCCCTGTATACGCCGATGCCCATCATACTGTCTGAAATTTTTGTTTACGCAACAAATAACGGCCATCAACTCAGGAGAAAGTCAATTGTTTAGACTTTGACTATCTTTGTCTTTAATGATAACAGGAGGTACCTGTAAAGTCAAACCGAATCACAAAAAGCGCAACAAAAAGTCTTTTTAATAATAGCGGTCGATTGTAATGAAGCAGTTTAAATCGGGATCCCGGGCTTTTATTTGATCTAAGATGTCTTGTCTTATCTCTTCTTCCGTTTTTGGATACGTATCGGGCACTTCCAGATCAAAAAAGAGAGTTGTGCCGTCTTCACCGTGCATCAGGCGAAAGTCATGCAGCTTAAAGTCCGAGGATATAGAGATAATGGTGCTGTGCACTTTTTCTTTGTAAGCGTCCAGCTTCGGATCGTCAGTAACCACAGGATCCAGGTGTATTATCAGATGAACACCGCTGCTGACGAAAACATCTCTTTCAATCCGGTCTATCAGTTCGTGACTGTCCAGAGTCTCTGAAATAGCATCAACTTCAACATGCACTGAAGCGAAAGTCTTGCCGGGACCATAGTCATGTGTCAGAAGATCATGCATTCCCAAAACACCGGGATAAGACAAAATCTTCTCCTCCAGCTGTGCGACCAGATCGTCAGGCGGAGCGCCCCCCAACAGAGAAGTGGCAGTCTCGCGCAGGATATTGAATCCTGACCAGAAGATGAATAATGAGACGAGAATTCCAATCCAGCCGTCAAGCAGCAGCCCGCTAAAGTGAGCAATCAATGTGCCTGCCAGGACGGAGGCGGTAGTAATCGCGTCACCAAGGCTGTCCGCAGCAGTTGCGCGAAATACTTGCGAATTGATAAGCTTGCCTGTTTTCCTGTAACTTTGCCATTGCCACAGCTTAATCAGGATTGAGACGATTAAGATTCCGATAACAACATAGTCAAGTGCGATTTGCTTTGGATTAATTATTCTGGCAATGGAAGTTTTTAATAGCTCCCAGGCCACAAGAATGATGATCAAGGCGACCATTGAGGAGGCAATATACTCAAAGCGGGCATGACCATAGGGATGTTTTTTATCAGGGGGCTTGGCGGAAAGCCTAAAGGAGATGAGAGAGATTACCGAGGATATAGAATCTGTCGCATTGTTCCAGGCATCTGAAGTAATGGCAATACTGCCAGCGATAGTGCCGGCAGTAAACTTTATTGCTGCCAGGAACAAGTTGCTGAAAATGCCCAGACCGGACATTAGATTGCCGTAACCCCGCCTGACTTTTGGATCGTCGACTTGCTCATAATTCTTAATAAAAATTTTCGCTAATCTTTTTATCATATTATTCTCTGGAATTCAGACGATCCAGCAGGCGTGTGACACGCGATAAGGGAAGTCCCATGACATTATAATAATCGCCCTTGATGCCGGAAACAAAAACAGCGCCCTGGTCCTGAATCCCATATGCGCCTGCCTTATCCATAGGCTCTCCGCTCTTCACGTAGTCCATAATTCTCTCTTCGAGGTTTTTATCCAAGGGAAGAAAGACCACCTCAGTTGTTGTTACAAAGCTCTCCTCGTAGGTTAATACATTATCAGACGAAACCGTCAGAGCGACAACTCCTGTATGGACAAGGTGAGTTCTGCCCGCCAGCTTACGCAGCATAGTCTCTGCCTCTTTCGGATCGTGAGGTTTGCCGAGAATCTCATCTTCCAGGCAGACAATGGTGTCTGCTCCAAGGATGACGTACTCATTATCATCGCCTTCGACAAAAAATCCCGGCAAAGAACGTAGAGTCTGGACCGGATAGAGGTCTAAAGACGGGTGAGCCGGGAGAATTGCTTCGGCCTTGGCCAGTGCAAGATGCCTTACCAGTTCAGGATGCGCTGACACAGCAGGAGCAGAATCAAGCTCCTTTAACACTTGTTCCTGAATATGTTCTTCATCAACTTCCGCCGTATGGGTCCGGAAAGAATAACCACTGAGAGTCAGCAGTTCCCGGCGGCGGGGTGATTTGCTCGCTAAGATAATTTTCATAGCCTTATTATACCTTTAGAATATAATTAGAAAACAACCTGTTAAGAGTATTTATATGCCGCAGCCCGTATGAATATTTATTTGAGCCAGCCCGCAGGAGTTTTTATGCCGCAGCCCGCAGGAGTTTTTTATGCCGCAGTCTGCAGGATCTTGTATGACGCAGTCCGCAAGAGTAATTTGTTTGCGCAGCATCAGTTAATGCCGCAGTCAGATAAGATACTTTAATCTCCATAAAGTCCTGTACAATATATTTAACGGAAAGAGGGATGAGGACTGAAGCATAGAAAAGTGATTGATTTTCAAGCTCAAGGTTTCAGCCGCATTGCCAGAAAGGGCATTGTCAGCTTATGCCGCAAAAGAGAAAGGTGGAAGTCTGGTCACATCGAGGCATCTGGACTGACGGCGCGGAAAACACCATGCCGGCTTTCGTTAAAGCTGTCGAAATGGGAGTGTACGGGATTGAGCTTGATGTGCAGCGCAGTCTGGACGGTGAACTTGTTGTAGTTCATGATGAGGATCTTTTACGCGTGGCCGGCAAAGATATAATAATCAATCAGGCCAACTGGTCTCAGCTTAAAGCAGCCAATGTTTCAATGCTGCGAGGCGGCAACGAAAGAATGCCGCTGCTTAAAGAAGTGCTGGAGCTGCTGGAGCCGACCGGACTTACTTTAAATATTGAGCTCAAGAACAATGTCTTTGACTATCCTGATTTGGAAGCAAACGTGATCAATCTTACCCGCAGCAGCAAGATGGAAGAACGCATCCTCTACTCGACCTTTAACACGGAGAGTGTGCTCAGACTCACAAAGCTTACTGATCCCTCCCGCTGCGCTCTCTTATTGGCTTATCCGCTGACGAGGCCGGTGTGGTTAAGCAGAAATCTGGGGCTGAGCGCCCTGAATCCTCACTACAAAATTCTCAAGATACCGGGATATGCTTCGTTGTGTCATCGCAATAATATCAAACTGGTGACCTGGACAGTGAATAAAAAAAGAGATATCGCGCAGATGATCCGAAAAAAGCCGCAGGCCATCATCTCTGATTATCCTGATCTGGTTATCTCAATGCTAAAAGCAGATTAATGCCAAGACGATCAGGAATCAGTACTGCAAATTATTGCCAAAGTCAGCCTGCCTTAGCAGCGATTTTCTCTTCAGCGGCCAGAAAGAGCTGTCTAATTCTTCCGGCCGTGTCTTTAGGCGCCTTCGCCGCCTGACGATAAACAATTTGCGGCTTATGACCAGCCTGGAACTGCAGGTGATCCTTCTCTCTTTCTACTGTCATGATGCGGGAAACAAGATCCATGTCGGACTGACCGTCTTCCGCAAAGCTGAATATCACATCACTGCCGCGAACCGAAACGCGTGAGAAGCCTGCCCGTCCGGCAAAAGACCGGATATAGGCAATATCACAAAGCGTCAGCGCTTCCGCCGGCAGCTCGCCGTAGCGGTCTGTCAGCTCATCCAGCACATCGCGATAACATGCCGCAGTCTCAAGCTCAGCTATCCGGCGGTATATATCGATCCTTTGCCCGTTATCGCGGATATAGCGTTCAGGCAGGAAGGCATCAACTTCTAGTTCGACCAGCGCATGAGGCGGAGGAGGCTCGATCTCAATCCCTGACAACTCCTTGACGGCTTCATCCATCATTTTGCAGTAAAGATCGTAACCGACAGCTCCCAGGTTCCCGCTTTGTTCTGCTCCGAGCAGATTGCCAGCGCCGCGCACCTCAAGATCACGCAGCGCGATTTTGAAGCCGGAGCCAAGCTCTGTATAGTCACGAATGGCCACCAGACGTTTCTCCGCTGTTTCCGTCAAGACTTTATCCTGCGGATAGGTTATATAGGCATAAGCCTGTCTCTCAGAGCGGCCGACCCGGCCTCTGATCTGATACATCTGAGACATGCCAAGCTTGTCCGCGTGCTCCACAACGATAGTATTGACATTAGGCATATCGATGCCTGACTCAATGATTGTTGTGCAGACCAGAACATCGTAATCACCAGCGATGAAATCCGAAATCACCTGCTCGAGATGCCGCTCCGACATCTTGCCGTGCGCTGTAATAATACGTACGCCCGGCAGCAGCTCACGCAGTCTGGCCGCCTTGTCTTCGACCTTATAGGTGTTATTAAAGAGATAAAAGCATTGGCCGCCCCTGCCTGTCTCACGCAAAACAGCCTCAACTGCAACATTTTCATCGTATTCCATTACATATGTCTGGATAGGCCGCCGGTCCTCCGGACCTTCCTCCAAGAGCGAAATATCCCTGATACCGGAAAGAGACATGTGCAATGTGCGCGGTATGGGTGTTGCCGTCAAGCTCAAAACATCCAGCGTCGGGTAGCGTACTTTGATCAGCTCCTTGTGGTCAACACCAAAGCGCTGCTCCTCGTCAATCACCAAGAGGCCCAGATCAGAAAAAATGACATCTTGAGACAGCAGCCTGTGCGTTCCGATAATGATGTCCACTTTGCCCTGCTTGAGATCTTCTATGGTCTTCTTTTGTTCACGCTCAGGAACAAAGCGGCTGAGCATCCTGATATTGGCCGGCAGATCTCCCATTCTCTCGCAAAGCTTATTGAAATGCTGCTGGGTCAGCACAGTTGTCGGCGCCAGCAAAGCAGCCTGTTTGTTGTCCATAATGCATTTGAAAATCGCGCGGAAGCATACCTCCGTCTTGCCGAAGCCGACATCGCCGCAGAGCAGACGCTCCATCACATGCGGCTCTTCCATGTCACGCTTGATCTCGGCTATTACGCGCAGCTGATCTTCTGTCTCCTCAAAGGGAAAGGCCTCTTCGAATTCCTTTTGCCAGACGGTATCAGGGGAGAAAGCATAACCCTTGATCTGTCTCCTCTTGGCATAAAGAGCGACCAGATCTGTAGCGAGCTTCTTGATCGATTCGCGTGCCTTAGTCTTCTGGCGTTCCCACTCCGTACCGCCCAGCTTGGACAGCCGCGGCTTTCTTTCGTCAGTGCTGATGTACTTGCGAATTTGATCGAGAGCATCCACCGGTATATACAGATCGCCGTCCGCATATTTCAAGTGCAGATAATCGCGCTCACCGCTGGAGGTGCGGATCTTCTTCAGATTCTGGTATCGGGCAATACCATGATCCTCATGCACCACCAGCTCTCCCGGCTCAAGATCAGAAAAGAAGCTGATAACCTGACCGCCGCCAAACTTTCTCCTTCTGGCCGGTTTATCGATGCCAAAGAGATCTTCCGACCCCAAAACCGAAATCTTGCCTTCAGGCCAATAGAAACCCTGAATCAAAGTCTTTTCCGAAATAAATGCGTCATAGATCTTCTCTTGGCGAAGGCGCTTATCTATCTGTACTCTGCGGCTTGATGAGCCGGTAAACAAGACAGCCTCATGCCCTGCCTGCAGCCAGGCGATCAGATCAGAATACAGGTTTTCCTCGCGCCCTTTGTAATGGTCCTGCACTCTGCCGCCGATTTTTAGTTTCCTGGCTCCGGGAAGGCCATTGCCGGCAGAGTCAATCTGAGCCTGACTGATAAAGCTCCCATGCTTGTCAATCCAGCGTCTGACAGAGGAAGGATTGCCTCTGGCAGCCTCGGTCAACGGCAAAGCATGATTGTTCTCAATATTGGCAGTCAATTCCTGGATCCAGCCGGCATGTTCCGCGTCCAGCTGCTTACTGAATCTCGACATTTCATCCAGCCAGAAACGAGTTTGTGGCGATGCGTAATCAAACAGGGATGCGCTGTCCTTATAGATTAAAGGCAGCCAGCGGTCGAGCGCGGCAAAGAGAATTTTGCCCTGGAGTCTCTCAGCATCTCTCGAGCCCAGCATACGCAGGCGCTCATAGTCCTCCCGGGAGCCTCCCTGCTGCAAAGCATTGTGGGCAGCATCCTCGCCGGCGTCTCTGATTTCACGGGCAAGGTCTTCTATGTGGTTTTCCTGCAGGAGCAATTCCCGGGCAGGCGGAATATCAAATTCCCTGATTGCGCTGACTGAACGCTGAGTTTCCAGATCAATCAAGCGCAGATCGTCTATTTCAATGTCGAAGAAAGAAATTCGCAGGCCTTCAGGCGGCAGCTCGGCCGCAGCTGAGGTAACGACAACATCGATCACGTCTCCATGTCTGGCAAACTGACCGGGCTGATCTGCAATTTTAGCTCTCTCATAACCGGCAGCGGATAATTGCCCGCACAGATCTTCAGGCTCTATCATGTCTCCTTGTGCCAGTGTAATCTCCGCACTGTCGTAAACATCGGGAGGAGGCAGCTTGTTCAGGAGAGCCGCGGCAGGAACAATCAAGGCCTTGTAATTTCCGGAACGCAAATGCTGCAGGATGGACAAGCGGCGCCTCTCCTGATCTCTGGATGCCGCTTTGGCATCCAGGAGATGAAGATCACGAGAGCTGAAGACGAAGACGCCCTCTCCCAGGAAGGCTCTTAACTCCTGAGCAGCCAGACGGGCACGCAGCTCATCTGCAACCAGCACCCAGAACGGAGACTTCTCCTTCTCATACACTAAAGCCTGCAGATAAGACTTTTGCGGATCAGAAGGTCCAATCAGATTAACGGCTTGATGGTCGGGAGGAGAAATCTCTCCGCCGCTCTTGCTTCGGGATATGATAGACAAAAATTCACAAAAAGCCGGATCTTCCCCGGCATTTTCCAGCCAAAGATCTAGTGGCGGCGCAGCATCTTGTTCGAGCCCGTGCTGCTGCATGAGATTATCCTGCTGCTTTGCTTGCTGAGGCTTTGCCGGCGGTGACGGATGCTTTTCTGAGTTGTCTGTATTAGTCATAATTATTTCAGTTGTACATGCTCTGTGCTGCTTCCAGGCCGGACGAAAGAAGTGTCTCTAAACACAAAACCGTATCTTGCAGGGCCCTCTCAACAGCTTCCCTTTGCGAGGCGGGAATCGATGACAAAACTATATCCACCATGTCTCCGGCCGGTCTGGGCCCCATGCCGATGCGAATACGATAAAAGTCCTCGCTCTTCAAATGAGCAATGACAGATTTCATCCCTTTATGGCTGCCGGAACTGCCTTGACTGCGCAGTCTGATCTTACCCGCTTCGATATCTATGTCGTCAACCAGTATGACAATTTTTTCCGGTGGTATTTTAAAGAATTTACTGGCTTCAGCTATGCTCTGGCCGCTATTATTCATAAAGGTGAGGGGCTTAAGCAATACGACCCGCTCTCCCTTGATGATTCCTTCTCCGGTCAGGCCATGGAAGCGCAGACGGCCCGTTTTAATATTGTGTCGCTGAGCGATCATGTCCAGCGCCATATAGCCAAGATTGTGCCAGCTTTTCTCGTACTTGGCTCCGGGATTACCCAGACCTGCTATCAGCCAGCGATCTGATGAAGCAGTTCCGCTGCCGGGCCTGCCGTCTGAGTCATCAGTTTCCCTTTTCTGTGCTTTGCGCTTTTGCCACCAGGACACGTCTATCTCCTTCGCAGAACCCAGTTCTCAATAATCTCCAGATCCTTGCGCCCTACAACAAGCGCATTCTTAGGAATATCTCTATTCACAGTCGTCCCTGCTCCCACATAACTGTTTTCAGCAAGCTGGACCGGTGCGATCAAACAGGCCTGGCTGTCGATAACACTATGATTACCGACGGTAATCCCTTCTTCGCCATCGATGCTGTCATAAGCAAAAGATACTTGACTGCCGACAGTCACACCTTCTCCTAAAGTAGCCTGACTGATTGAAGCCAGATTATGAACTTGGCAGTCAGCTCCCAGACGCGAATTCCTGATCTCAACATTGCTGCCGATAACACAGTTCTCTGCCAGTTCTACACCGTCGACCAGGTGAACCCAGGGGCCGATCTGACAGTTCTTATCTATCGAGGCCTGTCTTACTTCGGACTGTGTGATAGTAGAATTATCACCTACATAAGTAAAATTTAAAGTAGTGTTGGGACCTATAGTGCAGTTCTCGCCAATCACGCAACTGTTATGAATCCTGGTAGAGGGCAAGATGACAGTATCCTTGCCAATAGCCACATCATCATCAATCCAGGTCGTCATTGGATCAAGAATGGTCACACCCTCCTTCATAATGCGTCTCAGGATGCGATCATTTAATTCCCGGGAAGCTACAGAAATGTCATAGCGGTTTATAACCTTGAAAAACTCGAGAGGATCTATGTTCTGAGCTCCAACCCTAACTCCCTGCCGCGCCAAAATGTCGATAACATCAGTAAGAGGAAAACGACCTAGATCTCTTTCTTCCCGTTCTTCAATCTGGCTCATAGCCTTATATAAGAGCTCGGTATCAAAGCAATAAATACCGCTATTTACCTCGGAGATCATTTTCGTCTCTTCATCACTTTCTTCTTCTTCAACAATCGCGATCAGATCGCCGTCATCATTGCGGACTATGCGACCATAACCTGAAGGATCCTCAAGTTTTGCAGTTAGAACCAGAGCACCCCAGCTGCCTTTTTCGAAATTATTGATAAGCCTGGAGATTGTCTCACCTTTGATCAAGGGAGTATCGCCGGCCATAACCACCGTAGCACCTTTTCTTTCAAACAGGAAAGGTTCAGCCTGAGTCACAGCGTGCCCGGTACCCAGAGGAACTTCCTGCAAAGCAAAGGCAACAGACTCTCCCAGCTCTTCACGCACTTTCTCTTGCCGATAGCTGACTATATACATCTGATCATGAATTCCCGCCTGATCAAGCGCTTTTTTTACCCAGCTGACCACAGGTTTTCCGGCCACATCCAGCATCACCTTAGTGTCGGCCGTGCGCATGCTGTCATCCTCCGCAGCAGCCAAAATAATGGCGCAGTTTTCCATATTTCCTCCCTGTTTTTTTGCAAGCGTCCAGCTCTATATCCGGTTCGACATAGAGCGAGAGTAGTCAATATAAATAATTTATCTCTCACCGGTAAATAATTCCGGCAAATCTCTAATTAATTATAGCATGCTCTGTTTCTATTTATGGTAAGGATCATTGCCGGCGATGCGAAATGCGCGATAACATTGCTCCAACAAAATCAGACGGGTCATTTGATGCGTAAAAGTAAGATCAGAAAGAGAGAGAACGTAATCGGCTCTCTCCAAGACAGCCGGATCCAGCCCTGTAGCTCCGCCAATCAAAAAGGCTATCTCGCTTCCTCCAAGCTCAAACCACTGCGGTAACAATTGCGCCAGCTCTAAAGAACTGTGCTGCTTACCGCTTTGATCCAAAGCCACAACATAGGACCGCGCCTTGAGACGGGACAAAATGGCCTTGCCTTCGCGCACTCTGGCAACTGGAGGGGTTAGCTGATCCGGAGAGTCAGCAACATCAATTAACTCCACTGATGAATAGCGTTTCAATCTCTTGATATACTCATCGATACCGGCACGCAACCATTTCTCTCTAATTTTTCCCGGTGAAATAACAGATATTTTCATACGAAGACGCTAAACTTTCTGTTCTGCGGTCTGTCCAGGGGACACCGTCCTATCTTAGAACGGCATTCACATCAGGCGGCAGAACTCGACATCCGGTCAAATTTACAATCAGACGGCAGAACCTACCTCGGCAGGACTCTCAGCCACCGTCGGTCGTTTTTCAAATATTGCGCCCAGACTTCTCATCTTTTCCACGAAGTTTTCATAGCCGCGCTCAATCAAGTCTGCATTTCTGATTTCTGTAGTGCCCTCGGCAACCAATCCGGCCATTACCATGGCTGCTCCCGCTCGCAGGTCGTGGGCTCTGACCGCAGAGGCCGAAAGCTCAGATGTCCCTGTAACGAAGGCAGAGCGGCCCTCTGTAACGATTTTAGCTCCCAGCGAACGCAGATCCTCAATATACTGGAAACGGCTGTTCCAGACATTCTCGGTAACTTTGCCCGTTCCTTTGGCCTGCGAGAGCAAAACCATTATCTGGGGCTGCATATCAGTAGGGAATCCGGGATAAGGGGAGGTGACGAAATTTGTAGATATCAGTTCTTGTCCAGGCTCCACCCGAACTCTGACACTGTCCTCACCTGCAGTGACTGTGACATTCATCTCTCTCAACTTGGCGGAAACAGCTTCCAGATGGCTGGGAATTACATTTTCCAGTACGATATCTCCGCCCGTCAGCGCAGCCATAGCCATATAGGTTCCCGCTTCAATCTGATCAGGGATGATCGCGTAGCTGCCGCTGCTGCTCAGCGTATGGCGCCCGTGAATGCGGATAATGTCTGTGCCGGCTCCATGGATATTTGCACCCATGGCATTCAGAAAGTTGGCCATATCAACAACATGCGGCTCCTTGGCGGCATTGTATATGACCGTAATGCCTTTCGCTTTGACTGCAGCCAGTATCAGGTTGACGGTCGCTCCCACACTGACAATGTCCATGAAAATGTTTTTGCCGACCAGATTGTCAGCTGAACAGGTTACAACATCGCCTTCAACTGCGATTTCAGCACCCAGCTGGCGGAAGCCGTTCAGGTGCATGTCTATCGGCCTGCAGCCAAAATTACAGCCGCCGGGCATCTTCAGGCAGGCATGACCGAATCTCCCCAGCAGCGCTCCTAAAAGGTAATAGGAGCCTCTGAGCTTACTTACTTCATCTGAAGTGGCAGTCGTGATCTTAACGGTTGAACTGTCAATGACTACTGTGCCATCAGACAGCTCAACGCCGGCGCCCAGAGATCTAAGTATGTCCAGCAAAGTAAGGATGTCTTCAATTAAGGGTACATTCTCAATACGATATTTGCCGCCCAGCAAAACTGTCGCTGCCAGGATTGGCAGCGCCGCATTCTTAGAGCCGCTTATTCTAATTTTTCCCCTTAGGCAGCAACCGCCCTCAAGAATATATGAGTTCACAATAACCTCGTCTACACCAATTTAAGTCCCGACAAATGTTACCTGAAAATAATTAATTACGCAACTTCAGGCCAGACAACTGTATAAACCTTGATAGCTAAGGCACATGAACTCCATAGTAATTTAAGACTAGTTACTAAACCCTCTCGCTTGTTTTCTATTTGCGAGGGTATTAATTATCTCACCAGATTGGATTATTTATCGTCGATAAACACCCAAATCAAACGACATTCATTATCATTATCATTAACAACACCGTGCAGCTCTCCGGCAGCGATATTGCACATCATGCCCTTGGAAACTCTAAATTGACCATTTTCTGCAGTAACTTTTATGGAGCCTTCAATTATATATGAATATTCATGCTCTTCATGAGTTGCGGGGATTACCTGAGCGTGAGGCGGGAAAACTGCCATTCCGATTTGTACACCCAGATCTTTGTGCTTGAAAATATCTGTCATTATCAAACCGTCATCACGTACTGTAGAATTTAATTCTTCTATGTTTTTAACTTTCAAAGTTATTCTCCTCCCAATGTTATTGTGGCAACGAAGTCCGCATCTTCGTTGCCACAATCAAAATTATTCTAGATAGTTTACGTCAAGATTATTCAGCTTTTGCCCAACGAGTCGGGGTAAACGGATGGTTTGGATTAAATTTTGCTCTAAAATAAGTCAGTACATAATAGAGTAAACCGGTAAGCAGATAGCTCTGCACCGCTGGAATCCCTAGCGGGTACACATACTGAGTCACATAACCTAAAGCCAGTCCGAAGACTAAAGCTATAGTAGCTACCCAGTTCCAGCCTTGCATGTCTCGCCAGGTCTTTTTGTTCAATATTAAGATATCGACCACCATGATTGAACCAACAGGCGGGAACAATAAGGACGTAAGAATAAGGAAATCCTGGAATCTGTCAAGGATGCCTAAAATCGCCATTAACAAAGCAATGGCAATCATTACTGTAGTAGTGATCTTTCTGCCTTTTTCGGTCTTAACATTGGCCATGTTGCATGCACTCAGACCTAGAGAATAGCCGTTAACAAGCTGTGACGTCCACTGCGCTAACCACAATACGATGAACCCCCACCAGCCAAATCCCATGTCAAGCATGATTTGAACTATATCATACGTACCTCTGCCGACACCCATAGCTGCTCCCATTGCAAAGAGAAGAATCCCAGTAAAGACCACTCCCAGAGGAACCAGGAACGCATGCTTTTTTTCTGGTTTAACATTGCGGGTATAGTCCGCCATGATTATCATTTGGCTCACATTTGTTCCCACAAGGACACCGATTGCGTCACGCAAATTTATTTCAGTACCTGGAATGGGTTTAAAGTTCCATATCGTAGAGAACCCAGTATTTTTGATAGCTAAATAGAAAGCTGCCACCAAAAAGATTATGCCTGCCGGAACTGCAATATAGTCAACAATTTTTATTGAGGTGTACCCCCCAATCGCAGGTATGGCAAAGATAACACCTGCAACTATTGTAAGTAAAACAAATGCCAGTCTATTCTCAGTATAATCAATACCTAACAAAGCACACAAGGCATTTCCTGTAACTGCGGTTTGGATGCCCCACCAGCCCAAAACATTGAAGGTGATAATACCTGATACAATAGTTCTCGATTGCAATGCCCCGAAAGATGATCTGGTAATTGCAGTAGCAGATCTTCCCGTCACTGCGCCAACATAGCTGTTCAAGGCATCTGTAGGCCAGGTGATTAAAAGCATAACACCTATCATGGTGATCAAAAACCTTTGCACACCCAATCCTGCTGCAAGGCCGGCACCTCCCATGATTACACTGATCGTAAATTCGCACCCTGCCCACACAATGGCAGCTGGAAGCCAGCTTTCACGTTTAGCCAGAGGAATCGGGGTCAATCCAGCCTCATTAACATTTAGTTCATCGACCTTAACTTGGTTCTCAGTACTCATCAGTCATCCTCCTTTTTGCGAGCCTGACGAGTCGCTTCCTCATCCAGCTTCCCCGTCACCTCGTTAAATACAACACCATAGTCTTCTTTTGCCTCTTCTAGTGTGATCATCTCATTCAGAAGGTCATCCATCACAGACTCAACCGGCCTTTCAAACGGATCACCATAACCACCTCCGCCTCCAGTAATGAAACGAGCTACATCACCTCTCACTATTGGTTCATGAGACCAGGTAGCACGAATTTCAGAACCACTGCCGTCTCCCTTGATGAGCTCTACGCCATTGGGAGAACCGTCCTTGCCTCCTGCGAATCCCCAGGGCGGATACTTATGTCTGCTGGCAATTGTAGTCAGCTCCGCTTTAGAATTCAAAATCCTATAGTCTCTGATCAGACCCTTACCACCTCTATACCTGCCTGCGCCGGATATTGGATTAAAGGTATACTGTTCTACGCGTAACGGATATCGGAACTCACAAACTTCAACGGGAATTACGAAAGTTTCGCCATCAGCAATTGCGACTAGCCCGTTCTCGCCATCTTTGTTAAATCCTGCCCCCCAGCCACCGGCTTGAGGCTCACTAAGAACAAAGGGTTTGCCGGTTTTATCTTCTATCCCGCCAATGATAGTGCCGACAATAGAAAGGAAATGACCTGCTGCGACTCTCTCTGGCATGGCATCAGCCAGTGCCTTAAGTACGACATCTGTGAAGATCTGAATAGGCTCCCAGTCGCTGGAAACAGGATATGGCTTTTTTGCATTGAAAAGACAATTCTCCGGAGCTGTCACCTTGATCAGACTATAGAAACCTTCATTGCCTGTAGCATGAGGTGCTGCCAAAGCATGGAAAATAACTCTAGCTGCTACCAATGCTCCATATATTGAGCAATTGATCGGGGCAGCTACCGCATCTCCTGTTCCTGTAAAGTCCAGTTCAAAAGTATCCTCGGTTATTGTAACCTTAACCTTAATCGGAACATCCTCAACCTGATTTGCATCAGTATCCAGGACATCCTCAGCATAATAGACTCCTTTGGGCATTTTCGACAATTCCAGCAAAGCCCTCTTACGTCCGGTATCAATCGTATATTCCATACTCTCAATAACGTGATCGCGGCCATATTTATCGAATATTTCAATGACTCTATGTTCAGCCGTTCTTAACGCTGCTGTTTGAGCATATAGATCGCCAACCGTCATTTCCGGAGTTCTGCAGTTGGCTGTAATCATGTCTCTGACAGACTCATTAAAGACTCCTTGATCATAAATACGGATATCAGGAAAGATCATGCCTTCTTGAAATATTTCTGTAGTATCAGTAGCCCAGCTGCCAAGATTTGTGCCGCCAATTTCGTTCCAATGCCCTTTATTCACTGCAAAGCATACAAGTTCATCTTTGTAGAAAATTGGTAACACAGCAGCTACATCGCAGAGGTGTGTCCCTGAACCTGTATAAGGGTCGTTAGTTAAAAACATATCTCCGGGCTTAATGTTTTCTTTACCATATTTCTGGAGAATTGCTTTGGCGGAATATGTTATTGCGCCCAAGAACATGGTTACGCCATTGGCCTGACTAATGAGGTTGCCATTTGAGTCAGTTAATCCACAGGCATAGTCCAATACTTCATATATGATCGTGCTCTGGCTTGTTCTGCCCCAGGTATAAAACATTTCATCGGCTGCAGCCAGCAAACTTTGTGAAATATTCTCACGAGTAAATGGATCAAGTTTTGTTTTCATCTCTATTCCTCCAAATTACTAACGATCAAATTGCCAAAGTCGTCAACGATCAACTCTTGTCCAGGGCACAATACAGTTACGGATTTGCTTTCTTCAACAATAGCAGGTCCAAGAATCTTATGACCAGGATCCAATAAGTTGCGGTCAAATACAGGACACAGCAATTTGCCTTCTTCTTTAAAAATAACTTCTCTTTTACCTTTTTGAGTCTCTATCAGATCTCTGCCTGCGGGCTCTAATTTTTTAAGTTCAGGCTTGGTAACAACTCCGAATGCTGTTAAATTGAAGCTTACAAATTCAACAGGTGCATCAAGCTTGAAACTGTAATTTTGGTTATGGAGTTCATCGAATTTATTTCTTGCTCTTAAAAGCGCATCTTTATCCAGTATCCCCGATTCAACCGGAGTTACAACTCCATGCTCTTGGCCTATGTAACGAATTTCTGCAGATCTTCGAACAATCAGATTCTCTTTGGGGATATTTTGTCTGGCATATACTTCTTCAGCCTCAGTTGCCATCTCATCATAAACAGCATTGATTGAGCTAAGGTCCGCTCCTTCAAGTGGAGTAATATTCGTTTGTATGAAATCCTGTCGCAAGTCGGAAACAAGCATTCCCCAAGCAGAGAAAGTTCCCGGCAGATTTGGCACAATAACTTCTTTAACCTTAAGCTCCTTGGCAAGTTCCGGACCAAAGACAGCACCATTTCCACCTTGAACCAGCATGGAAAAATCCCGGGGATCGAATCCGCGCCTGACAGAGATCAGTTTTAGAGCGTTAAGCATATCGCCGTTCGCAATCTGGATGATCCCACCTGCAGCTTCCTCAATGCTAATATTGAAATGGTCTGCAATTGGCTTAATCGCCTCGCGCGCCTTCTCTATATTTACCTTAAAGGTTCCACCAAGAAAATTGTCAGGACTGATACGGCCAAGCACCAGATTTGCATCAGTAATTGTCGGTTCTGTTCCTCCCAGATCATAACAAGCAGGTCCGGGATGAGCTCCGGCACTTCTTGGTCCTACCTTTAAAACTCCAACAGAATCTATCCAGGCTATCGAGCCGCCGCCGCTGCCAATCTCAACAATATCTACAGTCGGAGACTTGACAGGATAACCGGCAAACAAGGGTGTCCACTCAAGCTTGTATTCAGTCGTTATATTGACATGGCCGTTGTCGATCAGAGAGGTTTTAGCAGTTGTACCTCCGACATCAAATGTGATGATGTTGGGTATGTCCATGAGCTCGCCTATTGCGGCAGCGCCAATAACTCCACCAACCGGTCCTGATTCAATCAGAGTAATCGGAATCTCCTTACTTCTCGAAAAAGTAGCTGTGCCGCCATTACTTAACATAGTAAATGGTTCACCCTGCAAACCCTTTTCATTGAGATGTTCTTGAAGAGTATCCAAATATAGTGAAGTGGACGGCATTACATAAGCATTCAACACGGATGTGCTGGTTCTCTCATACTCACGCCAAATACTGGCGAGATCCGAGGAAACGGTGATCGGGACTCCCGGCAGTTCTTCTTTTAATATCTTTTCTGCACGTTTTTCTGAGACAGGGTTTTTGTAAGAATGCAGGAAAGAAACTGCAACAGCCTCGACTCCCTGAGCTTTCATCTTTCGGGCAATATCCCTGATTTCCTCATCATTAATTTCTTTGAGTATCTCACCTTCAAATGTGAGCCTCTCATCTGCTTCATAACGCAAATAGCGGGGTACAAAGGGAACCGGTTTCTTATAAAAATAATTGTACATATCCGGTCTGTTAGCCCGGCCTATCTCCAAGACATCTCTAAACCCTTTAGTTGTTAAAAGTGCTGTCTTGGCACCACTTCTTTCCGTTACAGCATTTATTACTACTGTAGTACCATGGACGAAATAGACCACTTCCTTAAGATCAATCCCGGATTTACCTATGGCATTTTCTACACCTCTAGAGAAATTATCCGGTGTAGTATGCGCCTTCTCTTCAATGATTTGGCCGGTCTCTTCGTCAAGACATACAAAATCAGTGAATGTTCCGCCTATGTCAACTGCTACTCTTAAAGGCATATCTCAACCTCCTCAAAATAAATAAAGGTCCAAGCCTTATCTCCAAAAGATCATTAGCCAGGAACCTTCCTTGCTGCCCTGTGTGTGCTTTCAAAATCAATTGAACTGATAAAAATCAGATCGGGAATATAAACATAATTCTCCTGAGGGGTTCTTTCATCACCTCCTGACGTTCTCAACATAATTGCTGCCGGCTCATGCAAAATTTGTCATTAATAATATTCAAAGCAGAACTCCTGTTAATAATAATTATAGATTATGAATAACTTATCTATTAACAATAAAAATTCCAGCAGTAAGGACTATTACTAATTGTTTATTACCTATCGTTTGAGAGAATATTTAAAGAATACATAATTTTACTTGAATGTGCAAGAGAATTGTTGCTATTCATTAAAATAAATTGATATACTAAATTACCATGCATCATCTATATTAAAATGAAAAATCGTAAGGAAGCGAGGCTAATACATGACAAGAGTAGCAACGGATATTGGTGGTACATTTACTGACTTGGTCGCTCTGGATGATAAGGGTAATCTAATTACTCACAAGACTAACACTACTCCTCCTGATTTTGAAAAAGGAGTACTTAATGTTATTCATGAGAGTGGCACATCAGCATCTGATATTGAAATGTTCCTCCATGGGACTACAACAATAATTAACACGCTCATAGAGCGCAAAGGAGCAAAAACCGCGCTGATCACTACAAAAGGTTTCCGGGATATTTTGGAGATTCAACGCTGTAACCGCCCGGATTTATTTAATCTGGTGTTTGCGAAACCCAAACCTTTCATTCCCCGTTATCTGCGCAGGGAAGTTACTGAGAGGGTAGCTACTGACGGAACTGTCGTTACTCCTCTTAATGAAGATGATGTTCTGAAGTGCGTTGAGTATTTTAAGAAGGAGGGAGTTGAGAGCATTGCGATATGCTATCTCAATTCTTATATTAATGATGAGCATGAGCTTCGAACTCTTGAATTAGTTCGTCAGGCATGGCCCGAAGTGTTCGTAACAGCTTCAGTTGAGATTACCCGGGAATGGCGTGAATATGAAAGAACCAGCTCGATTGCATTAAACGCCTATGTCCTGCCAATGGCCTCCTCATATCTGGACAGGCTGGAGACAAAACTTGGCAGCGAAGGATTTGAAGGCAAAAAATATCTCATGCAAAGCAATGGCGGAAGCACTACCTTCACTCAAGCCAGAAGGACACCGATAAACCTGTTAGAGTCAGGACCCGTGGCAGGCGTGCTTGGCTCTGCAATTTTGGGCGAAATCATTGGAGTAAAGAATATTATCTCCATGGATATCGGCGGGACCACAGCCAAATGCTCACTAATCGATAATGGGAAAACTACAGTAACAACTGAGTATAGAATTCAGCGTACAGAACGTTATGCCGGCTATCCGGTCATGGTGCCGGTCATTGATATCAATGAAATCGGCAATGGAGGAGGTTCAATAGCCTGGATAGATAATGCGGGTTCTTTGCGGGTTGGTCCGGAATCCGCCGGGGCATTTCCAGGCCCGGTTGCTTATGGGTTAGGCGGTACTGAGCCCACCACTACTGATGCTTGTTTAGTTACCGGCCGTTTATCGCCGGCTAATTTCGACATGGATGTTGACATGGGTAAAGTAAAGGCTGTTATCGAAGAAAAGATCGCTAAGCCAATGGGAGTAAACGTTGATGAAGCAGCACTGGATATTATCAGGGTAGCAGAAGCCAATATGGTCAATGCCCTGAGACTTGTTTCTGTGAGACGTGGTTATGACCCTAGAGAATTCGCTATAGTAGCTCATGGCGGCGGCGGCCCGATGCATTGTGCGGAACTTGCTCGTGAGCTAAACGCCAATGGCGTGATAGTGCCAAATTCTGCGGCAGTATTTTCTGCCTGGGGCATGCTAATGACGGATGTACGGCATGATTGGGTCAGAACCGTCATTTGTCCCTTGGAAACAACCTCTGCTGATGAGATCAACTCAATCTGGAATGGTCTGAAAGAAGAAGCTATGCAGCGTATGTATAACGAAGGTCTTAGCAACAAAGAGATTGTCTTCCAGACTATTGTTGATATGCGTTACCAGGGGCAAGAGCATACAGTACCGGTACAAGCATCTACAATAACATGGGATGAGAATACCGGCACCGATCTTCTTGAGACATTCCACAAGAATCATGAGCATGCCTATACATTCCGGCTTGATGGAACTCCTGTTGAAATAGTCAACTTCCATTTGGTAGCGCTGGGCATATTGGACAAGCCGGAAATAGCTAAGATCGCCGCTATTGGCGATGAAATTATCGAATCCGAGGGCACACGAAACGTTCTGTATAACGATAAAAAATGGCACGAGACACCTGTTTATCTCAGGTCAAAGTTAAAAGCCGGATTTACTGGTAACGGCCCAATGCTCATAGACGAAAAGACGGCAACCACTGTAGTTCTGCCGGATCAAAAGCTTTCAGTCGATGATTATGGACATTTGATTATTAATTCGGGGGTAAAATAACATGACTGCTAAGAACGATGATATGTATGACAATAAAGTTACCGGAGAAATAACAAACGATGCCGGTACAGTTACTGGAATTGACCAAGTCACCCTGGACATTGCAAAGGATGCGCTTATGGCAGTCGGCAATGAAGTTTTCCATGCCTTTGCCCGCACGTCCATGAGTCCTATAATTTACGAAACACTTGACTACGCCAGCGGCATCGCTGATGCGGAAGGAAATCTTCTTACGCAGGGTAATGGAGCATGTGGCTTCATTGGACTACTTTCACCCCTTATCAAAGAACTTATTGCCATGCATGGTGCCAAGAACATGCATCCGGGCGATGTATTTATTATTAATGATCCTTATCTGGGAGGCGGATCACATTTATCAGATATAGGCATGGCCATGCCGGTCTTTCATGGTGACAAGCTTATTGCCTTTGTAGGCAATAAAGCTCACTGGAGTGATGTCGGCGGTATGGCTGCGGGATCTTTTACTACTGACAGTACTGAGGTCTATCAAGAAGGACTTTGTTTTTCCGGCCTAAAACTTGTCAAGGAAGGTAAGTTAAATCCTCAGCTGGAAGGGATCCTGCGCTCTAATGTCAGATTTCCTGATCAGGCAACAGGTGATATGTGGGGACAGATTGCATCATTGCGCACTGGTGCCAACAGGCTTAATCAGTTAGCGGACAAATATGGTGTCGACACTTTGCTATTAGCTATGAAGCGTTTGCTCGATCAGGGAGAGCAGCTGGCCAATCAGCGTTTAAAGGAATTTCCTAAAGGCAGCTGGGAGGCAGAAGACTATATGGATGACGACGGGCACGGCAACCTGGTAAAAATCAAAGTCAAGGTGACGATAACTGATGATGAATTCATCGCTGATTTTACTGGAAGCAGTCCTCAAGTTGCCAGTCCGGTTAATACAGGTACCAGTTCACTTGAAGCAGCTGTGAAGACAGTCTACATGGCAATGCTGAATCCCGAGCTGGATGTCAATGATGGAGTCTTCAGGCCCTTAAGAATTATCTCCGAAGAAAATTCAGTATTGAATTGCACGAGACCGGCTCCCACTTCTACATATTACGAAAGCATGCTTTATGCTATTGATGTTATCTGGCAAGCCATGGCAGCTGAATTCCCTAAAAATCTCGGAGCCGGACATCTGCTCTCAGTCTGTTCTGTTGTCTTATCAGGAAAGCATCACCTCAGTGGTGAACAATTTTTGATTGTTGAACCCACCGGCGGCGGCTGGGGAGCAAGCCTTGGCAAGGATGGTGAAGTTGGTCAGTTTTGTGTCGGGGACGGCGAAACATACAATGTGCCGGTTGAAATGGCAGAACGCCGCTATGGCATCATGATTGATGAATACAGTCTGAATACAGATGGTGCCGGAAGCGGTGAATATCGCGGCGGCAGCGGAGCAGTCAGGATCTATCGCGCCATGGAAGATGGCCAGCTGTTCACGGCTTCATTTGGCAGAAACAAACTCCCCGTCTGGGGTGCTGCCGGAGGATCCAACGGATCATATAATTATTTTGAGATCTTCCGCAAAGACGGTACTAAGGAAGGTCCTTTTGGTATTGTTGCCAGAAAGGTATTAAACAAAGGCGATTATGTCCGCATGGTCTGTGCCACTGGTGGTGGATATGGCAATCCCCTGCTGCGTAAAACTTCGTCCGTCATATCTGATGTCAAGAACGGCTATATCAGCATTGAGCAGGCTAAAGAAGATTATGGGGTAAAGCTGGATAAGAATCTGACACTATTAGAAGAGAGTCCTGAAAGACGTGCCGCTCAGGCAGTATAATTTCCGGATCGCATCAGCAGTTCTTTAAGCTGTAAAGAATCTAAAACGGCATAACTCCAGCAAAGGAGTTTTGCCGTTTTAGTTTGTACAAAAATACTTACTTTAAAAATAGTAAGTCGATAGAGTGGTATTCAAACATCGCTCTGTAATTGTCTTTTTCTAGTCAGCAGTTACCTCTTTAATTGATATCCAGCTCGCAGGAAATTCTATTTGTGCCAGTTTCTCCGGTTCCTGATAATAAACTCCTTTAGTGTCAACAGTAACTGAAGCAACAATCTCAGGTTCAAGCGGCTTATTTATTTCAATCCAGAGGTCCGGTTCATATTTTACAGGCCTGGTTGCTACCTTTCCAATCCTGTAGATTTCATCCATCCCCGACAGTACCCTGCCTATTACCGGACATTTATAATGCAAATGATCACACTTACAAAGCGGAAAGAAATACTCAGTTCCAGAGATCTCAGTCGGGGAGTAATACCCTAAACAAAGATCCCCCTCCTGCGGTATAGGAACATTATTCTTCTCTGACAGCCGGTTTGGTAAAAAATACTTACACTCCTCACGGTGAAAAGCAGTATAGCTCATGTCTATCCAAGCGCCTGGAACAATTCTTTCGATAGTATGATGATCGTAATAGCCTTTATTCGCTGCCCAGATAAAACTAGAAACTTCGTTGCAGGCAATGGCCGGCAACAATTCTATTTCGATTTTTTTGCCATTCTGCATTGTAATTGTCGCTAAAGGGTTCACAGGACAAACCTCCAATAACCTTGTTGAGGGCCCCAACTACTGCCCTCTATATTTAAGTCTAGCGTATTTATCAATCTCATTCCAATATTCATATGAGAAGCTGCATATGCATTATAAAACACTAAGGCCGCCTCTTCAGAATAAGACTTTACCATTAGAAGGCTTTTAGATTTCTTGAGGTTCCGAGACATCGAAGCGTCTGGCAGCAGTCAGCTGGTAGTCCAGGCCTTCTTTAGCGCCTGCGTTTGTGAGGGCGTCATTAACGGTCAGCAGGGCCAGATGGGGAAAGTTGTTCTCCAGCGACAGATGCGAGAGGATGATCTTCTCCGTGCCTTGCTCCAGCAGGCGAATACAGGCCAGTCCGCTCTCATCATTGGACAGATGCCCGTGATGGCTGGCAATCCGTTCCTTCAGTCTAAGAGGGTAGCTGCCCAGCTTTAGTAATTCCTGATCATAATTCGCTTCCAGATAACAAAGCTTGCTGCCTGCCAGCGCTTTGTAAACCCGCTCATCCGTGTAGCCCAGATCAGTGCAAATGCCAACCGAACCCCGCTCAGAGCTTATGGTATAGCCGACAGGAGCGGCCGCGTCATGCGAGACGGGAAAGGCCATGATTTCCAAGTCATCAATCTGGATTTTCTCTTCAGGGTAAATAACCCTGATCAGATCAGGATCAAATTTCCCCAGCGAGGGCATTGCGGCTTTGAGGGTGTCCTTATTGATAAAAAGCGGGATTTTATAACGTCTGAGTATCACGCCAAGACCGGATATATGGTCACAGTGTTCGTGTGTAATGAGGATTCCTTTGAGTTTATCCGGACTCTCGTCCAAATCTTTCAGCGCACACGCCAGTCCTTTACCGGTTATTCCGGTATCAATCAGCACAGAACTCTGATCAGATGAAACCAAGATCGAGTTGCCGCTGGAACCTGAACGCAAGGCACTTGTTCTGAGGTATCCCACCATTTTCACCTGACAACTTCCTTTTCAAAAACGGTTATATTTCCTCCTAGGGATCTGATCTTTTCCACAGCGTTCTCATAACCGCGGTCAATAACACTGATATTCTCTACAATAGTTTCACCTTGAGCTGCCAGGCCGGCCATAGTCACAGCCATGCCGCCCCGCAAATCCAAGGCTCTCACAGTTGCTCCGGATAACTTTACACCTCCGGTAATTACAGCCAGCCTGCCTGAGGTAACTATGTTCGCCCCCATCTTGCTCAGTTCAGAGACATAGCCAAAGCGATTCTCCCAGACGGTTTCTATAACACGGCTGGTGCCATCAGCATGGCAGAGGAGAGCAGTGATCTGAGGCTGCAGATCGGTCGGAAAGCCCGGATAGGGCATTGTCTTGATGCTGGCGGGGAGCAAAGGCTGACCACTATGAGAATACACATAGATGCTCTCCTCGCCTTCTTCTACACCGACGCCCATTTCCAGCAGCTTTGCCGTCAGCGGCTCCATATGGGTTGGAATAATATTCATTACTGAGATATCCCCGCCGGTCAGAGGGGCCATCATCATGTAGGTTCCGGCCTCTATCTGGTCAGGTATGATCATATATTCTTTGTTAGCCGGCAAATAGGGTTTACCTTTGATCCTGATCGTCTCGGTTCCGGCGCCTCTGATATCTGCTCCCATAGTATTGAGAAAGTTTGCTACATCAACGATATGCGGTTCTCTGGCAGCGTTATCAATTACTGTCACACCATCTGCCTTCACAGCGGCAAGCAGAATATTTACTGTCGCTCCCACACTCACTGTGTCCAGGAAGATGCTGGCAGGCTCCATTTTGCCGCTCTTGCTCTGGCAATGGATAAAAGCCGGCTCCAGTGTGAAGTCGTCCGGACTTCCCTGATCAGGCATTGAATCCGTTCCGCCGTCATAGCTGAACCATAGCTCTTCGTCATTGATATTGCGGTATATGATATCAATATCTGATCCCATCGCCATGAATCCCTTGAGATGCAGGTCGATTGGCCTGACGCCGAGATCACATCCTCCGGGCATAGTGACTTTGCATGAGCCAAAACGTGACTGGAGGGCACCCAGCAGATAATAAGAACCTCTAAGCATGGAAACTTTAGGGGATATTGCCTCGGGTTTAGTAATTGTAGTCGGATCTAAGCGGACTTTATTCTTGCCCAGAATCTCGATTTCTGCACCGATCTCTGAGCATACTGACAGGAAAATCTGCACATCCCGTACATCAGGAAGATTATGGATCAGGCAGGGCCCGTCAAGAGTCATGGCTGCGCCGATAATTGCCAGCGCTGCGTTCTTAGATCCGCTTATCTCTATTTCACCACTGAGACGATTACCGCCTTCTATTCTGTAGCAATTCACATTAGACCTCGTTTAACTAAGTTATAAGCAAGCCGGGAACATTAACCGTACTTAATATTTTCGTTCATTTTTTTAAGTACAATCTCACATTCACTCCTGGTCAGACGCGGCGGCCAATCTATGTCGCCTTTCTTAGTGAGAAAGGAGTAAATATCTTTTTCAGCGGCTTGACCGCATGGATCGTCGATAATATTGCCCGCAGACAGATCGATCAGAATGTCACTTCTCACCTTGGTTAAAGTGGGAATGAAAACTATGAACTCACAGCCTTCGTCGACCTCGCTTTGCAGCTCGATTCTGCCTCTATGCAGATTAGTCAGCTCGCGTACGATGGGGAGGCCAAGACCTGTTCCGCCATATTGCCTTGAGCCTGTAGGATCCAGGCGAAAAAACCGCTTGAAGATCTCCTCCCGGAATTCCTCTCTGATGCCTCTGCCATTGTCAACTACTTTAACATAGACCTCATCAATCAGACTATTAGCGTAAACGGAGATTTTTCCGCCATCGTGAGTATACTTGATGGCGTTGATGATCAGGTTGGTAAAGATACGTTCCAAGGCTGCCCGATCGCCATATATCGAAGGTATTTTACCAAGTCTGGTAAAACTCAGTTCCTGATGGTGATCCTCAGCCTGAGGTATAAGTCTTTCTGTTACTGATCTTGCGACAGTGTCCAGATTAACTGCCTGGAAATCCACGTAAACCCCTTTGCTGTCAATAGACGAAAGCAGAAGCAGGTCCGTAACCAGCTGGTCCATACGCATAGAATCATCATGGATTCTCTGGACATCCGCTTTAATACCGGCAGAGTCCTTCTCGTCTATGCCCCATTCTAAGAGCGACTCCGACCAGGACTTGATCGTAGTCAGCGGCGTTTTCAGTTCGTGTGAGACATTTGCGACAAATTCTTTTCTTCTTTTTTCCTCGTTTTCCTGTGCAGTGATATCTTGGATCATGACAATATGTCCATAGCGTCTTTGGTTACTGCTGCCAAGTTTCTGGCTCTGTATTGTAACGCGGTAGAAGCGTTCCCCTGCAGGATAGATACCGGATACATTATCATTCCCTAGAAGAATAGCAACATGAATGCCATTTTTCCCCCCGTACAGCTGACAAAAATCCAGAAACAGTTCCGGAATTTCATTAAGCATGGTGCGGGCCATTCTATTCGCCGTCAATAAATGTTCATCACTGCCATAAGCCACTATCCCCAGTTCCAGAGCCGCCAGAATTCTCTGTGACTCAACTCGCTCGGTACGTACCTGGTCTATCACTTTCATGACACGTTTATTCCTGGTTTGGCTGTGGTAGCGAAACCATACAAAGACAGCGACCATACAGATCGCTGTTGTAATAATTACAGTTAAGAGAACGGTTTCAGCTGTGTTCATTTATGTTTAGTTGTTATGATCCTTCGAGAAATAATAGCCAACACCACGTTTTGTCAGCAAATATTGGTAGTGATTCTGATCAGGTTCAAGCTTCTCTCTGGTGCGTCGAACAGTAACATCAACTGTCCTGACATCCCCATAGTATTCATAGCCCCAGACCTTCTCCAGTAATTCTTCCCGCGAGAAAACCTGTCCTTCATGTCTGGCCAGAAAGCGGACCAGCTCAAATTCCCGCAATGTCAATTCAACAGGATTTCCCTTATAAGTGACCTGATAACCGGCCTGATCAATCTCCAGATCACCAAAGATCAGGACCTGATCGGAGTCAATCTGTTCGTTTTCACTATATTGAACTCTTCTGAAAAGCGCCCGTACGCGGGCCAGTACTTCCCTGACGCTGAAAGGTTTAGTTATATAATCATCCGCACCCAGCTCCAAACCCAAAACCTTATCGATTTCTTCACTCTTAGCTGTGAGCATAATGATTGGAACTGAGGACTTCTGGCGGATCCGCTTACAAACTTCAAAGCCGTCTATGCGGGGCAACATGCAATCCAATAAAATCAAATCGGGCTGCTCGTCCATTGCTATCTGCAGTGCCGTTGCACCTTCGTATGCTTTGAGGATCGTATAGCCCTCACGAGATAAATTCTCTTCCAAAATATCAACGATATTCGGTTCGTCATCAACAACCAATATTTTCAGATCCATATTTCACTCCCTTCAGCCTGCGGGAAATAGAGATATATTTGCATAATTATATCATATGAAGAATATGAGGCGACAATGCACGAGGAAACTAATTAATTTTCTCAGCAGAGGAAACACATTAAATTTTCTACTAGTAGAGGGAACTCGCAAATTTTTCTTAGTATTGGCAATCTTTACCATAAGACCATACAATATCATTTGGTAATGAATATTTGCTGTGTATCGGTCAACTGCTCAATCGTGTTACATAAGAGAACGTATTATGGAAGTAACCACACGGATGTGTCGAAGACGATAAGGAAGGGTAGAAGCCATGACGAAGAAAGTTGCGGTAATAACCGGCGGATCGAGCGGCATAGGACTGGCTACCGCCAGATATTTCCTCCAGCACGGATATAAAGTCTACAGTCTGTCGCGCAGAGCGGGCGATCAGGCTAAAGTAAATCATATTCCTTGCGATGTCAGCGCTGAGGAACAGATAGAAGCAGCACTGAAGATAATTCTGCAAGAAGAAGGCAGAATAGATGTCTGTATCGCTAATGCCGGCTTTGGTATTTCCGGCAGTCTGGAAGGAACCAAAGAGCAGGATGCCCTGCGTCAGATAGATATAAATTTTCATGGCGCCATGAGGCTGGCCAAGGCGGCATTGCCCGCCCTGAGAGAGAGCAAAGGACGGTTGATCGCAGTCTCTTCAGTAGCGGGAACAATAGCAATCCCTTATCAGTCCCTGTATAGTGCATCCAAAGCGGCTTTGCAGTCAGCTTTCCTGGCTTTGGACAATGAAATAAAAGAGGGAGGATTGCGCGCTCTGACTGTTTTGCCCGGTGATACAGCTACCCCTTTTACCGACAACAGAGTACATAACATCAGCGAGCCATCCTTTTATCGCGAGAAGGCTGCAGCTTCGGTTGACAAGATGTCTGCTGACGAGAGAAAAGGCAAGCATCCGGATACTGTTGCCAGAGTTATCTATCGCCTTGCTACCCGAAAGAATCCTCCGCCTCAAACGGTTGTAGGCCTCTCATACAAATTCCTCACACTGCTCAATAAATTTCTGCCATTGCGCCTGAGCAACTGGGTAGTCGGCAAAATATACAATTAGTTAAGCCGGCGAAGACGCTTAAAAATGAGACCGGGCCTCTGTGGCAAAGACCTCAAAAGGGAGACCGGATTTCTGTGGCTAAGACGCTCAAAAGTGAGACCGGATTTCTGTGGCGAAGTTTGCGAGGCTCGAACAGAAGTCGGGGCATGGGGGGATTGGTCTTTGAAGCTCGAACAGAAGTCAGGGGCTTTTGATGGTGGTCTTGAAGCCGGAACAGAAGGAAGCTTCTTGTGACGTCAATCAGCGTAGGAATCGAAATAACCCTGGATAAGAACGATTGGTGTTCCTTTATCACCTGATCCGGATGTGAGATCAGACAAGGAACCCAGAAGATCATAGAGCCTCCTTGGGGTAGTGCCCAGAGACAAATCCTCGTCTTCTTGCTTCTGCAGATGAATATATTCACTTACGGCATCTTTGAGGTCATTGCCGCAAAGCCCAGCAAATTCGTTGTCAGCGATGTATTTTAGTTTGACCTCGTGAGGCGTGCCTGCCAGTCCCTGAGTAAAGGCGGGCGATACAACCGGATCCGCTAATTCCCATATCTGGTATACAGGGTCGCGAAAAGCTCCGTCACCATAAACCATTACTTCCACCTTTTTGCCTGTTTTCTTCAGCATCAGATCTTGGATAGCGTCAACATAACTTTGCGAGTCGCGCGGAAACAGTTTCACTTTTTCTTCAGAGGCTTTATTGGCTCCCAGCAGTCCGAATTCAGGATTATAACCGCTGCCATCCACGGAAGAAGTGAGAATATCCTCCAGATTCCAGGGATTTTTTGCTCCGGCTTCACGAAGAAGACGCAAAGACCTTTTTCTGTTGTGAACATCGCAGGTAAGAATATCTTTCTCATGTTTAAGGATTTCACGGACATCATTAGCAAGGATAATAGTTAAATCGCAGTCTTCCTCACGACATATATCATGATAGAGACTCATATAATTAACCTTCGTAAAGGGATGAGGATTAGTGCCAAAGAGTTTCCGGAAACGATCTTCACTCAAGACATCCGAGTAAGGATTAATATCTGTTTCATCTACTTGCTCAAGACTGACCAGAGCGTTCCCCACTTCATCGGCAGGGTAAGACATCTGCATGGTGATATGGTCCAGAGCTCTGGCGAATGCCTTCAGCATAGTGGCAAAGCGATTGCGGCTGAGGATGGGAAAGACAATGCCGGCTCTGCCTGCAGGGAACTTCTGTTTAATGGCAGCGGCTATCTGATCAACAGTGGCATAATTCCCCTGCGCCCGGGCAACAATTGCCTCTGTGATAGCAATCACATCGCGATCATTGATAGTGAATGGCTCAGCCTGGCCTGCCTTAAGCACACTGTCAGTCACAATGGCTACAAGGTCGTCACCTTCACGAATAATGGGAGCACGTATGCCCCGGGCTGTAGTTCCTGTCAGTCTCGCCATGTTAATTCCTTCTATCAAGCTTTGCTTAGGAGACAATATAATTACTGTTCCCAAAGTATTATGTTAGCACAAAGCAATTTCAATAGAATAGTAATCATTAAATATTTTCAAATATATTTTTTAACTCATGCAATAAAACCTGCTTCTCATCCGTTATATATAGGTGAAGGGTTAATGCGATTGCACATGAGATCGCAGAATAGCCCGGAGAGGCTGGCCCATGAAACAAAGTAACCGAATGATTAAGAACAGACTGAAAAGAGCCGTAGAAACGGCTGTTCCTGATGCCTTGCCTTATGTGCTTAAAAATATTGAAAAAAAAGGAGTTTTTAAAATGAATACTAATAACTCAGTTTATACAGCGCAAAAAGAAGCAACTATACAAAAAAAAAATTGCCGCCTCGCCGGTGGCTTATGGCTGTCATACCTGTCGCAGCAGCATTAGTTCTGGTATTCGGTGTTTGGTTTGGCTTTGCCAACTACGCAACAGATGCCGTTGTCGCCTTTGACGTCAACCCAAGCATCGAACTGTCAGTAAATCGGGCGGAAAAAGTATTGAAGGTCAATAATAGAAACTCAGAAGCTCATGAAGTTGTCGGTGACATGGATTTAAAGGGTGTGAATCTGGATGTTGCAGTCAATGCTCTGATAGGATCCATGGTGCAAAAAGGTTATATCTCAGAAATAAACAACTCGATTCTGATCACAGTCAACAGCAATAATGCAAAAAAAGGTGAGCAGCTGCAGCAGCGCCTGTCTGAGGATGTAGAAGGCTTGCTGAAAGGGCTCTCAGTCGATGGGGCCATTATGAGTCAGACTGCATCTGCCGATGATGATATTGCTGAACTGGCGGAAGCCTATGGCATCTCTCCCGGCAAAGCAGCTTTGATCAAACGGCTGGTAGAGTATGATCCTGAGCTGAAATATGAAGATATTGTCGGATTGTCGATCAACGACCTCAATCTCTTAATCGAAGGACGTCAGGCGCACATGGATAAGGTTAGAACTTCCGGCCAGGCCAGCAGTAAAGGATATATAGGCGCTGATCAGGCCAAAGAGATTGCCTTCAGGCATGCAGAAGTATCCGAGGCAGACGTCACTAAGCAGGAAATCGAGCTTGACTCAAATACTTGGGATTCCTCTGGGTACCGCCCTATCAAAATATCACCGCTCCTTAGCCAAACTCCGAAAACTGTTAGGGGAAAATTAAATGAAAGAGAATGATAATAAAATGATTCAGAATAGACTGAAACGCGCAGTAGAAACATCTTCTCCGGATGTGCTGACAAATGTTCTCAAACATATGGAAAACAAACAAATCCTGCGAACAGACAATTCTGATGTAATCTTAAACGATAATATTCCAAATGAAAGATCTGTAAGAGTTACAGCTTCGCCTAACGGCAGTTCTGAGGATATTACTTCACCGAGCGACAGATCTGAGAAGACTACAGCTTTTACGGGCAGGAAATCTCGTTCTCGGAGCTGGCTAACGGCTCTTGTGCCGATTGCAGCTGTACTGATGATAGTATTCAGCTTTTGGCTCAGCTTAAATTACACCACACAGGCTGTTGTAGCTTTCGACGTCAATCCGAGCATCGAACTGTCAGTCAACAAAGCTGAAAAAATACTTAAAGTCAGTTCGCGTAACAGTGAAGCAATGACTGTCATAGGTGATATGGAACTGAAAGGTATCGATCTTGATGTCGCAGTTAATGCCCTGATAGGATCAATGATCCGACATGGCTATTTATCTGAAATCAACAATTCCATACTGATCACGGTCAATAGCGAGGACGAAACTAAGGGCGAGCAGCTGCAGCAAAGATTATCAGCAGAAGTTGACAGTCTACTGCGCAGTTTCTCTCTTGACAGCGCCATTTTGGGCCAGTCATCATCTGACTATGATCACTTTGAAGCATTAGCTGAGCAGTATGGAATTTCGCCCGGGAAAGCCGCTTTGATTGAGCAGCTGGTGCAAGCTGATCCGACAATTAACTATGAAGATATCGCAGGACTATCTATTAATGATCTCTATTTACTGATAGAAGCCCGTCAGCCTGAAATTGGGAAGATCAATATTATCGGACATGCCAGCACTAAGCTTATATCGGAATGCAGAAAGCAAAAGAAATAGCCTTCATGCACGTCGGTTATTCTGAAGCTGAAGTCAGAGAGCTTTCAACAGGTTACTTAGATGGCAGCATGATTTATGAGATTAATTTCAAAGTGATTAATTTGAAATTTTCATACAAGATTGACGCGAAGACAGGTGATATTCTGCAATTAGATTCCGATCGTGAAAAGCCTGCTGTCACTGAGAAGCCGACTGCCACTTTGCCGGCCAGCGAGAACAATGACAAACCGTCAGGTACAACTTCACCAACCAGTACACCTGCTGCGACTGCAAAAGCCGGATCAACTTATATAGGCGTTCAGAGAGCTGAAGATATCGCCTTCAAACATGCCGGTGTCAGCAGGAGTCAAGTGCATGATCTGGACACGGAACTCGATAGCGATGATGGCCAAAAATATTATGAAGTAGAATTTGAAGTGGGCGATACCGAGTACGATTATGAGATAGATGCTTACTCAGGAAAAATATTGACTTACGAGATTGATGATTAATCCTTTATCCCGTAGCTGGCAGCAGTTTTAAGATGTCGCAGGAAAGTCGTTCGATTAAATCCAGACGAACTCACAGCTAAACAAGATAAGTGTTACTGGAATACTCACCAGGTAACCTTGAGCCGGGTAACCTTGAGATGGCTCCAAGATAAGTGACCTCTTTAGCTGAATTTATGCAGTACCTCCATATCCGAACATGGATCAGGAGGTTCTTCATGAATTTACATTAATAAGAGGAAGAATTACAGACCATTCCCGGATCAGATCCTCCAGCGACTTAGCTGCATTTGCCGGGGAAGTGCTCGGCATGCGACTGACGCCAATCTTGTCAGTCCGATGCCGGTATTGGCGATAGTACCTGTATGCTGTGCTGCCGTTACAGAAAACATGCTTGATATCGGCAGTGGCGAAGATCTTTGTAAAGTCATTCGGAACTACATTGCGAATTGAGCTGTCACTGCTGCCGATAATCCCACAGGACTCGATACTATCCCACATGGCAATGTTTCTTGCCAGTACAATCCTGCTTGTCCGTTCTGGCTCAGTGGCTGAGAGCGGCGGATCAATTTCCAGCAGTGCTGACAGCATTGGCCAGAATCGATTCTGCGGATGCCCATAGAAAAAACCTGCCTCTCGAGTTTTTATCGAGGGAAAACTGCCAAGAATCAGGATACGGCTGTTCTGATCATATAGCGGGGGCAGGGGATGAATTACTTGGCTATATTCTGAATTACTCATTGCGGTCAGTATCCCTTTCCAATCTAAATACATTCCGAATTCATATTTGAACGCCTTCGACTCTTTTTTGTTTTCTCAGCATCTACAAAAAATATGAAATATCTGGCTTTATTCATTACGAGCCGTGTATGTTTTCGCCGATCAAAAATCTATCTCAAGCGAAGGTCGGATAAGCCAGATTTTTTTGTCAGTGACTTCAATACCGGTGGCGCGCCGTATTGCTTCGGCATAAGACTCAATTTGAACATAGTAGCGTTCACGAACCCGGGCAGTCGCTTCATCAAGGTCAGAAGGTACATAGTCAGACTTAAAGTCTATCAATATAAGACCCTGATCATCAAGAAACCACAAGTCGATCATGCCCTGCAGCAGCGTAATGTCGTCATCTGCCTGCGGAACCGCTAAATTGAACTTTTCAGACTGGAATTGCTTGGCGGCTGATGTGGTTAAAGCCGGAACAGCCAGAGTGAATGGCTGCTCGCGGAATACCTTTTTCCCCTCCGCCTCCGCTCTGATTAATCTTTGACCGCTCTCTGACAGCGCAAATTGCCGGGCATTGTCGTAAAAGGGAAGAACTGCCGCCATTTCCTCGGGCAGGAGCATTTGTTTGCTGACCATCTCCTTAAGCTGAGACAGATATTCGTCTTCAACGCCGGCGGCGGACCCATCGCTTAGGCTGGTGACGCCGGATCCGTCACTTCGGCTGGTGACTCCGGACCCGTCGCTTCGGCTGCTGACTCCGGACCCATCACTTCGGCTGGTGACTCCGGACCCGTCGTTTCGACTGGTACTGGCGGATCTTCCGCTGCCGCTGTCAGAAATATCGCTGCTTAATAAGCGGCCAAAGTCAAGGAACTGAAATACGGTATGCAGTGCGATACCTAGCTGAGCAGAGGTTATGCAACTCCTGTTGCTGCCTTGTACTGCCTCTTTCTCGGCTGCAGCTGCATCCATTTCGGCTAGTGTGCCATCCGTGGCAGATGCTGAATCCGGATGATCGGGAACGGCTAAATCAATTATCCCTGTCAGATCCGAGAGTCCGGCTGCATCCGGATAATCGGGAACGGTCTCTGTCTTGTTAAGTGCTGAATCCTTGAAAGCAGGTGTAACCATCCTGGCACGAGCGGTCCCGATCTTTGTCTCAGGTTGATTCAACTGAAATGACATATCCGGGAAAAGAGAGGCCTCACTGCTCAGACCCTCCTCCACTCTCTCTCTCTCCGAAAGCAGACTGAAAGTCCTTTTAAGCTCCGTCACAGTAATTTTGCCCGGAGCTTTTGCCAATTCGCCGCCAGATACATCAGCGCTGAGAATTTTGCTGATCTCCGTTATCTCATTCTCGTACTTAGCAGGATCTTCTCCCAGTTGCAGCCATAGTTCTTGCGGATTAATCTTTCCCGTACGGGTAATTTTGATTGTCTTGTCATCCAGTGTCATTTTCTGCAATGTTTCGCTGTAAACATGCTGCATGATTTTTTCTCTGGGAACGACATGAGCCTCCAGATGCGGGAAAGAGAATACTCCTTCTTTTGCCTCAAGCAACAGTCTGCCATTATGCTGATCGGCCAGATAAAGAAGATAGAAGAGCAGCTTACGATTATCACTTATCTTGCTCAAAGTATCAGAAGTAAGGCGGCCGTCATTGGCTAGAGCGGCCTGCACTGCTTCCTCAATATCCTGAGCGTTGTCAGCAATGTTGCCATACGGTTTGTCGAGCGCGTCGACCAGATAAAGATGATCTTCGGCGCGTGTCATTGCAACGTACAACAGACGCCATTTTTCGGCTTTTTCAGCCATCATCTCAGCTTCGAGCTGCACTTGATGCGGAATATTAAGATAAATACCGCCACCTTCTGGATCAATGCTGAAGCTTGTTATGCCAATATTTTCACTGATATTAGCGAACCGATAACTGCCACGCCTGTGGTATTCGCTGTCCAGGCCGGCCAGAAAAACAACAGGAAACTCCAAGCCTTTACTTGCATGGACAGTCATTACCTGAACGGCATCTCTGGCTGAAACCGCAGGCTCTATCTCCTCCGGGCTTTCGTCCTTCTCTCGCAGGTTATGAATATAGCGGGCAAGCGTGCCGACACTAAGAGGGCCATCTTGTTCCAAGCCTTTTACCCAATCGAGGAAGCTCTCCAAATCAGCCAGATTCTCTGAGGCGAAACGCCGATGCTCTAAATAGTCAGCATAGCTGCTGTCCGCGATAATCCTGGTCAGAAGAGCATGTACTGTCAGATCTTCCGCAAGAAGGCGCCAATGCTCTATCTTGTCCAGCAATCCGGCTAGTTTTGATTTCAATTCGTGATTGTCATTATCTGATTGTGAATTGGCGAAGGCGTTGAGGCGTAAGTAATATGGCTCACGATAACTTTGCGGCCGGGCATCCTCGTCATCATCCAGATCTGAGGAGGTGGCTTCGATAACCAGGGGTCCGGTGCCTTCGGCTTTGCAAACTTCAACTTCGGCTCCGACAGATTCGCCTTGGGCAGCTTCGGCTCCGGCAGAAACGACTCGGGCGTCTTTGGCTCCGCCAGCTTCGGTTTCGACAGCTTCGGCTTCGGCAGATTCGCCTTCGGCAGAAATGGCTTCGGCTCCGGCAGCTTCGGCTCCGGCAGAAACGACTCGGGCGTCTTTGGCTCCGACAGCTTCGGTTTCGACAGTTTCGGCTCCGGTTACTGCCGGAGGTATCTCCAAGGAGTCGTTTGCAGCATTCTCTGTTGAAGCAGGGAGCACTGTCTCGGTCTCAACAGCGATGGAAAGCAATTCCTCTTCGCTGAGCCTCTCGCCCAGAATACCTGAGAGGAGAACTGCAGTGAGGGGGAAATCCTGTCTGCTGTTGTCGAGAACCTGTACCAGAGCCTCTAATTGTCGCAGGACAGGTGAATCTAAGAACTCGCGTTTAGGTATCCCTGCTACGTTTATGCCCTGACCGATCAAAGCACTGCGCCAAATATCCAGGGTTTTATGGTTTGGAGCCAGAATAGCGATATCTTTCAAACTATATTTTTTCCGGCCGGTAAGCTCTCTGATCTTTGCTGCAGCCAGTAAAGCTGCCGCTTCCTGATCTTTGGGTTTGAGATTAAACCCCTGTTCTTCCCAGACTCTCTTGTCAGACTGAGATTCATCAGCAATTGTCTCGCTGTCTTCATCTGAGATTGACTGGTCGTCCTCTTCAGAACACATGGCCAGGAGCAGCTGTACTGCCTGCTCCTCTCCGCCCTTTCTGCCTGCGACCAGAGCCTGTGAATCATCATACTCAATTTCACCGCTGTCTTTACTGAGGAAAGAAGAAAAACAACTGTTGACAAAGTCGATTATGCCGGGAACACTGCGGAAATTCCGGTTGAGATTGATCAGGTATCCTTCCGGCAGGGGAGTAAGCGAAGAGTAATCGTCATCAGTTTCTTGCCCGTCTTCTTGCGGACAGTCAATAAAGCACCCCTGTTTAGCCCGGAAAAGATCCGGATTAGCGTAGCGGAAACGGTAGATGCTTTGTTTAATATCTCCAACCATGCAGATATTGTTAGCAGCGAAAGATTTGATAACCGCTTCCTGAATGCTGCTCGTGTCTTGATATTCATCGATATATATTTCCTGAAAGCGTTGAGTATACTCTTCGTGTATCTGCGGCTTTTTTAGGAGCTGCAGAGCATAATGCTCGAAGTCATTGAAATCTACTTTATTTTTTCTCAGCTTCAGCTGCTGGAAACGCAGGTCAATCAACAGAATAATTTCAAAATATCTGCAGAGGGGTCCGAAACTGGCTGTAACACTCTTTTCTACCTCCTTGCTGCTGAGACTAAACCAGGGATAGGAGTCTTCATAGTACTTATCCAATTTTTTGCCTCTGCTGTTTTGAAAGTTTGAGGTGATAAGCGCAAGCACTCGGGAAATATTTTCATTGAAGAGTTGATTGAACTCTTTCCCGTCCACTCCGCTGCCACCCTTAAGTACAGTTACATGCGGCAGCTGTCTGCCCAGATTAGATACTGCATCCCAGTCATTCCCGACTTTAAGAGCGTCAGCCAGCTGGGGCAATACCTCAGCGATTGCTGCCATGGAGTCTGCCAGGCCAGTGATCGTTTTGGCTTTTCCCTGCGGATCAAAGATGCGCTCCCAATAATGCAGCTCTTTCAACTTTGCCAGATCACTCATGGCCGGTTCCAGATATTCTCTCAGCTGAGAGAACAATTCCTCGACAAAAGGAGACGCCTGCCAATTTTTATTTTCCAGGAAATTTCTCTCGAGCTCTTTTTGTACCCATGATCCATAATCCGCCATGCTGCGCAGTTTTCCCAGCATATTGGTTAAATTGCTGCGCAACGGCAAATCATCATAGCCAGGAGCAATGGCAGCAGAAAGAAGACGAAAATCAACCAGCCAGGTGGATAAATTAAGATTTCTCCCGGCCAATACAAAGGGATAAATCTCGCCGCGCAGCCGGGGTAATTCCCGGGACAAGCTGTATTTGAAACTCGTCTGCCCGGATTTTGGCGCCTGACCGTTACTATCGTTTTCATAACCGGACATGGACAAGGAATAATCCAGACGGTAAAGCGTATTCAGCACATCGTCAGTAGCCTCATCCAGAAGCAGCTTCTTTTCCTCTTCTTTCAGGACTTGATAGCCCGGCTCCAGCAGTGGATTTCCCTCTTCGTCAGTCAGCTCGCTGATATAATCAGTAATAACACTCTTACAAAAAGAATGAATAGTAGAGATCTTCATGGCTGGAAGCTGTCTGACAAGCTCGCGCGCACGAAGTTTCTTCTCTGGCTCAGCTGCTTCCTCCTGCAGTTTACGGATCACGGATTCAATCTTCTGCGCCATCTGCAGGGCTGCCAGCTCGGTAAAAGTCATGACGACAATCCTGTCCGGCTCAACCTTCCCTGACGCCAGGCGCCGCACAATTCGCTGAGTCATAACAGTTGTCTTGCCGGAACCGGCGGCAGCAGAAATCAACAGATTATTCGCCCGGTTATACTTGAAAGTCTGCAGTTGTTCCTTTGTCCATTTAATTTCCATTTATCGTAATATCCTAGTGAGCTTCCTGCTCAATTTGGCATTTCATAATCTGAGCAAAAGCGTTTTGTTCCAGTTCCTTTTCCTTCATCTCAGTCTGCACTCTGTCTCTTCTCGTCCTGCGATCATAAAGACAGTGGGCTTTGAGCAAACAATAAGAGCAAGGCGATTGTTTTTCTCTGATTACAGTTGGCCTGGCACTTATATCTCCCTTCAGGATGGCTTGCATGGTAGAATTTGCACGCGCAGCTGAATAATCTGATATGACTGCAAGCCTTTCCGGGCTTTCCTCACATTTTTGTTTGTCGAAGGCGTCTTTTAGCAGGTCTTTATTATCTGTTGCGGGTGATATCCCCTTGCGGTTGTCGCTGCGTTGATCTTTAAAGGTAAAATAACCAAATCCCTGCGGGACAGCCTGCGGGTAAAGATGGCGATATACCTTGAGATAGAGAGGCAGCTGCAGATTGGTTCCTGCTGCTATATCCGCATAAGAAACCTTCCTGCTGCCCCGCTTGTAGTCAATAAGCATGAAGCTGCCGCCTCCGGTATCAATGCGGTCTATCGTTCCCTTGAGTGTAGCCTGCCATTCATCTGCCCGCAGAGAGAAATTATCTTGATCAGGCAAAGGAAAGCGCCATTCAACAGCGCTGGGAAATAGCTGATCCCGTATGACTTGTTCTTCTGTAAGCTGCAGTGAAGTATGTGCATACCTGATTATCCGCTGTTTAGTCTGACCAAGAATCTCAGGGACATCAAAATGATTGAAACCGGTCATGGAAATCGCAGTTTCAAAATAATTATCCAGCTTGTCACTGTCCAAAAATCTAAACCAGTCTGCGGTTATTGCAGTTTTTTCCTTATCGTCTGCAGCCGTCTGCAGATGAGTAATCAGTTCTGAAACAGCAATCTCCATCATTGCATGCATAAGACTGCCTTGTTCTCTGGCGCTTGGCTCCCAAGTCTCCCGCTCATGCAGCCGCAGCAGATAAGAGGCAAAGTAAGTGTAAGGGCATCTATTGTATTTCTGCAGCTGCGACACACTGATGACATTGCGCGGTAAAACGAGTTGCTTCACCTGCTCTGCAGATACTGAGAGCATCTCAGTTTGAAACTCTGAATTGAGGCCGACATCTGCCTCTTTATCAGTCATTAGCAGTGCTTCCAACAGGATCAGCCAGCCAGTTTCAAGATTATTTCTGGCAACAGGATCTGACAGGGCAAGATTAAGCTGCATTTGCGCTGTTTTTTTACTATGCCAGGCCGCCGAAGGGCTAAAGGGCGAAGACAGTACGATCGTTTTCGTACCACCTCTGTCTTCCAGCTGTTTTTGTACCAGAGAAGTCTCCTCCTTGTTTAAAGATGGAGCGGAGATATAAAGATGCCGGCGCGGTGAAGCTAGCAGCTGCTGCATCTGCCACTCTCTGGCCAGGGGGAGATCCTGTTTGCGATTAGGAAATTTCTTTTGACTGTGTTCTTCCAGCCAGGAACGCTCAGAGTCCCGCAAAAATCCCTCCTCAGAACTCCGAGGGGGAAAGTTCTCTTGATTGGTGCCGACAACAAACAATACTTCCACAGGATAAACAGACATCTGACGCAAATTGCCAACGCGAATACTGTCGATACCGACAGGGATTGAGCTGTGGCTAAATCCAGACAAAGAGGCGCGCAGCAATCTGGTGAAATCAGCTTGAGAGAGAAGCAGGGATCTTATGATTGTCTGAGCTTCATCCCTCAGCTTAAGCCAGAGATTCCAAGAATCAGCCAGGATGAGGGCGGCTTCAGTTTCATCCTGTTTCCGCAGACTGGCAATTCTGTCTGCCAGCGCTTTAAAAGGTCCTTGTTCGCTCTGAACCCAGTCAAACAGCAAGTCCAGCTTTTTCCAGCCCAGTCTCTTCTGCCGGATATTCTTCCCCAGATCATTAAGTGGCTCCAAAACTGCCTGAACCTGCCGCCAAAGAGAATACTCTCTGCCGGAGATTTTCCCCTCTGTGACTTGCTGCTGCGGGTTAAAACGGGAAATGTCATGAGGGGAGATCAGTCCCTTGGATAAGCAGAAGTTCTCAAAGTAGTCAATAGTTTGCCGGGGGAGAAGATCAAAACCGGAGCGCAGGTAAAGCATGATGGTATCATTAGCGGGCTTCTCCAGAAGGTATTCCAGCAAGGCATCGATATAACGGAGAAATGATGACTGAGTCAAGGGGGTTCGCCTGTCTATAAAGACCGGCAGTCCGTAATCCTTGGCAGTAGCAGTTAAAAGATCATAGTAGGCATCCGGCTCAGCCAGAGCAATGCCGATGTCACACCGCTGCAAGTTGGTCTTTACCAGTATTTCTCTGATTTCTCCACAAACATAGCGCAGTTCTTCACGGGGATTAGCTGCGTATATTGATGTGACCAAAGCCTGTTTTCCTTCTGCCTCCAGTCGTTTAACAGTGAGTTTGCCAGCGGCTGTCTTTATAATCTGGAGGGCGGTATCCAGACCATGGCTATAAATCGGGTCACTTGTTATTGAAGATACCGCCTGCGAAGCAGAATTTTCTCCTTGTCCGGCGGCATCGGCTGTCAGATAATCCAGGCTGCAAGTAACCGTGACTGAATCGCAGTATTTATTCAGCAGTTCAAGTACTGATAATTCTTGAGCGGTGAAAGCTCTGGTCTCGCCAAAGCCCAGGACCCAGACGGCAGTATCCTTTAGGAATGAAAGCCTGGGCTCTGCCGCTGCCTGGCGCAGCAGGGATATAAGACGATCCAGATCTTGGTCAGGGTCGATTAATTCATGTGTTGATAATGCTTTTTGGTATTGTTCCCAAAGCAGGGAGAAATCAAATAGTTTATCCTTTGTGATGGCAGTGGGCGCTGTGGCAGAAGCTTCTCTTAAGTCCGCTGATGATATGCCGTAGCGACTGAAATCTCCCATAACACTGGCCAGTTCAGCAGCAAATCCGGGACGTCCGACAAATCTGGAGAATCGTTTAAATCCCGGGAGACTTGACTCATTTGAGTCTTGATGCGGGTTATCCGTCACGCCCGTACCTGTCTGCTGGCTGTCCGCCTTTGAGGCTAATTTGGAAGCAAAGCTAATCGTCACGCCCGTACCTGTCTGCGGGCTGTCCGCCTTATCTGCATGTATACTCGAAATATCTGCCGGGCCTGATGCATAAGCGCCTTTATCCGCTAAAGATGATTCTTTATCGGCATTCTCTGGAGCAGAGTCCAGCTGTTCAATGCTTGTTGTCAGTTTAGATCCGGATTGCAAGATTTCCTGAATGAGAAGAGCCTTCCCTGCCTGACTGATTCGTCTGACTGCCAGTCCGCCGGCTTCAGAGAATAATCTGTGCGCCAGCCGGGAGAAGGACAAGACCTCCGCCATCATCAGTCCTGCATGATCATGCTTTTCCAGATACTGTCTTTCCAGATCTGCCTTCATGCTTTCAGGCACAATTAAAAAGGCGCGTCTCATTTGATCTTTCTTAGTGTAAGAGTTGAGTTCGCCAAGACAGTGGTCCGTCAATACATTAGGGTCTGTGCTGTAAAAAAGCCTCAACAGGGAATCCTCCCTTAGTTATTATAATATTATACCTGAACATAAGGTCCAAATACTGCGCTCAATTATTCGGCGAACCGGTTCATGCAGTTTCAATATCGGTGATCCGGTTCATAAAAGTCTCAATTTCGGTGATCCGGTTCATGAAAGTCTCAATTTTACTTGTTTCTGACTTTTCGATGACATGACTCTAATACTACTAATTTAAGCTGTCCGTATACACCTTGTACTCAAAATGTATGCCATAAAGGAAATTGCTGTTAAAATTAAGCAGGTAAATATATTTATTAAAAATTTGTGCTGAATTTTTCTGTAAAACATTTGCCGGTTTATCAGATGAGAGGTTTCGGAGCAGTGCATGGTTAATGACTTAACAAACCCGGGGAACAGTAATGATGAGGGGAACAATAATACTGATCGTAGCTGGATCAAAACAGCCTTAATTCTATTTTCGGGTCAGTTAGCCTCTCTGCTGGGCTCCGGACTGGTTCAATTCGCGATTATCTGGTATGTCACTTTGCGCACCAATTCCGGTATCGCCATGACTTCGATAACACTGGCAGGCTTCGTGCCGCAGTTAATCATCGCACCGATTGCCGGTGTCTGGGCTGACCGCTTCAATCGCAGATGGGTAATGATTATTTCCGATGGGATGATTGCTCTGGCAACGCTGCTCGTTGCAGTCATGTTCCTGATAGGTTATGACGCTATGTGGCTTATCTACATCGTTACAGCCATTCGTTCCTTCGGGAGCGGCATCCATTCTCCGGCTGTAACTGCTATTGTTCCGCAAATAGTACCAAAGGGAAGTCTGGTCAGATTTAACGCTATTTACCATGGAGCAGGAAATATTATCCAGCTGATTGCACCGGCTTTAGGGGGTCTGGTTGTAAGTTTTCTGCCAATGTGGCAGATATTCTTTATTGATGTTATTACCGCAGCGATAGCCATCAGCTGTTTGTTTATCGTGAGGATTCCGGATTTTGAGAGAGAAGAAAAGGTCAAGACCTCCCAATATCGTGAACTGATCGAAGGGGTTAAATATGTGCGCTCTCATAAACTTCTTTCTGCCATACTGGCCGTATACGCAATCTTCATGATCTTGTTATCTCCAGGTGCCTCTTTGCTGCCGCTTTATATCCGCAGGAATTTCGGTCTGGATCCCTTCAATATCACTATCTCGCAGACAGCAGCATTTGCCGGAATGGCTATTGGCGGGTTGATCGTAGCCAGAAGGGGACAATTCTTTAATAATATCCATGTCTTGCGAGTAGCGGCGGGTATGATTGCGCTGATCGTAATTATTCTGGGACTGTTGGGATACGCTCCCTGGGCTACTATCTGGATTTTCGGTGCGGTACTTCTGCTTTTCGGGTTGACGGTGCCTTTCTACTTGACTAACAACACTGTGTTTATGCAAGAAGAAGTTCCGGCTAAATATCAGGGCAGGACTTTCGCTCTGCACTATATGGTAGGCTCGTTTGCCATTCCGATGGGCACTTTGTTATTTGGTCCGTTAGCTGATCTCGTCTCCATCCAGTCGCTGTTTATTGCCGCGGGTACCATTCAACTCATCTTGATAATTGTTACCAGACCACTCTTCCACCGTCTTGCCTCCCACTTATATTACCCCGAGAGGGATAATTAACAGCCGGGCGCTGATGCATTGTATGATCCTGAATTACTTCTGCGGAGAGGTACTATGAATCGCAGCCGGGTGCTGTAATGTGCTCATAATATGACCTGGGTTTTGTCAGTTCCTCAGAAATCTTAATTTTCTGCGGGCATTTTGGCTCACATTCATTACACTCAGTGCAGGCACATGGCTGACCTTCGCCCAAAGAGGAATATTTCCCGCAAAATCTGCCACCGTCATCACTATCCAGATATCTGTTATAGATGGCGAAGGTCTCAGGAATATTTACTCCTTGGGGGCAGGGCAGACAATATTCGCATGCTGTGCAGGGTATGCGGCCTGAGGCCAGATAGAGCTTTCGTACTTCATCCAGCAGATCCAGTTCCGACTGATCCAAGCGGTAATCCCCGTTAACAGTATTGATATTGTCCTGCAGCTGTTCCATATCACTCATGCCGCTTAATATCGTCATTACACCAGGCAGGGAAGCGACGAACCTGATAGCCCAGCTGGCGGCGCTTACTGTATCGTCAGCTTCTTCAAAAATCTTTTTACAGTCCTCTGGAAGTTTGGCCAAAGAACCTCCCCGTACTGGCTCCATTACAAGTACAGGAATATTATGTTCTGTCAGAAATTGATAACTGCGTTTAGCGTTTTGAAGCTCCCAGTCAACATAATTTAGCTGAATCTGCACCATGTCCCAGTCATGCTGCAGCGTAAAACTCTCGACTACATCAGGAGTGTCGTGGATAGAGAAGCCCAGATTCCTGATTAATCCTTGTGCTTTGTAATCAGCCAGCAAATCATAAATATTAAGTTTATTTACTTTATCAATGGCCTCCCGATGCATTGAGTGGAGAAGATAATAGTCAAAATACTCTACCTGACACTTCTCAAGTTGATGAGCGAAAATTTCTTTCGCCTGATCCAGAGTGTCAATGCAGTTTACCGGCAGTTTATCCGCCAAGAGGAATCTGTCGCGGGGGAATTTTGTTAATACCTCCCCGACAAAAATCTCTGACATATCGCTGTGATACATATAAGCTGTATCAAAATAATTAATCCCGTTGTCCAGGGCGTATTCTATCATTTTATGACCGAGCTCATAATTAATATCCTTGGAATCCTCAGAGTTCAAGGGAAGTCTCATCAGCCCAAAGCCTAAAAGAGAAGGACTTTCTTTGATGCGGGGAAAATCTCTATATTCCAAAATGTTCCTCCCAACCGGCAACTATGTGCCCATGCCCGGCAACTACTTGCCCAAGCCCGGCAACACCTTTTTCATTCAATAAGGACTCAATAAACTCTTGCCATTTATGTAAAGTCGACATTATCCCGACAATGATTATTGCCTCTCAAGATTATGCAGGAAATTTTCAATCCGTTCCAATTCGGATTTGGTCAGTTCGGCGAAGATGTTCATTTTGGGATTTCCTTCGACAAAGCGCCAGGTGCCGACGATTCTGTCTCCAACGAGAATACTGGGCCTTATCAGACCGGAATATCCGAAGATCTCACGGACATGCTCGGACTCAATAAAAGGATTTTTCTCTTTCTCGTAACCTACCAGCAAAGGATCAAAGCCTGACAATAACAACAGATCCGGCAGTGTATCGGTTTTATGGTCAATATTTATACCGTATCTTGACACGCCATCTACTATCACTTCTTCAAGATCGAGTTTATCCATCCACTCCTGAACTACTCTCTTGCGTTGTTTGAAATAAGCGCGGGCATCGTCAATAGTGCTGGGCCCATAATTCTCAAAGTATCTGCGTGCAATCTCCAGTTCCGCTTCTTCCTGATCCCATGGCTCATGTTCATCTAAAAGCACATACGCCCCATCGGTGTATTGCTGATAAACCTGTCCGGTCTCTATCAAATATCTGATTAGCCCGCCCCAGGGATTAAAAACACTTCTTTCCGCTTCCTTAGGCAACCCGGCTTCAGAGGTGATTTCTTTGAGCTCATCCAAAGTGCGCGGTTTTTCAGTCAGTTTCTCCAAAATTAAATCTGCATAGAACCTTTTCTCTTCTTCTTTAAGATAGATATCAGTCCTGCTATCATCAACATCACGCAGTCCGATAGATCTTCCCTTATGCAAGTAAAGAGGAATTTCCTTATGCGGGAATACGTGTAATTGTCCTCTTATTGACCAGCAGCGCACCAGCTCATCACGCCAATCAGTATTCCGGAATGCCTGAAGCTCCGTGCGCACAACGAAAGACTGCTCAAGCATGGTATTGTCTGCTCTAGTCTGAAAGCCGTTAAGTCTGGAACAGACTTCCAGCGGATCGCTTGAGAGGTTTGTTATTTTCTGATTATATAAAATCATCTTGCGTATTTCATTTTTCGATATTTCCATGTTCACTCCTGCCCAGATTAATATTCATCAACAACTACTATTATAGCTCATGCCCTCCATCAAGTATTTAGTCTGCATTTACAAGATGAGATTAACTTCTGCTTTCAAGCTCCCGGAACACAAACATGATCAGGCTTTGAGCAGTTATTAAGATATTACATAGAGTTAACTATATGCTTGTTGCAACTCAGTTGCATTTATATTATAATTAACATGTATTCCAACATTTCCGCTGAATATTATAAGTGCAAGATAGATAGACAATATTATGGATAAAAAAACAGAAATTAAAAGAAACACGCAACAGCGTCAATTGATAACGGAATGTGTGCAGGTATTAAAACATCCTACAGCGGAGGATGTTTGGCAATGTGTCAGCAAAAAACTTCCCAATGTAAACAAGACTACTATTTACCGTAATCTTAAACGTATGGTTGATGAGGAAGAATTGCTTAGCTTTGTAACGGGAGAAGGCATTACACATTTTGACTCAACTCTGGATCGACATTATCACTTATACTGTAAAAAATGCGGAGGTATTACAGATACTCATGCTGAACTTCTCGATCAGTTGACCAAAGCTGTGCAAGACAGTGAGAAATTCCAGATTGAAGAACAGAACCTAATCTTAACCGGCGCCTGTCCAAAATGCCAGAACAATGATCCAAAATAAGGCAATAACGCAGCAATGGCGTTAGATGCGAGCAATTCGCAAATAAAATTATGGCAAGGAGAAACTAAAGAATGAAAGATCTCAAAGGAACAAAAACTGAAGCAAATCTCAAGGAAGCTTTCGCAGGCGAATCAATGGCAAATAATAAGTATTCCTATTATGCTGATAAGGCCAGGGAAGAAGGATATGAGCAGATTGGCGCTTTCTATGACGAGACAGCCAGAAACGAAAGAGAGCATGCCAAACTCTGGTTCAAGGCCCTGCATGGTGATGAGATCCCAACAACGACAACAAATCTTCAGGATGCAGCAGACGGCGAGAATTACGAATGGACCGAAATGTATGCTCAGTTCGCCAAAGATGCCGAAGAAGAGGGCTTCAAAGCTCTGGCAGCTCAGTTTCGCATGGTAGCTGCGATTGAGAAGCATCACGAAGAGCGTTATCTCGATCTGAAAAAGAATATTGAGGAAGATAAAGTGTTTAAGCGTGATGATGCTGAGACACGTTGGATCTGTCGTAACTGCGGACATATCTATGTTGGCAAGACGGCGCTCAAGATTTGTCCGGTCTGCAAATTCGAGGAAGCTTATTTCGAAATCAAAGCTGAGAATTACTAAGTTAAGCTGAGAAATTTTGACTGCTGGCTGACCGAAATATCTAAAAGCCAGGTCTCTGAATATTCAGCCCTAAAACATATATAGAGGGTGCTGCCTGTGCTGTGGGCAGCACTTTTTATCTATTCAGCGTCTTGCAATAAGAATTAATCACAGCAAAAGTGAACAGATATTTTATCGCATCCGGCGTTGTGAAATGATCTAATCGTCGCTAATAAGTAAAAAGAAAATATGAAGGCGCTTTAATCGGCCCTCTGATCTCTCTTTCTGTAGCCGACAAATCCCAAGATAGTCATGAAAAGCGTCAGAACCAGGATTATTACGAGCGGCAGATAATCGCTGCCGGAAATTCTATGCTGAGGAATATAGTTGAAGGGAGTGAGATTACCGATAAATCCCGGCATATCTGTCATCCTGCCCAGATAGATCACAATGAAAGAAAAAACCAGATATATATAGACGAAGCTGCTGAGTCGCGGAAGGACACCCAGAAGCAAAACAGCCAGTCCAACCAAAAACCAGATTGCCGGCAGATAATTCAGCATTGCAATAATATACTCTGACGGATCCATCAGCTTGACAAGGACATTCCCCGCTACCAGAACCAGACTTAGAGCTGAGACCAATTGCAGCAGTAGAGATGAAATCAGACTGATACCAAGATAGGAGGCCAGATAGCTGCTTCGAGAAACGGATTGCGCTAGAACGAGCTCAGTATAGCCACGCTTCTCTTCCGTCCATAAGCGCAAGAACAGGATCAAAGCCGGAATGGCCGTAAAAATTGACATGACACCGGCTAACATGTAGAGAAACTGTCTGGTGAAATCGCCTCCTTGCGGATTGAAGATAGCTCTAAGCATTTCGCTGCTCTCCAGATATGTCTGCATATCACCGATAACAGAGCCATACATGGCAGCAAGAATTATCAGTGCTGACAGCCAGCCGAGAAAAGTACTAAGCGAAAGCCGCAAAGATAAAACGAAGACATTGCTTAAACCATATGATGATCCAGATTTTTCAATTTTCTTCTCAGGAAGAACAGAGGCTGCCAGATCTCTTCTGCCCTCAAGGATCAAGGAGACCATTACCAAAACCAGCGAAGCCAGAAAAAGGATCAAGTGAGGGGTGAAATTGTTTTCCACGAAAGCTTGAGCGCGCGTCAGCAAGCCCAAAGGCGAAAGATAGGATAAAGGCTCAAAATAGAGATCTCCTAATGCTCTGAGAATATAAGAGCCAAACAATAAGGTAAAGCCTGCTCCCATGACTGCCCGATGACTCCGGAAGAGCTGTGAGAAAAGCAAAGTCGCGCTGCCAAAGAACACACCGCTCAAGAAAAGGGATAAGGTAAAGCTCAAAATACCGGTTAGGTCTAACAGCTTAGCGCCTGCAAAGCTCATAAATATAAAGCTCAGTACAAAAATCAGGAGATTAGCTGTCAGATTTACCAGCATGATTGAAGATGCATTGGCCAGCCTGCCTACCGGCTTAGCCTTCAAAATTTCGTCTCGCCCCAATTCTTCATCACGGCGCAAATTAGAGCTGACTAGAATCAGGCTCATTATGGCCGGCGCCAGCATAGAGAATACCAGCATATAATTAGCATAGGAGGCACCAAAAGTATAATCTTCACCAAATAATGGTCCGACTATTGCGATCATGGCAGGATTTTTCATCAAGTCAATAATTACATCAGGGGTTGCAGAAGTAAAAAGAAGATCATTAATCACCGGAATGTAAGCCGCCACAAAAATTGAGATGGAAAGAGCCCAGATTATGACGCTCCGACGTTCTAAGCGCAGGCGAAAGAAAAAAAGTCGCCTTGTTCCCTGGAATCCGGATTTTATCATAGCGCCGCTCATGATTCAGGGTCGTCTGCGCCATCTTTACCATAATGTCCGATAAAGAGCTCCTCTAAAGTGGGAGGCATTGATTCCAATCTCACAATCCCTTTCTTGGCAATCGTTGATATCACTTGACCGAGAATATCGCCCGACACGCTGAAATGAGCATTGTTGCCATCAGCTTCAAAATTAATGATTTGAGGATATTTCTCTAAAGAAGTACCAAGCGGTTCCTGGGTTTCGACAGAAACATGCGTATAAGTGAGGTGCCTCAGCTCAGTCAGAGTACCTGCTTCAATAATTCTTCCCTGTCTTATGATACTTATATAATCGCAAAGCTGCTCCACCTCTGAGAGTATATGGCTTGAGAGCAGGACCGTCTTGCCTGCAGCCTTCTCCTTTAGAACTCTGTCCTGAAAAGCAGCGTCCATTAGTGGGTCTAAGCCGGAAGTCGGCTCATCTAGAATATACAGTTCAGGATCTGAGGCAAAAGCGGCAATCAAGGCAACCTTCTGTCTGTTGCCTTTAGAGTAAGTCCGGCATTTTTTGCGGGGGTCAAAATCAAAAGCCTCAATTAATTCATCTTTTAAATCATTATGCTTAACGCCGTTGAGACTCAACATCAAGTCAATCACTTCACCGCCGGTCAAGTTGGGCCAGAGGTTGACCTCGCCGGGCACATAAGCGATACGGCGATGGATGCTGACTGCATCTTTAAAAGCGTCTTGACCAAAGACAGTCGCCTGGCCGCTGTTCGCTCTGAGCAGGCCCAGTATAATCCTGATAGCAGTCGTCTTGCCGGCACCATTAGGTCCGATGAAGCCATGAATCTTGCCATCTCTTACTTCCAGATTAAGACCGTCCAAAGCCCGTACCGAGCCGAAAGTCTTGACAATGTCTCGTAGTATTATCATTTCGCCACCGTATTTGAAATATCGGTAACTATTATATCATCATTGCTAGCACATCAATACCAGAAACGGAAGGCTTCGACTTGCCAATAGACATTAACTAACCAGTCCGAGAAATTTTGCTTGCCAATCATATTCAGCAAAAGCTCAATGAGGGTCCTGCGGCATCAACTCAATCGACTCATCGCTGCCATCCTGAAACTCCAAAGATCCTCTTCTATTTAAGCAGTTAAAAAATAATTTAGGTGAGGCTTCTTAGGATTCCAGTTCACTGAAAAAGCTTCTGACAATCTTCATGAACTCCTGCGGATTCTCTCTTGGCGTCTCATGACCAGTTCCCTGAACCACAACAACTTTGCCATTAGGTGTTAAAGTTTTATAGTAATTAGCTGCCGCTGGGGAACCGCTGTCATATTCGCCAGAAATATAAAGAATTGGAACATTTATGTTTTTTAATAATCTTGTTGAGTCATGCCCTTGCAAAAAACCTGTGCAGGAGAACTCAGTAGGTCCCCACATGTGATTATAAACGTCAAAGCCCTCAATATTTTGCTTCTCGGGTTCTGGTGGACTTTTTGTATCTGGTCCCTCTGTCCTGTTAAAGAAAGTATTCGAATAAATGGAGTTTATTTTTTCGTACTCTTCCGTGTAGTTACCAGTCGCCTCACATTCCTTAACAACTTGCCATTTTTTATCACCGTCAGGAAGAGATTTAATCAGTCTCTTAGCATCAAGCAGCCACAGATCCACATTGAGAAATGGGCCTACAAGCACTATTCCTTTTAGTCCCACAGCCTTTTTGGTGCCGGCATATTCTATTGCCAGCATTGTTCCCCAGGAATGGCCTATAAGTACATACTCCTTGAAGCCAAAATATTCGACTACAACTTCGAGTTCATCAGTGAATCTTTCGATTGTAAATAGTTCTTTCAATTTGCCAGCATTCTGGAATTCTTCAGCAATATTTGAACCATTGCTGCCTAATTGATTGTAAAAAACTACCGGCCTGTCTTCTGCAAGGGCAGTTGTCTTAAAAAATGTTAAAAAACTATGCCCTGGTCCTTCATGTACGAATATTAATGGGATTCCTAGTTTATCTTCGCCGTAAATTCTGAAAAACACCTCTCCGCCCTTTACAGGGATGTGCCCAGTCCTACCGCCTGCCTGCCATGTGGGTATATCAGCCTTGAATTTGTTATCTTCCTGGTTACTATCCATTATTCCTACTCCTAACAATGCTCATAATTTAAATAAATAGATTCTCAATATCGTCGGGGTTCTTGACCAAGCGCTCTGAAAGCACTACAGTTTCATCTTTTTTAATCCAAATGTTATCTTCAATGCGAATCCCAAAACCTTCATCTGGGAAATAGAGCGCTGGTTCGATGGTATGAACACAACCTTCAAGGAAAATGCGCTCTTTGTCCTTGATATCATGCAGATCTAAACCAATCGGGTGACCGCTGTCATGGAAATAATACTTGTCCAAGTCTCTTTCGTCTTTGATCTCCTTAATACTCTTAAGCGCCTTTGCGAAAAAATCACGTACTGCATTTTCCAGATCATACCAACTTGAGTTGTATTTCATTTTTTCGATAGCAATTAACTCTGCTTCTAATACAATATTGTAAATCGTACGTTGGCGTGGAGTAAATTTCCCATTGACTGGAAAAGTTCTTGTTAGATCAGAAACATACCAATTATTCATTGCGCCGGCATCAACAATTAACAAATCACCATCCTGCATTTGATAACCAGTTTTATTATAATGAAGGATAGTAGCGTTCTTTCCCGCAGCTACTATCGAACGAAAACGAGGTTGACTGCCCTTCATATTCAAAAAATACTGGAATCTGGCTTTTGCTTCGTATTCGAAAATTCCTGGCTTCAATCCTTGGGATAAGTAAACCATGGCATCTGATGCCAGATTTACTGCTGTAATAATTTCATCGACTTCCTCCGAGGTTTTCTGCTGACGTAGAAGTACCATTATGGGCTTGGAATTTATGATTCTGGCAGAAGGGTAAATATCACGGAAACGCTTAGCATAATTTTGAGATAGCGTCAATGGCTCATGGAATTCTGCAATATCAGAATAAATGTAAAGCTTATCTGCAAACGAATCTCCGTAGCAATTTGCGACAATTTTATCAAACTCATATGTATAGAGGATATTTTCAACTCCAGAAATTTCCATAGCTTCAGGTGGCCTCATCATAAGCGCTTGCCAACGCTCATACATGGGATCTACCGGTAAGATAAACAGGTATTCCTGTAAAAGTTCTTCTGATTTATGTAGCAGCAGAATTATACCGTCTGCGTCAACACCGGTAAGATAATAAAAATTTCGCTCTACTGAGAAGGGGTGTATCAACTGGTCACAGGTATCTCGGTGGAATACTCCTGAAAAAAATACTGCTATAGAATTATCCTCCATTTTCTCAGCAAACTTTTTTCGATTATTAATAAAAAATTCTTTGTTCATGAAGCACCTCTCTATTCATTGTAATAATTAACGCAAGACACCTGGTGGCCAGGGTTAATCTCTATTTGTTTTATTTCATTCTGTAAGCAGATAGCTTTGCTATACGGACATCGTCCAGCAAAGCGGCACCCTGGTTCAGGGTTAATTGGATTTGTAGCTTCGCCTCGTACCTTTTTTCTTTCCCTCTGTGCTGTTTCAATAGAAGGAATTGGAATTGCTGATAAAAGCATTTCGGTATAAGGGTGCAGAGGGTTCTCAAATAATTCCTGAGCCGGTGCTTTTTCTACGCATTGACCAAGATACATGACCATTATTTCATCACTAATATGCTTAACAACGGATAAATCATGAGTAATGAAAATATAGGTGAGTTGCCTTTCTTCCTGTAAATCCATCAATAAATTCAAAATCTGTGCTTGAACAGAAACATCTAAGGCAGAAACAGGTTCATCGCATATTATAAATCTTGGTTCCAGGGCTAAGGCTCTAGCGATTCCTACTCGTTGACGTCGACCGCCATCCATTTCATGAGGATAAGAGTTAACATAGCGGTCTCCTAAGCCAACGGTCTTCATAAGATCCCGAACCTTTTCAGCTATTGCTTCTTTTCCATTAATTGTCTTACATATGCGGATGGGATCAGAGATAATTTCTGATACCGACATGCGAGGATTAATAGATGCATACGGGTCTTGAAAGATCATCTGCATCATTAAACGCATGTTTTTCATTTTTTTGTTGTCATAATCTAAGATATTTTGGCCTTCAAAAAGCACTTGGCCAGAAGTTGCTGAAAGAAGTCGAAGAATTACACGGCCAAGTGTTGATTTACCACATCCAGATTCTCCTACAACTCCAAGTGTTGTACCCGATTTGATCTGCATGTTGATGCCATCCACTGCATGCAACAACCCTCTGGGTGTATAGAAATATTTTTTTAGATCTATAGTCTCCAATAATATTTCAGACATTTATCCTTCCTTTCTTTCGCTTCAAATCTTCTATTCATATAAGAAGCAACGAATACTGTGAGTATCAAAATTCAATAAGTATGGCTGCGATTTTTCGCATTTATCCATCCTATATGGGCATCGTTCAAAAAATTTACACCCGTCTGGCAACTGAGTCGGGTCAGGCATGAGACCGTCTATAGGATGAAGCCGTCTCTCTTGTTTGCCCAGATTGGGAATAGAGCCAAATAAACCTTTAGTATATGGGTGATGCTGATCGCCAGTATATACATCCATCAAAGTCCCAATCTCGATGATTTCGCCAGCATACATAATTGCCACCCTGTCACATAGTTCTGCAACAACCCCTAAATCATGAGTTATGAGTACCATTGAAGTAGCGAATTTCTCTTTCAATTCACGCATCATATCCAGTATCTGAGCCTGGATTGTAACGTCCAAGGCAGTAGTGGGTTCGTCCGCGAGCAACAGCTTAGGCTGGCAAGCCAAGGCAATGCCAATAACGATCCTTTGCTTCATTCCCCCAGAAAACTGGTGCGGAAACTCGACCTTTCTTTCTGGAGGAATGCCCACCAAACGGAACATTTCATCTACTTCCTCAGAAATCTGATCTTTGTTATAATCTGGATTGTGAAGTTGAATTACTTCTGAGATCTGATCTCCCACACAGATTACCGGATTAAGGCTTGTCATAGGATCCTGGAAAATCATTGACACTACATTGCCTCGTAGAAGTTGCATATCAGCATCTGTTAGTTTGAAAAGCTCCATATCATCTAAAACGATCTCTCCAGAATCAACACAACCTATCCTATCCGGAAGTAAACGCATAATTGATAGTGCAGTAGTAGTTTTACCTGCTCCTGTTTCCCCTACCAACCCTAAGGTTTCTCCAACATTCACCGTCAAACTCAGGTTATTTACTGCATTTACAATGCCAGTATCTGTTTTATAAATTACTTTTAAATTTTTAATTTTTAATATTTCTTCAGTCATGGCTTTTCCTCTGTGTTCAAATCAATTTCTAAGTTTCGGGTCGAGCGCGTCGCGCAGTCCATCACCAATAAGGTTCATGGCCATGACGGATATCACTATGGCAATACCGGGGATATAGACTAAATATGCAAAATGACGCATGTTTTCTTTTGCGTCTGATATCATTGCTCCCCATTCAGGTATTGATGATGGGAGTCCTAATCCAACATAGCTTAGAGAAGAAATTAGCAGAATTGTATTTGCCATATTGGTAGTTGCCTGTACTATAGTAGGACCAATAATATTCGGAATGATATGTTTAATAATAATTTGAATATTATTGGTACCGTACGCTTTTGCAGCCTCGATAAATTCTTGATCTTTAATCGTAAGTACTGTAGAGCGCACAATATAAGCGAATCGTGGAATAGTAGAAACAGTTAAGGCTATAATTAAGTTCAAAATGCCGTTCCCTAATGCAGCCACAATCGTTAAGGCTAACAAGATCGCCGGAATTGACAGCAGAATATCCATAATTCGCATTAACAGACTATCTAGTCGCCCGCCAAAATAGCCAGCCATAGCCCCAATTCCCCCACCTATTACTAAGGACAAGACGATTGTAAGCAAGGAGATTAAAAGGGATATTCTTGTGCCATAGATAATGCGGGTAAAAACATCTCGCCCATACTGATCGGTACCAAATAGATGATCACTGTTCGGGCTCTGCAACCGTATCCCCATGTTATGTTCAATTGCTTGTTTATCGTAGTCAAGCCATAGGTCTGCTGTAATTGACAACACGACAATAATCAAGAAGATGAGCAGTCCGAGAACAGCTAACTTGTTTTTGCGAAAACGCAACCATACTGAAGCGAGTTGACCCTGTTGCTTATATATTGATTGATTATCTATAGTTTGCTCTTTGCTTATCTTCACTCTATATCACCCCCATCTGTTTCTGACGTTTTTTAATCTTTACTCTTGGATCGAGGAAAGTATATAGAATATCCATCAAAAATGTGACAAGACAAATCATTAAGGCTACAAATAGAATTGCCCCCATGACCATCGGTATGTCCTTTTGTCTTACTGAAGTAATAATAAGAGTACCTAATCCGGGTATAGAAAAAACGGTCTCTACTACGATCGCTCCACCCAACTGAATGCCGAAATTAATACCAATAGTAGTAATTATAGGTAGGAGTGCGTTGCGAAGAGCATGCTTCAAGACTACACTTCTTTTGCTCGCACCTTTTGCGCGAGCAGTGCGTATATAGTCTTCTCTAAAAACCTCGAGCATTGTGGAACGTGTCATACGAATGATAACTGCCATATTACCAATAGCCAATGTAACTGAGGGCAGGATATAACCCTGCCAAGTATCGACGCCAATAGCTGGGACAACTCCCCAGCCAAGTGCAAATCTTAACATCAACAGTAAACCTAACCAAAATGCTGGAATTGAGGTCATAACCATTGCCAACACCATAGTCACGTTGTCTATAATAGAATATTGTTTAACCGCTGAAATAATACCTATGGGGACACCTATCATAGCCGCAGCTCCAACACCAAAAATCGCTAAAAGTACTGTATTGGGTAAACGGTTAAGCAACTCAACTAAAACAGCCTGACCTGTACGGTAGGAATTCCCCAAATCACCTTGTATAGCATTCCAAATGTAACGAAAAAAACGTACTAATAAATTGTCATTAAGTCCCATCTCCTCACGCAATTCGGCGATATCCTCTTGAGAGGCACCATCACCCAGAATTATTTGGGCAGGATCCCCCGGAGAAAGACTCATAACACTGAAAATTAAGAATGAGATTCCCAAAACCACTAAAAGCATGGATAAAATCCGTTTAGTTACAAAATTCAACATATGTTTATATCTCCTACGACTTGTTCTCCTTGGTTAAGATGTGCGTCATGGGAAATCAATTTTCCCATGACGCTACACATATTAGGTGGCAATATTACCAGGAAAAATCATAAACATAGATGCGTTGACGGTCGCTAGCCTTAATTCCATTCAGATCTGCGTCAGCAGCTAAGGCATTCAAGTAGCAAAGTATGGGGACCAATACATAATCGTCTCTCATTAATGTACAAGCATCACGATAAGCAAGCGCGCGTTCGTCATCATTGTCTGAACTGCGGGCTTTATCAAGTAGTGAGTCCATTTCGGGATTATTGTACATTACGAAGTTATTTCCACCGCCTAAATAGTCGCTATGATAACGCATATACATGATCCCATCAGCATCATTAATAAAGCATGTGTAGCTGTTAACACAGATATCATACAAACCATTGGTATAAACATCTGCCAGGAAAGCAGTAGACTCCATCATATCTATCTCGGCATCAAATCCCACGGCTTTTAGTTGCTCCACCACAACTTCAGTTATTGCGAGGTCATTACCAACATCCATACAAGGGATTTTTATTTTTTGGCCTTCGAATCCGCTCTCTTTTAACAATTGTTTTGCGTAATCCGGATTATAACTATACCCATCAAATTCCTGAGGGAAGAATTTAACATTAACAGGTATTGCACAGTTCACCAGTTCCCCCTGTCCATCCAAAGCGCCGAGTAAAATAGCTTCCGGATCGATAGCATTAGCAACAACTTCTCTCAGTACTTTATTTTCGGCAAATAGACCGTCAGTGCAGTTGAAAGCAACAAAATAGAAACTATTAGCTGCTGTAGTGCTAAGCTGCAGCTTTGAATTAGACTCAATATAATCGAAATCAGTAGTGTTGGGAAGATTCAACACGTCAATCTGCCCGGTTTCCAGAGCAACTAATCCAGATGAAGCGTCGGGGACTATACGAAAAATCAGATTCTTGATTGCTGCAGGTTCACGCCAGTAATCTGCAAAAGCTTCCATTACAACGCTTTCACCTGCAGTCCAGCTGACAATCTTATAAGGTCCAGTAGCAACGGGATTACGGGTAAACCCTTCAGGATCTTTTTCATAAGCAGCTTTGCTGAATATTCCGCAGTTATCATTTGAAAGGCATGATTCTACAGCGCCATAAGGATATTTCAAATATAATTTCACATGAGTATCGTCAACCTTCTCCATCTTTTCAAAAGAGCCTGTCATACGCGCAGTTTTACTTGAAGCTATGGCTGTATTCATTGAGAACACTACGTCTTCTGCTGTCATTTCTGATCCGTCATGGAATTTAATTCCTTCTCGCAGAGTAAAAACAATCTCGGTATTGTCATCACTGTAAGTCCATTCTGATGCTAATCCAGGAACTAATTCACCGTCAGATTCCTCTCGGATAAGCGTATCGTAAAGATTTGAACAAACACTGTGTGTCGTTAAGTTGTTAGCCTCATATGAAGCTAGAGAAACAGGTTCGGCATTATAGGCAATAGTTATTGAATCTTTGCCTTCCGAAGCTTTTGGATCTTCTGAACTCTTTGTTGTATGAGAGTCTTCAGGTTCATTTGATTCTGTACTGCCACATGCCGAAAAAGTAAACAATAAAACGGCGGTTAATAGAATAGTAAACAATCGTAATGACTTTCTCATTGTCATTCCCCCTTCTCATTCTTCAAGTTTTGATCAAGATTAGTTAATTACCTGCCATTTTTTCAACAAGAAAAAATACCATGCCAACTCCATCAAATTTAATCGTTGTCTCTCCTTTCTTGTCACTTTCACTATTTGCTAAATATTAAGCAGAAAAAACAAAAGTGAAGTTACAATGTCCAAATTCATCTTCGTGCTAATAAAATCAAAATAATTGTTACGAGGCAAAGTACAAGCGACACAGTAATAAAAATGCTATTATCAAGCGTTCCGCCTAAGTATGCGAAGACAAAATTTACTATCAGAATTATTAAAGATATTCTTAATAGAAACATTCGTTTATTTTTACTATGCTGCTTCATATTCAACCCTGCTTTTTTCTAAGCAATCAACCAAACTGCCACACCAACTAATGCTGCGTTTAGTAAGCAGTACTTTAAATTTTTGCGAATAACCTCACTATCCTTACCATAGATGCCAAGATTCGCCGTGTTCATCATTACGGTGGTAGGTGCGATACTTACGCCCAAGGACCCTCCAACCGATTGCGCTGCTGCTAAAAGAGTTCCACTAACTCCAATTAGATTTCCTGTTTCATATTGGAGCAAGCCAAACATGACATTCGAATTAGTATTGCTATCGGTAATAAACGTTCCCAAAACACCTATGAAGGGAGAAACAAAAGGATAGAATGATCCGAGAGTAGAAGCGGCACCCTTAGCGATCATGATAGTCATGCCAGAATCTCCCATTATCAATGCCATCATAACTAGAGTAAAAATTGCCACACTAGTCGGCACGCATTTAATAATTGTGTTATGAGCAGCATTTCGGAAGATAGTCTTAGACACGCCTAGTTTTCTGATATATAATATCCCACCAACAATTGCGGCAAAAAAAAGTATAGCTGCTGGATGTATGAACCAACTAATTTTGGAATAAGCTTTCTCTGCTGGTACCAAATAGCCCAATTTAGTAACAGTAGCTGGATATGAAAGTCCAAAATATAGCTTTTGTACTTCATTCTTAATCGGTTTAATTTGCATCAATAATGTGACCCCGATTACCAAATAGTAAGGGAGAGCAGCTTGATGGAAGCTCATCTGCTTAGTTGTCCGCTCTGGGACATGTTGCTTTTGACTCTTTCCCTTCCGTTTAGCATGCTTAGTCCACAAAGCGATAACTGCACAGCCTACAATAGCGGAGACTAGAGAAGCTACTTGAGCTACGCCAATAATACACATCAACCACATTGTTCCGGAGATAGCAAAACTAGTTGTGATAACCAGTAGTATGCGTTTTTTTAACCCAGCTTTCCCCTCGTAGATATAAACAACTTCAAATCCAGTGGCAAATACGCATATAGCGAACAGTAGCGCCATTTGCGGAGCGATTTTCTCGCCGGGAATTCCAGTCACCAATTGTATGGCATTATACGATGAACCCATAGAGCCAAAAGATATTGACCAAGAATGACCAATCAAACAGACCATTACTGACATCAAGGGAGAGATTCCCATCGCCACAAGAATTGGGGCAACAACTGCTACGGGCACGCCAAAACCAGCCAATCCCTGCAATAAGGAGGTAAAACACCAAGCAAGCAGAAGTACTAACATTGTTTTGTCCGCGGTAATTCCACTCAGAGTAGAACCGATAACATTGATAGCACTAGATTCATAGACAATATTGTAGAGAAATAATGCAGACCATATTATTAGCACGACATAAAGTGCAACACTCATCCCTTTGCTATTAGCTAATACCAGACCGCGGAAATCCATACCGTAAAAGAAATAGGCAATTACCATGGTAATAAGCCAGGTAAAAGCTCCAGCCTGAGTCGGTTCCCATCTTAGTACTAGCAAGGAAACCAGTAATGTAATTACTGGTGCAATTGCTAATAACCAATTGTATGCATTCAGTTCAAGAGTCATTGGAAGTTTCTTTCTTTAACTAATATATTTTTCTATATATTTCTAATTTATTAACCATTATTAATTTATATACTGTTTGATATTTAATAAATCAACGAAACATACAATTAACGATACTTTATGAAACTATTTATTCAGAAGACTGTTTTAATTATTATAAATCACATTAACTATTCGTCCCCATACCATCTTTGTAGGCATCAATATATGAAATATTGACATCATGGTATAATAATTCAGAATCAAGTTTACAAACTGCAAGATTATGATCATGAAAGGTTATTACGTGGATCTGTTTCAATTGGATTACTTTGTTTCTATTGTTGAAGAAGGCAGCATTTCAGCTGCTGCCAGAAAATTGCACATGTCACAGCCACCCTTAAGTCTGCAAATTAAGAAAATGGAAGAAGAATTCGGTACATTATTATTCATACGTGATGGACGACAGTTAATAATTACTGAAGCAGGTTTATCCCTTTATCGTAGAGCTAAAACACTCATTGATCTTTCTGAAGTAACAAAAAAGGAAATCGTATCAATGGCGCAAGGTGTAAGTGGGATCTTGCGAATCGGTACAATATCTTCAGCAGAACATCTGAGTATCCGAGAAATAATCCTTGAGTTCCATGTAAATCGCCCTGACATATTATTTGAGGTTCATGAAAAGAATACTAATTCCTTGATTGATATGCTTCGAAATGGAGAACTTGATGCAGCTTTTGTAAGAACTCCTTTTCCGCAAGAAAATTTTCAATGCATCAGATTACATAATGAAGCGATGGTAGCTGTTGCTCATAAATCCAATTTTGATTCTCCCAATCAGATTACAAGTTTAGAATGGCTAAGCACCAAACCGCTCATTATCTACCGCCGATGGGAAGGTTTAATACGAAATGCCTTCCATGAAAAAGGCCTTGAATTCTGTCCTATCTGTGTTTGCGATGATGCAAGGACATCTATCAGCTGGGCTTCATCAAAATTCGGTATTTCCTTAACTCCTGAATCAGCTTTTGAGTCAAACCATATGGAAGATCTTGAAGCTCATAATGTTAGCGATTTAGGTATAGAATCTTGTATTATGTTAGCAATAAAGAAAAATACGGATAATAAAATTGCCAAAGATTTCTTTGATATATTCATGAATGATGACGAAATCAAAAGGGAGAATTGTAATTGCAATTAATCCCATAATTAGAAGATCTTTTCTTTCGGCTGTTTGACATAATTCATTTGATATCGAATAACAACTAAAAGACACGCCTCTTTTCACCTTGATAAAGCCATAAAGAACTTTATAAAGCTTTTACCTTTGAGAGGAATTCTTTTGTTCGGGGATTTTGCGGATCAGAAAACAGTTTTTCCGGAGGACTGTCTTCAGCTATTCGGCCGTCATCCATGAATAAAACTCTGGTAGCTACCTCTTTGGCAAATCCCATCTCATGGGTGACTATCACCATTGTCATGCCCTCATCCGCAAGCACTCTGATCAAATCTAAGACCTCGCCGACCATTTCCGGATCTAGAGAGGAAGTGGGCTCATCAAAAAGCATCACTTTAGGATTCATGGCTAACGCTCTGACTATTGCTATCCTTTGTTTTTCACCGCCGGAAAGAGTAGAAGGATAGACATCCTTTTTGTCTTCCAGTCCTATTCTGCGCAACAGGCTCATGGCGCTGTCTTTAATTTCCGCTTTTATTTGAGCCGGGGTAGAACTAATCTCGTTTAAAGGTTTCTTCTCCTTGCTGAAGAGATTTCTGAGCTTCAGGAGTATATTTTGCCACTTCATTTTTCTTAGATTGTGCAAGCCAATATGTAATGGGGCCATCATAATGTTGTCGATTACAGTTTTGTTGTTGAACAAATTAAACTGCTGAAAGACCATGCCCATACTTCTGCGGTGCAAATTAAGATCGACTGAAGAATCTGCAATATCATCACCTTCAAAAATTATCGAGCCGCTGCTTGGCTCTTCCATACAGTTGAGACAGCGAAGAAGAGTGCTTTTTCCGCTTCCTGAAGGACCGATAATGGCAATTTTCTCACCCTGTTCAATGGTAAAGGAAATGTCTTTGAGAACTTTTAGATCTCCGTAATTCAGACTAAGATTTACTACTTCTATCACTTCTTCTCAGACTCCTCTCCATAGTTTTGATCAAGAACGAGATAAACATGACTAAGACTATATAAATGAGGGCCATGACCAGATATGGAACCATGAACTCATAATTATTGGTTCCAATATAGTTGAATGCCACATACAGGTCCAGAGCACCGACAAAGCTGACGACAGATGTTTCTTTGATTAGGGCTATGAACTCATTGCCAATAGTGGGCAAAATGTTTTTTACCGCCTGCGGCACGACGACCTTAATCATTGTAATACCGTAACTCAGACCAAGCGCGCGGCCTGCTTCCATCTGACCGGGATCAACAGACAAGATGCCGCCTCTCATAATTTCTGAGACATAAGCTCCGCTGTTAAGACCAAATACCAGAACACAGACATTAACAGGAGTCATATTGATCCCAAGAAGAGGAAGAGCAACGTAATATGTGACCAGAAGCTGTACTACAATCGGAGTGCCTCTAAATAAACCTACATAGAAAATACATAATCTATTCAGAATTCTGGCAAATATGCTTTTTTTCGGCGATACTTCAATGGCGGCGATGGCTGTGCCGATTATGACCCCGATTATTAAACCAAATATGGCAATAGTAATCGTGTTTTTCAGGCCTTCGAGTACTCTTACATAACCATTATGGTCATAAAATACTTGCCAGAATCTTTCAAACTTTATGCTAAAGCTGCCCATTATCTCTTCCTCTGGGGATATTTTCATAAGAAATCCTCGCTCTTTAAACAAAGAGCGGGGATCTCCAAGAAGTGCGGTGTATCAGGCTTAGTTCAGTTCATTGATTGAACTTATTATAGCCTGTGCCGGAGCCTCATCTATGATTACATAATCTATATTGCCATTAAGCATATCCTGTACTGCCAATGAGCCCGCCTTGTAGCCGACACATTCCGCGTCATAGCCTGAGAAACCCCAATCCTCATCGCCTTCGACATAAAATTGACTTGTGGTGCCGGCTTGAACGCCAATTTTCACATCACTTTCCAGTTCAGACAGGATGGCTTCAACGTCTTCGATGGTTTCACATTCATCAAAGGTGGTATCTTCAGCCTTGACGATAAGCTTCTGGGAAGCATCGTAGTATTTATCTGAGAATTCCACGAACTCCTTACGGCTGTCGGTGATGGTCAGACCGGCCATGGCGACATCGGCTTTACCCTGGCCGACGGACAGAACAACTGCGTCAAAGTCCATGTTGCTGATTACAAGCTCTTTGCCCAGATGATCTGCCAGCAGCGCTGCGATCTCCATGTCAATACCGTAGTAATCATCACCTAAGGTGTACTCAAAAGGTTCAAAGCTTGCGTTGGTTGCTACCACCAGCTGATCTTTACCCGGATCTGGTTCAGCAGAGGCAACTGCCTCCGGAGTTCCATCGCCAAAGTACTTTTCAAAGATTTCTTCCAAGGTGCCGTCTTCCTCGATCTGAGCGATAAATTCATTTACCTGCTCAAGCAGTTCCGGCTGATTCTTGTCTACACCGAAAGCATATTCCTCTTCAGTAAGGGCTATTTCAATCACTTTGACCTTGTCCTTGCCCTCGGTATCGGTGTCGGTGTCTGTACTGCCGCAAGCAGTAATACCTAATGCCATTATCAGTATGGTGATGACCGTTAAAATTATTGTCCTGGATTTTTTCATTTTTTTCTCCACCTGTATTTTTCATAAGTGCTGCATCAATTGTATTTTACATATTTACAAATGATGCTGAATAAATATAAAACATTATAACTGATAAGTCAACCCTGATTTTAATTCGGATCAGAGCAATACACACAAGATTCGAGCTTATGATGCAAGTGACTCCGGCACCTGTTAAAATGGTCACATAAATGACAGCGACGAAAAAAATGACAATCCGAAAATTGGCTCTCTCAGGAACCCTGGTAGCCCTTGGCCTGGTCTTGCCGTTCTTGACAGGCCAGATACCCGGTATTGGCAATATGCTGCTGCCTATGCACTTGCCGGTTCTATTGGCAGGCTTCGCGGTCGGAGCGCCTCTGGGATCGCTAATTGGTTTCATACTCCCTTTGCTCCGCTATTTGCTCTTTGGCATGCCGCCTCTTTACCCGACAGCGATAGCCATGGCTTTTGAGCTGGCAAGCTACGGTTTTTTAACCGGGATTCTTTACAGACTTCTCCCTCGCAAGACAGTCTTCATTTATCTTAACCTGATTATCGCCATGGGGATCGGACGTCTGGTCTGGGGCCTTGTCAGCGCTGTCTTGTATGCACTTTCAGGCACTGTCTTCACTTGGAAGCTCTTTGTTACGGCTGGATTTCTCAATGCAGTCCCGGGTCTTATCTTGCAGATTGCAGTAATTCCGCTGTCCGTGCTGACACTCCAAAAAGCAAATCTAATCGAAAATGAATCATACTGACCAACTAACAGCAATCCTGCTTCAGAGCATCAAGCTGCAGCCCTGTCAGCAGGCAGCAGATTTAATTAAGCTAATCTATCAAAGTGAATTCGGATCTGGCCATCTGATTGCTGACGAAAGTGCCGGTCTTGAGAAGCTTAAGGGTGAGATCCGCGCCCGCCGTCACGACCCTGAGCATGTCACAGGACAGTTCTCTCCCATAGGAAACGGTCTCTGTCGGATTCATCTCGCAGGCATCGCGAAAACCGGGATCTCCGCATCGACTATTAACCGTCTTTGTATCTATACGGCGAATAAAATCAAGGGTCATGCACAGCGATTCAAAGGCAAGCTGCTTGATCTGCGAACCTCTCTGGAAACATCTGCGGATCAGTCTGTACTTTTAGAATTAGATAGATTTTTAGAAAGCTATGATTTTGAGACTTGCCCTCCGCCCGGCCACAGCCCTCTTTACCTGGAACAATATGCCCCTTCGTATAGGGTTGTGTCGCTCGACTCATGGCTTTATTTCGATCTCTTTTGCCGTCTCGACCAGACTTTGCAAGCCGGAGAATCTGTCAATCTAGGCATTGATGGACTGTGCGGAGCTGGTAAATCTACACTGGCCGGTCTTTTGCAATTCGTCTATGGCGCCCGGGTCATATCGATGGATCATTTCTTCCTCCCCGCACGATTAAGAACTGCCGAGAGGCTGCAAGAGCCGGGTGGAAATATCGATTACGAACGCTTTCTTGTCGAGGTTGCTGAACCTCTAAGTGGATCGCAGCAATTCAGTTATCATGTTTTCAATTGCCAAACCATGAGCCAAGACAGGCAGATCACGATAAAACCCGGACAGCTGAATATCGTTGAGGGCACCTACAGTCTTCACCCGCAGCTGCGATTTTTATACAATCTTAAAGTATTTTTGACGGTAAACAATGATGAGCAGATAACGAGACTTAAGAAACGGAGCACCGAGACACAATTCCATGACTTCATTGATAAGTGGATTCCCATGGAGAATCTCTACTTTGATCAGCTAAAGATCCCTCAGCACAGTGACCTTGTCTTGAGCGGCGACAGAGAAGCTTTAGTTGCCGGTTGGCTGCAAAAACACTGATTCTGACGCAAGTCCCACAAATTAAACTCAATCTTTACAAAAACATCGCCATATATGCTGGCAGATATAAAGTTCTATTGTTAACCTTCAAGTCTTTTGTGTGTAAAACTATTTTTATAGAAACTCTATCATTATATTTTTCACTAAATCTATCTAACGAAGTATGGCTTCTATAGTTAGAGGACTTTACTTCAATTGGTGAAATTTTGCTTCCGTCAATTATTAAAAAGTCTATTTCATAGGTTCGCTTTTGTTTATGATCGTAATATGTGTGGTAGTAGAGCTTGTGGCCATTCGTTACGAGCATTTGTGCCACTACATTTTCATATAGAATCCCCAAGTTTACTGGCAGTTTATCTGATAGTAACTTTCTGTAAATTAGATTTTCAGTAAAGTCATTATCTTTAAACATAAGCGTTACCAATAAACCAACATCAACACTATATAATCTAAAATTTTCAAAATTATAAGTGCTTGATAAGCCTACATTAGGGTCCGAAACATTGTGCGAAGGCAATACTGTTCCAGATGATATAAGTTCTGATAACTCTTCTGAAATTGTTGATTTACGATCATTCGGTAACACACTAGATACTTGGAAACCTTTTGAGTGTTTGTTTAACTCACTTGGAATAGCATTATACAAAATAGAAATTTTGCCTTTACTGTCTATCTTATAGAAGTCTTTCTCATACAGATCTATTATATTTCTCTTTATTTGATCAACTAATTCTAAATTATTTGTCTCTAGATACTCATTTATCGCTTGAGGCATACCGCCGATTAGCATATATAAACGAAACTGTCTTAATACTTTTCTATTAACATCCTGGCTTAAGGGCTTTCTTTCTTTATAAAATGTCCTTATTAGGTCAATGGTAGAATGGTCATTGATAGCCCAGAGGAACTCTTCAAAATCCATTGGGTACATGCTAATTTTTCTTTCTTCGCTTGGGATTAGAATACTTTGGATATTTTTGTTAATAGAAATTAGAGAACCTGTTTCAATATAATCATATCTACCATCAGCCACTAACTTCTTGATTGCCTGTCTGGCTAACGGATTAAATTGAACCTCATCAAAAATTATTAATGATTTTCTGTTCTCTAATCTTATGCTATATAATAACTGTAGCTGCATAAAGAATCTGTTTAGGTCATTTATATCCTTGAACAAATTTTGAATATCTTCTCCTGCAAATGCAAAGTCTATTAAAATGTAACTAGCATACTCATTTTTAGCAAATTCTTCTACTATTGTTGATTTACCAACACGTCTACCTCCCTCAATTAACAGGGCTGTTTTACCTTTATCCTTTTCTTTCCAATCTAATAATTTTAAGTATATTTTTCTTTTAAGCATAGAAAACCTCAAATACGCACTTAATATATTCGCATTTTACCACGGATACGCACATTAAACAATAAGATATTTCTACAAATACGCACTTATTTCAAGGCGGATGATAATAACAAAAGAAGCCCTGGTCTAAAGACTAGAGCTTGAAGATAATATTATTGGCGCTAAACCGCTAATTTACAAGGAATTATGTGCTTCGCAACACATATACTTTGTAAAGGTTATTCCCACTCGATGGTGCCGGTGGGTTTGGGTGTGAGGTCATAGAGGACACGGTTGATGCCGGGAACTTCGTGAGTTATGCGGCGGGTGATATGGGCAAGAAGATCGTAGGGGATCTCTTCGATGTCTGCGGTCATGGCGTCTACTGTATTTACTGCGCGTATTATGCAGGGATATTCATAGCTGCGCTGACTGTCTTTGATGCCGACTGAACGAAACTCAGGAATAACGGTGAAGTATTGCCAAACCTTCTTGTCTAAGCCGACGCGGGCAAATTCCTCACGCAGGATGGCATCGGATTCGCGCACTGCCTGCAAACGGTCGGCGGTGATAGCGCCGAGACAGCGGACAGCTAAGCCCGGACCGGGGAATGGCTGTCTGTAAACAAGGGCAGGAGGAAGCTCCAAACTGATTCCTGCTGCTCTTACCTCGTCCTTGAATAACATCTTAAGCGGCTCGACCAGCTGAAGATCCATATTTTCCGGCAGTCCGCCGACATTATGATGACTCTTGACTGCTTTTACTGTCTTGGTACCGCTCTCGACAATATCGGGATAGATTGTACCCTGAGCCAGAAAGCTGATATTATCCAATTTTCTAGCCTCTTCTTCAAATATGCGGATAAACTCTGAGCCGATAATCTTGCGCTTGGTCTCAGGATCAGATACTCCCGCCAGCTTGCTTAAGAATCTATCTGAGGCATCAACATAGACAACATTGGCGCCAATCTCATCGCGAAAAACCCTGACGACTTCTGCCGATTCATTCTTGCGCATCAAGCCGTTATTAACATGCACACTGATAACGTTTTTCCCCAGTGCTTTATGCAGCAGAGCAGCCAGCACCGACGAGTCGACACCTCCCGATAATGCGAGCAGTACTTTCCCATCGCCGACTTGTCCCTTTATCTCTCGCAGCTTATCAGAAATAAAATTCTCAATAGTCCAATGTGCTTCTGCTTTGCAGATGTTGAAGACGAAATCCTTAAGTACAGCTTGTCTGGTCTCAGCATCATCGTCCCAGGGTTCTGCTCCCTGGCAGTCAACAGCCAGCACGGGAATTCCGGCCGACTGAATCTCAGGGGCGGCAACAATCTTCTTGCCTTCAACAATACAATTCGGTCCGCCATTGAGGATAATCCCCTTAACACCCTGTATTTTCCTTAGTTCTGCCAGACTTAGATCGTGCGGATGGATCTCTGAGTAGATGCCCAGTGCGCGCACAGCGCGGGCCAGATCTGTGTTTTTGCTGCTGCCGAGATCTAAAATGAGAATGCGGTCTTGAATCATGTATCACTCCTTATTGTCGAGTTTATTGCTTCAGTAAGCTGATTCTTATTGTGCTGAAAAAATGTTATGCCGATACTTCGTTTCTACTAATTAATATTGTACTAATAAGACGACTTAGGTGGTGAGTTATCTTCTGTCCGTCCGGGAAAACGACTTAGTTGGTGAGGTGTCTTCTGTCCGTCCGGGAAGATGACTTAGTTGGTGAGGTGTCTTCTGTCCGTCTGGAAAAAATATGAGACCGCTAGCAGGGACAAAGAAATAATGATTAATGCGGCGGGGGACAGGGCGGTTTCTATACCACTGAGACGTGCCATTATCCAGCCGTGCGGAATGAACTGTCCGATCTTCGACAGCCAAAGCGCAGGCAGCCTCAGCAGAGCTCCGCCGGAAACAAGAGATGCCAGAAGAATCAAAGTAGCGGGCATTATGCGCGACTCCGGCGGTATCAAGGCGATGATCTGGCCGTATGCCAGCATCAACAGCAGCAAAATCATCATAGTGGAGATGTACCCGTCCGGTCGAGTTGATCCCGGCATCAGGAGCTGTGTAATAAAAGCCATTAAGAAAAGTAAAACTGTTCCGCTGAGGGCAATAGTCAGCAGTGTCGCCAGATAATCCCGTCTCGCTCCTCCGGATACAGAGAGCATTCTGCGTCTGGTGTCCGTGTCAGTCAGCAACAGACTGCTGATCAGCGAAAATATTGAGATAAACAATACCTCAATGGAATAATCCGCTATTTCCACGATCTGTCCTTGAGGTGCTTCACCTTCACCAATATAGTTTACCGGCAGATTAGCGCCTGACTCGCGAGCCAGAGCAGTGCGCTCACGAAGTAAGTCGCGCATCTCTGACAGGGTTATACCCTCAGCTTCTTCCAGAGCCAGCAAGGACGAAAGCTGCTTCGCTTCGCTCGCCAAAGTCGCAGCAGTGACCATGACATTTTCTCGCACCAGACCACTGGCGACAGAATTCTCACCGCGGAAAAACCGGAAGGAATAGGAATCATCCAATTGGCTTGCAGTCTTTGCCTCTCCATAGCCTTCCGGTATAAGCAGCAGACCGTCAAGGGCGCCCTGCTGAAGTTCCCGCTCCGCCTGATCCTGTGGCATCTCAATCCAGTTCACCAACCCTTGATTTAAAAGCTTGAGCAGTTCCTGGCTGGAAAAATTATCTCCGTGATCTACATAAGCCGCATCCAGCTCAGAGTAGTCATTCTTAGCAGTGGTAGTTCCCGCCAATAATGACAGCAGCACCGGCACGACCAGGCAGACCACAAGAATCGACGGTTTTCTGGCTATGATCCTCAGCTTCAGACTAATCAGGGTAATAAGAGATCTTATTTCTCTCATACGCACCTCCTGCCTTTAAAAGCACCCAGGAGCAAAGCGGGAATCAGAGGCCACATTGCCAGAAGAATTTTGGCAGTTTCAATTTTCGCTCCCATCAGTGAGCCGTAAACAACCTTCATCGTGTAGTGAAGGGGAGTGAATGAAAATATCCGGCGCAGCCAATCCGGGAAGAGTGTATTGGGATACAGTATTCCACCGGTCAATATCAGAGCGAACACTATTACCCAGCCTAGTGAGAAAGAGGTAATTGTGGGCAAACTCGTCCGGCCTAATGCCATCATAACAAGAGCTGTCGCTAAGAAACCGGTAAACAATACAAGCACGGCCGGCCTTAAGTCAGCTTCAGCCAGCATAGAATTTAAAGATAAGAAAATTGGTCCTGTAAGTATCAGCCACCAGATTATTCCGATAAGCAGTCTTGAAAGGACCGGTATGGTTGGACCGGCGGACAGGAGCAGACGGTCTTCCAGAGCAGTGCCTCGCAGGCGGCTGGTTTGAACCAGAATAAGTATTCCGGGCACAAGACTCAAGAGTATAAGAATCCCGGCGATGGCATGGAAGAACAGATCAAAGGGAGGTTCCTCGCTTTCCTGCACAAAGCCCTCGCGCTCTATTACTGTCATTACACTGCTGACAGCATGACTCGTTGTCTCCTTCCAGGCTCTGTCAGCATCGCCGGTAAGATCTTCATAAATGCTCTGGAAACCAAATGACGTGCTGTGAATCAGATTAACAGCTATCGAATATTGACGCAGCAGCGCGGTCACTCGCGCCGCATCGGCTTTCATGTGAGGTGAAAGCCAGATATTTATCGGCTCATGACCACTGCCTATGCGGGCGGCAGTCAATAGAGTGTCCGGAAGTTGCATGGCCAGTAATATCTCGCCATCTTCCAGCCTTTGCATTGCCGTTTCAAGGTCATCGTCAAAAATCTCCCTGACATAACGCACATCGATAAGATTCTCTTTTAAAGCAGAGCCAATGATAGAATCGTCCTCATCGATTAAGGAGAAAGAGAACTGGATTGCCGGCGGTAAGAAATATGCTTCTTTTCCCTCAGCGGGGTTAGCAAGACTTACCATCAGCAAGGAGATCGAGGCAAATATCAATAAGACTGCCGCCATGCTTTTCCATGTTTTGCTCAGTTCACGGCGGAAATAGACGAAAAAGACTCGTAAATGCTGCAAAAGTGTTCTGGGATCCGGGTTCAGGGAATTCATGATCAGGCAACAATCTTTCCCTGCTGCAAACGGAGAATATTGTCGCAGATTTCTTCTAAAATCCAGTGTTCATGGCTGGCTATTAAAATGGTTCTGCCTTGCGAACGCAAGGAGTCTAAGCGTCTCAGCATCTGCATTCTGCTATCCTGATCCGCGCCGGAGAAGGGCTCATCCAGGAGCAGCAGCTGCGGCGAGGTCAGAAGACCTATCACCAGGCTGGCGCGTCTGGCCATGCCGCCGGAGCTTTCTCTGATCGGTTTATCAAGAAAATCCGCCACCAGCTGATCCTCTGCAGCAGCCTGCAGTATCTGCCTGATCTCTTTCTTGCCTGAGCCGCGCAGGGCTGCCCAGAAGCGGATATTTTCTTTTACGGTCAGGCGCTCGTCCAGTGCCAGCTCCTGGGGCACGTAGCCAATCAATGAGCGCCAGCGGGATAAGTTGTCCAGACTTACGTCCCGGAAAAAGACCTGACCGGCGTCCCGCGAAAGAACTGAAGCCAGGATCTTAAGCAAGGTGCTCTTACCCGCGCCATTGTCGCCTTCGACGCCTACTATTGTACCTGCCGGCTGGCTGAAAGAAATATCAGTAAAGACCGGCTTTCTGCCCCAAACTTTGCTCAGGCCTTCAACACGAAGGCCTGAGCTGTTTTTCATATCATGTGAGACTTCTTTTGCCATCTATCTCTAATTCATGAACAGCGCGGGATCGATTCCCAGATTGCTGAGAATTCCCAAGAGTTTAATGAACAAGGTATCGTCAGACATGAGATTATTGAGTGCTTCCTCATCAGAGAGATCAATATAGTCTGCAGGCAGAAGAGTATCGAAGACGATTTCTCCTTCCGGAATAGGATACATATCTGCGTTAAAGCCAATTTCGAGCGGACTTCCTTCCATATCAGTTTTAATCAGGAGCCTGGCCATAAGGTGGTCAACTCCGTCTTTCGCTTCGACTGTGCCGGTGTAGGAAACTTCCAATGCAGAAACATCAGTGTCATCGCCTGACATGCCCGCTGCCAGGAAATTTATCTCTCCGACCGGAGAGAAGTTATCGCCTTCAGTGTCAATCCCGAAATCAGTGAAGGTTCCTTTGAGGTCAACTTCCTGCAGCTGAACACCATTCTCAAAAACAATGATCTCAAAGTCGCCGGTGCTGAGGCCGTCCTTTTCTGTGAATTCGCTGGCAAACTCAAAGCTATTATCGCCGGGGAAGGAAAACTTGAAGCTGCAAGCCCTTTGATCACCATCTTTAGCTAAGAGACTTTCGTAATGAACCTCTTCATTGTCTTCTGAATAGTTGGTTAAGGTAAGGCTGTCAGCTTGAGGTTTGTTGCCGGCATCAACATAAAGTTGTCTCTTTACCTCAAGTTGGTAATTCTCGGGATAGGCATCGATATCTTCGATTAAATAATTGATCTCTTCATCGAAGGATGAGAGCGGCGAATCATCTAAGTCCTCAGAAAGGCCGGCAGTCATGCCGGTGATAAAGCTCCTGATGTCAGGATTATCGCGCACGTATGTCAAAATATCCTTGAAAAATTCCGGGAATTCTTCAGCCGGGACAGTGGCGACAAAAACATCCAGCTCTTCGGTGATAGATCCGACTGCGAGCTGAGTGTCCTTAATTCTCTCCGGATCGCCCGCATATCTGTAAAATATTTCTCTCAGATCAGCAAATATCGCATCAAATTTCTCATCTGACAGGATAGTAAGATTCTCCTGCAACCCCTTTAATGAGCCAAAGAGTGTATCTGAGCCAGTGCCTCCCAGCGAGCCCAGATTATTTTCCATCATCTCATCCATGGCATCCTTAGTCAGGACAAGAGGTTTATCAAAAAGCTGGGGAATACTGATTACCAGATCCTCACCGACAGTATAAAAATTTAGACTTACAGCATCTTCGTCAGCATCTTTCTTGGCTAAAGCAGCAAGGAAAGATAAATGAGGAGAATCCAAACTGACATCCATCTTGTATTCAATCTTCAGATTGATGTTCCTGATAGACTCAATAATAGCTTCCTCTTCGGGAGAGCCGGACATACCCGGGAGTTGGTCCAGAATCAGACTGAGTTCAGCACCGGAACCTGTCTTGCCGGACTCTATGAATTTATTCGCTGATGAACGCCAAGAGCCGAATAATGAGTCTTCACTGTTGAAAGCTTCCTCTTCAGCTGCGTGCCAGGCCTCTGTATCACTGGCGAAAACGTTACCTCTGATGAAAAAGAACCAGATGCCTGCAATCACAGCCGCTAATAGAAGCACGATTACTACCGGCAGCCACCAGCGCTTCTTTGGCTGTGCTTGACCGTAAGGTGTTTGCCCATAAGGTGCTTGCCCGTAAGGTGTTTGCTGTGGGTATTGTGCTTGTATTGCTGCTTGCCTCATGGGATCTATCGGTTCTGCTGCCGGGCCTTTGACTGCTGCTTCTTCAGCCTGTATGGCGGCCGGTATCTCTTGTCGCACTTCCCCTGCTGCAGACATTTCTTGTTCCATCCCGGTGGTAATTACTTTCGCTCCGCATTGCTGACAAAAAACACTGTCGGGATCCAGAGAAGCTCCACATTGATTACATGAATTCTCTTGCATAATAGTTCCTCCCTTTCAGAACCTCTGCGTAAAATACAAAAGCCGTTTACACAGACCGCATCTCATCAACTCCGTTTGAATGCCTGGAATTGTTCCATTAAAGATGGTACAGAAATTATACAATAAATGCTTATCAATTAATAACAAAAGTGGATAAAAAATGGATAAAGTTGAGGCGCCAACTAAGTTTATTTTAATCAAACCTTACAGCGGCATAATTTGGTCAAAAAGCGGCATATTTCGATCATAACATGGTGGCCTGATCCGGACATAATAAGCGAAATAATTCGGCCATATGAGTGTTCACTCAATTACATACCGATACTTACAGCCTTAGCTGCAAAATTAGAAGCTGACGAGGGCAGACGGTTGATTAATACTAGAATTCAATTCCCGGTCTGCTGCCAAGCCCTATCGATTCGTATGGGTGCTTGATCATCACACATTCCGTATGATAATCGCAAATTTCTTTCATCGCGTCTGAAGGATCTCTTCCGGAAAGTGCGACTTCAAGGTTTTCCGGTTTATTGCGCAAGAATTCAATTACCTCTGATTCTGGCAATATCCCGGTAGTTATGGCTCCCATGGTCTCATCCAGAACTAAAAGGTCAATATCGCCTGTCTGTGCAGATTGAATCACTTCTCTCAGGCGATTTGTGTTATATTCTCTGGCTTCAGCAAATTCTTCTTCCGACATTTGAAAGACAAATTTGCCTGTCGGCTGACCGGATATGACATGGATACCCAGTTTCTCCATCATTTTAAGCTCTGCTGACTTGCCGCTTTTCAGAAACTGCACAAACCAGACGTTAAGTCCTCTGCCCGCTGCCCGGACAGCAAGTCCGATACAGGCAGTTGTCTTGCCTTTGCCGTTTCCGCTGTAGATGTGGATCAGGCCTAGTCGTGACTTATCCATTTTGCCCCTCGTAAAATGTGGTTGCTCATATTAAGCCCAGTGTAACTAAAAATATGGTTGCTCGTATTAAGCCCAGTGTAACGTTTCTCCGGATTAAATGCACATAATCCTGGAAAAGTTACGGAAAAACATGCGTACGGCATCTCATTCCGATGAGCTGCCCGGATTATGCCTTACCGCATGATGAGCTAGCTTCCTCAGGAACAGCTGGAGTCTTACCGCACTGAGCTAACTTCCTAAGGAACAGCCGGTAATCTTACCGCATGCTGACCGGCTGACTTTATCATGAACAGCCGGTGGTCTCACCGCAATCCAGACAGACTTTACAAGTACCGTTTAGAACCATGCGCGTACCTGAGCAGTTGGAGCAGGTCGAGCCATCAAAGATGCGGCTGCCGTTTTTAGCCGCTTCTCTGGCTTTGACGTGCACATATTCATCTACGCCGATCTGACCATAAGAAGGCATTGATTCCTGGCCTGCCTCTGAGTACGAATCTCTGGAGTACGTCCCACTTTGCCTGCATTTTCTGGTTGCTTCAATTTCTTCCTGAGTGGGCTTAACCTGCACTCGAGAGTAGTCTCCGGACTCAATGTCCAGGACTTTAGAAATGAGATCCGAAACGGAAGTACAGTACTTGATGTGAGGATGGCGCTGAACAAAGCCGTAAGGCTCAAACTTCTGGCCGCGCAGCATCTTGGAGATCTGCTCGGTAGGAATGTCATACTGAAGCATGACGGAGATAGTTTTGGAAAGAGAGTTCAGCAATCCGGTGATCAGGGTGCCTTCACGGTCAGTAGTCATGAAGATCTCGGTGATCTTGTCATTTTCGTCTCTGTTGACTGTGATATAGACCTTGATATCTTCAATCTGAGCCGGATGTGTCACACCGCTGCGGATACCCATGGGTTTGACACGCTGGCGCACAGGCTCATGCTCTCCTGCCTGACACTTGATCAGCTTTTCCTCTAATTCTTCGGCCCTGGCCAGAAGATCAGGATAGCTCAGTTCCTTCAAGGGTATAGTCTCCAACTCCGAACGAGTCAGCTTGATATTCAGAGGCTGGGCAAACTTGGAACCATCACGGTAGAGAGTGATGCCTTTGACACCCAGCTGCCAAGCCTCAACCATCACATTGGAAAAATCCTGCTCGGTTGCTTCATTTGGCAGGTTCACAGTCTTAGAGATCGCGCCTGAGATCAGGGGTGAGAGCGCCGCCACCATTAATACATGGCCAGAATAGTGAATATAGCGCTTGCCTGAGCCGCTCTGATTCGCCGTGTCAAAAACAGCCAGATGTTCGTCTTTAAGATGTGGCGCACCCTCGATCTTGCCGTCCAGCACCATGCCGTCCTCGTCCTCCTGCATGATGTACGCGATAATATCCTCTGTCTCCTCGGAGCTGTAGCCGAGCTTTTTTAGCCCCTGAGCTATGACAGGATTGGCCAGCGTCATGAGACTGCCGCCCACCAGCTTCTTGTAGTTGACATGTGAGAAGAAAGGCTCGATTGATGTACTGGAGCAATCCATGGCGAAGGAGATAGTGCCGGTGGGCGCCATTACTGTGACCTGAGCATTGCGGAAACCGGTTTCTTCGCCGGTATTCTCCACAGCCTCCCACACATCAGTAAGCACCTTCGCCAAATCTGCAAAGCCAAACTCATTCAGGAGCTCATGGTCAATAACCGGGAGATCATAGCCAAGGCCCTCCGGCTCGTCCGGTCTGACACCGGCTGCTCTTGAGTGGTTGCGAATCACACGCAGCATATGTTTCTTGTTTTGTTCGTAGGCGGTGAAGGCGCCTAGCTTGCGGGCCATCAGCGCCGAGATATAGTAACTCTCACCTGTGAGGATGCCCGTCAAGGCAGCGGCCAGTGTTCTGGCTTCCTCTGAGTCGTAGGGCAGACCCTGGCTCATGAGCAGGGAAGCCAGATTAGACAGCCCCAGACCGGTGGTTCGGAAGATCCAGGTCTTGCGGGCGATATCCTCTGTAGGGAACTGACCCCAGTGGATCGAGGCTTCCAGCACCAGCTGGACCAGATTGATCAGATGGATATAGCCCGGGAGATCAAACTTGTCAGTTTCCTGATCCAGAAGACTGTAAATATTGATGGAAGCGAGATTGCAGCTGGTATCGTCGAGGAAAGCATATTCGCCGCAGGGATTTGTAGCATTGATGCGATTGTAACGCTCACCTGTTTGGCCGTCTTCGCCGGCTGGACAGGTGTGCCAGGCATTAAAGGTATCGTCAAACTGAGGTGCGGGATCAGCGCAGCGCCAGGCAGAATAACAGATTTCATCCCAGATTTTCTGCACAGGAATCTCCTTGTTCACGGAGCTGTCCCGGCGTCCTTTAAGGGTGTGCATCGCCTGAGGATCACGGGCGAGATTAGCCACCTTCCCCATAAACACATCGTCACAGCGAATGGAATTATTGGAATTCTGACCGGAAACGGTCTGATAAGCTTCGCCGTCAATATCGCCGTTGTAGCCCATCTTGACCAATGCGCTGACTTTGTCTTCTTCATTAGCCTTCCATTTGATGAATTCTTCAATTTCGGGATGATCTATATCCAGACTGACCATCTTGGCGGCCCGTCTGGTCGTACCTCCTGATTTGATGGCGCCTGCGTTGCGGTCCAGGCCCCTCAGAAAGCTCATCAGCCCGGAGGACTGTCCGCCGCCGGACAGCCCTTCGCCTTCAGCCCGGATAGTCGAAAAGTTAGTCCCGGAGCCGGAGCCGCCCTTGAAGAGCTTGGTCTCGGTCACATATTGTTCGGAAATCGAGTGAGAACCCAAAAGCTTATCTTCAATCGAGACAATGAAGCAGGCAGAAGCCTGAGTCCGGGTGTAGGTGTCCGGTGATTTCACCACTTTGCCCTTTTCTTCATCATAATAATAAAGCTCGTTATTGCCGCCCTTAATACCATAGGCAAGATTAAGACCGGTATTAAACCATTGCGGAGAATTCGGCGCCCACATCTGATTCAGCAAAGTGAAAACAAGCTCATCATAGAGAATGGCTGCTTCGTCTTCGAAATCGATCATGCCTTCATCAGCCAGAGCTTCAACCCAGAAGGCAACCAATCGATGTGCGACTTGCCGCATTGAGGTCTCATGACCATTACTGCCGTCCGCCTGAAGTACTCCCATCTTGCGGAAGTACTTGGACGCGATAATATCTGACGCACTCTGAGAATAATGGCTGGGGAATTCCAGCCCGTTTAACTCGGTGAGAACCCTTCCTGTCTTATGATCCTTGATCAGAACATCTCTCTTCTCCCAAGTGAATAAATCATATACTGTCTTTTCCGACTGTCCTTCCAGCTCCCTGGTGTAATAACGAACAATCTTCTGTTTTAGATCTTCCTTCATGGCCTTCTTCTCCTCACAGCTTAACAGTCTGCATTCACACATATTCCATCTCAGTGTGTTTGAGTATTTTTGTTTGCAGACGCTTCCTCATCTCCTCAGCAATCAGCGAGCAATATGCATACCGGTAATATCTCGGAAATTCGAGTGTAACTATTATCTTACCACCATATATTGTGTCTTTAAAGTCCAAAACCACAATAGCTCGTAGTAATATGGCTTCCCGAAGGTTACAATCTTATTACAATAAGGCTTAGAGAGGATTGTAATACAGACATCATGACTTGTTGTCTTCAATGAAAATATTGATTGTGCTGCGAAGGCGCTTATGAGCAAATACGCATGCGCGCTGCAAAAGTGACGATATCAGCTTACGGGTACGAAAGAACAGAAAAAAGAGATAGAATAAAAAAATGACAAAACCGCCAAAGGTAAAAAAACCGCAAAGCATAAATATATATCTTACCCTTTTGACATCTACTCTTCTGCTCTCCAGCTTCACATTTGGGGGAGGCTACGTGATAGTGCCCTTAATGCGCAAGCGTTTCGTCGAGGATCTAAACTGGATTGATGAAGAGGAAATGCTGAATATCATAGCTATTGCTCAATCCGCTCCCGGACCAATATCCGTAAACGCATCCATTCTGGTCGGTTATAAAATTGCCGGAGTAATGGGAGCACTCCTGGCAATTCTGGGCACAGTTACGCCGCCGCTGGTAATCATAACCATCATAGCCAGCTTTTACAGTGCCTTCCGAAGCAACCCGATTGTGGCTGCCGCACTATACGGAATGCAGGCCGGTGTCGCTGCAATCATCGCTGACGTTGTCATCACAATGGTATCCAGAGTAGTTCGAAGAAGAAGATGGAGCAGCATCCTGATCATGCTGGTTGCCTTTATTGCTGCCACGCTGGGCGGATTCCCGGTATCCTTAATTATTCTTGGCAGCGGAATGATCGGAGCACTGCGCCTTCTCTGGCAGCGCAGAATCAAGGAAGATCAGTCGGATGAAGAAGATGATCCGGCTGGAGAAGCAGAAGTCGAGGAGATGTCCAAAGCAGCGAAAACGGCAATAAGGACTACCGCTGAGGAAAATTCTGAAGAGTTAGAAGTACCGGATCCGGACGAGGAAGAGGAGGAATTATGATGCTCTTGTGGCAGTTGTTTCTCAGCTTTCTGAAAATCGGGGCTCTGAGTTTCGGCGGTGGTTACGCTGTCTTGCCTCTGATTGAAGAGGAGATAGTCCAAAATCAGCAATGGCTGACCTCTCTGGAATATACCGATTTACTGACAGTCTCTCAGATGACGCCTGGACCTATCGGTATTAACAGCGCCAGCTTCGTGGGCACAAAATTGGCCGGTATCCCGGGGTCTATTGTCGCAACTTTGGGCTGCATCACCCCTTCCATAATCATCGTCTCTGCCTTGGCCTGGCTTTATTTCAGATATAAAGAGCGTGGTTTGATCCAGGGGATCTTAAGCGGACTTCGTCCCGCAGTAGTCGGGCTGATCGGCAGCGCCGGCCTCTCAATTATTACGCTGGCTCTGTGGGGAAATGTTGTCCCCATTTTAATAAGCAATATTGATTATGTCGCTCTGATCATCATGGCAGTGTCCTTCCTGCTTTTGCGCCTCAGGCTGATTAAGCCAATCGGAGCGATCGCACTCTGTGGAGTTGCAGGCATAGCTATCTATCTGATCGGAACCTATATATAAGCTTACGGATTAATTGCCGCGGCAGAACATTACTTTACCAGGGCTTTATCCAGCACTTCGTCCATGTGGCTGACCAGGACGATATTTAGCTTTTTCTTTACCGTGTCAGGAATATCTTCCAGGTCACGCTTATTTTCTGCCGGAATGAGAATAGTCTTTATTCGAGCACGATGGGCCGCTACTGCCTTTTCCTTAAGTCCGCCAATGGGCAGAACTCTGCCCCGTAATGTGATCTCGCCTGTCATAGCTATATCATGACGGACAGGACACTTGGTCAGGGCTGAAGCCAGCGACGTAGCAATGGTGATACCGGCAGATGGACCGTCTTTAGGTATTGCTCCGGCCGGGATATGAATGTGAATATCTGTTTTCCTTATCTCTTCAGGGTCAAGATCAAGTTCTTCACTGCGGCTGCGGACATAGGTAAGAGCTGCCTTGGCTGACTCCTTCAATACGTCACCCAGCTGTCCGGTCAGCTGCAGATTGCCTTCACCCGGCAGAACATTAACCTCAATGGTCATGGTGTCACCGCCGGCATATGTCCAGGCCAGGCCCGTGGCAATGCCGACCTGATCCTCGCTCTCTGCTATCTCGTAGGTATAACGTCTGGTGCCAATCATATCCTCCAGCATATCAGGCGTGATGCGAATAGTTTGCACTCCTGTCTCAGCGATCTGAATAGCCACACGGCGGCAGAGATGAGCCAGCTCACGTTCGAGCTGTCTGACCCCGGCCTCTCTGGTATACCAGCTTATGATATTAGCGAAGGCTCCGCGGGTCAGGTGCAGCTGTTCTTTACTGAGGCCATGAAGCTTCCGCTGTTTGGGCAAGAGGTGACGCTTCGATATCTCAATTTTCTCCTCTTCGGTGTAACCGGAAACCTCAATTACTTCCATGCGGTCCAACAAAGGCTCAGGTATCTGATCGCTGTTGTTAGCAGTCGTGATGAAAAGAACTTGCGAAAGGTCATAAGGAAATTCCACATAATGATCACGGAAGCTGTTGTTTTGCTCAGGATCCAAGACTTCCAGCAAGGCTGAAGAAGGATCTCCTCTGAAATCACTGCCGAGCTTATCTATTTCGTCAAATAAGAATAAAGGATTATCTGTATCCGCCTGACGGATGCCCTGAATAACGCGGCCGGGCATAGCGCCCACATAAGTACGTCTGTGACCTCTGATTTCCGCCTCATCGCGGATACCGCCCAGAGACATGCGTACATAGCGACGCCCTAATGTTTCCGCGATTGCTTTGGCAATTGAAGTTTTTCCGGTTCCGGGAGGGCCGACAAAACATAGAATCGGACTCCTGTTTATAGAATTATCATCTTTATCCAGCTGCAATTTTCGCACAGCCAGATATTCCATCACGCGCTCTTTGACTTTCTTCATGCCATAATGATCGCGATCGAGTATTTTGCGTGCTTTCTGCAAGTCCAGATGTTCCGTATCTGTCCTTCCGAAGGGCAGATCCAGTATAAGTTCAATCCAATTGCGCTGAACAGTCGCCTCGGGAAAGTTAGGCGGGATTCTGCTAAAACGATTAATCTCTTTGAGCATTTTTTCTTTATATTCTTCCGGCATCAAACTCTCTTCAAGCTTGAGTTTCATTTCTTCGAAATCGCTCAGCTCGTCAAGGACTTCATCTCCGTCCAGCTCGCCTTGAATAGTACGAATCTGTTCTCTGAGGAAATACTCTCTTTGACTCTTGTTTATTTTTGTTTTAACTTTCTCTTCAATCGTTCTTTCGATCTTGCTTAACTCAACTTCACGGTTCAAGAGTTTGAGCGTCATTTCCACCTTTTTCTTCAAGGAATCAGTCTCGAGAATCTCTTGCTGCTCCGCAACAGATAAGGGCAATAAATGGCTGATATGATTAACCAGTACGCCCGGGTCAGAATATTCTTCCAGTATGACCTGTGGATCTGCAGCTGTCTTATCGGCAACTTCCGCATAATGAGTAAAATATTTAACCAGACTTCTGGCAGCTCCTTTATTCCAGGCTGCATCAAGCTCGGCCAGGTCTTTATCCTCCAGCTTACTGACTGAGACTCTGAAATATGGCTCTGTTTTGAGATAACGAACGATTTTTACTCTCTCAATGCCTTCTACAAGAATTTTGTACATGCCGTCAGGAAGCTCCAGCAGCTGTCTGATGCGCGCCTTAGTGCCAACGCGGAAGATATCTTCCTTTCCCGGTTCTTCTGCGCTTATTTCCTTTTGCGCAATCGCGAGGATTTCCTGTCCGTTCTGCATAGCTTCTCTTAACGCTTCTAATGAAGAAGGTCTGCCGATATCCAGCGACGCCGAGATCCCCGGATAGAGAACCACGCCTCTGAGTGGAATCATGGGCAGCGTTTGCGTCTTCGCTCCATTACGCTTTTTGCCGGACTTTGCAGCTGCTGTCGAAACAGCGCCGGTTTTTTTTTCAACTCTTTTCTTCGCTTTTTCAGCTGAGCTGCTTTTTTCTTTTTTCTTAGCTTTGTCCATTTAAGCTCCTGAATTTCTATCTAATATATATATTTTTATTTTTTATAAACTACTTATTGGTTTCTGAAAGCCTATTATATCATTCTCAAGCTGGTACTCTAGAGAAAACGACAATCTACACGATATAAAATGAATTTTCTTTAAGCAGCCTCATTTAGGCGTCTGGAGAGGCGTTAATCAGTAAAGTGTATGCAGTGTAGTCAGGATTGATCGATGCGTGCTGAGATTTAAGAGAAGCTGCCAACTCCTGCCGCAACATCTCCGGATTAACCGTGACGTGTGCGTACGAGGCCGTGCGGGAGAACTTCGGGTTTATGAATCTCGTTTGCGAGCAAAGAATTGACTATGGCATGGCGCCCGGGTGCTTTGAGTTTAAGATCTTGCTTGCCTATATGGATTTGTTCATTACGGTATTTCGCCAGGGACGAAGCAGCACCGGCACCTTGAAGCGCTTTCTTTTCTTCAGGAACGCTACTGTATCGTGCAAGGTCTCCTCCATAGGACGTGTGGAATAATTCAGTTCTTTCTTGGCCTTGGCGTTAGAAAAATTCGCAGCTGCCCTTAAAGTATATAAAGAATACGTTGTATAGAGCGGCATCCGGCGAGTCAGACGGCAGAAACCCTCTACCAGGGGAGCGAAGAGACGGGCAAACCAAAAGGGCAGGATCATCTTGATGCGTTTGTGACCGGTGAGATTGGTTATTTCGCCAACAATGTCTTGCATTTCGAAATAACGATTGGAGAGAATATAGCACTCTCCTCTTCTTCCAATCCTGGCAGCGGCAATCACTCCTTGCGCTACATCACGTACATCAACAAAATCATAACCGCCCTTTACCAAAGCGGTGAGACGCTCATGGATGTAATCCAGAACGACCTGAGTCATATGTCCGCGCTGCCAGTCATTGGGCCCGGTAATCCCTGAGGGGTGAACAACCACAACGTCGAGCCCTTCCTTACCGGCATCAAGCACTGCCGAAGTGGCGGCGGCTTTGGTTTTTGCATATGTTCCAACGACTTTTTCGTGATCGAAATGCGTGACTTCAGCGATTATATCCTCTTTATTTTCCGGCTCCGGTATCGCATGAACTGAGCTGACATAGACCATTCTCTTAACTTCATGCTTCTTACAGAAATCGATAACGTTCTTCGTGCCCTGCACATTGACGTCCCAGACCCTGCTGTCAGGTTTCATGGAAATTGATATGAGTCCGGCTGAGTGTATAAGAACGACCTCGTCTTGCTCCAAACCTGCAGCCAAGTTTTCCAGCGAAGATCGATCGACAATATTCCCGTACACAATCTCACAGTTGAGTCCGTCTAACGACTTGGTTTGCTCGCCCTCAAGAACAAGGCAGCGCACACGCTCGCCGGCCAACAGAAGCTTTCGTACCACAGTATTTCCTAAATGTCCGGTAGCGCCGGTCACAATATATGTTGTCATATAACCTCACGATGTTAATTGAATTATCTGAGCTAGATTATACGATATGGATAACGATTCCATGTGAAGTAAATATGAAATACTCTGTCGAAATCTCTCCTAAAAAATGCACGGGATTATTGATAGTAAGTGCCTGCACAGCATAAAAAAAGGCCATGACACAAAGTGTCATGGCCAAAATAAAAGTTATTTTAAAAAATTTAGTCGAGAATCTTTGAAACTGTTCCTGATCCGACTGTCTTTCCGCCTTCACGAATAGCAAACTTCAAACCTTGCTCGATCGCGATTGGAGTAATGAGTTCAACTGTAATGGTAACGTGATCACCAGGCATGCACATTTCAACGCCTTCTGGCAGTGTGGCAACGCCGGTAACGTCAGTTGTACGGAAGTAGAACTGCGGACGATATCCGTCAAAGAAGGGCTTGTGACGGCCACCTTCCTCTTTGGTCAGAACATAGACTTGACCTTCAAATTTGTAATGAGGATGAATGGTGCCAGGCTTAGCTACAACCTGTCCACGCTCAATTTCATCACGCTGAACACCGCGCAGCAAGAGACCTACATTGTCACCGGCTTCTGCACGGTCCAAAATCTTGCGGAACATTTCAACGCCTGTAACGACTGTGTTGCGAGGCTCATCATTTAGGCCTACTATCTCTACAGCTTCACCGACATTAACTGTACCGCGCTCAACGCGTCCGGTTGCAACTGTGCCGCGTCCGGTGATGGTGAATACATCCTCAACCGGCATGGCAAAGGGCAGGTCGGTCGGTCGGGCAGGTGTCGGAATAAACTCATCAACCGCTTCCATCAACTCAATGATAGGAGCATAGACAGGATCATTCATATCTTCTGAAGTGCTTTCCAGTGCCTGCAGAGCAGAGCCGCGAATAATCGGAGTATCGTCGCCGGGGAAATCATATTCGTTCAGAAGATCACGGATTTCCATCTCAACCAGTTCAAGCAGCTCATCATCATCTACCTGATCAGCTTTGTTCATGAATACGACAATAGCCGGAACACCAACCTGGCGAGCCAAGAGGATATGTTCTCTGGTCTGCGGCATGGGACCATCAGCTGCAGACACTACCAGAATAGCACCGTCCATCTGAGCCGCACCGGTGATCATGTTCTTGATATAGTCAGCATGGCCAGGGCAGTCGACGTGAGCGTAATGGCGATTCTCAGTCTCATACTCTACGTGAGATGAGGTGATAGTAATGCCACGGGCTTTTTCTTCAGGAGCCTTGTCAATGCTTGCATAGTCAGTAAAAGTAGCTCCGCCTTTCATAGCGAGTACTTTTGTAATAGCAGCTGTTAAAGTTGTTTTACCATGGTCAACGTGACCAATTGTTCCTACGTTAACATGGGGTTTAGTTCTTTCAAATTTTGCCTTACCCATTTCTATTAAATCCTCCTAAAATGGTTTCAGTATTAATTTATCAAGAGCACGTCTATACACCTATTCTACACATTTATTACGATTTGGCAACGATTAGGCTGTGTTTTCAACGTCTCCCGCGTTTTATTATTTTCCTCCGGTCAATTGTTCACGGACCGAGGCCGGTACTTCCTCAAAATGACTAGTCTGCATGACAAAGACGCCGCGTCCCTGAGAACGTGAGCGCAGAGAAGTGGCATAGCCGAACATCTCTGACAAAGGTACATAGGACGAAATGCGCTGAGCATTGGACAGAGCCGCCATTCCGGTAATCTGGCCACGACGCGAACTAATATCTCCAAGCACATCTCCCAGATACTCATCCGGCACCGTGATATCAACTTGCATCACAGGTTCCAGAATTGTCGGAGACGCTTTGAGACAAGCATCTTTAAAGGCCATAGATCCTGCGATCTTAAAGGCCATCTCCGATGAATCCACTTCGTGGTATGAGCCGTCAATCAGCCGAACCTTTACATCAACAACCGGGAAACCAGCAATTACACCGCCGTTCATAGCGTCTTGTATACCGGCGTCTACAGCTGAGATAAATTCTCTGGGGATTACTCCGCCAACAATCTTATTCTCAAACTCGTAGCCCGCTCCTGATTCATTTGGTTCTACTTCAATCACGCAATGCCCATATTGACCATGACCGCCAGTCTGGCGGACGAAACGGCCTTCTCCTTTGGCTTCGCGTTTGATCGACTCGCGGTAAGCAACCTGAGGTTTTCCGACGTTAGCCTCCACTTTGAATTCCCGGAAGAGACGATCAACAATAATATCAAGATGGAGCTCTCCCATTCCTGAAATCAATGTCTGTCCGGTTTCATCATCCGTATGAGTTCTAAAAGTAGGATCTTCCTCAGACAATTTAGCCAAGGCGTGAATCATCTTGTCTTGACTGGCCTTGGATTTTGGTTCAATAGCGACAGAGATTACCGGTTCAGGAAAGTCCATCGATTCCAGAACAATCGGTTCTTGCTCGAAGCATAAAGTATCTCCGGTTGAGGTATCGCGCAAACCAACTGCCGCGGCAATATCTCCCGCATATACTTCGTCAAGCTCGGATCTGTGATTGGCATGCATCTGCAAAATACGGCCAATGCGCTCTCGTTTTCCTTTAGTCACATTCAGCACATATGAGCCAGCTTTGAGCGATCCGCTGTAAACCCTGAAGAAAGCCAGTTTTCCTACAAAGGGATCTGTCATAATTTTGAAAGCCAGGGCTGAAAATGGTGCTTTATCATCAGCCGGTCTGGTCTCATCTTCTCCGGTTTTGGGATTTACTCCGACTACATCCATGATATCCAAGGGTGAGGGCATATAGTCAATCACAGCATCCAACAAAAGCTGAACACCCTTATTCTTGTATGATGAACCACAGGTCACAGGTGTGATTTCTGTGGAAATCGTCGCTTTGCGCAGTGCAGCCTTAAGTTCCGGTATCGTAATTTCTTCATCAGCCAGGTACTTGTCACCCAGAGCTTCATCGGTCTCAGCAATCGCTTCTACCATTTGAGCGCGCCATTTCTCTGCCTCGGCCAGGTATTCCTCCGGAATCTCCATCTCTGTGACGGTCACTCCAAGATCCTCGTCGCTGTACATTTCCGCCTTCATCGTCATCAAATCTATGATGCCTATGAAGTTTTCCTCATGCCCGATAGGCAGTTGGATAGGAACGGCATTAGTACCCAGCCTGTCCTTCATCATGAAAACGACATTTAAGAAATCGGCACCAACCATGTCCATCTTATTGACATATGCCATACGAGGGACGCGATAGTTGTCTGCTTGACGCCATACTGTCTCTGTCTGGGGTTCAACGCCGCTTTTGGCGCACAGCACTGTAACTGCACCGTCAAGCACGCGCAATGAACGCTCAACCTCGACAGTGAAGTCCACATGGCCAGGGGTATCAATAATATTGACTCTGTATCCCTTCCACTGGGCAGTAGTCGCTGCGGAAGTAATAGTAATGCCGCGTTCCTGCTCTTGCTCCATCCAGTCCATAGTGGCAGCACCCTCATGGGTCTCACCCAGGCGATGGATACGTCCAGTGTAATACAAGATCCTCTCTGTCGTAGTGGTCTTGCCTGCGTCTATATGCGCCATGATGCCGATATTACGGGTATTCTCCAGTGAGAATTCTCTTGGCATAGCGTTAAACTCCTTCTTTAAAAATGTTTTTTCATTCTACCCCTGACTGCAACCAGCTGTAAGATCAGCTATAGTAATTTTCTGGTAAAGTTTAATGTTCCCAGGGGAAAAGATTGAATACTGCTACCATCTGTAATGCGCAAAAGCACGATTTGCTTCTGCCATCCGATGCATATCTTCTTTGCGTCTGAACGCTGCTCCTTGCTGATTAAAAGCATCAAGCAATTCCGCGGCCAGACGATCTTTCATAGTGCGCTCACTGCGTGAACGCGCTGCTTGCACAATCCAGCGCAAAGCCAGCGTCTGACGTCTTTCCGGACGAACTTCAATAGGAACCTGATAGTTCGAACCGCCAACGCGACGAGCTTTGACTTCTAGCATTGGCATTACGTTTTCCAGTGCTTTATTGAAAACATCAATCGCTTCCTGACCGGATTTTTCTGCGATTTGATCAAAAGCTCCGTAGACAATGCTCTGAGCCAGCCCCTTCTTACCATCCAACATGACATTGTTCACCAGTTTGCTGACACGAATGTCATGGTAGACAGGATCAGGCAGCACCTCTCTCTTGGGCACGTGACCTTTTCTTGGCACTTGTCTTCCCTCCTTTCATGATTATGCGGGTCTTTCACCCGAAATCACAGGTACTCACGATTTGGACCGTGTTGTGCCAGATCACACTTGTATAAACAGGAGTGTACTGAACACATAAGTCCAACCGAATTTAGGCTGTTTACCTGGTCTTGGCAGCCTTCGGTTTTTTGGTGCCGTACTTAGAACGGCCCTGCATGCGCGATGTCACTCCAGCCGTATCAAGAGTACCGCGAACGATATGATACCGTACGCCTGGTAAATCTTTAACACGTCCTCCGCGGATTAACACCACACTATGCTCTTGCAGATTGTGGCCAATACCGGGAATATAGGCAGTCACTTCATACTGATTAGTCAGACGAACTCTTGCAACTTTACGAAGTGCTGAATTCGGCTTCTTAGGTGTAGTGGTTTTGACCACTGTGCAGACTCCGCGCTTCTGCGGTGAAGGATACTCGCTCTCGCGTTTCTTGAGCGTGTTTAGTCCATACTGCAGTGCTGGCGATCCGGACTTATAAGTTCTTTTCCGGCGTCCTTTTTTCACCAATTGGTTGAACGTAGGCATTCCTGTACCTCCCTTCTTTGATTCTAAAGTATCCGCTCAGGGCGATGATCCCTTCGGATTTTACGCACCCAAAATTTTGCCTCACAGGCAAAATGAACGGAAAATCAGTATACCATCAGTCTTCAAACTTGTAAATGTCTTCGCTTATTGCAGATAATTGTCGCTGCCCGCCATGTTAATGCTGTTTCAGTGTGCAGAGCATTTAATATTCTATATAGGAGGCTGTTTTATTTAAAGTAAACAACTAATTATAAAGCAGGTATGCAAATTGGAATACTATATGCTAAATATATTACTCATTATAGCTCTGACAATAATTGGCCACGACGCCACTAAAAACTATCTTGCCGGCACTGAGCGGAAAGAGGAATCGAGTGCTGAGCAAAACAGCTCACAGGAAGAAAGAAGCGGTGATTGCGGATGGAACATCCGCAACCGCCCGGAAAAAACAAGTAGTTTTGGATTGAAAAGCTACGACAGTAGATTGAACAACAACGAAAGGGGATTGAACAGCTACGACAGGGGGTGGGGCAAGAAACATACCTGTATCTATTTGGCTGTGTCATTGTCTGCCGGCGTATGTCTGCTATTTTTGAGAGGGGGAAATCCTCTGTTTGGCAGTGAAGCTGTAAGGCAGCATAAGCTGATAATATTATTGCTGCTTATTTTACCGATGGCGGCAGTGGACATCAGACTGAAAATTATACCTAATCGCTTTCTTCTCATTACGACAGGAATCAGAGTCTGCTGTTACCTGCCGGAATTTCTGCTTAAAAATAATTCGACTATGTCTTATCGCTTAGTAAAGTATTTCAACATCGCCGGTGGAAACACAAAGCCTCAATACTCCATTATTAAAGCTGTTTTTGCAGATCTGGCAGCCGCTCTTATACTGGGAACGGTCTTCTATCTTATTACGATAATCAGCAGATATCACTTTGGTCTGGGAGATGTTAAGCTCTTCGCACTGATGGGTTTTTATCTGGGAATCAGAGAAGCTGTCCCGGTAATTTTTTGTTCATTCATGGTTTCCGGCTTGACAGCGGTTTTCCTGCTCCTTGGCAGGGAGAAAAAAATCCGGGATTCCATCGCCTTCGCACCCTGTGTATTCATCGGCTTATTCGGTTATTCTTTGCTGACAGCCACTTCCGCAGGACCAGGTTGATTGACTTCGTCGGCTTTATCCAGGAATTGGAGGCGGTACAGATAAGCGTAAACTCCATCGGTAGCTAAAAGGCTCTGATGCGTACCCTGCTCGACAATACCCTCCTCTGTCAAAACCAGAATGTTATCGGCGTTCTTGATTGTTGAGAGGCGATGAGCGATGACCAGAGTGGTGCGGTCACGAGACAGAGCATCAAGTGATGACTGGATAAAGAGCTCGCTCTCATTGTCCAGCGAGGAGGTAGCCTCGTCGAGGATCAGGATGGGCGGGTTCTTTAGAAAGACACGGGCGATAGAGATGCGCTGTTTCTGGCCGCCGGAGAATCTGACCCCGCGTTCTCCCATCATAGTGTCGTAACCTTGTGGCAGGGTCATGATGAAATCGTGGATATTGGCGTCTTTGGCGGCAGAAATGATATCTTCGTCGTTGGCTCCGGGTCTGCCGTAGGCAATATTGTCACGCACACTGCTGTTGAAGATATAGACATCCTGCTGCACGACACCGATATTGGCGCGTAATGACTTGAGGGTCATGTCACGTACGTCTATGCCGTCAACAGTCACCTGGCCGGAAGTCACGTCATAAAATCTGGGTATCAGAGATACAAAGGTTGATTTTCCTGCACCGGAAGGCCCGACAAGTGCTACTGTTGAGCCGCTTGAGATTGAAGTCCGGATGTTTTCCAGCACCGGCTCCTCATCATTGTAGCGGAAACTCACGTCTAAAAATTCGATGTCACCATTCAGAACGTCTGCCTCAATGGCATTTGGCCGATCCTGGACTTCAGGTTCGGTGTCCAGAATCTCGACCATGCGCTGAAACCCGGTCATACCTTTCTGGAACTGCTCTGTAAAATTAACCAGCATCCGGATCGGATCCAAAAACATACTGATATAGAGCACATAGAGGATGATATCGGCGGCTTGCAGTTCACTTCTGGAAACAAAATATCCGCCGACCAGGATAACGGCCAGATACATCATCCCTTGCATGAAGCCGTTCACCGACTGGTATTCGCCCATAACCAGATAATTGTCGATCTTTGATTGTAAAAAGCGTTTATTACCCTGTCCGAATTTCTCGGCCTCTATATCCTCGTTAGAAAAAGACTGCACTGTTCTGATCCCTGAGAGACTGTCCTGAACAACGGCATTAACATCAGCGATCCGGCGCCTGTTCTCCATAAAGGTACGCTGCATTTTGCGTCTTTGGATCAGGGTAAAAATAAACATTAGGATAGTTACTGCCAGCAGGACCAGAGTAGTGGGCACATGAATGAGAAATAATACAATGAAAGCTCCCACCATCTTGACCGTGGCAATAAAGATATTCTCCGGACCATGGTGAGCTAATTCGGTAACGTCAGCCAGATCAGAGATCAGACGAGACATCATCTGACCCGTATTCGTCTTGTCAAAGAAAGAAAAGGAGAGCTTCTCCAGATGCGTAAACAGGTCGTCTCGCATGTCAGTTTCCATCTTGGCTCCCATGATATGTCCGTAAGTCGCCATATAATAGGTAGCTAATGCTTCCACAATGTATACAATCAGCAACACTCCGGAGTAGATCCACAACTGACGCATCATTTCCGCAGTATCAGGCATCAGGAAAACTTGTCCTGTCAGACTTCTAAGTATAGCTGGGAAAACGACTCCTACAAGACCGATTATGGCGGCGCATATTAAATCTAGAAGTAACGTCCATTTATAGGGTTTGTAATAACTGATAAATCTGCCAACTATACTTTTTTTCATCAAAATCATGCGCTCCTGATTTACTTATATTGCTTGCCGCATTAAAGCCTTGCTACTCCGGATTCTTTGGCCGCTTTTGCTACTGCAGCGGCAACCGTCGGGCGGACCGCCGGATCGAAAGCTTCCGGCATAATGTTCTCAGTGTTTAGTGCAGATGCCGGAACCAGACCGGCCAGAGCATAGGCTGCAGCGACGTTCATTGTATCGTTTATTTCGCTGGCCCGCACATCAAAAGCTCCCCGGAAAACTCCCGGAAAGGCGAGCACATTGTTAATCTGATTGGGAAAATCTGAACGCCCTGTAGCAACAACAGCCGCACCGGCAGCCAAGGCCTCCTCCGGATAGATCTCCGGAACAGGATTGGCGCAGGCGAAAACCACCGCTCTCTCTGCCATCGATTTCACCATTGTCCCTGTTACAGCATCAGGACCGGAAAGCCCGATGAAGATATCCGCTCCCGCCATCATGTCAGCAAGTGATCCGACACGTTTCTCGAGATTAGTCAGCTTGGCAATGTCCTGCTTTTCTGAGTCCATGTCCTCTTTTCGGCCTGCGTAGATCGCACCTGTCCTGTCACAGATAGTAATGTGACGCGCACCGGCAGACAATAGCAGCCGCGCTGCAGCGATAGCTGCTGCGCCGGCACCGTTAAAGACAATCTTGACCTCGGAAAGATCTTTGCTGACAACTTTTAAGGCATTGACAAGTCCGGCTAAAGTTACGATAGCTGTTCCGTGCTGGTCATCATGAAAAACCGGGATGTCGCACAGTTCTTTCAGTTTGCGCTCAATCTCAAAACAGCGGGGAGCTGCAATATCTTCCAGATTTATGCCGCCAAAACTCCCGGAGATATTATAAATAATATGTACGATCTCATCGACATCCTGAGTTTTGATACACAGGGGGATTGCGTCTACACCGCCAAAGGCTTTAAAGAGGGCACATTTTCCTTCCATCACCGGCATGGCGGCTTCTGCGCCGATATTGCCCAGACCCAGAACCGCACTGCCATCAGTGACCACCAGACAAAGATTCCAGCGTCTGGTCAGATCATAACTGCGCTCTACATCCTTCTGGATCTCCAGACAGGGTTGAGCTACACCGGGAGTATAGGCAACTGCCAATTCTTCATTGGAAGTCACGGGCACCCGCGTAGAAATCTCGAACTTTCCCCGCCATTCTTCATGTTTTTTTAAAGATATTGCTGCGTAATCCGGATTATTTTTCATCTTTTCCTCCCCCTGAATTCCAACTATCCAATTCGGTAACCATCGATGATTATACCGTATCAGCAATATTTTACCTCATATGACCAGCTATTCGTATCAGGAGATCAAGTTGGTACAACAGATACCGCGGCTGTGGTTTCAAGGGCACAATTCTTATCAGGACTCTTCCGAGTTGTCTTTATTAAAATTAAAATTTATGTAAAAAAATCAAAATCTTACTGGACTGCTTCATTATTTGTGCTAGAATTCATAGAATCGCAGTGTAATCCGCCTGTTCACATCCGCCTGTTTGCTGCGGAGGCAGAAAGACTCGAGGAAAATTATGATAAAAAATGAGAAATTGAAAAAATGGGTAGATGAGCTGACTTCTCACCTCACACCTGATGATATTTATCTTTGTGACGGATCAAAGGAAGAGTATGAACGTCTGCTGGCTCAGGAAACAGCCAGAGGAGCAGCTATTCCTCTGAACCCTGAGCTGAGACCGAATAGTTATCTCTTCCGCTCAGATCCTTCTGACGTTGCCAGAGTCGAGGATAGAACATTTATCTCTTCCAAGACTAAAGATGAAGCCGGCCCAACCAACAATTGGATTGATCCGGTTGAATTGAAAAAGACTATGTCCGATTTGTACCGAGGCTGCATGAAGGGGCGCACGATGTATATCATACCCTTCTGCATGGGGCCCTTGTCTTCTCCGGCATCCCGCTTAGGAGTGGAAGTCACGGACAGCGCATATGTCGTAATCAATATGCACATTATGGCGCGAGTAGGCAATGAAGCTCTGGAGAGAATTAATCAGGGCGAATTCTTCGTGCCGGCCTTGCAATCTGTTGGTTATCCTCTGGAGCCGGGTCAAGAGGATCCTCTCTGGCCTTGCGCACCGATGGAACAAAAATATATTGCCCATTTCCCCGAAACCAGAGAGATCTGGTCTTATGGCTCCGGCTACGGAGGCAACGCGCTGCTGGGCAAAAAATGTTATGCCTTAAGAATCGCCTCTGTCCTGGCCAGAGATGAAGGCTGGCTGGCGGAGCATATGCTGATCTTGAAATTGACCTCACCGGAAGGAAAGGTCTTTCATATTTGCGGTGCCTTCCCCTCGGCTTGCGGCAAAACTAATTTGGCGATGATTAAACCGACATTGCCCGGCTGGACAGCTGAAACTGTTGGCGATGATATCGCCTGGCTGCGCTTCGGTAAAGATGGACGTCTCTGGGCTATAAATCCCGAATCTGGCTTTTTTGGCGTAGCTCCGGGAACTTCATACGAATCAAACTATAACGCCATGAAGACTATTGAATCTAATACGATTTTCACTAACACCGCTCTAACGGAGGACGGCGATATCTGGTGGGAAGACATTGGTACTTCTGCACCTGAAAATTTAATTGACTGGCAGGGCCAGAACTGGACACCGGACAGCAAAACCAAGGCTTCACATCCAAACGCACGCTTCACAGTGAGTGCCAAGCAGACCCCTTCCATCGCACCGGAGTGGGAAGATCCACAGGGAGTGCCAATTGACGCCATACTGGTAGGCGGCAGAAGATCAGATACCATCCCTCTGGTCTATCAGAGCACATCTTGGCAGCACGGTGTTTTCCTTGGTGCCATTATGGGATCAGCCATTACCTCTGCGGTAATCTCGGATAAGATCGGGCAAGTCAGACGTGATCCATTCGCCATGCTGCCTTTCATCGGCTACCACATAGGCGATTATTTCCGGCATTGGCTGAATACAGGTAAAAAGGCAGACCCAGGCAAGCTTCCTCTCCTATTCTCAGTAAACTGGTTTCGAAAGAACGACAAAGATACATTCATCTGGCCTGGCTTTGGTGAGAACTCACGCGTATTAAAATGGATTGTCGAACGCTGCGATGGCCGTGCCGGAGCAAGAGAGACGGCTATCGGCTATGTACCGGAAGCTAAAGATCTGGACTTGTCCGGATTAGACATTTCTGCGGATAATCTGGAAGAACTTCTTAAGGTAGATAGAGAGAAGTGGCTGTCAGAGGCAGCATCAATCCGGGAGAATTTTGACAGTTATGGTCCGAGACTTCCTCAGGAGCTTAGGGAAGAGCTGTCTTCTTTAGAAGAACGTCTGCAAAGCTAAGCCACAATCTTCTATCTTGCCCTGAATAAAAAAACACGGTCACAGCGATTACGCTGTGACCGTTTATTTTGGAAATTTACTTGACCTGCCAAAGCAGATGCCATCACTTACCTTCGATGCTTATGACATATCTGGGACTGCCTGCCGGGATATCTCCCCCTTCGCAGATGACAGTCACTTCCTCGCCCACCTTCAAAAAGGGCAGAAGCTGAGATACTGAAATTGGCGCGGACAATACTTCATCATGTCCCTCCAAGAGAAGATAATAATAAGTATTGCCTTCCATGACAAGATCCTGGATATCAGTCAGGGTTCCGGAAATGGTGATCGGCGTGACATCATTCGGGGTGTCATCTTCTTCATCCATTTGCAAACGTCCGGCCAGTCTCAGCTGGTAATTGGATAAAGCTTCCCTGATCGAGAATCCTGTCGCAGTCACCTGATAATTCTCCGCATTAACGAGGGCGTACATCTTAACCAGCTGAGCATCATCTTTCAAGGCCATGCAATAGGTCGGCTCATCCCCGACATTAAGCAAGATGGGGAAAGTAGATATATAACGTTTCTCCTGTACCGCGCCTTCGGCTGAAGCCATGGCGGAATACTCATCCGCTGATGAAACGGGATAAAATTTTGTATCCTTCGTGCGCAGATTAACAAGGACAAAACCCAGATTAGAAGAATCGCTGGCTACAGATGTGATGCCCGTATAAAGATAGACATCATCATACAAGGCCAGATAATTATACCCATGAGTCGTGCGCAGCACCCCTTTCTGTCCGATCAGAGAGTTGAAGAAACCGTCCTGATAGATACCATTCCAATCCAGCTGTTCGATAATAAGTTCAGAAGGGTAAATGCGATCTGCCCAAGTGGGACATTCCTCAACCGGCAGCTTCTCAGATTCGCCGGTAATAGCGTTACAGAGAATGACATCGGTTACGTCCTGTCCATCGAACCAGCCAACTTGCGGTTTAAATACCGGCACAATCCAAAAGGGCGTGCCGCTTTCATCTACTTCAAAACGCTCATCTCCCATGATGGCCGTTGGATATTTAAACCGCAGGTGACGGCTGATATTGCGAAAGAACATATCAGAATCAGAATATTTTATACCGCTGGGCAAATCGTGCATATTCACCTCGCCGGAAATCAGGTCGACCATGATAACTCTGGGCAGACCCTCCTTGCGATTATTGAACCACTTAAAGATATCGACATAGCGCAGCGGGGTAACACGTGTCGGGCGACCTTTATAGTTGATTTGAGTATAATCGTCCGCGACATTAAACTGAGAGACCAGATCGGCCATCTCGCCCATCCTTTTGTTGCCCAGCCGCATAGCGGTATCCCGATCGACTGTGGGGATGTCATAGAATTCAATTTCATACACGTCTTCTGCGAAATCACCGTTAACCTTAGTAATCAGGTCAGCATAATCACTTGAACGGAAGATTTTAGCCCCGGTAAGCTGGAGGACGAAATACAAAACCAGAAAAATTATCGGTATCCAAAGCAGCTTTCTCCCTTTGCGAAAACCTTTGATAATCCGGTTGAATTGATCTCGCGGAGATGCAGGTTGATCATCCACCCGAACCCGATAACGAATGCCGAAAGGACCGACTTGTTCCCGATAAACACCTTCTTCATCTTCTCCGTGCAATTTATCCTTTTTATCGTCATCCGGTTTACCAAAGGTAAACAGACCCACAAAAGGTAAGATAATCAGGAATGAGATTACGATAAGAGAGAAGAAGAAGCCTGGATGGCGCAGGTTAATCGGCAGGAGTGTAAAGTACCACCAGATGAAAAGCGCCACTGCTAATATCAGATAGTAAATAAGCAAATTTCTTTTCTTCATACAGTATTTATGATCCTTTCTTTGTTGAAAAATCCGTAAGCCAGTCAGCAAAAGTCAAAAACAGGAATAACCGCTTCTATTTATGTGACTGTCCTCTCAGAATAGTATATTTTATTGCTGCTGCATAGCAGTGACTCTGGCAAAAAGCAGAGGCCTTGCCTCCGGTTCACCTGTCCCGATCTTAAAAGCGGAAAGAGCGAGATCACAGGCCTGATCGAGATTATCGCTCTTATTGTAGAGCAGGCTGGCCATAGGCTCTCCCTGGACCACATAGTCACCCAGTGTCTTATGCAATATGATTCCTGCCTGAGGATCTACCTCGGTATCCTTCTGCAAGCGCGCTGCGCCCATGAGACCTGCTGCTTTGCCCAGATCATCTGCTTCGACAAAATTTATATATCCGGAAATCGGTGCGACTATGTCCCGAGCTTTACTAGCACGCTCAAACTGCCTGCTGCCGCGAATATAAGCCGCATCTCCTCCTTGTGCTGCAACCATCAGCGCAAATTTCTCCAATGCACTGCCGCTGCTGACAGCTTCTTTGACCAGATCTTCACAATGAGCAAGACTTCCCTTGCCGGCCAGAAAAAGCATATTTGCCGCTAATAAATTGCAGATTTCAATTAAATCCGCCGGGCCCTCACCCCTCAGCACAGACAGAGCTTCCTCAACCTCCAGACTGTTGCCGATCATTCGTCCCAGCGGCCGGTCCATATCTGTGACCAGAGCTACAGTCTCCTTGCCTGCGTGCTCCGCAATATCAACCATCGCCTTCGCTAAATCCACGGATTCTTCAACAGTTTTCATGAAGGCGCCGCTGCCCGTTTTAACATCCAGGACAATCTTATCTGCTCCGGAGGCAATCTTCTTTGACATAATACTCGAGGCAATAAGGGAAACCTGGTCGACTGTCGCCGTGACATCGCGCAGTGCGTAGAGTTTTTTGTCTGCGGGGGCCAGATTGGCTGTCTGTCCGGCGATAGCCAGACCGATGTCTTGTACCTGCCTGATAAAGTCTTCAATGGCCAGCGAGGTTGAAAGGCCGGGAATCGACTCCAGTTTGTCGATCGTGCCGCCGGTGTGGCCTAAACTGCGTCCTGATAATTTGGCGACCGGCACGCCGCAGGATGCGACAACGGGCACAATGATCAATGTCGTTTTGTCCCCGACTCCGCCCGTTGAGTGTTTATCAACTTTAATGCCGGGGATGGCTGACAAATCGATCTTATCGCCTGTCTCCGTCATCGCAATGGTTAGATCAGCCGTCTCACGTGCATCCATGCCCCGAAACCATATCGCCATCAAAAGTGCCGCTGCCTGATAATCAGGGATCCTATCCTGCACATATTCGGTAATGAAGAAGTTGATCTCTGCCTGAGAGAGGGCTTCGCCACTACGCTTTTTCATGATGATATCGACCATATTCATCTGACTGACCTAGTCTTCCTGAGCTTTGGCGATTTTTACCAGACGGGATGTTCCCAGCCTGTCCGCTCCAAGTTCGATGAGTTTTTGCGCATCTTCCAGAGATGATATGCCTCCGGAAGCCTTGACTTTAACTTTTGGTCCGCTGTGTTTGCGCAACAGAGCTACGTCGGCAAAGGTAGCACCGCCTCCGGAAAAGCCGGTTGATGTCTTGATAAAGTCAGCCCCGGCAGCGGTAACGACTTTGCAGAGTCTAATTTTCTCTTGCTCGGTCAGCTCACAGGTTTCAATAATCACTTTAAGAATCTTGTCTTCGGTAACAATTACCAGCTGCTCAATCTCATCTTGCACATACTCGAAGAGACTGTCCTTGACCCAGCCCAGATTGACAACCATGTCTATCTCAGAGGCACCCATATCGATTGCTTCCTGAGCTTCGAACATCTTGGCGGCCGTAGTGTTATACCCGAGCGGAAAACCTATAACAGTACAAACCGGTATTTGACCTTCCGCGTATTGCACCGCCTCGAAAACATAAGAGGGCGGCAGGCAAACTGATGCACACTTGTACTTGATTGCATCATCTATAAGTTGCCGAATATCCTCCCAGGAGGCAGTCGGCTTAAGCAAAGTATGATCAACATGAGTTAAGATTTCTTTTAAATCCATACAAGTCTTTCTCCCGTTTATTCATAGTGTATCTAATATTATAACCTTTTATGCAGAGCATCGGAGGACACTAAAACATCTGTGCCCTGTGCTATACTTTTGCCAGGCACAATATGGTGAAGGCGCTATAGACTGAGAACTGGCGGAAGTAATAAATGAGTCACAAGAGAAATCCATTATCTGTCGCTCTGGTCGGCCTGGGGAGAGTCGCTGAAAATCATCTTCAGGCTATCAGATTCTGGGAGAAAAAAGGTGAGCTGATTTTGGTGGCTGTAGTTGAGCCCCTGGAAGATATCAGGGCAAAAAAACTGCAGGCAGCAGGATATCACAGAGATATCCCCGGCTTCAGCCGCATAGAGGATATGCTGCAGGAAGTGGTGCCGGATATCTGCGCTGTCACTTGTCCCAGCGGCAGCCATTTCACTCTGGCCGAGCAAGTGCTTCAGGCAGGCTGTCATCTTTTTATGGAAAAACCCTTCACTCTTGATCTGGACGAAGCTGATCAATTAATTGAGCTGGCTGAGAGCAAGAAGCTTAAGATCGCAGTCGGACACATTTTCCGCTACATGCTTACTATCAGAGAGTTACAGGCGGACCTGTCTGCCGGAATATTCGGCCGTGTCCTTCATGCCGCTGTTATTGTGCGCTGGGGACATGATCAAGCCTATTATGATCAGGCTGACTGGCGCGGCAGCTGGAACGAAGACGGCGGCGCCCTGATGAATCAGACCGTACATGCTCTTGACCTTATGAGCTATCTATGCATGTCTTTGCCAGTCACTGCTGCAGCCGAGATCGCCCGCCTGCGCCATGATATTGAAGCAGAAGATTTCGGGCTGGGCATCTTCCGGCTGGACAATGGAGCATTATTATCCGTAGAGGGTACAACTGCAGGGCCTTCTGAGAACAAAGAAGCCTCGATCTTCATGCAAACCGAAAACGGCACCATCCGAGCCTCTATCTGCAAAGGCAAACTGAGCTTTAAGGTTCTGGACAAAGATGACCGTTCGCAGGGGAGAAAATATATCCGCCGCAGCCTTAATAACATGAGATTGCGTTATGGCTTACGAGGTCTTAATCAGATCAAGAATCCACACACAGCAATCTATGACGACCTGATTACAGCTATTCGCGAGGATAAGGAGCCCCTGGCTTCAGGCATTGGCGGAAGAGATGCTGTCGCCATGGTGCTTAGCCTTTATCAGGCTGCACGGAAAAGGCAGACAGTTTCATTCCCTCCTGCCGAAAGAAAAATCACACAGCAGGAGATCCGATGATATGAGGCGGGTATGATCATGAACAATATCAGCGAAGCAATAATAAAATACGGAATGCGAATGTGTGAAGACAATCTGACCACGGGCACCGGGGGAAATATCAGTGTGCTTGACCGCCGGACGGGAATCATGGCAATTACTCCCGGAGGTATTCCATATCCAAAGATACGCCGCGAACAGATTCTGCAGATTGACGTAGAGAGCGGCGAGACAGTAGCCGGAGAGGGTGTCCCGTCCAGCGAGATCGCTCTGCACCGTATCATTTATCAGCGGCGGACTGATCTGAATGCGCTTGTCCACACTCATTCCGTCTTCGCTACTGCTTACTCCTGCCTGAGGCAAACTTTGCCCGCTGTCCATTATCTGATTGCTGTCGCCGGACCCGACGTTCCCTGCGCGGGATACGCCTCCTTTGGCACGCCCGAACTGGCTGAGAATGTTTTTGCCTCCATGGCCGAACGCAAAGCCTGCCTGATGGCTAATCACGGGCTTCTGGCCGGCGGGGAGACGCTGGCGGAGGCTTATAATATCGCCGAGACGATAGAGTTTTGCTGCCGGATTTATTGCCATGCCAAGACCTTTGGGGAACCTCAGATCCTGAGTGCGGAAGAAATGGAGAGTATGGTTGTACGTTTCCAAAGCTATGGCCGGCAGCCTGAAGCTCATCAGTATCCTAAGTAACATCCTTTTTTGTCTGATTTCCGCCTTATGTTACCTTGTTGCATGGAGGTACGTATTTTATGTACAGAATAGGACTCGTTTATAATGAGCCGAAAGAATTAACAGCCGCAGACAAAGAATTGGATCCGCGAAGTTATCGTCAACCGGCAATCATCGCAGACTATATCGAAGAAGCTTTCATAACCAGAGGTCATCAGGTAAAAAAAATACCTGCATCTCTGGACCTGCTGCAAGACATTAAAGCAGCAGGAGATCTGGATGTTATCTTCAATTGCTGCACCGGCATCAACAGCAAGAGAGAACAGGCTAATATTGTCGCTTTGCTGGAACTGGTGGATATCCCTTTCGTCGGATCGGGTCTGACGGCTCAAGCCACTGCTCTAAATAAGGCCAATGCCAATGCGGCATTCACCGCGGCCGGCGTTCCGATCACAGCTTTTCAGACTTTCTTCTCCGCTGAGGATCCTCTGAATTCCGATATGACATATCCTCTGTTCGTGAAACCGATTCAGGAAGGTTCTGCCTTAGGCATCACAGCCGACAGTCTGGTTGAGAATGAAGCTGAGCTGCGCAGTCAGGTTGATTACGTTATTGACAGCTTTAAACAGCCTGCCCTCGTGGAAGGTTACTTGCCCGGCAGGGAATTCTCAGTTGGTATTCTGGGTACAAAAGAGCCCGAGGTGCTGCCTGTTACTGAAGTAATAATCCCAGACAAATACGGCACAGATATTCAAACAGTAACGGTTAAAGCCGAAAATGGTGTAAAGCGCGTCTGTCCGGCAGAAATATCTCCTCAGCTTAATGCCGAGATTTCCTCGATTGCTCTGCAAGCTTATAACACCCTGCAGTGCTCTGAACTGGCTCGTGTTGATATCAAGCTGGATGCTGATGAGAAGCCGAATATTATCGAGATCAACACCATGCCTGCTCTTGAACCGGGTTTCGAACATTATCCCGCGATGGCGGCTGCGGCTGGTTACAGCATGAGCGATCTGGTTGAAACTCTGGTTAAAGAAGCCATTGAAGCCTGGAAACTGAAGGCAGTCTGAGCGCGTTGACCTATATCCGCAGCTGTTGCAATATTACTGCCATATAATTATCTGGTAAAACTGAAGAGTACTTTTATTTAATCTGCTCAGCTGCCGGCAGCCGGGTACCTTCATTAATCTTCTCTGCTTCTGACAGCAGCCTCTGCCAGACCCTTTGCAAACGGAGATCGTATAATACTCTTTTCGGTGACAATGGCTGTAATCAGATCAGCTGGAGTGACGTCGAAGCTGGGATTGTAGACATTCGTCTCCGGCGGACAGATCAAGGCTCCGTTAACAAGCCTGACTTCGTCAGCATCCCTCTCTTCGATCGGAATATCCTTACCAGTTGAACACGCCATATCGATCGTGGAAGCAGGCGCGGCCACATAAAAGGGAATTTGAAAATATTTTGCCAGGATGGCGACATTGAAGGTGCCAATCTTGTTAGCCGTGTCGCCATTGGCGGCAATACGGTCAGCGCCGGTAATGCAGGCCTGAATCTTGCCCTGGCTCATGACAACGGCGGCCATATTGTCACAAATTAAAGTAATGTCCGCCCCGGCCTGCTCCAGCTCGAAAGCTGTCAGCCTGGAGCCTTGCAGCCTTGGTCTTGTCTCATCTACATAGATCTTTAGCGGAAAGCCTCTCTCCAGGGCCAGATAAAAGGGAGCGAGAGCAGTGCCGTAGCCGGTAGTAGCCAATGCTCCTGCATTACAATGTGTCAACACTCCATTTCCGGGCTCTAAAAGCGAGAGCAGGTTTTCACCTATGGCTTTGCTTGTGGCTTTATCTTCCTCATGAATCCGGACGGCTTCCTGCTCCAATTTCGTCAGCAGCTCTTCATGAATAGCGCCTTCGTCACTGATAGCTAAATAATTTCTAGCTGTACTGAGCATTTTCTCAACCGCCCAAGGCAGATTGACTGCGGTTGGTCTGGCACTGATTAAATAATCTGCACACGCTTCCAGCGCCGGCAGAAATTCCTCTCCTGGCTGGCAGGAGCGGGCGGCAAAGACCATGCCGTAGGCGGCAGCAACACCAATTGCAGGAGCACCGCGCACCACCATGTTACGGATCGCTGTATGCACCCCTTCAACGCTGTCGTACCGGCGGTAGACTTCCTCAGCCGGAAGTAAAGTCTGATCCAGCAGGCTCAGATACGACCCGAACCATTTCAATGCATACATAAAATCCTCCTGATCCCCTGATATCAACTTCGTTCATATTCTGACCTGATGCTCATAGTGCCTGGCATCCGAATTTCCCATTTCTTCTGTACCTGATCCGCGGAGTGCCTGGCATCTGCTTTTCGGTATCTTCTAACCTTAATACTAATACATTCCGGCTTTTACCGATATCTGACACAATTATTCTCCTCAACCGATATCTGACATAATTATTCTCTTGCACTGTTATCTGACATAATTATTATCCTGCACTGCAGGGATACGCTTATTTGCTTTTGCTCTCGCTAAACAAACTTACTTTATTCTTGTTTTTTCACGAAACCGGGAACGAAAGATTGTCTTTCCTTGAATTATTATTTCTATTCGTAATCAAAATAGAACCTAACTCCAAATTAACTCAATGCAAATATATTTCTCCTATTTATAAATATATTATTATTTGTTTTGCTGACATTTTACAGCACGGATATTCTACCTTCATCACGCTTAAATATCAGTGATTCTTTTATTCATTGATTATATCTTCTCCGTTGAGATGGCAAAGCTTGCTATGACTAGATTCGCCGATTAATATATTGTCTGTTCTGTTTGGTAATGTTACGATATGATACATATCTCTCTTATATTTGGAGGTTAATATGATTGTCGGTATCCCTAAAGAAATTATGCCTGAGGAAAACCGCGTGTCTGCCACGCCGGAAACAGTCACTAAGATGATCGAAGACGGATTATCTGTCTTGGTAGAGAAGGGAGCCGGTATTGGTTCGTTCTACCATGATCACGAGTATGCGCAAGCAGGAGCTGAGATCGTGGCTACTGCCAGGGAAGTTTTTGATCGCTCTCAAGTGATTCTTAAGGTCAAAGAACCGCAGTACAATACTAATTACTGCAAAAATGAAGCGGATTTGATGCATGAAGGTCAATTACTGATCACATTTATTCATCCCGCTTCTCCGGTCAACCATGAAATGGTAAAGAGACTGGCTGCTAACGGTGTTACATCTCTGACTCTGGACGGCATCCCCCGTATCTCCAGAGCACAATCCATGGATGCGCTTACGTCTATGTCTACTTGCGCCGGTTACAAGGGTATCTTGATGGCAGCAAATAAGCTGCCCAAATTTGTTCCTAATATATCAACCGCTGTGGGCATGATCAAGCCCATCAACGCCTTGATTATCGGTGCCGGTGTGGGAGGACTGCAGGCATTGGCAACCGCCAAACGTCTAGGTGCACAGACTTTCGCTGCGGATATCAGACCGGCGGCAGCGGAACAAGCCATGTCACTGGGGGCGAAAGTAATTGATACGTGTGTCCCTGATGAGGCGGCAGTCGGCGAAGGAGGTTATGCTCTGCAGCTCTCCGAGGAGTATCTTGAAATTGAGCGTGAAGCCTTAGCCCCCCATCTCGAGAAGATGGATATTATTTTCCTCTCAGCTCTGATCCCCGGTAAAGTCGCCCCCATCCTGATCACCGAGGAAATGGTCAAAACAATGAAACCGGGCTCCGTAATTGTAGATATTTCTATCGACCAGGGCGGCAACTGTGAGATCACCCCGCCCGGCAAGACAGAGGTTAAACATCACGTTACTTGTATCGGCATTAAGAATATTCCCGGGCTTCTGCCGCAGAGTGCAACCTGGATGTTCTCCCGTAATATCAATAATCTCCTGCATTATCTGTGCAAAGACGGAGAAGTAGTGCTGGATTATGAAGATGAAATTGTCAAGTCGGCTCTGACAACCCATAATGGTAAAATTGTCCATTCAGGAACTATAGAGGCTATGGGTATATGAATTCCCAGAATTAAGCCACATGCCTTGCAGCATGTGGCTTTATATATATTTTGAGGTGAAAATTGTCTACTATTCAAATTGTTTTAGTCGTAACCTTTGTTGTTTCAGCCTTTGTGGGCTATAAAATTATCGATCGTGTTCCCAGTCTCCTTCACACTCCCCTGATGTCCGGGATGAATGCCTTCTCCGGAGTTACGATCTTGGGCTGTCTGGCCGCCACTGCCGCCACCGGCACACTTGGTGAGCCTGGCGTTAACTGGCCGGCAAGAATTTTCGGATATATTGCGATAATTCTGGCGATGATAAATGTGGCAGGAGGCTTTGGCGTGACTGACCGCATGTTGAGGATGTTCCACGGTGAAGAACATGATGGAGGTAAAAAATAATGCTGCCTGCCATCATTAATGTTACCCTGACCGGACAAAATCGGGCAACTGATATCATTCCCAACATGGATCCGTCCAAGCAAATCCCTTATCTCATCATGTCCGGGATCCTGGTAATACTGGTTTTGCTTGGAATATCGATGATGAGCAAAGTCAGACTGGCTGTCAAAGGCAATCTGCTGGGCTCACTTTCCATGGCACTGGCGATTGGCCTGACCTTGTGGGCTTTCGATATTTTCAGCGTTGTTGATCTCTGGATCGCGATGCTCATAGGCACTCTGCTGGGTCTCGTCCTTTCGCGCAAAGTAACTATGCTGCAGATGCCGCAAATGGTAGGTCTTTTAAACGGATTCGGCGGTGCGGCCTCTATGATTGCCGGAGCTCTGACTTTGATAAATCCGGGCAACAATGATCCCTTCTCACTGGTTACAGCCGGCCTGGCGATATTCGTCGGTTCCTTGACTTTTACAGGATCAGTTATTGCCGCAGGCAAACTGCAGCAGATCTTCACACAGAAACCGGTGATTCTCAAGAATCATCAATTTTGGACGGTTTTATCCGCTGTCCTGGGGCTGGTTACGGTCTTTTTATTCTTACTTCCTGCTTACTCATCAGGAATAGCCAAAATAGTATTGATCCTTGTCTGCGCTGTTATCTCCGGTATCTTCGGAATTTTCTTCGCAATCAGAATCGGCGGCGCTGATATGCCGATTGCTATCTCGCTGCTAAATTCATTATCCGGTGTTGCCGGAAGCATAGCAGGTCTTGCAATTTCTGACCCTTTATTAGTCGCAGTTGGCGGCGTTGTAGGAGCATCCGGGCTGTTATTGACTCAAATCATGTGCCGGGCGATGAACCGGAAACTTGTTGACATACTCTTAGGAAAGACTTCAACTCCTGCCGCCACAAAGGCGGCTACTGTGTCAGGCGATGAAGACGCAGCCACGCCCGCTGAAGAAGAAGCTGACGAAGAGAGGTCCGACAATTATCTTGACTGGCTTAGAGAAGCTAAGCGGGTTATTATTGTGCCGGGATACGGTATGGCCTTATCCCAGGCTCAGGAGCAGGTGAAGCAGCTTGCTGACATGCTGGAGGCGAAAGACATAGAAATCGACTTTGCAATTCATCCGGTAGCCGGGCGTATGCCGGGGCATATGAATGTGCTGCTGGCAGAAGTAGATATTCCCTATGACAAGCTGCGCGAAATGGAAGAAGTCAATGACGATTTCGTACAAACAGACGTTGCTATTATTATAGGGGCTAATGACGTAGTCAATCCTGCGGCCAACACCGCAGTCGATACTCCAATATATGGCATGCCGATTTTGAAAGTGGAAGACGCCAAACATATAATTATCATGAACTTCGATGATAAGCCGGGTTATGCCGGAGTAGATAATCCTCTCTACAAGGCAAAGAAGAGCAAAGTCGCTCTGCTCTTTGGCGATGCTAAAGAGTCTTTGGAAAAGATCCGCTCAGATTTGTCATAATAAAACCGTGAAACCCGGATAACAGCAACTGATAACTTAGAGTAATTCTAGAGTAATTATTGATTCACAATATTCGGAAAAAAATTAATCTCGCTGCGACAAGTGCAATGCCATGAGACGCAGCGAGTTTTTTGTATTTACAAGCTAAATTACGAAAACAGAGCGAATTATTTCTCGCCTAGTCTCAAGCCTTCCAGAAAACCCCAGTCACGATCATAAATTCGTCCGTCATGACAAGCTTCCAGCTCCTGGATCAGCCTCGTAGTCTGGCTTTCGAGCGTATCTATGTAATGGATAATAGCCGCTGCTACTGTCGTTGGCCTGTCGCCGTATTCACCATGGTGGCCTGCAATCACCGCCTGTGTCTGGCGATAGAATTCCTCGCTGTAATCGTTAACAATACGGTCTTTAAAACGGCAAAGATATTCAACTCCTCTGACGCGATGTGAAGAATACCAGTAGTCCGCTACCTCCAGATTATCGTATTCAAAGACTTTGCCGATGTCATGGACAGATATGGCGAAGCAGAGTAAATCCGCACTGACCTTTAGCTGCGGACTGTTTTCGAGTACCGCTGCCAGAATATTTAACATCTTGGTAGTGTGGTGCTTTAGTCCGCCGATTACATTGTCGTGATATCTGATCGCAGCACCTTCAACTTGGAATCGTCCTTCCAGGCAGGGATCATTTACAACTTGATCTATCAGTTTCCAGCATTTATCACTTACACCAAGAGAGGTCAAACGTTCCTGAACGCGCCGCAGATTTGCTTCCAGCATTATCGGCGGAATGGATTTTAAAAAGCTGCTTTTTTCCAGTTCCGGGTTAAGAGTCGGTGCAATGGAACGAACAGTAAGATATTCTTTATCATTGTAGCTGTTACCGATTACTTCCGCATCATAGATACCGGGACCATTATCTAGTACAGTTTGAAAAATTGCAGGTTCCCAGATCCTAAACTCAGCTTCTTGATCTCTGCAGAAGAAAGTCCCGATCATGAAATCACTTTTCTTGCCGGAGCGCACGATGGGCAAATCATTAATGAAGACTGCGCCCTGTGAGATTTTGTTTAGCTCCAGTGCGGATTTAAGATCGATGATAGACATGCTTTCCTCCCGGTTCCGGCTGCCCTGACATATCGTCTAACCCCCTGAAATCCTATCTCAGATTGCAGCGGATATTTTTGAGCGCCTTCGTCACTTCTTTATCTTATCAGATAATAGCACGATAACAGCATATATAATTGTCGCCTGACTTAAGTCTTCATCATTGCCTTACGCAAAACAACTCTGCTAAGATTATAGAGGCGGGACCGGACTAAACTCCACTCATAAATCGGCAGACAAGGACACAGGCCACCTTGTTAATGCTAAAGAAACTAAGACTTGTTCCGGCTAAAGACCAAAGAAACTAAAACTTCTTCCGGGCAGAGACCCGGAGTAGATAGAAAGAAAATTATGAAAAAATATGACGTCTTAATTATTGGCGCCGGTGTGGCGGGAATATTTACTTCCTATGAACTGATCAGCGCCAAACCGGATTTGAAAATCGCACTGATTGAGCAGGGTGAGTCTATTGTCAAAAGGGATTGCCCGATCGTCGGCGGCGATGTTTCCAACTGCATTAAATGCAATAGCTGCGATATTATTCGCGGCTTTGGCGGCGCGGGAGCTTTCTCCGACGGAAAGTTTAACTTCACGACTGAGTTCGGCGGCTGGCTGACTGATTATCTGCCTGCCAAAAAGGTCATGGACCTGATTTTCGAAGTAGATAGAGTCAATCAGGAATTCGGCGCCACCGATAAATTCTATTCGACAGAGACGCAGGCCGCGGAGCAAGTACGGCGGAAGGCTCTCGGCTGTGATATCCATTTGCTGGACGCCAAGTGCAAGCATATCGGTACTGAAAGAAACCGTGAGATCCTCATACGTCAGTTTGACTGGCTGAAGGAGAGAGTGGACATCTACTGCCGCACTACGGTTGAGAAAATTGTTCCGCAGGGAAGAGGATCTTCCGCCAGCTCTGAAGCAGACGGGCGGGGAGGTTATGTTCTGGAGACAACTGAAGGTGACTTTCAGGGTAAATATCTGGTTGTGGCCCCCGGGCGTTCCGGCTCTGAATGGTTTTCTCATCAGGCCAGGGATCTTAAGCTGTCAATGACTCACAATCAGGTAGATCTCGGCGTGAGAGTCGAGCTGCCGGCGCTCGTATTCAAGGACATCACCGATGCCATGTATGAGGCTAAACTGATGTATGAGACTAAGCAATATCACGATATCGTCAGAACCTTCTGCATGAATCCTTATGGCAGGGTTGTCGTGGAGAATACCGATGGAATAATTACTGTCAATGGTCACAGCTATGAAGATCCGGCTTTGAGAAGCAATAATACGAATTTCGCCCTTCTGGTGTCCAATCGTTTCACTGAACCTTTCACCGAGCCCAACCGCTATGGCAAACATATTGCGGCCTTGTCCAATATGCTGGGCGGCGGCGTGCTGCTGCAGCGCTTTGGCGATCTGACTTATGGCAGACGCACGACAGTACACCGCATGAGCAAATGCTTTGTGCAGCCGACCTTGGATGCGATTCCGGGTGATCTGAGCCTGGTACTGCCCAAGCGCCATCTCGACAACATTATCGAGATGATTTATGCGCTGGACAAGCTGGCTCCCGGAACAGCCAATGTTGACACACTGCTTTATGGTGTTGAGGTCAAGTTTTACAGTGGCAGGGTGCATCTCAACTCTGAGCTGGAGACAGAGCTTCCAAACTTTTTCGCTATCGGAGACGGTGCCGGCATCACCAGAGGTCTGTCACAGGCAGGAGCATCCGGCGTTCACGCCGCACGCAGCATCCTCCGGAGAATCAATTAATTTAATGATGATGCATGATTTGAATTCAGATCCGCTCTTCACCCGCTCGCTGCCATTATTGGGTGAGGACTGCGCTCGGCGGCTGTCCACTGCAAAAGTAGCCATCTTCGGACTGGGCGGAGTCGGATCTTTTGCGGCCGAAGCTCTTGCACGTCTGGGCGTGGGCAGCTTTCTGCTCGTTGACGGCGACACAATCAATCCCAGCAATCTTAACCGCCAGCTCTATGCTCTGCGCTCAACCATAGGCGAACTGAAAACTGAACTGGCCAGGGAACGTATTCTGGATATTAATCCGGACGCTCAGATCTCACTGTATTCCGCCTTCGTTGCAGACAATGAGATTGACAAGGTACTGTCCTTGCAGACTGATACGGATGTGATTATTGATGCCATAGACAGCGTCAAAACTAAAGTTGCTTTGATTGCGAAGGCGACAAAACGCGGTACGCCGGTCTTCTCTTCCATGGGAGCAGGTTTTAAGATTGATCCCACGAAAGTACGCTGTCAGGACTTGTCTAAAACTCATACAGATCCGCTGGCGAGGATTATGCGCAGAGAATTAAAGGCGCAGGGTATCGTTAATTTACCGGTTGTATTCTCCGATGAGCTGCCCGGGGTGACTTTCGGCACAGGCAAGGCTGACTCAGCAGACAAATCGGCACCTCCCGCTTCCTGTTCTCTGGTGCCGCCTGCCTTCGGACTGGCACTGGCCAGCCTGGTGCTGCAGCATCTATTAAACAAAGAGGTAACTGAATGAATGAAATGAAAAATGAAAGTAAGTACAATGTGTTTTTGCTGGATGCCGATGGCACCTTATTAGACTTCGATGAGGCACAGAGAATTGCCTTTCATAACCTGCTCCACGATAACGGCTTTGAGCCGACAGACGAATTGTTCGCTGTTTTCGCTAAAATAAATAAAGGTATTTGGAAAGACATGGCTGATGGTGAGATAACGAAGAAAGAGCTTCTGCCTCATCGCTTCAAACTTTTTTCAGAGGAGACAGATATTAGACTCGATCCTGTATTGGCAAATTGTTCATTCCTGACGCATCTCAGCTATCAGGGCATTATTCTGCCCGGTGCGGACGAGCTGTTAGCCAGCTTATCCAAACGAGGGAAAATTGCCATCGCGACTAATGGCGTCGAATTCGTGCAGAAAAGACGTCTCGCCCTGTCCGGGCTGATGCCGTACATTGATCAGGTTGTTGTCTCAGATGCTGTCGGGGCAGGGAAACCGGAACCCCTCTTCTTTGAGGCGGCTTTGCATCTGGTTGGCAATCCTGATCCTGAAACAGTACTCATGGTTGGTGATGCGCCTGAGGCCGATATACGCGGCGCCAGTAATTGCGGTCTGGACAGCTGCCTGTATGATCCGGACGGTATCCACACTAATTCTGAGGCGACCTACACCATCAGAAATCTGGCAGAAGTACTGGATTTATAATCTAAGCAAGGCTGAAAGTTACTTAAATCTCGGAATACCTCATGTCTCAGCAATAAATATATTCTGAAATTGCTGCTGAAGCTGCGCAGCAGTCGCTAATCCATACTGACGCCGACGTTCTCTAAGCAAGATATTTTAATGTTATGTCTGCAGCAGATTCTCCGGCATAAAGACCAGAGCAAAAGCTTTCAGGCGTATATCTGTTTTTTTAGGGGCAATCTCAATCGTTTCAATCTCATCATAGTCCAGATTAAACTTCTTTTGCAGCAGCTCAATCTCGCTTTCTAATTGGGTCTCAAGAGCCTGCAGCTCATCTTTGTATGTCTGCAAAGACTCTTCAGCTCGTGAGACGTCCGTGCTCTGACGTCTTGACCGGCTGGAGGACTTGGCTGCAGTAGTAGCTCTGCCTAATGTTGACGTAGATAACTTCTTCCGCCCCAGAAGCGCTCCCAGCAGAGTCGAGCCTACTGAGATCGCCGTCTGCATCTTGGCATCCTTGGCCTGATCTTCTTCCCGCTCGACAGTCTGCTCTTGCTTCCTGATTTTTTCTTCTGCCTTGAGGATGCGGGTGTTGTAATCGTCACGCAAATCTTCAACGGCTTCATCCCGAAGCTCTCTTTGTTTCTGCTCAAATCGGATCTTGAAATCACGCAAGGGCTCATCCGGCTGTGATACCAGTTTGGAATCCTTATGATGATAAAGCTCTAATTTACTCTGTCGATAGATCACATCCTTAAGATCTCTCTCCCATTGGGTGAAGCTGGTTTTCTTCTGAGCAGCCTCCGGTAAAGCAACATAGAGTGCTTCCCGCGGCGCCTGAGTCTTAAGATCGCTGTCTTGAATATCCAGATCTTCGCGTAAAGCCCAATTGACGGAAACCAGTCCTTCCTGCAGCGGGGTAAGCCAGTTTTCTTCTCTGCTGGCAGAGATAAGATTCTTCTTGTCTTCAAAATGCACCTCTGCCAATCCAAAGATAGCAGGCCTCAGCACTTCGCCCTCATTCGCCCTGATATAGTACGTCGTAATACCCGGTGGCGCTTTTGGAGCGCTGACCAGCAAGTCATCTTCGGTCGCTGCGACGGAAACGGCAGGGGGCATTTTGTCTGACTGCAGTGAATCTTCTGCGATTTTCGCAGTGGCGTCAGAAGCGGCCGGGACAACGCCGGAGTCAGAAGCTGCAAAGGCTGCGCCGGAGTCGGAACCGGTCTCCTCAGCCACAGATTCAGCAGCAGGTTTATCCTTGCCGGCAGCCGCTTGGGCTGCAGCCTGAGCAAGATTGTCCTCCTGTTCACCGGCAGCATCTTCCTGTGCGGAAAGCTCCCTGATCTGATTGCGCATCAGCGGTCCTGTCAGATAAGACATGGCCCAGCGTGACTCAAAGAGTGTCGGCTGGGCTTCATGGACATTATTCATGAGAAAAATACGTTTTCCCAGTCCGGAGATCAGGGTATCCATGCTGCGTCTGTCAAAGGCTGACCCGGCAGCAGCCGCCGCACCCTCCAATCCGTCCAGCAATCTGCCTTTGTCCCGTTCCGTCTGCAGTCTGCCGATAAACCAGGTTCCCATATTTGCCAGGCCCTTGTAATCGAGATCAACCGGATTTTGGGTCGTCAAAACAATCCCCAGACCGTAAGCCCTGGCTTGCTTCAACAAAGTCAAGAGTGGCTGCTTGGAAGGAGGATTGGCCACCGGCGGGAAATAACCGAAGATCTCATCCATATAGAAAATCGCCCTCAAGCTTGACGTTCCGGGCTGTGAACGCATCCAGCTCACCAGCTGATTGAGGAGCAGAGATACAAAGAACATGCGCTCATTATCGTTCAGGTGTGAGATAGACAGGATGGATATCCTGGGCTTGCCAGTCTCTGTATGAAGAAGACTATCAATATCCAGACTTTCCCCCTCCAGCCAGTTAGCAAACTGAGGAGAAGCCAGAAGATTGTTGAATCGCAGAGCCAGATCAAAACGTTCTTTCTCGGGGAAGAAATCCTCCAGTTCCATTACGCCGACCCGATTAAAGGGAGGAGTTTGGATGGCTGCAATCATCTGCGGCAGATCAAGCATCTGTTCATCTCTCCAGCTCTTTTGGAGAATATTTGCAATCAGAATATGATCCTTAGACTGCAAAGGATCGGCATTCATGCCGATAAGACTCAGCAGACCGGATACTGTACCAGAGATCTGTTCTGCCAGCAGTTCACTATCCGCTAAAACTTGAGCGGAAGGCGGTCTTAGAAGTTGCAGGATGGATAAAGGACGTCCTGCAGAACTGCCGGGAGTATAGATAGAAAATTCTGTAGTTTCACGCATAGTGCGGATTCTCTGTGGATCTATTCCCCAGTCAGCCAGACCCTTGCGCCAGGTCTCTGCCTGACCGGCTGCCAGCTCTGACACAGTTATCCCTTTCGTTCTTGCGTCTTCTTCGCGGACCCAGGGTTCAAAGTCCTTCGGGGCCATATCAGGAAAGCTGAGTAATAGGTTGGTCATGTCTCCTTTGGGATCAACAACGATGGCAGGGATACGATCCATGGCCGCTTCTTCCAGCAGACTGACACACAGACCTGTTTTGCCGCTGCCTGTCATGCCCACACACATGGCGTGAGTAGTGAGATCTTTTGCATCATAAAGAAGCAAATTGTCCGTTTTTTCTTTACTGGCGGCATCAACTTCACGCCCCAGATAAAATAACCCCAATTTTTCAAAATCCATATCGTCACCCTCTCCTGGAAATTATTGTATTGGCTATCTCCGAGTCAAGATTATCTAGGATAATTATACCTTATTTCGGCTGTATCTATGCAGATTTGTGGCGGCTATAATATCTCTGCACACTATTAAGCCCCAGCACAATCATGAATATCACGAAAGGTGCTATATAAAAAAAGATACGAAACAACAAAAGGGACAACAATACCCTCTCTGTTGCCAGGCCTGATACTGACAGCAGAGAAATTGCCACCAGATCAAAGCTTCCCAGGCCGCTGGGGATGAAGGATAAATAACCAATGGCGGTAGAGGCCGCATAAATAAAGAGCAAAATCGGTATTGAAATCAGCGGTGAGAACAGAGATATGGTGTAGACGAAGAACAAAAATGCCGCCGACCATTCTAAGAAGGAGGCAAAATGCAAACTGGCTTTCTCGCGCAAGGGCATCTTGCCGATCGTTGAATCCTTGATATTCAGCTTGCCGATCTTTATGTAGCCGGTCAGATAATAGAAGGGCAGATATAAGCTGAAGACTGCAGCGGGAATAAATATTACAGGGTCGAAGCGACCGATCGCGAAGGGAAGACTTAGCCAAATTAACAGACATAGTCCTGTCAATCCTGCAGCCCAGATACGGGCGCCATAGTTGACGGCGTTGTCGCGTGAGCTTTCATAACGTCTGTATAGCTTGATTCTGAGGGCTGCGCCGGAAAGTCCGCCGGAGCTCAAAAAACGTCCGAAGGATTGGGAGGTCCAGCTGATAAACAACAGGAGAATTTTGCTCAAGCCGCTGGGATGAAAATGATTCTCGACTAAATCATAGCCCGCGACAATCAGAAAGGAAGCAAAACCGAAAAGTCCAACCAGCCCAAACACAGGTAAGGTCAATTCCTCGGCAGCGTTCCGGAGTTCTTCCATGTTGATGCCGGCAATTTGCCTGCTCGAGAATAAAACAACTAAAGCTATCACCAGCAAAATTACAATAACCCGGATTAATCTGTTATAGCGGGCGAAAATCAACCTAATCTTGTCTATGCTCAGCTTCATCTCTTACTCACAGTTAACAATAAAGTTACATCAACGGAACTGATAGCAGGATATTCTGCTTGTATTCTAAACTATAACCAGATTGACACCAATAGAGTGCGCTTAATGATTAGCTGCATCCGGCTTTTCTATCTTACGGCTTTCTAGAGTGTGCCTTGGTGATTAGCTGCATCCGGCTTCTCTATCTGACGGCGTTTCGCTGCTTTTTTATAGAGTTTCTATTAATGATTATAAGCCTAATTGATGATGGCGTGTTATTTAGAGAAAAAGTATAATAAAAACAGATCTATTCTTCTCTAGTAATTTATAGGATGCTCGAAATTGCCGGGCAGGAAAGGAATAACATGAGCACCAATAAATATTTGAGTCTGCTGGCACAGGATTATCCCAATATTAAGGCAGCCACTGCTGAAATCATTCACCTTAACGCTCTTAAAGAATTACCGAAGGGAACCGAATATTTCTTTAGTGATCTGCACGGTGAGGATAAAGCCTTCCTGCATTTGCTGCGATCAGCCTCCGGCAACATCCGCACTAAGATCGCTCAGCTTTATGAAAACAAAATGACTTATGAAGAACAAAACCAGCTGGCGAATCTAGTCTATGACCCCGAACGTGTTCTGGAGCTTTTGAGGGATTCAGACCGCTTGACGCCTGAGTGGATCAGAATCACGATCTTCCGGCTGGTAGATCTTTGCCGCAATATCGGCGGTAAATACTCCTTGGAGAATATTTCCAGAAAAACACCTACTGTCTATTACGACATCATCACTGAATTACTTTTCTCAGGTCAGGGTGAGCCTGATAAAAAGAACTATATTGACAGCATCATCCGCTTCATTATCGAAGCCGGTGCCAGCCGCAGCTTTATTGTCGCCATGTGCAGCATGATCCAGGATATCTGCATCAACACCTTGCACATAATCGGTGATATCTTTGATCGCGGTCCCGGGCCTCACCGCATTATGGAAGAACTGATGAACTTTCCGGTTGTTGATATTCAGTGGGGCAATCACGACATATTATGGATGGGCGCAGCTGCAGGCAATGAAGTCTGCATGTCCAGCGTTATCCGCATCGGAGTAGGTTACAATAACTTTGACGCTCTCGAGGATGGTTATGATCTAAACCTCAGACCGCTGTCCTCTTTCACTGAAACCTTTTATGGTGATGATCCCTGTATCAGATTCCACCCTAAAATCTTAGATGAGAATGAATATGATCAAGTTGACGCCTCTCATGCTGCCCGCATGCACAAGGCGATTTCCATTATCCAGTTCAAGCTGGAAGGGCAGCTGCTGGAAAAACACCCGGAATATGAGATGCAGGATCGCATAGTCTTAAAAAAGATCGATTTTGAGCGCGGCGTCTATAAGCATGGCGATCATGAATATCCGCTTCTTGACACCTGCTTTCCTACCATTGATCCAAAGGATCCCTTGCAGCTAATTCCGGAGGAAAGAAAACTTATACACAGCATCCGGGCATCATTTTTGCATTCTGAACCTCTAAAGAGGCATGTACGCTTTCTCTATTCTCATGGCAGCATGTATAAGACAGTCAATAATAATCTGCTCTTTCACGGCTGCATTCCCCTTAATGAAGACGGCAGCTTTGATTCTTTGAAGTATAAGGGAGAAAACTATAGCGGCAAGGCTTTGATGGATTGTCTGGATGTTTTGATACAAGACGCCTTCTACCTGACCTCCGATCCCGGCCAAAAACAGGAAAAAGTGGATTTCATGTGGTACCTGTGGTGCGGCCCGAAGTCTCCTTTGTTTGGCAAAAGTCAGATGTCTACTTTTGAGAACTTCTTTCTTGAGGATAAAAAGATCCGTAAAGAATACTATAATCCTTATTTTCAATTAGCCCAAAGGGAAGAGATCGCCCGCAGTATCCTCACAGTGTTCGGTCTCGATGCCGATATAGCTCATATTATTAACGGCCATGTTCCGGTAAAGATAAAAGACGGTGAGAGCCCTGTGAAAGCTAACGGCAAACTTTATGTGATTGATGGCGGCATAGCCAAAGCCTATCAGCCCAAGACGGGAATAGCCGGGTATACTCTGATCTTCAACTCACACCACCTGGCTCTGGCAGAGCACCACAGCTTCGACTACGGAATAGAAAATGATCTGGGCTCTTACATGCCCACCCTGCACATAGTCGAAACCATGCCTCGCCGCTTGAAGGAGGGAGATACGGACCTGGGCAGAGAATGGGATACTCAAATCGCGGACTTGAATGATCTGATTCTGGCTTATCGTCACGGCAGAATTAAAGAGCGTTATCCGTCTGAAAATGAATAGCGGTATAAGAACTTGCTTCTGACACTCCTTCTAACACTCTCAGCCAGGTTCTGTTATCCTGTAATCAATTAATATTTGATCCGAAAACCTGAACTGCCGGCCGTCTCAGATATGAGCTCTGCCGGACAAGTTCCGGTATTTATATACAACAGGGAGAACTCAATGCTTTACGATTTACTGATTTTGGGCGGAGGTCCGGGAGGATATACTGCCGCAGAGCGCGCCGGACAAGCCGGCCTCAAGGTTGCTCTATTTGAAAAGGATACACTCGGCGGTGTCTGCCTGAACGAGGGTTGTATCCCGACAAAAACCATGCTCAACTCTGCGAAACTTTATGATCATGCCAATAACAGCGAGGTTTTCGCAGTTAAAAGCTCTGACGTATCTTTTGATCAGGCACAAATAGTCAAACGCAAGAATAAAGTCGTAAAGATGCTGGTCGGAGCTGTCAAGGCGAAAATGAAAAATAACGATGTCGAAGTTGTCAACGCCGCCGCATCTATCTCAGGCCGAAAGGGAGATCTGTTTCGGGTTAATGCCTCCGATCAAGAATATCTGGGTAAAAATCTACTTATAGCCACAGGTTCTGTCCCTGCTGTGCCGCCGATACCGGGACTTAAGGAAGGGTTGGAATCGGGCTTTGTCGTCACCAATAAAGAAATTCTTGATCTGGAGGATATTCCGGAAAAAATGACTGTCATCGGAGGAGGCGTTATCGGTTTGGAGATGGCCTGCTATTTCCAGACGATCGGCAGCTCGGTAACAGTCATTGAAATGCTTGATCATATCGCCAGTGATACTGATTATCAGATAAGAACAATGCTCCAAAATATTTATGAGAAAAAGGGTATCAAATTCCTCCTGGAAGCTAAAGTTACTAAAGTAGGCGGCGGCTATGTCAGCTATGAACGCTCAGGTGAAAGTAATGACGTTGCAGCGGATATTGTCTTGCTCTCAACCGGACGCCGCCCGGTCATCAACGGCTACGGCTTGGAATCACTAGGTGTTTTAAGCGAAGGCGGTGCGATCAGGACCGATGCTCAATGCCGCACCAACATACCCGGCGTCTATGCGGCGGGAGATGTAAACGGACGTTGGATGCTGGCGCATGCAGCATCGCGTGAGGCAGAAGTTGCTGTAAACACGATGCTGGGCAAAGAAGATGAGATGTCCTATGACAATTGCCCCGGCGTAATTTATACCAATCCGGAAGTAGCATATGTCGGGGCTACTGCAGAAGAACTCGACCACAAAGGACGTCCCTTTCAAGTGGTGGAAATACCCTTTTCTTATTCCGGACGCTTTATGGCTGAGACCAACCGCGAACAAAGTCTGTGTAAGCTGATTGTAGACAAAGAAGATCAGACTTTGATCGGCTGTCATTTACTGGGCCCATATGTATCAGAGATCATCATCACTGCGGGCATTATGATCGAGAGAAAAATGACATTAGAGGAGATCAAGCGGCAGATATTTCCTCATCCTACCGTGGCGGAAATTATCCGCGAAGGAATATTTCTGTTCTGAAGCTGATCAGGAGATATAAAGAGGCCGTCTCACACTGAGACGGCCTCTTTGACTAATTAACAGATCTTGCGCTTAGTGCCAAAATAATAATTACTTTTCTTTATCAGCACACGAACCCCAAGTCAGCTCTTGATTACAATATACACAGCGACGCAGTCTTTTGACTGGTACATAGCTGACTAGCTTTTTGCATTGCGGACACAAGTATCCATCAGATACTGATTCCACTACCGAGTTCTTGCGCATCGCCCCATATTTCATTCTTCTTCTTGTTACTTTTGTTTGTATAAGGTTCACTGATATTCACTCCTTGCCCTGACAGTATACCACATTTCGGGACAAAGAACAATGATGCCGGCACCTGAAAGGCGGCACCTTAGCCATTTATGGCTATTATTCACTCTGCAGCTGCCAAAATTATGCCCACACACAATACCGGATTGACCGGAACTGATTCTCTTTATTGCAAGAAATCCAGTGCGGTTTGGACAAAGGCTGTCACACCCAAAGTCAGCTGCTTTTCATCAATATCAAAGCGGGGATGATGATGGGGATAAAATTCGCCGTTTTGACCCTGGGGATTGGAAAGGAAGAGAAACACTCCCGGCACTTTCTGAAGGAAATAGGCGAAATCCTCACCTATCATAACCGGATCATTCATCCGTTCGAGCTCTGAAGAATCCAATACCTTATGCAGTGATGCAACAACTTTCCTCGTGCACTCTTCATCATTTACTACTGCGGGATAGTGTCGCTGAAAATCTAATTCTGCCTTGACATCCATGGCAATGCTGATTCCTTCGACTAGTTGTCTTACTCTGCACTCAATCTTGTCGCGAACTTCGGGAGCAAAAGATCTTACCGTGCCCATCAGTTCAACTGTTTCAGGTATGATGTTCTGACTGACTCCGCCTTGGATCTTTCCTATGGTAATAACCGCCAGATCAGAAGATTTGAGGTTTCTGCTCTTAATAGACTGCAAGGCTGTTACAAATTGAGCGGCCGCCACAATAGGGTCGCGGGATTGCTCCGGATGAGCTCCATGCGAGCCTTGGCCGACAAAACGCAAGCTGAAATTATCAACCGCAGCCATCATTGGCCCTTCTTTCCAGTTTATTGTGCCGGGTTTAGATGCGGAATTCATTTGGCCGGCGTGGATTCCGATGATAAAATCAAGAGGAAAATCTTGCAGCAAACCTTCTTCAAGCATGAGCAGAGCCCCTCCGGGCGGTATCTCTTCACTCGGCTGAAAGATGAGAACGACTTCACCGCTAAAGAGCTCTCTATGTGAAGAGAGTACCTCGGCAGCGCCCAGCAGCATAGCCATATGTGCGTCATGAGCGCAGGCATGCATGCATCCGGAGTCAGAAGCAAAATCAAGTCCGGTATCCTCCCGGATAGGCAAGGCATCCATATCTGCTCTAATACCGAATCGAAGCCTGCCGCCAGCTTCTCTTGTCCCCTGAATCCTTCCCACAACTGCCATTCCCTTGAGATAGGTTTTATAAGGGATTCCCATTTTTGTCAGCTCTTGCTTGATAAAAGCAGAGGTCTTAGTTAATTCATAGCCTAATTCGGGTATCCCGTGCAGTTTTCTTCGCCAGAAAACTACGTTCTCCTGTACTCCCTCCGCCAGCATTTTTACATCGCTGATCTCTTTTTGAACTTCCATCATAAATCCTCCTGACCTTCAACCTGATTGAGTAGCACAAATGATTATACCCTTTAATATGGAATAATTGCCCTTCCTTGTGTATTCTTTGATTAACAGTTAGCTTCAGCATCTGATGCAGAAGCTAAAGATGGGATGGACAGCTTGTGATTTTCTTTTTTAATCCAATTCTTATAATCGCCGCCATTTTGCCGGCTCTTTATTTGATGTATCGAGTATATAAGTTGGATCGAATTGAGAAAGAGCCGCGGCATTTGCTCTACTCTTTGTTCCGGTTAGGTATTATTGCTACTTTGATTGCCATGTTCCTGGAATGGATTGGAACAGGCATCCTGCAGTCGTATGTGGAAGAAGGAACCGTATTATATAACGCCATCCAGTACTTCATAATCGTCGCTGTTGCTGAGGAAGGCGCCAAGTATTTCTTTCTCAAACGCAGGACATGGAATGATCCGAATTTTAATTACACCTTTGACGGTGTTGTCTATGCAGTTTTCGTTTCTCTTGGCTTTGCACTGGCTGAGAATATCATGTACGTAATGCTCTATGGTCTTAGAGTAGCTTTGCTGCGTGCTGTCACTGCGGTCCCGGGACATGCCTGCTTTGGGGTATTTATGGGAACATGGTATGGCCTGGCGAAATGCTATGAGACGGCAGGAAATAAAGCAGCATCTAAAGCAAGCCGCATCCTGGCTTTCCTGATACCTGTTTTATTGCATGGCACCTACAATTTCATTGCTTCGATAGATAATGACAGTTTCGGCTGGATCTTCGTCGGCTTTATTCTGGTCATGTTCTTCGTGGCTATAAGGCTGGTTAACCATATGTCTCGAACTGACCGTCCCATCTACTAAGGAAAAAGTCAGTCGCTGTAATAAAGATTGAAGGATTATCCGCATCAGAAAATCACTCCAGATCGCTGATCTTGCTCTATCCTCCGGAGGTAAACAGAGTGAATGACAGAGAACGGGATATGAAATCTGACACTTTCGTCCAGCCGGATCGCGAGGGACAGCAGCCTGATCTGAAAACACAGCAGCAAGATAACAAGCAGAGAGAATGGTATGCACCTCAGCATCAAAGATATTACCCTCCAGGTCAGCCTTATCAAATGCCGTCCGGACCTCCTGAACCACCTAGAAAGAACAATACCGATATCGGTGTCTATGTCGCAATAGTGGTTTCTCTGCTGGTGATAGTTCTGATAACCGTTATGGCATTTTTCCTTATCAGGTATTTAGCAGCAAGCGACCCAGACCCGACAAAGACTTTTCCTGAAGACTCAATAACTCATACAGACAGCGGCGAAGTGACCGAGGCAACAAGTGCGGTAATTACTACCGTTACAGAGGCGACCATTACAAAGGCGGCCTTTACTGCCAGCTCAGCGCCTTCGCCAACAACTGCTGAAGAAGCTGACGACTTCGAAAATGACCCGTTTGGCAAGATATATACCCGGGAGCAGCTAAGCAGATACCTCTGGTTTGATCAGTCGGGTTACGGGATTTCACCTGCATCGCAGGCTTCGCTGGCATATTTTGTTGACCGGCAGGCGTTTGATGTCGCTTTTGAATACTTTACAGAAGTGGCACTCAAATCTGAGTTTAATGACAACAATGAAGGCATCCTTCACCGCTGGGGGAATCCTGTGCTGGTTGAGGTCAGAGGGGATTCTACTGAAGAAGACTTGAAGGTCCTGGATCAGATAATAGCTGAGCTGAATGCTATAAATGCTTTGCCGTCAATCAGCAGAGTAACAACTGGCGGAAACTATATATTTACCTTCAGCCTGCTTGATGATATGGCCGAAGCCGTCAGCGGATATGTTGAAGGCAACTGGGGTTTTGTCTCAATATTCTGGGATCGGACGGGAGATATCGACTATGCTGAAGCTGCCATCGCTACAGATGTTATGAGTCAGGAAGAAAGAAGTCATATTATTCTCGAGGAATTTGTGCAAGGTTTTGGCATGCTGAATGATCCCTATGATTATCCGGACAGCATCTTTCAGCAGGACTGGACTCTGGTACAGGATTTAATGCCCATAGACTGGGCGGTAATCCGTATTGTTTACCACCCTGCTCTGTCTTCCGGACTCGACAGTAATGCAATATACAGACAGATGGTGGAAGAATTATTCGACTGAGATTTGCCGTTATCGACTCTTAGCAGATTCACACCAACAACAATCAGTGCCCATGCCGCAGAAAAACTACGAAAATAGGCGACAATTTAAGTCTAAATCAAAAGCCCCCGGAGCCGTAAGTCTCCGGGGGCGCTGTAAACTTAATAATTGCCTGTCTCTATATCCTTGGGAAGGCTGGAATTACTTCTTCTTAAATGTCTCGGTTTCATTGTCAATTGTTATGGCCAAAGAATCACCGGATACTTTGAATGTTCCCTCTGCAGTTTCTGTTTCGCCGTCAAAACTTGATATCATGCTTATCTTGTTACCTTCGACTTTGTATTGGACATCAAAATCCATGCCCCCAATTTCCGCGTCCGCTTCTGTCTCATCCATACCGAAGTCGATCAGCATTTCTTTGATGAATTCTTGAAAAGGCTTATCCTGAATTAAAATATTGACTTTTCCGGTCTTGGTGAATTCCAGGACCATATCATCGGGCGCTACTCCGAACATTTCCATGTCCGCAGCGCCAAAAGCGTCCGCGGAGCTGCCATCCGGCGTCCATTTGCCGACGATGGGATTTCCGCCGCCTCCGCAGGCAACCAGCGAAAATAACATAATGGCAAAAACCACTGCTGCCAACAGTATCTGCTGTCTTCTTTTCATTTTTTCCTCCTCTGGCTTCTAAGGGCTACGCTGATGATCACAAGTGCTTATTGCTGAATAATCATGCGGCTTGCTTTAAAACAATCAAGGCACAGTTTGAAGGCTTGCCGCAAACAGATATCCCTGTGATCAAATTCAGTTTACACTATGACTGTCAATCAGTTCTACGGTCACAGTGAAACTGGAACCTGTAGCACTGTCTATAACGTCCAGAGTAACTTCATCGCCGGGGTTCTTTTGTGCTAAGTAATTGCTTAGAGTTCTGGATGAAACCAGATCAATACCATCAATCGCAGTTATAATTGCGCCTTCATCTATGCCCTTATCAATAAGATCTCTGTTTATAGCTTCTGCAACGTAAAAGCCGGTACTTGGCAGTCGATAGTACATAGCTGCCGAGGCGTCCATATAACTGCCGCGAACTCCCAGAGCCGGTCTATTCTGCACCGTTCCGAACTGAGCAAGATCTTGAACTATCGGTTCTGCCATATCCCAGGGTATGGCGAAACCCAGCCCTTCATAAGTATCTCCGGCTACTTTGAGAGTGTTTATGCCGATAACATCGCCGTTAAGATTGGCCAGAGCGCCTCCTGAATTACCGCTGTTAATGGCAGCATCAGTTTGAATGTAGTTCATATTGGATCCGTCATCAGCCATAATCATGCGGTTTAGAGCAGAAACATAACCAACAGTAACTGTAGAGCTTAAGATACTGCCGGCGGGATTTCCTACCGCAATCACCTGGTCAGCTACCCTAAGTCCTGATGTACTGGAAAAGGTAGCAGGTGTAAGTTCCTTTTCGCCCGGATCTATCTTCAGTACGGCCAGATCGGTTACAACATCAGCTCCTAACAGTGTTGCTTCTAAAGAAGTCCCATCATAAATTATTATCTCAAACTTATTCCCGCCCGAAACCACATGCGCGTTCGTCACGATATGACCTTCTGCCGTCAAAATTACGCCTGAACCTTCTCCCACAATCACATCTCTGTCACCGCCGAACCGGAGGTTTTCAAGGTTGGGTTCTCCTCCGAAAGAAAGGTCTGAGCGATTCAGGCCAGTTGCACTGCTCTGGTATTCACGTACCAGAACAACAGAAGGAATTACTTTTTCCGCTGCCTCCTGAAGCTGACCCGCAGGTGAGTGCTCACCGGGTTCAACAGTGTCTATATCCATTTCATCCCGATCTGATTGCGGCACACTTGCCTCCGGACTTCCTGTCTCCGCAGATGATGGATCAGTAACAGCAGCTGCATCAGTTGGCTCAGAGACCGTATCGGTTTGCTCAACTGCATCCCCTGTAATTACAAAATAAGCGAGCGTTCCAAGCACTGCAGCAAAGGCCACGGCCAGCACTATCAGTACTATGGCAATTATGATGACAGCCTTGCCTCCGGATTTATTTTTTTTCTCCTTGCTTCTGTATGCATTATTATTCTCATATTGATAGCCTGACTGATCTGTTCTGCCCGGTTTGCTGGAATCAAAGCGCGGCTCAGATGGTTTTGACCACCTGTATTCGGTATTATACTGTCCGGTATCAGACCATTGTCTGTACTGTTCAGATGCAGCCGTCTCCTTGTCTGTCGCCTTACTTTGACCGGACTGTTCAGAGTGGGCGTCATTCTTTTCACTGCGATCATCCAATTCATTATCAAGTTCGTTCATGAATATATTCTCCTTCCTCAAGGCGGTAAATTATATGCCTGACCTTTTATGGCTACCGGCAGTCTAAATCTGCTCATGCTCAAGGGTATATTTGTCCATAATATTGTAACTATATTTTAACGCACAAATTTGAAAAGAAACTGAAGTTACATGTAATAATTACAATTCTCATTATATTTACCTGCGAAACCTGCAGCTTTACCGGAGTGTTATAATCATAGAGAAAAAAAGAATAATAATAAAGTGAGGGAAGTAAGGTAAATATGGCTTTTATTAAGACACCGGTGAGAGGTATGCCTGAGCAAACACCTTTAGAGATGGAATTGCGCAATTATGTGCTCAATCAGATCCGCAAAGTGTATCATTCTTATGGCTTTTTGCAGATTGAGACACCTGCCATAGAGCATATTGAAAATTTAACCGGTGATCAGGGCGGTGAGAACGAGAAGCTGATGTTTCGTCTGCTCAAGCGAGGCGACAGCCTTGAGCGAGCCCTCAAGGAACAAGGTGAGCTCAGCGCGGAAGGTCTCCGCTTTGATTTAACAGTACCGTTAACCAGGTTTTATGCAAATAATATGAGCGATCTGCCAATCCCCTTCAAGGTAATGCAGACAGGTCCGGTCTGGCGCGCAGACCGTCCCCAGCGCGGCCGTTTCCGCCAATTCATGCAATGTGATATCGATATTTTGGGAGAAGCGTCCAAGCTGGCGGAAATTGAGCTGATCTCAGCAACTGCTGAGGCTTTATCCAGCCTTGGTTTTGAAGATCTGGTTGTAAAAATTAACGACCGGCGTATTCTCAGGGCAATGGCTCTATATGCAGGTTTCCCCGAAGATCAGCTGTCAGATATTTATATACTGCTGGATAAAATGGACAAAATCGGATTTACCGGGCTGAGAGATGAACTAATAGCTGCAGGTTACTTGCCAGAGAGCATTGATAAGTATCTGGGCTTATTCAGAGAACTCCCCGAATCCACACTAAGCCGGGCTTATTTTGAGAGCAATCCTGAAATTTTATCTGATCTGGAGATTTTCGAGAACCTGGATCAAATTTTATCTGCGACACGAGAATTAACCGGTCCGGAGGTCAGTATAATTTTTGATCCTACTTTGGTACGAGGTATGAGCTACTACACCGGTACCATCTTTGAAATCTCTCTCCCCGGAATGGCAGGATCAGTTGCAGGCGGCGGACGTTATGATGAGATGATCGAAAAATATGTAAACCAGCCAGTTCCTGCCTGTGGTTTCTCAATTGGTTTCGAGCGTATTATCGTCCTGCTTGAAGAACAGGGCATGATACCGGGATTTACTGATCCTCGCACTGCTTATCTGCTTGACAAGGATCTTGAAACAGACCGGATTATAGAATTAATGCAGGAAGCGGCAAACCGCAGAGTCAATGGTGAGACGATCTTTATTGCCACTCGCCGCAGAAATGTCAGACGTCAAATCGAAGAGCTTGAAGAATTGGGCTACACACAGTTCGAAGAATTTTTTCCTGAGTGATTTTACAGATCCGGGCAACTTAAGAAGTGCTATAATTACAAAAACACCGAGGAGCGAAGTATGGATCTTAATTTACCCAAGAATGTCATCGTATTTGATCATCCATTAATACAGCATAAAGTTGGAATACTGAGAAACAAGTCGACTTCTACAAAAGAATTTCGCGAACTGGTCTCTGAAGTTTCCATGTTAATGGGATATGAGGCAACTCGTGATTTAGCTGTTGAGGAAGTTGAAGTTGAGACACCGATTGCCCGAGCTAAAATCAAACAGCTTGCAGGCACCAAGCTGGCCCTGGTTCCAATCTTGAGAGCAGGTCTGGGCATGGTTGAGGGGATGTTGACTATCGTACCCAGTGCCAGAGTGGGGCATATTGGACTATTTCGTGATCACGACACCTTGCAGCCAATCGATTACTACTGTAAATTACCTGAAGATATTGATCAAAGAGATGTTTTTCTCCTCGATCCAATGGTTGCGACAGGAGGTTCAGTTGTGGCGGCGATCGATTCTTTGCGAAAGCACGGTGCCCGCCATATCAAACTGCTCTGTATAATTGCTGCCCTAGAGGGCATCATGAAAGTATCTGAAGCCTATCCTGATGTAAAAATCTATTGTGCGGCTCTTGACAATGAATTAGATGAAAACGCCTACATCGTGCCGGGCCTGGGCGATGCCGGTGACAGGATTTTCGGAACTAAGTAGCTTGAACAAATTTTAGACTCTCCGGCTTATCTCAAGCCGCGTTTAGTTTCCGGAAGCAAGATATTTAATCAATATCTGGATTATGAGGTAATTCTATGACAATCCCCGATTTGCAACGCGAAAACGCTGCTGTTTTAATCATTGACTTACAAGAGCGTATGATGCCGCCTATGCCTAATAAAGATCTCGTGTTGAAGAACGCTGATGTTCTGATCGAAGCCGCCAATGCTTATGGTCTGCCGATTTTTTACAGCGAGCAATACCCTCGCGGACTGGGACCAACTTGCAGCACATTAGCTGAAAAATTAAAAACTAAGTCTGCTTTTTGCCTGGAAAAGACCTGCTTCACCACAGCTTTGCCCGAGCTGCTCGAGAAAATCAGTGACAGCAAACGGAAGCAGCTTATTGTCTCAGGTGTAGAGACCCACATATGCGTATTTCAGTCAGTAAGAGACTTCATAAAAGAAGGTTTTGAAGTTTTTGTTCCCTGGGATGCAGTTGATTCAAGGAACGAGATAAATCGGGATATCGCTTTAGAGCAGTTCCGCCGGATGGGAGCCAATGTCACTTCCACCGAAACCATACTTTTTGAGCTGATCTACGACTCAAAAGATGAGAACTTCAAACGACTGCAGGCACTGATCAAATAATTAAAACAGCTGCGTCTTACGCAGCTGTCTATTGGGAGTTCCATCTTGTCTGAACCAGCGTGCGCTGTTGTCTTCCATCTTGTCGGAATCAGCGTGCGCTTTTGTATCGGGATCCTGAGTGCATGTTTATGCCTTTGATTCTCATCATTTCGGAAACAGTGACAAGCTTGAATCCACGGCTATGCAGCTCCGGCAAAGCATCAATAAATCCGTCGACAGTGGTGCTGTAAATATCATGAAGGATCATTATATCACCGTCTTTTGCCTGACTTAAGACCTGTTGTCTTACGTAGCTTCGACTACGATTTCTCCAGTCTGCCGGATCCTTGTTCCAGAGAATTACCGGACGCCCTGCAGCCTGCAAAACTGTCGAGTTATAGTTGCCTCCGGGCGGCCGCATAAGGGTAGGCTTTTCCCCGGTTTGCCTGATGACGGCATTGTCTGTCAGCTCCAATTCCTTCTTTATCCGGGCAGAAGATAATTTAGTCAAGTTAGGATGATTATAGGTGTGATTGCCAATTTCATGGCCTTCATTTGCAGCCCGGGCTACTGTGCCACCGGAGTCCTCATTTACTTCCTGGCCTAAGACAAAGAACGTTACCTTATCATTGTTCTTAGCCAGCGCGCTCAGAAGCTTTCCCGTTAATTTGGATGGACCGTCATCAAAAGTAAAAGCGATGTATTTTATTCCGTTCGCCGGCTTCTCTTGCGCAGCAGTAGTATCTGTCTGCTGAGTTGACGTGGTCTCTGCCGACTCTGAATCAACGATTTCACTGTCAGTTCCTGTCTCGGGATTTTCCATCGCAAGTTCAGTTGCGGGAGTAGTCTCTAATGCCGAAGTGCTCTTTTTTGCAGGGATAGATGTAGGCTTGGTTGTTTTGGCAGCAGGTTTAGGTGCAGGCGTCGCAGTCGGCTCCGGAGCGGGACTGGCAACAGGCACATCATCCATACTTGCTTCCGGTTCAACTTCTCTGTCGTATTTATTCACTACAGCAGGATCCGGATCCAGTCCTTTCCGCTGTTCTTCATTAATATGGATTTCTGCTGATGGTAAGGATGTAGAAGAATTTTCTTTTTCAATTTCTGTTTCCTCAAAATCTATTTGAGAAACAGGAATTTTTTCGGGCTGATATCGGGGAGATATATCGGTTCCCATCAGCAAGGTAGCTGAAATAATCGTCAGAGCAACGAAAATTACTTGCTTAGCTCTCTTGACTATCTGCATGGTCACCCCCGATTTTCTACTCAATCAAGCCTCTTTTTTTCCATAATAAACAAACTCTGCCCACAGTTCAACATATTTCAGGGCTTAATTTCCATGTTAACAATGTTATATGTCCATGGAAGGAATGTGTCAATCAAGAGCCCTTCTACTCTCTTATTATATGCCGAAATAGTTGTGTAATCGTTCATGAAAATCATAGGTACTTCTTCATTAATAATCAGATAAGCCTCCTGGTATAGCCGGGCAGCTTCTTCCAGGCTCTTAGCATATCTTGCTTCATTGCACAGGCGGTCAAATTCGGGATTATTATAGTTGCCGTCGTTATTAATACTGTCGCTGCGCAGCAGAGTAGAAGATACATACGGGTCAGGATTCATTGTCCAGGCGTAACCAAACATTTGCGTCTCCGGATCAGTCTTGACAAGATCCATATATATTTCCCAGTCATGGAAGCCGGGAACAAGCTCAACACCAATTAATTTATATTCCTCGGCCATTTTCTCAGTCTTCATGCTGTCGTTCGCATTATCTGCGATTCCTGTATAGTGAACTGCCAGTTTCTCACCGTCTTTATAGCGCCAGCCATCGTCAGCCATAAGCCATCCTGCTTCATCGAGCAGTTCGCCTGCTTTATCCGGATCATAATCATAGCTTATCAGCAAATCTTCGTCAGGGTATGCCGATGATGTTCTCGGAACAACAGCATAGGCTAAATTGGCTTTGCCGCTGAAATAGGTGTCAATAAACTGCTCACGGTCAAATCCGAAAGTCAAGGCCTGTCTGACACGCACATCACTCATAACAGGATCATTGCAGCGAAATTCTATGAAAGCAAAGTTTGCGCCCTGCGTTGAAATCATATCAAGATGTGGCGCTGCTGCGTCATCTATCTGATTAAGATCATGATCAATATTGCGGATCTCTGCCAGGTCGATTGTGCCGTTTAGAAGTGATGGGATAATATTGTCATATGTCAGGAACTGATAGAATACCTTATCTATTTTTGGAGATCCTTGCCAGTAATCTTCAAACTTATCCATCTCGATGTACTCTTCAGCCAGATACCGGTTAAAAACGTAAGGACCGGTACCGGCCGGCTTATTGTTTAGAGCCTTAAACTCAGCATAGGTGTGCTGCTCATAATATGCCCGCGGCAAGATATAACCATAATTAGCGAATACATGCATATTGCTCATGGACAGGTCATTATACCTAAGTGTAATTTTTAAAGGATTGTTTTCAGAGGGTTCATATGTAACCGGGAGAGGGTTTTCCGGTTTTTCAGTATGAAGCACTATTCCTTCAATAATTTCGGCATTGCCTGCTTTATAATCGCCGGCGCCAATAATATTTGCATAAAGGGGAAAATGTTTGCCGTCATATTCCGGGTCACAGATCATTTTGATTGTGAAAGCAACATCTTCTGCCGTCATTTCTCCAAGATCATTATGAATCTTGATGCCAGGCCTTAAAGTAAATTCAATGGTGTTATTATCGAAATCCGGATTAAAGGATTCTGCCATTTTTCCAGTGAAGTTCATAGTTTCCGGTTCATATGTGATTAAGCGGTCAAAAACCAAAGAACAAATATAGTTGTCGTAAAGATCAGTATACAGCACCCCATTGAAAACTCCCGGCGGGGTCACATTGGCGTAAGTAAAAACATTGCCCTTGTCAGCTGCGGGATTGACGGGCAGCGTTTCCTCCGCAACAGCCTCTGTTTCTTCGTTTTCTTCAGTCACGGCAGGATCGGTTGCCTGTGTTGTTTCTTGAATTTCACCACTACTGCATGCACCGAGCATAATTATCAGTGATAGTAGAAGCGATGTTAAAACAATCGCTTTTTTCCTCATCTTTTTCTCCTTTTCCGTTCTGCTAAATAGTCCGGTTAAAATGATTTTACATAAACACAACACATATCGTCAGCAGCTCAAACTAATATCAATCTAAGCCTGCGTTATGCTTAAACTAATCTCAGTCTTGATTATTGATTATAACAAATTTCCCCCTGTCTTATTTTTCGGTCCTCATATATTCTGAAAATGATTCAAAATAACAGCACTAATTCTGAGGATTGTGATGAATACAAATCAGAAGCGAGAAGATACTGCTTCCGGAACATTATTCAGGGCCCTGGGTCTGGGAGATGCACTCGCCATTGGGCTGGGAGCGGTTATCGGAGCCGGAATTTTTGTAGTATCAGGTGTGGCCGCAGGCATTGCCGGCCCCGGTATTATACTGTCTCTCTTGATTGCCGGTCTGGCAGCAACGTTTAACGGTTTGACTTCTGCCCAGCTTGCGGCTCGCTTCCCCAAGGCGGGCGGTACTTATGAATATGCTTACGAGCTGCTTCATCCGCTGGCCGGTTTTTCAGCAGGATGGATGTTCCTGGCCAGTAAGCTGACTGCCGGCGGCGTTGTGGCCTTAGGCTTCGCTTCATACCTGAAAGCTTTCTTCCCGGCTCTGGATCAACGCTGGAGCGCTACCTTTGCAGTAGTCTTGCTTATCATTGCTAACATTGCCGGCATCAAGAAAGCCGGCCTGCTTAATCGCATCATCGTCAGCATAACTGTATTATCATTACTCTATTTCATCTCTGCCGGGTTCGAAGTCTTTGATTCGGACAATCTTTTACCGTTTGCTCCCTTTGGTATAACAGGAATACTTGAAGCCAGCGCCGTACTGTTTTTTGCTTTTACCGGGTATGCGCGTATTGCTACTGTGGGAGAGGAAGTTAAAGAACCGAAACGAACGATTCCGCTGGCAATTATAAGTACACTGATAATATCTTTCCTTCTTTACAGTATGGTCACTTTGATCGCCCTGGGAGCAATTGGTGCTCCGGCCATGGCAGAAGGCGGCTCCCCGCTTTTCTCTGCTGCCAGTGCTATGAACTGGCCCGGCATTATGACTGTCATAGGAATTGCTGCCATAACGGCCATGCTGGGCGTGTTATTGTCACAAATTCTGGGAACCAGCCGCATGTTCTTCGCTATGGGCAGACGAGGTGATTTACCTCAAGTACTTTGCAAAATAAGCTCCGGCGGCAGGGTTCCTGTCTATGGAATTATTCTGAGCGGCGCCTTCATCCTTCTGACTGTCTGGCTGGGCGAGCTTAATTTCATTACTCAAACAGCCTCTTTCACCATTCTGGTCTATTACGGTATTGCCAATCTGTCAGCTCTGCGTCTAAAAGATGATGATCGTTTTTTGCCGCACTGGATATCCCGAACAGGCTTAATTCTCTGTATTTTGATGGCCGCCAGCTTGCCATTGCTGTCAATACTGGCAGGGATAATTCTCATGGCAGCCGGCCATCTCTTGCGGCTGCTGGTCAAGGCATCTTTAAGGTTCAGTGACTGAAGATATGCCAGCCGAATTTCTCCGACAAGTATTCCAGAATCAAGATTGAACCGATACTGTTGCCATTTCTATCCAGTGAAGGGCCGAAGGCGCCTATGCCCAGGCGATGATTCACAACTGCCAGGATGCCCCCTCCGACACCGCTCTTGGCAGGCAGTCCAACTCGCACGGCAAATTCGCCGCTGCCATCATAAAGCCCGCAAGTAAACATTAAAGATTTTGCTATCCTGACAGCTGACTTTGAAATAACACGCTCACCGGTATCGCAGTCTATGCCGCCGCTGGCCAATGTTGAAGCAAATACGGCCAGATCGCGGGCACAGACATTAATTGCGCATGAACGAGTATAAAAACGCAAAGACTCGTCCAAGTCACCGACAAGAAGCTTCATCCTCTTCAACTCCCAGGCCAGGGAATGATTCCTCTCACTATGGGCGAATTCTGAGGCATAGACTGAATCATTGCAGCTGATTTTTGGATTCTTGCATAAAGACCTTACCTTATCTAAAAAATCGTCAAAACTTATTAAGGTTGTGAGCAGTGAGGAGACTGCGATAGCTCCTGCATTTATAAGAGGGTTGCTGGGCTTTTCTGAAAACTCGCCCAAAGTAGCAAGCTCGCTGAAAGGTGCACCGGAGGGTTCCATGCCAACTAACTCAAAGAGCGTATCTTCTCCGACCAGGTCAAGGGCGAAGATCAGAGCGAAAACCTTCTCGATACTTTGCAGTGTGAAGTAAGAGTCCGCATTACCGGAGGAGATCTCCCGGCCGCCCAGCTCGACGACAGTGACTCCAAGCAATTCAGGATCGACTTTGGCTAATTCAGGAATATAATCTGCGGTTTTTCCTGATTTAAGATGCGGTCGAGCGTGTTCGATACTCTGATCAAGTATTGTCTGATATTCGCTCATATAATCTTCTCCCTCAATAAGATTTATATTTATCATTATAGCAACACCTGTGTATTCCCCCTATCGATAACAATTATCAGATTTTAGAAATTATTAATTTCCGGGGGCGGTATGAAGGTGAAAATGCGGTTGATCAATTTGCCTCGAATAATCAGAGCCATAAACGCTATAAAGGTCTATAATAGAAGGAATAATCAGACTCTTAAATAAAGATGCGACAACAAGGGGGGAAATTATGGAAGAACTAATCATTCTGGATATCAAAGCAAGAGAAATCATTGACTCGCGCGGAAATCCCACAGTAGAGGCTGAAGTCTTTGCTGATGATGGCTCAATGGGACGCGCTGCAGTACCTTCCGGAGCCTCTACCGGCGCCTTTGAGGCAGTTGAGCTAAGAGACGGCGATAAATCTCGTTTCTCAGGCAAGGGGGTGCTAAAGGCAGTTGAAAACATTGAAGAAATCATTACCCCCAGCCTGCTTGGCTACAATGTCTACGCCCAGGATCAGATCGATTATCTGCTGCGAGAGCTGGACGGTACAGACAATAAAGCCAGATTAGGCGCTAATGCCATTCTGGCCGTTTCTCTGGCCAGTGCCAAGTGTGCCGCAGCTTCTCTAAATATACCCCTATGGCGTTATTTAGGAGGAATCAGAGCTCATATTCTTCCTGTGCCGATGATGAATATAATTAACGGAGGGAAACACGCAGACAACAGCGTCAATTTGCAGGAATTCATGGTCATGCCGGTGGGAGCTGATTCATTCCGTGAAGGTCTTCGCTGGTGCGCAGAGGTTTTCCATACTTTAAGAGATGTGTTAAAGAAAGACGGCTATGGTACTTCAGTTGGTGATGAAGGCGGCTTTGCTCCTGATCTAAAAAGTGACGAAGACGCTCTGAAGTATCTGGTTAAAGGCATCGAAGAAGCCGGCTATGAGCCCGGCAGCGATTTCTTTATAGCCATGGATCCCGCTGCGACCGAACTCTATGAAGAGGCCAGGAAGATTGATAAAGAAGGTTATCTTTTCTGGAAGACAGGTGAATTTAAGACCAGCGCAGAAATGGTGGATTACTGGTCTTATCTTGCAGGTGAATATCCGATTATCTCGCTGGAAGACGGTCTGGCTGAAGAAGACTGGGAGGGTTGGCAGCTGCTTAAGGAAAGACTGGGCTCCCGCATGCAGCTGGTAGGCGATGACCTTTTTGTCACTAATACTGACCGTCTGGCAAGAGGAATCGCTCTTGATGCAGCCAATTCCATCTTAATCAAGCCGAATCAGATCGGCACTCTCACAGAAACTCTGGAGGCTATCCAGATGGCGCAGATAAACAGCTGGACGACAGTAATCTCTCACCGTTCGGGCGAAACAGAAGATGTCACCATTGCCGATTTAACCGTCGCCGTAAACGCCGGCCAGATTAAGACAGGAGCACCCTCCCGCACTGACCGGGTAGCCAAATACAACCAGCTCCTGCGCATTGAAGAAGAGCTGGGCTCCAACGCAGTCTACGCAGGCAGTGATGCTTTTACCTTTTAATTATTGAGCCGTCAATACTTTATTGTCAGCTTATCCACAAATTGCAAAGCTCTGCCGAATGTTGAAACTTGCAGAAATGAAGACCTGAATTAACATGCTAAATTAAGCCCTGAAATAACATGCAAAATTAAGCCCTGCAGCAATTAACTGCTTCAGGGCTTTTACTTCCCATCTGTAACAATAAAGGGGATTAAACGGCTGAATCGAACTCCACCGGTTTTTTACTCACAGGCATCATAGATATTGCGGTCCAGCGTTTAAGATGCGGCATCAGCGCCAACATCAGCGCCAGTATAATTGTTAAGAAATTATCTGCCTTTCACCTGAATATCTTATAGTTCTTTTTCCATCATGGCATGAGGAATTGGAATAAAAGCCGGAACTTTTAGTTCGCCAATCAGTTTATAGCCATGTTTCTCATAAAAAGGGATTGCCTTTTCTCTGGCATTGAGGATTATCTTGCTCTTGCCTGCTTCACGGCCGGCCTTTTCCAAAGCAGACAAAATTTTAGAACCGATTCCGTGTTTGCGCCAGGATTCATCAATGGTCATATAGCGCACCTGTGCTGTATCACCTTCCGGCCAGACCAAGGTACCGAAACCGATCAGCTTGTCGTCTGCGAAGGCGCCTATCAACAAGTCATTTGCTTCGTGATCAAGGTTATCCTCTGAGATCGAATGTCCCCATGGCCGACGCAGCACTTCATCACGCAATTTGATAGATTGTTTATAATCTTCACTGCCGTATTCTATTGTTCTAATTTTAACTTTTTCTGGAAGCATAAGTACCTCAATAAACTTTCGTGAGCATATCATATCGCAAAGCGGGTCAAGATCGGGAATAATCAATTCGCGCCTTCATCATAGCCAGATTTATAGTAGGCAATCGCTAATTGTGTGCGGTCGCGGAAATCAAGCTTCTCCAGAATTGCAGAAAGATAATTCCTCACCATTCCTTCACTAAGGTGCAGGGTATTAGAAATCTCGCGATTGTTTAAGCCTTGGGCGACCAGCTTGACTAAATCCCATTCGCGGTCGGACAGGCCTTGGAACATTTTGTCACAATGCCCGTTTTCTTGATCGGAAAGGACGTTGCTTTGCTTCTCATGAAACAGAATCGGAGAAATCTTTTCTGCTATTTCTCCGCCGTAAACATGCTGACCTCTTTGGATCGCATAAAGGGCGGGCAAAATGTTTTCAACATCGGACTTTCTCAGATAACCTTTGGCGCCCATCCGCAGAGCTGCAATTATATATTCCTCATCAACAAAAGTAGTGAGATAGAGGATCTTCGCATCATTGTCTTCAGACAGAATTGCTTTGCCCGCAGTTAATCCGTCAATTTTCTCAATCCTGATATCAAGAAGTATGATATCCGGACGGTGTTGATGAAATAAATCAATTGCATCTTGACCATCAGAACCGGTGGCTAAAACAGTAACCTCTTCAGCATTATCCTTGCTCGAAGACATTTCAATTATTGAAGCAAGGCTTTTAGTGACAATCGGATAGCAAGCACAGTATCGCTCTCGGCGGATTTGAGAGAGGTTTGGCACAATATTGGCATTATGTTCCTGATGGGATTGCTATTCTTTAGTCTTACTTTGATCTTGAGGCGTGTGCGCGAAAGAGAAGCGGCCTGATCACCTGACCTGCCATATTCGCGGCTGAGGAAGCGCCGCATTGATCCACAAGAACTGTTGTGATCAGCTCAAAGCTTTCAAGCTTATCTGCCCGGCACACATGCAAAAGAGGCATCTCACACGGAGATGCCTCTTTTTATAAATAATAATCTAAGCTAACTAAGCAGCTTATGCTTTGCCGTATTCTTCGACTGACTTCTTGATTCTGCCAAGAGCATCTTCGAGCTCTTCATCAGTAATAACCAGAGGAGGTGCAAAGCGAATGATATCACCATGGGTAGGTTTGGCCAGAACACCATTCTTTGCCATAATCAGGCAGAGATCCCAAGCTTCCAAGCCGTTTCTTTCTTTGATAATAGCTGCGTTCAGCAGTCCCTTACCGCGTACCAATACGATGTTCGGGTCATTCAGATCTCTGAGATACTTACGGAACTTCTCGCCTTTGGCTAATGCTCCTTCAGTAAGTTTCTCATCACGGATGACTTCAAGTGCTGCTTGAGCAACTGCACAGGCAACCGGGTTACCACCGAAGGTGGAGCCGTGCTGTCCGGGCTTAATTGTCAGCATAATCTCGTCGTCAGCAAGTACTGCGGATACAGGCATAGTACCACCGGACAGTGCCTTACCAAGAATCAGGATGTCAGGACGCACATCTTCATAGTCACAGGCGAGGAGTCTGCCGGTTCTGCCGATACCGGTCTGCACTTCATCAGCAATAAACAGAACGTTGTGCTTCTTACAGAGGTCATATGCTTTCTTAAGATAGCCATCTTCCGGTACGTAAACGCCGCGCTCGCCCTGAATAGGCTCAAGAATGAAGCCACAGGTCGTCTCACCGATCTCGTCAAGCTTTTTCTCAAGTGCATCAATATCGTCGTAGGGAATCTTCTCAATACCGGGCAGGAAAGGACCATAATTTTCAGTGGCCTCGGGGTCAGTAGACATGGAGATAATCGCTATGGTACGGCCATGGAAGTTCTCTTCACAGCAGATAATCTTGGCCTGGTTCTCAGGAATTCCTTTAACCTCATAGCCCCATTTACGTGCCAATTTGAGAGCGGTCTCATCAGCTTCTGCGCCTGAGTTCATCGGCAGAACTTTGTCATAGCCAAAATATTCAGTAATAAACTTAGTAAAGGGACCCAGCTTATCATTGTAGAAAGCCCTTGATGTCAATGCAATATTATCAAGCTGATCTTTCATGGCTGCGACAATCTTCGGATGACTGTGTCCTTGGTTTACGGCAGAATAGGCGGACAGAAAATCATAATATTCTTTGCCTTCTACGTCCCAAACCTTAGCTCCTTTTCCTTTTGACAATACTACAGGCAGCGGATGATAGTTGTGCGCACCATGTTTCGCTTCCATATCCATGTAATACTGTGGATCTGTGATTTTGGTCATTAATAATTCCTCCTTATTTTTGGTCGACCGCAATAGACGGTCGGCTTATTCCCAATTATGTTGTCCTGCATAGAAACTTCGGAATTTTAGTAACAAGGTATACATACGCATATAGAATACCCTTTAAAAGAGAAGGCGTCAATGATTTAAGCTGTTGTGAAGCGCTTAAATAAAAGATGATTACATGGGCTTATTCTCTTTATTTTGAACGTTGAGCACCGTATAAATCTTCATTTGAGCCAAAGAAACTTCTCAAAATCCGACACCCCGTCTCTCAAAATCCAACAATTCGTCGGGCATGGCGCCTGTTATAAGTCTTCAGCGCCCTTGCTACGATATAATGTAGTAAAATACAGTAAAGTAAAATAAATAATTTCATGAGCAAGGATAGACAACTAAAGGGAGGAAAGACATGACCACTAACGAAAAGCTGACTTCACTGAGAACACTTATGCAAGCTGATAATCTGGATGCCTATTACATAAATACGGCAGATTCACACCAGTCAGAATATATTTCTGATTATTTTCAGACAAGAGCCTGGTTGACTGGCTTTGACGGCTCTGCCGGCTACGCCCTTGTGACCAAAGACAAGGCTCTCTTGTGGGCAGATGGCCGTTATTTTATCCAGGCAGCTAAGCAAATTGAAGGTTCAGAATTTGAACTGATGAAGATTGGTATCGACGGCTTTCCCAGTCTGAAAGATTATCTCAGAGACAACCTTCCTGAGGGCGGACGCCTTGGGCTTGACGGAAGAATTGTCTCTCAAGCCTTTATTGATGAATTAAAGCCTTCTCTGGAGAAGTCCAATATCGAGTTAATAACTGATCTGGACTTAGTAGGAGAAATCTGGGAAGAACGCCCTGCTTTACCCTCTGCCAAAGTCTGGCTGCATGATATTGAATTTACCGGCAAGTCTGCTAAAGAAAAACTGGACGAAGTGCGAGCCAAAATGTCGGAAAACAACTATGATTTAGCTTTTTATGCTCGTCTCGATGATATCTGCTGGCTATTCAATTTCCGGGGAGGAGATGTCCCCTTTAATCCTGTTACACTGTCTTTTGCTCTCATCTCACAAAAAGATGCACGGCTGTTTATAGATCTAAACAAAACAGATGACAAATTTTGCACTTCAATGTCTGAAAATGGAGTCACTCTGGTTGACTATGACGAAATAATCCCCAATCTGCAGCAGCTGCCTGCCGGCAAAATGGTTTTGAACCGCAGCGCCATCGGCACTGCTTTCTTCAATGCCATACCCAGTCATGTTGAGATTACTTCTGAAATTGATTATCCTCACCTGATGAAAGCTCAGCTTAACGAAGTTGAGTTAAAGAACACCAGAAATTCACACCTGCGAGACAGCGTAGCTCTTACCCGCTTCATCTTCTGGCTGAAAGGGCAAAGCGCTAAGGGGGCTGATCTGGATGAGCTCAATGTGCTAGACAAGATCTACGAGCTGCGCAAAGAGGGCGATAACTTTGTCGGACTGAGTTTCAATCCGATTTCTGCTTCCGGTGCCAATGCCGCTATGATGCATTATGCCCCAACAAAAGAAAACCATGCCAGACTTGAACCCGGCAAGCTTTACCTGTTGGATTCCGGCGGTCAATATCTTGACGGAACTACTGATATAACCCGGACTATGTCTTTGGGCACGGTGACAAAAGACCAGCAGTATGACTACACTCTGACACTAAAGTCTCTGATAGGACTTGCCTCTCAGCCTTTCCTAACAGGAACCACCGGGACCTATCTCGAGCTGCTGGCGCGAGGAGTAATGTGGAGACATGGCCTGGATTATAAATGCGGCACGGGACATTCTTTCGGTTATCTCTTGGGTGTTCACGAAGGACCATGCCGCTTCATGCGAGCCTTCAACGGGACGGAACTTAAGCCAGGAATGCAGATGACCATTGAACCCGGCGTCTATCGCGAGGGAATATCCGGCATCAGGATCGAAAATGATGTTGTTGTTCAATCGGGAGAGAAAATTGACATTGATCAATATCTGTATTTCGAGAATTTGACCTTTGTTCCCATGGATCGGGAATTAATTGACACCGATATGCTAAGCCCGGAAGAACTCAACTGGGTCAATGACTTTCAAGCTTCTGTTCTGACAAAAGTCGAGCCTCTGCTAGAAGATGAAAAAGAGATCGAATGGCTGCGCAAGACCTGCGCACCTTTGAGTTGACTAACAAATTGGCAAGTCAGGAGAATCACGCATGCCGGAATTGCCGGAAGTTGAAACTATTCGCACCAGTCTGCTGCCACTGATTAAAGATCTGGAGATCATAAAAACTGAAGTTTTTCATGAGGACGTTCTAATCAATAAAGATCAGCGTCCGCTGCAGGGCTGGATTATTTCAGACCTGCGGCGGCGCGGTAAATATCTATTGATTGATATCGTCAGTTCGGATAACCCGGAAGCCGAAGCTTTGCTGATGGTCCATTTCCGCATGACGGGAAAACTCTTGTTTCGCACAGAATTGGTTTCGCCGACAAAACACACGCATGTGAGGTTTCATTTACATGGAGACCAGGATGCTTGGCTTGATTATGAGGATGTCAGACGTTTTGGCAGAATCTGGCTGCTGCCTGCCGGCGGTGAAAATGAAAATCCCGGTGTGGCCGGATTGGGGCCGGAACCTTTATCTGAAGCATGGACTTTAGAGGATTTTCAAAACAAAATCAAAAAGTCGAAGGCGCCTATTAAATCAGTTTTGTTGAATCAAACAGCTGTGGCGGGAATCGGGAACATCTACTGCGATGAAGCTCTTTTCCGCGCGAAAATCTTACCTGACAGAAAAGCTGACAGTCTTTCTGAGAAGGAAATAAGGCAACTTCACGAAGCTGTGCGATATGTTATCAAAGAAGGTATTGGACATCATGGCACCACATTTAGTGACTATGTAGACGGACTGGGACGCCAGGGTCACTTCCAGCAGCAATTGCAAGTGTACCGTCGGTCAGGTGAAAAATGTAAAATCTGCGGCTGTGATATATGCAAGGATAAAGTAGCAGGCAGAGGCACACACTACTGTCCAAAGTGTCAGATCTGAGTCCGGGGGAAGAGATCAGTCTAATGTCCGGGGAAGAGATCGAGAAATCAAGCTCTGGCTCTAGACCGTGTCTGGATCAGTCCAAGTCCGGAGGAAGAGATCAGTTATGAAATTAAAAGAATCTACAGAAAATTATCTGGAGAATATTTTTATCCTCTCGCAGAAAAACTCTATGGTGCGGTCAATAGATCTGGCACGCAGCATGAGCTTTTCCAAGCCGAGTGTCAGCCGTGCTGTCCACAAATTACAGGATTTAGATTATCTTAAGGTTCATAAGGACGGCCATCTGGAATTGACCGGGAAAGGACTGGAGAAGGCCAAAGCAATCTATGAACGACATCTGTTCTTAACACAGTACTTCATGTCCCTGGGGGTAGATGAGACAACAGCCGTCAACGATGCCTGCCGCATTGAACATGGACTTTCTGCCCAGACTTTTGAACTGATGAAGAAGCATATTTCTTACTGCAATGGCTGCAAAACTGCCAAAGAAAACTGCAGTTTTGATTTCTCTAACATGGATATAAAGAAGCAAGACAGTTAATCCTTACGATTTGTTACTACTTTTCGCCATTTTGTTCTGGTAAAGTATGTTTTATGAAAAAAATATTTTACTTTGATATTGATGGCACTCTAATTGATGTGCAGCGTGACTTTAGAGTCTCCGATAAAACACGTGACTCGATCACTAAAATACAAGAAAAGGGCAATTTGGTGGTTGTCAATACCGGCCGCTCTTTAGCCTGTATACCACAAGAGATCCTTAATCTTAACTTTGACGGAATCATCGCCGGCTGCGGTACATATGTAGAAATCAAAGGTAAGGTCATTCACAATAACTTGTTGGATGAAGAGGTGATCAGTCTAATCATCGAGACCTTCTCCCGCGAGAAAACAGACCTGTTATTAGAAGGTCCTGAATATATTTACACTTTAGACACTGTGTTTGATCCTGTCGTGGCAAGAAATGCTCTGGACCTCTTTGACGCACATGGCATCAACAGGAGTCTTGATGATCACCCGGTCCGAATCAATAAGATCAGCTATCTCATTAAAGACAAAGAGTCTGATCAGGCTATTATTAATTCTCTGAAGCATAAAATTGACTTTATTGTCTACCCTCATGAAGTACGCGAAGGACTTCCAGTCGGCAGCAGCAAAAAGTCCGGCATGATAGTCCTCGAACAGTGGCTGCAACAAGAAGAAATGGTCACAATCGACTCCACATATGCTTTTGGTGACAGTAAGAATGATGTGGATATGCTGTCCCATGCCACCGTGGGAATCGCCATGGGTAACTCTGATCCCGACATCCTCCGGCATACCGACTTTGCTACACTTGATGTTGTCGATGAGGGGATTGAGCACGCATTATTACATTTCCAGCTTATTTAGCAGTTCGATTTGTGGATTTGAGAAAGAGACAATAAAAATAATACAAGCTGGAATTTCCTGAAAAACCTTAATAAATGATCTGCATAAAAGAATAAATATTTTGGTTACAAAAATCTTATCCACATAAATTAGTTTTGCTGTTGATAAGATAATCCCTATCTAACAGCCTTAGAGAATTCTCTTAACATTATTAAAATCGTTTGAATAAAGTTATTAACATTATTAACTGCATAAAATGTTAACAAAAACCAGAAACCCACTATTTGCAGCGATTTTCCACTTTAATTTTTTCTCTCTTTCTGATACGATAATGTGACTAGACGTGAAAGAGATGGTGTGTGTATGCAAGTTACTGAAGCAAGAAAAATCTGGACTTCCGCTTGCGACAAGTATTTGGTTAACGAAGTTTCTCCCCTGACATACAATACATGGTTCAGAAAAGTAGAGCCATTTTCTCCCGATGAGAGAACATTCGTTCTGGCAGTTCCGAATGATGTTACTCGTGAGTATTTGGTGAAATACACTGACTTAATTTCTAACGTACTGGTTTTGTTGACAAATAAAAACTACGATGTCGAAGTCAAAGTATTTGAAGATGGAATTTCGGATATTGAAAGCTCTATCGAGGAGAAGCGCAGTAAGAAAACTTCCGCAGTCAGGGAAAAGAGGCGGCATAAGGGCAGTGCCCTCAATCCGCAATATACTTTTGATAACTTCATAGTCGGCAGCAGTAATGGTTTTGCTCATGCAGCCTGTGTAGCTGTTGCTTCAATGCAGGGAACACAGAACTACAATCCTCTCTTTCTTTACGGCGGCTCCGGATTAGGTAAGACTCACCTTATGCATGCTATCGGCAATCAGGTTCAAAAAGATTTTCCGGGAAAAAATGTCGTTTACATTCAGACGGAGCAATTTGTAAATGAGTTCATTTCGTGCATTCAGCGGAACGACTATGATGATTTTCGCAGATCGTACCGCATGGTTGATATGTTGCTAATCGATGATATCCAGTTCATTGAAGGCAAGGAACAGATGCAGGTCGAGTTTTTCCACACCTTTAATTGGCTTTTTGAATCCGGAAAAAATATCGTACTTTCTTGTGATAAACCTCCTCAGAGTTTAGCGGCATTGGAGGAGCGGCTCAAAACCAGATTTATTAGTGGGCTTACCATTGACATCACACCACCGGATTATGAGACCAGAGTTGCCATCTTGAACAGCCTGGCTGAAAATGATCATTTAATTTTGCCATCTGAAGTCATTCAATATATCGCGAATTCTTTTACTACTAATATTAGAGAACTTGAAGGCGCCTATAAGACAATTAAGGCTTCCGCTGATATTGGACACCCTGTAAATTTGGAAACAGTTAACAATCTGCTGAAGAATATGATTCATCCCGGTACCGTGCGGCCACTGGATCCTGCCCTGATAATGGAAGTTGTTGCAAATTATTATTCTGTGACTGTCGGAGACCTGAAATCAAGACAAAGAAGCCAGGATATTATCATACCGCGACATATGGCCATGTATCTGTGCCGGACAAAACTAGGTTTAACAAATACGGAAATAGGCAAGCTCTTTGGCGGCAAGAATCACGCTACTGTCATCAATGCTTGTGCTAATATAAAAGGTAAATTAGAAGCTGATCCCAGGATTCAAGAGCAACTAAAAGAAATTGAAGAACGCTTAGCTTAATGCCTGCTCAGTTATTAACATTCTGTGAATATTAATGTGATATTAACATTAGTAAAATGTGTGTAAAATTTGCTTGTTAATACTTTTCAGTAAGTAGCACAACACTAACAGAGTAATGAACAAGATACTAACCAGAGCAAAGTCGTGCAATGACAAACTTTTGGGGATTATCAACATTATTGACAGACCATAATAAGATGAAGAATATGTCCCTTATAACTATTGCAGGTGGTAATAAGCCTTAATTGGCAAAAACATAAAAGGATTACTTCCGATAATTATTGCTTGTACTCTCTTTGAATTTTTCGGAAGATAAGGAGAAATATCATGAGGTTTGAATGTTCACGAACTAATCTGGTCGACGCCATAAATACGGTACAAAAAGCCGTTTCTTCCCGTTCGACTATGCCCATCCTGGACGGAATTTTATTAGAAGTTGCTGACAATATCAAATTAACAGGATATGATCTGGAAACCGGTATCGAATATAAATTAGATGCTGAAATTTATATGACCGGGAGCACCGTGATTAATTCTCGTCTCTTTGGCAATATTGTGCGCAGACTCCCTGAAGAAGCAGTTCTTCTTGAGATGAAGGAAAATAATATTATTACCATTGAGAGCGGTTCATCTACATTTCAGCTGAGAGGGTTGCCGGCGGAAGACTATCCTAAGATTCCGATAGTTGAAGAAGCTAAAAATATGAATGTGCCGCAGAACATATTAAGAGACATGATTTTGCAGACAAGCTTCGCGGCTTCTATAGATGAGAGTCGTCCGATTCTAAATGGCATAAACATTCTTTCTGAACAAGGAAACTTAACTTTAGTAGCAATTGACGGCTTCAGGCTGGCTGTGCGCAAAGAAGAACTACAAGGGGAAATTCCCGACTCACAGTTTATTGTTCCGGCTAAAACACTTAACGAGGTAGCAAGAGTTCTGGAGGAAGAGGGAGATGTCGTAATTTCAATTTCTCACAATCATATTCTTTTTGATATGGGACGTGTTTTAGTTGTTTCTCGTTTGATCCAAGGTGAGTTCATGGACTATAACAGCATTCTGCCGCGTAATCACGAGACCAGTATGACGATTAATACTAGTCATCTGCAGGATGCCTTTGAGCGGGCTTCCCTGGTGATAAGGACTGAGGACAGACGTTTTTCCGTCACTTTACAGACAAATAGTGATGAGTTATTGAGTATTAGCGCTAAGACCGATATAGGTGCTTCTCAGGAGGAATTAAACATTGCTATGTCAGGTAAGCTATTTGATATTGATTTTAATCCCAAATATTTTATAGAGGCATTAAAAGTTATTCCTGATGAAGAAATACTGATAACCTTTAATGGCAGCTTGGGACCCTGTGTAATCCACCCGGTCGAAGGAGATTCCTTTAGCTACTTAGTGTTGCCCTTAAGACGCTAGGCATGCGCGTAACAAAAATCGAATTAAAGAATTTCAGAAACTATTCTCATCTGGAGCAGGAGTTTAATCCGGGTGCCCAGATCATGTATGGAAAAAACGCTCAGGGAAAAACAAATATTCTTGAGGCTATATATCTCTGTACTTGTGCACGCTCCCATCGAACAGGCAAGGATATTGAGTTAGTACAGCAAGGCAAAGATGACTATGATGTTTTAGTAAAATTTATTACGGACAAAGAAATTGAGGAAGAAATCAGGATTCATTACTTAGCCGCTATAAGCGGCGACCCTCTGCGGTTAAAGCCTATTCGTCATATTTACCACAATGGCGTACGTCTTGAGCGGGTAGGTGACATGATGGGTTTATTCAATGCCGTAATCTTTGCTCCGGAAGATTTACAGATTATCAAAGATGGTCCCTCTGCCCGGAGACGTTTTCTTGATCTCCTGATCTCGCAGCTTTATCCACCCTATTTTCAGGATCTCCTGCAATATCAGCATCTGCTGACTCAACGAAATAATCTCCTCAAAAAACTTCGTGAAGACTACACAACGAGGAATGATGCAACTGAATATAATCTCAATTTAGCTGTCTGGGATGAGCAGATAGCTAATTGTTCAGCACGCATTATCAATCGCCGTCAAGACACTTTAAATGAAATTAACATACTGGCAAATGAAGCTATTTCACAGATTACAGGGCTAAAAGAAGAACTTTGCCTCCGGTACAAAACAGTAGGATCTGTATCACGTACCAGTTCACTTGATGAAATCAGAGAACTTATGCAGACGCGATTACAAGATCAGTCTGCCGATGATATTTCTAAAGGATTTACCGGCATTGGTCCTCATCGAGATGATCTCTTGTTTACGCTTAACGGCAATGAAGTTCGTCCATATGCATCTCAGGGACAACAACGCTCAGTAGTATTAGCCTTAAAACTGGCTGAATTATTATTGCTGCGCCACAGGACAGGAGAGAGTCCGGTCCTCTTGCTTGATGACGTCATGTCAGAGCTTGACAGCAGCAGGAGATTCCGTTTGTTGCAAACTATAGATAAGCACCAATCATTTATTACCTGCACTGATTTGTCTCAGGTCTTACATGAATGTGGATCTGATGCTTCTTCTCTGGCAGACATTGTTGACGACTATTCAATCTTTGAGGTAGACAATGCCACCGTCACAGAAATTCCGCTTCAATATTAATAGATTTCATTAAAATCAGTGAATAAATTTGCTGCTTATATACTCGCGCGCGCGAGTTTCTTTATTAGTGTTATAATAGTAGGGTGTTTAGAATTAATTTTTGAGGCAGGAAGGATAATAGATTGTATATTCATATTGGAGCGGATGTATCGCTGCCTGCCGAATGGATTATTGGCATATTTGATCTTGATAACGTAACCAGCTCAGCCCCGGATACGGTGAACTTCTTGTCAAATGCCGAAAAAGCTTCGCGTGTTGACATTCTGACTTCAGATATTCCTCGCACTATTGTATTAACAATAAATAGAGTATTTCTCTCACCTGTTTCGTCTGCTGCGCTTAGATTGCGCTGGCAAAAGGGGATGAGCAGAGAAACCGGGCTGACCGGGAAATAAAAAGGTGATTTAGATGATTAATAATGACAACGAAAAAAAATATGAAGAAAACGAAAATCCTGATGATTCCTTGCAAGAATTGCTGCGCAGGGCAGAAGAAGATGCTAATGCAGTAATTGATGACGTCGACGATTCTGTGGACACAGAAGGTCTGCAAAATCTGGCAGAAGATCCACGAGCACTCGTTGAAGACTACGAGGAATCTTTGAGTGACATCAAGCTGGATACTTCTTTTGACACACACAGCGATTCTAAATACTCTGATGAAGATATTCAAGTATTAGAAGGCTTAGAAGCTGTGCGTAAGCGTCCGGGAATGTATATCGGCGACACTACTCCCAGAGGCTTGCATCATTTAATATACGAGATCGTTGCTAATTCGGTTGACGAAGCTTTGGCGGGACGCTGTGATGAAATAACCGTTACGGTATATCCTGATCAATCTGTCAAAGTCGAAGATAACGGTATCGGCATTCCCGTCGGCATCCATCCGCAGGCAGGCATCCCGACAGTAGAGGTGGTACACACTATGCTCCATGCGGGAGGCAAATTCGGCGGCGGAGCATACTCTGTGTCCGGAGGATTACATGGGGTTGGTGCTGCAGTTGTTAACGCTTTGTCTTCCTGGATGGAAGTGACTGTCAATCGTGAAGGTAAATCTCACAGAATCCGCTTCAATCGCGGCGTTACTGTCGATCCATTAGAAGTTGTTGGCGAAAGCAAAAGCTCAGGAACCATCACAAGGTTTAAGCCGGATCCTCAGGTTTTCCCCGACGATACTATAGACTTTGATCTGATGATTACCCGCTATCGCGAGATGGCCTTTCTGAATCAAGGAGTTAGAATTAATCTAATTGACCTTCGCAAGGATCCTCCGGTCGAGAAAACACTTTTCTATGAAGGCGGCATAATTTCCTTTGTTGAATATCTTAATAAGCATAAGACCGCTTTACACAGACCCCCTATCTATTTTTGTAACCAGGTAAAAGATACTTTTGTTGAGGTGGCGATCCAATACAATGACAGCTATTCAGAAAACGTTTATTCATATGCCAATAATATCGCAACAATTGAGGGCGGCTCGCATTTGACCGGCTTTCGCTCCGCAGTAACTAAAACAATTAATGACTATGCCCGTAAATTCAATTTCTTAAAAGATAACGACAAAAATCTCTCAGGAGAAGATGTCCGTGAAGGCATGGCCGCAATCATAAGCGTTAAATTGCCTGAGCCTCAATTTGAAGGACAGACTAAATCAAGATTAGGCAATGCTGAAGTACGCACAATAGTTGAATCAGCGATTAATGAAAAGCTCGCAATCTATCTTGAGGAGAACCCGCAAACAGCAAGGATTATTTTAGATAAATCACTGGCGGCCTCCAGAGCCAGTGAAGCAGCCCGTAAAGCCAGGAACCTGACCAGACGAGTAAGCGTTTTGGAATCTAATGTTTTACCGGGCAAGCTTGCAGACTGCTCTGAGAAAGACCCCACATTCTGCGAATTATTTATTGTTGAGGGTGATTCGGCAGGAGGAACCGCGAAAAACGGCCGTGAAAGAAAATACCAAGCAATACTGCCGCTTTGGGGCAAGATGTTGAATGTCGAAAAAGCCAGAGTTGACAAAGTACTGGATAATGAGAAGCTGATGCCCGTGGTAATGTCTCTGGGGACAGGAATAGGCAGCGATTTTGATCTGTCTAAACTCCGCTACGGCAAAGTAATCATGATGGCAGACGCTGACGTTGACGGTGCCCACATCAGAACGCTGCTAATGACCTTTTTCTACCGTTACATGAAACCATTAGTAGAAGCAGGTCATGTCTATATTGCCGTTCCACCGCTGTTCAGGGTGTACAACGGCAATGAAGGTTACTATGCTTATGAAGATGGAGACGTAGAAAAAATTCTTGAAGAGACCGGCTGGACTAATTTCAAGCTGCAGCGTTTTAAGGGTCTCGGCGAAATGAATCCGGACCAGTTGTGGGAGACGACCATGAATCCGGAAACGCGCCATTTGAAGCAAGTTACTGTAGGAGATGCTCAGGCAGCAGACGAAACTTTTACTCTCCTGATGGGCAACAAGGTAGAACCTCGCCGTGATTTTATTCGAGCTAATGCTGTGTATGCTAATACTGACGTATAGCTGCTCAATCCGCGGAATCATGGATAAGAATAACAAGTAAAAGAATATGAACAACTAGTACAAGGTATTGCACATATCAGGGAATTCCGCTTTTGTACATATCGGGTATTTACCCCCACTCTAGAATGTTTCACGTGGAACATTCTAGAGTGGGTTTTTTCTGGTACAAAGGATTATTGTTGTTGTTTGTTTCACGTGAAACATGCAGATGAGCAAGGGTGAAGATCAAGATATGGACACGCGCTAACACGAAACGAACATTTTGGCAGGAAAGCAGGATTCAACTGAGTGTCTGGCGCTTGAAAGAAAATACAGCCAGGAGGAAAAAAATTCCAAATTTCATAGCGTGACAGTCATAAGAAAGACTGTCATCCTGTGGTAATATGTAAATAATCACGTGGAGAGTGAGTTGTTATGGGTTATGTCATTTCAGTAGTAAACCAAAAGGGCGGAGTGGGCAAAACCACTACTGCGGTGAATCTGGCAGCTTATCTGGGCAAAGAATCACAAAAAACATTGTTAATTGATGCGGACCCGCAAGGGAATACCACATCCGGCTTAGGCATAGCCAAAAAGGAGCAAGAATATACAACTTATGATGTCATGGTCAATAATGTACCATTGAATGATGCGATTATTGACACAAAGTATCAAAACTTATCACTTGTTCCAGCGAATATTGATTTAACCGGTGCAGAGGTTGAGTTAATAAATATGCCTGACCGCGAAAAGATTCTCTCCGCTGCTATGCAAAAAATTAAGAATGATTTTGATTATATAATTATCGATTGCCCGCCTTCACTGGGGCAGATGACGGTAAATGCTCTTACAGCATCTGATTACATTCTTATTCCTGTTCAGGCAGAGTATTACGCTCTTGAAGGATTGGAACAGCTCCTTGAGACTTATTCCAGAGTTAAGAACAGCAGCAATCCTTCTTTGAAATTTCTTGGCATAGTGATAACCATGTTCGATACCAGAACACAGTTGTCTCATCAGGTAGAGACGGAAGTTAGAAATCTGTTCCCGAATCAGGTATTTAAGACAATTATTCCCCGCAATGTCCGTTTAAGTGAAGCGCCAAGTCATGGCAAGCCAATAATGGCCTATGATAAGTGGTCTACTGGTGCCAGAGCTTATAAAGCTCTCACTAAAGAGATCATGCGCAAGAAAAAGAATTGAGGGGTAAGTATGGCACAAGATAAAAATGTAAATAAGACAGAAAAAACTGCCAAAGGAACAAAATCTGCCAGCCGCGGATTAGGGCGGGGATTAAATGCCTTGCTCAGCGCTGATGCCATAGCTTCGGTGACGGATGCCGATTCGGAACAAATAAAAAAGATAAGAATAAATGAACTTAACCCTAATAAAGCGCAGCCTCGTCAGGATTTTGATCAGGGAAGCCTGGAAGAACTGGCCTTATCGATTGAGAACAATGGCATAGTCCAGCCTTTGCTGGCAGTCGTCAATAAGGAGGGCAAGGGGTACACGATTGTTGCCGGTGAAAGACGCTGGCGGGCAGCTCGCCTGGCAGGACTTAAAGAAGTGCCCGTCATCGTACGCGATCTGGATGACAGAGAGATCCAGCGCATCTCTCTGATCGAGAATCTTAACCGCGAGGATCTGAATCAGATTGAAGAAGCGATGGCTCTGAGCAGGCTTCTTGAAGAATATAATATGACTCAGGAAGAACTGGCGAAAGATGTTGGCCGCAGCAGACCGGCAATAACAAACACATTACGTCTGTTGAAGCTGCCGGAATCTATCCAGAGTCTAATTCGTTCCGGTGATCTTTCTGCCGGGCATGCCAGAACCTTGTTGGCCTTAGACACTGAAGAAAGTCAGATGAAACTCGCAGAACGTATCATGAATGAAGATCTGTCTGTTCGAGAGACAGAAAAAGCGGTTCAGGTCATGCAAAAGCCTGGGAAAAAATCTGCACCTTCATCGCTTAATGAGGCACAAAGCCTCAGCGTCAAGTCGACACAGGAGAAGATTTCCAAAGCACTTGGAACGAAAGTCAGATTTACTTATAGAGAGGGTAAAGGTTCCATAACAATTCGCTACAAAGATTTGCACGATTTGCAAAGACTAATGGAGCTTTTTGGAATAGAAGATGAGTAAACTCAGCATCATTCTGAGGTCTGGAGAACCGTACTCAATTAATGGCAATGTTGTCATGTCGACATTACATATGCCTCAGGTAATCACATGAGGAGCAAAGTTGATCAAAGGAGGCAGTTTACTGCAGGAACCTTTGTTGCCCCATTTGCGTCTAATTATCAGTGATCAGATATTATTTCCAAATCAGGTTACGAAATAATTAACATATTTATGATCAGCAAAGGAGCACGGAATGAAAAAACAAAAGAAAATTCAAATAATCTTGTTTCTACTGACAATGATTATGATAGTATCGACCTTTACATCATGCTCCGCCGGTTTCGAAGCACCTGCAGAGACTGCGGGCGGAGATTATGTGGAAGAGGACGCTTCCGGCCTGGATCCGGGTTATGCTCCGGAGGAGCCGGAGGCAGCAGCGGCAGAAGCTAATGATAATGATTTTTCTCCTGCGGGGCGGAAGATCATAAAGCAATACTCTTATACTATAGAGACTCAAAATTTTGACGAATCGCTAAGTAATATAATGTCAGCCGTAGAACCTGCCGAAGGATATGTCCTTTATTCTGATATCTATGCTGCAGGATATGGGGACGTAGGTCCCAAGAGAGCTCAATTACAGCTTCGTATTCCCACCAAATATATCCCGAGATTCAGAGAGCAGCTGGGGGACGCAGGCAGAATTACGAACCAGGGAGAATCGGGCGAAGATATTACTGATCGGTATTATGATACTGAGATGCGGATCCAGTCGCTGGAAAGTCAGCTCAACAGATTATCTGCACTTTATGAAAAAGCTGACATAATGGCGGATATTATTGAAATTCAAACAAAAATTGATGACGTAATCTTCCAGTTGGAATATCTCAAGGGCGAGATGCAGAGGATGGACCATTATGTTGATTATTCAACGATAACCATCAGCTTGATGGAAGTAAGAGACTTTACCCCGACTGATGGTGTTACACAGTCTTTAGGCGACAGAATTAAGAATGCTTTCTCTCAGATGATGATCAATCTGCGTCGCGGAGCGGAGAACTTTGTAGTCAATATTGTATATTTCTTACCCGGAATAATTATTTTTGCTGTAATAGTTCTAATCATTATTCTTGTTATCAGATCTGGCAGGAAACGCAGAAAGAATTATCAGAACAGATCCGGCGGCGGTTATTACCAGGCATCTGATATGAAGGATCAAATACAGGGTCCGCAGGTCAATCAGGATCAGCAAAAGAATCAGCCAGATAATCAACCGGCAGATAAGGATAATAATGAAGAAATCGAAAGGGAAATCTGATTACTGATTTATTTTGACAATGTGAACTAATAATTTATCGTGCAGAACCCGTTAAGCAAGAACCCGTTAAGCAAGAACCCGTTAAGCAAGAACCCGTTAAGCAAGAACCCGTTAAGTAAGGACCCGTTAAGTAAGAACCCGTTAAGTAAGAACCCGTAAAGCAAGACCCTGTTTATTTGATGAACGGGGTCTTGCTTGATTAAGGCTACGGCCGAGATCAGGGGGACTGCGGCCGAGATCAGGGGGCTACGGCCGAAATCAGGTGGCCTACGGCCTAGATCAGGGGGCTACGGCCGAGATCAGGGGGCTACGGCCGAGATCAGGGGGGACTACGGCCGAGATCAGGCAGCCATGATGAAAAATCAGTTACAACTTATCAGTTTGATATTCGTATAGAAGCTTAGTGCTAGAACTTGCTGTCATAGGCCCTTTTATACATACTTGAATATTCGTAAGGCAGGTCCAGCTCCCAGGCAGTATTAGCTACCCAGTAAGGATTACGGAGCTGTTCTTTGCCCAAAGCCACTAAATCTGCGCGGCTATTTGCCAGAATCTCTTCAACCATTTCCTTTTTACTTATACGGCCGACAGCGATTACCGGCACATCACATTCCCTCTTTACGGTTTCAGCAAAGGGGATCTGATAACCGGGATAAATATTGATGGGCGCCGCAGTGATGCCGCCGGAACTGATATGGAAAAGATCGACATATTTTTTGGCCATCTTCACAACCTCTACCGTCTCTGCCAGATTAGTTCCTCCCGGCAAATAATCAGTAGCGGACAGTCGGAGCAGTAAAGCTTTATCACGCGGCCAAACCTCAGATACCGCTTCCAATACTTCAAGGAGAAAGCGAGCCCGGTTTTCCAGACTGCCGCCATATTCATCCGTGCGCACATTAGATACCGGTGACAAGAAACTGCTGAGCAAATATCCGTGCGCTCCATGAATCTCGATAGCGTCAAAACCTGCTGTGTCAGCCCTTCTGGCTGCATTGCAGAATGCCAGTTTTACTTTACCCATTTCATCAGGTGTAATCTCGCGCGGTGTGCGGTACGTTTCATCCGGAGCTATCGCACTTGGCGAAACAGTATAATAATTATTCTCGCTCTCCGCTTCGCATTTTCGGCCTGCGTGATTTAATTGCAGCGCGATAGCAGCTCCCTCATCATGACAGGAATCAACCACTCGTTTTAGCCCGGCTATATAATTGTCATCCCAGATGCCCAGACAATTATCAGTAATGCGTCCGTTCGGCATAACTCCGGTCGCCTCCATAATAATCAGGGCAGTACCGCCAAGTGCACGGGTGCTGTAATGGACAAGATGTCTGTCGTTAACCAAGCCGTCAGTTCCCGCAGCATACATACACATGGGCGGCAGAACTATTTTGTTTTTTAGTTTAAGATTCTTTACCGTAAAGGGTTCGAAAATATGCATATTATTCTCCTTAAATTCGATGAATAACAAAGTTTAAGATATGAACCTTGAGCATTATCAAGAGTCTGTCTTATCATTGTATTTATACTTTAACCCTTCTAATATTTCAGTGCCGGACCATAGAACACCAAGAGATAATTGTTTGAGCAATCAAAACTGTTGTGCTATTCTGATAATTGGCTAAAAAAGACATGTTTGACTTAAGTAAGAAGGAGGAGAGCTAACTGATGGATGTTCATTTATGCTATGAAACTGGATCAGATGAGTATCGATCGTGGAGTAAGTGTTATTTAATAAAGGCTCTTTCCTTTGATTATCTTTTCAAGTTTATCTCAGGAATTGAGCACGTTCACTAGTTCAATAATAGAGCCGGCAGCGTTTGCTGCAAAGATCTTAACTTTATCGATACTATTCTGAAGCAATTTTAATGAGCATAATAGATCATATCATCGTACCTCTCTTTATTCAGGAGGTGTAACGTGATTGATCAGGTTGTATTTGAAGAGCTGCTGGCATTGCTGGACAAGCGTGATTATCGCACTTTGAAAGCAAAGCTGGCTGAGCTGCATGAAACTGATGTTGCGATATTTATTGAGGAACACAGTCCTGATAAAGCAGCTATAGTATTCCGCTTGCTGCCGAAGCCGCAGGCGGCAGAGGTGTTCAGCCTGCTGGACATTGATCAGCGACGCACATTGGTTGCTGCCTTCAGCGATCAGGAAGTATCACAAATAATCGAAGAACTATATACAGATGATGCCGTAGACTTCCTGGAAGAACTGCCCGCCAACGCAGTTAACAGGGTGTTAAGCCTTGCGACCCCTGAAACAAGGAAACTGCTTAATCGCTATATGAAATATGCTGAAGATTCTGCCGGAAGCATTATGACTTCAGAATATATTAAGCTTTATCCCTCCTTCACAGTCGGTGAAGCGATCAGACATATCCGTGAACGCGGAGAGGATCGCGAGACCATCTATACTTGTTATATTTCTGATGCCACCAGAAAATTAATTGGCGTTGTCTCCGTCCGTGAGCTGTTACTGGCACGTGATGAACAGCTGGTAAGTGAAATCATGCAAGAAAATGTGATTTCAGTTGATGTTAACACCGACCAGGAAGAAGTTGCCAATATTATTTCAGATTATGATCTAATTGCCTTACCGGTAGTGGATAAGGAAAATCGCCTGGTTGGCATTGTCACTTTTGATGATGTTTTTGATGTTGTCAGAAGAGAAGCTACAGAAGACATGCAGCTGATGGCCGGCTTGCGCCCCTCAGAAAAACCCTATCTAAAAACTTCAACCTGGTCTTTGGCCAGCCACCGCATGGTGTGGCTGTTAGTACTTATGTTTTCCGGCATGATAAACGGCTTAATTCTGGAACAATATGATCGGGCCTTTATCGCCCTGCCTATCCTGGTTACTTTTATTCCCATGCTTACCGGAACGGGGGGAAATTCCGGAGCGCAGAGCAGTACCGTGATTATTCGCGGCATGGTGCTGGGTGAGATTCAATTCCGTGATCTGGGCAAGGTAATCTGGAAGGAGTTAAAGATCAGTATTATTGCAGGTGTGGTTCTTTCTGCCATAAATTTCGTGCGCATCTACTTCGGATACGGACAAAATGTTGCTCTGGCGTTCACAGTATCTATATCTCTTATAGTAATTATTATAGTTGCGAAGATAAGCGGAGCAATCCTGCCGATCCTGGCGAATAAACTCAATTTAGATCCTGCGACCATGGCATCACCTCTTATAACCACGATTGTAGATGCCGTAGGTCTGATAATATACTTTAATGTCGCCTTGAGGGTTCTTCCGATATAAGCTTTGTTTAAGATATTAGCAAATGCTGGTGTTATTCCTTGTGATCCTCAGGGAAGGTCTTTCGATAAAATGCTTTGTCCCGCAATATAAGCGCCTTCGCGAAGACGCTTATTGATTATTTTCTGATCTTCAGGAAAACCCGGATCACGGTCCCCTCTCCGGATACGCTTTCAGCAGTGGCATAGCCCCGATAAAGTTTGGCGATATGCTTGACGATTGAAAGTCCTAGTCCTGTTCCGCCGAGCCCGCGTGAACGGCTGATTTCCGCCCGATAGAATCTTTCAAAGATGCGATCTACCGATGCAGGGGGAATACCGATGCCGCTATCCCTTACGGTTAAAACGATCATACGCAGATCCTCGGCAGGAGCGGCCGAATCAGGAGTCTCCGTGGAAAAGGCTTCGAGAATCTCTGCTTCCTCTAATTCGGCCTCCATCTCTTCTTCAGCGGTGGCATCAGCGACGCTGATCCAGACTTTGCCGCCTTCTTTATTATATTTGATGGCATTATCGATCAGATTGATCAAGACTTGCTTGATGCGGTCTCGATCTGCCCTTACTGCAAAGATCGATTCCTCTGTCTCAGGGATGAGAGCGACCTTGTTCTCATGTGCATAATCATCCAGGAAAACCAGAACTTCGTCGATCAGCTCATTGAGGTCAAAATCTTCAACATTGCGGCCGGTGTTATCGCTTTCAATAGCGGAGAGCGAGAGGATATCATTGATGAGCAGCTCTAAACGCTCAGCCTCCACATCGATGATATTAATGAACTTCTTCAGAGTCTCAGGATCGATATTTTTCATTTTATTCAAGGTATCAATAAAGCCGCGGATTGATGTAAGGGGGGTGCGCAATTCATGGGTCACATTAGCAGCAAATTCTGTCCGCATAACGGATGATTGATACGTATCAGTAATATCCGAGAAACTCAGGACAACTACGCCTTTAGCCCTTTGACTTTGCACCGGAGAGGCGACAATCTTATATCTGCGATTTCCGTGCGGCATGCGTAAAGTCAGCTGAGCCTTGACGCTCCTGTCATCAGAGCGAGCCTTTTTGGCCAGGACATCGACTCTGTTGTCCTGAGTCAGAAGAAAGAGCGGGCAAGATCTCTCTTCCGGCTGAATGGAGCGGTCGAAGGTCGTTATGGCTCTCTGATTCATAGACATGACCCAATTGTATTCATCTACAACAATGATTAAATCTTGAATGCTATTGAGTACTGCGTTGAGATTTGCCGAGTACTCTTCCTGCTTGCGATGGTTCTCCTGAAAAGCATGGGCCATCTCATTGAAGGACAGCGATAAACCGCGCAAATCACTGGTATCTAAGTGCACATCAGGTACTCTGGCATTATAATCTCCCTGACGCAACTGCCAGGCTGCATCTTCCAGCTGATGCAAAGGCTTGGTAATTTTACGCAGATTAGTCAGAGCTACTGCGATCAGGAGCAGGGCAGAAATCACCATAACGGCGAGGATGACAGAGGCATAGCTCAATACTGCGGAGTTAAGCGAAGCACGCGGCGAGGAGAAACGGGTGACAGTATCGGTCTCCTGATTATAGAGGGCGTAATATACCATTTCTTTTTCCAGGGTGTCGCTATATCTTATTGAAGACGCATCACTTTTATTGCGGAAGGCCTGCCTGATTTCTTCCCGGTTTGAATGGTTATCCGGGGTATTTGTGCTGTGACTGTCATACAGAACCTTACCGGCTGAATCGATGATAGTCGACCTCAACACCAAACTATCAGTCTGGCTGTCAATTCCGTCTTTGTCACGTGCGTCATCATTCGCAACGTCATTTGCATCAGCTAAAGCAGGATTGCTGTTAAAAGCAGCAGAAATACGAGCAAACGCCTTCGCATAATCTTCTCCTGCATTGATATCGTTAGTATAGGAAGCGGCAGCAGCAGCCAGATACTGCGTAGTCGCACTGCGGCTGACACTGCGCAATTGAATATAGCCGACCCCGCCTGTAATTAGAACAGCTGCCAGTACGACAACCACAATAAGCATGATCAGTTTATTTTTCATTCAACGTCTCGGAAGCGATATCCGCGCCCACGAACAGTTTCTATAAATTGGGGGTCGGAGCTGTCATCTTCGATTTTTCGCCGCAGCTGTCTGATATGTACATCTACAGTTCTGGTTTCGCCGGCGAAGTCGTAGCCCCAGACATAATTTAGAAGGTCATCGCGACTGTATGCGATGCCGCGGTTTTTCATCAGGAATTTCAGGAGTTCATATTCCCGGTTCGTCATGGTTACCGGCTCGTCGTCTTTGTAAACTTGATGCCTGGCGTCATCTAAAACCAGAGATCCGCTGACCAGAACTTCTGCACGATCCTGCCCGTCTGAAGTTGGTGTGGCAGCGTTGTCGCCACTCAATGAAGCAGAGATCTCCGGCCGGATAATATTAGAGCGTCGCAAAAGAGCTTTGACGCGGGAGAGCAGCTCCCGAATGCCGAAAGGTTTGGTGAGATAATCATCAGCTCCCAGATCAAGTCCTCTGACCTTATCTTTTTCCGAGCTCCGGGCTGTAAGCATCAGGATCGGCACATCTTTATAGGCAGGTGTTGACCTCAGGCGCTCGCAAATTTCATAGCCATCCATTCCCGGCAGCATAATATCCAGCAGGAAGAGGAGCGGCTCAATCTTTGAATTCTCCAGAGCCTGAAACATTTCCTGCCCGGAAGTAAATAATAATGTCTCATAATCTTCAGTTTGAAGATTATAATCGATTAATTCCGCGATTACAGCGTCGTCCTCTACGATAATAATCTTTGACTCTGGCATTGCCTTTTGCTTCTGAATCGTTCTTGTGAATTATTTCTCTATTAAGAAATTTTTCATTCCTCAGAACTGCTTCCTTCCTCCGGATTGCGCTCTTCTTCCAGATAATTGGCGTGACGTCCGTCTATATAGTATATTACCCATTCGGCTACATTTTGAGAATGAGCAGCGGTACGTTCAAAGTTCTTGCAGATGAGGATAAGTTCCACCAGTGCTTCCAACGAATCAGGATTGCTCTTCATCTGAATTACCAGATTACGCATTAATTCCTGATAAATATCGTTGATCGACTGTTCCATCTGAATAGTCTGTTCTGCCTTGGACTTGATGCGAGTTACATAGGAATCCAGCGCTGCGCGCAGGATTTGTCTGGTCCGTTCAGCCAGCTTCATCAAATCGGTGGGAATAATCGCTGTTGAGGCTCGGGAGTGAAAGTCGAGAGAATGTTTCGAGATGCTGACAGCGTGGTCTGCGATTCTCTCCAAGTCAGTTATTAGCTTCAGGTTAGAAGTAACGTCCCTTAAATCACGAGCTACCGGCTGCTGTAAAGCAATCAGACGCACACATTGCCGGTCAATTTCACGCTCTTGCTCGTCGATGACATCGTCGCCTTCAATTACTTGTCTGGCTAAATCGGAGTCATTGGTAAAGAGCGCATCTGTAGCTAATGCGAGAGCTTTTTCTACGTTAGCGCCCATGCAAATAATTTGTTCATGTAAATAGCGAATCTCATTTTGAAATTCTTTTCTTACCGTCATATCGATATACCTCTTACTTCAATTACGTTATATTTTAGCAATAGTTTAACGTTTTGTACTAACCTTGGTAATTTTCGAAGGCGCTTCAGCTTTTATCCGGAGTTTGATTAAAATTTTCTCCTGGGTTTTATCAAATATTCTTTAGTACATCTGAAGCTAATAAGTTAGCTAGAGATTATGTGGAACTTTTCTGAATCTTCTTCTTAGACTTAGCCGAATTTGCCGGAAATATAGTCCTCTGTCCTCTTATCCTTAGGTACCTGGAATATTTCGGGAGTCGGGCCGACCTCGATAAGCTGGCCCAAAAGAAAGAATGCGGTTTGGTCGCTGATCCTGGCAGCCTGACTCATTGAGTGGGTGACAATTATTATTGTATACAATTGTTTCAGTGACTGCATCAAATCTTCTATCTTGGCGGTTGCTATCGGATCTAGTGCGGATGTCGGTTCATCCATTAAAAGGACATTTGGCTCTAGAGCGATCGCTCTGGCTATGCAAAGCCTTTGCTGCTGACCGCCGGAGAGCTTTAAGGCATTACGCTGAAGAGAATCTTTCACTTCTTCCCAGAGGGCTGCCTGGCGCAGGGAGTTTTCCACGGCAGAGTTCAGGAGTTTCTTATCCTTAATTCCCTGACAGCGCAAGCCATAAGCTACATTATCGTAGACGCTCATGGGAAAGGGGTTGGGACTTTGAAACACCATGCCCACCTCTGTACGCAGTTTAACAACATCCACAGACGGGTCACTGATATCTCTGCCGTCGTTCATAATTATATTTCCTTCAATCCTGGTACTGGGAATCAGGTCATTCATGCGGTTAAAACAGCGCAGCAGAGTTGACTTTCCGCAGCCGGAAGGCCCAATGAAGGCTGTAACCTGATTTCTGGGGATATCAAGTGAAACATCGATCAACGCATGATTATCGTCATACCATAGATTTAAATTTTCAACTTTGAATGCGGTCATCTTATACCTGCCATTTTCTATTAATTCTGTGGGTCAATAACTTGACCGTCAAGTTAAGTATCAGAACCAGGACCAGTATCAACAAAGAGATTGCCGTTGCGAGCTCGAAATTTGGCTGCTCTCCCGCCATGACAGTCCAGATATGGACGGCCAGGGACGTTGCACTTTGGGAGATCTTCGGGTTATCTGATATCGCTGTTCCCATTGTGAATATCAGTGCGGCTGACTCGCCAATGATGCGGCTCATGGAGAGAAGAGTGGCACTGAGAATGCCCGGAATGGCGTTGGGTAATATTACTCTGAAAATGGTCTGGGTAGTGGATGCTCCCAGTGAAAGACTGGCCATTCTTAAGCTCTGAGGCACAACTATCAGCGCCTCCTCAGTTTGTCTCATGATCAAGGGCAGCAGCATGATAGTCATAGTCATAGAACCGAGAAGAATGCTCTGAGTGTTGATCCCGAATAGATTAGTTATTCTGAAAAGCATAGAGACGCCCATCAGGCCGAATATGATCGAGGGCACTCCTGCCAGCATTTCTACAGCTGCCCGGATACAGCTGGTTATTCTGTTTTTGGGCGCAATCTCATGCAAATAAATGGCTGAGGATATGCCCAGAGGCAAGGCGAACAGCAAAGTCAGGCCTATGAGCATCAATGTGCTGATGATAGAACCACGAATTCCGCCGCCTGCTGTTTGATAGAATATGCCATCGATGGAGACAGCCTCCGCCTCCAGACGTCCGATAGTTTCCTCTGCAGTGCTGTCTTGTGCCAGAATGCCGGCGCTTTTCGCTTCTCCGTTGCTGTCGGTGAAGTCTATTCTTCTGATTCTGGCATGTAACGGGACAGGATGAGTCTTCCCCTTATCCGGACCTTCGGTTGTGATTATTCCCTCATGGAGAGGTGACAGAGCAGACATTGAAACCACTTCCATCAGCTTATTATTTTCTCGATCTGTACCGTCAGCCAAAGAAAAACCGAATTTAGCTGAGAAGTGTTCATTTTCATCATCTGTGTCGATCGGAGCAAAATCATTTGCCTGACCATCTTCAAAAGCTACCAGATAATTAGTCGCCCAGTAATCGCCTTTAAGCATGTCAAAGCTGAAGGTGGATATACCGCGGCTGAAAACAAAAACAAAAACGGAAATCAATACCATGACGGATAAACCAGCAGAAACCCAAGTTCCCGCTGAGCGGAAGAAATCCTTTCTGCGTCTTACTTTATTCATTGGTTATGCCTCCGACTTTCCGCTTGATATATTGAATGGAAAGGTTCGTGACCAAAATAACCAGCAGTAATATTATTCCCACTGAGAAGCGCATATCGTAGTCTAAACCGGGTGAGGTTTCATGCATGCCTGTCAAAATAGTTGTGGTCAGAGTACGGGTGATATCAAAGAGATTCCAGGTTGGACCTATCATGCGGTTTCCTGCGACCATTGAAACCGCAGTTGCTTCACCAAAAGCTCGTCCCAGTCCAAGCGCCAGCCCGGCAAAAATCCCTGACTTCGCTGAAGTAAGCACTACTTTGAAATTTGTCTCCATGGTGGATGCTCCCAGAGCGATAGAGCCCAGTTCCAGATTACGGTCGACCGCTCTGATTGAGACCACAGCCAGAGACGTAATAGTTGGAAAGATCATAATAGCAAGCAGCAGTATAACTGCCATAACAGAGTTGCCACCGTAGGTACTGATACCGAAGAAGCCGGCAAAACCATCGACCAGTCCTGTAATTGTGCCGGCAGCGTAAACACCGTAGACGATTGAGGGGATTGCTGCCAATAATTCAACGATTGTTGTCAGGACGAAGCGAACCTTCGGCGGTGCTATCTTAGCGATAAAAAGTGCGGTCAAAACGGAAATCGGAAAGGAGATGACAGCTGCTCCCAGAGAAGTAAGCAATGTGTTGATAACAATGAAGCCGACACCGTACTCCGGCGGGTTAATATCAGGACGCCATCTGGTTCCGGTAATAAAGGAAAGGAGATTTTGCTGATCTTCCCCGTAGGAAGGCAGGAAAGGCTGTATGCCTCGAGAAATAACGAAGAAGTAGATAAAGAAAATCATCAGGGCAGCCAAGATAGCGCTGCCCTGAAAGATTCTCTGTATCACTTTATCTTGCCACAATTTGCGACGATGAAAGGTTGCAAATTTTTCTTTATGCTTATTATCTTTAATCATCATGCGCTGTGAGCTCTAAAGCAAAGAAATAACTTTAATCAAGATCCTCCCAGTTTAGTATTTCGCCCTTGAAAATTGCTGCTGTCTGGTCTTGACTAAGATCTTCGATTGGATTGCTGGTTTCAGCACAGATAACAACAGCGTCCAAACAGAAGGTTCCGGTACTCATACCAAGGCTGACTTCTTCTTCATCTTTGAAAGCGCGGGAAGCAAAGCCGATATCACCTTTTTTAGCTGAGTCCTTTTCTGAACCGATAGTGCCTTGAGCACCCTCGCCGGAACCGGCATGGCTCATCTTAAAGCTAAAGTTGCCTGCCATGGGCTGGAAGGTTTCCAGAGCAGTCCTGATTGTCTTTTCAACGGAAGTAGAACCAACAGTTACGATTTCAATTCCGGAGTTGTCCTGGCCAACGATGGGATGATCAGCCTGCAGGTCAGCCCAGGCCTTCTTGCTGGCAACATCTACGATCCCGCCGGCTGAAGCGATAGCATTAGCGCCTTCAGTACTCTCAGTTAAGAAAGCGATAAAAGATGCGACCAGAGCCTCTTTATCCTCGTCGCCGAAATCACCGGCTGCGCGGGTAACATAGTTAAAGGGACGAGCCAGAGTATAGGTTTCATTGAGAACATTTTCTTCTGTAGCCTCAACGCCTTCGTAGTTTACTGCCTTAATATTATTTGCTGAGAAGTCAGTGGTCAAAGATACATAGCCGATTGCGAGCGGGTCACTTCCTACTTTAGCTGCCAGGTCGCCGTTTGATTCGGTAAGAATGGCGTTGTCGGTCAGCTCTTCTTCAAATCCTACCAATTCCTCAAAAGCACCTCTGGTTCCGGAAGCAGCGTCACGTGAATAGACGTGAATTTCACCTTCCAGGCCGTTATCGGCAGGAGCTTCAGTTTCTTCAGGAGCCGTTGTCTCTGTCGGAGCATCTGTCGGCGCTTCGGTTTCTGCAGGCTCATTGCTACCGCATGCTGTGATGCTGATGAAAAGGGATATTACAAGAAGTGCAACGATCAAAGATTTAATTTTTTTCATGTTTTTCTCCAAATATCTTATTCTGTATTAGTGGAGAAACTTGACTCCATGAACAGAATAAGCAAAAAGGATAATAGCTCGATTAAGCCAATGTAAAAAGTATGTTAGCACTGATGCCAGATTTTTTATTTTGCATTTAATGGCATTTCCTCTGAAGATGGTCGTTTGGCCGCAGTATCTTGTCGCTTATTGTTCGTGATTGATTTTATTTTTTCTGCTTCGCTTCGAAACTTCTTTTCATAATTTAATAGAGCACTGTTAGTGTCGTGAACATTATAACTAAATGACATATCTCAAAGACAGGAGTTTTTCATGAAAAAGAAGGAAGTCTTGGCAGCCCTGACGATCCTGCTGCTTGCCCTCTATCTGTTCAGTACATTTGCTTCAGCTGCAATCATGCACAGAGAGACGGATATCGCGTACAAATATACATTCAGGCTGCCCAGTGACTTGGAAATTTCAGATAAAGATATTACCAATTCACTTACTACCTTTAAGATGGATGATGCGACGGGTTATTGCATCACACCGCAAATCAGAAGCGTAGATCTGACTGATTATGGAGCCAGCAGCGACAGTTATAATAATATCCCTTCAGGCCTGCACAAGATGACACCGGAAAAGCAAAAGAAAATTGAATTGGTGTCAGTATATGGCTGGGAGCTTTCTGCCAGAACCAAGCGAGATGCCCTCTATACTAAAGTCTATATCAATGAACTGAGCACAGACATGACCGTAAAAAATGTATTTAACGTTGATGGCACTGATGTGAATTTGAATGATTACAAGACTTGGAAAAGTGCAATAGATCAGAAAATAAGTTCTTACTGGAACGTTAATCCCAGTTTCCATGCCGGCACAAGAAATATTACTCTTGGAGACAGTATCAGCATAGCGGATGCCAATAATGTCCTGTCAGAGTACTCTATTGTCAGTCTTCCGCAGGGTTTGACCGCTTCAATTTCGGGGCAGGATTTGAAGGTAACTGCCGCAGGAAATTTTACCGGCGGCCCGATAAAGCTGAGAAGGCTTAATCCATACAGAGGAACTTCCATATTCTACTTTGTCGTATTGGAAAACAATGTCAGGCGGCAAGCAATTGTTGTTCCGAGGATAGCCTCGCCAAAGGAGGCCGTGATAAATTTTGTCCCGCTTCAGCCCAAGGGCAATTTTTCACTGAGAAAGACAGATAATAAAGGAGCCGCATTATCAGGAGCATCTTTTAAATTGCTGAACACAAACAAGGCATCTGTTTTGGATTTCACAGTCGGTACAAAAACATATATTTCACCGCAGCTGGAGGTAGGAACATATTCTCTTATTGAGACGAAGGCACCTGATGGTTATGCCCTCGACCCCGCACCCCGTGAGTTAACTGTTCAGAGAGATAAAACTAATAATGTCTATTCTAATGCTCCTATTGTGAATGAACCTCAGCGGATTCGGATACGAGTTACCAAGACCGGGGAAGAAAATAATCAATTGGAGGGGGTAGTCTTCAGCATCAAAAAAGGTGATGATGTTGTGTCTGTGATTACTACAGGCAGTAATGGAGTAGCTGTTTCTCAACCGCTTCCTCAAGGTACTTACACTATTACAGAAACTACTGCAGCTCCCGGCTATGCCAAAGCGGATGAAGTGCGAGTTAACCTCAGCGGAGATACATCAGGAACAGCAGTTCTAACCAAAGAAATCCAAATCAGCAATAAGAAGATTCTCACCGAGATCAGCAAGAAGGATGCCGCAGAGGGAGCAGAACTCCCAGGTGCCGAGCTGACCCTGACTGAAAAAGAAACAGGCGCAATCATCGAATCCTGGACCTCAACAGATAAGCCCCATGTAATCACAGGCCTGCACCAGGGCGAGACCTATGTTCTGACAGAAACTCTGGCTCCGCCCGGTTATGCTCTGGCTCAGGATGTTGAGTTTGTCGTGGACGGCGCGAACGGTGCAGTCAATAAGGTAGAGATGATTGATGAACTCACAGTTACCAAGATCAGTAAGAAAGATGCCGCAGATGGAGAGGAGCTTCCCGGTGCTGAGCTGACCCTGACTGAAAAAGAAACAGGCGCAATCATCGAATCCTGGACCTCAACAGATAAGCCCCATGTAATCACAGGCCTGCACCAGGGCGAGACCTATGTTCTGACAGAAACTCTGGCTCCGCCCGGCTATGCTCTGGCCCAGGATGTTGAGTTCGTCGTGGACGGAGCGAACGATATAGTCAATAAGGTAGAGATGATTGATGAACTAACAGTTACCGAGATCAGCAAGAAGACTGTCGCGGATGGAGAAGAACTTCCCGGTGCCGAGCTGACCCTGAAGGAAAAAGAAACAGGTGCAATCATCGAATCCTGGACCTCAACAGATAAGCCCCATGTAATCACAGGCCTGCACCAGGGCAAGACCTATGTTCTGACAGAGACTCTGGCCCCACCGGGCTATGCTCTGGCTCAGGATGTTGAGTTCGTCGTGGACGGAGCGAACGGTACAGTCAATAAGGTAGAGATGATTGATGAACTCACAGTTACCAAGATCAGTAAGAAAGATGCCGCAGATGGAGAGGAGCTTCCCGGTGCTGAGCTGACCCTGACTGAAAAAGAAACAGGCGCAATCATCGAATCCTGGACCTCAACAGATAAGCCCCATGTAATCACAGGCCTGCACCAGGGCAAGACCTATGTTCTGACAGAGACTCTGGCCCCACCGGGCTATGCTCTGGCTCAGGATGTTGAGTTCGTCGTGGACGGAGCGAACGGTACAGTCAATAAGGTAGAGATGATTAATGTGCTTTTGCCAAAAACAGGGGAAGACAGTGGGGGATATCTATCAGGCTGTTTGCTGATTATTTTCAGCTTGCTTCTAATTGCGGCGGCGAGAGCGGGTAAGAAGCAAAATCCGCAGTAAAGACAAGATTGAGGCCGCTGCAGCTGCGACATAGGTCAGGGCGGCTGCTCGTAAGACCTTTCTGGTGCCTTTTAGTTCCTCGCTATTTAGAATCTGACTATCTTCCAGAGCTGCGACAGCTCTTCTGGAGGCGTTAAATTCCACTGGCAGTGTAATTAGAGTAAACACAGTTGTCAGAGCGAAGAGTAGAATGCCGATGTTCAGAACAGTTTGACTCCATGATTCCTGAACAAGAAGCCCAACCAAAATAATTGGCCAAGACAAGCGGCTGCCAATATTTACTACCGGCACGATGGCGTTACGTACATGCAGTGGCACATAGCCTCGTGAATGCTGTACAGCGTGTCCAACCTCATGAGCCGCTACTCCGATTGCAGCGATAGAATTTACGTCCATGACTGGCTCAGATAGACCGAGGGTTTTGTTAGAAGGTCTATAATGATCCGTCAGATTTCCAGCCACCGGCTTAATTGAGACATTGGTGATGTCGTATTTTTGCAGAATTATCTTGGCAGCTTGAGCTCCGGTTAATCCTCTGCCTGAGCGAACTTCACTATAGCGAGAGAATGTCCGTTGAACATTCGCTGAGGCTGCAATACTTAGCAAGGCGCCAATTAAGACAAATATATAGGTAATATCATAGAAGAAGAGGGGCATAAGTAACCTCCGAATTATTATCTTATCCATTTATCTTATCATTATTATTTGAACACAAATGTTTATGATGATAATTGTAAGTGAAGAAACGTTTTTGCCTTCATGAGACGCTAATAGATTACATACGGACAGTTGATATGATACTATTTTTCTATACCGATTATTTTTGAATAGCTCCTGTTGGAGGAATGCAGCCCTATGTTTATGCGGTCAAGAAGAGAACGCCTAATTGAAATAATGAATAGAGAAAAAGAGGATACAACCCCTCCGCAAAAGCAGAATCAGGAGATTTCTGCCGATAAAAATCCGCTGACTGATCCGGAAGCGGGAGCAGATACAATTGCTGATAATCCAGAGGAGGAGCAGGAGGCATATCAATACCAAAAGGGCGACTTCATCCCTATGATGGCGGCTTCCTTCCTGGTCTGGCTGCTTGCAATTTTAGGTATATTAATTATTTTGGGAGTGATATTCTTTCTCTTTAAATCGCTTGTCACCTGATTATTGCTGATAAACTGATTTGCTTTAAATGTAGAACGCCGCGGCTGATATAACCGCGGCGTTCTTAAACTTCTCATGCGGGACGCTTAATTGTGTCCCGCAGTCATTAGACTCTAACTAATTCCTAAAATATAGGCCGTAACTTAATTATTTCCAGCTCCACTCATAAACGTACCAAGGATGGTCGTTAGAAGGATACACTTTTGCATCAAGGTCCTTGTTCCAGACAAAAGGCATCTGCTTATGCTGGATGGGGATATGCGGACAGTCGTCGATTACTATCTCGCAGATTTCTTTATATATGGCAAGACGTTCTGCGCTGTCGGTGGTAGCATCTCCCTGAGCGAAGAGATCATCAACTTCCGGATTGGAGTAGCGGGCATAGTTGGTTGCATCTATACCTTCCGTGCCGTACATTGTAGCCATAAAGGACATGTCAGCGGTGAATGAGCTGCCCTGGGTTACTAGAGTGTAGGTTCCTGCAGCACTGTCACTGTTATAGGTTTCAGAAGCTCTGAGACTGACTTCGATTCCGGCTTGTGACCAGGATTCCTTCAGGGACTGAGCAATCTTCTCATGGTAGGAACCGGGAATGTAGTCAAGCTCGATGTCATAGTCGTCAAAATTTATGCCATCCGGAAAACCTGCCTCAGCTAATTTCTCTTTTGCCTTGTCAATATCGAAGGTGAAGTCGGTCGCCTCACTGAAGTCGGCGCCAAAGCTGGTCTCGTTACAGAGCATACGGGCGGGAACAGCAAGGCCTTCATAAGCAACTAAAGTAATGGTTTCTTTGTCAGCAGCGTAGTTCAAGGCTTGACGGAGGGCCTTGTTATTAAGGGGTTCTACTGTGTTGTTAATAGATATATACGCAGTATGAGGTGCGCTGACAAGAGTGGAATTAAAGTTGCCGGTATCAACCAGCGGCTGATAGTTGGAAACGCTGTAAACCATCAGGAAATCAAGCTCGCCTGTTTCCAGCTGAATGGTTGCTGTAGAGGCGTCGGTGATAACCTTAAAGGTTACGCTGGGGATCGACGCCGGACCTTTGCGATAGTCGTCAAAGCGTACAGCTGTGATTTCAGTGTTAGGATCTACTTTGCCTTCTTCCAGCATGTAAGGACCGGTGCCGCATGCTATATCGTAATGATTGTCATTGCTGGAATAGAATGCCTCATTGACAATTGGCAGCTGAGCCAACATTGACGGCAAAGCGGCATACTGGCGTTTCAGTGTGAGGTCAAAGGTGTAATCTCCGGTTGCCTCAGCCTTTTCCATCATGTTTGTCCAGGAGCTCATAGCCGGCATTTCCATAGCGGTATTGAGGCTGAAAACAACGTCAGGAGCCTTCAGCTCAGCGTCATTATGGAATTTGACACCTTCTTCAAGGACGAAAGAATAGGTCAATCCGTCTTCAGAGATTGTGTGTTCTTTGGCCAAAGCTGGAATTATTTCACCGGTTTCAGCATCTACGGTAACAAGAGTCTCGTAGATTTGATTCCAGACATACCAGTTAACATATTCAATAGAGGAATAGGGGTCGAGTGAAGAGATAATTCCCTCGACGTATACGTTAACTCCTTTGTCATCTCCTTCGCCCGGGGTTTCATCCGTAGCGGCTGGTGTTTCATCTGGGTCTTCGCCATTTGATGTACAGGCAGCCAATACTGCGAAGAGCATCAGGCAAGCCAACAACAAAGCCAGTTTCTTCATGATCATACTTTTCTCGTTTGTCATGCGGTTACTTTCCTTTCTTTTTATAGCAACCGGCATTTTTGCCGGATACTTCTAAGTTAAGTTTACTTCTGGCAGCAGTTGCCTGTTGCAGGCAACTGCTGCTTTGCAGTCCAAGACACTTCCAAATTAAGTATATTGCTGATCGTAAACTCTTTCACTTCTATTATGCGCCCAAAAGTACAGTTTCCATATTAAATTAAGAATACCGTTTCTTTATCCAAGGGGTATATAGGCCTTTTCACATGTTCGTAATTGAAGGCGCTTAGATTTCCGGACACGATTCCCGGGGTATCGCAAGGGATAATCTCCCCGGCTCGGTCGTCAAAATATGCGTGGAAATGATGAGCCGATTTCAGACAGACATAGCGATACTGCTCAATGTCGGCTCCCGTGACAAGGAATGGTCGGTCGTCGTAGGTCTGGGTTAACTTGGAACCGATTATTATTTCCACATTACCTGTTCGCACTCTGGCTGAGCGGCCAATGCTGTGCGGTACACCTGCTTGTACAGGCGATGTTGAGATATGATCGCCATCAGACAAAGAGACGATTCTGGCGTTGTTTATAAACAGAGGATCACCGTGCATGGGCTCTGTCTTGCCTCCCAGCTGGAAACTAATCTTGTCACCAACTTTACCTTTGTGAATTTCTGTGACTGCTTCTTTATCGTATATATAACCAAAAATACTCTTGGGTAGATCGCGTGCCAGCAGTTCCCGCAGAAGATGTGTGCCATCACCTGGCGCGCCGCCGCCGGCATTGTCGGAGAGCTCATTGATAACGATAAATCCCGCAGCCGCGGAATCTTCAGCGAGATCCAAGGCCTCCGATGCAGACAGGCTTTCCGCTGTGAAATCACTTCGTCGCTGCCAGATATAATCTGCTAACACTGCAGCGTGTTCACTCGGGTCAGACCAGGATGTTACCACAATAGAGCTTCCTGTTATGTCTCTGTCACAATAAGGGAAACCATGAAAAAAAGTTACATCTATCAGTTTGTGAGTGTTTTTATATTCTTCCAAAAAGGTCAGAATAGATGTAAAGGGTTCAGCAAAGGTGTAGCCGGCGGAGCAGGGGATCAGCAGCGGTAATCTGATGCAGGCAGTTTGCGGGCTTTCCCCTCGTTCAATGCTTTCAATACAAGTCTTCATCGCCAGCAGACCGGCTTCTTTGCAATCCACATGCGGATATTGTTTGATACCGAATAATGTCGCAAGTCTTGCCATCTCCGGAGTGATATTCCCATGCAGATCCAGGGGAACACAAATCGGCATCTTGTCTCCGACTATGTTGCGGATATTCTGCAAAATATAGCTTTCCAGATCGTCAATGCCTTCAGCACAGCCTGCGCCGTGCAACATATAACAGATTCCGTCCAGTCCATCTTGAGCAGCTTTGACATCCTGAAGTATTTCCGCCAGGATAGATTCTGCACATTCATGGCTGAGTAAGGGAGCAGGAGCTTCGGCAGCAATGGAAAAAACCATGTCGACATCAAATTCATTCCCTGCTTCAAGCATTCCGCCAAGATAAGTTGGTGTATCCGGGAAGGTCTCCTTCAACACATCTCCTTGCAGCCAGTTGCTATAATCCTTGAATGTTTCAAAGTCAAGAACCCTGCTTGCAAATGTGTTAGCCTCATGTCCGCAATGGCCAATCAGTATCTTCATTGCTTGTCCCCTTGCATGTCTCAATTTTAATTCCTTTAAAGCCATATTAAATGCGCGTGAAGAATTCTCCTTTAATCCTGTGTTTAATTATTATCTTCTGCACCGGATTCACCATGTTTCTCCGGCTCAGCACTATTCAAGCCTAACTCCTGTTCTACGTAATAACAGGCAGCGTAATGGTCTGGCGTTACTTCCCTGAGCTTTGGATCAGCCGTAGTGCATATCTCCATACGATAATCACAGCGAGGAGCAAAACGACAGCCGGGGGGAGGATCAATAGGGCTCGTTACCTCACCATGGACAACACCTTTTTTAGCCAGCCGCCGCGAAAGGCTGGGTACGAGAATCGCGTTAAGGAGCATTTGTGTATAGGGGTGAAGCGGATTTTTAAACAGTTCGCGTGAAGCTGCTTTCTCGACGATCTGTCCGAGATACATAACACAGATATCATCTGATATATGCTTAACAACGGACAAATCATGGGTAATGAACATATATGTCAGCCCCATGTCATCTTGCAAATCCATTAATAAATTAAGTATCTGCGCCTGAATAGATACATCTAAAGCAGAAACAGGCTCATCGCAGACGATGAACTTTGGTCGTAAAGCCAGCGCACGCGCCACGCCAATTCGTTGGCGTCGTCCGCCATCCAATTCATGTGGGTATGCATCAGATAATCGTGTGGCGAGTCCGACGATCTCCATCAATTCTGCTACTCTCTCAGCCAGCTTAGCCTTGGAGTCAAAAACATCATTTACGATTAAGGGCTGCGCAATAATGTCGGCTACGGTTTTACGTGGATTCAGACTGGCATAGGGATCCTGGAAGATAATCTGCATGAAACGGCGCAGGTGACGCATACGTGTTTTACTGTATTTAGCAATGTCTTCGCCTTCAAAGAAAATCTGCCCGCTTGTAGGTTCAAGCAAACGCAGTATGGTGCGGCCGAGAGTGGATTTGCCGCAGCCGCTCTCGCCAACAACTCCCAGTGTCTTGCCTTTATAGATGGTAAAGTTGACGTTGTCCACAGCGTGAAGTTTTGACTTTTTACCAATACTAAAGTATTTACTTAAGTCCTTGACTTCAATTAAAGGGGTTTGTCCGTAATCAGTGTCAGTCATGATTCACCTCCAGAGCCTTATCTGAGAACAGGTGGCATCTAATGAAGTGAGTGTCAGAGATTTTAAGCAGCTGAGGGTGCTCCTTGATGCATCTATCGAAACATTTGGGGCAGCGTTCCTGAAAATGGCAGCCATACGGCAGTGCCGTCGGATCCGGCATCAGTCCTTCTATGGGCTGCAGTCTGTCAGTTTCTTCATCAAGATTAGGGATCGAGCCAAAAAGCCCTACTGTATAAGGATGGTGATCTTCAGATTCAAATAGGTCTTCTACCGTGCCGATCTCGACTATTTCACCAGCGTACATGACCGCAGCATCATCACACATGTTGGCAACAACACCTAAGTCATGAGTAATAAGTACGGTAGCCGTACCCAGTTTTTCATTCAGCTCGCTCATCATAGCCAGTACCTGCGCCTGGATAGTGACATCAAGCGCGGTTGTAGGTTCATCAGCTATTAGCAGTTCCGGTTCACAGGCAAGAGCAATAGCAATGATGACACGCTGCTTCATGCCCCCTGAAAATTGATGCGGATACTCATTCTTACGGTTCTTGGAGATGCCTACCAGTTCCAGCGTATCCTCTACCCGCTTTTCCAATTCTTCTTTTGTCTTGTTTTCAGGATTGTGATATTTCAGCGCTTCGTATATCTGATCGCCAATATTCATAATAGGATTCAGAGAAGTCATCGGATCTTGAAAAATCATGGAGATCCTCTCTCCATTGATCTCTTTTCGCATAACTTCATCCGACAGCTCAAGCAAATTTTGACCATTGAAGAGTATCTCGCCATTGGTTACTTTGCCGGTGCGATCCGGCAGCAGGCGTAAAACAGACAAGGCCATCGTAGTTTTGCCGGCACCGGTTTCTCCCACCAGACCAAATGTTTTTCCTGGTCTGACTGAAAGGGAGACACTGTTAACAGCATGGACTGTTTCTAAATCAGTCTCGTAGATTACTTCCAGATCCTTGATCTCCAGCACATAGCCGTCGTTATCAGGTCTATCGAAGTTATACTCACTCATGTGCATTTACTCCTTAGCCAATTCAAGGGATCAATCCTTGAGTCTCGGATCGAGTGCATCGCGGAAGCCGTCGCCGACCAGATTGAATGAAAGGGCTGTGATTATTATGAAGATGCCGGGAGATATTATCATATAGGGGAACTGACGCATGAATTCCCGCGCCTCGGCCAGCATGGCGCCCCATTCCGGTGCCGGTGCCTGAACTCCTACACCGAGAAAGCTCAGGCTGGAAGCTGTGAGAATCATATTAGACACACTCTGTGTGGTTTGTACGATGATAGGTCCCATGGCATTCGGCAGAACTTCCTTAAAAATTATGTGTCCGTTTCTGGCACCATAGGCCTTTGCTGCTTCTACATAATCTGAGTCTACTACCGTGAGCATCGAAGAACGAGTCAGGCGGGCGAAGCTGGGCAGATTTGACAGCGCCAGCGCAATAACCAGATTAGTAGTACTGCTGCCTAAAGCAGCAACCAAAGTCAGAGCAAGCAAGGTAGCAGGGATAGACATCAGCATATCCATGATACGCATGATAATATCATCGAGCCAGCCGCCAAAGTAAGCAGATACTGCACCTAATATGCCGCCCAAAAACAACGACAAAGCCGCAGACAATACACCGATTGTAAGAGAAATGCGCGAACCGAATATTACTCGCGAATAAATATCTCGCCCGTAGATATCCGTGCCGAACCAGTGCTCAGCGCTTGGACCCTGCCTGCGGACTTCCGGATTATGACGTGTAACAGCTTCTTCATCCGCAATCACATTGGCGAAGATAGCGCAAAACAATATGAAAAGCAACAAAACAAGGCCGACCATGGCACTTTTATTCTTTTTGTACCTGCGCCAGAATTCTTTAACCTTGCCTTTGCGTTTCAGCGCAATGCCCTTATTCTTATCAGCCACTGCCATTGCCATCCCTTCTGCCACCTAACCTCTTTGATACTTAGCCTTGATGCGCGGGTCGATGAAAGCATACATCAGGTCAACAACGAGCATTATCACACCGTAGCTTAAGGCGAGAAGAATAATACTTGCCATAACTACCGGGATATCTTTCATTTTGATGCTGAGTACAATCAAAGAGCCCAGTCCGGGCATGGCGAATACTGTTTCGCTGACTATGGCGCCGCCTAAAAGGGAGCCAAATATATACCCGACTGTGGTGATTACAGGCAGAAGCGCATTTTTGAAAGCATGCTTGAAGATTATTACCTTACGGGGAACGCCTTTCGCTTGAGCTGTACGCACATAATCCATCCGAATAGTCTCCAGCATGGAAGAGCGTGTGATACGAAGCACAGCGCTGCCGTTAGCCAGCGTCAAGGTAATTGTAGGCAGGATGTAATGCAGCCATGTTGCCGCTCCCGCAGACGGCAACAGACCCAGATACAAAGAAAAGACTAGAATAAGTACCATCGCAACCCAGAAAGGCGGCATTGCAACCATAGTCATGGCAACTACGTTTACAACAGTATCAAGCTTAGAATATTGTTTTACTGCGCTGAGTACGCCCAGAGGTATGCCAAATAAAGTGGAACCGACCATGCCGCAAAGGGCCAAATATATACTTACCGGAAAGCGGGTGAAGACATCATCAAAAACAGGTTTCATTGTGCGGTAAGAAACCCCAAAATCAAGATGTACAATCGAGTTGTATAAATACCTGAAAAAACGCGTGAAAAAAGGATCGTTAAGTCCCATTTCTTCGGTTAATTGTTCAACTGCTTCTGCTGTGGCAGATTGGCCCAGAATAAGACGGGCAGGATTACCCGGTGTGAAATCCATTATAAAAAATATTATAAAGGCGATTCCAATAAGTACCGGAATCATTTGGAGCAGTCGCTTACCGATATACCGAAGCATACAATCACCCCATTTCTGTCACCATTCACATGCGGCAACGCTTGTAGCAGCGGGCTGAACAGGAGCTGATTAGTCAGGGGATGCCTGCGCCTGATTTACAGGAACGCGTATATTTATAATGTGTTCAGCGCAGTAATATTCAACACCCAAAAGCCCGAACCACTTTATGCATTATAGCATTTAAAAATTTCAGCAACAATATAATATCCGCTCATGTGCTCGTCTTCCAAACATCTGATATCCACCTTACTAGAGCCGCAGTTAACAACGGTCAAAAAATCAAGAGGGTGTATCCTCAACAATTATGTTTGCCCTTACTTAAAATCAAGGCCCTGAAAGCCCCCATTTACTGCTGCCTGATTATCAGGAACTTGGTACTCAAAACAGCATCTAATGAATATGCAGCCAAAAATATGTAACATTATTCAAGAAGAACAAGTCTGTCGGCGAGATTATTCCAGCTCGACTGTTCCCATATTCAAATCGTAATAACGACCCTTCAGGCTCATGAGATGATCGTGGTCTCCGCGCTCCATAATTTCCCCTTGTTCCAGGACCATGATAGCGTTAGAGTGCCGGACTGTAGAGAGACGATGCGCGATGGCAAAAGTCGTGCGTCCCTCCATCATGTTATCCATACCTTTCTCGATAAGCCTTTCAGTACGGGTATCAACAGAGCTGGTAGCCTCATCCAGTATCAGCACAAGAGGATCAGCCACTGCGGCGCGGGCGATAGAGATCAGCTGCCTTTGCCCCTGCGACAGATTTCTGCCATTATCATGCAGCATGGTGTCGTAACCTTCAGGAAGATGACGGATAAAACTGTCTGCATTTGCGAATTGAGCTGCCGTTTCCACCTCTTCATCGGTGGCTTTCAGATAACCGTAACGGATATTATCAGCTACGGTGTCAGTAAACAGGTGTACCTCCTGCAAAACCATGCCAAGCATCATGCGCAAATGATCCTTGCGTAAATCCTTTACATCTATTCCATCAAAATAAATTACACCTTCCTGCACATCGTAAAAACGATTAATCAAGTTCGTTATCGTTGTTTTTCCGGCGCCGGTAGAACCTACGAAAGCAATCCTTTGACCAGGTTTGGCATAGAGAGAAATATCTCTCAGTACCGGCTGGCCTTCAATATAAGAAAATGTCACATGATCAAAGCGTATGTCTCCGCAGACAGGCACATACTTAGTTTGACCACCTTCTTCAGGCACGGCCAAGACCAAATTACGCAAGCCTGCTTCTACTCCGGGCAGATAGAGCAGAGGCACAGAATCCTTCGTGCCGCGGAGAGGATCCTCGACTGTATTGTCAGTCACTTCGGCTTCCGAATCTGCGACACGCACCAGATGTACTTTGCCGTCATCAACTTCCGCAGGCTGATCCATAACATGGAACACACGTTCAGCTCCGGCCATGGCTGCAATCAATACATTTATCTGGTTGGAGATCTGAGTCAGCGGGCGCGAAAATTGCCGGCTGTATTGCAGGAATGCTGCCAGAGTGCCTATATCCATCCGTCCGCTGATAATGCGCAGAGCGCCGAACATAGCCGTTATAGCATATTGTATGAAGCCCAGATTGCCCATGATGGGGAAGATGCTGACGGAATAAGACTGCGCATCGGTTGAGGCCTGACGTAATTTCTCATTGTGCTCATCAAATTCGCTGATAGTCTTATCTTCATAATTAAAGACTTTAACCACCTTCTGGCCCTGCATCAATTCCTCAATGTACCCGTTCAGGTTGGCCAGATCATGCTGCTGGGCTCTAAAGGATTTGCGGCTGCGTTTCATAATAAAACTGATAATAAAAAGCATCAGTGCGACCATCACTATCACCAGCAAAGTCATTAGCGGACTTAGAACAAGCATCATGATCACAGTGCCGATGAAAGACACTCCTGAGGTCAGCAGACTGACCAGGGTCTGATCCAATGCCATGCTGATGTTATCGATATCATTGGTAAAGGTGCTCATCAGCTCACCGTGGCTATGTGTATCAAAAAAACTGAGCGGCATATCCTGTAAATTACTGAAGAGGTCGCGGCGGATCAGGTTTGTAGTGCGCTGAGCCACCTTGGCCATGAGACGAAAGCCGAAATAATTACATACAGCTGCGGAAATAGATACTACAGCCATGGCGGTAATTCCAGGCAGAGCTGCTGCGAAACTTTGTTCATAAACGAAGGCGTTTATTATCGGCATCAGAAAAGCATTTCCCGCTACACCGCCCAGTGCCCCGACTGCGGCGAGCAAGAGCCCCACTACCAGCCGCCAGCGATTTTTGCCGACATATTCGGCCACGCGTCTTAATGTAGCCTTGGTATCCTGTGGTTTGGCAAAGTGGTCGAAACCGGCTCTCCGGTCTGTTTTGGGCGGGCTTCCGGCTTTATTTTCAGGCGTCTTCGCCGCATTATTTCCATTGTGTTTTTGCTTAGCCATCAGGCGACTACCCCCCTCTGCTGTGATTCGTAGATCTCACGATAGATAGTGCTGGTCTCCATCAATTCGGCGGCGCTGGCAAAAGCCGAGACGCGGCCGTCATCCAAGATAAGGATGCGGTCAGCGTCTTCGATTGAAGCCAGACGCTGAGCTACGATGATCTTGGTCACGCCGGGGAGATCCGTTGCAAAAGCGCGGCGAATGCGGGCATCCGTATCCATATCGACGGCTGAAGTAGAGTCATCGAGAATAATGACCTGCGGCTCTTTGAGCAGAGCACGGGCGATGGTAAGGCGCTGGCGCTGCCCGCCTGAGAAGTTAGTGCCGCCTTGCTCAACACGGCTGTCCAGACCATCAGGGAGTTTTTGGACGAATTCCCAGGCCTGAGCCCTTTGCAGAGCTTTGATGATCATGTCGTCGGTCGCTTCAGCGTCACCCCACTTCATATTCTCCCGCAGGGTGCCCGAGAAGAGAGTATTTTGCTGCAGGACAAAGCTCACCGAGTCGCGCAATGTCCTCAGATCATAATCACGTACATCTTTACCGCCCACCAGTACCTGCCCCTCCGTTACATCATAGAGACGCGGAATGAGTGCAAGAAGTGTCGATTTGCCTGACCCTGTCGCGCCCAGTATGCCGATCACCTCACCGGATTTAATATCTAGATTTATGTCAGTCAAACTGTAATTATCACTGCCCGGATAACAGAAATCTACACTTTTGAACTCTATTGAGCCATCTGCAACGATAGTAAGTCCGTCTTCCGGAGAGGTGATATCAACTTCAGTATTCAAGACCTCGGTGACTCGTTCGGCGGAGGCTTTTGCTCTGGTTAAATGTAAGAATACCTGTGAAAGCATGATCAGGCTCATGAGAATCTGCATAACATAAGTAAGGAAGCTGATCAGATTGCCTGCCAGCATATTACCGGTTACTATTTCACGTCCGCCGATCCATAGTATGGCAATAATAGTACTGTAGATGACCAGTTCAGCTGCCGGCATTGTAATAATTACCAGTGAAATCGCCTTGTAAGCAGAAATCATCAAAGAATCATTAAATTTCTTAAATTTACCTTTTTCATGATCTTCGCGAACAAAGGACTTGATCTCGCGAATATTGGTCAAGTCTTCCTGTACAACTGCGTTGAGATCATCAATGCGTCGCTGCATTTCTCTGAAACGAGGATGCGCCAGCTTGATAATGACTGCGAAAATCAAAAGGAGAACAGGAATTGCGACCAGGAAAACTTTAGCCATTCCGGGGTCGATATTAAATGCCATTATCAAAGCGAAGACGAACAAAGCGGGAGCTCTGATTCCCATGCGCAAGGACATCATGGCTGCCTGCGAGATATTATTGCAGTCATTGGTTAGTCTGGTAATCAGACTGGGAACACTAAACTTGTCCAGATTGCCAAAGGAAAAGCGTTGAATCTTGCGGTATAAGTCTGAGCGCAAATTGGCTCCAAACCCATAACCAGCTACTGCTCCTAAGCGAGCGGACAATACACCTGCCGTAATTCCGATCAAGGCGGACAGTATCATCTTCAACCCCAAAGTGATGACTACTTCAGAATTGGATTCGTAGATGCCGATGTTAACAATATCTTTCATCAGGAAGGGGATATACACATCCGTCAGCACCTCAATAATCATCAAAATAGGACTGAAAATTGCTTTAAGGCGATAAGGCTTCATGTAGCGAATCAGTTGACGCAGCATTAATTACCCTCCTGTGAGTTGTTTACTTCAATTCCCGTCAGGAAATTGGACTTCGGATTGTCTGAATGAATATTGCTTGCAGAATTATCAGTCTGAACGATGTTTACAGAAGTGTCCGACAAAGCGGCCAGATTATCATGGATTTTCTTGAGACTTTCCAGCAGCTGCTGCACTTCTTTTTCATCCATATTTGACATCATGTAACGATACAAGGAGCATAAATCGCTGCCGCATTTTTGGATGGCCTCTGCTCCGGCAGGGGTTAAATAGAGTTCATGACGACGTCGGTCTTGTGCAGATTGACGCCTTTCCACCAGAGCAGCTTTTTGCAGACGTTTGAGAGAGATTGAGAGCGAGGCGGCAGATACATAAAGTCTGTCAGCGATTTGCTTTTGTGTCTCTCCGGGATAATCGTGGATAAGACGCAATATCCGCGGCTGGCCGATGTAGAGTCCATACTCGACAAGGCTTTGCGCAAGATTGCTTTGCGCCATCTGATTGATGTCTCGCAGCAACCAGGCGAGAGTCATTTCAGGATTTTCTTTTTGATTTATTGAGGCAGGGCTTTTCACATTAGTCTCCCAACTATCTTGTAAATGTCTATGTGTTCTACAACTATCTTATAAATATCTTATGTGATCCAATCAATTACGATAAATATCTTTAATTACTTAACTAGTTAACAATTTCCCAGTATATAGCATCCGCTCTCCTCATGCAAGCGAGACAGATTTGTTCTTTTCAAATAATCTTTCTGACAGTATTTATTAAACTTACTTCGGTAAATGAGCAGCCGACATAGCTGAGAAAAACCCCGCTCATCAGGCGAACGGGGTTTTTCAATTTAGAAGCTTTTAATATTGTGTTATGTTGCCAATAGATTGATAGATTATTTGCTAGAGTTGCATTAATGCTTAATCTATAACGATTGTGTCGAAATCGAGAATCTTCAGAATGGGGATTGAGACCTCTTCAGTCCTCTCTTCTTCGGAGCCTTCAGCGGCAGTAACGGTATTGCTGAAGTTGGCACGGAAAGTGCCCTCTTTAGCATCGAAGTAGGCATCAAAGAAGTTCCAGGCAACTCCACCGTCAACGCATGCTGGTTCGCACATCAGAGCAGCAAAGGAACCAAAACGCTGCGCAGTAGAGATTACATAAGTACCTGCAGGGATCACGATTGATTTATTACCCTGTTCCCATTCACCTGTAACGAGAGTCTGAAAGTGGCCCTCATATTCAGCGCGAGGACGTCCATCGATTACTGCGCCGCCGCTGGTATACGATTTGATACCATAGTGCTGATAATCTTCAGCATTAATGGTAATATCTTCTTCTAACTGGGAAATTTCAACTCCGTGGAATTTCATCAAATCAATAAACTCAACGCAGTCGTGGTCTATCAGGTAAAATGCTCCCATGGTTTCTGAATCAATAGGTATGAATGTACCCCAATACTCGGTTTCGTAGTCCACAGGTTCGCCATGCTCAACAGCATAAGGGTCACCATCATCGTCATATAAACGGGCGCTCATAACCTGACCCTCTTCGTCAGTTTCGTAAGACATAACTGTCAGGGTATCCTTGCCTTCGAAGGACATCGGTGTCATTTCCGAGTTTAGAGCTACGAAATCTACTTCTGGGTCAATACCTTCAGTTTCTCGGGCCAGAGAGCGGGCATCTGCCGCCGCGATCAACTCTTTTATTTCTGCCTTATCCTCCGCTATTACCTGCAGAGAGCCATAAATGCATTCATATTGAGTATCAACGCGAACAGGAAAATCATCATAAGAATATACTTCTAAGAGCAGGGCTAAACGGTTGCGCACGCCGGCATAGTTTGTGGTGTAACGGGCATAGTCCTCAAAAGTACGCCAACCTTCCTCTACGATTCCGCTGTAGTAGAAGCCCCAGTTGCCATAGGGCACCGCGCTCTTTCCTTTAGATTCTAGATAGGATCCTTCACGCATGGCCTTTGAGCAGAAAACATCTCGATTGTATTCCAGCAGCTCCTGGTCTGTGCCTGCATTAAGTCCCCAGTTATAGCTGACAGCATGACGCATTAAGGAGCCGTCAGTTGCGTGAGCGTCGATGAACAGGAGAGGATCCCAGTCATTCATTATCTGAACGATAGTGCGGGCAACGGCGGTTTCAAGCTTAGTCATATCACGATTAACGTTGAAGCCGTTACCCTCTTGACGAGTGCCAACCAGTTTAGGAGTGAATTGGCTGTTGATGCGGTTTTTGCCTAGAGTGTCATTGCCGTCTGGATTGACATTAGGGGTAATGATGACAACCAGGTCCTTTAATAGCTCATCGTGTTTGCCCTGCGCCACTTCACGGGCGAAGATCAGCATGGCTTCCTTGCCCTCTACTTCACCCGAGTGAATATTGCAGTTGACAAATACAACGCCTTTGTCATCAGAGACTTCAGCAGGACTGGCAGGTGCCTGATCACTTATGATCAGAACAGGAATCGGCCTCAGATCGGTCTTGAAAGATGTGGTATCAAGGATTATACGGCCATCACTGTTCTCGGACACGATCTCCAGAAATTCAATCACCTCTGCTGACGAGGTAGTTCTTTCCCAATTGCTGTCTTCAGCAGGGGTCAGAAGATCATCTAAAACTGAAGCTTTAGGCGGTTCCTCACTAGGCTCGGCAGGGGCTTCAGTTTCATCGGGAGCATCAGTCGGTTCAGATGGAGCGTCAGTTGCAGCGGGCTCCTCACTAGCACAAGCGGCCAAACTTATAAAAAGAGATATTACAAGAATTGTAATGAGTAGAAACTTAAGTTTCTTCATGTGTTCCTCCCTATTAATATTTCGATACTGATATTCATGCTTAAAATTGCTTCTGTTCAGACCAGCTCTTTATCGCATTATCACCCCCTTTTATTTCCGACTTAATAACTTCTTTCAATAGACTTGCCTCACACCTCCAATTCAAATTAATTTGTCCCTGCGTTGTTATATTATTTCCATTTTTCTAGAAGCAATAAAGCTATGCGTAATTCCATCAGATCTATGCAAATACAAAAGCCGATTGTCTTATCCATAACAAAACTTTTACTCTTCTCGCTCTCTGCGAAAGAAACGGCATCCTTGATAATGGATCTGAGTAATGCTGCTCATACGCTGTACTTGTAGTAATTCTTCCGCTGTAATAATGGTCTCATCACCGGTGGTAATAAGAGAGACAAACCTCTGATTACTGTCCAAAAATGTATTGAACTTCTGATGTGAATCTGAAATCTTCGCACGATATTCTTCTTGGATTACATAAAGGCACAATCCCATATCTATTTGAAGTTGTTTTTTGGCTGAAACTAGCTCATTGCTTATGTCTGCGAAAAAAAACCCTTCTATGCGGGCGAATCGCTGCTCATTCCACTCTTCCAGATCCGTGACCCGATTGACCAGCAATAATAGGATTATGTCACGATATACATTAGTACGGCGTTCTTGCCCCGGAACTCCAAAATAAATCTTTACAGGAGCAAGCCACAATTGCTCCAGCGATGTGATATACGAATAATAACAATCGATCCACGCTTCTTGAGATTCTTGCAGAGCTTCTTTTTCTTTGTCTACCAGGCGATTATAGTAGGTACTGTATGCCACTATTAATCTTTCCTCCAGGCCTACTTTATATTTGAGGAATTCATCTTCGGACATCCGGAAGGTTTCAGTTTCATCAGACTGAGAGCTGTAGAAAACAGCTGCGGCAGACCAATTCTGTGTAACCATCTTTCCTGAGGCGGCGAACGCAGTCTCAGTAAGCGTGCCGGTAATCACCAGCAAAACTAGAAATAGTCCTGAAATGCGTCTAATCTTATTAGCTGGCCGTATATTTTTCATTTAACCTTCCTTTAGATAAATTATTATACCTCTCAATCTTTGTTTATACAAAGTAAATAAATGAAAATCAGATGTATATTGAAAGATTAATCGAATATTCAAATCTTTAGAGGGCATAAATCTAACAGCAAGAAATGTAAGTAAAGTTGATTTGTTTTTAATACGTTTAGGTAATTTATTAGAGCTTCTACGTCTTGAGAAACAATAATGTGAATAAGCGTATGATATTTGATATTATTGGGGAGTATTTAATCTTTAGCATCGTTATTAGGCTGCTGTGTCTATGAGATGAGTTGAGGAGATTATCCTCAGTTCCTGATGAGGAAAGCATTTGTTGAAGGGAGATCAATATGAAAAGAGAAGTTGAAACCAGACCCTATATATCCTGGGAACAGATTGGCAGCTTTATGACTGATGCCTTCGTGGCCTACGGTGTTCCACGCGATGACGCTGAGATTTGCGCAGATGTTCTGATGGAGAGCGACAGACGAGGAATTGAGAGTCATGGCTGTAACCGCTTTAAGCCGATTTATATTGATCGAATAAAGGCGGGAATATTGAATCCTGTTACCAAACACGAGATTGTCAAAGAAACGCCAACTACTTTAGTCATAGACGCACATGACGGCATGGGAATGGTGGCATCTCACAAGGCGATGGCAAGCATTATTGATAAAGCGAAAAAATATGGAATGGCCATGGCGGCAATACGCAACAGCTCGCACTACGGTATAGCCGGATACTGGGCTGAAATGGCAGTAAATGCAGGCCTGATTGGCATCACGGGTACTAATGCAAGACCAAGTATCGCGCCAACATTCGGTGTAGAAAATATGCTGGGAACTAATCCAATCACCTTTGGCATGCCTACTGACGAGGATTTCTCCTTCATGCTGGATTGTGCCACCAGTATCAGCCAGCGCGGCAAAATCGAGTTTTTCGCCCGTCAGGGGATGGATACACCAGCCGGCATGGTTATAGGCAGGGACGGCTCCGCCATGACCGATAGTCAGGCAATCCTTAAAGGGTTGACTGAAGGCACGGCGGCACTGGCTCCATTAGGTGGAATAGGTGAAGAGCTGGCGGGCTATAAAGGCTATGGTTACGCTACTGTAGTCGAGATTCTCTCAGCTGCGCTGCAGGCAGGCAGTTTCCTCAAGATGATTACCAATGTGGACGAAGAAGGAAACAAGCGTCCATATCATCTCGGACACTTCTTTATCGCTATTGATCCGGAGGCTTTCTGCGGACTTGAAACATTTAAGAAAATCGCAGGTGACATCCTGCGTGAGCTGCGGGCCTCCGAAAAGGCCCCGGGCGAAGACCGAATATATACAGCGGGAGAAAAGGAATGGCTGATTTGGCAGGAACGCAAAGATAAAGGGGTTCCGGTAGGTGAGGCGGTTCAACAAGAACTGATGGAGATAAGAGACGAAAAAGCTCTGCCCTATAAATTTTCCTTTGAAGAACAGTAACGGCAGATAATGTTTTTGGGAAAAACAGTCTGTGAAAATTGCATACAATGTGCTTGCAGCCTCTTGCAGCCTGATGGAGCACCATACACATTGTGCAGTTTTTCGCTTTTATTATGCCTCGCACTTGTAAAAGCTGCGCTTCTATTTATCTTCATATTTAACAAAGAGGGACTATAATATATTATTTCCAGACATAATTAATAATTTATATAATTGATTATAGTGATATTATAAAATAACATAAAATTATGTCAATGAGAATTCGCATACAACTTTTGCACTGTTTCGTTGAAAATCTGGAAGCGAGCCAGAATTAAATATCAGTAATTTTAAGACATAAAAAACTCCGCTGCGGATTGTAGCCGTAACGGAGTTTTTTTGGAGCCTTTTATCGGAATCGAACCGATGACCTCATCCTTACCATGGATGCGCTCTACCTACTGAGCTAAAAAGGCGTATGGAGCGGGTGAAGGGAATCGAACCCTCGTGGTCAGCTTGGGAAGCTGATGTTCTGCCATTGAACTACACCCGCGGAGCAGATCTAGACAACAATTATAGCAAAAACAGATTCAGTATTCACCTTAAGGATTATGCCCTTCCGCAATGTACGTCGATTATACGCAAGCGAATTGATGATGTCAAATACTCTGCAAGCTCTAATTTTTGCGCTACATTTTTTGTCGACCCGCTAAAGTTTTTAACGAACGCATCGGAAGTAAATATATAACCTGTTCGCATGTAATCTTGTGTCCGTTATGACCATGCGATCATTGTATTCTTATGACAGGCATTGTCATTTGAGCCTGCAGCTATTTAAAATATGCTATGTCGGTATGGTAAAATTAACGCTATGAACAGTAAAGCATAGAGGTCTTATTAGTGATCCAACGTTTCTTTGTCTGATTAGTTTATTGAAAAGGAGTTGAATATGAAGAATTGTGTGAATTGCAATGCAGAAATAGTTGATACTGCGCAATTTTGTCCGAAATGCGGACATAAGCAGGAAGTAATACCTCCTGTAGATAACGTTGATGCTGCCGCAGGGGTCACAGCTGAAGCAGACCAAATTGCTGCCGCACCTGAAGTTCCCCGGCAGGAGTATACAGAACCCCAGAGTCAGGCAGAAATATCTGCTCCTCAGCAGGCATATGTTCAGCCTCAGGAACAAGTCAACGTTTTACCTCAGGCTCAGGTTTATAATCCGCCTCAAGCTCAACCTTATACCCCGCAGCAAGGGCAAGGTTATCAACCGCCGCAAGGTCAAGCAGATCAAACATCGCAAGGACTAGGGTATCAACCGCAGCAAGGACAAGGGTATCAACCGCCTCAGGGACAAGTGTATCAACAACAGCAGGGACAAGCAGATCAACCCCCTCAGGGGCAGCAGCCATTTCCGCCACAGGGTTCTCCTTATCCTCAACCGGCGGCTCCGAAAGCTCCGCCTTCGCAAATAGCTATTGACGGCAAGCGCTATTTCAATTGGCTGTCAAAGGGGATGCTGGGCACAAAAGAACCGATGCACATTTTGTTTGCCGCGATTATTCCTTTCCTTACAACGTTGATTTACACACTAAGCAGCGCTCCTTTTTATGACTGGCATGCCGGAGGGTTCTTCCTGGTCTGGTTCTTCTCGATTTTGTTTGTCGCCGCGATACCGGCAGCAGCCTGGCTGCTTAAGACATATGTCTTTAAGGAGAAGGTAGAATTCAAGAACCTTTTCTCAGAATATGCCTCGTATTTCAATATCATTTTCCTTTATTCCTTTTTAGTCATGATCTTCGTTTTGGCAATCGGCGGAGTGGGACCAGCTAATCTTTTCTATGCCCTGTATAAAGGGACACTGGTCTTTTCACTCTTGGCGGGGGTTGCAGCAATTGTAAGCAAACCGGAGACAGGACAGAAAACCTGGTTAACATTGCTGATCATGGGCTGCATATTTGTTGTTTTGACTTTCATCATTGTCGCCATTGAATGGTATGCGTTAACACGCTGGGCCATGTGGGGATGGTAAAGTCTGCCTGACCTGATTAATTTATGCACAATAAAACTCCCCTCCTTAAGAACTTAAATGTTTGTCTAAAGAGGGGAGTTTAGTTTTATTTGTCAGATTCTATTATTTGTTCAGCATTATATTCAATAACAACTTATCCATATCCGCCATTCCTTCTTTAGATATTCGTTCCATGTTGCGGATCGTAGCTTCGACATCCTCTTCGATGACTCCGTCTGTAGACTGGATAGATCTTCCCGCCATCGCTACCTTGGCTGCCTGAACGGCTGTGAAAACACAAGTGGATACTTTGAGAGCGCAGCCTGCTTTGGCTCCGTCGCAGATCATTCCGGTTATGGAGCCGAAGACGTTTTGCACAGCTGCAATACATTCCTGCAACTTGCCGCCGAGAAGATATACGATACCGCAGCTGGCGCCAACAGCGGCAGCAACAGCACCACACAAAGGAGAGAGCCTGCCGAAGCTGCCTTTAACATGAATCGCAATTAAATGTGCCAGGGTCTGCGCCCGCAGATGCTCATCTTCTTCAGACTTGAGCCATCTGGCCGCAGCCAGGACCGGCACTGTGACAGTCAGGCCCTGATTGCCGCTGCCGGAATTTGACATAACAGGCATAGGTATACCGGCCATGCGCACATCAGTAGCGGCAGATGTTAAGACCGCGCAATAGAGTTCTAAATCCAGTTCGGTTAAATCGCGGGTTCCCTGCAGTGCCGGGCTAACACCCAGGCCATAGCCTTTCCGGAGTCCTTCTTCCGCCACTGCGCTGTTCAGTTTGATTGCTTCTCTGATTCTATCTAGTTTAGACAGGTCAACTGTCCTTGCAAAGTCGTAAATTGAAGCTATGTCATCAACAGTGATGCTGTCCTTTAAATCAGTTGACAGCTCGGTGTCATTTATAAATACTGTCTGGCCGTCTTTTTCCAGCAGCATTATCAGATCGTGCTTATGTTCTATGACCGCCCGACCGGAATGAGCACCGGTACTTAAGAAAACATCAATATACAGGGGCTGATCACCTTTGAATATATCTAAGGAGACGTGCCCCTCATCGCAAAGCGCCTTCGCCTTGGCAATATCTTCTTCATCAACATGTCTGAGGACTTCCAGTACCAGATCAGAGTCGCCTGCGATCGCGCCCAGTGCAGCAGCCATAGCCACACCCATTTCTTGAGTGCCGGGGATATTAACACCCATGGCATTCTTGTAAATATTGACGCTGGCCTTTACTGCCAGAGACTCTATGTCTCCTTCGCCGGCTTGCTTCTTCGCCAGAGCTGCAGCATAGGCTACTGCTACTGGCTCTGTACAGCCGACAGCGATAACCAGCTCCTCATCGAGCTGCTTTAAATAGTCCGTATTTTTCATTTTCACAAGTCGCACAGGGTCGCAGCAAGCATAACAGCTGCGAATCTGTACGTTTCCTTTAAAAGTTTTATCAGCATAATTATACGACATAATAAGATGTGCAGAAGATGTTTTGAATATGGGCAAATTTCGCGAGGGTATTGAAGATAAATAATATAGAAAGGCCGTTGGCTTAAAGGTTAAGCCAACGGCCAGCAGGATTCTATTCGGCGGAGCGGCAAAAGCCTGGATGCGGCTGGGTTAAGCCGCGGCTAGCAGAATTTTATTTGTGTTTCGTCTAATCGGACCTCTCGTCAGAAGAGGAAATCTTAGTCAGGAACAAAGTCGGGCTAGAACATAAAAAAAGATAGGCTAGAACTTATTTGTCACGAACGAATATCTTTCAATATCTCTTCGCCGTGACCGGACGGTTTTACATTGGGATAAACTATGGCTATCATGAGGTCCTCATCAATGAGGAATGTGGTCCGGGCAATTCCAAAATATTTTCTGCCAAAGTTCTTTTTTTCTACCCAAACGCCCATGGCATTAATCAGTCTCAGTTCGGGATCGGACAATAATGTGAAATTAAGCATGTATTTTTCTTTAAATTTTTTGTGCGAATCGACAGAATCTTTGCTTACGCCAATTATCTGGTACCCTTTTTGCTCCAGATCCTCTCTGGCGTTCTCCAGTGAGACTGCCTGGTTGGTACAGCCAGGAGTATTATCCTTTGGATAGAAATACAGAATTGTCCTCTTGCCCCTTAAATCTTCGCTTGTGACTGTATTGCCAGCGTCATCTAACAATTCAAAATCAGGTAGTTTTTTTCCCGCTTCTATCATATCGTCTACTCCTTTCTATCATATAGTCAGCTGATATTTTTCTTTTAGCTAACTGAGTACAATTGGATACTCTTGTCTTCAATAATAATTGTGTTTTTATCATCGTGTCGTAACCTAAGAAAAAAATAAAAAGGAGCAGGAAATTTTCAACACCTGCTCCGGATATTACTGCCGGGATATGATCGCCGCGCAAATTTGTTTAAGCTGATATTATCTTCGTAGCCGCTATTTATTGCACTTAATAACAGCCTTCTTCGTCAGCGTTGCCGCAAGGAGTGACATCAAAATCATTAATGAGCTTTTGGATGGGATCGATTATCTCCGCCTGCGTATCTTCTGCTTCACCTCTGAAAGCCTGTTCGCTGCTGCCACTGACGAAAATGAAAGGCACAAACATTCTTTCTTCAGGTGATATCGCTATCAGATCTTCGTTTTGGCGGATTCCGACGGAAGCTTTATTTACCATGGCTTCGAGAACGAAAAGGTTCTTTTCTATCAAGCTTATATTCCCTCGCGAGACTTCAGCCTGTTCGGCGAGATCCATGAAATAGGCGTCATCTCGCGCGCTGATCTCCACATCGTTCTCAGCAAAAACCAGACTCATAAATTCTTTGATATTATCGGGAGCGAATTCCGCTATACCTAAGGTCCAGGCCGCTGCCCGCAAAGGATATCCTTCGGGAGAATATTGAGGCAAAAAATTTAGAACATGAAATTTTATTTCCAGGGAGCCGTTCTCAATTTTCTCGAATATGAAATCCTCGGTTGTGGTATGAGCGTGCGTACAGTCAGGACAGAGAGCATCCGTGTACCACTCGAGTTTGATGTTGCCTCTTCCCGTGAAGTTCTTGGCAACACCGCCCCGATATACCACAAAGTCTCCCTTATCTGAGATGTTTTCAAACTTAGGCTGGCCGTTGATATTAAGTAGACTGCTCATCTCGTGATCATAACTTCTGTAGACGAGAAAAGCAATTACTACCAGCAGCAATACTACAAGAATTACCATGGTAATCTGCAATCTTTTTAGCTTATCCATTCTGTCCCTCTTCTCATAATTTATGCACCTAGATTATAAAGTGCCATGTTATGGGGGTCAATTGGATTTTGCACAGGTAACATTCAATACAATAAAGCGATGCTTATCTGCCAAGAGAAGCAGAATAATCTATAATTGTTCAATAAATGTTACCTAAATATTTGGAGAGACTATGCAAAAATTTGATGAGAATGATAACAACAGAGCAACAAAACTTGCGAAATCAAGGGCTGGTACTGTCATCGGTATTGCCGAAGACAAGGTTAAAAGATTTTTAGGCATTCCTTACGCCTCCGATACTAGTGGAGAAAATCGTTTCTGCGCGCCATGTCCGCCTCCGCTTCTGGTCAACTTCGAAGCTTTCTCTTTCGGTGAAATTTGCCCTCAGAGTTATCGCCGCTTCAGCAGGCAAGCAGAGAATTGTCTTACTCTTAATATCTGGTCTCCTGATGACAACAAGACACATCCGGTCCTGGTATATATTCATGGCGGTTCTTTCATGTCGGGTGCGGGGAGCTCACCTCTTTTTAACGGTTCAAATTTTGCAAGGGATCAAAAATTAACTGTTGTTACCTTTAACTATAGATTAGGCGCTCTGGGCTTCTTGGATTTCAGCTCCCTGGGCGGCGGAGCTGTAGCTAATCCCGGGCTTCATGATGTAATATTGCTCTTGCACTGGGTTGAGGATAATATCGCTGCTTATGGCGGTGACCTTGATCGGATAACGGTTATGGGCGAATCCGCGGGAGGTACCATTGCTTCTATCTTGCCCTGCCTGCCGGAGACGTCAGATGTTCTTGCGGGTGCAGTTATTTCTTCAGGAATTCCTACAGGCTTAATCAGCAAAGAAGAAGGTAAGGATATTGCCCGGAAATACCTTGAGTTTATGGGTGTTGACAGCATTGAAGCACTGAGGGGGATTCCCGCCGAGACGATCGGCAATCGCAATCAGCAATTCAGCCAGTATCTGGATAGCGGGGTAACTACTTATCTGCCGGTAGTAGATGGTGATCTTTTTTTGGATTTTCCCATGCGCCTTCTCCAGTAAGGAAAGATGGCAGATCTGCCGCTGTTTATTGGTGCGACAGGGCATGAAGTGTCTTTTCTTCGCTATGATTATTTCAAGGAATCTTGGGGAGTGGACTCTATCGTTAACACCGGAGGAGCCAGAGAAAATCCGGACTTTCTAGAGCAGATGTACAGTTGTTACGAAGACGTTTATGGTGACAATACGGATCTCCATCCTTTCTCAGATATGTTCATCCGCTTACCATCGTTTTTGTATGCTCGCGCAGCCTCAGCCCGGCCGGCTGTCGGGCAAATGTTATGATGTGCCCACTACGATAGATGAGATTATGCCGCCTAAGATTCTCTTGTTTTGGGAAGGTACAGAATATTACAAGGATTGTATGAATCCGCTGCGGCAGCATGAATAATGGTTATGTTGTTCTTTTGTGACAGCTCCGCTGATGCAGTTCAGGGACATTCAAGTATCTTTCGTCAGGACTGTTCTTTAAATTTTCTGCCGGCTAAGTTACTTTTTAGCACAGAGACAGCAGAGAAAAGCAGGAAGACCAGAATGTTGACGCAGACGATTGTGGCCCCGGTCGGTAAGGCCAGAGCATAGGAAGAAAAAAGCCCGATCAGAAAGCACAGGCAAGATACGACAGCGGCTGTGATGGCGACGGAACGGAAACTTTTCATCAGGCGCATGGCTGTCAGTGCCGGAAAGATGATCAGGCTGGAAATCAAGAGCGCTCCCATTACACGCATGCCCAGAACAATAGTTATTGCAGACAGTACTGCCAGTAACGAATTATAAGCGCCTGCGTTTACACCTGTTGCCCGAGCGAAATTCTCATCAAAAGTTACGGCGAAGATCTTATGATAAAAGAGGACGTACAAGATGAGGACGATTGCGGACAGAATAAGGCTGAGTACCAGATCACCTTCGCTCATGGAGAGAATACTGCCAAACATGTAATTAAATATGTCGGTGTTAACCCCTGTTGTAACTGAGATAAAGAGAACGCCGATTGCCATGGATCCTGTTGAGATCATGGCGATGGCGGCATCACCGCGGATATTTCCTGATTCGCTTATGCGCAGAAGCAGGAAAGCCGCCAGGATTACAACCGGTATGGTAATTATCAGGGGGCTGGCTCCCAGTGCGGTGGCTATGGCCAGAGAGCCGAATCCTACATGTGATAATCCGTCACCGATCATTGAGTAGCGTTTTAAGACCAGACTGACACCCAGCAAAGAAGCCGAAAGCGAAACCATAAGACCTACCAGAAGCGCCCGGACCAGGAAATCATATTTGAAAAAGTCAACAATGAAACTCGGCATAATTCACCCTCTTCGGCAATCTTTCGGCACAATGCATTCGGTATGTCCATCCAATAAATAAGAGTGCTCTGAGTTAATATAATCTTCACGCTTGCCATAAAAGATCTGCTCACCTTTGAGATGCAGGACATGGCTGGCATCTTTCAGCACGCAGTGGATATCGTGAGAGACAATAATGATTGTCATTTGATCCTTCTGGTTGAGTTCTCTTATCAGCGAGTAGAGTTCATGTGATACCAGCGGATCCAGACCTGAGGCCGGCTCGTCCATAACCATCATTCTGTCAGCTGCGCACAGCGCACGCGCTAATAAGACTCTTTGCTGCTGTCCTCCGGAGAGGTCGCGATAACTTGCCTGACTAAGATCAAGGATACTCATACGTTCCATTTGCTTTTTTGCTGCCTGGCGATCCTGTTTGCTGTATCGGGGAATAAATGCTGTTCGATTCAAACGACCGGAGAGTACAACTTCTTTTACATTGGCAGGAAATGCTCTTTGCACCTGCGTCTGCTGAGGCAGATAACCGATATTTTTGTATTCCAGACCTTGGCTCATAATCACGCGTCCTGACAAGGGCTTGATCAGATTAAGCAGACCCTTAAGAAGGGTTGTCTTGCCGGAACCGTTCTCGCCCACAATGGCCAAATAATCACCCTTGTTAATCGAAAAGTTTAGATTCCTGATTACTCTGCGGCCATCATATCCAAAAGACAGATCTTCGCACCGAATTAGGCTGCTATCTACATCCACTCTCAATCTCCTCAACATGAATGATTGCTTAAATCCAGGTTGCTCTCTTCATCCAGTCTCAATATCCTCAACCCGAATGATTACTTGGATTCAGGCTGCATTCTTCAGTTACAGATATTCTACTATGTGGGGCACTGCAAGCCAGCTGTTTCTATCGGGCGGCAGATTGGTATACATTCATGCCTGATCCGTCACCGCTTGTCGGGTGCGGTACTGCTAGTTAAGCGCCTTCGTCACATTTTCCAGATTCTTATACATGAGCTCCAGATAAGAAACAGCTTCAGCTGCTTCCTCGACAGTTCGGTTATGAATCGAATGAAGCTGCAGGATCTCAGCACCTGTTTCCTCCGCGACTGTTTTGGCCAGAGCCTGATTCGACATCTCGATAGTGAAGATATAAGGGATGGACTCGTCTCTTACCTTATTGATCAGGAATACGATGGTCGCGGGGTTGGGTTCGGTCTCGGCTGAGCAGCCGGGGAAGGCTGCATAGTATTTCAGGCCGTAAGCGTCTGTCAGATAACGGAAAGGGAAGCGGTCAGCGAAAATCAGCACATCTCTTTCATTGTCAGCAACAGCGCTGCTCCATTTGTCATCCAAATCATTCAGTTCCTTGGCGAAGGCGTTATAGTTGGTGCGGTATTCCCCGGCATTGTCCGGGTCAAGCGCAATCAGCTTGTCTTGTATTGCCTCACTGATCTTTATGGCGTTCTTTGGATCTGTCCAGACATGCTCATCTTTCTCCTGTCTGTGATGATTATCATCGTCATCAATTTCACCAGCGTGATCCTGGTCATGCTCGTGCTGCATTCCCCGGATGATCTCTTCCGTCACGGCCGTGACATAATCCATCATAATCAAGGTGTTATCAGGCGAAATCTCATTGTCTTTGAGCAAGTTCTCGACCCAGGTATCGGATAAGCCTCCGCCGTATATGAAGAGGTCAGCTTCCCTGATCTCAATGATGTCCTGAGGAGTTGGTTCAAAAACGTGACTTTCCACACCTGGCAAAAGAAGCTGTCTGACTTCAACCAAGTCTTTGCCAATCATGCGGCTAAAGTCTGCCGGAGGGAAATTAACTGTAATAATCCTGATCTTGTCTGAGGATACATCGGAGTTCGTTTGCGAACAGGCGGAAAGAAGGACAAGTACACAGATGATTATTATCGCGGCAAATTTGCCGAATGGGTGTTTCTTAGTATGCATTTTCTCCTTTAAGGCATTGCAGCAAGCTTGCGATAGCCGACGTTTGTGCCGGATTTGCTTGACTGCCGCATGCGATTTAGTCACCCTCCTTATTATAAACAGCAGGGTATGCTTCTCTGATTATTGCAAACAGTCAGGTAAGCCGTTTTTGTCTATTGCGGACAAGCGGGCACGCTGTCTGATCTTATTCCAAATAGTCGGGTATGCCGTCTCCGTCCGCATCCAATTCATAATCCATACTTTCGCCGAAGCCGGAACCATAAATTTCGCGGGCTGTGATACGTTTGCGGTCGCGTTCCGCCTCGACGATTTTGCCCAGGAATTGTCTAACCTTCTCGGAGCCCTTGATATTCTTAAACTCCGTTAATCTCGCAGTCTGATCCATAGTATGAATAGTGACTGTGCCGACACGGAATAATTTTTGCCACAAGGTGCGCTTCAACTTCAGGTCCAGCACTCTATAAAGCAACACTTCTTCCGTATTGGTAGTGAATAAGCCGGTGCGGATAATGAAGCGGGTTGAAGTGACCTCATAGCGGGTAAACGAAATCGGCAAGCCCAGATAACGCTTCCGATCTTTCCACAAGATCTGCTCTTCTTCGATATCTAAACGGTATTTCCTTCGAGGCATAATTTTGTCCGGGTAAGAGGTTATATCCCTTCACCGATCCTCCTGCTTTTTTTTCATTTTACCTGATTTTTGACCGCAACGCAGATAAAGATTATATGACGAAGGCGATATTTGCGGGTTAAATTCCTTGGTAAAGCGTAATTTGCAATACCTTTAAGGTTTTTTGTTGACTTTATTTATCATGTGTGCTAAATTGTCAATGTACTCTGTCAGGAATGCAAGCTCACGACCCTTAAGTTAGTGATTGTCAGTTTCTTGGGGTTGGGGGCTTTTTCTATGCAGATACAAAATTTTGAGGAGGTACCTCAGGTGAAAAACGGTACAATCAAATGGTTCAATGCAGAAAAAGGTTATGGATTTATCTCTGATGATGAAGGCGGCGATGATGTTTTTATTCATTTCTCCGCGATCCAGACCGATGGCTTTAAAACGTTGTCCGAAGGTCAGCGTGTCACTTATGAAACTGAGCCGGATCCCCGGAACAGTTCTAAGACCAGAGCCGTTAACGTAACTCCGCTGTAAATCGATAACGGGTAAAACCCGAGTTTTTACATACAGGAAGTTTTGCGTAAGACCGTCCCTCAGGGGCGGTCTTTTTGCGTAAAATATTCGCAGCATTGACGTATTTGTTTGCTATCTTATGTTTATAATAAGCAGTCGGAATAAGCTGTTACATTTATAACTGCTTCTATGGAGGAATGTAAATTATGAAAATGAAATATAGTATGAAAAGATTATTTGCCGCTTTAACTGGTGTGATGCTGACTCTTGCTGTCGTATGCGCTCCGGTTCTCCTTTCCGGACAGGAGGTAAGCGCTGCGCAAGCTAACAACGAAGAACGTGTGATTGTGCTGGGCTCCGGACTCAGTGAAGCAGAAAGAACTGGCACTCTGGAGCAATTAGGAATAGATCCTCAGTCCGGAGTTGTTTTACACACGGTTACCGGAAGCGACGCAGAACGTTTTATCAACCAAAGTATTGCTGACAGCTCTATGATCTCGTCGGTTACAGTTGAATTCAAGGAAGAAGGCTCCGGCGTCAACACCAAAATCGTTACTCTGGAGAATATCACCAAAGTTAAGACTTATCAATATTCCAACGCTGCCATTACGGCAGGGATTTATGACTGCGAGATTATCGTCGGATCAATCCGTCCTGTTACCGGGAATTCAGCTTTAACCGGTGTTTATAAGGCTGCTGAGATCCAGGGCATTGAGCTTGACCAGGATAAGATGATTGCCGGCAATGATGAGCTTATTACCATTACCGTAATAGAGGACAATAACGCCAATAACGAGGATTTTGATTCGCAGGAGTTTTCCAAGGCGCTTACTGAAATCAAAGGTCAGATAGCCGAGCTGGTAGAGAAGGAAGGCAAAGACAATGTCACGATTGAGCAGATAACCGTGGTTATTAATAATGTCCTCAATAATTACAATATTAAGATTTCTCAGGAGGATATAAACAGACTGACAAGCACTTTAGAGAAATTCAAGAACACACTCAGTGCTGAAGATGTAGATAAAATCCTTGAGCAGCTGCAGTCTTTTGGAGAAAAGACATGGGGAATAGCTTTGGATTTCATTGATACAGCAAAAGAAGAAGGCTGGTGGGATCAAGTAGTCGAATTTTTCCGAAGAATATTTGAAGCGATAGTCGATTTCTTTACTGATCTCTTTGACTAAGACTAAACCGGCTGTATGCGTTGAGCGTGAGCATCGGCTGCCCCCAATTAATCCTTTGACTTTGTAAACCGGCTGTATGCGTTTGGCACGAGGCGTCTTCGAATCGATTTGTTAACTCTCTGTGTAAACCGTCTGTATTCTTTTGAGCGCCAGACTAAACCGGCTGTATGCGTTGAGCGCGATAGTTCAACACTAATGGCAGAAGCAGCATAGCGGCGATTATGCTGATTGTCGCAGCTGAGGATATTCCCCACAGTAAGGCTAGTCCGTAGGCAATGAATGCAACTGCCCAGGCGGCCAATAACTGGAAAATAATCATTATCCAGGTATCCCGCCAGTTGCCGAATTCATTTCTTGCTGCTGTGACTGCCGCTGCACAGGGAGTATAGATCAGGACATACACCAGAAAGGCAATTGCCGATGGTGTTGTAAACAGGGCAGCCAGAGTTGGCCCCAGTGTTTCTACGGTCGCCCCGCTCATTACAGCCAAAGTAGAGATGACGGCTTCCTTGGCTGTGAAACCGGAAATCAAAGCAGCAGGAATTCGCCAATCGTTCAGCCCCAACGGGTTGAATACAGGAGCTATGGCTGACCCCAACCAGGCAAGCAGGCTGTCGTCTGAGGAAGAGACGAAATTCAAATTCCGGTTAAAATGGCTCAAGAACCAGATTATTACGGTTACAGCCAGAATTATTGTGAATGCCCGGCGGAGAAAATCTCTGATTTTTTGCCATAGATTTCGGCTGACAGAGAGGAAAGAGGGGAAACGATAGGTCGGCAGCTCCATGATAAAAGGGGCTGCTTTACTGGAGTCAGGACGTTGACGCAGGCCAAGTCCCAGCAGAACGGCCAGATAAATCCCCAGCAGATAAAGCAGAGCAATAACCAGTCCTGCATGATCAGGAAAAAAGACAGCAGCTATCGCACCGTAGATCGGCACCTTGGCAGAACAAGACATGAACGGGATCATGTAATTTGTTAAGCGACGGTCTCGCTTGCTGGGAAGAGTCCGGGTAGCCATAATTGCAGGCACTGAACAGCCAAAGCCCATTATTAAGGGAACGATGGCCGCTCCGGAGATGCCCAGCCGACGCATCCAGCTGTCCATGACAAAAGCGACTCTGGCCATGTAACCGCTATCTTCAAGGATGCTGAGCATCAAGTATAGCAGCGCTATCAAGGGGAGGAAAGATAGTACCGAACCAACTCCTGCCAGAACTCCGTCCACAATCAGAGAGTGAAGAACAATATTTAATCCGGCCGCAGTCAAGCTGCTGTCAATTCGCCCGGTTAGCCAGCCCATGCCGCTGGTCAGCTGATCAGCAAGCCAGCTGCCGGGCAAGCCAAAAGCCACCCAGAAGACCAGAGCCATTAAGAGAATAAATATAGGAATCGCAGCGAAACGGTTAGTTAAGACGCGGTCAAGACGCTGAGTCAGAAGGTTCTCACCTGATCCCTTGTGAATTCCCGCTGAGACCACTTCATCAATAAAGCAATAACGCATGTTAGCAAGAGCAGCTAAATTGTCAGTCAGCAGTTCTTCTTCCATCAAGACAATTATCTGTTCGATGGCCTCAAGCTCATTAAGGTTTAAATTCAGACGTTCCTGAATTAAAGGATCTCTTTCAGCCAGTTTAGTGGCAGCGTAACGCGACGATAATCCGGCGGCTGAAGCACGTTCCTCTGTCAGGGACATAATGGCGTGGATTGCACGATGTGCAGGTCCTGAACAAAGATCCAGCTTAGCCGGTTTCTGTCCTGCTTTAGCAACTCGTACAGTTTCGTCAATCAGCTCACTGATGCCCTCGTTCTTGGAGGCGCTGATTGGGACCAGCGGCACTCCCAGGCGCTCGGTGAGTTCTTCGATGTGGACGTGACTGCCCTGCAGACGCATCTCATCCATCATATTGAGAGCTATCACCATAGGAATATTCATTTCAATTAATTGAATACATAGATAAAGTGAGCGCTCTATTTGAGTAGTGTCTATAACACTTAAAATAACATCCGGTTTTTCATCTATCAGGAAGTCACGCGTGACTACTTCTTCAGCGGAGTATGGTGAAAGAGAATAAATACCCGGAAGATCTACAACGGTAAACTCAGGATGACCTCGCAAAGGGGCGTCCTTCTTGCTGACGGTAACTCCGGGGAAGTTGCCGACCTTCTGATTTCTGCCGGTCATTTGATTAAAGACAGTGGTTTTTCCACTGTTCTGATTACCGATCAGCGCAATTATCAAAGGGCACCTCTTCTTCGTGCGCGTCTGCCGCGTCTGCTTTTACAGCCTTGCTCCTGCCGGGGATTGCGGCTGCATCCGTAACAATTGCCGCAAGGACTGGCTGCTGCAGTTACGCTGTCTATCTCTACAAAGGCAGCATCAGCCTTGCGCAGACTTAATACATATGAACGGATCCTTATGCACAGCGGGTCTCCGCTGGGAGCGGGTTTCCCCATCTCCAGACTCGTTCCCGGTGTCAGACCCATATCAAGCAAACGACGACGCAGAGCGCCTTCGCCGCCGACATTGATGATATTGGCTTGCTGCCCGGGCAGTAATTCTTCGAGTGTCATAGTTCCTCCTGCTGAGTTAGCTACGGATAACTTTCACAATAATTATAGCATCTGCTGCCGTATGTTCAATACTTGTACAGTGTACGGATCGCCGATTAAAATTTGTGGAACACTGGTATCTTTTTTGGAGCTGGTATTTCTATATAATGCATTTGCATAACACATATTATCAGGAAATATCTGTGAGGAATTATTTGCGGCCAGCCGCGATATTTAATAAATAAAATAAGGGAACTGGAGATTATTTATGGCAGAGAAAAAGAATCAGGTTGAGGTATTGAAGAACATTTTGCAGAAACTAAATGAGGGCGCTGCTGTTGAGGACGTTAAGGAAGAATTTCAGACGACCTTCGAGGGTGTGGATGCCAGAGAGATTGCCGCCGCAGAAGCGGCACTGATCAAGACAGGCATGCCTGTCGAAGAGATTCAAAATCTATGTAATGTGCACGCTTCAGTCGTAGAAGGCAATGTCAATGTAATCTCTGTCGATCCGGAGATGGGACATCCCTTAACAGTATTTTATCTGGAAAACGATGGCCTGGAGAATTTTCTGGACGGAGAATATGCTGAGGCAAAGGAAAAGTTTCTGGCTGCTCAAGATAATATTGCCTATGTGCGTGCGCTCAAAGAGCTGTTAAAAATTGACAAACATTATGGCCGCAAAGAACATCTGATGTTCCCTTATCTGGAGAGGAACACCATCACTGCTCCGCCTAAGGTTATGTGGGGCAAAGACGATGAAATCCGCGATCTGATTAAAGCCTCTCTTGCTAAAGCTGAAGCGGGAGAAAGGGACGAGGATCTTTTTTCCAAAATGGAATTTGAAGTCCGCGGCATGATTCAAAAAGAAAATGAAATTCTCAAACCGCTTCTGCTTGACAACATTACGGAAGATGACTGGAAAGTAGTGGCCGAGGAAAGCTGGCAATTCGGCTACGCTTTTGCCGCTGATATTGAAGGTGCCAGCCCGTCAGATGTCGCCACCTGGCTCAGAGGTGAAGAGCAGACGCAAGATAAGCGTGCCGGTGGCAGCGATGTGGAACTGCCCAGCGGCTATTTCAACGCTCATGATCTGGAAGCACTGCTTAACTCAATTCCTTACGATATAACTTATGTGAACGCTGATGATAAGGTGCAGTACTTCAGTGAAGGCAAACATCGTGTCTTCCCCCGCACCAGGACTATTATCGGGCGCAAGGTTGAAGACTGTCATCCACCCAAGAGTCTGCATCGAGTTGACTCTATTGTGAAAGACTTTAAGTCGGGGAAAAAGGATGAGGAGACTTTCTGGATTCAGAAAGATGGTCAGTTTATCCTGATTCGCTTTTATGCTGTTCGAGATGCAAAGGGAACTTATCTGGGAACCGTTGAAGTTACTGAAGAGATTTCTAAACTGAGAAGTCTGGAAGGCAGCAAGACTTTATTATCTGAAGAACAATAGACTTCTTGCAAGCACGAACAGACTGTAAAGTAAAAAAATACCTTTAGACAGCCAAAGTTAAATACTTTTAGACCAAGGATCGGTATCAATTAAGTTAATATCAAGGCATCAGATAAAGCTTAGCCTCGGCTAAGCTTTATTTTTGAGGGACTCTGACTCAGAGCCTAATCATAAAATCCGATTGAGGGAGAAGAGAAATATTCGTCAAGCTGATCCGGCGAGTAGATGCCATTATTTGTGACAATTCCGGTAACCAGTTCAGAAGGAGTGATATCGAAAGCCGGATAATATGCTTTGACTCCATTCATGGCAGTTCTCTTGCCGCCGCATTGCAAAACTTCAGCCACATCTCTTTCTTCGATCAAGATGTCAGCCGCGGTTTCTGTGCTACTGTCAGGAATACCTGTCACATAATAGGGGATGTCAAAATAATCACAGAGGATGGCAATCTGCCAGGTTCCTACTTTATTTATAATTTGACCATCCCGGCAGATTGTATCCGCGGCAGAAGTGAACAGGTCAATTTTTTTGTTTTTTATAGTCGCTGCGACCATATTGTCTGTAATTACAGTGACGGGGAAGCCCATATCCTGAGCGACGCTGGCAGTCAGACGCGCCCCCTGCAGATAAGGTCTGGTCTCAGGAACAAACAGCTGCAGTTCGACTCCCCTGTTTCCGGCTTCTCTGAGCATGGTCCCGACAATAGTTTCGCCAAAACACTGAGTCAAAATCCTCGCCTTGGGAGGAAAGAGATCGACCAGATGTCTGGCTACCCGGCTCATGACGGCATAACGGTGCTGAATATTTGCCAGAGCGTGATCAAAAAGAGCTGCGGGCATGTCAGAGCCTTCAGCTGCAGATTTTTTTGCTGCAGCCAGGCTGCCATTCACAATCTTGCGCATTCGTGGTGCAGTTGTAGGCCTTGCTGTTGCCAGAGCCTCAGCCGCCTGCCGAAGAAATTCCAGCCTTGCGTCAGTTTTACAGTGACGGCATTCCCAGGCAGCCAGTGCCATTCCCATGGCGGCGGCAGTGTATGGGCCTGCGCTTTGCGTTACCATATCAGCGATAGCCCGGGCAACTTCCAGATGGGTATGGCAGGTGACGAATTTTACTTGAGGGTAAATGCGGCGATCAAGGATTCTTACCTTGCCGTCCTCAAACCAGGCGACATTCTCATAGCGCAGTAAAAAAGCCATGCCATCGTCATAACGTTTAGTGTTTTCCTGCATATCAGAGCTCGCTTAATACTGCTGTAACCAGCTTTGTCAGCCTTTCGACAGATGAGGATCCGATTTCTTCCACCTGGGAAAGCGGCGCATCCTCAGGCAGAATCCCCGAGGCCATATTGGTGATGATCACAGTATCCACTCCCAACAGCTTGAACAGTCTAATCGGTTTGGCCAAATCCGAGAAGGAATAGCCTTCATAATAATGAAAACGCCCTGACATGCATAAGACATCTCTGCCGGCCAGCTCGCCGCTGATCATCAAGCCGGCGTGTGAAGGTGCAGTAGATTGAGGGAAGCCCGGTATTTCATCATAAGGAATGCTAATGGGGTTTTTGATTTCATCGGCCAGACCACCCAGAGAGGTGCCCAGAATAATTCCGAATTTTGGCGCTTTGTTGATTCGGCTGCGCACGAAGGCGGTCATTTCCAGGAAATCTTCCATTTTGTCCCAGCTCATATAAGCTCCTTGCTTGCAGCGATTTTTTTAGAACTATATTTCTCTGATATGCGCATAATTAAACCGGTGCGGTTTCTTACCCCTTGCGATGTGGCCTATGCCGATAGCGACCCGAAAATATTCGCCTTCTGCAAAACCCAGTTCAGAACGAAGATTTCCTTCATCATTACTGCGAAAGGCGCGTCTGCACATGCCGTTAATGCATGAGCCCAGGCCAAGTGAATGTGCGGCCAGAGCCAGATTCTGCACTGCAATCCCGGCATCCATAATGGCGTAGCGGGAATCCTGTGAATATATGAATATCACTAAAGGGGCGCCATAGAAAATATCTTCGGCTTTGCGCTGCTTCAAACGAGCCAGCCCGTTACTGTCACTTTCAGCCGCCATAGCTTCATATACTTTTGTATTAATCTTGGCAAGTAAATCTTTATCAGTGACAAATACAAAGCGGTTTTCTTGCTTGTTTGTAGCTGTCGGTGCTGCTAAAGCCGCCTTTTTCAGATCCTCGATCATCTCAGAAGAAACTGCCTCATGTGTATAAGACCGCGTACTGCTGCGCTCCAAAATAGATCTCATAGTATCATTCATGATTCTCTCCCTAAATCCTCTTGCTTAGAAATAGCCACTTCAGTCTTCAATTAAAATTATACTCGGTTACGATCGGATCTCTGCCTGTTCGTTGATCTTCGAACCATTCATACCAAGATATTCCCAGCATGGAACCGGAGACGAGGATTACATTGTCCCAGCCACTGTTCTGAAGGGCGCAAACAGCGTTGTAACTGCGTGTTGAGGAGCGGCAGTAGAGATAGACAGGCTGATCCCGGGGGATTTCATCCATACGCTGTCTCAATTCATATAAAGGAATATTAACTGCCCCTTTTATATGACCGCAATCATACTCTCCCTTGCTGCGGGAATCGACAAAGTACGCTCCTGACTCTACAAGTCCCCTGACCTCTGAGACATGCACTTGCTTTATGACACCATGCAGGATATTGAGTCCCACATAGCCGGCGAAATTTACTGAGTCACGGCCAATCGAAAATGGGGGTGCGTAGCATAGCTCGAGATCCTTCAGGTCTTCCAGGGTGGGGCCGAACTTTAACATGCCGGCGATAACATCACAGCGCTTCACCACATCACCGCGGCCGATACATTGTGCGCCAAGTATTTTTCCGGTTGGAATTTCGAAGATAACTTTCAAATACTGATTTTCAGCCCCGGGCATAATGCTGACAATATCTGAGGGAATCACATAAACATAGTCATAGGGTACCTGAAGATTATTTCGCTTGATAATATTTTCGGTCAGGCCGGTCACGGCGCCGTTGTAATCGAAGACTTTGAGGCAGGAGGAACCTATATAACCTGTATTCATTGTGTATTTGCCGTACATATGATCAGCTGCGAAACGCGCTTGCTTAAGTGCCGGTCCGGCTAAAGGAAGAGGGGCTGTTTGTCTGGACAAAGCATAAAAGACTTCGACAGCGTCACCTATGGCATATATATCCGGGTCTGAGGTTAAGAAATTCTGATCCACTTTAATAGCTTTTCTCTCCGTTAATTCCAGCCCCGCCTTTTCTGCTAAAGCAGAATCCGCTTTTGCGCCTGTTGCCATGATTACAATATCAGAAGGCAGCTTCTCTCCGGAGCTGAGAACGGCGTGCCCTTCCTCAAGGGCGTTAACTGCTTGATTCAGATATAGCTTCACGCCTTGGTCAATCAATTCTTTTTGCAGAATTTGTACCATATCAAAGTCAAAAGTCATTAGAACCTGCGGCAGCATCTCGACCAGGTAAACCTCGTAGCCGGCCATTTTCAGATTCTCCGCTGCCTCTATGCCAATGAAACCTCCGCCAATAACAACAACGTTGACAGCCTCGGTTTCAGAAAGACATTCTTGAATCCTTCTTACATCCGTTACGTTACGCACAGTAAAACAAGATACTTCATCAAGCCCCTTAATAGGCGGCACAGGCACTTTGGCACCCGGAGAAAGAACTAACTTGTCATAAGCTTCACGGTATACTTCACCAGTGTTGAGGTTTTTTACTTCAACTTCACTTTTGGCGCGGTCAATATCTATGACCTCGTGCCGGACACGAGCATCGATATTGTAGTGAGACTTTAATGATTCAGGAGTTGTCAAGACCAGCTCTTCGCTGGTGGCGACTACCCCGCTCAGATGATATGGCAAACTGCAGTTGGAGAAAGACACGTGCTCGCCTCGTTCAAAGACGATTATCTCTGCTTGTTCATCAAGTCTGCGAATACGGGCTGCTGCGGACATGCCGCCTGCGACTCCGCCGACAATCAATACTTTCTTCAGCATGGCTTTCACTCCTTACAAATAATATCTAATATCTGTATATAGTTTAACTCAAGTTGCGTATTAACGTGAGTTACGTCAAATGAACTGCAGTTGCGCGTTAACGTGAGTTACGTCAAATGAACCGCTTGCCAGTTATTTAGTCTATCAAGAGGCACAGAGGAATAGCATGCAGAATAACAACGTTCCACAGTTCGTTCGTGCAATTTCCATAAATTTTTTAATTTCTTGGACTTGTTGACTTGTTTTTGTTAGAAGATTGTAATAATACGCAATGTTCTTATAGTCTTGGAAGTGATACTATACATGGTAGTATGAAGAACTGAAACCACAACATGTAGTCTACGAGGTGTTTGTTATGTCACAGGAAGATCACAATCACATACCAGCCGCAGATGGAGCCGCAAACAGAACGGAGCAAGATCTGTCTCCAATACTGGTCATCCCGGAAATAAATGTGCAAAGAGAGGATCTGATTGGCACGTTAGGGCCTCTCGACGGTCCTAAATCAATCACCAAAAGAGATGGCAGCCATATGCCCTTTGACGCCTACAAGATCAGAAATGCCATCGCCAAAGCCAATGCCATGATCCCTTCAGAGACAATGACAGAGGCTGAACTGGATGATGTTACAGTAATGGTGGTTCGCACCCTCCCTGTTGACGGCGTACCCGGGGTCGAACAAATTCAGGATTGTGTTGAAGAAGCGCTCTTCCAGGCGGGCAGACTGCAAACTGCCAAAGCCTACATGATTTATCGCGCTGAGCATACAAAAATAAGAGAAGCGCATGGTGATCTGATGAAGATTTACCGGCAGGTAACTTTCGCCCGCTCCGAGGAGGCCGACCTCCTGCGGGAGAATGCCAATATTGACGCCGATACCGCCATGGGCACGATGCTCAAATACGGCTCTGAAGGCGCTAAAGCCTTCGTAGATCAGGATATCCTCCCCACAGACATGGCATCAGCCCATCGCGACGGTGACATCCACATTCATGACAAAGATTTTTACATGCTGACAGAAACCTGCTGTCAGATCGATATTCCGGCTCTCTTCGAGAAAGGTTTTTCTACCGGGCACGGTTTCCTGCGTCCGCCTCAATCAATTACCAGCTATTCCGCTCTGGCCTGCATCGCCATCCAGGCGAATCAGAATGAGATGCACGGCGGTCAGTCAATCCCCGCTTTCGATTTTGCGATGGCGCCGGGTGTCAACAAGACCTGGAAAAAAAGCTGGCGCAGCGTGCTCACAACGGGCCTTCTGTCTTCAGATACCAATCTTTCATACGAAGACGCTCAGGAAATAGCTGCAGACCTCCTGGACAGCTTTGTCCAGCCCTTCACTCTCGATCACGAAGAAGAATTAATCCGGCACTTAACCGGCAGGATCGACCGGCGACTGGCGGAGAATCTTGCCGTCCAAGTCAGAACAATTACTAAAAAAGAGACCTATCAGGCAATGCAAGCCCTGATTCATAATTTAAATACCATGAACTCGCGGGCTGGGGCTCAGGTACCTTTCAGCTCCATAAATTATGGTACGGATACCTCAGCGGCGGGCAGGCTGGTCATCAGCTCCCTTTTGGAAGCTACCCGTGACGGCCTGGGCAACGGTGAAACCCCGATTTTTCCGGTTCAGATTTTTAAAGTTAAAGAAGGTATTAATTACAATGAGGGGGATCCGAACTATGATCTCTTCTGCGCTGCCATGCGCACTTCTGCCAAGCGCCTTTTCCCGAACTTCTCCTTCCTTGACGCCACCTTCAATATGCAATATTACCGCCGGGGAGACTACAATTCTGAAGTTGCCTATATGGGCTGCCGCACGCGCGTGATGGCAAATGTTTATGACCGTTCGCGCGAAGTCACCAATGGCAGGGGCAACCTCAGCTTTACTTCGATAAATCTGCCGCGCCTGGGTATAGAAGCACGCGGCGATATCAAAGAATTTTTCAACCAGCTCGACAAGAAAATGGATCTGGTCTTTAGACAGCTGCTGCACCGCTATCGCATCCAGGCGGCACGTCGGGTTAAGAACAATCCTTTCCTGATGGGACAAGGTATCTGGCTTGATTCAGATAAACTGGAGGCCAATGATCCTGTCGAAAAAGTCCTGAGGCACGGCACTTTGTCCGTTGGCTTTATAGGTTTGGCAGAGACATTGAAGGCACTTACCGGCAAGCATCACGGAGAATCCGAGGCAAGCAGGAAATTAGGACTGGAGATCGTCAGACATATGCGTAAACGCTGTGACGAAAAATCTGAGATGATGCAACTGAATTTCACGCTTTTGGCAACCCCCGCCGAGGGGTTATCCGGACGCTTCCTCAAGCTTGACCGCAATCGTTATGGAATTTTGCCCGGCATTACAGATCGTGAATTCTATACAAATTCTTTCCATATCCCGGTCTATTTCCCCATATCAGCCCTGGAAAAAATCCAGATAGAGGGACCTTATCATGAGTTAACAAATGCCGGCCACATCAGCTATGTCGAGCTGGATGGAGACGCTGCCCAGAATCCTGAGGCCTTTGCCGCAGTAATCAGAGCAATGAAGGAAAATAACCTTGGTTATGGTTCAGTCAATCATCCCGTTGATCGTGATCCGCTTTGCGGTTATGTGGGGGTAATAGGCGAGATCTGTCCTCGCTGCGAACGCAGAGAGAACGAGACCTTATCCAAAGATAAATTACTGGAACTGAAAAGACAATACCCCAATACCCTCGCCTACATTAGCTCACAGCAGAGAAATGGCCTTGCCTTCCAGCGTATCCGACGAATTACCGGCTATCTGGTCGGCTCGCTGGAACGCTTTAATGATGCCAAGCAGTCTGAGGTAAAGGCCCGGGTACATCACGGACTCAATCCTGGACATTAGAGTGAATATTAATATGAATGCTGAAACAGACGAGCTTGTATTTCGCGATTCCTTCGTCAGGATCGCAGGTGTTGAAGCGGAGTCTTCTGTTGATGGCCCGGGGCTGCGTTATGTAATCTTCGTTCAGGGCTGTTCACATCACTGTTCCGGCTGCCATAATCCCACCACCCATGATTTTTACGGAGGGCAGGTAACTGACCTCTGGACACATGTAAAAGCCTTGCGGGCAAATAAGCTCCTGAAAGGGCTTACTATCTCCGGGGGTGAACCATTCTTGCAGCCGTTGCCTCTGACGATGTTGGCGAAGGAGGCACATCGTTTAGGCCTTGATGTCATCTGTTATAGTGGTTATACATATGAGGAACTGAGATATGCCGCAGATGCCGGCCAGCATGTCAGTGAATTACTAAGGCAGGTTGATTATTTGATCGATGGCTCTTTCATAGAAGAATTGAAGGATATCTCCCTTAGTATTCGCGGCAGCAGCAATCAGCGTATACTGGTCATGAAAGATGGTTTTATGACTGAAGAATTAGGGGAACTCACGTAATGGACGCAGACACCGAGAAATTTAAGAATTCCGGTATCAAAGAACTGGTAGAAAAGAAATATGGAATTGATGATCTGATTTCGATTCTGACATTCTTGCGCTCTCCTGACGGTTGTCCCTGGGACAGAGAGCAGACTCATGCCAGTATTAAACATAATTTGATCGAAGAAGCCTACGAAGTAATAGACGCTATTCAAGCGGAGGATCCTGACAGTCTGAAGGAAGAATTGGGAGATGTCCTGATGCAAGTCGTTTTTCACGCTAGGATGGCTGAGGAAAACGGCGAGTTTGACTTTAATGACGTCGTGACTTCTATCTCGCGAAAATTGATCTCAAGACACACTCATGTTTTTGGCCAGGATATTGCCTGCAATTCTGCGGAAGTGCTGCAGACCTGGGAGAAGAATAAGAAAATTGAAAAAGGACTCAAGAGTCAGACAGAAGTTCTCCAGGATGTTCCCCGCTCCCTTCCGGCACTTACCAGAGCATACAAGGTACAAAAAAGAGCAGCCCAGGTAGGTTTTGACTGGCCGGACAGCAGCGGGTCGCTGGCAAAGATTTTTGAGGAACTAGAAGAGATCAAAGAACAAATTGAGGAAGCTCAGGATAAATTGATTTCCGGTGAATGGAGCGCCGCCGATGGCCGTAAAGCTGTGGAGAAGGAATCCGGAGATCTGTTATTTGCCGTTGTAAATTACCTTAGAGCCCTGAAGGTTGAACCGGAAGTGGCACTAAATTTATGTACGGATAAATTTATTCGCAGATTTGCCAGCATGGAGCAATTGGCTATTAGCAGAGATAAAGAGATGGCGAGTATGACTCTGGAAGAATTAGATGACTTGTGGGATGAAGTTAAGTTGTTAGAGAAGAGAGAAGAAGAGTGAGATTAGATAAATTTTTAAAAGTGTCGAGGATTGTGAAAAGGCGCACAGTGGCTAATGAAATGGCTGCAGCCGGCAGAGTCAGCATTAATGGCAAGAGAGCGAAACCGGGCACTGAAGTAGCGATCGGCGATATCATTGAAATCGGTTTTGGTGAGCGACAGACCAAGATAAAGGTTACGGATATTAAGCAGTCGGTAAGGAAAGAAGAAGCAGAGACTCTATACGAGCTTTTAAGTTGATTTATTGTCCCCAAGAACTCCGATATGGCTGCGGCCAGCGTCGCTGCGAATTGTTACATTTTGATTACTTTTACTTTTAAAGCCCGGTTTCGGGCTTTTTTCGTGTGTTTTCGCAGATAAAAGAGACTTGGAGACTGGACAAACCGAACAAAAAACAGATACAATAAACGACACAGATGGTTAAGTAATGATGTAACGTCAGCAGGAGGTCTTGTAGCGATGAACGGCAAGCGCTCGACCGAAAAAGTGAAGACTAAAATGTCAAAAGCAGCGTTGACGAGAATGATTTTCTCCGGCGGGCTGATTATTGTTCTGGCTGTCTGCTTTACGATCTTTGTTTCCCAGGAACAGGAATCTGAACGTCTGCTGCGCAAGCACGAAGAGCTGGCAGCGGAGAAGGCCGAGCTGGAAGCTATCAACTTTGAATTAGAACAATTACTTAGTATTGAGGGAACCCCCGAATATATCGAACGGGTCGCAAGAGATAACTTGGGCATGGTCGCACCTGAAGATATAATCATCGCTGAAAAATAAAAGACGCTGCCCTCAAAGGTAAGCGCCTTCAATTAATTATCTATAATATACTTGCACTGTTTTGCAAAGAAACCCACTTATTACAGAGATGCTGCATAATTACAGAGATACCGACTTACTGCAGAGATACCAACTTATTGCAGAGACACGGCCTTAACTGATGTCTTGTCTGCCTACAAAGGCTCTCATCAAAGTTACTTCGTCCGCATATTCCAGATCACTGCCCATAGGGATGCCATGTGCCAGCCTGGTGGTTTTGATGCCGGTGTTTTTTAGCAAGCGGGCGATATATAAAGCTGTCGCCTCTCCCTCTACAGTAGGATTAGTCGCCAATACGACCTCTGATACTTCATCAGCTTCCTGCAATCTGACTAAAAGCTCCTTCAGCTTGATTTGCTCGGGTCCGATGTCTTGCATCGGTGATATTGCTCCATGCAAGACATGATAAAGCCCCTTGTACTCTTGTATCTTCTCAATGGAAACGATATCGCGCGGATTCTCAACCACACAGATCATAGAGCGGTCGCGCTGAGGTGAGGCGCAGATTTCACAGGGATCAGTCTCTGTCAGATCGCAGCAGATGGGGCACAGATGGATCTGCTCGCTGGCATTCCGGATAGCTTCAGCCAGCTCCCGGGCAAAGGAATCTTCCTGAGCCAGAATATAATATGCGAGACGCTGGGAACCTTTTCTGCCGATGCCGGGCAGCTTTCCCAGTGATGTGATGAGGCGTTCAATAGCAGGTGAAAAATGTCTTGCCATTACTTATAAACCCGGGAATCCCATGCCGCTTCCACCAGTAACTTTGGCCATTCTGGCTTCAATCTTGCTGTCAAGATCGCGCATTGCTTCATTAATGGCAGCCACAACCAGATCTTGCAGCATTTCCGCATCGTCCGGATCAATTACTTCCCTGGCCAGTTCCAATGATAGAACTTGGTGGTCGCTGCCGACTGTGACTTTGACAAAACCACCGCCGACAGAAGTCTCTCCTGTCATATCCTTAGTTTCTTCCTGTGCTATCTCAAGCTCCCGCTGCATGCGCTGAGCCTGCTGCATAAGCTGATTCATATTGCCGCCGCCGAATCCTTTACCCATCGGCATTCCTTTTTTCGCCATCTATTCTTCCTCCACTTCTAAAGGTACGTCAGTATCCTGGCAGACCTTTCTGATACGACTAAGCCATTCCGGTTCAGCCGTAGCACCGGCATTATCCTCTGCCTCTGTGTTCTGCCTGGCTATAACATTAACCGGCTGTTCCATCTCCTGTGATACAAGCCGGCATAGCAGCCTGGTCGCATCGGGCATGCTGCAACGCTCGAATTGTGAATTCATAGTGCTGTCAAAATCAAGATACCAGTTGGTACCATCATAACTAACATGTGAAGAGCGTGCCATAATCAATATATCTATATGGCCGAGCTCATTAAGTTCATTTAAGATATTTGTCCAGTGTGTAATCAGCTGATCATGGTCCAACAGGGTTGCAGCAGCGACTGTATCATTAATCTCTTCGCCATCCGCCGGGTCATCATCGGTGCTGTCCACTGTGCCATCTGTTGAATCATCTGCAGCGTCATTGGCTGCTTCATCCATAGCTTCACAGGCTGGAGCATCTGCCGGTTCATCTGCCGAGTCATACGCTGCGTTGTCAGCTGTGTTATTCTTTGCGTCCTTGGCTGCTTCATCGGTTGCTTCATCCACTGCAGCATCTGCCGGGGCATCAGCTGCGTCAACCTCATAGTCAGCGGCTTTGGCAGCGGCCGTCACTGAAGTATCATTTGCTTCGGTATCTTCAGCCATAGCTTCACAGGCTGCAGTTATCAGCGGCTTCCCGTTGCCGTCAACTGCAGATTCGGCAGGCAGATTGTCTTCAGCAGGCGCAGCTGCTTGCCGCGCTGCTTTTGCAATCGGCTCAGATTTTGCTGTGACGGCAGAATCGTCGGTGGTCAACCTCTCAATTACTGAATCAGGAATATCGCCCAGTAATCTGATCAAACCGATCTCCAGACTGGTGCGCAGATCCGGAGTCCAGCGCAATTCATTCAGCAAAGAGGATAAGCCTTGAATCAACATAATTATCGTTTTAGCATCGGAATTTTTTGCTAAGCTGAGCATATTATTTAATGATTGCCCGGTAGCCTGGATCATATCTGCGGGATTGTCGGATATTTTGCAAATCAGGACATTGCGCAGGTAACGGGCGAGATCGGCCACGGTTTGGACCAGGTCGCGCCCGGACAAAGAGAGCTGATCAACTAAGGCCAGCAACAGGTCAACCCTCTTACCGAGTATAGCACCGGCAAGGTCTGCCAGAAACTGGTCATCGACTAAACCTACCAGATCTAATACCGCATCACGAGTAATTTCGCCTTCGACACCTGTATTGGCCTGGTCAAGCAGCGAAATGGCGTCACGGAGTGTTCCTTCTGCCAGAAGGGCCATTGTTCTCAAAGCTTCATCAGTAACATCTATCTTATAACTGCCGGCGATTAGGCGCAGCCTTGTTGTAACATCTTCCAGCGGGATACGACGGAAATCATAACGCTGACAGCGAGAGATAATTGTAGCGGGGATTCGGTGGGGCTCTGTGGTGGCAAGAATGAAAATTGCATGCGCCGGAGGTTCCTCAAGCGTTTTGAGCAGAGCATTGAAGGCACCTGCTGAGAGCATATGAGCTTCGTCAATTATGTACACTTTATATCTGGCAGAGGCCGGCGCAAAGAGCACCTCATCAGTCAACCGACGGATATTTTCTACACTGTTATGTGAAGCGGCGTCCATTTCTACAACGTCAAGTAAGCTCCCGTCGTCAATAGCGAGGCAAATCTCACATTTATTACAGGGGTTGCCATTATCCGGATCCAGGCAGTTTACTGCCTTAGCGTAGATACGAGCCAGGGAAGTCTTGCCGGTTCCTCTGGTACCGGTAAACAGATAAGCGTGACAGGTCTCGCCCTTGACCACACTCTGCCGCAAAGGAAAAACAACTTGTTCCTGTGCCACGACTTCATCAAAAGTCTGAGGTCTCCATTCACGATAAAAGGCGATTCTTGCCATGTTACTGCTCCTTCCTCCAGGGAAAACGCCGCATCTGGGCTGCAGCTGAAGCGGGCAACCCCGCGGCACCTACGGTTTGCCGCTTACCGCTGCTTCCTTCCAGACCTGGCGGGGTTCACGGGCCGCATCGCACGGGACCCACTATCAACTGCAGGCCAGTTACGGCGTTAGGCTTTAATTGTAGCATAAAATTGACCTGCATAAAGGGTGAATCAGAGCTATGGTTTAAGGCCTATGTTTTAAGCAGGTTGAAGCAAATCTCGAAGCAAATCTCCCGGACTAAAGGTAATATTGGGAAATGTGTATACTATCATAATCTAAACAAAGATTAAGTTGTTTAGATTGATAAATTTATATATATAGTTTGACCTTTTAAATGATTAAGAATAAAATTGTGGGAATTCGATTTTTCTTGCAAATAATGCATAAAAATGCAACGAGGCACAGAAATCCTGTTCCACAGATCGAATTAAACAATTTGCCGAGGAGGTCAAATGTATGAGAAAGTCAAAATCTAAGAAAGTGTTCACAACAGTTCTACTGGTGTCGTTGGCAATTATTATGCTGCTGACATCCTGCGGGACTGCGGCAGAACCGGAGACAACAGATCCGGAAAACGGCAACACAGAAGCACCGGGCGAAACAGGGGATACCATTAAGATTGGTGGCTTAGCCCCACTAACCGGAAATGTTTCTATCTATGGTATTGCTGTTAATAATGGAGTCCAGCTGGCAATCGAAGAGGTTAATGAAAACGGCGGAGTTTTGGGTAAACAGATCGAGTATATCGTTTACGACGAAAAAGGCGAGACAGTAGAAGCAACAAACGCCTATAACCGCTTAGTCAATGACGATAAAGTTGTGGCAGTAATCGGTGACGTTACCTCAGAGCCATCTATCGCTGTAGCTCAGCGTGCAGCTCGCGACAATATGCCCTTAATAACAGCAAGCGGCACGTCTGCCGACATTACTAAGCAGGGAGAAAATGTTTTCCGTGCCTGCTTTATTGATGAGGTACAGGGCGATCTGATGGGCGCATTTGTTGCTAATAATCTGGAACTTAAGAAAGCAGCAATTTTATACAACGTATCAGATAACTATTCCCAGGGACTGACGGACGCTTTCACGGCCAGATGTGAAGAAGAAGGTGTTGAGATTGTAGCTTCTGAGAATTACAGTTCCACAGACACAGATTTCAAAACACAGCTTACCAAGATTAAGACTGCCGGGGCTGAAGTTCTCTATGTTCCTAATTACTATAACGACAACATCATGATAGTGCGTCAGGCCAAGCAGGTCGGTTTGGATGTTCCTTATCTGGGCGGCGACGGCTGGGATGGCGTTCTGAGCGAAAATGTCATAGGTACAGAGAAGAATGATGCCGACGGCGCATATTTTACCAACCATTACGCACAGGACGACCCTAATGAAAAATTGCAGTCTTTCTTAAGTGCTTACCGCGAAGCTTATGATATGGAAGCTGTTTCATTCGCAGCTCTCGGCTACGATGCCGCCAATATGATGATACAAGCTATAGAAGAGGCAGGAAATACTGATTCAGATGCTATCATTGATGCTATGAAGAATCTGGAATATGAGGGTGTCACCGGCAACATTACCTTTGATGACAATAATAATCCCATCAAGACTGTGTCTATCATTCTGATTAAAGATGGTGAATATACTCTGTCTACTAAGATGCAGAGCGACGAATAGCATCGTAAATCGGATATAGATTAAACACTTAAAAGGTGAATTTTTATCAAAGTCATGAACCAGGCAGGATAACATCCTCTTGGTTCATGGCATTTGTATCTTTAAAGACAGCTCTGTTGAAAAGAGATTATTTATGACATATTTCATATTACAGTTTTTGAATGGCTTGCAGATAGGATCGATCTATGCCCTGATTGCCCTTGGTTACACGATGGTATATGGCATTATCAAGCTGATCAACTTCGCTCATGGTGAAATTATGATGACAGCGGCCTATTTCATATATTTCTTCATGACATTGCTGGATCTCCCCTTTATTGCAGCCACTATTCTGGCTACAATTTTGTCTGTAATTTTAGGCGTTTTGATCGAGAGAATAGCGTACAGGCGTTTACGCCAGGCATCCAGGCTCTCTGCTTTGATCACAGCTATAGCTGTCAGTCTGTTTCTGCAAACTTTATATGCTATTTTATTCACTCCTGACCCCAGAGCCTTCCCCTTGACTGCATCCAGTTTTCCGGTCTTGCACGCCGGAGAGATCTCTATAAGTGCATGGACCCTGATCACTATTGCAGTTGCTGTGGTTGTAATGATCCTCCTGCAGTTGTTCGTGACCCGCCACAAGGCAGGCAAAGCCATGCTGGTTGTTTCTGAAGACTTGAAGGGAGCGTATCTGATGGGGATCAAAGTGAACCGAATAGTATCAATGACCTTCGCTATCGGTTCAGCTCTGGCTGCCATTGCAGCAGCGTTATATATAGTCTCCTATCCCCAGATAACTCCTTATATGGGAGCGTTGCCCGGTATCAAGGCATTTATTGCTGCTGTGCTGGGCGGAATAGGGCTTATCCCCGGCGCTATGCTGGGCGGCTTCCTCCTGGGTCTCGTCGAGACGATGACTAGAGCATATATCCCTTCATCGGTTGCTCAACTTTCTGAAGGAGTAGTATTTGTCATCTTAATCCTGGTCCTGTTACTAAAGCCAGCGGGATTATTGGGAAAAAGCGAGCGAGAGAAAGTATAGGGGGGAGTATGCCAAAATCAAAATTTAAATCTTACCTGATAAATTTGGCTGCTGCAGCTTGTGTTTATTTAGTCTTTTATCTGATATTCAGTAATGGACTGGTCAGTCGCACCTTCATAGATCTTTTCACTCTCTGCTGCATATTCAGTATTGCCGCAGTGTCATTGAATCTTTCGACGGGGCTTTTGGGTGAATTGAATTTGGGTCATGCAGGATTCATGTCAGTAGGCGCTTATACTTCAGCGCTGATAACGTTGTCTGCAGACAGTCCCGGGAACATACCCATCCTTTTTGTCTCTCTGATTGCCGGCGGCCTGATGGCCGCACTTTCGGGTATAGTTGTCGGTATCCCGGCCTTTCGGCTCAGAGGAGATTATCTTGCCATCACCACCTTGGCTTTTGGTGAGATTGTAAAAGTTATTATGCGGTCCATGAAAATTACCGGAGGCGGTCAGCCGCTGACCGGGATTTCTCTTGACACTACTTACACGATGGGGTATTGGGTACTCATAATTACTATTATTGTTATCTATACTCTGATACGCTCCAGCCATGGCAGAGCGATCTTGTCTATCCGTGAGGATGATATTGCGTCTGAAGCTTGCGGTGTAGCAGTTACACGTTATAAATTGATCGCCTTTTCTCTATCTGCTTTCTTCGCCGGTGTAGCCGGCGGTCTCTATGCTCATTACCAGGGCGTATTGGAGCCAAGCTTTTTTGATTATAACCAGTCAATAAACTTCATGGTCATGGTCGTCCTCGGTGGTATCGGTTCATTGACAGGCTCAGTAATATCTGCATTTTTCCTGACCTTATTGCCGGAACTGTTAAGAGGATTAGCTGCATATCGTACCTTGATCTACTCTGCAGTCCTGATCTTATTAATGTTATATCGTCCTGAAGGATTGCTGGGACAGAAGGAACTTTCCCAGCGCGTTATCGGCAATCTTTTCCGCAGAGTGAAGCGAGAGGAATCTCCCCCGAGCTCAGGAGTGGGAGGGAGCAGCGTTACTCCTCAGGAGAATATTCCCGTCAGCGGCAGCGCTGAACGCAAAGCAGACAGTGACCTGCGCGAGAGGACGGGTACTTCTTCAGGCACTCCGGAAGAACCATTAGAACGTAAATGGAAGGGAAGGAGATAAAAGATGGCTTTACTTGAAGTTAATAATTTAACACTCAGATTCGGTGGCCTGATTGCTGTCAATGATGTTAGCTTTACCGTTGAGGACGGCAGTATTACAGGTATGATCGGACAGAATGGCGCGGGGAAGACAACTATCTTTAATCTTCTTACACATGTGTACCAGCCTAATAGCGGCACCGTTATCCTTGACGGAGAGATCATGAAGGGGAAGAAGCCTCATCAGGCAGTAGCACGCGGACTCACCCGCACTTTTCAGAACATTCGCCTTTTCCGCAATATGCCCGTCATTGACAATGTTAAAGTAGGTTTCATTTATCAGGGCAAATACTCAGTACCGGCAGGAGTTTTCCGCCTCCCTTCCTACTGGCGGGAAGAAAAATCAATTCATGAAAAAGCTATGGAATTACTGCAGGTTTTTGATTTGGATCCCTATGCTGATTACTACGCAGGAAACTTGCCTTACGGTCAACAGCGTCAACTGGAAATTTGCCGTGCCCTGGCAACCAATCCACGCGTCCTTTTGCTCGATGAGCCTGCGGCAGGTATGAACCCCTCCGAGACTGAAGCCCTGATGGAAAGAATAGATGCAGTGCGCGAGCGATTTTCTATTGCCATACTGCTTATTGAGCATGACATGAAACTGGTAATGGGCATCTGTGACAAGATCGTCGTTTTGAATTATGGCTGCGTGATCGCAGAAGGAATTCCTGAGAATATAAAGAAGAACAAAGAAGTAATCGATGCCTATTTAGGATGCGAGGTTTAGGATGAAGAGTCTGTTCACTATTAGTGATCTGCATGTTTTTTACGGTCCAATCCACGCCATTAAAGGTATCAGCCTCGAAATTAAGGAAGAAGGAGAGTTGGTATCTTTAATCGGGGCAAATGGTGCCGGTAAGACGACTATCATGCACTGCATTTCCGGATTATTGCGTCCCCGCCAGGGACAGATTATATATAACGGACTGGATCTGGTTAAGGTTAAGCCGGAAGATATTGTAACTACCGGTTTGGTTCAGGTGCCTGAAGGAAGAAGGATCTTCACCCGGCTGTCTGTAGAAGACAACCTGGAGATGGGTGCTTATATCCGTACTAAGAAATCCGAAGTAAAAAAGGATGTTGAAGATATTCTTGAGCGCTTTCCCCGTTTAGCCGAGAGACGCCATCAGCCAGCCGGTACTCTTTCCGGGGGTGAGCAGCAAATGCTGGCGATTGCCAGAGCGCTGATGTCCAGACCTAAGCTGATGTTGATGGATGAACCCTCTATGGGGCTGGCCCCCTTGTTAGTAAAAGAAGTTTTTGATCTTATTCAGGAGCTGAGAAGAGAAGGGACTACTATTTTGCTGGTTGAACAAAACGCCCGTATGGCGTTAAGTATTGCTGATCGGGCTTATGTGCTGGAAACAGGCAGGATTGTACATGAAGGCATTGCTTGTGAAATGCTCGAAGATGAGCGTATCCGTGAAGCATATCTGGGCACCTGAAAACGCTATGCCTGTTTCACCTTTTTTCACAATAGTTCATTATTCTGCGAAATAGAAGACACATAAACTAACTAAAATGTCAGCGTAAGTTAAAACTTACATACAACACCTCTTCATACGTCTCCTCAGAAAAGGGCTCCCAACTAGAGCTCTTTTCGCTTTTTACCGGCATAGTAGTGCCGGTATTTTCTCTTTAAGCTATAACTCCTAGATCCCTGTTCGTGTAACTGAAGAAACATTCTTGTCATGTATTTGAATCTCTGATTCTTCTCTTTTATTCTGAAACAACAACATCAACTGAAACAACAGCATCAACACATTAATATTTTTTAGGAAAGAACACGGAATCTTAATAAAAGGAGTTTTGAAAATGAATGATCAAAACATTGAAACCGCAGAGAAAAAGGAAAATGCTGTCAGTTTTCCCTTAATCGGAACTAAAGCCCCCTCATTTGAAACCAATACCACACAAGGGATGATAAAATTTCCTGAGGACTATGAAGGCAAATGGGTAATTCTCTTTTCTCATCCTTCCGACTTTACACCTGTCTGTACAACTGAGTTTATGACCTTTGCAAAAATGCATGAAGAATTCGCCGAGATGAACACAGAGCTGATAGGCCTTTCCATCGATTCACTTTTCTCACATTTAGCCTGGGTTAATGCAATTGAAGGATATACATGGGAAGACATAGAGAATCCGGAGGTTAAATTCCCTGTTATAGCGGACATCAAGATGGAAGTAGCCAATAAATATGGCATGGTTCAGGGAGAGTCGGATACATCCGCGGTGCGTGCAGTCTTTTTCATAGATCCGCGAGGAATTGTCCGTACTATTCTGTATTACCCCGCCTCTCTCGGCCGCAATTTTGCTGAAATCAAGCGTATCCTGACGGGACTGCAGCTATGTGAGAAAGAGAATGTCGCTTTGCCGGCCAACTGGCAGCCAGGGAAAGATGTCATTATTCCCGCTCCGGGCACCCAGACCGCTCTCAAAGAAAGAGTGGAGCTTGGCCAAAGCGGCAGCGACGATCGTTATGAATACGATATGAAGGATTGGTATTTGACCTTTAGAAAAGACAAAGACAAGTAAGACTTAAGTATTAGATTTAATAATTCTCCTCTTTATATTTTTGGAATTGGCAACAAGCCCGGGCTTGTTGCCAACTTTCTGCTCATTTATAAGCGAAATTTTATCAGCACATTTTAGCGAAATTTTATCAACACATATTAGCATTGAGGTTTCAGGTGATTCAGCTGCTTAGTTTGTGAAGTTTCTCTTCTTTGATTCTGTCAACTTCAAAAAAGACGCGTTCCAGATCAATACCGGGAGCAATGCCGTCACGATAAACAACTTTTCCGTCAACCATAGTAAGTACAACATCAGCACTCTGACCACTGAAAAAAATATTGGCTGGCAGATCATAGACAGGCCTCATGTGGGCTTTCTGAAGATCCATGATAAAAAGATCAGCCTGTGCTCCGACTTCCAGCTTGCCGCAATTCTTGCGTCCTTGGGCTTTTGCGCCGTTGGCAGTAACAATAGGCAGGATGTCCTCGGTCTTCATTAGAGATGGATCTTGATTGACGCCTTTGGCAAGGAGTGCCGCCAGAGAGATCTCCTCAAGCATATTCAGATTGTTATTCGAAGAGGCTCCGTCTGTACCGATTGTCACGGCTATATCGCGTTGCATGAACTTAGCAAGCGGAGCGATTCCGCTGCCCAGTTTAAGATTCGACGAAGGGCAGTGGCAGATAGTTACTTCTTTATCATGCAAAATATCCAGATCGGAGTCTTCCAGGTAGACGCAATGGGCAGCCACGGTTGGCTGGTCAAAGAAATCAAGAGAATTCAAATACGCTGCAGGAGTCAGATTTTGGTGTCTGCCTTTACATTCTTCATGTTCTGCTCTAGTTTCAGACAGATGTACCTGCAAGTTAAGATCTTCATCTTTTGCCCAGTCGACAATATCGCGGATGACACGTTCATCGCAGGAGTATTCGGCGTGGATACCGGCTTCGGCTATTATGCGTCCTTCAGTAGAGAGGCAGTTGTGCATCAACTCAGTTACTTCTGCAAAGGATCTGTCATGAAAAATATCAGTATCTTCGTTACCGATAAAAGCGTTTGTGATATTTGCTTTTATGCCCGTTTCCAGAACTGCACGGAAGATGCCTTCCAGACGCATATACATGTCGCTGAAAGAGACGACTCCGGAGGCCAGCATTTCATAGACTCCCAGCAGAGTACCCCAATACATGTCGTTGGCGTCCAGCAAGGCTTCAAAAGGGAAGATTTTCTCTTGAAGCCAGCGTTTTAAAGGCAATCCTTCTCCATAACCCCGCAATAAAGTCATGGGGACATGACTGTGCATATTATAAAGACCGGGTAAGAGTACTTTGTCTCTGCCTTCATAGATTTCTGCATCAACAGAGCTGAGAAGTTCTGAGGGGGGAGAAAACTTTTCCAGCCAGATAATTTTATCTGAGGCAGTTCCCAGATACATATTATCGTGAGTAATCCCCCGATGATCAATGATGCTGATATCTTTGAATAACATTTTGGACTCCTTCTTATTGGTATTTAAGGGTCTGACTATTGAGAATCATCCGGCATTGAATTGTATTGAAGTTATTCAGACGGTGGTTTGACCGGAATTTCTTACGGTGATTCAGCTTCAGTCAGTTGAGTTGCTGCGGGTGACTCATTAGCGGGGGTTTGAGGTTCTTCAACGGGCACAGGCACAGGCTCAGGCTCAGGTTCAGGTTCAGGTTCAGGTTCAGGCGGTCTCGCCTGATGCAAGCTGCAGGTTTGATTGGGGAAATTCGACCTACTCCGATCAAAAAGTTCAGTGTCTGTTTCATTGCAATATGGGTTGCTGAGCAGTCCTGTCGTAGTGCAGATGGTTCTTGAAACAACATTTGCAGGCCTCTCGAATTGTATGTTTTCTTTACCTGCATGTATTTGATTCATAACATCAGCCCAGATGGTCATGCCACTATATCGGTCGATTTCCGGAACAGAAGTACGGCGTCCGTTATTATTGTCATATCCATACCAGACAGCCCCTGTGTAATAAGGGGTATAGCCGCAATACCAAGTGTCGATTATATTGTCAGTTGTGCCGGTTTTACCGGCGGATATCTGATTATCAAGTCTGCCGGGTGCAAACCAGTATACATTTTCCACTGCATCCTGCATGATATCTGTCATTATATAGGCAGTTTCAGGAGTGAATACTTGCCTTATCTCAGGCTTATTCTCGAGCAAGACTTTACCATCCTGATCCAGAACTCTGGTATACATATAAGGCTCTACATAAGTGCCTTGATTTGCGAAGGTACTGAAAGCTCCAGCCATTTCATAAGTGCTGACTCCTTCGCCAAACGCCCCTAAAGCACCGGCCGGTTGTGTTTCTTCCTGCCTGTCTATTCCTAAGGCTCTCAGGTAAGAAAGGCCTATCTGCGGAGTTACCTGATTAACGTAGAGATCGACAGCTATAGTGTTAACTGAATATTTCAAAGCCTCACGGAGAGTCCTGGGACCAGAATATGATCTTGTTACGTTTTGCGGCCATTCTTTTTCCGGATTCTGAGGATCCAGATGCTTGGCCTCGTCCATCAGAACAGAACCTGCCGTGGCCGTCCCTATTTCAATAGACGGTGCATATACTAATAAAGGTTTTATAGATGAGCCGGGCTGGCGTTTGCTCTGCGTTGCTCTATTCCAGCCCATGGGAGTAGTTTTTTCACCAAACCCGCCGTATATCCCCACAACCTGTCCTCTTTGTGACGGCATATTGGAAATAACGGTCATAGCTGATTGAGGCGGCTCAGGAATATCGGGCAAGGAATCCGGTTTGCTCGAAAAGAGTTCAGGTTTCTGAAATGATCTGGTCAGAGCATCTTGAACCATAGGGTCCATAGTCGTTTCAATACGTAATCCTTGCTGGTATACTGCCAAACGTGCCAATTCGGGCGAATAACCCCGTCGCAATTGCAAATCACGAATTATCTGCTGGATCGCCGCATCAACAAAATAACTGTTAACATTGCTTGATTGCAGCGAGATTTCCACGGGCGCGAATATTAATTCTTCATTTAAGGCAGCCTCATGTTCCTGTTTGTTGATCTTGCCCTGATCATACATATTCTGTAAGATAATGCGCATACGCCTTTGAGCGTTGCGGCGCCCGAATTCTGTACGCGGGTTATAAATAGACGGCAGATTGGGGATGCCTGCCAGGAAGGCGGATTCGGCCAAGGACAAATCAGAAATGTCTTTGCCAAAATATGCTTTGGCAGCTGATTGTACACCAACATATTTATTTGCCATTGGCACCAGATTGCAGTACAACTCCATTATTTCATCTTTGGATTTTACTTTCTCCAGCTCGATAGCGCGATACCATTCTTGGACTTTCCGCTGGGCGGATTCTTCTTTTGCCCCGGAGAGCATTTTTACCACTTGCTGCGAGATGGTTGATCCGCCATGTGTGGGAGTGCCTGAGTTAACAATCATACTGAAAACTGCACTGCCAATTCGTCTGGGATCTATGCCCTGATGAGTTTCGTACCGTTCATCTTCAATAGCGATAAAAGCATCATCCAGCCAGGTAGGCTTGATTTTTGCCATCTGGACGTACTCGCGCTCAAAGTTGCTCGCTCCGGTAAATGTTGCGATCTCATTGCCGTTACGATCGTACACATAAGTGGGTTCGCTAGTGCTCTTAATATCTACGATTTCGACAGGAGTGGCAGTAGCTATGTAACCGCTGAGCATGCCAAAGCCAAGTCCTCCCAGCAGGAAGGAAGCAATAAGAATCAGGGCGATAACAACTGTGAACAGATGTTTGAACGCATTGCCGGCAACCTTAAACACAGAAACCATGCCAGTGTGACGAGTCGGTTTGCCCGAAACGCGGCGTCGCAGTTCTTTCTTTGCGACCTGTATGCGCCTGGAGACAGTTTTGTCCTCAAAACCCGGGGTTGTCCTTTTGCCGGTCCCGGTATCGACGTTATCCCGATAATTGCCTTCCACAGGAACTTTGCGCCTGCCATTTTGTTTGCTGTTGGCGGGCTTCTGTGGCGAGCGCTGAGGATAATTATCAAATTTGTCTTTTTGATCTTTGTTCATTAAACCTTTATATCTTTCATTTTCGTAAGTTTATATTCTAACAGTAGTTGTCCAGCTAATTCCACTTTGGTCAAGATAACTATATTATATCAGCAAGAGTCCAAAACTATTCTATTAGTAAATTAAAAATAAAATACTCTAAATTACAGCATCTTCTAAGTTTACAATATGCACTAAATTGCAGGATTTTAAGCTCACGATATACTCCAAATTGCAGGATCTCTAAGCTCACTTTTGCAAGATCTCTTAGAGAAAATTCCCAGAATCTTCAAGTTTTATCTTGAGCCTTTGAGCTCACTTCTCTCGAATCTCTAAGCTTGCATTATGACCCGCCATGCTCACTTCTTGCGGCTGTAATTACTCTTGTGTATGATTTGAGAAGAGAGAATTATTTGCTTTTGAAGGTTATACAAATTTTGAAAAAATTAAGAGTCGAAGGCGCATAACTCATTGGCCGGAGAATCGGTTGACATGCCATCATAAGCAATGCTATTCTTTAGTTTGGGATACCAAAACAGAAATGGAATCCTTGTTCCGCGTCGCAAATTGAATAGATAGCATAATTGCAATTCGCTGCTATTCAGATCATTAATTATTGGAGGTAGATAGATGCTACAGTTCAAGAACTTTATTACGTGTATTGACGCTCACACTGGTGGAGAACCGCTAAGAATAATTACCAGCGGATTTCCCCCTATTCCCGGAGAGACAATTCTCGAGAAAAGAAAGTATGTCAAAGAAAATCACGACGATATTCGCAAAATGATGATGTTGGAGCCTAGAGGCCATAGCGGCATGTACGGCTGCATTATCACAGAGCCGGTAACTCCTGACGGAGACTTTGGCGTGCTTTTCACCCATAACGAGGGACTGAGCACCATGTGCGGTCACGGAATCATCGCCGTGACGAAAGTTGTTCTGCAAACAGGAATACTTCCGGCAAAAGAGGGAGTCAATACTGTTAAGATTGATTCTCCCGCTGGCAGAATCACAGCTTTTGCCACAGTGAAAGACGGCTTTGTCGGTGAAGTAGCCTTCAATAATGTTCCTTCTTTCCTCTACATGGAAAATATTGAGGTTGATGTCGACGGAATTGGCAACATAATCTGCGACATCGCCTTCGGCGGCGCTTTCTATGTCTATGTTGATGTAGATAAGATCAACAGCACAGTCGACCCTGAGAATATGGAGTATCTGGTTGCCAAAGGCATGGAAATCAAGAATAAGGTCATCGAGAAATATAATGTAGTGCATCCGGAAGAGCCCGGTTTGAACAGTATCTACGGCACAATTTTCATGGACAAGCTTGATTACCAGGGTGACAAGGTAGTCTCAAAGAATGTCTGCATCTTCGCTGAAGGACAGATTGACCGCTCGCCTACCGGTACAGGAACTGCCGGCCGTATTGCTTTGATGCTGTCTAAAGGACAGATTAAGGAAGACATGACCTTAGTTAACAAGAGCATCATCGACACAGTCATGACCTCCACAATCGTAGAAAAGGTCAAGATAGCTGACCTTGACGGTGTTGTCCCGGAAGTAAAGGGCAATGCTCATATTACAGGCTTCAATCAGTTAGTATTGGATCCTGAAGATCCGCTGCCCGAGGGCTTTAGAATCACTGGCGGCTGATAAGCGACACCCGCGGAGCAACAAAAGCTATTCCATAAGATGTGATAATCTCTCGTTAATTATTCGTGTCGCTTTCAAGAAGCATTCTGATCAGACGAAGGCGATTAAGGATTGGCACAGCGTCCGCGGGATAGATACCGCTAACTGGGTCGGACGACTGCAAGCTGGGAAAAAATAACAGCGGCCGCGGTTAGATACCGCTAGACTTAAGTTATATTATTTATTTAATATTTCGATTAGATTCATGATTCTGAACAGCACTCCAAATGTTGGTTATCTCTTCAATATTTGGGGTGCTGCTTTATTTAGATCCTTCCATTGACTATCTTAGCCTGATATTCCAGGCACAGCAGCAGGCTTCTGTATTTCCGGATGAGCGCCTTCGCAGTAAAATCAATAGCCTGCCGGCATTTGATCTGAATGGCAAAATCGGACTTATATCAGTTTCCATTAAAGGCGCGAGTGATATGTACACTGGTTCAACTGAATGGCAAAATCGGACTAAATCAGATTTCTGGGCAAAACATGAAATTATTCAATCATTGTTATCAATATATGCAAATATGCCAATATATTGAAAGCAAGTAAGATATTCTTGACAAATATTGTATAGTATTTTACCTTTTGCTTAAGGTTTATGTTAGAAGTTTATATAATGCGTGTGCTTAGAATCTTTTAATCATCTGAGGATAATTTCAGATTTAGAAACTAATTGTGTATTATGATATTCAGCAACGGTCTTACAAGCAATAATTAGCGACAGACGGTTCGAAATTTCTCAACCGGTGTCGTGCCCATCACTGCTAAAGCAACTGATTCGAGGCAGTGAGAAGCTACTCTGTTATAGGTAGCGTAGATCTTATTCCATACAGTCAGCTGATTCAGATAGCTGAATTGAACAATGTATAACAATGTTTTTATTGTTGTTTATAGACAGAGGATAATTTTTTTCTTGATTATGAAGGGAGGGAAAAGCTAGGCTTAATTAGGAATTACAAATCATACAATAAGTATGATCAATGCTTTAAATACCCTATGAACAACTAAGATTATTGTTATGAATAATTACAGAATTGTTGGAGGAAAACTATGAAAAAAATAATTTCGTTTTTGCTGGTGGTTGTTCTCATACTAGGCTTAGCAGCCTGCAGTACGCCACAGGAACCAACTGAGACAACACCCGCACAAACTGAAGGTGAGACTCCTGCCACCGGAGACAAGATTTTTCGTTATGCGTTGGCAGCGGATCCTGCTTCTTTTGACCCGAGCCTGACGCATTCAATTCCGGACGCGACAATATGCTATAACCTGTATGATGGCCTGTATCGTGATGTTGTAGGAGACATCCGTCCCGCCTCTGCTGAGAGTTATACTGTAGCTGACGACATGGTGACCTATACTTTCATACTTCGTGACGGTCTGCTGTGGAGTGATGGCGAGCCAGTCAGAGCACAAGACTTCGAATATGGAATTAAGCGCTTTCTTGACCCCAACACAGCCGCACCAATGAGCTATCTGGGAGCTGTAATAAAGAATGGTGATAAGGTTTCATCAGGTGAGCTGCCCCTGGACGAATTGGGTGTCAAGGCTATCGATGATAAGACACTAGAGATCGTACTAGATCGCCCTGCTGAATATTTCATCAGCATGCTGAGCATGTCACCTTTCGCACCGCAAAGACAGGACATTGTAGAGAAATTCGGCAAAGACTACTGCGCCAAGCCTGAGAATCAAGTATATAATGGCGCCTTCGTCGTAACTCAATTCGGTGAAGGAAAATTAGCTGCCAAAAAGAATCCAAACTACTATGATGCAGATAAGATAAAGCTTGACGGGTTTGAGGCTTTAACTGTTAAAGAATCTAATACCCAACTCTCGATGTTTAACAATGGTGAGCTTGAAATGGTGTCGCTGTCCACGGATGTCGCAACTGAATACGCAGGAGAGAGCAAGCAGTATTATGACGGGGCTAATGATTTTGCCGGTCTGAACCATAACAATAAGTATCTGGCAAATAAGGATTTCCGTCTCGCCATGAATTTTGCCCTTAACAGAGAAGAATATATTCTCTTAAGTCACAATGGCCTCTATATGCCAAACCTTCGTTATGTCCTGCCTCAGGTCCACGGGGTTGAAGGCGAGTACGGCACCGAGTATCCTTATGAGGCTTATCCTCTGAACGGTGATCTCGACAAGGCAAAAGAGCATTTGGACAAGGCAATGGCAGAGTTTGGTCTCACCGATCCATCGGTAATTGAACTCAAGATGGTAGTTACCGATACGGAAACAGCCAAGAAAGAAGCTGAAGTCCTGCAAAGCCAATGGAAGAGTAATTTGGGGATCAAGGTGAATATTAATCTGGTTCCCTACAAAACTAAAAATGCCATGTTAGTTCCTAACAGTGATGAGTTCGACATTATCATGAGCGGCTGGGCGCCTGACTATTCCGACCCCTATAGCTATCTGGAGCTTTTCATCAGCACCTCAGGCTACAATTTCCTCAACTATAAGAGTGAGGAATTCGACAACTACATGGAAGAATCTACTAAGACTTCCGGAAAAGAACGCATGGATAATCTCTTCAATGCAGAGAAAGTGCTTTTGGAAGACGGAGCTTTAGTACCTCAGCAATTAAGACAAGTTCACTACCTGGTCGCCGAGGGTGTTACCGGTCTCGAAGGTTATTTTGTCGGGATTAACTTCAATTTCCTCTATGCTGACATATCCAGATAATATTCATTTAAGTTTATAACCTAACACCCTGGCAAGCAGCTGCTTGCCAGGGCATTGTTCTACGTTTAGATAGTCAGAGGGACAGCAATGGTTAAATATATTACTAAGCGAATAGGCATCTCGATTCTAACGGTTTTAGTGTTGGTAACTGTGGTTTTTATTCTTGTCCGACTGATGCCCGGAGACCCTTTTAATGACCCGAAGATGACGCCGACCGTTCGCGCTAATCTTAATGCCTATTATGGTTTGGATAAACCAGTTATTCAACAATACGCGACTTATCTGGGCAATCTGCTGCGTGGGAACTTCGGTTATTCCATGATCTATCCGAATCAGACTGTGAACAACCTCTTAGCAAGCTCCTTCCCATATTCCTTAGATTTAGGAATCCGCGCCTTAGTGCTGTCATTATCCCTTGGGCTTGTCTTTGGCATTATTTCCGCTTTGAACAGAGGAAATAAAATCGATTTGTTCTTTGTTATTGTGGCGGTAATAGGTACGAGCGTGCCGGATTTTATCATGGGAGCAATTTTACAGTATTTCTTTGCCGTAAAATGGGGGTTATTGCCAATAGCGCAATATTATGGTTTTGCGCATACAATCCTGCCCTCAATAGCATTGGGCTTTTATACCATGGCATCTATTTCTAGAATTATGCGAGCCAGCATGTTGGAAGTTGTCCAGCAAGATTATATTAAGACTGCCCGCTCCAAGGGACTATCTAATTTTCGTATAACCTGGAAGCATCAGATCAGAAATGCAATTTTGCCGGTTGTGACAGTATTGGGGCCAACGGTAGCTGCAGTTTTGACCGGGACATTCGTTATTGAATCGATTTTTGCTATTCCCGGCATGGGTAAATATTATGTTGAAAGTGTTCAGAATTATGACTATTCGATGATTCTTGGTACTACAGTTTTCTATGGTACATTTCTAGTTCTGGCCAATATGGTAGTAGATATATTTTATGGCATTGTCGATCCAAGAATCAGGATTGCCGGAAAGTAGGGAGTATATGGATTTTCATAATCAGACAATCACACCTGATCGCTTCCGAGTTGTGGGTAAGAATCTCAAGGAGATGGAATCAATATCCAGGCCCAGCATCACTTTCTGGAAGGAAGCGTGGCTGCGTATCCGGAGCAACAAAGCAGCATTTGCCGGTTTAGTAATCCTGATAGTATATGTACTGTTAGCGATTTTTGCTCCCCTGCTGAGCAAGTATTCCTTTGATCAGCAAGATGCTTATGCGATGAGACAGTCCTTTTCCGCTGAACACTGGTTTGGCACGGACACTCTGGGAAGAGATCTCTGGGTCAGGGTTTGGGTAGGTGCCCGCGTATCTCTCTCTATCGGCTTTATTGCTGCCTTGATAAATTCTGTAATTGGCACAATAATTGGTGGTTTCAGCGGTTACTACGGCGGCAAACTCGACATGATTCTCATGCGCATTATTGATATCATATACGGCATTCCATCTTTGATCATAAATATCCTGGTCATGGTAGTACTTGGGACCGGTATCCAGAGTTTGATTATAGCCATGGTTATTACAGGCTGGGCAGGAGCGTGTCGTTTTACCAGAGGAGAGGTTTATCGCCTGAAGGAGCAGGAATTTGTTTTAGCTGCCAGAGTTCTTGGCCAATCCACATTCATGATTATTGTTCGGGAAATTATCCCCAATATTATGGGGTTATTAATCACAAACCTGACAATGGCTATTCCTAGTGCAATTTTCCGCGAAGCCTTTCTCAGCTATATTGGACTGGGAATATCCCCTCCGGATGCAAGCTGGGGGGTGCTGGCTAAGGAAGGAACAGCCTTGATGCAGGTAGCTCCTCACCTTCTTTATATACCGGCTTTCTTTATTGGCACAACAGTTTTAGCATTCAACCAATTAGGTAATGGACTCCGGGATGCATTTGATCCACGTTTACGCGGTACGGATTGATAGGAGCTTGTGAAATTGTCAGAGGAGAAAAATATGCCTGAAGTTGTACTTGAATTAAATAACCTTGAATACTCTTTCAAAACTTACGGCGGAGTTGTTAAAGCAGTTCGTGATGTCACTTTTGAAGTTCGGAAAGGTGAGATTCTTGGCATAGTCGGGGAATCCGGATGCGGAAAGAGTGTGACCGTACAGTCTATTTTGCGCCTGAATCCTGAGCCTCCAGGGTTTTTTCAGGGCGGTTCAATAAATTTTGCAGGTAAGGATATTATAAAACTATCTAACAAAGAGATGAGGAAAATTAGAGGTATAGAGATAGGCTTTATCTTTCAAGATCCGATGACATCATTGAATCCAACGATGCGTGTCGGAAAACAGATAGAAGAAATATTTGTTGGCAGAACCGGAGTAACGAGAGCTGAAGCCAAACAGAAATCTATGGAGATCCTCAAGCTGGTCGGGATTAACGAGCCTGAAAGACGATACCGTCAGTATCCTCACGAATTATCCGGCGGCATGAAGCAGAGAGTAATGATCGCCATCGCGCTGGTAGGTCAGCCGACAGTTATTATCGCAGATGAACCAACAACCTCTTTGGACGTGACAATTGAGGCTCAGATTCTGGAGATACTTAAGGATTTACAGGAAAAGTACCAAACCTCGATTATTCTCATAACACACGATTTGGGTGTTATTGCCAAAATGTGTGATAGAGTTCTTGTCATGTATGGCGGAAAAATTGTCGAGGAGGGCACAGCGGAGAATATTTTTTACGAAACAGCGCACCCCTATACATCAGGCCTTATTCAGTCAATAGCCACTTTGGACACCAGCAAGGATGAGGAATTGATCCCTATCGATGGCACTCCTCCGGATCTTTTTTCTCCTCCCATAGGTTGTCCTTTCACACCACGCTGTGAATTTGCCATGGAGATTTGCGGAGAGCTGTTCCCGGAACATACTCGTGTTTCGGAGGAGCATTACAGCCATTGCTGGCTATTACATGAATATGCTCCTGAGGTGGAACTGGTATCTGTCAAGAGAAAGCAAGATGATGAAACTGCCGAGTCCCCAAACAAGGAAGAAATTGGAGGGAATGTATGAGGAACAGTATTAACCAGGAAGTTCTGTTAGAGTTGGATAATGTTTCCCAGTATTTTCGCCTCAGCCGGGATAAGGTTCTTAAAGCAGTAGATCAAATTAGCTTCAAGATTCATAAGGGTGAGACAGTGGGGCTGGTCGGTGAGTCAGGATGTGGAAAAACGACTACCGGTCGAACTATATTAAAGCTATATACTCCGGATACAGGACACATCTATTACAAAGGCAAAGATATCTTCTCCTTTAATCATGAGGAAGACAAGAGATATCGCAAGGAAGCACAGATGATATTTCAAAATCCTCACGCTTCACTTAATCCCAGGATGACTGTCAAAGACATTATAGGGACCGGATTGAGAATTCATAATATTGTCAAACAAAATGAAATTGATGACAGGATAGAAGTGCTGCTGCGGCAGGTTGGCCTGAACAAGGATCATATGTCCCGTTTCCCGCATGAGTTCTCCGGAGGGCAAAAACAAAGAATTGGCATTGCCAGGGCATTATCAGTAGATCCTGATTTCATAGTGTGTGATGAACCGATCTCTGCACTTGACGTATCTATTCAAGCGCAAGTATTGAATATGCTTAAAGATTTACAAAGAAAAAGAGACCTTACTTATCTGTTCATTGCACATGACCTCAGTGTTGTTAAATATATATCTGACCGCATTATTGTCATGTATCTGGGCACCATAGTAGAGGAAGCAGAAGCAGAGGAGCTATATAGAAACCCCCAGCATCCTTATACGAAAGTTTTGTTGTCTTCTATCCCTACAGCTGATCCTGAGCAAGCCAAGAAGAAAAGAAGGCTTGTTGTTCAAGGTGAGGTTGGAAGTCCAATAAATCCTACAGATAGTTGCCGCTTTGCCGGCCGCTGTCCGAACGCTGAGAAAAGATGCCATGAAGAACTGCCGCCACTATGTGAAATCTCTCCGGAGCATAAAGTTGCCTGTTTCAAGGTGAACCAATATTTTTCTCCCTGGCAGTCACAATAACCACGAAGCAGGAGCTGAAAACCTGGAAGCGGTCATGGAAACAACATTTATCTCCCTGGCAGTCACAATAACCTGTAACCAATAACTTATATAGTGTATATAAATAAATTAATCCCCGTAAAATTACGGGGATTAATGTTCTCATTTCTCTTCCGCTGCTTTAAACAGCAAGACTTCAAGTTTAATGTAGATTCTATCTGGATCCGCCACCGAACCCGCCGCCAAACGATCCGCCGCCGCCGCCGCCAAATGAGCTGCCACCTGCACCTCTGGCACTCGATGCAGCGTTGGCGCTGCTTTGTGTGGATTGAACGGCATTAGCAAAATAGTGGGTCATTATGATTGTCTGCGCAGTATAAGGCATTTCATATTCAACTTGTGGATTAACAATCTTCAGCTGCTCATAGACCTCTTCTGCGATACCCATAAATGCTGCCCAGATCATAAATTCCTGCCACAGTACGACATGAGAGACTCCTCGTTCTTCAAGCAGAGAAAAATCCTTCAAATAGTTTTTGAATCCGGCGATATTGTCACCTAATTCCTGACCTTTTGGCGTTATTTCAAGCCGCTTTCGAGTAAAGAATTTAAGAACTTTTTCAGTAAACTCTTCAAGGTAACCATCATTTGTCAAACTTATTTCTGATTGGCTTTTAACTGATTCTGTCCAGCTATTAAAGCTGGCAATATTTTTTTTGACATAACGATTGAATTCTTTCTCGGAAAGTATCTGGTCTTCACCTGCAGCTTCGACTACCATATTCCACAATCTGCTTTCAAGTTTGTTTTCATGCTGCGGCAGGTTGGGCACAATTTTAAGTTCAAGTTTATCTCGCTTAAAGATAAGCCCAACTTCCTCTACTTGATCCATTAAGCGCCCCTCTGAAACCCACTTCAGGATAAAGGCGGAAATCCAGTCGGAAACTTCAGCATTGGTAAAGTATTGAGTATCAATAAAATGCTTATCATAGGGGATGTCTCTAAAATATGCATCCTTAACAGTTGGTGTAAATTTCTGTCTTTTTGGCTTTTTATTAGTATTTCTAATCGCTCTGCCGGCAGGAAATAAAAACAGCAAGGCAATTATGATATATCTGAAGATACCGCCCAGATTGAAATCGTCTTCATCTTCATCTAAATGCGCACCCTCCATTGCCATTGCAATCTGTTCTTCGCTTGTTCTGTCAATACTATAATCCGTAAGAAATGGTGCTCCTTCAAAGATCCCGAGTAAAACAACATAATCACTTTGTTTAAAAGAATCTCCACTTTTGAAAATGAGAGAGTCGGTGGTGATCTCCGTTATCCCGCCTTCGTGCCCAAAGCCCCAGAACCTCGTTTCCGGATTGATAAACTCATATGCGATGTTATTTTTAGCATTTATCTCGATACTATCTATCGGGTCCATGTCCGGATTAATGAACTGCCAGTAGAAGGCCTGGTGGTTATCAGCCAAATTGAAGATGAAATTCGAAAGTTTATATTCAAGCGTGAACTCTCGTCTGCCGTATGCGCCCAGTCCAAAGCACAGCTCAATTCCCTGGCCGGTACGGTTCACCCCATATTTTCCTGCCTTTTGAGAAAAGGAAGCATCTACATCCCAGGCGCCAACATCCTCTAAGGCTTCATTATTTTCATCGTAGACGACAAATGCCAGTAATTCAGATTCGCCTAAATTACCTAAGGAGATAAAATGTTCAGTGCCTTCTTCAGCATAAAAGACCCGATGATCTCTGATAAGAACAGAGCCATCCTCCTGAACAGTGGCCTCTATCTGAATGGTATCAATTCGATTTTGTGCCTGGACACTGATCGGGGAAAACAAAACAAACGAAAAGATGGACACTAATAATAGAATCCATACAGTTCGTTTTTGGTTGATTAGTTTGAACTTTACCATTGTGGCATTTTGGCTTTGTCACTGGTACTTTCGAAGTATGCTTCCTGATTAAAACCAAAGAGTCCGGCAACTATGGAAGAAGGAAACTGTTGAACCATTCTGTTCAGTCTAGTTACTGTATCGTTGTAAACCATTCTTGCCTGACGAACATTATTTTCGTATTTATCAATGCCCTGCATGGCTTGAATGTATACTCCGTCTGCCTTCAGGTTCGGATAATTCTCGACAACTACATCAATCTGACGCATAGCTTGTTCAAAAAGATTGTCATCCTTCTCAACATCTGCAGGCTCTGATGTTCTGTCAACTTTTCCTCTCATGGCTGTAATATCCGTCAATACTTCAGCTTCATGAGTTGAATATTTCTTCGCTGCGTCGATCAGGCTCCTGACTGCATCCCACCTTGATTCAATTTGAGCAGCAATATTTCCCATGGAATTTCTTACGAACTCCCGTGCCGATACAAGCTTGTTATAAACTGAAACAAGCCACAATGCGATCAAAACCACTATTGCTACAGGAATAATCCACCACATATTAGTATTTCCTTTCTTAGCCAGTATATTCTTTCTATCATTATCCATCATACTAAGCAAAAGATAAACTTATTTAACACAGGTTACTTACGATCAGAGCAAGGTTACCTTCTATCAAATCCGGCTCCAGACAATTTAGGCACTGAGCGCTTCCTGGGGCGCAGTCTCGAATAAATGGAAAGTGTCATTGACAATAAATAGTCAATAAATCCCAAAAAATGAGTAAAATAAATTATTGTGCAGTCTCTTGAAATATCAATGCAACTTTGCTCTCTTTATAATTCTAATTGTGTAGAAAAATTGGATTTTAATAGGGCACAATTATATCCTGCGGTCGTTAGACTTATAGATTACTCCTTCTTTCATTACAAAAGCACAATCGGATATAGCTTCAATATCATTCTCAATATCACTCGCCCAAGCCACGATATCTGCAATTTTCCCCGGCGCAATCTGTCCAATTTCTTCATTCCCGACGATAGATGCATTAATGCTAGTGGCTGCTTTAAGAGTTCTCAAAGCAGGTATACCACTTTTTCTCCAGATTGGGAATTCTCGCCAGCATTCATAGTTATTGTAAACAGCCACGATATCAGTACCATAACCTATTCTTATATTATCCTCTAAGATCTTTTGAATAATCAATCTCCGTGTAGCCTGTAATTGTTCTTGGTATTTTAGTAATTTAGCGATAAAGTATTTGCTTTTTGTGGCGAGTTTTTCTTCGTCCATATTGACAGCTTCATCATAGGGCAAGAATGTGCATACTAGATAAGCGTCTGTTTCTTCAAATAGTTCAAAGGTTTTCTCGTCGATCAATGCTCCGTGCTCAATTCCCGTGATACCCATCTTTAGTAACTTCTGAACCAGTTCAGAACTATAAGCATGAGCTGTAACTGGTCGATTCAGTTGTGCCGCTGTCTCAATTAGTGCTTGAAGCTCTTCGTCATTTAATTGGCAGTCATAAGGGTCATCGTTAGGTGAGGCAAAACCTCCAGTAGCCATGATTTTTAGGCAGTCAGCGCCATATTTGACCTCTTTGCGCACTGCTTTACGATAGAAGTCAGCACCATGCCCTGTGAAAGGGTTTAGTGATTCCATTGCATCAGACAGAGCTGGGTAATTGCTAAAGAAGGATGAATAGTCACCATGACCGCCGCTAATACCCAAAAGGTGCGGGGCTACTATGAGACGAGACCCTACAAAATCACCCGAAGCAATAGCATCTCTGGCATCGATCGCACCAAAACCATTTATGGATAGTCCCATCTGACGCACTGTCGTAAAACCGCCCATTAACGATTTGTTGGCGCAGTAAAGAATGTTCATTGACCTTCTTTCATCGGAGGAGCAATGGGCATAAGTACCGAATGAGTTAGGGCCAATGAAATCGAAATGAGTATGTGCGTCAATCAGACCCGGGGAGACAGTTAGTTGAGATAAGTCAATAATCTCAGCATCATCAGGCTGTTTAATATTAGAACCCGTTTCAATAATTCGATCTTCTTCAACAAGAATATTTACGTTCTCCTGCAATCTCAGTTCTACTCCGTCAAAGAGCTTTCCGCATTTAATTAAATACTTTGACATGATATAAATATCTCCTCTCAAGTGTAAATGAATATTTGTATATTTATAAATTATTTAAATATTTAACCTCAAAATTCCTATATCTATACTTCTTGACAGTTAAAAGATGCTGCCCTGTAAAGTAAGTATATTATATTATCAGTAATTGGCTTCCTTCAATTATTGATTATAATGAATTTATAAAAAACTTCAACATAATTTAATGGCATCTAAATTAAATAAATTTTACGAGATCACAATTTACTTGACAGTACTAATTTATTTATGATAGCATCCAAATTATTAAACAATATAGACGATATTAGACAACAAGAACAAAAATTTGGAATTAAGAATGGAATTTAATCAATAGAATAATTTATTGTATTTAATAAGAGCTAAAAATAATATGTCATTATTATAGTAAGAAGCAACAATAAATTTTAGCAATAACTTCAATTAATAATAATTTGGATAATTATACCGTGTATGTAGTTAAAATTCATGTATTTGAAAACTGAATCAGATCATACAAGAACTGCACCAAAATATATCCAATACGGAAAGAAGATGTTACTAAACAGAGTTCTGCTATTTTTAATAACGCTTGAATTTCAATATCATACATTTGTCAAATTGGGGGAGATGATTTAAATGCTTTTATAAGGATTTATTCTCGTTAACAGACCTGAAATATTTTTGGTAATTATTTTATTGGAGGCTAAATAAAATGGGAAAATTTAGAGTTTCAGTGGACATTGGAGGAACATTTACCGACTTTGTTTACTACAACACCGAGACAGGTAAATACACTACTGACAAGATATTATCTACGCCAGAGAATTTATCTGACGCTGTGACCGCGGGGATAGACCGAGATATTGGTGATTACACGGATATCAACTTCTTTGTTCACGGGACTACGGCAGGAATTAACGCGGTTTTGGAAAGAAAAGGCGTAAGAGTGGCTCTCGTAACGACTAAGGGCTTCAAGGATGTCTATAAAATCGCAAGAGGTGATCGGTTGGAGATGTATAACAGGTTCTATAAGAAACCTGTACCTCTAGTTAAGACTAGCGATGTTTTTGAGGTTGATGAGAGAATTCTTTATGACGGTTCAGTTGATACTGAATTAGATAAAGAGAGCGTGTATGAAGTTGCCGAAAAAATAAATAAAGGCGACTATGATGCGGTTGCAGTCGTTTTGATAAATGCCTATATCAATCCAGCGCATGAATTGGAAGTTGAAAAAATACTCAAAGATATGATTGGCGACAAGACTCTATCTATATCTCACAAGATTGCCCGTGAATGGAGAGAGTATGAGAGAACCAGCACAGTCGTACTGAATTCTTATGTTGCGCCTATTGTTGAAAAATATTTAGGCACATTAGAAAAAAGAATGGCTGAAAAAGGTTATGATGACATGATTTATATCATGCAGTCTAGCGGTGGCATCATGACTTCAAAGGTCGCTAAAGAAAACCCGATACTTACTCTTTTATCAGGTCCGGTAGGCGGTGCGATCGGCAAAGATTCTTTCTTCGATACTCTTGGACATAAGAATATTATTGGAGTCGACATGGGAGGCACGAGCTTTGATGTAAGTATGCTTGTTAATGGGAAAGCTGACGTAGCATCTGAAACGCATCTTGAAGGCTTCCCTATCCTTACTCCTATGGTAAATATCTATACTATCGGAGCCGGCGGCGGCAGTATTGCATGGCTTGAAGGAGGAGGCCTCAGAGTCGGTCCTAAGAGTGCAGGTTCTAATCCGGGTCCCGCATGCTATGGAAAAGGTGGTAATTATCCCACTGTAACAGACGCCAACGTTGTTTTAGGAAGAGTTGATCCTAAAGGCTTCCTCGGCGGAGGAATGACTCTGGATAAGGAAGCTTCCATCAGAGTTGTATCTGAGATTGGTAATAAGCTTGGTTTAAATACCTTTGAAACTGCTGAAGGAATATGTACCATTGCTAATTCAAACATGGCTGATGTCATTAGACAGATTACCGTCAGAAAAGGAATAGATCCCAAAGATTTTGCTATAGTTGCATACGGCGGAGCTGGACCGATGCATGTAGTCTTCATTGCGGAAGAACTAGGTGTTGAAACAGTGATTGTGCCAATACTGCCAGGTACTTTTTCAGCTTGGGGAATGCATCAATGTGATATCCGTCAAGATGCTGTAAGAACATTCAGGGCAAAAATAGATGATATATCGATGGATAAGGCGAATGAATTATATGGTGAAATGGAATGCGAGATTCGGGAAATACTGGCTCAGCAGAAAGTACCAAATGAAAAGATTAGATTCATTCGAACTGCTGATATGAGATATGTGGGGCAGGATTATACGCTAAATATCGAGTTTACATCAAAAACTTTTGATGCTTCTACAATCGATGAGCTTAAAGAAGGTTACAACGACTTTCATTATCAGGTCTATGGTCATAATAATCCGGTTGCTGAGGTTGAAATAGTTAATCTGCGTCAAGTTGGAATTGGCTTGATGGATAGAGCTGAGACAGATATAGAAGTTGAACCTGCAAGCGATCAGCCCAATCCTAAAATGACTAGTAAAGTGGTATTTTACGGGAAAGAGCAGGATACAAATATATATGATCGGGGCAATCTCTCCTATGGTCACACATTTATGGGGCCTGCTATTGTTGAAGAGCTGAGCTCTACTTCTGTTATCCCTCCCGGCTATAGAGTAGAAGTCGACAAGTATCACAATCTAGTGATTAAAAAAGTGTGAAAGGAGAAAGCATATGATTAATTACGAATTACAGGAAAACTGTGTTTGGCAAGCATGAAAGCAGCCGGCGCGGAAGCTAAAAGTCTACCAGCGC